>Ga0326727_10000062_pt1 | contig 462634 bp, 397 predicted proteins | sample MB2enrmetagenome_FD_207643 | JGI IMG/M metagenome (GOLD analysis project Ga0326727, IMG submission 207643) | Lab enriched peat soil microbial communities from McLean, Ithaca, NY, United States - MB29MY | ecosystem: Environmental > Terrestrial > Soil > Wetlands > Peat | place: USA: New York... | reverse complement strand
GGGATGGCTCGCGGAGGAGGCCGGGCTCCCCGGGCAGCCGTCGGGATGGCCCGCGGAGGAGGCCGGGCTCCCCGGGCAGCCGTCGGGATGGCCCGCGGAGGAGGCCGGGCTCCCCGGGCAGCCGTCGGGATGGCTCGCGGAGGAGGCCGGGGTCCCCGGGCAGCCGTCGGGATGGCTCGCGGAGGAGGCGGGGCTCCCCGGGCAGCCGTCGGGATGGCCCGCGGAGGAGGCGGGGCTCCCCGGGCAGCCGTCGCGATCCGCCGCCTCGCCGGTCGATTTCGGAAAATAGTCGGTAACGAAACCGCCCCTCGTACGGCCCTCCCTGCAGAGGGCACGAACGAGGCGGGCGCGGTGCTCGCCCGGGCGCGTCCTCGTGTCCGAGAAAAAGGAGGTGAAGGCGAGCTTGAGTAACACGAACAGGACGACGTTCCAGAATCGCTGTCGCAACGCGATCGCTGGCGTCCAGAAGGACCTCTCGAGCGTGACGAGCATCACGCTCGAAGGGGTCGACTACACGCCGACCACGCTGATGGCGCTCTTGCAGAACGCCATCAAGCTGGCCGACGCGACAGTCGCCGCGAGGGCCGCATGGCTCCTCGCGGTGAAGACGGAGCAGGCGAACACCGCCCAGATCCTGGGTGTGCTCGCTGCGCTCAAGGCCTACGTCACCCTGAAGTTCGGATCGGGTGCCGTGGATACCCAGGCTGATTTCGGTTTCTCGCCGAAGAAGGCGGTCGTGAAGACCGCGGCGACGAAGGCGGAAGCAGCAGCGAAGGCGGTTGCCACGAGGGCAGCGCGCCACACGATGGGCTCCGAGCAGAAGAAGACCGTTCACGGGTCTTCGCATGCGACCGGGCCCGTCTCGCCGGCCACGCCGACGACGAACCCGACGCCCGCGGCGACCCCGCAGGCGCCGGCGACGCCGAAGGCGTAGCCAACCCGGAGCGCCGGGGGAGCCGAGCCGTCGGCGGCTCTCCCGGCGCGCCGTTTCCGGACGCGCGCCGGATCTGCTTCACTGCGGCCATGGCCACCGCGCGCCGCCTGCGAGGAGCACTCTGCGTCGCCGTGCTCCTCGGCGGCGCCGCGCCGGGCGTCGCGTGCGCGCCGTACCGCCCGCCGTTCACGGCGCCCGCGGGCGCGGGCTCACCCGCGGACCCGCACCAGGCGACGCTGGTCTTTCTCTGGCCGGCGACGAGCTGCGATCCCGCGGGGTACTTCACGATCGCCGGCACCGACGGGCGCTTCGTCGGCAACGTCGCCCGGGGCACGCAGCTGCGCGTGTCCGTCCCCGCGGGCGAGCACACGTTCGTCGCGTGGAACGAGGTGATGGAGGGTGCGAGCGGCGCGCCGAGCGTGGCCACGGTCCCCGTGCTCCGCGCCACCCTCGCCGAGGGCCGCGTGTACTACGTGCGCATGGCCTTCGGCGAATGGGACGCGACAGGGCCGCGCCACCCCTTCACCTGGGTGAGGGGCGGGGGCTCCACGTCGAATCGGTGCGTGGCGGTCGCCCCCGGGGAGAGCACGACGAGCGCCATGGTGGCGCTTCCGCCCGGCTCGGAGGCGTGGAGCACGGTGCCCGAGTGGACGGCCCAGCTCGAGGTCATCGCCCCGGACCTGGTGGCGGGGCAGGCGTGGCTGGACGCGAACCGGGAGGTGCTCGACGCGCACCGCGCGGTGGGCGAGGGCCGGTTCGAGGGGCTGCGGCCGGGAGCGAGGAGGATGGCGACGGTGGTGGCGGAGGACGGGGTGAGCGGGAGGTGAGGGAGGGGCGGGTTGCAAGCGAGGGGCGCCCGCGCCCGCTATTCCTCCCCCACGATCCCCGCGAGGCACCCCTCCCGCCTCTCCCTCACCTCGGCGACCTTCACCGCGAGCACGGGCAGGGGTGACGCCTGGATGGTCAGCGTGTCTCCGCCCGTGACGCCGATGCGGAGGGCCCGCACGTCCGCGCTCTTCGCGGCTGCGAGCACGCGGTCCACCGCCGCTGCCTTCACGCTCACGACCACGCGCGACGGCGCCTCCCCGAACATCCGCGACAGGGCGTCCAGCGGCGCTGCGGTCGCCGGCAGCTCGATGCGGGCGCCGACGTCCTCCGCGCCCGCGGCGCAGCACTCGGCCAGGGTCGTGGCCAGGCCACCGTCGGCCACGTCGTGCGCGCTCTCCAGCAGGTGGGCGCGCGCCAGGCCGAGCACCAGCTTCTGCAGCGCCACCTCGGCCGCGAGCTCGAGCAGCGGGGCCTCGCCCGCGAGCTTGCCCAGCGCGCGCACCAGCCACTCGCTCCCGCCCAGCGCGTGCACGCCGCCGCTGGCTGCCTCGCCCAGCAGCAGCACGACGTCGCCCGCCCGCTTGAAGTGGGACGTCACGATGTCCTCGCGCGATGCGACGAGGCCCACGGCGGCGACCGTCGGCGTGGGCAGGATGCTCCGGCCGTCGGTCTCGTTGTAGAGGCTGACGTTGCCGCTCACGATGGGGACGCCCAGCGCGCTGCAGGCCGCGGCGATGCCGTCCACCGCGCGCGAGAACTGCTCCATGACCTCGGGGCGCTCGGGGTTGCCGAAGTTGAGGCAGTCGGTGATGCCGATGGGCTCCGCCCCGCTGCACACCAGGTTGCGGCACACCTCGGCGATGGCCATGGCGCCGCCGGTGAAAGGGTCGAGCTCGCACATGCGCCCGTTGCAGTCGACCGCGAAGGCGAGGAGCTTCTCCACCGTCTTGCCGTCCTTCTCGCACGGCACCCGCACCACCGCCGCGTCCGAGCCCGGGCGCACCACGGTGCCCCCGCGCACGATCTGGTCGTACTGCCGCCACACCCAGGCGCGCGAGCCCACGTTGGGGGAGCCCACGAGCTCGAGCAGGGCGGCCCCGAGATCGCGCGGGATGGCGATGCTCCTGGGCTCGAGCGGGGCGGCGATGGGGTCCTTCGGCGGCGCGTGAGGGCGGTCGTAGACGGGGGCCTGGTCGGTGAGCACGCCGGTGGGGATGTCGCAGGCCACGACGGGGCTGCGCTTCGAGGGCGGGTCGGCCAGCGGGTCGTAGCCCGGCGTGGCCTTGATGACCCAGCGCTTGCTGTCGGTCACCTTGCCGATGACCGCCGCGTCGAGGTCCCACTTCGCGCAGATGGCGAGGACCTCCGCCTCCTTGCCCGGCTTGGCGACGAGGAGCATGCGCTCCTGCGACTCGGACAGCAGGATCTCGTAGGGCGTCATGGCCTTGGCCCGGCGCGGAACGGCGTCGAGGTCGAGCTCCACGCCGTTCTCGGCGCGCCCCGCCATCTCGACGCTCGACGAGGTGAGGCCCGCCGCGCCCATGTCCTGGATGCCCTCCAGCACGTCCCGCGAGAAGAGCTCGAGGCAGGCCTCGATGAGGAGCTTGCCCATGAAGGGATCGCCGACCTGCATCGTGGGCCGCTGGGAAGGGCCGCCCGCCGAGAACTCGTCGCTGGCCATGGTCGCGCCGTGGATGCCGTCGCGGCCGGTCTTGGCGCCGATGTAGAGGATGCTGTTGCCGACGCCACTGGCCCGTCCGTAGAAGATGCGGTCGGTGCGGGCGACGCCGCAGGTGAAGGCGTTGACCAGGACGTTGCCGTCGTAGCGCGCGTCGAACTGGAGCTCGCCCCCCACGGTGGGCACCCCGATGCAGTTTCCGTAGCCGCCGATGCCGGCGACGACGCCGCGCAGCAGCTCGGGGGTGCGGGGGTGGTCGGGGCGGCCGAAGCGCAGGGAGTTCAGGCTGGCGATGGGGCGCGCGCCCATGGTGAAGACGTCGCGCAGGATGCCGCCCACGCCGGTCGCCGCGCCCTGGTAGGGCTCGATGAAGCTGGGGTGGTTGTGCGACTCCATCTTGAAGACCGCCGCGAACCCGTCGCCGATGTCGACCACGCCGGCGTTCTCGCCCGGCCCCTGGATGACGCGAGGCCCCTTGGTGGGCAGGCGCCGGAGGTGGACGCGGCTGGACTTGTACGAGCAGTGCTCGCTCCACATGACGCTGAAGACGCCCAGCTCGGCGTAGGTCGGCTCCCTTCCCAGGGCGCGCAGCACGACGTCGTACTCGGCGTCGCTGAGCTTGTGCGAGCGCGCGAGCGCACGGGAGACGGGCGGATCGGCGGGGAAGCTCGAGGGGGCCATCGGCCCCGGAGGGAGTAGCGCCAAACGGGGGAGGGCTCAATTCATTCCCGGACGACGGCGGATTCCGCACGTGCTATCCGGGAAGGACCCATGCGGGCCTGCGTCGTCGTCTTCCCGGGATCCAACGCCGACGCCGAGATGATTCGCACGCTGCGCGACGTCTGCGGCGCGCCGACGACGGTGGCCTGGCACACCGACACTACCCTGCCGGCCGGGACGGATCTCGTGGCCATCCCCGGCGGCTTCGCCTTCGGCGACTACCTGCGCTGCGGGGCCATCGCCAAGGTCAGCCCGGTGATCGGCGCCATCCGCGCCCACGCCCGGCGCGGCGGCTACGTGCTCGGCGTGTGCAACGGCTTCCAGATCCTGACCGAGGTGGGCCTGCTCCCGGGCGCGCTGACGCGCAACGCCCGCCGCCGCTTCGAGTGCGGCGACTGGCACGTGAAGGTGACGGCGGAGGGGCCGTTCACCCGCCCCGTCGGCGAGGTGTGGAAGCTCCCCATCGCGCACGGCGAGGGGCGCTACCAGGCCGACGCGAAGACGCTCGAGCGCCTGGAGAAGGAGGGGCTCATCGGCCTGCGCTACTGCACGCGCGAGGGCGCCCTGGAAGAGAGCGCGAACCCCAACGGCAGCCTCCACGCCATCGCGGGCATCTACGGCGGGGTGCGCAAGAACGTCTTCGGGCTGATGCCGCACCCCGAGCGCATGAGCGAGGCCATCCTCGGCGGCGTGGACGGGCGAAAGCTGTTCGACGCCGTCCTGTCGCAGGCGGCGTAGCCACCTCCCGGAGGAGCCGCTCTAGCGAGCCTGAGGCGCGGCGTCGTCGGCCTTGGCCAGCGCGTGGCGCAGGAGCGTGCCGGCGAGGAGCGCGAACATCGCGAACGCGATGAGGTCCCCGCCGATGCCCAGCTTCTCGAAGTAGCCGCCGCCGATGTTCAGCTTGTCGGCCACGCTGCCGCCGAAGCCCACGAGGAGCGCGATGGCGATGCCCGCGAGCGACCCGCCCGCGACGAGCCCGGTCGCGTAGAGCATCCCGGGCCCCACCTCGCCCTCCTCCTTGGCCTCCCCCTTCTTCTTCTTCAGGCTGTCGGCCAGCGCGCGCACCAGGCCGCCCACCCAGATGGGCGCCGTGGTGGAGACCGGCAGGTACGCGCCGACCGCCCACGAGAGCGCGTTCGCTCCGGCCAGCTGCGCCGTGAACGCGGCGAAGACACCGACCAGCACCGGCCCCCAGGGTAGCTTCTGGGCGAGCATCCCCTTGATGATCGTCGCCATCAGCGTCCCCTGCGGCGCGGGCATGCGCGCCGACCCGATGCCGTGAACCTCGCCGGGCACGCTCTTGTCGAGCAAGAGGACCGTACCGCCGATGACCACGACCGAGACGAGCACGCCGATGAGCAGGCCGATCTGCTGGCGGATCGGGGTGGCCCCCACGATGTAGCCGGTCTTGAGGTCCTGGGAAGTGGCGCCGGCGTTGGCCGCAGCGATGCACACGATGGCGCCGACCATGAGCGCCATGGCCTGGTAGGTGTCGCCGGTCCAGCCGATGGCGACGAAGACCAGGCAGGTGGCCATGAGCGTCGCGATGGTCATCCCCGAGACCGGGTTCGACGAGGCGCCGATGATGCCCACGATGCGGCTGGAGACGGTGACGAAGAAGAAGCCGAAGACGACGACGAGCAGCCCGGTGAGCAGCGAGCCCGGGAAGGCCCCGGGCAGGTTCGGCAGAAGGGCGACGATGCCGACCATGGCGACCGCGCCCCCGACCACGATGGTCAGTGGCAGGTCTCGCTCCGTGCGCTTGCGCGACGCCGCCCCGCCGCCGCCGTCGCGGAGGTCGCGCACCGAGTCGCGGAAGCTCGACACGATGGTCGGCAGCGAGCGGATGAGCGTCATGACCCCGGCACAGGCGACGGCTCCGGCGCCGATGTAGCGGATGTATGCGCGGTAGATCTGCTCGGGGATCTCGTGGTGGGCGATCCACGCGTCGCTGAAGCCCAGGGCGTGGAGATCCTCGATGCGCCGCGCCTCGGGGACGAAGAGCGAGATGAGCGGGATGAGCACCAGCCAGGACATCACGCCCCCCGAGAACATCTCGGCGGCGATGCGCGGGCCGATGATGTAGCCCACGCCCAGGTACTCGGGCGTGATCTCCGAGTCGAGGACAGCGTTGGGGAACGCGGCCGCGCTGCCCGTGCGCAGCGACGGGACGTCCTTCCAGAGCCCGAGGACGCTCATCAGCATCTTGTAGGCGATGGCGACGTAGACCCCGGCGAAGACGCGCTTGGCCAGGCCACCGCCCTTCTCTCCGACGACGAGGACGTCGGCGCAGGCGGTCCCCTCCGGGTAGGGCAGGTTGCCGTGCTCTTTCACGATGAGGCTCCGCCGCAGCGGCACCATCATCAGCACGCCCAGCGCCCCGCCCACGGCGGCGAGCACCATGATCTGCAGGTACTGGAAGTAGCGCTCGCCGCCGGAGAGGAAGAGCAGCGCGGGGACGGTGAACACCACCCCGGAGGCGATCGACTCCCCCGCCGAGCCGATGGTCTGCACCATGTTGTTCTCGAGGATGGTGCTCTTGCCCAGCTTCTTGAAGACCGCGATCGAGAGGACGGCGATGGGGATGGACGCCGATACGGTGAGGCCTGCCTTGAGCGCCAGGTAGACAGAGGCGGCGCCGAAGATCACGGCGAAGACCGCGCCGAGGACCACGGCCTTGACCGTGAGCTCCGCGATGTTGGCCTCGGCGGGGACGTGCGGCTGGAAGGAGGATGATTCGGGCGGGGAGGGGGCGGCGGACATCGGCGCGGGAGGGTACCCGCGTCAGCCGGCGCCGCCGAGCGTCTTCTTCGCCGACTCGAGGAGGCTGCGTGCCCGGGTCGCCCTGCGGTCGGCGGTGGAACGCGCCGCGACGCAGCCGCCGCTGAGGGGCGCAGCGGGGCTGGCGGGGCAGATGCGGGCCCCCTCGTGGAGCAGCGCGAGCCACGCGCGCGCCTGGGTCGAGAGATCCGCGCGCCCGGAGGCCGAGCGGAGCTGCCAGACCCCGAAGCTCCGCCCGCCGTCGCCGATGGCGTCACGGGTGAGCCAGCTCTCGCGGATGGCGTAGTAGGCCATCACCGCGGCGTCTTCTTCGCGGCTGCCGAACACGGGCGGCTCCGCGTCCTGCGACACCGCCGCCTCGATGGCGTCGGCGATCGACGCGGCGTCGTGGAGGTGCGGGGCGCCCGGATGCACGGCGGCCCAGATGGCGAGGACGATGATCTTCAGGGTCATGAGACGCTCCAGCGGCACCCCCGTTGGACTGCGAAGGGGGTGACGTAGCGCGTCACGGCGCTCGATCAAGGACGACCCGGCGCTTCTGCCGCTAAGTGCGCGATATGTGGTGGGCGCTTTCCTCGCCCTTCACGTGTTCGCCGTCGTCCCGTTCCTAAACCTCGAACTCCGCCTTCTCGAGCAGCTCGGTCACGCGCCACAGGAACCCGTTGGCCGCGACGCCGTCCACCACGCGGTGATCGTAGGAGAGGGCCATGTACATGATGGGGTGGATGGCGATGCTGTCCTCGCCGCCCGACTCCACCACCACCACGCGCTTCTGGATCTCCCCCATGCGAAGCACGCCCACGTTGGGCTGGTTGATGATGGCCCCCCCGAAGAGGTTCCCCTTGAGCCCCGGGTTGGACACGCTGAACGTCGCGCCGGCCAGGTCGTCGATGGTGATCTTGCCGCCCCGGGCGCGTCGCGCAAGCTCGTCGATGGCGCGCACGATCCCGCGCACGCCGAGCTCGTCCGCGCGGCGGACGACGGGCACCACGAGCCCGTCGGGTGAGTCCACCGCCACTCCCACGTTGATGTCGCGGAAGACGACGTAGGTGTCCTCCAGCACGCGGGCGTTGAGGTTGCTGTTCTCTCGCAGCGCGTGGGCCGTCGCCACGACGACGAAGGCGAGCATCGTCAGGCTCATCCCCTCGGCCTTGTAGCGGTCCTTGTGGGCGTCGCGGAGCCTCGCGGCGTTGTGCAGGTCCACCTCGGCCACGGTGACGACGTGGGGCGAGGCGAACTTGGAGTACGTCATGTGATCGGCCGTGATGCGCCGCCGCCGCGTGAACGGGACGATCTTGTCCCCCTCCTGCGGTCTGTAGGCCGGGACCTTGAACGCGCCGAAGCCGACGCCCGGGATGGGCGGGACGAAGCCCCCGCCCTGGTTGACGAGCTGCGCGAGCTGCTGGGTGCGCTGGGCCGGGCTCGCGACCGGCTGGGGGGCCGCGGCAGGTGCGGGAGGGGTGGGAGCTGCCGGCGCCGGGATGGCGTGGTCGTTGCCGCCCGCGGCGCGCATCACGTCGTCCCTCGTCACGCGCCCTCTCTGTCCGGTCCCCTGGACGCTCGACAGATCGACGTCGTGCTCCAGGGCGGCCTTGCGCACGATCGGGGTGGCCAGCACGCTGCGAGACGGCGCGGCGACGGTCGCGGCAAGCCCCTGCGCGGCCGGCGGGAGCGACACAGGAGCCCCGGGCGCGACCGAGAGGGGAGTCGCCGCTGCCGTCGCGCCCTGCTCGATCTGGGCGATGACGGCCTTGACGGGGACCACGTCGCCCTCCTTGGCGAGGAGCCTGGCGACGCGCCCGCCGACGGGTGCCGGCAGATCGCTGTCCGCCTTGTCGGTCGCGATGGACACGATCGGCCGGTCCTTCTCGACGACGTCCCCCTCGCGTACGAGCCACTTGGAAATCGTTCCCTCGCTGACGCTCTCGCCGAGCTGAGGAAGGGTCACATCGATCAGCATGAAGCGCGGTTCTCCGGGCAGGAAGGGTGCGCGAAGCCTATAGCGTCGGCGCGCAACATCGCAATCACGGGTGGGAAACAGCTGGCTCTTCAGTGTCGCCGCAGCATGGCCACGAAGTACCCGTCGGTGCCGTGCAGGTGCGGCAGCAGGCGAAACGAGGCGGCCTCGCCACACACCGCGCGGGCCTCGGCCGCCTCGAAGGGGGCCGCGGTGAAATCCGCCCGCGCGCGCAGGAGCGCGTCGATGACGTCCTCGCTCTCTTCCCGCAGGACGCTGCACACGACGTAGACCAGCGCACCCCCCGGGCGCACGTGCTCCGCGGCGCGTGTGACGATGGCCAGCTGCTCGCGCGCCTTGGCCGCGAGGTCGGCCGGCTCGCGTCGCAGCGCGATCTCGGGCCGGCGCCGCAGGGTGCCCACCCCGGTGCAGGGCGCGTCGACCAGGACCCGATCGTACTTTCCGCTCACTTCGCCCGATCCCACGGTCCAGTCCACCGCGAAGGTCGCGCGAGCGTGGAGGCCGAGCCGCGCGAGCTCCTCGCCCAGCCGCTCCAGCTTGGAGGGGCTGGAGTCGCACGCATCGACCGCGCCGTCGGGCTCTACCGCACGCGCCAGTACACCGGTCTTGTTGCCGCGACCCGCGCACGCGTCGAGCACCGACTCCCCCGCGCGGGCGCCGACGGCGAGCGCCGCGAGCTGGGAGCCCTCCTCCTGCACCGTCCAAGCTCCCTCGCTCCACCCTGGAAGGCGCTGCGGCTTGCCCGCGCCCCGGGCGAGGATGGCGAGGGGGGAGGCGAGGCCGGGCGCGAAGGTCGCCGCCGGGACCGCGGCCCGTAGCTTCTCGAGCCACGCTTCGCGCTCGGTGGCGCGCTCGACGCGCAGGGCGACGGCCGGCCCCTCGGCCCCGGCCCGGAGGAAGGCGAGCGCTCCCGCCGGCGTCAGCGCGCGCTCCAGCGCCTCGCGCAGCCACGCCGGAGTCGACGTGACGATCGCCTCGTCGCGGTCTTCGGCCGTGATGCGCTCCGCCCGCGTCGCCACCTTGCGCAGGACGGCGTTGGCGAAGTCGCCCATCCGCTGCCCGCGCTCGCTCTTGATGGCGGTCACAGCCTCGCTCACCGCGGCGAAGGCCGGGACGCGCGTGAAGAAGAGCTGGTAGGCCGAGAGCATCAGGTGCGCCCGGACGCGCGCGTCCACGGAGTCGATGCCCCGCGGGGCGAACCGCTCGAGCTCCTTCACGAGCCAGGGCTCCACGCGGAGGCTGCCATAGACCAGCTCGGTGACCAGCGCGCGGTCGCGCGGCGCGAGTTGCGCGGCGCGCGCGAGCTCCGCCTCCAGCGCGGCGGCCGCGAAGGCCCTGTCCTTCGCCACCCGCACCAGCACCCGCGCCGCGACGTCGCGTGCGCCGGTCACGACCACAGCTCGCGCACCTGCATCACGATGACGTCCCACCGGCGTTCGACGTCGTTCTTGAAGGCCACCAGCATGAGCAGGACCAGCATCACCATGCCCACCAGGCTCGCCACCTCGCGGATGCGCAGCGGTAGCGGCCGCCGCCGCGCGGCCTCGAACAGGAAGAAGAGCAGGTGTCCGCCGTCGAGCACCGGGATGGGCAGCAGGTTGATGAGGCCCAGGTTGACGGAGATGACCGCCATGGCCCACACGAAGTACGTCGTCCCCTGCGCGCCGGCCTGGCCCGCGATGTCGTACATGGTGATGGGGCCGCTGACGCTGGAGAGCGAGACCCTCCCCTGGACGAGCCGCAGCATCCCCACGGCGATGAACTTGATGACGCTCGCCGTCTCCTCCACGCCCTGGCGGAGCGCGTTCCCCAGCGGGTGCGGGTTGGGGACCATGCGGTCGGGCGCGGCCGGTAGCCAGTGATCGGTGCGGAAGACGTAGCGCTCGTAGTGCTGCCCGAACTCGTCGTCCCACTGCTCCTTGCGGAGCTCGAAGAAGCCGCGCAGCGCCGCGCCGTCGCGCGTCCACTGCAGCTCGCGCACGCGGTCGGCGCCGGCCACGAGCTCGTCCTCCATCGTCCGCCACAGGCGCTGCGGCGCGCCGTCGAGCGTCGTGATGCGATCGCCCGGGCGCAGGCCGGCCCGCCACTCGCTCGACGCCTGGGGGACGAAGGCGACGTACATGTCCGCGCTCTCGATGCCCGTGCGCTCCAGCACGTCGGCCGCGCGCGCGTTCTCGTCGGCCGGCGCGGTGGCGCCGGGGCTGCGGGGGAGGGGGGTGAGCGTCGCGGCACCCGGCTCGAGCACGGCGAGCTCGCACAGGCCGCCCAGCGCGCGGGGTGCGTCGACCGGGCGCAGGTAGCTCACCACGACCTGGTCCCCCCGGTTCTCGGCCAGCGCATCCACGAGATCGACGAAGCGCTCGATGCGCCGCCCGTTGACCGCCGTCACGAGGTCGAATGACCGCAGGCCCACGCCGGCCGGCGAGTCGTGGCGCGAGACGCCGATGACCGCCGCGGGGAAGTGCGGGTCGAAGCCGATCCGCCCTTTGTGCTCCACGATGTCGAGCTCCCGGACCTCCGCCACGTCCGCCGGGGTCACCGTCACGTCGAGCGCGTGACCGTCGCGCTCGAGGCCGAGCTTCACCGGTCTGTTCGCGCTGCGCGCGATGACCCGCCGCACCTCCGGATAGCTGGTCACAGGGTCGCCGTCGACGTAGAGGATGCGGTCGCCCGGCTCGAGCTTGCCCTCGGCAGGCCCGCCGGGCTCGACGACGCCCACCATGGGCGGGAGGAACTGCTTCTCCTCGAGGAAGACCGACGTGTAGAGCGCGATGGGGAAGAGCACGTTCATCGCCGGACCCGCCAGCACGATGACCACGCGCTTCCACAGCGCCTGCGACTCGAAGGTGCGCCAGCGATCCTCGGGGAGGATCGGCTCGTTGCGGCGGCTCTCCTCCAGCATCTTCACGAAGCCACCGAAGGGCAGCAGGCCGATGCAGTACTCCGTCTCCTTGCCACGGATGCGCACCACCTTCGGCCCGAAGCCGATGCTGAAGGTGAGGACCTTGACCCCGAAGATCTTGGCGAAGGCGAAGTGCCCGGACTCGTGGATGAAGATCAGCGAGCTGACGAGCAGGACGAAGTACAGCAGGTCCAAGGCGACGGCCCTGAATAGCACGCAGCCTCGCGCGATGCGCGGGGGCGCGTCAGGGCGTGCAGCCCGCGTTCTCGGTCGCGAGGTACTTGTCGGCGGCGACGTTGAAGCCCGTCGCCGACACGCACGCCACGGGCTCGCCGTCCTCCAGGTAGGTCAGGCCCTCGGCGGCGGCCTCGGCGGCCGTCCAGGTCAGCAGCGGGGTAGCGTCCCAGGTCGGCATGGCCGCGGCCACCCCGGCGTCCAGATCACCGGTCGACACGAGGTCGTCGAGCACGTCGAGCCCGATGGGCTGGACGCGGAGGCGCAGCGTGACCTGATCTGGGGTGGTCGGCAGGCTGGCGTTCAGCGCGCGAGGAAACCGCTGGTAGATGTGGGTCTGGTAGTAGCGCGGATCGGTCTTGTCGGTGGTGACCGGCATGGGCAGCTCGTTGCCCTGGGTCGTCGCCGCCTGCCAGAACATGTCCACCTGCGTGTTCGACGCGTCGAACATGCAGTCCCGGAGGAGCCACAGGTCGGGATCGTTCGGCACCGAGACCACCGGCGTCCCGGCCGGTACGACGCCGCTCTGGTAGATGACCTGGCCACCCTGCGAGGCGATGACCTCCGCCCACGCGCGGCGGTCCTGCGCCGCGCCGCTGGGCCAGAAGTGCCCCGCCGACACGTTGTCGACGATGACGCGCACGCCGCCTTGCTGGGTCACGCAGAGGGCGGTTTGCAGGCTGGTCTGCAGGAACGCGAGGACGGTCTGCTGCTCGGAGGCGGCGTTGGGGAAGCCGGGCGTCAGGGCGACGTCCACCGCCGGGAAGTCGTGCGCGTGATAGAGGCGTGGCGAGACGTTCGGGGCCTGGGCGATGGGCTCCGGGCTCGTGCTCTGGTCCATGTGACACTGCCCGCACGTCTCGCCGCCGTCCGGCGAGTCGAAGATGGATGTCTGCCACTCGGCGTAGGTGCGCTCGATGGCCGCTCCGGGGGGGGCGGTGATATCGTGGCAGGCGCCGCACATGCTCGCGCTCTCGATGTGGTCGCGGTCCTGCAGGACGGCGTAGGTGGAGGCGTGGGCGGTGTTGGTCACGGGGTCGGAGTACTCGCCCCGCATGACCAGGTCGCCCGACAGGGTCACCGCCGCGTTGTGGGAGCCGGTCACCGCGCCGATGGTGTGGCAAAAGAAGCAGGTCACCCCCTTGAGCTTCTGCGGGACCGAGGCCAGGTTGGTGCCGTCGGTCGTCGCCCCCTCGTTCAGGGCCATGGGCGCGTGGCATTGCACGCAGAAGCTCCCCAGCTGGCCGTTCGTCTCGCGCTGACCACGGGCGTTCATGGCCAGGAACACCGGGTCGTCGGAGGCGTAGGCATGCATGCTGCCCGCCCAGTCCTTGTAGTGGTTGGCGTGGCACGTCGCGCACGTCTCGGGGTCGAGCATCGTGTCGCGGTCCAGGTAGCTGGACGCGGAGGGGCCGGAGGAGCCGGAGGAGTGGCTGCAGCCCGCCGGAGCGATCGCGAGCGCCGCCACCGCTGCGAGAGCACCAGCGGCCCGGACCTTCATCGCCGGCGCCTCCGTCGTACGGCGAGCGCCGCCACGCCCGCCGCCAGGAGCGCGCCCGCTGCTCCGCCCCCGCCTGCGAAGGAGCACCCGCACGACGCCTTCGCCGGCGAGCCGGAGCCGCCCGTGGTGACAGGGGAGCCTGCGTCATTCGCAGGCGGCGAGCCGGCGTCCCTGTTCGGCTGCGGGCCGCAGGCGCCGAACTGGTTGCACGCCACGGTGAACTCCGGCAGGGCGGCGGCGTCCTCGCCGTAGCACGCTCCCAGGTTCGTACAGAGGGAGCCGAACGGGTTGTACGGGATCGCGGCGTCGTCGTTCGTCGTCGTGCATATCGTGGAGTCGGTACCCGCCGGGCACGAGAGCGGGCCCTGGATGCCGAGCAGGTGCAGCTTGGGCGTGAAGGTGACCCCGTCGTCCTGCGAGACACCGGCCACGAAGCCACTCACCTCGTCGGAGCACGCCCAGAGATCGGTGCCGTGCGTCGCCAGGCACTGCACGTGGATCGTGCGGGTGCTGCCGTCCGGCTCCTCCTGCTTCACGCTGCTGAACTGCAGGTCCGTGCTCGACGCGACGTAGAGCCCGGTGTTGGGGCCGCCCAGGTACACCTTGGAGCCGTCCTGCGAGAGCGCGAAGCCGAGCATCTGGTCGTTGAGCGAGAAGGCGACCTGGTAGGTCTTGCCGCCGTCGCTGGAGACGAAGAGGCGCGACGCGCCCTCGGAGCGGACGTAGAGGCGGTCCTCGTTGGTGGGATCGACGGCGCCGATGTACACGGCCGTCTCGCTGCTCGCGTCGAACGGCGTGGGGTACTCGGCCCACGTCTGACCGCCGTCGCCGGAGACGAAGATGGAGGTCGTGCGGGTGGCGCCCGAACCGCGGTAGGCCGAGACGTAGATGCGCTGCGAGTCGCCGGGGGCGACGTCGATCGTCGTGACCGTCGCGCTCGGGTCGATGGTGCCGGTGAGCGCCCAGTGCGCCCCGTCATCCGTGCTGGTGAAGATCTGCTGGAAGTAGCCCTGCCCCCCGTCCGGCCCGGCGTCCTGCTCGAACGTCGAGGTGATTGCCAGCACCGTGTCCGGCGACTGCGGGGGGATGTCAAGGTCCTTGATAAGCTGCTGCGTAAGGCCGCCATCCTCCGTCACCCACGTGCACCCGGTGTCCGGCGAGACGAGCAGGCCGTGCGAGACCCCCACCACGAGCGAGTTGTTCTTGGTGATCTCCAGGCTCGGGTCTTCGTTGGACGTCGGCGGCAGGCCGAGCACGTCCTCGCAGAGCCAGCTCCACGTCGTCCCGTTGTCGTAGGAGGGGAGGATGCCGAAGGTGGTCCGCAGGACGACGAGCTTCTCGTTCGATGGGGAGAAGACGATGCGGTTCGAGGCGGGGAACCGGCCGTTTGCGTACGCAGGCGGTGCTGCGGCGAGCACGGCGCACACCGCTCCCGCGACGAGCCATCCGCTTCGCACGGGAGAAGCCTAGCGCGCCCGCACGGCGGCGACGAGCCACTCGGCTTCGCCGATGGGCTCGACACTCGTCGTCCACGAAGCGCCCATGGCGGCCGCCCACGCGGTCTCCGACAGCAGCCGCATGGCGATGGCGGCGCCCGTGACCGGATCGGAGTACGTCGCCGTCTCGGGTCCGGTCCGCCGCACGCGGGGGTCGCTCGCTGCTCGGTCCAGCCATGCAGGAGAGGGGACCTCCGCGACGAAGGTGCCGCCAGGGCAGACCACACGAGCGAGCTCTCGCGCGAGGCGGGCCAGGCTGCCTTCCTCCGGCGGGTGCGCCAGGGTGCCATGCAGCGCGATCGCGGCGTCGAACGAGGACCCGTCGAAGGGCAGCGGCTCCCAGAAGTCGGCGAGCAACAGCGGAACAGGCCGCGCTCTGCGCCGGCAGCGCTCCAGCATCACCTCCGACACATCGACGCCCGTGGGCTGGTAGCCCGCGTCGAGCATGGCCGTCAGCTCGCGGCCCGTACCCACGCCCAGATCGAGCACCCGCGCCGGGGGGGCCGGCAGCCTGCTTCGGAGCCGCTCCAGGCGGGCGCGGGACTCGCCAGTCGGCAGGGAGTATTCGCGCTCGTAGCGGCCGGCGATGGCGTCGAAGAACCGGCGCGCCGCGTCATCCGTCATCGCCGGACGAGCTCGCAATAGGCCAGGTACATCGCTTCGTGGATGCCTGCGAGAGAGATGGCGTTGCCGAGCAGTTTCCGGCGGTCCTCCGCATCCCACGGCTTCTTCGGGACTCGCTTCGCGCCCCGGCGATGGGCGGCACCGAGCAGGGCCCCGAGGTGGCGGGCGAGGGGCTCGAGGTCGGGCGCGCGCAGCGTGGTCCAGTCGAGCTTGTCCTCCTGCGGGGCCAGACGGCGGACGAACATCGACGAGCCGCGCAGCCTCGTCGTGCCGATCATCCGCGGGGGGTGCGAGACGCAAGCGCGGATCCCCGTCGCCACGCGCTCGGCGGGATCCAGGCGCGGGGGTTTGATGAGGCACGCGGCCGACGGCTCGTCCTCCTCCTTCATGTCGAAGATCCAGCCACCGTCGATGCCGCCCTTCCCGCGGGTCAGCAGCGCGATGCGAAGGCACCCCAGGCTCCCCGTGCCCGCCACGCGGAAGGCTACGTCGTCGACGACCTGCACTGCCTCGCGAGGCGGGCGCTCGGCGTCGGGCAGGTGCTTCACGTACTTGGCGAAGGCACGCTCGGCCTTGAGGCGCAGCTTCTTCGGCAGCTGTTCGTAGCGGGGTCCGCGCACGAAGCGCCGCCCGTCGGCCGTCACGTGGGTGCGAGCATCGAGGAGCTGCTTGCGGGTGCGGCTGCGCACCTTGTCGACCAGCGAGGTGACGCAGACGGGTGGGGCGGGCGTGCGCCGGCGATGAAACGCCGCACCCACATAGGCATCGAGCAGCGCGTCGCACAGGTTCAGGGTGCGCGGGCCGTCGAGCCCGATCTCCCGGCCGCCGAGCAGGAGGCTCGTGGTGAGGCGGACGACGTCGAACCGCCAGGGCCCGACGAAAGTATCGTCGAAGTCGTTCAGGTCGAAGACGACGTTCTCCGCCGCGTGCGACGCGGCCGTCTCCTTGACGGTGAGCGCGCCAGTGCGAAACGCCCCGAAGTTCTCCAGGTGGCAATCGCCCACCAGCCACCCCTCACCACGCGGGCCCTCGGACAGCAGGGGGTGGGTTCGCAGTAGTTCGTAGAAGAGCGGAGCGGCGCCGCGCAGCAGCGCGAGGGGGGACGCCGCCATGCGCTCGGCCTTGTGCTGCATGAGGTGCGGGAAGCGGCCCGTGCGCTTCCGGTCGAGCTCGAGCTGCCGGCGCGCGAGGCGGAGGGGGTCGATGGCGAGCATGGGCGACCTAGCCTACAGACTTCGGGAGATGCTGTCCGTCGCCCGGGGTCTCGAGGAGGGCCGCTACGACGGAGTCCTCGCCCGCTGCCTCTCCCAGGCCTGGGGGGTGTTCTCGGCCCGGGCGCTAGCGCGTCCGCTGCCCGTCCCTGCCGGCGCGTGCGTCATCGCAGTAGGTGGCGCGACGCTGGGAGGTTCGGGCAAGACACCGCTGGCCATCGCCTGCGCACGCGAGCTGGCGCAGCGGGGAGCACGTGTCGCGCTGGTGGGGCACGCCTACCGGGCACGTCCCGGGCGCGCGCGCGTCGTGTCGCCGGATGATCCGCTGGGACAGGTGGGGGACGAGGCGCTCCTCGCCGCGCGAGTTCTCGAGGCGTGTGGCGTCCCTGTCGTCGTTGCCCCCTCGCGCGCGCTGGCCCTTGCGCGGGCTGTCCGCGAAGCGGATGTACTCGTGCTGGACGGCGTGCTGCAGACGTCCCCCGTGCGGGCGGCCCTGTCCCTGCTCGCCGTGGATGCGGACGAGCCATGGGGTCATGCTCGAGCCATGCCTCCACGGGGGGACCTCCGCGCCCCCGTGGACGCGCTCCTGGCTGTCGCCGATCTCGTCGTACCCGTCGGAGAAACCAGCGACGATGCCCGTGTCGTCTCCCGGGGGGCGAGTATCGGCGACTCCGTTCTCTCCTGGGAGACCCTCCGTTCCCTCCGGATCGGTCTCCCCTGCGCACTGGCACGGCCCGACCGTCTCATTCGGTTCCTCGGCCGCCATGGCATCACACCGGTCGCGCTGGTACGCGCCCGAGATCACCATCCCATCCCTGAGCGCGCCCTTCGTGCGCCGAAGGTCGACGTGTGGGTCGCGACGCGGAAGTGTGCGCTCCAGGTGCGCGCGACGGGCATTCCTCTCGCCACGCTCGAGTACGATGTGCACTGCAGCCCTCGTCTCCTGACTCGGCTGGACGCTGCACACCTTGACCCGCGGCGGGGTCGGCAATAACCTCAAAAGTCACGAGTAATTGGCGGGGGGCTGCGCCAGGACCCCACGGGTGACGAGGCCGCGCGAGTGAGCGAGTCCGAGGAGAAAACTCGAGTCACAGCCATAGTGCAGAAGCCACTCGGGGGCGTCGATGGGACCCCGAAGGGAAACGACTGCCTGGTGGTGATCTACACGAAGGAGCCGACGCTCCTCGGTCGTCGCTTTGTCCTCGACTCCAGCCCGATCCGCATCGGGCGCGGCGCGGAGAATCACATCGTGCTGGAGGGCGACAGCGTCTCCCGGAGGCACGCCCACTTCGAGCAGCGGAGCGGCGCCTGGTGGTGCGTGGATGACGGCTCCACCAATGGCTCCTACGTGAACGACGAGCAGATCATGCGCGAGGCGCGCATGAGCAACGGTGATCGCATCAAGATCGGCCCGACCATCTTCAAGTTCCTGAGCGGGCAGGACGTGGAAGCGCAGTACCACGAAGAGATCTACCGGATGACCATCATCGATGGTCTCACGCAGGTCCACGTGAAGCGGTACCTGCTCGAGGCGCTCGACAAGGAGCTGATGCGTGCGCGCCGGCACCAGCGAGAGCTCAGCTTCCTGATGCTCGACATCGACCACTTCAAGAAGATCAACGACGTCCACGGTCACCTCGCCGGTGACTACGTGCTGAAAGAGGTCGCGCGCCTCATCCAGCAGCGCATCCGCCGGGACGAGGTGCTGGCGCGCTACGGAGGGGAGGAGTTCGCGATCATCCTGCCCGAGACGACGCTGGAGGGGGCCTGCGCGCTCGCCGAAGGGCTGCGCGAGAAGATCGAGGAGAGCCGCTTCGTCTTCCAGGGCGAGACCATCCGCGTGACTATCTCCATCGGCGCGGCGCTCCTCGTCGAGGATCACCGAGCCAGCCTGGACCTCATCAAGAAGGCCGACGAGAAGCTCTACGAGGCCAAGCGCGCGGGACGCAACCGCGTGCTCTCGTGAGCAGGGGGAGCGAGTACCCCGACGTGCGGGTGCCGCCGCCGGGGCCGAGGTCGCTGTCACTCGCCGCGAGGCTGGCAGAGGTCGAGTCGCCCGCGGTGGACGCCAGGCGGACGGCCCGGGCGAAGGACAGCGGCGCGGACCAGTCACCTATCGTCTACGCGTCGGGTTGCGGTGTGAACGTCGTGGATGTGGACGGGAACCGCTACGTGGATCTCGCGGCGGGCTTCGGCGCGCTCCTGCTGGGGCACGCGCCCGCGGCGGTACTCGACGCAGTCGAGGATCAGCAGCGCCGCCTGGGGCTGGCGCTGGGGGACGTGTACGCCTCGGAGGCGAAGCTGGCGCTCTGCGAGCGCGTCGCCCGGCTGTATCCGGCGCCGGGCGCGCGGGTGATGCTCGGATCCAGCGGCGCGGACGCGGTGACTGCGGCGATGAAGACGGCGATGCTGGCGACAGGGCGCGCCGGGGTCGTGGCCTTCGAAGGCTCCTATCATGGGCTCTCCTACGCACCGCTGGCGGCCTGCGGTCTGAGACCCAGCTTCCGCGAGCCCTTCTCCGAGCAGCTGGGCGCGCACGTCACCTTTGCCCCTTACCCGCGGGGACCCGGTTCGGTCGCGATGTCGCTGGCGGCGGTGGGGCAGGCGCTCGAGCGCCGGAACGTGGGCGCGGTCCTGGTCGAACCGGTCCTCGGCCGTGGGGGGTGCGTCGTGCCCCCCCCTGGGTTCCTCGCGTCGTTGCGCGCGGCGTGCGATGCGTCGGGGGTGCTGCTCGTGTGCGACGAGATCTGGACGGGCCTCGGCCGGAGCGGGTCGTGGCTGGCGAGCGTGGACGAGGGTGTCGTGCCGGACGTCGTCTGCCTGGGCAAGGGGCTGGGTGGTGGCCTGCCCATCAGCGCGTGCGTGGGGAGCGAGCGCGCGATGGCGGCGTGGGGTGCACATGGCGGGACGACGATCCACACCGCGACACACTTTGGTGCTCCCCCGGCCTGCGCCGCTGCGCTGGCGACCCTCGACGCGCTGGAGCAGAGGAAGCTCCCGGGGCGAGCCGGCGTCGTGGGCGCACGGTGGATGGAGCGGCTGAGAGAGCGGACGTCCGGACGAGGCGTGCGCGAGGTGCGAGGGCGCGGGCTGATGGTCGGGGTTGAGCTGGAGGGCGGGGGAGGGCGTGCGCTTGTGGTCACGCGACGGCTGCTGGCCGGCGGGTGGATCGTGCTGACGGGCGGGAGTACTGGGGACACGCTCACTCTGACGCCGCCCCTCGACGTGGAGGACGCGCTGCTCGACGCATTTGCCGATGCCCTGGCCGTCGCGCTCGTCGCATGAGTCCAGGGACGCGCGACGAGAGCGACCGCCTGCACGCCCGAGCGCGCGCGATGGTGCGCGCCTTCGATCGAGGTGAGCCGATGCCCGAGCCCTTTGACGCACTCGCCGCGGACCTGGCGCGCTTCCAGGCGAGGAGCGTTGCCGGCTATGGGCGGCTGTGCGCCGCGCGTGGCGTGGATCCGGAGAAGATCCGCCTCGCGGGCGAGGCGCCCGCCGTGCCCACCGACGCCTTCAAGCTGGCCCACGTCTTCGCCTTCGACGGTTCCGATGCGGCCGTGACCTTCCATACCAGCGGCACCACCGTGGGAGCTCGCGGTACCCACGCGATGCGCGCGGTCGGGACCTACGACGCGGCCGCGCTCGCCTTCGGTCGGGCTACGCTCGCGAGTGGCCTGATGCCACCCGTCCCAGTACTGGTCATCGGCCCGTCCGATCGCGAAGCCTCCGACTCCTCGCTGGCGCATATGTGTGCGCTCTTCGCCCGGGACCTCGGGCTGCCGGCACCCTTCGAGCGTACGTTCTTCGTTCGTGGCGACGCGTTGGACGTCGCGGGGCTGCGCGCCCGGGTGTCCGGTCTGGCCCCCACCGCTCCGGCCCTGGTGCTGGCCACGAGCTTTGCTCTGGTGCACCTGCTCGATGCGCTCGGCGGCGCCCGCCTCCCTCTTCCCTCCGGCAGCCGCGTCATGCAGACAGGCGGCTTCAAGGGAAGATCTCGCGAGGTCGCGCCGGACGAGCTGCGGCGCGCCGTGGCGGACACCTTCGCGGTGTCGGAGCGGGCCGTCGTGGGCGAGTACGGCATGACGGAGCTGTCGAGTCAGTTCTGGGAGGCGGCGCTGGTCGATCCGGACTCGCCGCACGGCGTCTACCTCGAGCCACCCTGGGCTCGGGTCGTGCCCGTCGATCCCGAGACGCTCCACCCTCTGCCGCGCGGCGAGGTCGGCATCGCCCGCATCGAGGATCTCGCGAACGTCGACAGCGCCTTCGCCGTCCTCGCGCAGGATCGAGTCAGGCGCGTGGGCCCGGGCTTCGAGCTGCTGGGGCGTGTCCCTGGCGCCGCGCCGCGGGGTTGCTCCATCGCCCTCGACGAGATGCTCTCCCCATGAGCCGCAGCGTCGAGAACCGCACCGCCGACGTCCGGCGCATGCTCGCCTGCGCCCGCACGATCTACGCGCAGCGCTCGCGCGTCGTACCCGCGCTCGTCGCCTCCACCGGGCTCACGGCCGAGGGCGTGGAGCTAGGCTTCGCGTCGCTGGAGCAGGACGCGACGGACGCCGAGCTCCGTAGGCTGGTCAGCGCCGCAGGGGCGCGCCGCCACGTTCACGTCGTGCTGTCGTCGAACGTGTTCGTCGCGCCGCTTCGTGCCCTCGCCCTGGCCCGCGCTGCCGCCGAGCGCGTGACCGTGCGTCCCTCGCCACGCGATCCCGTGCTCGCGCGCGCGCTGCTCGAGGCCCTCGACGCCGCCGGGGATGACGCGTTCAGCCAGGTGGACGAGCGAGACGTGTCGCAGATCGAAGCCCAGGAGATCCACGTCTACGGCCGCGACGAGACCATCGCCGCGGTGCGTGCGCGCGCACGCCCGGGAGTGGTCGTACGCGGCCACGCGGCAGGGATGGGGGTGGCACTCCTGTCGCGGGACGCGGAGCCCGGCCCTGCTGCCGGCGCACTGGCTCTCGACATGGTGGCGTTCGACCAGCGCGGCTGTCTCAGCCCGCGCCTGGCCGTGGTGCTCGGAGGCGAGGCTCGCGCCGCGGCGTTCGCCGGGGCACTTCACGCCGCGCTCGGCGGGTGGGCCGTCCGCGTGCCGCGCGGCCAGCTCGCGGCGGACGAACGCGCCGCCGCGCGCCGCTGGCGAGACGCCGTCGCCTTCGCCGGTCGCGTGTGGGAGGCCGAGGAGCACGTCGTCGCGCTGGTGCCGGAAAGCGCAGCCGGCTACGTGCCGCCGCCGGGCCGACACCTGACGGTGCTAGCCGCCTCTTCGCCGGAAGTTGCCGCGGCCGCGCTCGCACCCCTCGCCCGCGCCATCGTGACCGTGGGAACGGATGCTCCGCTCGAGCTCGCCCCCCTGGTGCCTGCCCACTCGAGGCTGTCCCTTCTCGGCACCATGCAGCGCCCCCCCCTCGACGGTCCGGTGGACCGTCGCTGACGACAATGGCCGTATGATATCGAGATAACCTCGCACGGTGAGGTCGCGGTACCTTGGGAGCGCGCTCGATGGATGTCTGCTCCCGCTGTGGAAAGTCCGGACACCTCGAGGGGGCTTGCGCCGCTACCAGCATCCCTCCGCCCGCCAACCCGACTCCGGCCCCCATCTACTCGCTGCCGCCCCTCGGTGCATCTGTGCCGCCCGGCGCGCTCGGTTCCAGCGGGACGTACTCGGTCACGGGGACGTACGGTGCAGCGCAGAACCCCGTCTCGCGCGCCCTGCGCATGCTCAAGACGCAGCTGAACCTGGCCGTCGGCCAGCGCGAGGAGGATCCAGAGCGTGCGTGGCTCGAGCTCGTCAGCGTGCGCGAGCGTCTGAACGAGGTCGCCGACGGGGCGAAGGACGACCCACTCCTGCTGGCGGACGTCGAGCGCTTCGGAGGTAGGCTCGAGGAGCAGATCGCCAAGCTCACGCGTGACGTCGGCGACGAGGTGGTCGCGCCGCTCTATTCATGGGTCGATCTGCTGCGCCAGAGGGCGAGGCTGGACGAGGAGGTCGCCACGGCGAGCGGGCGCGTGGCAGAGGCGCGGGCCTCGCGTGGGGCTGCCGCCGGGGCGGTGCCTGCGACCCATCAGGAGGCCAGCAACACCCTCGCCGCCGCCGAGAAGGAGCTGGCGTGGTGGCGCAGCGAGACGCCTCCGCTGCTGTCGCTGGAGATCCGCGGCGTGTGGCTGGAGTCCGGCGGTGACGCCCTCCGGCCCACCCTGCCCGTCGATCCCCAGGTCGTCCGCGAGCGCGGACTGGCGGCGCGTGGGGTGCTCGAGCGGGTCCGCGGGCGAAGTCCCGGTGCGGTGCAGTACGCCGGCTCGAAGCTCGAGCTCGTCCTCCTGCCGACGTTCGGCATCTCCGCCCTGCTGATGTCGATGTTCGCTCTGGCCTCCACGAGCGCCCGCGGGCCGCTAGGCGTCGTTGCGGCGGCGACCTGGCTGGCCTTCGCCGCGGTGATCGCCGTGAGCTTCATGGCCCGCCAGCGAGGGGACGCAGAGCGTCGCGCGGCCATCCACGCGGCCTGGTACCACACGCTCTTCTCGGAGCAGGCGGCCGCGCTGGAGCTGGAGGTAGGGTGGCTCCGCACGCTGGCCGCCACGCTGCGGGCGCGCGAGGCCTTCGACACACACAAGGGAGAGGGGGGGCAGCTCGCGGAGCTGGCGACCTGGAGGCCCGACCTCGAGCCGGTGGTGGTGGAGGTGGCGAAGTCCAGTATCGTGCCGCCCAAGTGAGGTTACTCGACCAGCGCCCGCGTCTCTCCCACGTCCAGCACCCATAGCCGCCCGGGCGCGTAGCCCTTCGCCTTGAACCAGGCCTTCACGCGCTCGGGGGGCTCGCCCACGGGCTCGTCGGTCAGCTTGAACGTCCCCCAGTGCATCGCCACCAGCACGCGAGCCTGCAGCAGCTCCCATGCGCGGCCTGCCTCTTCCGGTCCCATGTGCTGCGCCGACATGAACCAGGTCGGGTCGTAGGCCCCGATGGGCAGCATGGCCCAGTCGATCCGCGGCACCCTCCGCGCGATCGTGCAGAAGACGTCCTCGCTCAGGGCCGTGTCGCCGGCGTGGTACGCGACCCCTTCGGAGCTCTCATAGACGAAGCCTCCCCACAGCCGCGTGTTCCGGTCCCAGGGCATCCGCATCGACCAGTGCTGGGCGGGGACGCACGTGATGCGCAGGTCGTGCGTCTCGACCGACTCCCACCAGCCTAGCTCCACGACGTTCTCGATCCCCGCCTTGCGCAGGAGCTCCGCGTTGTCCTTCGGGACCACGAAAAGGGGGGCGCCGCGGCGCGCGAGGACCTGCAGGCTTGGGAGGTCGAGGTGATCGAAATGGGCGTGTGACACGGTCACGACGTCGAGCGGCGGGAGCGACGCGGGCGCGACACCGGGTGGTGCGAGCCTGCGCCGAGGCCCCATGCGGGGCGCGAACACGGGGTCGGTCGCCACCAGTGCTGCGCCGAGGCGAAAGACGAAGCTGGCGTGTCCGATCCAGGTCAGCTGCGGCTCGGGCGCAGCCAGCGCCCGTCCGTCGTTCTCACGTCGAGGGGTCACGAAGCGCGAGGCGTCCGCGCGCTTGCGGCCCGAGAGACGGTCGCCCACTTGCCAGCGGAGCAGGTCGCGCAACCCCTTTTCGGGTGTCGTCCCGTCGAGGTTGACGTACCTGCCCACGCGACGAGCCTCTGCTGGAGGTCAGCCCGGAGGAGTCGTCTTGTCCGGGATGATCTGCACCCGGCGCTGCGGTTCCTCACCCATGCTCTCGGTGCGCACGCCCTTGATGTCGCGGAGCGCCATGTGGACGATCCGGCGTTCGCGCGGGCTCATCGGGTCGAAGGTGATGACCTTGCCCTCCGTTGCCACGCGCTGCGCCAGGCGGCGCGCCATCTGCGCGAGCTGGTCCTCGTGGCGCGCGCGGTACCCCTCGGCGTCCACGATGATGTGCCGGCGCGGCTCGCCCGGTCGCACGACGACGCGCGAGGTGAGGTACTGGATGGCGTCCAGTACGTTGCCCTTCTTGCCGATGATCCGGCCGGAGTCGGGGCCCTCGATCTCGATGCGGATCTCGTCGTCTGCGCCCTCGCCGTCGTTCGGCGCGAGGTTCGCTTCGACGTCCATCTGCATCTTGCCCACGAGGACGCGGACGAAGGCCAGCGCCTTCAGCGTCTGCATGTCGGCGGCGGTCTCCTCGACCACAGGCGACGAATTCCTTGCTTCCTCAGACACGAGCCTTTCCCTTTCGCAGCGCCGCGGCGGTGGCCGCGCCCTCGTTCTTGTTCTGCTTCTTGTCCGACTTGCTGTCGGGCGTGACCACGATGTCCTTGCTCGTCCCCGCGCTTCCGATGTTGGGGAACAACCGCTGCGTGACGACCTGCTGGGTGATGCCGAGCAAGCTGTTGGTCAGCATGTACACGCCGAGCGCCGCGGGAAGGAAGAGCATCATCACCGTGAAGATGCCCGGCATCAGCCAGTTCATCATCTTCTGCTGCACGGGGTCCATGCCCTGCTGCGGGGTGATGCGCTGCTGCACGATCATCGCGGCCCCCAGGATGAGGGGCAGCGGGCCGACCTTGCCGAAGAAGAGCTGGTCCGGCGCGGACAGGTCGGGAAACCACAGGAACGAGGTGTGGTAGAATTCCACCGCCGTCTGCAGCGTCGCGTACAGCGCGAACCAGATGGGCATCTGCACCAGCGCCGGCAGGCACCCGCCGAGCGGGTTCACCTTGTGCTTGCGCCACAGCTCCATCATCGCCACGTTCTTGGCCTGGGGGTCGTCCTTGAACTTCGCGTTCAGGGCGTCGATCTCCGGCTTGAGCTTGCGCATCGCGATGGCGCTCTTGATCTGCTTCCAGGTCAGCGGGAAGAGCGCGATGCGCAGGCCCAGCGTCAGGACGATGATGGCCAGACCCCAGTTGCCCAGGGTGATGTGCGCGTGGATCCAGGTGATGATCTGCACCAGGACCTTGGCGACAATGGAGAACGTCCCCAGGTTGATGAGGTCCTGCAGGTGCGCCGTGCCACCGGCGGCGCTCGCCAGCACGTCTCGCTCCTTCGGCCCGAAGAAGGCGACCTGCCGGTAGCTGGCCGTGTCCTTGGGGTCGAGGGTGCGCGACGGGTAGGTGAGGCGGGCCTTGTAGACGTCGCCGGCCTCATCATCGTCCGGCTTCTGACCGTCGCTGTACCACTGCTCCGCGACCACGTCGCACGACGGCTTGCTGCCCATCTCGCCCGGCCCCACGTCGAGGGGGACCAGCGTCTGCGCAAAGTAGTAGTTGGCGATGGCGGCGTAGCGGTCGAGGTTCGGCTCGGAGTACCAGCCGGTCTTGAACTCGCTTGCGTCCTTGGTCAGCCGCTTGACGTCCCCCGCTCGAGCACACTCCAGACCCGTCTGGAACGGCGACACGCGCCCCAGCTTGCCCTTGACCTCGGCGTTGGTGCGGTAGGCGAACACCTCGATGGAGGCGGCGTGCTTCTTGGGGGCGTCGGACAGGTTGGTGATCGAAGTCTCGACGTTCAGCTCGAACGGGCGCGTGCTGGCGGTGACCGTCTTCACCAGGCGGACGAGGTCATCCTCGTAGGAGAACTTGCAGCCGGTCTCACCCAGGTGCTCGAGCTTCCAGTCGACCCGGTCGTACCTCACCTGGTCGTCGGCCGCGTGCGGCTGCGTCGGATCGCGGAACGTCGTCCGCAGGTTGCGCCAGCGCTCGACGTCCGGGGTGGTCGAGACGTCGTGGGACTTCGGGTCGGAGTAGTTGGGGTCCGTCAGGTAAAAGTGCGTGAGGCCCGCGCCGTGCGTGGAGAGCTCGGCGGTGAACCTGTTGCCGTGGATGGAGCAGCTCTCCGGAGCCCGCGGGGTCTCCGGCCTCGTCGTCTGCACGTCCAGCACATCGGGCTGGAAGTCGGGCGGGGAGACGTAGGTCTCCTGCGGCAGCTGCTGCGGGTGCTCCGTGGCCTTCCTTCCGTAGAAGAACCAGTACCCGCCCACCATGATGGCGGCGATCAGTATCCAGCGAATGATCGTGTTTCGATCCATGAGTCCTCAGCCCGCACGGCTCGGGAGGCTCGGCGTTCGTGCCGGCCGCACCGGCGGAGGGTCGTATCCACCGGGATGAAACGGGTGGCACTTACACAGCCGAACGATCGAAAGCAAGCTGCCCCGGGCTGCCCCGTGCTCCTCGAGGCAGGCCACGGCGTACCGCGAGCACGACGGCTCGAACCGGCAGAGGGGGCCGCAGGCGTTCAGCAAGGGCGAAAGGAGACGCTGGTAGCCCTTCACGAGGGCGATGAGCAGGCGGGCGAACATGCTAGCGGTTTCGCCGTGGTGAAGGCGCGGCGGGGTCGGCGGGAGGATGATCCGGATGGCCGGGGCGCGCCAGGGCTTCCGCTGCACGTTTCTTAAGCAGTCCCCCGACCGCCCGCCACTCCGCACGAACGTCTCCAAGGTCGAGCTCGGGCGCACCCTCGCGGGCGATGACCACCAGATCGACGCCCTGCGGGAGAAGGTCGGGCAGCAGGCGGAAGCACTCCCGGCACAACCGCTTGACCCGGTTACGACGCACCGCACTGCCCACGCGCCGGGCTACCACGAGGCCCAGACGAGCCGGTCGTGGTGGAGGCAACTGGGCCGCGACGAGCAGGGTGAAGTGAGCAGTCCCGACGCGGCGCCCGGACCGCTGCGCCCGCACGAACTCGCCGTGCTTTCGCAGCCGGCGCTCGATCCGCACGACTACTTCTTATAGATTGACGGAACGAGACGCTTGCGTCCCTTGCGGCGACGATTCTGAAGGACTTTCCTGCCGCCGTGCGTCGACATGCGGGCGCGGAAGCCGTGGGTGCGTGCCCGGCGGACGTTGTGGGGCTGGTAGGTGCGCTTCATGACGGGGGCGCGAAAGAAAGCACCAGACAACCTCCCGGTCAAGTCCGGCCTCGAAGGGAAGGCTCTTTCGTGTCGTCTTCAAGCCATCAAGACGAGCAAGCCCGTCGACCTCGCGCTCCGTGTCCAGTGGCCGCGCAAGTGTTTGCTTTCGCTGGCGCTCCCGGCGACGAGAGTGGTCTACTGCCCCGAGGCTGGCAGTCGTGGCCGTAGTCCCGCCGCGTGATGGAGCGACGACGAATGGCACTCTCGACACGGTTGACACAGTGGACAGGGGCAGCCCTCGTGGCCCTCGGGGCGCTCCTCGCGACCCGCCCAAGTCAGGCGCAGCAAGCCACCTTCCACCTCGACCGCCTGGAGGTGCCGGGTGCGCCCGAGGACGGTGTGGCCCTCTTTCGCCCGACCACCAACGAGCACAACATCGTCTACGCCCAGCTGGGGCTTGGCTTCTCGCTCAACCCCCTGCGGACGAGCGACATCACCCACGCCGCCATCCTCGGCTCGTCGGCCGAGGTCATCACCAGCCAGTTCTCCACGTACATGTCCGCCGGCTTCGAGCTCCTCGACCGGCTGACCCTCGGGTTCACCCTCCCCATCGCCTGGGAGGAGGCAGGGCAGCAGCCGACGTACCAGACCGGTACTTTCCAGAGCAACTCCGTCACCGCGTTCACCACCGGCGGCCCGGCGGTGGGGGATCTGCGCCTCGACGCGCGCTACGTCTTCCTCCGCGCCGAGGACCGGACGTGGGCGCTGGGCGCCCAGCTCAGCGTGTTTGCCCCGACGGGGAACGGCTCTTCGACGAACTTCGGCGGTGACGGCCCCGACGTGGAGGCCATGCCGATGGTGACCGCCGAGTGGTCGCCCAAACACTTCGTGACGCTGGTCGCCAACACCGGGATCCACCTCCGTCCCGACAACTCGATCAACGACCCCACGGGGAAGTTCGGGCCGCGCGACGGCATCGGCGTGGGGGACGAGTGGCGCTGGGCCGTGGGCGCGTTCCTCCCGCTCAAGAACGGCAAGTACCGACTGGGAGCCACCATCTTCGGCCAGACCGGCATCACCAACGACAGCATCACCGGGCCCACCGCCTTCACCCGTCAGAACACCCCCATCGAGTGGGCGCTCGAGGGACGCATGCGCCTGCCCATGGCGGGGTGGGACCACTGGTACGCCGGCGCGTCCGGGGGATCGCTCATCGCTCCGGGATACGGGGCGCCCGACCTGCGGATCGTCGCCCTGGTGGGGACGTACTTCAACCTCGAGGACACCCACCCGCCGTCGCCCGACACGCGGCTGAAGATCCGCGAGAGCATCCGCGAATCCATGAAGGATACCGACGGCGACGGGATCCCCGACGACGTGGACGCGTGTCCGACCGTGCCCGAGGACCACAAGGACCCGGACCCGATGGACGGCTGCCCGGCGCCCTCCGATCGTGACGGTGACGGCATCCCGGACGAGTTCGACAAATGCCCGGATCAGCCCGAGGACAAGGACGGCATCGACGACGAGGATGGCTGTCCCGAGGACGACGCCGACAACGACGGTATCCCCGACACGAAGGACGCCTGCCCGAAGGAGCCCGGGCAGCCCGACCCCGACCCGAAGAAGAACGGGTGCCCGAAGTTCATCCACCTCGAAGGCTCGACGGTCCGCGTGCTCCAGCAGGTGCACTTCGCGACCGGGTCGGCCACCATCCTCCCCGACAGCTTCCCCATGCTGGCGGAGATCGCGCAGCTGCTGAAGGCGACGCCCAGCATCAAGAAGATGATGATCGAGGGGCACACCGACAACCGCGGCGCAGCCGACATGAACCTCGATCTGTCCAAGCGAAGGGCCGCCAGCGTGAAGACCTGGCTGATCCAGCGCGCGATCGACCCCGCCCGCCTCGACAGCGAGGGCTACGGGATGACCCGTCCCATCCAGTCCAACGACACGAACGAGGGGCGCCAGGCCAACCGGCGCGTCGAGTTCAAGATCACCGCGGAGGACACTGGGGGGCGGCCGCCTCCGCCCACCAAGCCCGCGCCGCCTTCTCCATAGCCCCGTCGCTCAGCGAACTCCCCCGGCGAAGGTCTCCACCACCCAGACATCGCCGTGGGTGTCGCGCGCGACGCCGACCCCGACGCGGTCGTACTCCCGACCGAGCAGGTTCGCGCGGTGGGACGGGCTCGCCCACAGCGCGCGGTGGGCGAGGGGAACCGTGGCGGCATGCGCCACGTTCTCGCCGGCGCTGCGCGGGTCGAGGCCGGCCACGTGCAAGCGCTCGAGCGGGTCGCCGTCGCCGACATCGTGCGCCAGCTCGCGGGCCATGGCCATCCGCGCCGCGTGGTCCCGTGCCACGGCGTCCAGGCGCGCATCGCGGGCCAGCGGTCGCAGGCCAGCAGTGACCCGCGCGGCGGCGATCATCGAGGTGAGGCGGTCGTCGTCGCGCGCGCCTACGGCGGCGTCCTCACCGGGCGCGACCCGCAAGTCGCGCTGGTCCAGCTCGGGGGGCGGGGGCTCGACGTCGGCGAAGACGATCGCCTCGAGCACCGGACGCGGGCCGGTCGCGAGGTCGGCCACGACCTGCACGGCGGTCGCGCCCGGTCGGTCCACCGCGAAGCGCGCGCGCAGCGTCGCTCCATCGAACCAGCTCGGCACGGTGCGGGGCGCCTCGCCCGCCGCCATGACGACCACCCTTCCTCCGCTCGCCCGCTGCCGCAGCCGCGCCTCCACTGTCACCCACTGTCCGGTGCGCACGCGCGTCGGGAGCGGCGCAAGGTCGGCCAGGACGTCGACGGCCATGACGACCAGCGAGCGCGTACCATCCGCTGCGGTACCGACCGCGACCCCGCAGCGACGCAGACCTCCCGGGCGCCCGGCCCCCAGCCACGAGTCCAGCCGCGCGAGCGTGGCGTCGCGATCGAGCGAGTGTGCGCTGGCCGCCCAGACGCGCGGCCAGGGGTGCGGCTCTCCGGCGGCGCGTTGCGCGGCCTCGATTGCGTCGAGCTCCGGCATAGGCAGCCCGCGTACCTTGCGCTCGAGGATGGCCCGGGCCGTGTCGCGGAGCCCCGCGTCGGCCGGACCACAGGTCTCGAGCACAGCGCGCTCCAGCGGATCGAGCTGGGCGACCTCCATCGGTCGAGGCGATCCGCTCCAGCCGGCCCAGGAGGCCCCGTCTGCATGCGAGAGCCGCGGCACCACCGCCGCCAGACCCACGACCGCTGCCAGCACACGACCGCGCACGGGGCGATGCTAAGCGCGGCGGGTGGGAACTCGAAACAAGCTGCGGCGTTTCGTGCCCTGGAGGGACGTCAGGGCCGGCGCCGCCGCTCGGCCCGGTACCCGATGGCGATGCCCGCGCGCAGGCCCAGGAGAAAGGCCGCGAACACGACGAGGCCGATGAAGAGCGCGGACATATCCCCGCTCAGTTGATGGTGAAGCTCTTGCTCACTGAGAAGGGACTTCCGGCAAAGGCAGGCACGTGCGCGCCGCGGAAGCGCGAGGCGATGCATGCTCCCGTGGGGGTTCCTTCGAACGGCGCGCCAGACACCACGGCGGAAGCCACGTTGCCGCTGGGCGCGAACGTGACCACGACGCGCCCGGAGCCGCTGAGGTCGCCCTTCTTGCAGCCCTGAACGCTGCCCGCGATCGAGGCGAGGCGCGCCTTCGCTTCACCCATGTTGAACGGCTGGTCCGAGCCTCCGGACGCTGCCGTTGCCGTGGCGGTCGCCGTGGGTGCTGCCGTCGCGGTGGGCTTGGCCGTGGCCGTGGTGGCCACGGTGGCAGCTGTCTTGGCCATCGTCGGGGTGGTCGTGGGGCTCGTGGCGGTCGTGACCGCGGACGACGTGTCGGCCGGCGGCGCCGCGGTCGCGGAGGGCGTTGCTGTCGACGTGTCGGCGCCGGTCGCAGAGGGCGCCGTGGCCGCGGCGGTGGTCGTGGCCATGCTCGAGGCCGCGCCCCCCGCGGTCTTGTCCTTGTCGGACTTGCCCATCACCATCACCGCGATGCCGATGGCGCCCACCACCACCACCACGCCGGCCCCGATGGCGCCGAGGATGAGTCCCTTGCTCTTGCCGGCCGCCACGGGTAGCTGCCCAGTCGCCCCGGCCTCGGGCGATGGCGCGTACTCCTCGATGGGTGGCGCGGAGAGCACCGGGGCGGACAGCGAGGGGCTGAACGCGCCGCCGCCAGCGAGGTTCATGATGTCGTCGATGCGGCTCTTCTTCTTGTCGTCACCGATGCCGATCTGCGCGCTGAGCTGGCGGATGTCGATGAGCCCCGACGCCTCGGAGGAAGCCGTCATGGGCTGCGTACCCGGTCCACCCGGCCCCTTGCTCGTCAGCGCGTTGAGCGAGAAAAGGACGCTGCTCTCGTTGCGCTGACCGGTGAGCTTGCTGGCGTCGTCCTGCTGCACCGGGGGCACGCCCACCGGTGCGCTGGTCATCACGTCCTCTTCGCCGCCTGCCTGGGCCGCGCCGCCGAAGAGGTCTACTGCGGGCGCGCGACCTCCTGCCCGGCGGGCCGCTGCGGCGGGGCCCGCACCCATGCCTGCCATCCCGTTGCCTGGCTGTCCGGCGGCCGGGCGGGGCGAGGCTGCGTACGCCGCAGGTGCCGGAGCGGGGGAGCTCGGGAAGAGGCCGGGTCCGGTCTGCTGGATCTTGGTCACCCCGTCGTCCGGTGGCACGCTGGGAAAGGCGGAGGCGCCGGCGAACGCCGCAGGGTTCGCCACCGCGCGGGTCGCGGTGCAGGCTGCGTAGAGCTGCTCCACTTCGCGGATCGGGAGCCAGTCGGCCATCCCGTCCTTCCAGCAGAACGTCTCGTCGCTCACGACGCCCGCGTGGTAGGCTTCCACGATCTCGGGGTCGGTCATCGTGCGCTGGTCGCCGTCGGCGACGTTCACAGTCCACGAGTCGCCCTGGGTCGCTGGCCGTCCGTAGTCGTAGGCACGGGGAGGCTCCGCTGTCCCCGAGCCGGCGCTGGCGGAGGGATCACTGCCGTTCACGACGATGGTGGCGCCACATTTCTTGCACTTGATCTTGACGATCTTCCCGAGGACCTTCTCGTCGGCGATCGTGTACTTGGCCGCGCAGGCCTGGCACGTGATCTTCATCCGCCAGGGATGGTAGCGCGCCCCGCGACGGACGTCCGCTTCCACGTGGACAGCGTGGGTCGACCGCCAGAGGGGTGCGAGGTTGTGAGCCGTTTCTGGCGAGGCAGACAGTACTCAGGCGTGCGCTCTTCGCCTGCGGCCCCGAGCGACGACACCCAGACCGACCAGCACGACGAACCACCCGAGGCCGGCGCTCGTGCTGCCATTCGCAGCCGTGCATCCGCCCGACCTCCCCGTAAGGTCCCTGGCTGGGACGTCCTTAGAAGCCGCCGGATCTGCGTCGGCTCCGCCGTTGCCTTCGGGCGCGTGCACGGGGCCAGCGTCCGCGTGCGCTCCTTCTCCGGTGCCTGCATCGGCCTCGCCGGCCCCGCCGTCCTCGGCTCCGGCGTCCGGATCTGCGACGACCACGATCTGCACCTCGAGCTGATCGTCGGGGGGCCCTCCCTGTCCGGGATCGCTGAACCACGCGACGCCGTCCTCCACCACGCCGAAGTACTCGAGGTACGTGCCCGGCTTGCTCGGGGCGTGAAGGTTGAAGGAAAACTTATAGGTTCCGCCCATCGGCACGGAGCCGGTGACGCCCGCCGGACGGTTTGGTGCGAGCCAGGTCGGATCCGCGAACACGCTGTCCCGGTCACGCGGCTGGGTGGTGCCGAGGTGCGTCTCGCTGTCCCACGCCTTCGAGCCGGTGTTCTTGAGCTCGATGTAGGACGGGATCGTCTGACCGGCGGTCATCTTCAGCGCCGTCGTGGCCATCGGGAAAGACTGACTCACGAAGCTCGCGCCGTAATCCGCCGACGAGGTGAGACCCACCGGTGCCACGAACCCGGAGATGGTCATCCCCATGATGGCGGGGCTCGAACCATCGGTGGAGGCGTAGGCCGGCGAGTTGAGGACGACCTTGGAGGTGCTGGCGAATGCCGCCTCGGTGCTGCCGGTGCCGCCCCAGTCGCCGCTCACGGTCTCGATGGTCCCGTCGGAGTTGACCTGGGTGACGAGGGCCACGTGGTCGGCGACGCCGCCGCCCTGGTAGTCGAAGACGACGGCGTCGCCGACCGCCGGGCTGCTGGACAGGGTGCTGTTGTTCTGGCCGTAGACGTAGAAGCTGCCAGCTGCAGCATCCAGCCCCGACACATCGGCGCCGACCTGCGCCCACACCCACATCGCGAAGTCGGCGCACCAGTACTCGGGCTGCCCGCCGTTGCCCGTGCAGCTCGACTCGAAGGTCGTCCCGCCCTTCGTGTTCTTCGAGCAGGCTCCGAGGCCGACGTTCGCGATGGCCAGGCTGGCGATGGAGCTCCCGCTCACCGACGTGACGGCGGCCTGGCTCGTGGCCAGCCGCTCGTCCGGTCCCGAGGCCGGGGACGAGCAACCGGCAGCGACTCCCGCCACTACGAACGCGAGAGTCATCGGGATGTGCATCTTCGAGGACAGAGCAATGCTCGTGCCTCGAGAAACCCGTGTGTTTCCGAGGTGAACCCACTTGCGGTCGCGAGCCCTCGCGAGGGTGACGCGCGTGAGGACGCGAGTTGCTGCCTCGATCCACGACCGATCCACGAAGGTGCCGGGTGTGGGGACGGGACTTCTCGGCATCCTCAGTTGAGGAGGACGAGCTGTGTCCCGTCCTTCACGCAGAACCCGGCCGTTCCATCGAACCGGGCACCGCAGGTCGGGCAGATCTTCCCTCGCGGAGGTTGGGAGACGCTCTCTGGCGAAGCGCCGGCCGCGGGGGCGGGAACGAGCGTCTCTCCGTCGTGCGAGCACACCTTGACCCCGGGGTTGTAGCCTCGGCGGCAGACGGGACAGATGCCGCCGGACGGGCCGGTCATCAGCGCCTCGTGCCCGCGGATGGCGACCAGGCGATTCGAGTCGAAGGAGCAGTACGTCGTCCCCGACGGGTACTCGCGCCGGCACGAGGGGCAGAACACCGGGCCGGTGTCGAGACCCCGCGCGGCAGCCGCCGCTGCCTGCTGCTGCGCGATGGCGACGCTCTCGAGGTGGGCCTTGAGCTGCGCGGCGTGCGCGGCCTCGCGCTGCGCCTTGATGCGCTCGTAGTCGCGCATCTTCTCCACGTGGCGGGCCTCCGCCGCCGCCTCCACCTTGCGGCCCTTGCGGGAGCGGGCCGCGCCGATGATGGCCACGACGACCAGCAGGGACGTGAGCCCGCCCACCACGCCGACGAAGATGAGCCGCCGCTTGTGGGCGCTGTCCTCTGCCCGCGCGGCCTCGGAGCCGATGGCGGTCGTGGCCAGGATGACGACGGTCGGCTCGTCCCGCTCGCCGGTGGGGCCGAGGCCCGACTGGGCGAGGAGCGCAGCATAGTCGGCCGGGGAGGCCACCTGGACCGAGGCGTGTCCGCTCTTGCCCGCGGCTGTGGCGATGACGTCGAAGGTCGCATCCGCGAAATCGGAGGAAGGAATGGTCAGGGTGCCCGACGCATCGACGGCCGGGACGCCCCCGTGGGGTTGCCCGTCCTTGAAGGTCACCGCCCCGACCGTCCACTGCACGGGGGTGCCCGTGGGGCAGCCGTTCGCGTCGGTCACCGTGGCGCGAAAGACGAACGACTCCCCCAGCTTCAGCAGCTTGACCGAGGGGCGCACCTCGAAGCGCGCGGGGCTGCCAGGGACGGTGCAGTCGGGGCGCGGGCCAGTGGCGGCTGCGGTTGCGGTGGGTGTCGTCGGGAGGGCCGGCACCGACGTGAGGGTGGACGCCGGGGGAGCGGCGCTGGCCGAGTCGGCAACCGGTGCAGCCGCGACGACACGCGAGAGCGACGCAACGCGCTTCACGTCGGCGACGCAGCGCGAGTCGTTGATGGTGAACTCGTACCGCCCGGTCTCCGCCAGGGAGATGGTGTTGTCTCCCACCACGAAGTACGCCGTGTTGACGACCGCGTGCCGCGGATCGCCGGGGGGGGTCGCGCAGCGTGTGCGCCACGCGTGCGCGTCCTGCGAGTGAACGTTGCGGGCCAGCGTCGGCATGGGGTCGAGGCACTGGTCGGTCCTCAGCGTCCGCCGGCCCCCGCTGATCTGCAGCTCGCCGCCGCCTCCCGTCACCGTCACCGGGCCGCCGCCCATCATCGTCCCCGACACGGGGGCGGGGCCGCACGCCGCGCTCCACTCCTGCACGGTGAAGCTCTCGCTGACGCTGGTCATCGACCATGCGCCGTCGAGCGGGCCATCCGCGCGCGCCAGCCCTGCCCAAAGCGACGCGCAGAGCGTCACGATCGAAGCGAGCAAAAGGCAGACGCGGTTCGAGCCCACGACCGCGTGAGGCTAGCAGAGTTGAAGCACAGCCGCGGCGACGAGGCGGGGACGGCAGGTCGGCGATTGGCCAGCCGGCCAGCGTGCTGTGTTAGCCTTGCCTTGTCCGAGCGTGACGGCGGGAGCGGTGCGGCGAACGGAGCCTCCGAAGATGATTCAGCGTCTCGAACGTTCGGCCCGGGCAACCCTGCTCGGGGCCGGGATCGCCGTATCCTTGCTCGCCGCGCAGCGCGAGGCGCACGCACAAGGCACGCCGAACTCCATTCCTTCGTCCAACGGCCAGGGACTGGACACCCACCTCTTCCGTCCGGCGATGGACTCGAAGGGCCTCTTCACGGTCAACGGGAGCGACATCCTCGGCAAGAACGAGATCAGCTTCGGTCTGGTCATCGACTACGCCCACAACCTGCTGCGCACGCCCTTCACCAGCCCGCTCATCGATCACAGCTTCCAGGGCACCCTGCAGTTCAACTACGGCCTGCTGGGGGCGCTTGTGCTCGGGCTGGACGTGCCCATCGACCTGATGTCGGGCGGCCAGCAGCTCGACTCCAACGGCAACCCGCAGCCCGTCTACGTGAACAAGTGGGGGCCGGACAAGCTCGCCTTCCAGGGCCTCGGCTTCGTCGGGGCGCACGCCAAGTGGCGCATCACCCGCGTCGAGCGTGGGTTCGGCGTCGCGCTCGGGGTCCAGGTGGGCGAGGGGTTGAGCAGCGCCGCGTCCAACGGCGGCGCGGACGACGGGTTCTGGTACTGGCCGTCGCTCATCCTCGAGAAGCGCTTCGGGCCCAAGGGCGAGTTTCGCATCGCCCTGAACGGCGGGTACCGCGGTCACACGCCGACGTCGTCGACGACGCTGCCCCTCAAGGAGGGCACCTTCGCCGACGGCGATCTCGTCACGTACGGCGGCGGGATCTCGGTGCGGGTGCTGGAGCCGCTCGACCTCGTGGCCGAGACCTACGGCACGTACCTGCTGGCCAGCAACGCCGACAGCGGCACGAAGATGAGCAACGAGGCGGTCGGCGGCATCAAGGTGTTCGTCGAGCGCAACTCCTACCTCATGCTGGGCGCGGGGGCGCGCTACACGGGCGGCTTCGAGGCCGCCGACGAGCGGGTGTTCCTCGGCTTCATCTTCGAGCCGTCGATCGGCGACCGCGACGGCGACGGCATCAAGGACGACGTCGACCAGTGCCCGGACGAGCCGGAGGACTTCGACGGCTTCAAGGACGAGGACGGCTGCCCCGACCCGGACAACGACAACGACGGCATCCCCGACGTGGACGACCGGTGCCCAAACGTTCCGGAGGATCGTGAGGGCTTCCAGGACGAGGACGGCTGCCCCGAGGGCAAGGACGGCGACCGCGACGGCGACGGCATCCCCGACTCCAAGGACAAGTGTCCCGACGAGCCCGAGGACCGCGATGGCTTCCAGGACGAGGACGGCTGCCCCGACCCGGACAACGACAACGACGGCATCCCCGACAAGATGGACCAGTGTCCCAACGATCCGGAGGACAAGGACGGCTTCCAGGACGAGGACGGCTGCCCCGATCCGGACAACGACCACGACGGCATCCCGGACGTGCGCGACAAGTGCCCCAACGAGCCGGAGACCTTCAACGGCTTCGAGGACGAGGACGGCTGCCCCGACAAGGGGAGCGTCATCATCCAGGACAACAACATCATCATCCTCGACAAGATCCAGTTCGCCTACAACTCGGCCGAGATCCTGCCCGCCTCGAACAAGATCCTCGACGCCGTGGCGACGACGCTGAACCACCACCTCGAGTTTTCCCTGGTGGAGGTGGCCGGCCACGCCGACGAGCGCGGCAACGTCCAGTACAACCTTCACCTCACGCAGGACCGCGTGAACTCGGTCATGCGCGCCCTCATCGCCCGGAGCGTCGACAGGCAGCGCCTGCGCAGCAAGGGCTACGGCGCGTTCTGCCCGATCGACCCGGGGCACAACGAGTCCGCGTGGGAGCAGAACCGCCGCGTGGAGTTCAAGATCGTCAAGACCAAGGACGGTCCGACCGGGGTCGAGCTCGGCTGCGACGCCGCGAAGCAGAAGGGCGTCGTCCCCGAGCCAGTCCCGTAGGGAAGGTCCTGGCGACTTGCAGGAGTCGTCGGCCTCTTCTTCTTGTTCGCCTCGAAACTCGTCTTCGTTTCGAGTGACCTGTGCTTCTTCGCGAGCGACTTCTGCTGGTTCGATCGAAAACTCTGCTTTCTCGTCGGAAAAAGCGAATTTCTCCCCTGCGTAAAGAGGTGATCTTCGTCGAGAAAGCGAATTTCTCCGCCGTGAAAGCTGCGATCTCTGCCGAGAAAGCGAATTCCTCCGCTGTGAAAGCGACTTTCTCCGTCGTGAATCGCCGCTGTGAACGGGATCATCTCGACGGCGACGACTCAAAAAGCAGCTTCTCGGGAGAAAAAGCTGCTTTTTGCCGCGACAAAGCGAGGATCACGAGGGAAGCCCTACCTTTTTCCCGTTGGCGGCGGAGGTCAGGGGTTGTTCTGCTGCTTCTGCGCCTTGATCTCCCGCACCTTGCTCACGCAGAGCTTGTCGCCGAGATCCTTGCACGTGCTGATGAGCAGGTTGATCTCCGTGTCGCTCGCGCGACCCCCGTAGACCTTCTGTTCCAGCTGGGACTTCAGGGCCATCTTCGCGTCCTGGGTCGTGCTCTGCAGCGCCAGCAGCCGCTCCTTGTCCTCTGCCGAGGTGGCGGTGGACTTCGGCGTCGTGCTCGTCGTGGTCGTGCCGGGGACGGGGAGCACAGGGAGCGAGCCCGTGTTGGACGAACCGGTCGCGTCCGGTGAGAGCGCCGTCCGGTGGCCACCATCGACCTTGGGGTCGACCGGGTTGGGCTTCCCCGAGGCGATGGGAAGGGAGCTGGGGTCTGCTGTGGTGATGACCGCAACTGCGTCGAGGCTCTGGAGCTTGTCCGCGGCCGCCTTGCGTCGCGCCGGGTCGACCCCCATGTCGTGCGACACGGTGGTGTAGAGGGCGATCTTCCGCGTGCGGTCCTGTTCGGCGTCGGCGTGCGCCAGCTCCTGGTCCGCCCACCGGTTCTCGACGTCCTTGAAGTCCTGCGAGGACTTCACGGGCGAGCTGTCGGGCAACGTCGCCAGCTTCTCGTGCGCCCCCTCGCAGTCCCCGCCGGCGCAGAGCCTCTGCGCCTCGGCCACGATCTGCTGGTCGGCCGTGACGGGGGGCGCGACGCTCGCCGACGTCTGTCCCGTCGGCACCGCCAGCCCGTGGGGGCGCGTGTACACCCAGGCGCCGATGGCCCCTGCCACGACGACGACCCCGAAGATGGCCAAAGGCAGGGCCGTCGCCGCCCGGCGTCCGCGCACGAGCTCTCCGGCAGAGCGATCGTTGAGGACGGCGAGCTGCTGGCTCTCGGTCGGACGGAAGATCTGCCCGGCCCCGATGAACTTGAACTTCACGTCCCCGAGCTCGATCACGTCCCCCGGCTCGACGATGCCCCGGCGCAGCTCGGCGCTGTTGACACGCACGCCGTTGCTCGAGCCCTTATCGACGATCTCGAAGCGCCCGTCCCCGAGGGCATGGACCTCGCAGTGCAGACGCGAGACCGAGTTGTGGTTGATGGAGATGCTGGCGTCCTCCGCCCGTCCCACGGTCATCCGCTCGCGATCCAGCGGGAACTCGGCCCCGGGCGTGGGTCCCGCCAGCATGACCAGGCGATTCGGCCTGTCCATGAGGGTAGCGGCGCGGGAAGCGCCGATTCCCTGCGGAAGCGTGGCCTTGGTGTCGTTCGGCAGCGTGCTCTGCATCGCGTCGGCCACCGCCTCGTCCTGGAGGACGATGCGGTAGTCGCCGATCTGCACGAGGTCCCCGTGGGCCAGGTCCTGGGCGTGCGTGATGCGGAGGCCGTTGACGAAGACGCCGTTGTAGCTGGTGAGATCCTCGAGGACGAAGGTCGGCCGGTCGGGCGGCACGGGGGAGCCGTTCGGGGGCTTCTTGAAGAGGCGGGCGTGCTCGCGGGACACGTTCCGCTCGGTGAGGCGGATGGTGTTGCCCTCCTTCCGCCCGACCGAGTACTGGTCGCGCGTCAGCGGGACGAGCGTCCGCTTCCCTTCATCGTCCTCGATGACCAGCTTCCACATGGGCGGTCTGCTTGCGTTCGCCTTTCGAGGGATTGAGCAAAGCCGACGGGACGGGAGTTCTGCGCCGCGTCGTGCGACACGGCGGTCGGGGGGTCGCGCAGGGAAGTGTAACTACCCGGCGTCGCTCGATGCAACGGCTTGCCCCTCCAGCGTGGTTTTCGGGTCGGGCGCTCGGGGTCCGAGACATGTTCTGACGAGGTGACCCCTTGACGCGTGATACGTTGCGTCGTATGTATCACGACGTGACACAGAACATGGAGCGGCCGGACACCGAGGTCCCCGAGAGCAGCGAGAGCGCCGCGAACGGTGCTGGTAGTAGCGCAAAGAAGGAGCGCGTCCTCCACACCCGCGTTCCCGCGGTGCTCGAGCGCGAGCTCAAGAGATTCGCCGACAACCTGCGCGTCCCCGTGTCCAACCTGGTGCGCACCATCCTCGAGGACGCGGTCTCCGTCGCCGACGCGGCGACCGAGAACGTCGAGGAACGGCTCAAGAAGGCCGCGCAGCACCTAGAGAAGGAACGCGAGAAGATCAAGAAGCGGATGGAGCACGATCCGCTCGAGGGGTTGGTCGCCTTCCAGGAAGTGACACTGGCCGTACCGTCGGTGTGCGCGAAGTGCGGCAAGGAGCTGGCGCGCGGCTCGCGTGCGAACCTGGGAATCAGTGAAGCCGGCGGGACGCCCCGCCGGTTCGTCTGCGAGGACTGCCTGCCGCGAGTCTGAAAGCTCGCGGGGGCTCTGGGGGCAACGAGCGATCCACCGGATCGCCTAGCTGGAGGTTTGTCCTATGACCGAGAACGAGAAGGTGACCGAGGCGAAGGCTGAAGTGGTCAGCGACAAGACGGAGGCGGGGACGCTAGTCGACACGCTCTTCGACATCGGCCTGGCGTGGGCCGAGTTCGGCGTGGGGCAGGGCAAGAAGGCACTGGAGACGAGCGCCAGGACGCTGGAGAAGGTGGCCGCGACGCTCGACGATCTGCAGCACAAGCTCCGCAAGGACGCGGCGTAGTCAGTCCACCTTCTGGGGCTCGCCAGCCGGGAGGAGAGCGACGAAGGCGTCGCGCGCCGAGAGCACGCGCGCCTCGTCGCGCCCGTCGAAGGTGAGCTTGGTCTTATAGGAGGGGTCCAGCCACTTCGGGTAGGAGCCGACGGAGACGTCGGCGAACTCTGCGACCACGCGGTCGAGCAGTGGCTTCAGGACCCCCTCGTCCATCTTCGTGTAGACCGCATGGGACACGAACGACGGCCCCGCCCCTCGGATCCGTGCCACGACCACCGGGAGCTTCATGCGGAACACCTCGGGGATGCCAGGCAACAGCCAGGTGTTGCCGAGGCGGATGGTCGGCCAGGTGACCTCGGCGGAGACCTCGAGCGCCGCGCCCTGCGGCACGAGGGCCATCCGCAGGTGTCCCTCGGTGCAGCGCTCGCCGTAGTGCGCGCGCAGCATCGCCTCCATCTCGGGCGACGAGACGACGGGGACGTCGAATGCCTTGGCCACCGCCTCGATGGTCACGTCGTCGTGCGTGGGCCCCACGCCGCCGCTGGTGAAGAGCCAGTCGTGCGTCGCGGAGAGCTGGCGCACCTCGCGGGCGATGGTGTCGACCTCGTCCATCACCACCACGACCCGCTCGAGCAGGATCCCCAGGCGCCGGAGCTCTCGCGCCAGGACGGCGACGTTGGCCTCGTCGACTTTCCCCGACAGGATCTCGTTGCCGACCACGAGGACGGCGGCGGTGGAGATGGTGTCGCGCATGGGCTTGCCCGTCGAGGTCTCTGCGAGGATCCGAGGAGCCGAACGTTACAACGGATTTCGGCAGAAGCCCCCGGATCGGTGTAACGTTTCCGGGTAGCTCCATGCGGAGAGTTCTCGTGGTCGAGGATTCGGTATCGGCGCGCGCATTCGTGCGTGCCGTCCTCGAGTCGCCCGAGTTCGCCGCGGTGCACGGGCCCTGCGAGGTCGTGGAGGCCCACAGCGGCTTCGACGCCATGCGCCTGCTCCCCCGTGGGCCGTACGATCTCATCGTCACCGACATCAACATGGCCGACATCAATGGCCTCGAGCTCGTGCGCTTCATCCGCAAGTCGGAACACCACCGCACGACACCGCTGGTCATCATCTCAACCCTGCGCGCCGAGCTCGATGTCGAGCGCGGCCTGGCGCTGGGCGCGGACTCCTACCTCGCCAAGCCCTTCACCCCGGAGCAGCTTCGGGACACGTGCGGCCGCCTGCTGGCCGGGGCAGCGGGCGTTCGCCCGAGCGAGCCGCCAGCCGGTGGTCCGTAAGGCCATGGTCGAAGGTGGCGGCCGGGGCGACAGCGGGGACAAGGCACGGGACGAATTCCTGAGCGAAGCGCAGGAGCTGGTCGACGGCCTCGGGCGCGATTTGCTCAACCTGGACGAGGGGCTGAAGAAGGGACGCCTCGACGCGGAGCTCATCAACGACGTCTTTCGCGCGGTCCACACGCTGAAGGGGCTCTCGGGGCTCTTCGGCGCGACGCGCATGGCCGGCCTGTCGCACGAGCTGGAGGACCTGCTCGACGATCTGCGCCTCGGTCGCATCGAGCTGACGGGCGCCGTGCTCGACCTGCTCTTCCAGGCCGTGACCCTCTACGGGCGGATCCTGGGGGCAGAGGGGGGCGAGGCGGCGGACCCCGCTGCAGAGGTCGAGCAGCTCCTCGTGGCCCTGGGGCAGTTCTCGCAGCGACGGGCGGGAGGTGGGGCCGGTGTCGTGTCGCAGTACGATCTCGACCCGGGTCTGCTGGGGGTGCTGACCGAGTACGAGGAGCACCGCCTCCGGACCAACATCCAGCAAGGGCAGGGCCTCTACCGCATTCGTGTCCGCTTCTCCCTGGCCACCATCGACAGCGCGCTCGACGACCTCAAGGCCAAGGCCCGGCCTCACGGCGAGATCATCACCTACCTGCCGACCGGCTCGGGCGCGGACATCGACACCATCGAGCTCGAGATCCTGATGGCGAGCCGCGCCTCGGTCGAGCTCCTGCGCACCTCGATCACCGGCTCGGACGTGAGCATCGACGAGGTTCGCCGTCGTGCGGGTCCCAGCGGCGCGCCCAGCGTGCCGACGCCCTCACCTCCCTCGCCGCAGGCCTACGAGTCGTTCGCGCCCCCGACGCGGGTCGGCGGGGTGGACGACACGGTGAGAGAGCCCGACCAGCACGTCGGCGGCGACGAGGCGTCGCAGCATTCCCACGAGACCGGGAGCGTGCGGACCCCCGCCCAGCTGGGCCAGGGCCCCCGGGGGAGGCCGTCCATCGTCCCATCACTGCCGCCGCCACGCGGGGCCGGACGCAACCCGGGCGCGCAGGAGCTGTCGCTGCGCTCGGTCAGCCAGACCGTCCGCGTGGACATCCGCAAGCTCGACCGGTTGATGACCGTCGTCGGGGAGCTCGCCATCGTCAAGACCGCCATCGCCAACCTCACCGAGCGCGTACGAAACCGCGCCGCGGACGCGCGCGAGCTGGCCATCGAGCTGGCGCGCCTGAACCGCACCTTCGACCGTCACCTCGCCCAGATGCAGAGCGGGATCCTCGAGGTGCGCATGGTCCCCCTGGGCCAGGCCTTCGACAAGCTCGCGCGCGTGGTTCGGCAGATCTCGCGGGAGCACGGCAAGGACGTGAACCTCGTCGTCACCGGCGCCGAGACCGAGATCGACAAGCTCATCGTCGAGGAGCTCAGCGATCCGCTGATGCATATGATCCGCAACGCCATCGATCACGGCATCGAGCCTCGGGACGACCGCCTGGTCGTGGGCAAGCCACCCATCGGGACCATCGCGCTCAACGCCTTCCAGAAAGGCAACCACGTCGTCATCGAGGTGGAGGACGACGGGCGCGGGATGGACCCCGAGGTGCTGCTCGACGCGGCCGTCCGGCGCGGGGTCGTCACCCGCGAGGAGGCCAAGGAGCTCTCTCCGCGCGAGGTCCTGGCGCTGGTGTTCATGCCCGGCTTCACCACCAAGGAGGTGGCGACGGACCTAAGCGGCCGCGGCGTGGGGCTGGACGTGGCCAAGACCAACATCGGGAAGCTCGGCGGCATCGTCGACATCACTAGCGACGTCGGCATCGGCACCAAGATGACGATCACGCTGCCGATCACGCTGGCCATCATCAACGTGCTGCTGGTGGAGATCGGCCCGCGCCTCTTCGCGGTGCCTCTGGCCAGCGTGGAGGAGGCCATCGCGCTCGACGAGTCCCAGGTGCGCACGGTGGAGTCGCGCGAAGTGCTGACGGTGCGCGGCGTGTCGCTCCCCATCTGCCGTCTGGCGCGGCTCTTCGGCATCCCGGCGCGTTCGCGCGAGCGGCATCGCGCGTTCGTGGTCATCGCCCAGGTGGGCAACCACCGGCTCGGGTTCGTGGTCGACGAGCTGGTGGGGCAGCAGGACATCGTCATCAAGCCGCTGGGGAAGTCGCTCAAGAGCGTGCGTGGCTTCGCCGGCGCGACCGAACTCGGCGATCAGCGTGTGGCGCTGGTCATCGACGTCGCCGCGCTCATCGAAGAGGTGCTCCTGCCCGCGGAGACCCGCTTCGTCGTGCCCGGCGCGTCGGCTGCGGAAGGCGGGAGGAACTGAGCCATGGCGGCGCTGGTGAAGCCTCGCAGCGAGAAGCGCGCCGTCCGCCGCGCGGGCGAGGCGGGCCGGCGGGTCGAGTACCTGGCCTTCGTGCTGGCGGGGGAGACCTACGCCGTGCAGATCGCCCACGTCGCCGAGATCCTGCGTCCGCCCCCTATCACCGAGGTGCCGCGCGCGCCCGCGTCCATGCTCGGCGTCATCAGCGTGCGCGGCAAGCTCGTCACCGTGCTCGACCTGCGCCGCCGCTTCCACCTGCCGGAGGCCCCCATCGACCGTCGCTCGCGCATCCTCCTCGCCGACCTCGGCAAGGGCGAGCAGCTGGGCTTGCTGGTCGACGAGGTCCAGCAGGTCTGGCGCCTGGCCGCCGAGGAGATCGAGGCGGCGAGCGTGCTGGGAGGCGAGCAGCCGGCTCACATCGCCGGCATCGGCCGCCCCACGGGCAGTGGTGGGGCCATCCTCATCCTGCTGGAGCTCCGTCCCATCCTGGAGTCGCCCTGAGGGCGCGCGAGACAGGAAGGAGGAAGAGTGCCCCAGCGCCAGCGACACGACCCGTCCAAGAACCTCGTCGGCTTCGTCGTGGGTGACGTGGAGTATGCGGTCAACATCGCCCGCGTGAAGGAGATCACCAATCCCCTCGGCATCGTGCCCCTCCCTCACCCGCCGCACGCCGTCACGGGCGTGGCTGATTTCCGCGGCGAGGTCATCCCGGTTGTCGATCTTCGCGAGCGGTTCGGCCTGCCGCAGGCGCCAGTGACCCGCCGGACGAAGTGGATCGTCGTCGACGTCTCCAGCCGACTGATCGCCCTGGTCGTCGACGGGGTGTCCGAGGTCTTCGGCACCGGGGGGGCCGAGCTGCGGCCAGCACCATCGCTCGGCGGCGGGGACGATCTGCGCGGGATCGCGGGCGTGACCAGCCACGGAGAGGGCCTCGTGTTCGTGCTCGACACCGGACGCCTCCGCGAGCTCACCGACCCGCTCGCCGCGGCCGGCAGGCTGGGCCCCAGCGCGTCCGCCAGCCTGCCGCCCCCGGGGTCACGCCCGTGAGCGAAGCGTCCGCCGCCGTCCGCTGGCTGCTGCAGCAGGCCGAGCCCGAGGCCCGGCGCGTCGCCGTGCAGCAGATCGCCAAGGTCCCCGCCGAGGACGCCCCGGATCTCCTGCTCCGCGCGCTGGGCGACGAGGACTGGCGCGTCCGCAAGGAGGGAGCCGCCATGGCTCCCATGCTGGACCAGCGCGAGGAGGTCGTGGCCACCCTCATCGCCGCGCTCGAGGAGACGGTGAACATCGGGCTGCGCAACGCGGCCGTCGAGGCGCTCGTCGCGGTGGGGCCCGAGGCGGTGGGCGCCGTGGTCGAGGCGATCCCGCGCCTGGACGCCGACGCGCGGAAGCTGGCGGTCGAGGTGCTGGGTGGGGTGCCCGAGGCGCGCGGCACGGCAGCGCTCATGCGGTGCCTCTCGGACGAGGACGCCAACGTCCGCGTCGCGGCCGCCGAGGCGCTGGGCAACGCGTCGCTGGCGGGAGAAGAGGCGCGGGACTTGGCGACCCAGGCCCTGGTCGCGGGCCTGGTCACGAGCGACACATTCCTCAAGATCGCGGCGCTCGACTCCCTCGCGCGGCTCGAGGCGCGGCTTCCGTGGAGCGTGTTCGAGCCCTATGCGCACGATCCGCTCCTGCGGCGCTACGCCATCGCGGCCGCCGCCGGCTCCCGCGAGCCGGACGCCGTGAGGGCGCTGGCCAGCGCCACGGGCGACGCCTCGCCGACCATTGCTCGAGAGGCCATCGTCGCGCTGGGCGATCTCATCGTGGACTCCCCGGACGACGCTGAGCTGCTCGACATCGCCCGCGACGCCCTGCGCGGCACTCCGGCGGGGCAGGGCTACGCACGTCGCATGGCGCTCGACGCCGAGGACACGCGGGCGCGCGCCGGAGCCCTCCTCATCCTGGGCCTGCTGCGAGACGTCGGCGACGTCGCTTCGCTGGTCGAGGCCCTCGCGGAGGACGACGTCGCCGAGCGGGCAGACCTCGCGCTTCGCCTCTTCGGCACGACCGCAGTGGGACCGCTGCTAGCGTCTGCGAGCTTCTCCAAGCCGCACGTGCGGGTCGCCGCGTTCGCCCTGGTCGCCTCGCTGGAAGGAGCCGACGTGGCCACGGTTTGCGCCGCGCTCCGCCACGGTCTGCAGGACGCCTCGCCCGACGTGCTGGCTGGCGCGGTGGAGGCGCTCGGGCCCATCGGCGACGCCGAGGACCTGCGGCGCATCGCGGCCATCGTGGGCCACGAGGACGAGCGCATCGCGGCCACGGCCACGCGCGCCGTCTCCGAGCTGGCGGCACGCCACGTGGACGCGGCGCGCAAGCTGCTACGCGAAAGCGAGGCCGGGCGCGATCCGCTCGCCCTCGGCTGCATCCTGCTCGGCGCCATCGCCTCCACCGAGGCGCTCCGCCACGACGAGGTGAAGCTCCTCGAGCGCGCGCTCGCCCACGACCAGGCCAGCGTGCGCCGGGCGGCGGTCGACGCTCTGGCCCAGTCGGGAGGCGAGGCGGCGGCCGACGCCGTCGTCTTCGCCTTGGCCGACGAGGAGCACGACGTGCAGCTCGCTGCGGTGCGCGCGCTCGGGCATCTGCACCGCTCGGAGCCACTCGTGCGGGTCGTGGCCCACACGCGCGATCCAGTCCTCACGGCCACGGCCCTGCGCGCGCTCGGAGAGGCCGATCCCCAGCGCGCGCTGGCGGCGGCCAGCCCGCTCGTCACGAGCCCCGACCCGGCCATCGCTTGCGCCGCGGTCGAGGCCATCGGCCAGCTCGGATCCTCCCAGGCCGGATCGTCCACCCGGCGCCCCCTGGAGGGCCTGCCTTCCGCGTCTCCGCGCACCCCCCAGCACCTCGCGGCGGCCTGCGAGGACGCGCTCTTTGCAGCCCTCGATCACCCCGACGCGGAGGTGGTCAAGCTCGCGCTCTCGCTCGTGGGGTCCCATCCCGGACCGCGCGCCCTGGCCCGCCTCGGGCTGTGCCTGGACCACGCATCCTGGGAGGTGCGGCGGGTCGCGGCCGAGCTGCTCGGTCAGGACAAGAGCCCTGGCGCCCAGGCCTTGCTACGGGCGCGCTACGAGCGCGAGAAGGACCCCATCGTGCGTGACGCCATCGCGGCGGCCGTCAGCGTGCGACCCGCGGCGGAGACGCTGCGTGCTTCCCAGCGAGGCGAGTGAGTGGGCCGCACGCCGCCATTCGGGGATGCCATCACACTGAAGCCGGACGAGTTCCGTCTGCTGCGCGACCTCTTCGCGGCGAGGACTGGGATGCACTTCGGCCCCGAGTCGCGTTTCACCCTCGAGCGGCGCCTGCGCGAGCGGTTGACCGTGCTCAAGCTCCCGAGCTTCGCCGAGTACCACCACTACCTGCGGTTCGGCACCCAGGCCGACGCGGAGTGGGACGAGGCCATCGATCTGCTGACCACCAACGAGACATACTTCTTCCGGGAGCAGCGCCAGCTCCGTGCCTTCCAGAACGAGGTGCTCCCGATGCTGCAGCAGCTCGCGCGGCCACGCCGGCGGCTCTCGGTGTGGAGCGCAGGCTGCTCGACCGGGGAAGAGGCCTACACCATAGCCGCCCTCGTGCACTCGTCGAACCTCTTCCCGCGCGATCCGGGCAGTGACCCGAGGTGGGATGTCCGCGTCTACGGCTCGGACATCGCGCGACGGTGTGTTGCTGCGGCGCGTCGGGGCGTCTATGCCGAGAGCTCCTTCCGCACGACGCCCGCCGAGATGCGCAAGGCCTTTTTCCAGGAGCGCTACGACGGGTGGCACGTGTCGGAGACCATCCGCTCGCTCTGCCATTTCGGGCAAATGAACCTGCTGGACGACGATCGCTCGCACGTGTTCGGCAAGGCCGACGCCATCTTCTGCCGCAATGTGCTCATCTACTTCGACACGCGGGCGCGAAAGACCGCCATCGAGGTCCTCTACGACCGCCTCAACCCTGGCGGGGTCCTGCTGCTGGGGCACTCCGAGTCACTGCTGAACGTTTCGACCGCGTTTGAGCTATTACATTTGAGAGACGACCTCGTGTATCGAAAGCCGCTGAGCGCGCGAGGTCCGGCGCCTGACGCGTAGAACGTGAGCAACGTGAGCAAGCAAGCTGAATCCGCGCCGCCCATCCGGCTCCTCGTCGTGGACGACTCGGCCTACAACCGTCGCAACATCGCCGACGTGTTCGCCGAGCACCCCGAGGTCGAGGTCGTCGGCAAGGCCGCCGACGGCGAGGAGGCCCTCAAGCTGGTGACGGTGCTCAAGCCGGACGTCATCACGCTCGACCTCGAGATGCCGCGGATGGACGGCTTCACCTTCCTCCGCATCCTCATGGCGAAGGCCCCCACGCCGGTCATCGTCATCAGCAGCTACTCGCAACGGGAGAACGTGTTCAAGGCGCTCGAGCTGGGCGCGCTGGACTTCGTCCCCAAGCCCGAGCGGCTCGGACCGGAGGCGACCGAGGTGCGGGAGGAGATCCTGCAGAAGGTGCTGCTGGTGCGCTCCCTGCGGCCCTCCTTCGTGCCGACCTCGCTCATCCGGCGGCAGAACAGCGGGGCCTTCATGCCCGACGGTTCGCCCGCGTCGTGGGACGAGCCGTCCGTCGTGACCAGCCGCCCCTACCGCGCCCCGAAGATCGTAGTCGCCATCGCCAGCTCCACCGGCGGTCCGAGCGCGCTGTTGCACCTCTTCGGGAAGCTCCCCGCGACCACCCCGGCTGCGTTCCTGGTCGCCCAGCACATGCCGGACAAGTTCACACGCACTTTCGCCGAGCGCCTCCACAAGCGCGGCCCGGTGAAGACCGTGGAGGCCAGCGACGGTGACGCGGTGGGCATAGCCACGGGCTTCGTGTGCCCCGGTCGCAAGTGCATGGAGCTCGCGCAGTCCAAGGGAGAGCTGAAGCTCCTGGTCGGCCCGGCCGCGTCCCACGATCGCTATGTCCCCAGCGCCGACAAGCTCTTCAAGAGCGTGGCGGCGCTCGGGGTGAAGGCCGTGGGCGTCATCCTCACCGGGATGGGCGACGACGGCGTGGAGGGCGCGAGGGCCATGCGCGACGCCGGGGGCGTCATCATTGCCGAGTCGCAGGAGACCGCGGTGGTCAACGGCATGCCCGGCGCCGCCGTGCGGGCCGGGGTCGCGAGCGAGGTCCTGCCACTGCCCGAGATCGGCGACTATCTCGCGAAGCTGTAGACCCCGCGAGAGACGCTGGGGCCTTTGCGCCGGCCGGTGTAACGTGCGCGGGAGCCATGGCGAAGCGTTCGCGGGAAGAAGCAGCCGCTCCGGCACGTGCGCTGGAGGCCTCCGCGCAGGGGGACGACGCCCACTTCGACCGCACGCTTCGACCGAAGACCTTCGAGGACTACGTCGGCCAGACCAAGCACACCGAGAACCTCAAGGTGTTCGTCGCGGCCGCGAAGAAGCGCGGCGAGCCGCTCGATCACATCCTTCTGTCCGGTCCACCCGGCCTCGGCAAGACCACGCTCGCCCACATCCTCGCCAACGAGATGGGCGTGCAGGTCGCGTCCACCAGCGGGCCCGTCATCGAGCACAAGGGGTCGCTCGCAGCACTGCTCACCACCAAGCTCCAGAAGAACGACATCCTCTTCGTCGACGAGATCCACCGGCTGAACCCCGTCGTGGAGGAGAGCCTCTATCCGGCGCTCGACGACCTTCACATCGACATCATCACGGGGGAGGGGGCCTTTGCCTCGGCAGTGCAGATCCCCCTGCAGCCCTTCACCCTGGTGGGCGCCACCACGCGCACCGGCCTGCTCACGGCCCCGCTGCTCTCGCGGTTCGGCCACGTCGTGCGGCTCGACTTCTACCCGCCGGAGGACCTGGCGAAGATCGTGACCCGCAGCGCCCGGCTGCTCGAGGTCGCCCTCGATCCCGACGCAGCCCACGAGATCGCCCGCCGCGCCCGCGGCACTCCGCGCATCGCCAACCGCCTGCTCCGGCGCATCCGCGACTTCGCCGAGGTGCTGGGGACGGGGAAGATCGACCTCCCGCGGGTGGTGCACGCCTGTGACCGCCTCGAGGTCGACGAGGCGGGGCTCGACGAGATGGACCGCAAGTACCTCCAGGTGGTCATCGACCACTACGATGGTGGTCCGGTGGGCGTCGACGCTCTGGCAGCGGCCCTGGCCGAGCCGCGAGACACGCTGGAGGACGTGGTGGAGCCCTTCCTCATCCAGCAGGGCTACGTGGGCCGGACGCCGCGGGGCCGGGTGGCGAACCGGAAGGCCTACGAGGCCCTCGGCAGGCCTCCCCCCACGAGGGGCAGCGTGCCGCAGGGGGATCTCTTCGACTGAGTCGCCCGGTCGAGTTGCTGGCAGGCCCGTCCGGCGCGTACACTTTTGTACGTGGCCGGTGGACCCGTACTGGTGGTCGACGACGACACCGTCAGTCGCCACGTATTGATCCAGGCGCTGGCCGGGGCCGAGCTCCCGCACGTCGCCGTGGCCTCGGGCACCGAGGCCCTCGAGCAGATTGAGAAGGTCCAGCCCTCGCTCGTCCTGCTCGACCTGGTCATGCCGCCGCCCGACGGCTACCAGATTCTGCGGATCCTCCGCGCCCGCCCGGAGACGCGCGACCTGCCGGTCGTGGTGCTCACCGCGCTCGAGGCCGACGAGGAGATCGCCAAGGCCTTCGAGGCTGGGGCCGACGACTTCGTCCGCAAGCCGTTCAAGCCGGTGGAGCTGGTCGCGCGCATCCGCGGACAGCTCCGCCTCCGCAGCATGGTCGAAGCGCTGGCCAAGAAGGGCCAGGACGCGCGGGTTGTCCTCGAACTCACCCAGGCGCTGGCATCCAACCTCGACTTCCGCGGGATCCTGTTCACCGTCGTGCAGCGCATCGCCGAGGTGGCCCGGGTCGACCGGGTGAGTATCGTCCTGGTCCGCGAGGCGGGGGACATCGGCTACGTCGTCGCGGCGAGCGACGACGAGCAGCTGCGCGACCTCCCCATCGACCTGGCGAAGTACCCCGAGATCCAGCAGGTCCTCTCCAGCCGCCAGCCGCTGGTGGTCCCCGACGTGGCGACGCACCCGCTGCTCGAGATCGTGCGTCACGAGGGTCACAAGAGCGCGTTCAGCTCCCTGGCCATCCTCCCCATCCTATACGAGGGGCGCCCCATGGGCGTCCTCTTCCTCCGGGCGCGCCACGCCTTCACCTTCGGCGACCGGGAGATCGATCTCTGCAAGACGGTGTCGAACGCGATGGCCATCGCGCTGCGCAACGCGCGCGTCATGCAGTCGCTCCGCGATCAGACGCAGCAGGTCACGGTGGCGCGCTTCGAGGCGGAGCGACGCCTGCGCACCCTGCAGCGCTACGCCGACTTCTTCGAGAGCGCTGCCGACGGCATCATCGTCATCGACGCCGAGGGCCACCTGCTCTTCTCCAACCCGCGGGCGCTGACCATCACCGGCTACAGCGAGGTGGACTTGAACGGGCGTCGCGTTGGCGATCTCTTCGCCACCGAGGACGCCGCGCTCGCGCACGAGCTGCGCATGGGGTTCAAGGAGGGGCGGTACCCGCAGAACGTCGACGTCCGCATCCGGCGCAAGAACGGCGAGCTTGCCATCCTCAGCATCAACTTCAACTCCGTGCTCCGAGAGGAGGGGGTCGTGCTGTGCACGTTCCGCGACGTCACCGCGGAGCGCGCCGTGGAGCATGAGCTTCAGACCACGAAGAACTTCCTGCAGCGCATCATCGACTCGTCGGTCGACGCGATCGTCAGCGCGGACCTGAAGGGGCGCATCCTGCTCGCCAACCCGGCGGCGGAGCGCATCTACGGCATCCCGGTGCCCGAGCTCATCGGCCGCGACGTGAGCACGCTCTATCCCGAGGGCGTCGCCAAGGACGTCATGCGCCTCATCCGGGCGGGCGGAGGCCGCGTCGAAGGGCTGCGCACCGAGGTGGTCGACAAGGCGGGCGATCGCGTCCCGGTCTCGCTGTCGGCGGCCATGTTGCACGAGGAGGACCAGCCGGTCGGCTCGGTTGGCATCTTCACCGATCTCCGCGAACGCATGCGCATGGAGCAACGCCTCGCCCAGGCGCAGGAGCAGATCCTCACCCAGGAGCGCCAGGCCATCGTGGCCGAGCTGGCGGGCGCCGCCGCCCACGAGCTGAACCAGCCGTTGACCAGCGTGATGGGGTACGCCGAGCTGCTAAAGCGCCGCCTCGACCCGAACACCGCGCCCTACTCGGCGGCAGAGGTCATCTTCAACGAGGCGGAGCGGATGGCCGAGATCGTCCGCAAGATCGGGAAGATCACGCGGTACGAGACCAAGTCCTACGTGGGACGCGCTCGCATCCTCGACCTCGACCGGTCGGCGCCCTCGTCCACGCCGCGGGTCGACGAGGCCTTGCCGAAGAGCGAGGACAAACCCATGTCGACGATGTCGCCGAAGAAGAACGTCGCCAACGAGCGGGGGGATTGAGGGCAGGGCATGCGCAAGGGGCCGGCGCGCGGGGAGAGCGGTGAGCGGCAGGCGGCGCGGCGTGTCCGCGAGAGCCAGACCGTGCCCGCGAAGGAGCAGGAGATCTCCTCGCCACACACCCGCGTCCCCGACGTCGTCCCGGTGGGCTGGATCGACCGCCTCCTCGTCGCGACGCTCGACCTCCCGCTGACGTCCGGTGAGCACGCCGTGGTCGAGGCCATGGCCGACTCCCTGGCGGCGATCCTGCCGGCGCACGCGGTGGCAGTGTGCTTCGCGCCGGAGGGGAGCGGACAGGTCGTGGTCAAGCGGCTCCCCGAGGGGAGGGTGGAGACTCCGGCGGGGGTGGACCCGACGCGCGTCTTCCCCTGGCTCCTCCACGAGCACATCGTGCCCATGCAGGCGAGCCACGCCGGCTCGACGCTGCACGTGGCCTCGGACGAGGACGACCTCGAGCGCGACACCTCGCCGGCCGTGCACATCGTCGACCGCGCGGCCACCGCGCTGGGACGCGCGCTGGCCCTCGCACGTCAGCTGTCGGTCGGGTCGGGCGCGCCGCACGACGCCCGCGCGTTCGAGGAGCGGATGATCCAGGCCGACAAGCTGGCGACGTTCGGGCAAATCGCGGCGGGGGTGGTGCACGAGCTGAACAACCCGCTCACGTCCATCGTCGCGTACTCCGACTACCTCATTCGCAAGGCCGTCGCTGGGTCCTCCTCCGAGCCGGGCGTCCAGGCGTCGCCCGATCGCCTGGGCGACAGCGACGATGTGGAGCGCCTGCGGCGCATCAGCGAGTCGGCCAACCGGATGCTCCGTTTCACGCGCGACCTCATCCACTACGCGAGGCCGTCGGGGCGCGTGGCGGGTCCGGTGGTGCTCCACGGGGTCATCGATCAGGCGGTGGCCTTCTGCGAGCACGTGCTGGCAGGCGCGTCGATGAGGGTGGAGAAGCGCTACGCGCCAGACGTGCTGGCGGTGCGGGGCGTAAGCGAGCAACTCGTCCAGGTGTTCGTGAACCTGCTGACGAACGCATCCCAGGCCGCACCAGCCAAGGGCGGGCTCGTCGTGGTAGCCACGTCGCTCGACAGCTCTGGGAACCGGATCCGGGTCGAGGTGGCGGACAACGGCTCCGGCATCGCGCCCGAGCACCTGGGCGAGGTCTTCGCGCCGTTCTTCACCACCCGTGGCGACCGCCACGGCACCGGCCTCGGGCTCTCCATCGTGAAAAGCATCGTGGAGAGCCACGAGGGGGACATCCACGTCAAGTGCGAGCCCGGCGGCGGCGCATGCTTCGTGCTCGACCTGCCCGCATGGCAGCGGGCCTGAGCAGCAACGTGCGGGTACGAGCCTCGCTGCCCGAAAGGCGTTTACACGGCCTTTCGCCGTCGGGTACGGTTTGGACTCGGACCGCCAAATGCTCGACTCGTGCCGCCTCGCGAAGCGAAGATCGTGCGCGTGCCGTCCAACGCGTTCCCTGTTCGCTGTCGGGGCACTCTTCGCCCTGGTCCTCGCGAGCGGGACGCTGCTGGCCGGAGGCCCGTCGTCACCCTCCGGTGTGAAGGGGAAGGTGTCGGGGTGGGAGAAGCTCCTGCCCCAGGTCTACGCCGAGGTGGCGAAGCCCGACTCCCACCGCTTCACGTGGCGGGAGCCCTCGCCCACGGTCAAGCAGGACTTCCGGAAGCTGTCGGCCAACGTCACGCGTGACGTCTGTGTCGTGGCCTTCGGGGAGGGGGACGCCCCGGCCCACGAACCGAAGGTGGTCAAGGTCACGGGCGGACGGATCACCCCGTCGACCATCGTGCTGTCCCCCGGGTCCAGGCTCTCCTTCAAGAACACCGACCCCTTCCCCCACCAGCTCTACGAGGAGAAGAACCCCGCCTGGGCGGTCAACCCCACGGCGCCTGGCTCCACGCGCGAGTGGGCTGCGGGCGCTCCCGGGCTCCACGTCATCCGCGACATGCTGTTTCCCAGCGTCGTAATGTACATCTTCGTGGACGCCAAGGCGGTGGAGTTCGACTTCCCCGATCGGGAGGGGACGTTCGAGATGAACCTCCCTCCGGGCACCTACACGCTCAAGGCGTTCTTCGAGGGCCGACCCACGGGCAAGCCGATGGATCAGGTGAAGGTGGAGGCCAAAGGGCTCGAGCTCAAGGAGCCGCTCGCGGTGGGAGGCGACTCGAAGTGATGATCCTGTCCCGGGTCTGGTACGTGCTGCTCGGCCTCGCGGTGGCAGTGGCCATGTACGTCGTGTACATCGCCGTGGGACAGTACGAGCGCCAGGGCACGCGCGCTCTCAAGGAAGGGCTGGCCTCGGACAGCCAGACGGTCGAGTGGGCTTTGAAGATCGACGCCCGGCGACGGCTCGACGCCCTGCTCGCCGGCAGTGTGGACTCGACCCTGCAGCAGGCGCTCATCGCGGCGAACTCACCTCGCGACGGGAAGGTCCCGGAGACGGCCAAGGCCAGCGCGAAGAAGGCGCTCAACACCGTCAATGAGGCCATCCCGGCCGACTGGCGGGACGACGCGCTCTTCGCCGTGGACCGCGACGGTCAGGTGGTAGCCGCGCTGGGCTTCGACCAGGTCGCGGGCAACGACGACTTCGAGCTCGGCGGGTACCCCGCCGTCAACGACGCGCTGCACGGATGGTTGCGTGACGACGTCTGGCTGCTCGGGAGCAAGATGTACGTGGTCGTGGCTCGGCCGGTCGAGTTCGACGCCACGCAGCGTCCAGCGGGGGCGATCGTGGGCCTGAAGGAGGTCAACCAGCGCTTCGCGTCAGAACTGGCCAAGCGTACGAGGACGTCGGTCGCGTTCTACGTGAGCGGTCAGCGCGTGGCCGGTGGGGTAGGGGTTGAAGGGTTCGACGAGGAGAAGCTCGACGCCATTGGCACCGACCTCTCCAAGGTCGACGAGAAGACATATGGCGACGGTGGCCGCTCCGAGGTCCGCATGCTCACCGACGATCTCGGCGCAATGTACGCCCGGCTCCCGGGTGACGTCTGGACGCAGGGCGGTGGCTTCGCCGTGGCGCGGAGCAAGACGCCGCTCGCCGGGCCGATGGGGTTCCTCAGCAACGCGGACGACAAGGACAAGGCCAACGTACCGTGGGGCTTGCTGGTCGGCGTCGTGCTCCTGGCCACCATCTTCGGCGTCGCGATGACGGTGTTCGAGCACACCCTGCCCCTTCGCGAGCTCCTCATGCAGGCCGAGCGGCTCCGCGTGGGCGCCATGGATGGACTCCAGGTCGCACGCTTCCGTGGCTCCTACCGGCTGGCAGCGCAGGCGCTCAACCAGGGGATGGAGCGATCCATCGAGAAGGCCGGCGGCGTGACGCGCAAGCCCGCCGACCTCGAGTCCATCATCGGTCCGGTGCCCGCGCAGCCCGCGATGAGCGCCTTCTCCTTCCCGATGTCGGATGGTGGCGGCGCGCCCCCGCCGCCCTCATCAGCACCCTTCGTGCCTCCGCCGATTGCCCAGGCGCCCGTTCCACCTGCTCCTCGGACGCCCTCTCCGGCCATCGCCAAGCCCACACCGATCATGGCGCAGGGCGCCGCCGGGTTCCCACCCCCGGCTGCAGCGCCCGCACCTTCGGCCCAGAAGCCGCCTCCCGTGGCAGCGCGTCCTGCGCCGCCACCACCCGCTCCTCCGCCACCTCCACCTCCCGCACCCCCTCCGCCTCCTCCGCCCACGCCTGCCCAGGCATCCCCCATCCCCGGTCCCCCGCCCAAGCCTGCCACGGCGCTGAGCGGAGCGAACCCCGCGGCGCGCCCTCCGGCTCCGCCGCCGGCGCCTCCTCCCCAGCCCGTGGTGGACGAGGACGACGACGCGACCATGGTGGGGGCGGTGCCCGCAGAGCTGTTGGCGCAGGCCACGGGGGAGCACCGTGCGGCCGCTGCGGCCGACGAGACGACCCAGTGGGTCGCCGTGTACGAGGACTTCATTCGCACGAAGAACCAGTGCGGCGAGTCGACTGAGAACCTGACCTTCGAGAAGTTCTCCCACACGCTGAAGAAGAACCGGGACGCCCTCATCCAGCGGCACGGCTGCAAGCGGGTGAAGTTCAGCGTCTACGTCAAGGAGGGCCGGGCCTCTCTGAAGGCGACGCCGGTCAAGGACTGACGTCGTCCTTGCTGACGCGCGCGGTTCCGTGGTTGTCTCGTCGGACATGCGTCGAGCCCTCCGCGTCTCCGCAGCGGCAGTCTTCGCAGTCTCCTTTATCTGCGCCCCACGCCTCGCGCGTGCAACGAGCGTCGAGGAGTTCCCCGACAACGGGTCCGAGCAGGAGGGGCGCGGCGGCGCGTGGGTGGCTCGCGCGAGCGATCCGCTCGCGACGTTATACAACCCCGCTGGCCTGGCCGGGCAACCCACCCGCCTCACCCTGCAGGCCAACATCTCGACCCAGAACACTTGCTTCGCGCGGGTCCAGGCCGCGGGCGACCAGACCAACGACGGCTTCAACGGCCAGTACCCGAAGGTCTGCAACGCGGGCTCGTTCTTCCCCGACCCCCAGCTGGCGTTCACGTACCACGTGAGCGACCGCGTCGGGATCGGGCTTGCCATCCTCGGCCCGAGCGCCGTCGGAAACGCGACCTGGCCCCAGTTCGTCAACGGCAACCCGGCGCCGCAGCGGTACATGCTCCTCTCCTCGACCGCCACCCTCCTCACCCCCACCGTCGGCGTCGGCTGGGAGGTGGTCGACGGACTCCGTCTCGGCGCGAGCTTCATCTTCGGCACCGCACCGAACATCGACTTTGTGAACGCCGCGCCGGCGATCAACGAGTCGCCGGCCAACGCGCAGGACAACGACATCCGCAACGAGCTCAAGGTCAAGGAGCTCTTCTTCCCCGGCTTCACCCTGGGCGCCATCTGGAGCCCGACCAGCAACCTCGACGTCGCCGCCTGGTACAAGTGGATGTCGGACGTCAACGCGAAGGGCGACGTGACGACGGCCGCCAACGACTTCACGCCGGCCGCGGCCAAGGGCAACACCTCCGCCGTGACGTACGGCGACACGGCCGAGCCCTACTGCTACACGCTCCCGTCCCCGGCGCCGAACCCGCTCCCGCCGCGCGCTTGCGGCAACGGCAACAACGCGTCGGTGAAGGTCCCCATCCCCATGGAGGCCAAGCTCGGCTTCCGCTACCACCAGCCGCGCAGCGGCATTCCCTACGACACCCACCGGCGCGATCCGATGGCGCAGGACGTCTTCGACATCGAGGCCGACTTCACGTGGGCCAACGACAGCGCCTTCGACTACCTGCAGATCCGCTTCCCGGGGAACGCCAACGGTACGGGCATCATCCCCGCCAACCCCGGGATCCCGGCGTCCACCATCCCCCCCAACGCCGACGTGCCGGCCAAGTACCGCGACGTGTTCGGCGTGCGCGTGGGGGGCGACTACAACATCGTTCCCGACACCGTTGCGCTGCGGGCGGGCGCTTTCTTCGAGACGCAGGCCGCGAACTCCGTCTACCAGAACATCGACTTCGACGGCGCGGATCGCTTCGGCGTGGCCCTGGGCGGGACCTACCGCATCCATTTCGGGAGCGAGAAGCAGCACGCCCTCGACCTCATGGTGGGATACGGCCACGTGTTCTTCGGGACCCTGAGCAACAACAACCCCAACGCGGCCGGCCTCAGCGCCCTCTCCGGGACGCAGTGCCTCAACGGCGCGAACGCAGGCAGCGGGTGCGCCAACGGGGCGCAGGCCTATCGCACGCCGTGGCCGGTCAACCTGGGCACCATCACCAGCGACATCAACGTCATCAACGTCGGTGCCTCGTACAAGTTCTGACGGCGCGCGGGCCCGGGCGACCGTGCTAAACCACGGCTCACTATGAGCTCCGACCTCCGCAACGTCATCATCATCGGCTCCGGTCCAGCCGGCCACACCGCCGCCATCTACGCGGCGCGGGCCAACCTCAAGCCGCTCATGTTCGAGGGCCTCGCCCGCGGCGGCATCCCGGGCGGGCAGCTGATGATCACGAACGACGTGGAGAACTATCCCGGGTTCCCCGAGAAGATCACCGGCCCGGACCTGATGAAGGGGTTCCGCGACCAGTCGGTGGTGCAGGGCGTGGAGATCGTGACCGACGACATCGTGAGGGTGGACTTCTCGAAGCGACCCTTCACGGTCTGGTCCGACGGCGACGGCAAGGAGCACAAGGCGCGGACCATCATCGTGGCCACGGGTGCTCAGGCCAAGTGGCTGGGGCTGGAGAGCGAGGCGGCGCTGCAGGGCAAGGGCGTCAGCGCGTGCGCCGTGTGCGACGGAGCCTTCTTCCGCAACCAGGAGGTCATCGTGGTCGGCGGCGGCGACACGGCGATGGAGGAGTCGATGTACCTCTCCGGCCTCTGCAGGAAGGTGACGCTGGTGCACCGACGCGAGGAGTTCCGCGCCAGCCGCACCATGCAGGAGCGCGTCCTCAAGAACCCCAAGATCGAGATCCTCTACAACACGCTGGTCGAGGAGATCCTCGACGTCGGCCGCGGCGAGGTGACTGGCGCGCGGGTGAAGAACGCCAAATCGGGGGAGTCGAGGGTGCTCGAGGCCACGGGCTTCTTCGTGGCCATCGGGCACACCCCGAACACCGACCTGTTCGCCGGGCAGCTCGAGCTCCACGACAACGGCTACATCAGGACGCGGCCGGGCAGCTCGTACACGAACATCCCGGGCGTCTTCGCCTGCGGCGACGTCCAGGACTTCACCTACCGCCAGGCGGTGACCGCCGCGGGGAGCGGCTGCATGGCCGCGCTCGACGCCGAGCGCTGGATGGCGGCTCACGACCCGCACTGACGGACGGGCTCTCGCGGGAGTTGGGCAGCTCCGCGGTGCAAGAGCGGGGGAAGCTAGGTGCGGTGGGGAACGCTGCCGCACCGCGGGCTGCGAGGCGGAGTATGGGGGGCCGAAGGGGCGGTGCAGCCAATCCTGGGCGAAGGTTTGGTGTCGGCCAGGGAGGCGGACCCGGCATCGGGGTCAGGCCCTCCAGTCGAGCACGGGGGAAGGACAGTACTTGTTGGGCAGGGGGCTGATCGCCGCGGGGACCGGCTCCCTCCCGAAGTGGACCCTTGCCGGTCCCCCGTCGTACGCTCCAGCGCTGACCGTGAGCGCTCCGTTCGTCGACGCCCCTTCGCCCCCGCTGACCGAGCGCGAGGGGCAGCTGGCCCGCGTTCCGTTTTTTGACGGGCTCACGCGCGAGGCGCTCGTCCTCATCGCCCAGGCGACGACCGAGGAGTCCCACGCCACCGGAACCAAGCTCTTCGAGTACGGTGACCCCGGCGACAAACTCTTCATCATCTTGGAGGGCAAGGTGCGAATCTCCCGCGAGGTCGCGGGGATGGGGGAGGAGGCGCTGGCCGTCCTCGGGCCTGGCGAGGTCTTCGGCGAGATGTCGCTGCTGGACGAGTCGCCCCGCTCGGCGGACGCGCGGGTCCACGAGCGGTGCCGGATGCTCGTCATCACCAAGGAGGCGTTCGACGAGCTCCTCTACCTCTACAAGGAGCTCGCCTACGAGGTGCTCTGGAACTGCGTTCGCATCCTTTCGACGCGGCTCCGCGAGACCAACGAGAAGCTGACGTTCCTGACCACGAGCGGGAAGTTCTGAAGGCAGGCCACAGGAGCGCGCGAACTTGAAGGGATGGCCGTACGTCTTCCTGGTGGCGGGCCTCTCGGCGGCCATCGCGTGCGGCGGGCGGGGCGGCACCGCCGCTCCGTCGACGACACCAGGCGGGTCCAACTCCCCGCCCGTCTCCCCGAGCGCGACCGGCCTCCCGCCGGTCCCGACGACGCCCTCGCCGAGCGGCTCGCCAGGGCCCAACCCACCCCATGTGGAGATGAAGCTCCCGGTGGCCAGCGCCCTGGGAGCGGACTTGCAGTCACTCGGCCTGGACCCGGCCAGCCTGCCACCGATAGAGAAGCTGGACCCGAAGGCGCTCCGGGGCGTCATGAAGCTCTTCGCCAGGTCGCTCGGCGGGAAGTGCGGCGACTGCCACCAGGAGGGGGATTTTGCCGCGCCCACCCGGCGAAAGAAGATCGCCACGAGGATGTGGAACGACTTCGCGGCGAAGCTCACCACGTCGAGCGGCGCTCCAGTGTTCTGCGACTCCTGCCACCGGGGGCGGATCGTCCAGCTCGATCGGACGGACAAGACGGCGTTGGGCAAGTGGATGGAGACCGCCTTCGTCGGCGGACTGAAGCAAAGAGACGGAAAGACCGAGGAGTGCGCGAGCTGTCACGTGGACAAGGAGATGCACTTTCTCGGCATCTGGGGGAAGTAGGGGGACAAGACTCTGACAAGATGTTCCCTGTTTGTTGACGATAGAACGCACGTTCAGTAGCCTTCTCCCACGATGCAAGGGCTCACGCAGCGCCAGCAGATGGTCCTCGACTTCATACGCCAGTCGATTCACGACCGCGGCTACCCTCCCACGCTCCGCGAGATCGGCGCGCGCATGGGCATCCGGTCGACGAACGGCGTCAACGACCACCTTCGTGCCCTGGAACGCAAGGGCTACCTGACACGCGAGGACATGAAGTCGCGTGCCCTCCGTCCGACGACCCTCGCCAATCAACAGCTCGGCGACCTGCCGCTGGAGGTAGTGGCCAACGACGTTGACATGGTCGAGGTGCCCATCCTCGGCCGAGTCGCAGCAGGGCTGCCGCTCCTGGCCGAGGAGCACATCGTCGACACGGTGCGAATCGACCGCACACTCATCAAGGGCGGACGGGAGGTCTTCGGCCTCAAGGTCCACGGCGATTCGATGATTGACGCCGGCATCCTGAGCGGGGACTACATCTTCGTGAAGAAGCAGCTCACCGCCTCCCGCGGCGAGATCGTGGTCGCCCTCATCGGCGACGAGGCGACGGTCAAGTACTACTTCCCCGAGAAGGACCACGTCCGCTTCCAGCCCGCCAACAAGAACATGGCCCCCATCTACGTGCGCGCGGCCGACTTCAAGCCGACCATGCTGCTGGGGATCGTGGTGGGCGTGTTCCGGCGGGTCTGAGCTGCTTGACCGTGTGCTCCAACGCCCGTTACCGTCTGTTCTAGCGATGCGAAAGCTCCTGGTGCTTTGCGCGCTCGCCGTGACCGGTTGCGGCGGGGTTCACTACGCCATCGCGGTGAACTCCGCATCCTCGCGCGTCGAGGAGGCGAGGGCGGTGGGGGCGGAGCAGCTGGCTCCCTACGAGTACTACTACGCGAAGGAGCACCTCGAGCAGGCTCAGGTCGAAGCGGCAGAGGCCAGCTACTCCGACGCAGCGAACCTCGCCGAGACCGCCGAGGAGTACGCCAGCAAGGCCATCGAGCTCGCGCAGAGCGCGCGACGCACCCGGCCCTGATCGCCATGACTGCACGACTCTTCCAGACGGGCTCCCTCTCGGCGCTGCTCGTGCTCGTCGCGCTCATGGCGAGTGGTTGCACCGAGGGCGCAGCCATGCGCGGGCGGATCCGGGGGCTGACGACCACGGTGGACGACGCCGAGAAGAACGGCGCCATGAAGTGCGCGCCGCGCGAGCTAGCCATCGCCCGCAGCCAGCTCGAGTTTGCGGCCATCGACCTGGACCAGGGCCAGGGGTCGCTGGCGCAGGCACACCTCGCCAAGGCCGAGCCGAACGCGCAGGCTGCCTTCGAGAACAGCCCTCCCGACCGGTGCACTTCTCGGGAGTTCGTCGAGGTGGCATCCAAGCCCGTCGACCTGGACACCGACGGTGACGGCATCCCGGACTCTCGAGACCAGTGCATCAACGAGCCCGAGGACAAGGATGGCTACCTCGACGACGACGGGTGTCCCGACCCCGACAACGACGCAGACGGCATTCCCGACACGGCCGACAAGTGCCCCAACGAGCCCGAGGACATGGACGGCTGGCAGGACGAGGACGGTTGCCCCGACCCGGACAACGACGCTGACCAGGTGGCCGACCTCGACGATTTCTGCCCCAACACGCCCGGCGTCCCGGGCGGCGATCACCCTGGTTGCCCAAAGAAGAGCTCTCTCATCGTGGTGACGGAGAGGGAGATCCGCATCACGCAGCAGATCCAGTTCGAGTTCAACAAGGCCGTCATTCGCCCGGGCATCAGCTTCAAGATCCTCGACGAGGTGGCGTCGGTGCTGAACGACAACCCCAAGATCAGCCTCGAGGTGCAGGGCCACACCGACAACGTCGGCGGCGACGGCTACAACATGAACCTCTCGCAGAAGCGGGCCGACTCCGTGCGCGCCTATCTCGTCAGCAAGGGCATCGCGCCGTCGCGCCTCGTGTCGAAGGGCTACGGCTTCCACCAGCCGCTCGTACCCAATACCACCGCGTCCAACCGCGAGCTCAATCGCCGGGTCCAGTTCATCAGGACCGAGGCCGGAAGATAGGCGGGAGGCTCGCGTCGCGGGCCCGCACGTCGGGTTCGCTGCGTCGAAGGGGAAATCCCTCGCCAAAGATGGGGCGACCTGCTCTATGCTGCGCCCGGGCGGAGGAAAATTCGCGTGCAAGGCAACGTTCTCGCCGTGCTGGCATCGATGCCGGCCCGGCGCGCTGTTCGGGGAGTGGCATCCCCTCGAGTTCTCGTCGCGTGCGCGCGGCGTGTTCTCTTCCTGGTGAGTATCGTCGTTGCGAGCCCCGCGTTCGCGGCGGACGCGAAGATCGAGAAAGAGGCGCAAGCGCTCCAGAAGAAGGCCATCGAAGAGGACTCTCTCAACGTCGACTACGCGTCGGCGGTGAAGAAGCTTCAGGCCGCCGCGGCCAAGTGTGACGGCGACAAGTGCAGCCCCGCCATCAAGGGCGCGATCCTGCGCGACCTCGGCGCCATGCAGATCCTCGGCGGCAACGAGGGCGATGGCCGCCAGAGCTTCGCGCAGGCTCTCGCCGTCGACGGTCAGCTCGATCTCGACCCCGCCTACAAGAACCCGCAGCTCGAGGGCATCTGGAACGACGTCAAGAAGAAGGCCCCTCCTTCCCCGCCCTCCACGGGCGGTGGCACGACAGAGCCCGCCGCGGCGGGCGGTCAGCCCTCGGGTGATTTTGCCCACACCCCGCCCCCGGAAGCGCCGCTGCGCACGCCCCTCCCCATCTACGTAGAGTACTCCGGCAGCGAGCAGCTCGCCCGGGTCATCGCCAAGTACAAGGGCCCCGGCATGACCGACTGGAAGCCCATCGAGCTCCCGAAGGCGGGCACGGGCTACGGCGGTCTGATCCCCTGCAAGGACGTCACGCAGGGGACGATGACGTACTACGTTCAGGGCTTCAACGCCGCCAACGACCCGGTCGCCACCTCGGGAAGCCGCAGCAAGCCCTACACGGTTCCGGTCAAGGCTCAGATCACGGGGCCGGCTCCATCGCTCCCCGGTCAGGATCCCCCCAAGCAGTGCGGTGAACTGGCAGGCGCCGAGTGCCCGCCGGACTTCCCCGGATGCAACAGCAAGAAGGGTTCGGGAGAGGACTGCGACAAGGACGTGCAGTGCAGCAGCAACTCGTGCGTCGGGGGCAAGTGCGCCGAGAAGAAGGCCGGCGGCGAGGAGTGCGAGAAGGATGACGAGTGCACCAGCGGCTCCTGCTCCGACGGCAAGTGCACGGCGGCGAAGAAGTCCAGCGGCGAGGACTGCGAGAGCAACGACGAGTGCGACAGCGGCTCCTGCAAGGAGGGCAAGTGCTCGGGCGGCGGCGGGGGAGCCTTCAAGCGCGTCTGGGTCGGGCTCGCGGTCTCGCTCGACATCGACGTCATGCCTGGCGCGCAGAATGTCTGCTCGAAGACTCAAGGGCAGATCAACAGCGCAGGCTACGGCTGCGTCGACGGGTCGGGGGCCTCATTCCCGGCGAACGCGACGGTGAACGGCGAGATCATCCCCAACCGTAGCGACCAGGTGGAGGGCGGCTTCGCCCACGGTCCGCTGACCATCATGGCGACCTTCGACTACGCGCTCAACCCGAACATGATGCTCGGCGCCCGGGCGGGCTACGAGGCGCTGACCATCCCCACGGGCTCGGCGTTCGCTCCGGTTCACCTCGAGGCCCGGTTCACGTACCTGATTGGCAAGGACGCCATCAACGCGAAGATCGCGCCGATGGCCTTCGTCGGCGTGGGAGCGGGCGAGTTCGACGCGTTCGTTCCGGTGACCGTGTTCGGGAACGTGAACGGCGTGATCGGCAGCCAGCAGGTGAGCGCCTGGCTGACGGCAGGGCCGATATTCGCCACGGCAGGTGGTGGTGCACGCCTGATGCTGTCCAAGAAGATCGCGGCCACCGGTGCGCTCAAGCTGCAGGGCGCCTTCGGCGGCTCGGCCGGCTTCCTCTTCGGCGTCGTGCCCGAGCTGGGGATCCAGTTCGGGTTCTAAGAACGGCTGGCCAGGAGCTCGTTCCGGGTGGGCTCGGCGACGCGAGCGGGCGGGCGTGTCCATTGTCTCCGTTTCGAGTGACTCGAGCTTCTTCGCGAGCGACTTCTGCTGGTTCGACCGAAGACGCTGCTTTTTCTCGTTGGATCTCCGCTTTTTCATTTCTCCCTTCGGCTTTGTTCGTCGTGATCTCTGCTTTCTCGTCCGAAAAAGCGGAGTTCTCCGCCGCGAAAGCGGCTTTCTCCGTCCTGATCGCCGCTGTGAACGGGATCATCTCGAACGCGATGACTGAAAAAAGCAGCGTTTTCGGGAGAAAAAGCGGCTCTTGACCGCGACAAAGCGGGGATCACGACAGAAGACTCCACTTTTCCCCCTGTCGCGTCGGAGGCATCCGTCCACGCCGCCCCTCTCACACCGGCGAATGACAAGTTTTCCGGCTCGGGACATGCCTCCGCGGCGATGGGTGCGTGGGCGTGCCCTTCGTCTGCAGTTCGTGATCGTCGATCAGACCTGTCATCGAGCCCATCAGAGGGCCGGCTCCCCCGTTCCACGGAGCGAGCGCAGCATGTCCTCGTCACGGACCGCGAGCTCACCGGGCAGCGCCCCCAGCCCCAGCTGCGGTGCGAACCTCTGCCCATCGTGGGTGGCCCACCAGAGAAAGCGCGCCACGGCACGACGTTGCAAGCGGTTCGCGCCATCCACGGGCAGCAGCGCGAAGGTGAAGCCGCAGAGAGGGTAGGCGAGCTCGCCCGAGGCCGCCGTGGCGTGGGCACGCAGGTCGGGAGTGAGCCGTGCCGTCGCCGCTGCTGCCCGCATGCCCTCGAGAGACGGCGCCACGAAGCGGCCTGCCGGGTTTCGCACGGCGAAGGTCGCAAGGTGCTCCGAGATGGCCGTGACCGCGCTCACGTACCCCAGCGAGCCATCCGTCGCACGCAGGCGAGCCACCATCCCGTCGTCCTTCTGCACTGGCGCCCCGACGGGGAGCGAAAGGGAGCGCGTCGATGGCAGGGACCAGCGGTGGCTGGTTTGCGCCAGCCACTCGGACAGCAGCGACGAAGCACCGCTCTCGTCGCCCCGGTAGACGACGCGGAGCGGTGTGTGCGGGAGCTTCACGCCGGGATTCACCGCGGCGATCGCAGCGTCGTCCCACGAGGTCACGCGACCGAGCAGCACGTCCGCCAGCAGGTCTTCGGTGAGCTGCAGCCGTACGGACGAGGGGATGGCCTGGAGCGTATAGACGATGGCGATGGCCTCGACGGCGAGGGGCACGTGCCGCACGTCCTGATGAGAAGCAAGGTCCCGGTCCGAGAGTGGCGAGTCGGACACCCCGAAGTCCGCCGAGCCTTCCTCGGCGCCCCGCACGCCCGCTCCCGAGCCCTCTGCCGCGTACGTGAGCGTGACGGCAGGCTCGATGAGCGAATACTGCTCGGCCCACTTGGCGAAGAGCGCTCGCGGAACGGTCGCCCCGACGCCGTGCAGATGCACCGCAGTCGCAGACGCTCCGCGACGTTCGCCGGCCCCATCATCGCACGCCGCGACGCCCATTGCGACGCCGAGCGCGACCCACCTCGCAACGACACCTCTGCCCTTCACGTTGGCCAATGAGAACACGCCGGTCTGGGCGCCTCAAGCCCGCCCCATGTACGATGGCGTGTGGCCGACCTCTCCCGGAGCGCGCTCTCCATCCGCGCCAGCGTGTTCGCCGACCTCGCGCCGAGGCTCGAGGTCCACGCAAGGAAGGGGGGCGATCTGGTCGCCCTCCACATCGGGGACACATACCTCGCGCCCCCTCCAGGCGCGCGGTTCGCGTCCCTCGAGACACGAGAAGCGGACCCCGCGCTCTACTGCTACGGCGGAATCTCCGGGCTCGACGCGCTCAGGGCCGCGTTTGCCAGCAGACTCCTGGCAGCCGGCTGGGGACCGGAGGAGATCGATCCATCCGGCGAGGTCCTGGTGGGCGTCGGCGCCACGCACGCCATCTCCTGCGCGCTGCGCGCTGTCCTCGAGCCCGGGGACGAGGTGCTCGTGGCGGCGCCTTACTGGCCACTGTCGGTCGGGGTCATTCGAGTCGCCGGGGGGCTTCCGGTAGACGTGCCCCTCACCACGCGCCTCCACGAAGATCCCGGCGCGAGCGCCGGCGGCATTCTCGAGCGAGCTCTCACGCCGCGGACGCGGGCCATCTACCTCATCTCCCCCAACAACCCGGACGGGTACGTGTACGACCCGGCACAGCTCCGCGAGATCGCCGCGCTCGCGACGGCGCGCGATCTGTGGGTCGTCGCCGACGAGGTGTACGCCGACTACGTCTACGACGGCGAGCACGCTTCCATCGCTCGCCTGCCGGGCATGGCGGAGCGAACGCTCAGCGCCTACTCGCTCTCCAAGAGCCACGCGCTTGCCGGGCCGCGCGTGGGCTTCGTGGTCGGGCCAGAGCGCGTCGTGACGGTCGCGCGCAGGGTGGCGACGCACACCGTGTTCAACGTCCCGGTCGCATCGCAGCGTCTTGCCGTCGCTGCACTGCAGTCGCCGCCCGGCTGGATGGATGCGACCAGGCTCCGGTACCGGGAGGCGCGCGACGAGACGCTGCGTGCACTGGAAGGCGCGGGGGCGCGGGTCTTCGTGCCCAGGGGCGGGAGCTACGTGTTCGTCGATTTCGCGCCAGTCCTGCGCGGCAAGGCCCTCCGCACCTTGCTGGAGCTCGCCATCGACCGCGGCGTGCTCCTCGCGCCTGGTGACGGGTGCGGAGAGGCCTTCGCGGCGTGGGGCCGCATCTGCTTCACCTCGGTGCCCCCTGCGCGACTCCGCGAAGGCCTCGCCCGCCTGCGCGCAGCGATGAGCGAGGTGGCCGGATAGAGGACAGGCTTACCCTGCCCGTTCACTGCGTCCGTGCGATGAAGCCGTTCACCAGCTCGGCGAGCTCCTCGCCGACGTCTTCCTGGAGGAAGTGGCCGGCTCGCGCGAGGATCACGTGTGGCTGTCCAGCGGCTCCCGGGACGCGACCCTGGAAGGACCTCTCCGCTCCGCGCGTGACCGGATCGAAGTCCCCGAAGGCCGTGAGGAACGGCCTGTTGAAGCGCTCCAGCGCCTGCCACGCGGCCCGGTTCGCCGCGCTCGCCGGATCGTCCGGACGGGTCGGGACGAGCATCGGGAACTGGCGTGCCCCGGCCTTGTAGCGCTCCTCGGGGAAGGGGGCGTCGTATGCGGCGACGAACTCCGGCGTGAGGCCCCGCGCGCAACCCGTCTGGACGATCTTGCCGACGGGTAGCACCTCCGTCGCCTGGGAGAACGCCTGCCATGCGAAGAAAGCGTCGGAGACCTTCTCGTCGCCGGTCGGCAATCCGGTGTTGGCCGCGACGACGCGGGCAAAACGCTCCGGGTGCTCTGCCACCAGCCGCAGCCCTATGAGGCCACCCCAGTCCTGGCAGAAGAGCGTGGCGCCGCGAAGGTCGAGGGCGGTCAGCCAGCTGGTCATCCAGTCCACGTGGCGCTGGTAGGTGTAATCCCCGCGCTGCGCCGGCTTGTCGCTGCGTCCGAAGCCCACGAGGTCCGGCGCCAGGACCCGATGGCCGGCGCTCACGAGGCCTGGGATCATCTTCCTGTACAGGAACGACCACGAGGGCTCGCCGTGAAGGAGCAGCACGGGCGCAGCTGCACGTGGGCCTTCGTCCACGTAGTGGATGCGTACCCCGGTGCTCTCGACGTAGCGGGGCTGGTAGCTCCAGCCCGGGAGATCACGGAAGCAGCCATCGGGTGTGCGCAGGAGGTCCATGCCGCACTCCTACCATGACTGCCGTGGCAAAGTGTAAAGCGTCGCTTGACACTGCCGAAGCGTCGCGTCACCTTCTTCTTCGTGCTGCTTGCCCCCTTGGCCCGCCGCCTGCGGACACTCCGGCGCGACCTGTCCACCGCCGCCAACGCTCTCGTCGGGCGCAACCCTTCTCCCCTGGTGCGCTCCTCGAGGCGAAGGCCGCGCGCTGTCTCGTCCGCCGCGCACCCCCTGCGCTGCATGCGGGTGGCGCGCGTCGTGCGGGAGACAGCGGACGCGGTCACCCTTGTTCTTGAGGATACCGGAGGCGAGGCGGTGCGCTTCAGCGCAGGGCAGTTCTTCACGCTGCACGTACGGCTGGGAGGAGGGGAGATCGCCAAGCGGGCCTACTCGGCGTCCAGCAGCCCTCTCGACCCCTTGCGGGTCTCGGTCACCGTCAAGCGGGTGGAGGGGGGGTGCGTCTCGACGCATATCGTCGAGAACATGCGCGAGGGCGAGTTGCTCGACGTACTGGGCCCGTCGGGCTCGTTCACTCCTGCTCCTGCCACCGGACCACGCCGGATCGTCCTCGTCGGAGGTGGCAGCGGGATAACGCCGCTCGCGTCCATCGCGCGAACGCTCCTCGCCACGGAGCCGGAGACCCAAATCGTCCTCGTCTACGGCAACCGTGCGTGGCGGGACGTCATCTTCCGCGACGCGCTCGAGGAGCTGGTGCAGCGGCACGCGGCCAGTGGCCGCTTCGTCCTGCGGCACGTGCTCGAGACGCCTCCGCCCGGGTGGACCGGCGGCGCCGGTCGGCTCGATGGCGCGGCGCTGCTGCGTGAGCTGCAGTCGCTCGACCCCGCGATGCCCAGCGAGTACTTCCTCTGCGGCCCAGACCCCATGATGCACACGGTACGGACGGCCCTCGCTGCGAACGGGGTAGCCAACGCCAGCATCCACGAAGAGCGCTTCGTGTCGGCGCACGCCAGCTCGTCGAGTCCGGTGGCAACGCAGACGGTGGTCGTGCGCTCTCGGGCGGGTATGCACAGCCTGCCCGTTCCCCCGGGAAAGACGGTCCTCGAGGCCGCCCTCGATGCGTGCGTCGACATGCCCTTCTCGTGCACGGTGGGGGGCTGTGGCGCCTGCCGTGTCCGCCTGGTGGAGGGAAGCCTCGCGATGGACGAGCCGAACTGCCTGACGCCGGAGGAGCGCGCCGGCGGCTACGTGCTCGCGTGCGTCTCCCGTCCAGGCGGGCCCTGCACGCTCGAGGTGGTGTGACCATGACCGCATCGGTCAGCCTCCCCGACGCGTGGCCCTACCGGATGCGCGACCTGTGTCGCATCACCGGCATGCCGCGCCAGGCTATCCACTTCTACATCCAGCAAGGCCTCGTCCCGCCCGGGCACAAGACCGGACGCAACACGGCGCGATACGGCGAGACGCACGTGGAGCGCATCCGGGTAGTCCGGCAGCTCCAGAACGAGCGCTTCATGCCCCTCAAGGCCATCCGCGCCGTACTGGACGGAAAGGACGACGCCTTCACCCCCGAGCAGCGGACGATGCTGCTCGACGTCAAGCAGCGCCTGTCCGCCTCGCTGGCACGTGCGCCGCAGAAGGCCCTGCCACTCGACGCACGCGCCCTGCTCGTCCAGCATGGCCTTGAGCGCGCCGACCTGGACGACCTCCTCCGCGCCGGCGTCATCGAGGTCTCCCGCGGGCCCCGGGGGAAGCTGATGGTCGACGCCGACGACGCGTGGGTCTTCGCCCTGTACGCCGACGTGCGCCGCGCCGGTTTCACCCGGGAGCTGGGCTTCGACGCGAAGCTGCTCCGGATCTACGAGTGCGCTGTCGCATCGCTGTTCCAGAGGGAGAAGAAGATCCTCACTCACCGCCTCGCCCAGCTTCCGCCCGACCGGGTGGCGCCCATGCTGGAGAAGGCCATCCCGCTCGTGCACCAGTTCTTCGCGCGTTACCACTCCAAGAAGATCCGCGACTTCTTCACCAGGATGGGAGACTAGAAGCCATGTTCGATCTGACTCGTCTCGCGCGGGCGCTGCCCTCGCGCCTCCGCGACGCCCTCGATGCCCACCTCGAGGCGCTCTCGGTGTTCACGGAGATCCGCGATCCTCGCGTGCTCTCCTCGCTCGCGCCCTCCGGGGCGCGAGGGCTGCTGCTGCACCGGGGAAAGCAGGGCGTGCCCACCTTGATCCAGGCCACGCACTCGGCGCACTTCGACTGGACCTACCCCAGCGACCAACCCGACATGCGCTCGCTCTACGACCGCGCCAAGAAGGGTCAGTGGGACGGCGCCTCGCTGCCGTGGAAGATCGACGTCGACCCGCTGAACCCGGAGGTTCCGCTCATCCCGGACCGCTTCGTGGACTTCTCCGTCCTCGAGGGCATGGGAGTGCACCTGAACGCAGCCGAGCGTCGCGGCTTCACCTGCAGCCTCACCGCGTGGATGCTCAGCCAGTTCCTCCACGGCGAGCAGGGCGCTCTCTTCGCCGCCGCGCAAGTCACCGAAGCCGTCCAGTTCTTCGACGGGAAGCTCTACGGGGCGACGCAGGTGATGGACGAGGGCCGCCACGTCGAAGTGTTCCACCGCTACGTCGAGGAGAAGCTGGGCAAGCTCTACCAGATCAACGACAACCTCTACGTCATCATCGACGCGCTGATGAGCGACTCGCGCTGGGACATGAAGTTCCTGGGCATGCAGATCATGGTCGAGGGGCTTGCGCTCGGGGCGTTCGGGACGCTGTTCAAGATGACCAAGGAGCCGCTTCTCAAGGAGCTCCTGAAGAACGTCATCCAGGACGAGGCGCGCCACGTTCACTACGGCGTTCTCGCCTTGCGCGAGCACATCACGAAGGAGCTGTCGGAGAGCGAGCGGCGAGAGCGCGAGGACTGGGCGTTCGAGGTCGCGCTTCTCATGCGCAACCGCTTCATGGCTTACGAGATCTTCGAGGAGCAGTTTCAGGGCGCCATCAGCCGTGCTCAGTGGCGCGACTTCGTCCTCCGGACCCCCGGCCTGGAGGAGTTCCGTACTGTGATGTTCACGCGGCTCGTGCCGAACCTCCGCGAGATCGGCCTGCTCACGCCGCGGATCATCCCCCACTACGAGCGCGTGGGTCTCATGAAGTACTTCGGTGGCGCGGCGGCCGACAAGCTGAGCGGCGAGCAGATGATCCAGGAGCTCGAGCAGGCCGCGTGAGTTTGGCGACCCCACCCGGGGGAGGCCCGCTCGTCTCGGTGCTCATGCCCTTCCGCGACGCGGGCGAGACCGTGGAGGTGGCGGCGGCGAGCATCCTGGCCCAGGAGGGAGTGGCGCTCGAGCTCGTCGCCGTGGACGATGGCTCGCGCGACCGTGGCCCCGAGCTGCTGCGCGCGATGGCGCGAAGCGACCGGCGGCTCAGAATCGAGCGCGGGGATGGGAAGGGGATCGTGGCCGCTCTTGGGCGGGGGCTGGCGGCGGCGCGCGGGGAGGTGGTCGCACGGATGGACGCGGACGACGTCGCCTTACCGGGCCGATTGTTCCGCCAGGCCGCGACGCTGGCGAGTGATGCGTGCCTCGCCGCCGTGGGGGTGCGGGTGGAGCCGCTGGGGCCCTGTGGCGAGGGGATGCGTCTCTACCTGGCGTGGCAGAACGCGCTTGTGACCGCGGACGACCACGCGCGCGAGCTATTCGTCGAGTCACCGCTGTGCCACCCCTCGGTGGCGCTGCGCAGGGAGGCGCTGGAGGCGGTGGGCGGCTGGCGCGACCCACCGTGGCCAGAGGACTACGATCTGTGGCTGCGTCTTGAAGCGGCGGGGTGGGGTCTGGCGAAGGTGCCAGAGGTGCTGTTGCAGTGGCGGCAGCGCGAGGGCAGCCTCACCTGGACGGACCCGCGCTACTCCGAGGAACGCATCCGCGAGGCGAGGGCGTTCTATCTGGCGCCCAAGCTGGTGCGCCGCGGGCGACCGGTGACGGTCTGGGGCGCGGGCCAGACGGGGAAGCGGCTGGCGCGGGCGCTGGAGGCACACGGCATAAGGGCCAGTCGCTTCGTCGACATCGATCCGCGAAAGGTGGGGCGGACCGCGCGGGGCGTACCGGTCATCGCGCCAGCGGCCCTCGAGGCCGGCGAGGACACGCTCGTCGTCGCGGTGGGGGCGCGGGGGGCCAGGGCGGAGGTCCGCGCGCAGCTCGTAGGTCGGGGCTTCGTCGAGGGAGAGGACTTCGTGTGCGCATCCTGAGGCCAGGTATCAGTCACGGTGCCGGTCTCGCTGGAGACTAGGCCTATCCGGCGGACCTCGCGCCTTGAGGAGCTTTCTTCTGGATCCGTGATGGTGCACGGCCCACGGCGTCCAGCGTCGCCCGGACGAGCGGGGCCAGCCCATCCACCAGGGGGAGCGCGCGGGGATTGGACGCGAAGGACAGTGCCGCGCCCAGGTACGAGGCGAGGAGCGACCAGGCGATCTGCTCTGGGTCGGCCCTGCGCGCCAGCAACCCTGCGCGCTTCGCGGCCTGCGCATCAGCGAGGAGCAACGCGTGGATCGCCTCGAAGAGCTTCGTCGAGTCCCCCGCGACCTCACCGCTCTCGAGCGTGGCCGCCAGCACGGCGCGCGAGAGCATCTTGCTCGCACCGGCCTGTTTGCCCAGGGTGAGCACGGTGGCGACCATCGCGTCGATCGGCGAACCACCGGCCGCCAGGCTCTTCTCGCGCGCACGCCGGGCAGCGTTCGTCTGGTTGGCGATGAGCTGCGTGGCCACGGCATCCTTGGTCTTGAAGTGGACGAAGAACGTCCCCTTGGCGACGCCTGCGCGGGCCGCGATGCTGTCGACCGTCGTACCTGCGTAACCGTTGGCCACGAAGAGCTCGCACGCGGCGAGGAAGAGGCGGTCGCGCGTCTCCTGCGCGCGCTGCTGGCGCGATCCCGGTGCAGGAATGGTCACGCCCGCAAAGGTGACCGATGGACACCCGATCTGGCAAGCCGGTCGTCGGCGTCAGAACCCCTGCGCACGTATGCGGCCGACCACGTCGCGGAAGAAGGCCAGGTGATCGAAGCCGGACCGGGGGTCCGGCCCGCTCTGCTCGATCTGGCCGACCTCCGAGAGGTGATCCGCCGGTACGCACTGCAGGAACGTGCCCCAGCGCGCGCTGGCGACCGTGACCAGGCCGTCGTTGACCGTGCCGCTCGTTCCCTGGAGGAACTCTGCGGTCGTCGTCAGCTCCGGCTGCGCAGCGTCGAGCTTGGTCGGATCGTCGGCGTAGGCCGCAGAGGCGCAGTCCGGTAAGCCGTTCTCGAGGTTCGTGCGCCCGGCGTAGCTCGCGTACACCACCTGGGGGTCGTCGACGTACTTCGGGTTGAACGTCGAGGTCATGTAGCTCTGCGAGAGCTCGGTGAGTTGCCCGAGGAACTGCGGGTTGGTCTGTTCGTCGTAGACCGTCTGCTGGAGCAGGTCGAGGAACGCCGTCGACACGTCGTCGATCACCGTCGGCGGGACGCCTTGAAGCAGGCCGAGCGCCGCGTCTGCGACGAGCGATCCCCGGTGGGGGGTGGCGATCGTCGTGATGGATGCGATCACGTCACCCATGGCCAGCCCGTTCGGGCTGGCGAGGACGCGCGCGTCCATTCCGCCCTGGCTGTGGCCGACGAGGTTCACCTTCGCCTTGCCGGTCCGCGCGAGGATCGACGCGATCTGGACGGCGACGGCCTGCGCGCGATCCTCGCTGGTGTCGTAGGGTGGGGCGGTGGTGGTGAAGACGAGGTGCTCGCCGTGGGCGTTGAGATCGTCCACGACGCCGTTGAAGTAGGTGATGCCGATCGGCCCCTCCTGGAGTTCGTCGAACCCTGCCATGCCGTGCATGAGGACGATGGGGTAGGGGGGAGCGGCCGTGTGGTCGATGGGCTTGCCCGGTCCGCCGCTGCCGAGGGGGGGGAGCAATGGCGGAAGCGTCCCCCCCTCGGCTGGTCCCCCCGCCAAGGGGTCCGGGGCGGTCGTGGGCGTCGACCCGGCGCCGCCGCAGGCGACCACGAGCGTGGCGAGGACGGCGCGGACACCGGAAGCGAGGATGGATCGAGCGGTCATCAGGCACCCCCTTGGTTTCGAGGATGACCCTAGGTCAATGACCGTCAGTCACTCAATTGCCGATTACATGGCGAGACGCTCGATAGACGAACGCCCCCCTCGCCGTCGGACGGCCCGAGAGAGCGCCTTCGATGAAGCCCTCTAGGGCACTCTAGGGCTGCACCATCGTGCACAGGTGCGTCGCTGTGTCACACCTGGCGACCCGCATGTCGCGCACGATGTACATGGGGCACGGCGGCCGGCGGGCCTTGGCGCACGCATTGGCCTGGCTGTAGGCGTCGGCCTGCGAAGTAGCGACGGCCTCTTTCCACCCGTTGTAACAGCAGCCCGCACGACGAACGGCGACGCAGTCGGTGTCGGCCTGGCAGGCACGAAACCGAGGGTCGACCCCCGGGGTGCTCGCGACAGCCCCCGCCTCATCGACCGGCGGTGTGGAGGGGAGGCTGGTGTCGGGCGTGGGGGGCGGAGCAGACGCGGCCACGATCGGCTCGGGGGAGTTGCTGGTTGTGCTGGCGCTCGTCAGCGGAGCCGTCGTGCTGGGGGGCTGCGACTGGGCGCATGCCGTCAGGAGGAACACGACAGGCGCGGTGGCGTGGATGGAGCGCGGCATGGACAGCGCGTATATAGCGCGTGGAGGTCGACATGCGAGAGCTCAGGGGAAAGGTCGCCGTCGTGACGGGCGCGGCCAGCGGGATCGGGCGCGCGACGGCCGAGCGGTTCGCCCGCGAGGGGATGAAGCTGGTGCTCGCCGACGTCGAGGAGAAAGCCCTGGCGGACGCCCGCGACGCCATGGCGCGAGGTGGTGCCGACGCCATCGCCGTCCGCACCGACGTGTCCAAGTGGGAGCAGGTCGACGCGCTGGCTTCGCGCGCCTTCGAGGCGTACGGCGCAGTGCAAGTACTCTGCAACAACGCGGGAGTCGGCGCTGGCGGTGTCTCCTGGGAGATGTCGGGGGGGGACTGGGAGTGGGTCATCGGCGTGAACCAGTGGGGTGTCATCCACGGGATCCGCGCCTTCGTCCCGCGGATGATCGCGCAGGGGGAGGGACACGTGGTCAACACGGCGTCCATCGCGGGGCTCGTCACCGCGCCCGGGATGGGAGCCTACTGCGCGACCAAGCACGCCGTCGTGGCCATGAGCGAATGCCTGCACCTCGACCTCGCCATCACCGGCAACGCCTCCAAGGTTCACGTGAGCGTGCTCTGTCCAGGCTGGGTCAAGACCAACATCGCCGACTCCGAGCGCAACCGACCGGAGTCCGCACCACGTCGCGCCGGCGAGCGCACCGCGCAGGAGCAGATGATGGAGCAGATGATGCGCGCGGCCATCGCCGGCGGCATTCCCGCCGAGGAGGTGGCCGGGAAGGTGTTGCAGGCGATCCTCGAAGAGCGCTTCTACATCCTGACGCACCCGAGGATGGACAAGGCCGTCGAGCGACGGACGCGCGGCATCCTCAAGGGCAAGGCGCCGGAGTTCGACCCCGGCGCGATGTGAGTCAGGTCGAGCGTTCCTGCTCTCCGTCGTCCTACTTCTGGGTCTCTCGCGCCGCCGAAGAGAAGACGCCGCGCGCCATGAGCGAGGTCTCCGCGCGCATCCGCCGCGTGTAGACGTCGCTGCGCATGCTGGCGATGCCGCCGTCATCGGGTGCCGCGCGCCAGGCCGTCTCGACGAGGTGACAGGCCAGCGCCAGGTCCCCGTCTGCCGCGAGCTCGGCCGCCCGGTCCGCCAGCCGCCGCGCGCCCCCCGCGAGCGACGCGATCTCCCTCGCCAGCACCCCCGCTCGCGCGGGCTTGAGCTGCGAGGGGTCGCCGTCCCACCAGCCGCCGTAGAGGCGCCAGACGTTGCGCACCACGAACTCGGGCTCGTCGTAGATGGGGCGCAGGTAGGGGCGCGCAAGCAGGTCCGCCGGCGCGCGCACCGAGGCCAGCGCATCCTCCAGCACGCCTCCACCGTTCATGATGGCTAGCGTCTGCTCTACCAGCGACTCCAGCAGCTGGGCAGTCTCGGTCAACGCTCGCCGCACACGATCCCGGCCGAAGATGGGGGGGCCGTGCCCGGGACAAAGGACCTCCGTAGGGAGCTCGGCGATGGTCCGGAGCGCCTGCGCCCACTCGCGCGGGTAGCGCTGCACCTTCTGCGGGTTCCCGGCGTTGGGACTGGCCCAGATGAACAGGTCCCCTACGCAGACGACCGCGCGCGACGGAACCCACACCCAGGTCGCGTCGTCCGTCTCGCCCTGGGCGTGATGTAGCTCGAAGCGCTCCCCGCCGATCGTGAGATCGAGCGACGACGCGTACGTGACGTCGGGCGCGCGGAAGGTCTCGGGCCAGGAGGGCGGCATGCGGAACTGACGCGCGTTGATGCACGCGTTGTATCCGCGGGTCAGCCGGTAGCGTTCGAACCGCGCAGGGACGCGCTCGTGGGCCACCACCCGGGCGAGCGAGCCCTGCTCGCTCTCGTAGAGGTCTACGCCGAAGCAGTGGTCCACGTGACCATGGGTAAACACCGCGGTGTGAAGCGGGCGCGCCGTGAACGTCCGGACCGTGACGTTTACCTGGCGAGCCAGCAGGAAGCTACCGGTGTCCACGAGGACGAGGCCCTCGTCCGTGTCGAACGCCGTGGCATTGGCGAAGCTCGAGACGAACGCCGTGCGCGTTGCCACCGGCTCCAGATCGAGCAGTGGGGCGAACGGGTGATGCGTGGCGGGGTCGAGCTCACCGGACCACAGGCCCTCGGCCAGCTCTCGGATTCGGCCCATGCGCCAGCGAGAGTGGCATGCGACGACGGGCGAAGGAAGGGCTCAGCCCGTGCCCGGAGCCGGGATCATGTGGCGGGCGCCGGCGTTCCGCACTCCCCGCAGAACTTCATTCCCGGGACGAGCTTCGCGCCGCACTTGCACACGGAGGCCTGCGCCCGCGGGGTCCCGCAGTTCGGACAGAACTTGAACGCCCCGAGGTCCGTCCCGCACTTGCCGCAGGCCACGGCGCCGGCGCCGAGCTGCCACGCCGGAGGCGCGCCGGGCATCTGCTGCGGGGGCGCTGGCGCCTGCATCTGCTGCGGCGGCAGAGCCGGCTGCATCGCCGGAGCGGCGTAGACCGCGCCCGCGCTCATGTCGGTGTCGCTCACGTAGTCCGTACCCTGCGCCTTCTGCTGCAGCTGGACCGCCGCAGCGGCCGCCTTCGCCTGGGCGTGGGCGTGAGCGAACTCCTGCTCGTACTTCGGTGCGCAGTCCGTGCACTGACCGGCCTGTGGGTTCCAGCACACCTCCGGGCAGACCCACTTGGCGCAGCGACCGCACTGCTTGAAGAACTGCTTGCCCTCCTGCACCGCAGCGTTCAGCGCATCGTCGTGGGCCTTGCCGCCGATCGCGCGCTGCACCTCGAACGCCGAGTTGCCCGCGCTGTTGAAGAAGCCGCCCAGCAGATCGCCCGCCGCGCGGAGCGCCGACCCCGCCATGCCTACCGCCGAGCTCTGGAAGCGCGACATGAAGCCGTTGCGGCACTTGTCGCAGTGGAACTTGAACTGGTAGCCGAGGTCGGTGGACAGGTCCTCGTAGTTCTGGACGAACTGGATCATCGCCATGAGCGAAGAATACCTCACGCGCCGCTCGGCCTGACAAGCCGCGCCTTCGAGGTGGACCAGCGATGGAGACAGCATGCACGAGGAGTTTCCCGTCGTCGCCAAGCTGTCTGCTCTCGAGCGTTCGCCTCCCGCGCCCGTCGGTATGTAGGTAGCCGTAGGCTCCCTCGTGCATGAGGTCCGAGACCCTGCGACCGATTGGTTACAAGCGCCAAACTTATCAAGTGCACATGCGGTGATGGCGTTTTTCGTCCGCACGGTCGGGTAGTATTTGTGTCGTGCGTGATGAAATGGCCTGGGAGCGCCCAGGGAAGAGCTTGGGTCGTGCCTCATGACGGCACTGACGTCGCCCCCGACGAAGGCCGCGAACCTACCAGAGGATCGACCGTGACCCTGACCGGACGCGCATCCGCGCTGCTCCTCGCATTCGCCCTTCCCACTTTCACCCTCGGCCAGTCCGCACTGGCTCAGACGACAGGCCCGACGGCTTCTCCTCCGCCTTCCAGCATCGTGCCGACGACCGATCAGCGCGCGCTGGCGGAGATGCTCTTCTTCACGGGCAAGGGCATGATGGAGGATGGTCGCGTCGTGCAGGCGTGCCAGAAGTTCGCCGAGAGCTACCGCCTCGACCCCGCGGCGGGAAGCTGTTGAACCTCGCCGTTTGTCACGAGAAGGAAGGACGGATCGCCAGCTCGTGGGGCGAGTTCCACCAGGCCCTCACGGAGGCGAGGCGCGGCAACCGTCCCGACCGAATCCAGCTCGCCGAGGACGCGATCAAGCGCGTCGAAGAGGACCTGCCGTTCGTGGCGATCATCGTTCCCGCGAGCGCCCGCGTCCCGGGGCTCGAGATCAAAGCGAAACGGCGTACCGCTCCAGGAGGGGGCCTGGGACCCCGATCGATCCGGGGACGAACGAGATCCTCGTGACCGCGCCGCTCTACAAACCCGCGAAGAAGACGATCACGCTGGAGAGGAGGCAGCACCTGAGCGTGACGATCGATCCGCTCGAGCTTGCGCCGGTCGAGCGTCCGCCGCCACCGTTCTGGACGTCCCAGCGCAAGCTCGGCGCCGCGGTCATCGTGGGGGGCGTCGTCGTCGCCGCAGTCGGCACCATCTTCGGGGGGCTCGCGATCGGGCAGGAGAACACGAGCGATCACAACTGCCCGACGTTCGACGGTCAGCTCCGCGGTGCAGCGCGACCGGGTCGAGCGCGATGTCCGCTGCACAGACCGATGCGTGGAGCGCGGACTTCGGCATCGGCATCGGCGCCGCAGCGATCGTCGCCGGCGGCGTCCTCTTCGCCATGGGTGCAGCGCACTACGAGGACTCCCGGGCGCACGACCTTCCGCCACCGCAGGCGTCGTGGGGCTTCCGGTTCGTGAGCGCAGCTCATGGTGGAGAGGCGTTCATCACGCGCTCGTTCTGACGAGCGCCTACACCCCAAGGCACGGCGCGCTCATCAATCAGGCTCTCCTGCGCGCGAGCGGTCCGAAGACTGACGAGGTTCCGGTGAGACGTTCCAGCTTGTTGTTCACTTCGGGAGCGCTGTTCGTTCTCGGTATAGTCGGCTGCCAGGCGCTCGCCGGCATCCAGACGCGGACCACCGACCCACTTCTCACCGGGTGCAGTCTCCCGGCGAGTGGCAACGGTCGCATTCGATTGGTCAACGTGGCGGCGGTCGCCGGGAACACCGACTTCTGCGTCCGCACGAGCGGGACCGCCTGGGGGAGGCCGATCTTCCGTGACGGCGGGAACGACTCCCTCTGCCTCGGCACCTCCTCGCAGCCCGGCGGCCTCTCCTACGCAGAGTCCACCGTGCCCTCCGCGGTTGCGCCCGGGAACATCGACGTGAAAGCGATCCCTTCCGGGCAGACTTGCGCCGCGCCGGGACCAGCGAGCTCGATGGGATCACCGTCGGTGACTACACCACGGGATCCCCTGGCGGCGATCCGAGCGGCACGGGGACGTTGAAGGAGACCACCGAGTGCCTCTCCGCCGAGTGCGCGGGCCCCTTCGCTGCCCTCTACAACTACCCCCTCGATTCGCCCCCGCTCTCCGGACCCTGGAACGACGACTACTGCTTCGCATGCACCGTCCTCCAGCTCCTGTCGAATACGCCGATCGGGAACGTGCAGAGCAACTGCACCACGCAGTCGACGCCTCCGATGGCCTTCGCTGGGCAGACGCCGATGATGATCCTGTCCCACTACTCGATCATCACGGCGACGGAGGCGGTCTACAGCTTCCCCTTGACTGGATATCGGAAGGGCATTCTCAAGGCGCAGATCCAGGTCGAGAACAACCAGGTGATCGATTTCGTCTGCGGAGAGCTCTCGAGCCCGTTCATCGATTCCAGCCTCCCCCTACATCGGCCTCTACGGGAGCGATCTCGACGGCGGGAACGGGTGGGAGCAGGAGCAGGACCTCCAGGCTACGCAAGGCCTCGGGGGGATCCAGCAGCAGATCGCGGCTGACGGCGTCCCGGCCATCGTCGCGATGGACCTCCACGCCGACGACTACGGAGCCGGCGCAGTGGGGGACGGCGGGCTCAGCTCGGTGTCGCCCGAAGTCGCCGACACGTTCAGTGGGTCCTCCGTGCTCACGCCCGTGGCCGTCGCGGGCGCCACTCCGGCCTGCGACTACTGCCCCTCGCCGCAGAACGCGTACAACGGGGCCACCCCGTCCTACGTGTTCCTCCATACCTACCTCGCCGGCTTCCCGCAGAACGCAACGCTGTCGGAGACGCTCTGGGGAAACGACAACTCCGAGATGACGATGCCGACGGACCTGCCCTCGTACGACCCGCCCCCGCCGTCGGGAACGGGGCCGCTCCTCGAGTACTACGCGCACAACTACACGGTCCTTCGGCCGTAGCTACACCTCCGGCGGCCTCCGTGCCCGTCCACTCCGGTTCACTTGCATCCGGGCTTCAGGTGAATGTGCCCGCTGTCGTCGATCCAGGTCGGCGGCTTGCAGTTCGCCGTCGTCGGGGGCGGCGGCGGGGCAGGGGGTCTGGCACCCGGCGTCGACGTCGCGGGGGGCGCGGCCGGTGTCTCGGGCGCGGGGGCGCTGGACGACGGGGACATCTCGGTGGCCGTGCAGGAGCACGTCGCGCTGGGCGTTCCGTCCATGCACATGACGTGGGCCTGGTCATCGCATTTGCGTACGCCGCCATGACCCGCGCAGCATCCGCGCTTCTTCGTCGCGAACTGGAGCGCCCTGCAGGCGCCGTCGTTGCCGTCCGCACACAGCGCCTGGAGCTCGTCGAAGAGCTTCCTGTCGTCGTCGCGAGCCGCCGGCGCCTCTGGCTGGGCCGGCTGTTCGCTGGGGACCGGCGGCTCGGCGACGACCGGCCGGCTCTCCCCGAGGAACCAGCCGCCGAACGTCGCCATGACTCCGAAGGTGGTGGGCTTCGAGCTGACGGACGTTCCCGGGCCACCTCCGCCGGGCCACTCGTTCTCGAAGAGCATCGTCGACAGGTTCGGCCCGAGTCCCATGTAGAAGTGCGGCACGGGGTGCCAGAGGAAGGGCGCGTAGACGCCGAGCGTCCCCGACGTTGCGCCCCCTCCGCCGCTCGTCGCGGCGGTGATGAGCGACAGGAAGGCCTTGGGCCAGAAGGTCACGCTGTCCGAGAGCCGGATGTCGTAGCCGAGCTCGGGTGCGATCCCGAAGTCGGTCGTGTTGGGCGTGGACTCGGTGTCCTTGGGCAGCGAGGAGCTGCCGGAGTGCGCGATGATCACCTGCGCGCCCAGCGAGACGCCGTCGCTCACGAAGTAATCCGCGGCCGGCGCGAGCTCGAAGAACGTGAGCGAGCCTCCGCCGCTGAGCGCCGTGTCCGTGAGGCCCAACGGCGCGAGCGAGAGGGGCGCGAGATAGAGGCCAGAGGAGTCGAGGGACGCACCCGCCAGGGGCTGGTCCCACGAGATGGCCAGCTGGCCAGCGCTTCCGAACGGTCTCGGGTTGTCGCCGCGAGCGGTGCCTCCGAAGAGGACCATGGTCGCCGTCGCGACGGTTCCGACGCCTGCCCGCACTGAGAATCGCATCTGCTACCCCCTTCTCGAATGGCGCGAACGCGCCGCCCGCGATGCTATTCAGCGACGCGCCAGGTGGGCGAGGAAATGCCGCAAGCGCAGGACTTGCGCGCGAGGCAGCGCGGGTCTGTCTCGCTACAGTATCTGCCTTGACCTCGCCCCCTGCCGGGCCAGACAATCCGCGCGGAGCGGCAGCTCGAGCAGGTGCTCGGCGGCCCGGGGCAGCCGATGACGACGGGCGAAGCCGATGGGTTGATGTCTCGCGCCCAGAGCCGGGTCGGCGCCGTCCTGCGCGGCAAGTACCGCCTCGATCGTGTCCTCGGCGTCGGCGGGATGGCGGTCGTCTACAAGGCGACCCACCGCAACGAGGCCGAGTTCGCGGTCAAGATGCTCCACCCCGAGCTGAGCATACGCGAGGACGTGCGCAGCCGCTTCCTGCGCGAGGGCAAGGCGGCCAACTCGGTGAAGCATCCCGGCGCCGTGCTCGTGGTGGATGACGACGTGGCCGAGAACGGCGCGGCGTTCCTCGTCATGGAGCTGCTCCAGGGAGCGCCGGTCGAGAGCATCTGGGAGCAGCGCCACCACCGCCTGTCCGTGCCGGTGGTGCTGGGCGTGGCCGACCAGCTGCTCGACGTCCTCGCGGCCGCTCACGCCAAGGGCATCGTCCATCGCGACATCAAGCCCGCCAACCTGTTCGTCACGCGCGACGGGACGCTGAAGGTGCTCGATTTCGGCATCGCCCGCGTCAGGGACGTCGCGGCGAGCCAGGGGGGCGGTCACGCGACGGGCACCGGCATGCTGCTGGGCACTCCTGCCTTTATGGCGCCCGAGCAGGCGTACGCGAAGGCGAGCGAGATCGACGGGCAGACCGACGTGTGGGCGGTCGGGGCGACGCTCTTCACGCTGCTGACCGGGCAACCGGTTCACGAGGGAGAGAACGCGGCGCAGTTCATGATCCAGGCCGCCACGACGCGCGCGCGCCCCCTGGCGAGCGTGGTCGAGACCGTGCCGCCCGTCGTCGCCGAGGTCATCGACCGCGCGCTGGGCTACCAGAAGGCGGCCCGCTGGCCGAGCGCAGCAGCGATGCGGGAGGCCGTGGAGAGGGCCAGCCTGCAGCTGTTCGGTCACCAACCCTCGAAGTCCGCGCTGGCGGCGCTCGTGACCGTCGAGGAGCTCGGCCAGACCCTCCCCATGGCCGCGCAGGGCGGCCGTTCGCCGGCGACGCCGGTGCAGCACGTCGGCAGTCAGCCTCCGTTCTCCGCCGGTCCGCCACCTGCCGCTCCCGTTGCCGGCCCGCACCTGCCCCCGGGCAGCACGACGGCCCAGCCCGTGTCCTCGGTGGCGTCGACGCCGGGCTCACGCGCCCGCGAGAGGCGGGGACGCGGTGCGGCGACCGTGGCTGCCGCGTCGGTCGTCGCCGTCGCGCTGCTGGGCGGTGGCCTCGTCGTCGGTGCTGCCCTCACCCGCCGGCACGACGCCGCCGCTCCCGCGGTCACCACGACGTCCGTCCCCGCCGAGACGCCGCTGCCGGCGACCTCCGCATCCGCCACGCCCGCTTCCCCCCCACCGACCCCGGCGCCGGAAGTCCCCGAGGCCAGCGCGCCGGCGACCCCGAGCTCGCCGCCCGCACGCGCCGCGGCGCCGGTTCCCGTCACCCGCGCGGAGCCCGTCCGCGATCTCTCACCCAAGGCGCCGCCCGTGCTGCCTGCGACGCCCCAGCCCGCGGCCACGGTTAACTGCGATCCCCCCACGTGGACCGACCAGAAGGGCCACGTCCACATCAAGCCAGGGTGCTAGCGCACCGACGCCCATCGACACGAAGGCGTGTGCCGAGCCGGGGAGATTGTCATTACCCAGTGTGTGAGAGGGGCGGCGTGGACGGACGCCTCCGACGCGACACGGGAAAACGTGGAGTCTTCTGTCGTGATCTTCGCTTGTCGCGGCAAGCTTTGTCTCCCGAGAGCGCGGCTTTTTCACTGTCGCGTTCGAAATGAGCCCGTTCACGGCGGCGATCACGACGGAGAAATTCGCTCGATCGACGGAGATCGCCGCTTTTGGGACCGAGATCCCCGCTTTTGACAGAGATCCCCGCTTTCACGGCGGAGAAATCCGCTTTTTCCGGCGAGAAAGCAGAGATCGCGACGAACAAAAGAGGGCGCATCGGGCTTTCGGGTGGCTCGAATCACGGGTGTAGCTGAAGGCCGCCGCAGCGGAACAGGGCGGCGACGCAGAAGTTGAAGCTGCGGAAGCCGAACGCACGCTTCTTGATCATCTGGATGGTGGAGTTGAGGGCCTCGCTCGCGGAGTTCGTGACGCGATGGGTGAAGTACGAGAGCACGCCGGGCAGGTGGCGACGGATCATCGCGGCGACCTTTCTTCACCGGCTGCAGCCGCGAGTGCGTCGCCCAGAAGTGCCAGCGCTTGTACCAGGCCTCGCCAGCGCTTCGCGTGGGCTGGTCCCACATCTCTCGGAGCGTCTCCTTGATAGCCCAGGCTCGGGCGGTCTTGAGGTTGGCTCGCCGAAGCACGGTGAAGTCGGCGGCGTACCGGTCGGGGAGGTTCTCTGCCGCGTACAGCCACATGTGCTTGCTGCCCACGAGCCGGTCGTCGGCGTCGGGCAGGATGGCGCGTCCAACACTCACGAACGGCTCCCACATGTCCATCGCGACCGCCCGGACGGCCGTCAGGTCGTCGAGCGAGAAGCGGCCAAAGCAACGAAGGGCGCTCTCTCGCGCGCGCTCGGGCGCCACCTCGAGGACGTGACCGGTGCCCAGGTCGCACGCGATGGTGGCGTAGCGCTGACCGCGAGCAATCGCCTTCTCGTCGAGTCCGACGTACTCGGGCACGACGTGCTCGCGGCGCGCGAGACCTCGAACGACCGCTCGCCCCATGATGCCGTGCGCCTCGTCCCAGCTCAGGCCCAGGATCCGTGCGGCGCCCAGGACGTGGTCTCCAAGAGAACATCGATGGCGAAAGCCTCGAACAGCAGCGTGAAGCGTGAACGCGGCTCGGCCCACGGCACACGGACCTGACGCACGCCGTGTTGGTCGCAGTGGATGCGCGGGACCCTCGCGTGCAGATGCGTCTGGAACTGGCAGCTGTCCAGATGCCTCCACGTCCGCTCCTCGTCGTGATCGTGCAGCCCGCAGGGCACCTCGCAGTCGGGGCAGGGCCACGTCTTGCGCTTGGCGTGCTCGGCGTACACGTCCACGCGCTGCGTCTTCACGTCCAGCTCGACGCGCACGACCTTCCACGGCGACTCCAGCCCGAGAATCTGTCGGTACGGCTCCGTGTCTCGCACCCGCGCATCGTACCCATCCGCCGCGCCGTGCTCACCCTGCTCGTCGCCTGTCTACGCCCACCCGAAACCCGGAAGGACCCAGCAGAAGTCGCTCGCGAAGAAGCACGAGTCACTCGAAGCGAAGACGATTCTTCAGGTGAAAAAGAGGCAAGCAAGAGTGTGACGACGGCGTGCAGAATCAATGCCCCGTGCCCGCGCCGGATCCGCCGGCGGAGCCGTCCGCGTGCGCGGAGCCGCTCGACCCGGAGTCGATGATCGTGGGCGCCGTCGCGCCGCCCCCGGAGCTGCTGCCCGAGCTCGAGCTGCCGCTGCTGGAGGACACGGGCTCGGCTCCCTCGATGGTCGCGCTCCAGTCTCCGGAGTTGCCGGTCTCGGAGCACGTGTACGACCCGCTCACCGACGAGCAGTCCGCGCTGATGGTGCCCTCGTAGGTGCAGTCGTTGCCGCTGCTGCTGTCGGTCTGGATGACGGACACCTCGTCGCCGGTGATCGAGATGGCGAGCGTGGACGTCACCCCACCGCACGCGGAGTCGGCGAAGGTCGAGCCCGAGTCCTGCTGGGTCCAGGTGCTCTTGCAGGAGTCGTTTGCCTCGACCTCGCTCCACTTCGTCCCGAGGGTGCAGATGGGGGGAGCCCCGCCGTCGACGACCTCGTTCGGGTCGACGCCCGAGCCGCTCTGGATGTTGCAGCCCCCCAAGGCCGTAGCCAGTGCGGTGGAGGCGAGCATGAGAATGGCGAATCGCATGGAGCTCACCGTCGGGGATCAAGGACCGAACTGCAGACCGAGGTAGGGCTGGACGAGGATCTGTGAACCGCTGAAGAGGTAGAAGGGAGTCCGGGAGAACGGCACCACGATCACCGCGTCCTGCCCAGCGTCTTCCCAGACGCCGGTGCAGCCGACCATGATGGCGATCGCGGGCGAGACGCGGACCGAGAGCGACGCGTCGAGGAGGCCGAGGCCCGAGATGTAGCTGGTCGTGCTGTAGCCCGAGATCCCCACGACGCGCTCGGACAGGCCCACGCCGAGGGCGAGCTTCGCCCGCACGATCTCCGTCTCGACCGAGGCGGCGACGCGTATGGCCTCGAGCCCGCCGACCCGGAATATCGACCACTGACCGTTGCTGCTAGGTGACGTCGCGGAGGGCAGCGAGCCGTCCCCCGAACCGCCGAGGAGCAGGTCGACACCGATGTACTTCCAGGCGAAGCCGAAGAAGCCGTAGACGCCGCCACCCTTCTCCGGGTCGATGGTGCACGTGGTGCCCACGTCACCGCATCGTCGCTGGAGCTGGTTTCCTGTCTGGTTGGCTTGCAGCAGGCCCCCCAGCATTACCCCCCCCACCATGTGCCTCGACAGCTCCGACCACGAGAAGCCGTGCTGCTCTTCGGTGTCCGGCGGCGGCTCCGGTGGGGCGGGAGGAGGTGCGCTGGTGCTGGGCGGTGCTGGCGCAGGCGGAGGTGGCTGCCCGAACGTGACCGAGACCACCTTCCCCTTGCCATGCTCGCTCGCGACGGCGGTCGTCTGCGCTCTCGTGCCGTCGGCCAGCTCGAAGACGAACGAGTGCGGGCCGGGGTCGACGTCGAACGCGCGGCCGTCGATCCTGGTGGCGACCGGCACGCCGTCCATCAGCACCTTCACGTCGACCAGCTCGGCCCCCGTGCTGTCCCTCGCCGACACGACGAACGAAGGCATGCGTGCGTCCACGTCGGCCAGCCATTCCGTGCAGAGCTTCTGCTGGGTGGGCAAGCACTCGCGACTGGCGCAGACCCGCAGGAGCTGCCGTGCGTCGAGCAGCTTGCCGTCGTCGCGCCTCACCTGCGACTGATCGAAGGCGTCACCACAGCTCACGGGCGGTTCGGCGCCGGCCCTCGACGGAGCTGCGAGCACGACCAGCGCGACGGCGAGGACGGCGAGCCTTCGCATCGCTACACGCACCCCGGCTTCAGGTGGACGTGGCCGCTGTCGTCCGTCCACGTCGGCTGCTTGCAGTTCGACGCAGGGGCGGGCGACGGTGGCGTGGCCGGCGGCCGCGGCGCCGCCGATTTCGTCGGGGGCGGCGGTGGAGCGGGAGGTGCGGGGGGCGAGGCGGGCGCGAGCGCGGGGTCGGCAGTCGTGCACAGGCACGTCGCGCTCGGCGTCCCATCCATGCACACCACGCGACTCTGATCGTCGCACTTGCGAGCTCCTCCACGTCCCGTGCAGCACCCGTGCTTCTTCGTCGCGAACTGGAGCGTCTTGCAGGCGCCGTCGTTGCCATCGGCGCAGAGCGCGAGCAGCTGCGCGTCCTCTGGGTCCGCGGCGGGCGAGGCGGCGCTCGCCCCGTTGCTGGGAAGGGGTGTGGCGCCGCCCGCGGGCTCGGCCGCAGCGCCGTTGCGCAGGACGCCGTCCTCGGCGCGAAGCGTCCGCAGCGCCTTGTCTTCGTCCGAATAGCCGGCCCAGTTCTCCTGGGCGGACGCGACGCGCTTCACGGCGTCGTCGTGCCGTTGCTGCATGTGCGCCACCCCGGTGGGGAGCGGTTCGAGCGTCGCCGTCTGCTGGAGCCAGCCTCCCAGCAGTGGCCAGTGCTCGTGCCGCGGCGTCAGAGCTTCCATGATGACCCGGGCCGAGCCGAAGCCCATCGTCGGGATGACCTCGACGGCGTAGACCCGGCCCGGCGTGAGCGTCGCCTTCAGGGCGGCCGTGTTCTCCGCCCAGGCCACGAACAGGTACTCGCCCGGCGGAAGGGCGACGCTGAAATGGGTCTGCGCGACCGAGTCGCCGAGCCAGTTCCCGCGCTGATCGAGGATCGCGAAGTTGATGGCGAAGCCGAGGCCCGCCGGGCGCAGGAACACGACGACGGCCTTGTCGGACGGCGCGGTGATGGGCTTTGGCTCGCGCACCACCTGCATGTACTCGGAAGATCCTTGGCAGCCGGTCAAGGCGAGCGCCGCGCCCAGCATGGCCAGGATCCATAAGATCCTGCGAGGCATATGGCGCGCACAATACCCGCCAACCGGACAGGCGCCCAGCACGATCTCCTCGCGTGACAGGCAAGTTCACAATGCCGACGAGTGCGCATGCACGCAGGAGTTGCGCGAGCTCCGATCGTATTCGAGACGACGAGCCCGGGAACGATGAGCGCCCAGTCCTTGGCAGTGCTCTCGTCCATAGAGCGGGACGTACCATGCGCCTTCGGCACACCCGCGCCGTGGCTCGTGCGTTACGCTCCCTCTTCGATGGCGCTCCCTGCTCCGGGCCACCTGCTCGCACCGTGCCTCTTGGCACCGTGCCTCCTGCTCGCGGGCTGTCAGCCAGTCCAGGTCGATCCGCAGCCCCCTCCGCCGCCTCCTCGCCCCGCCTATTTCTGCGATGACCACCCGTGCGTTGCGCCGGCACCCGTGCCCCCCGCACCGGCGCCCGGTCCGGCGTCGGTCAACGCCCTTGCTCCACCCGCTGCTCCCGCCGCCGGCCTCCCCTGTTCCGGCGACGCGGATCTCGCGTGCCCGTTCGGGCGCTGCCGCGATGGCCACTGCGGAGGGTGCTCGTCGGCGAGCGACTGCAAGCCCAACGCTGCCTGTGCCTGGACGCTCTTCGGAGCCGCATGCGTCCCCGCGCTACCTGCGCCTCCTGGTGCCACCCCGTCCGTCGCACCGCCCTCCGCCCCGGCCCCTTCGCCCGCGTCCTCGACCGACACCCTGGCCCGCGCGCGTCAGCTCTGCGCCGACGAGACGAACCGGTATCGCGCGACGCTGGGGCTGGCGCCGCTCTCGGTGAGGCCACAGGCCTTCACATGTGGCGACGACGAGGCGCGCGGGGACTCGCAGGCGGGCCGGGCCCACGCGAGCTTCGGCCGGTGCAAGCAGAGCGCGCAGAACGAGTGTCCGGGCTGGCAGGGGCCAGCCGAGTCGATGGTGGCGCCGTGCATCAAGATGATGTTCGACGAGGGGCCGGGACAGCCTTACTCGGCGCATGGCCACTACATCAACATGACCTCGCATGCTTACACGCAGGTGGCCTGCGGATTCTCCACGGCGGCGGACGGCAGCGTCTGGATGGTCGAGGACTTCTTCTGAGTCGCGCACGACGTGCGTCGCGTGCCGGATGCGCGCACGCGATGCGGGAACCACCGGTTCGAGCATCTGCAAGTCCGTGTTCCGCAGCGCGCCCTCTGATGGATCGGTCGATGCATGGCGGCCCGTCGCCAATCGGGTCAGCTCGGCTGGCCGCTGGGGAAAGAGAGGGGCGTCATGGTTCGCTGGATCCGGAGCGTGAACATCAAGGGCGGCAGGTACATGGAGGCCATTGGCTGGGCCAAGGAAATGGCCGCGTACAGCGAGAAGAACTTCGGTCTCAAGACCCACGTCTTCCTCGACTCGTTCGGCGACGTCAGCACGATCCGCTGGATGATCGACGGCGCAGACCTCGCCACGATGGAGAAAGCCCAGGACAAGCTCATGGCGGACATGGACTACTTCAAGCGCGTGGCGCAGGCGTTCGCGAACGGCCTGTTCGTCGACGGGAGCACGGTCGACGTCATCTCCCGCGAGATCTGACTCAGTCGTCGTGCGGCTGTCCTGGCATTGCACGACGACTGAGTCCCAAGGGGCCCTCACTCGAGCGTGTAGACCAGCAGCCGGCACTCGATGGGGCCGTTGAAGAGGATCCACCAGCGGTCCGGCTCGCGCCGCATCGCCCGTCCGATGGCGGGCGTGCCTGCCAGCAGCGCCGCCGTGTGTCCGTGCATGCCGTGCAGTGCCCGAGCGAGGTCTTCGTACAGCGCGTCGTCCGCGGCGAGCCGCTCGCCGTAGGGAGGGTTGCTCACCACGAACCCGGCCGGCTCGAGCGGCGCGAGGTCGCGCACGTCTCGCCGCTGCACCACGAGCTCGACGCCGGCGCTCCGCGCGTTGTCCCGCGTCAGCTCCACCGAGCGCGCGTTGACGTCGCTCGCGAACACCGTCGGCCCGTCACCTGCATTCCTGGCCGCGGCGCGCGCCTCCTCGCGCAGCGACGCCATCCGCCGCCGCTCGGCGTCGTCGTGGCTCGCCCAGCGCTCGAAGCCGAAGCGCCTCCGCGAAAGACCCGGCGCCATGCGCCGCGCCCACGCTGCAGCCTCGATGGCCAGGGTCCCTGCGCCGCACATGGGATCCACGAGCGGGCGCTCGCGATCCCACCCCGAGAGGCGCAGGACCGCGGCCGCGAGGGTCTCGCGCAGGGGCGCCGCGCCCGCCCGCGCACGCCAGCCGCGCTCGTGGAGGGAGGCGCCTCCGACGTCGAGGTAGAGGGTGGCGCGATCCCGCGCGACGTGCACCGCGAGCAGCGCGTCCGGGTCGTCTCGATCGACCGAGGGCCGCTCGCCGAAGCGGTCGCGCAGCGCGTCCACCACCGCGTCCTTGGTCTTCTGCGCCACGAACTGAGAGTGCGTGAGCTCGCTCGACCGGCAGTTGGCACGCACCGCCAGCGTGGTCCTCGGGGTCAGCCATGCCGACCAGTCCACGGCGCGCGCTCCGTCGTACAGGGCCCTGCCTTCACGCGCTTCGTAGCTGGCCACCTCGACCAGCACGCGCACTGCCACCCGCGACCAGAGGCACGCGCGCGCCGCGTCGCCCATGTCTCCCTCGAAGTGTACGCCGCCCCGGTCCGCGCGGACCGCTCGCAGGCGGAGCTCGCGCAGCTCGTCCCTCAGCGCGGGTTCGGTGCCCTTGGCGGCGGTCGCGAAGAATCGCACAGGCCAAATCTCAGGCAGGATGGGGGAGCGCCGCGTGGAACGTGCGCGTCCGCTCCACGATGCGCCCCAGCGACAGCGGGAAGGTCATGTGCCCGCCCGGGAGCCACTCGATGGGCGGCTCGCCCCACTCGCGCCACTGCTTCTCGACCAGCGGTGCGGCGATGTACACGTCATCGCGTGCCATGATCCAGAGCTGTCGTTGCGGGGCGAGGACGGGGTGGAGCCCTCCCAGCTGTAGGCGACGGAAGATCTCCTCGCGCTTCACCCGGTTCACCCCGAAGCGCTCCAGATCCGACTTCATGCGCCAGAGGATGGGCGCTTCCTCCACGGCCTCCGCGAGCTGCAGGTGGCTCACGATGGGCACGATGTAGTCGGGCGCTGGCGCCACGCAGGCGAGGACCATCGTGATCGAGCCGCCCAGGCTGATGCCCGTCACCCCCACCTCCTCATACCCCTCCGACCGCAGCCAGGCGACCAGCGTCCGTGCATCGATGCACGACTGGCGCACCGCCTCGATGGAACGAACCAGGTCCGCGCTCCAGAAGAACTCCCCGTGGAACAGCGCGCTCTTCGGGTTGCGCGCGCCGTGGAAGGGGAGCTGTACGTGCAGCACGTCGACGTCGAGCGCGTCGTAGAGCTTGGGCAGCAGCACCGCCTCCTCGATCCAGGGACCCGGCTCGAGCCAGCCGTGGACGTAGACCAGGGCGTGCCGGCGAGGTGCGGAGCGGGGGTGCATCCAGCGCGCGGTCACCCTCTGGTTGCGCGCGTACTCGCCAGCGTGGCGCGCCCGGTAGTGCGGGCAAAGGGGAACGTGCTGGCTGTGCCAGCTCAGCGTCTCGGTCGTGCTCCCCCGCGGGCCGGAGAGAGGTGGCACGAGGGGCCTCTTGCGCGTGAGATCCCGCGGGGCCACGGGTGCCGGGAAGAGCACGGCCGCCGGCAGGTCGAGGTAGGGGCCGAGATCGTCGACGGTGTTCTGCTGCGCGCCGCGCAGGTGGAGCAGGTGGGTCAGGCCGCCGACGATGCGGTCGACTCCTCGTCCGACAGAAGGCATGGGGGCGTCCCAGCCTACTTGGCCTGTGCGCCTGCGCCACTGCCCATGCCGTTCTTCGGGCGCAGCCTGTCCCACACCAGGATGGCGACGCTCGCAGCGCCCGCCAGCGCGGCCGATGTTCCGAGCGCGAGAGCAGGGCCCCACTCGCGCCAAAGGAGTCCGGTCGCCAGCCCCGCCGGTAGAGCCGTGATGCCCACGATGAAGTTGTAGGCGCCGTACGCGCGGCCCCGCTGGTCTGCACGCACGAGCTCCTTCACCAGGGCCTTCTCCACCGGCTCGGTGAGCCCGTAGAAGATGCCGTAGAGCACGAACAGGGACCAGACCTGCCACGGAGCCGTGGCCAGGCCGAGGCCGGCGTAGACCACCGCGTACACGAGCCACCCTGCAGCGATGAGCGGCGCCCGCGGCAGGCGATCCGCCAGGCCGCCCCCCAGCCAGGCCCAGACCACCTTGGACGCGTTCAGCACCGACCACAGGATCGGGATCTCCGCCGTCGTCAGCCCGACCGAGCGCGCCCGCAGGAGCAGGAACCCGTCGGACGAGTTGCCGAGCGAGAAGAGGGCCAGGATGACCAGGTAGGACGCGAGCGCAGGGGTGAGGAGCCTCTGGGCCAGCTGCCCGCTCGCGTGCGGAGGAGCGACCGCCCGCGCGGGCTCGCGGACGGCGAGGATCAGGGCCGTGGCAATGACGCCCGGGATCACGGCGACCCAGAAGACGCCACGGAGCGACATGTGCAAGGCGAGGAGCGTGGTCGCGATGAGCGGTCCCACCACGGCGCCCAGGTTGTCCATCGCCGAGTGGAAGCCGAACGCCCGGCCGGCCCGGTCGCCCGCCGCGTCCGCGATGATGGCGTCGCGCGGAGAGCTGCGGATGCCCTTGCCGACGCGGTCCGTGACCCGGACCGCGAGCACGTGCCACGGCCGGGCGGCGAGGGCGACGAAGGGACGCACCAGACTGGCCAGGCCGTACCCGAACAGCACCAGCGGCTTGCGCTGGGGCACGCGGTCGGCGACGACGCCGGAGCCGAGCTTGAGCAGGCTGGAGACGGTGTCCGCCGCTCCCTCCACCAGGCCGATGTACGCAGGCCCCGCTCCGAGCACCTCGGTGAGGAACACCGGGAGCAGGGGGAAGATCATCTCCGTCCCGACATCGGTGAACAGGCTGGTGAAGCCGAGGAGCACGACCGCGGCCGGCAGGCGCACGCGGAGCCGGTCCTCGCTGGGGGTGTCGGGCATCTCCATGGCCCATGCTATGAGCCAGGTCCGTGTCCGTCGCCCTCTTCGTCCGCCACGGGAAGGCCTCGGCCTTCTCCTCCTCCACCGACTACGATCAGCTCTCGGCGCCCGGCGTGGAGCAGAGCGAGCTGCTCGGAGCCTGGCTCGCCGACGAGCGCGTCCAGGCCGACGCGGTGTTCGTCGGGCCGCGCAAGCGCCACGAGCAAACCTACGCCTGCGTGACCCGGGTGATGGCGACGCGCGGCCTGCGCATCCCGGAGCCCACGCTCCTGCCGGAGCTCGACGAGCACGACGGGATCTCGCTGGTCTTCAAGATGCTCCCCGTGCTCGCGGCGGACGACCCCGAGCTCGCCAGCATCGCCGACGCCATGGGAAAGGGTGGCCGTCCCACGGCGGACCACGTGCTGGCGGCCTTCAAGCGCATCACCCGCCGCTGGGTGCGCGGGGAGGTGGGCCACGAGGACGTGGAGCCCTGGACGGCCTTCCGGACGCGCGTGGCGCGGGCGCTGGAGAAGATCGCCCAGCTCGGCAGGGGAAAGACGGCGCTGGTATTCACCTCCGCTGGGGCGGTCGCCGCCGCGACGGCGGAGACGCTGGGCGTGCGCGACGAGGAGCGGGTGCTAGATTTGAGCTGGTCGCTGTACAACGGGTCAATCACCGAGCTGGACTTCACCGGCGCGCGCTGGGGGCTGCGCACGTTCAACGCGACCCCGCACCTGCGCGACCGGCGGCTGGTCACGTCGGTCTGAGTCGTCTCAGTCGTCGCGGGCCGAGATGGTCTCGAGGTCCACACCCAGCGTGAGCTGGGCACCGAACCCATAGTTGACCGGCGACGAGTCGTCGGTCAGCGGGTGATAGAGGAGCGCCGACGCGTGCAGACACTCGTAGCGGATGCCGTAGCCCGCACCGAGGAGGACGATGGGGTCCGTCGAGCTCACTGTGCTGCCGTTCGTCGGCTGGTCCGTGAAGCCGTCGTTCCTGAAGCCGTTGGTCATCGACGCGAGCGCGATGATGTGTCCGTACCGGCCCCCCGGACCGACGTTGAACGAGGGATACAGGCCCATCGAGTACACCCAGTGCTGCTCGGTCCGGGTGTCGAACAAGGAGTAGCCGTCGACGCAGGTCGTCGACGAGGTGCAGGGCGCGGCGGGGCCGGTCCCCAGCAAGGTCCACTCGGCGTACGGGACGTCGTACGACATGAAGTTCGCGGCGATGCCCAGCCAGAACCGTCTCTCGCGATCCAGGGGGAAGGACGCGTGCAGCTCGGGGCCCAGGCCCCAGCTGGAGGGTGCGTTGGGCACGGGCATGGTCCCCGTGGCGCTCTGCTGCGCCCAGGCGTACGCCGCGTCGGCGAAGCGCACGCCGAGCTGCACGTTGGGGCTCACGGAGATCATCGCGCTGCCCTCCGCTGTCCACTGGGGGACGAGCACGGCGGTGTCACCAATCTGAGGGGTGAGATCGGGGAGGACGGTCGTGCTGGTCACCGTCCCCTCCAGGCTGATCGTGCCGGCCTTCGGCGGCGTCTGCCCATCCCACGGAATGGGACGCACCGCGGGCACGAAGGCGCTGTATCGGTATGTGGTGGTGGGGGCGCATCCCGAGAGAGCGAGCACCGCGGGAATGGCCAAGAGCAAGAGACGCGAGCAATCGCGCAGCATTCTCTCGCCCAGTGCGAGTTGCGTGCCGCGCGTAAAGGAGCGGACAACCGACCCCTGGTGACCGGACGGTCGCCAGCCCTCAACGGGGAGACATGGGCGGCATGACCTGGGTGTCATACGATGCGCCCATGCTCGAGCCGACCCCGCGCGCCAAGGACGCCGTCGCACGCATCCGTGAGTTCGTCCACGACGAGGTGATGCCCATCGAGCCGAAGCTCGCCGGCGCGACCTTCAAGCAGGTCCTGCCCCTGCTCGAAGCCGCGCGTGAGCGGGCCAAGGCCGCCGGCATCTGGGCGCCCTACCTGCCTCCCGACCTTGGCGGGATGGGGCTCTCCCTCTACGACTACGCCTTCGTCAGCGAGGAGCTGGGGCGCACGCCGTTGGGGCACTACTGCCTCAACTGCCAGGCACCCGACGTGGGTAACATCGAGCTGCTGATGGCCCATGGCTCGGACGCGCTGAAGAAGCGCTACCTCGAGCCGCTCGCGGCGGGGCGCATCCGCAGCTGCTTCTCGATGACCGAGCCCGAGCACGCAGGCTCCAATCCGGTGCATATGTCCACCCGTGCCGACAAGGACGGGGACGACTACGTCATCAACGGCCACAAGTGGTTTACGAGCAGCGCCGACGGGGCGGCGTTCGCCATCGTGATGGCGGTGACCAACGGCGGCGCCGAGAGCCACTACGCGCGTGCCAGCCAGATCGTCGTCCCGCTCGACTCGCCGGGGTACCGGCTGGTGCGCAACATCTCGGTGATGGGCGAGGCGGGGAGCGACTGGGCGACCCACGCCGAGGTGCTCTACGAGAACGTGCGCGTTCCGCAGGCGAACCTGCTCGGCCCAGAGGGCTCGGGCTTCATGCTGGCGCAGGAGCGCCTGGGACCGGGGCGCATCCACCACTGCATGCGCTGGATCGGCATCTGCGAGCGCGCGCTGGACCTCATGTGCCGGCACGCCGTCGCGCGCATGCTCTCGCCCGGCAAGCCGCTGGCGACCCGGCAGATCGTGCAGGCGTGGATCGCCGAGAGCCGCGCCGAGATCCACGCCTCGCGGCTGATGGTGCTGAGCGCCGCCCACGCCATCGACCAGAAGGGGTCGCACGGAGCGCGCGACGAGATCGGGATGATCAAGTTCTTCGTCGCCGGGGTGCTGCAGCGCGTGCTCGACCGCGCCATCCAGACTCACGGCGCGGCTGGCCTCACCGACGAGACCCCCCTTTCGCACTGGTACCGCCACGAGCGGGCCGCGCGCATCTACGACGGTCCCGACGAGGTGCACAAGGTCGCGCTCGCCAGGAGGATCCTCCGGGGCTACGGGGTCGACGTCCGGTGACCCGAGGGGTGATGCGAAGAGGCGGATCCGCGCTACTCGCCACGGTCGTCGCCCTCGCGGTGGGGCTCGACGCACCCGCCGCGCGCGCCGGTGATCCCATCCCCTTCGACCTGGATGCCGGGACCTACTTCCCGCTGTCCATCGGCGCGGAGGCCACCGTGGAGCTGCCGCTGCGCATCCTGCTGCAGGGCGATCTGGGGTGGATGCCCGCTCCCTACTCGAACACCATCGTCGACGTCCTGAACGCCTTCGGGGCCATCAACTCCTTCGAGCAGCAGCTGCTGAAGGAGGCCATCCAGAACTCGCTGGTAGCGCGCCTCTCGGCGGGGTGGCGTCCGTTCCCGGCGCTCGGGCTCGAGGTCCTCGCCGGGTACACGCTCGTGACTGTGGGCGGAGGTCTCAGCGGCGCGGACGTGATCCAGGCGTACCTCCAGTCCAGAGGGTCGAGCGACCAGGTTCCGGCCAACGCGAACCACGACGTGCCCATCCGCACGACGCTGCAGTCGTTCCACGCCACCGTCGCGTACCGCTTCGTGCTGCTCGATGACCGGCTCGTCCTGCGCGCCAGCCTCGGGTACCTCCAGTGCCTCGGCTCCTCCAGCAGCGTCGGCCTCACCCCGAGCCGCCCTGCCGGGCAGGCGACGTTCGACAAGATCAACGCCGAGATCCAGTCCGAGCTGAACTCCTACTACACGGAGTACGTAAAGGTCCCCCTCGTCGGGGTCACGGCAGCGTACCGCTTCTGAAGGCTCCCCCCCGGTGTAGGATGCCCTTCATGTTCTTCCACATGCTCTCCCAGATGAAGAAGCAGCTCGGTCAGCTCGACAAGTGGCTCGAGGCCTCCGAGGTCGACGCGAAGGCGCGGTCGTTCGATCCCAACGTGTTCGTGAGCCTCCGACTCGCGCCGGATCAGTTCGCGCTTGCGCGCCAGGTGCAGACCGCCTGCGACAACGCGAAGCTTTCGGCCGCACGCCTCGCGGGCAAGGAGGCGCCTACCCACCCTGACACCGAGCAGACGCTCGCGGAGCTGCGCAACCGGGTGCACTCGGTCGTCGCGTACCTCGACGGCTTCTCGGCAAAGGACTTCGAGCAGGCCGCGACGCGCGTCATCACCCAGCCGCGCTGGGAGGGGAAGACGATGACCGGCGCGGACTACTTCGTCGAGTACGCAGTGCCGAACTTCTACTTCCACCTCGCCCACGCGTACGCCATCCTCCGTCACAACGGCGTGAAGATCGGCAAGCGCGACTATCTCGGCGTGCTCACCATGCACACGCCCTGACGGACCCCGTTACGGCAGCGCGACCCTCACGCTGCGCGTGAACCGCACGCCCATCCCGCGCGGGTCCGTCCACGCCACCCTGCCGTGGACCTCCAGCGGGCCGCGTGACGTCGCCATCTCCAGGACCACCGCGCTGCCGACGGGCCTGGGCTCGGCCGTGCACACGAACGCGCCCGCGGGGGACACGTCCGCGGTCGTCGACACGCGGTGGACGGCGCTCCCGAAGGCGTGCCAGTTCACCGTGAGGGTCGCCGCGTCGCGCTCGTGCCCACGGCGCCAGGGGAGACGGGAGAGTGGGCGGCGGAGGAGCTTCGCGAGTCGCATGCCTGCATGGGAGCGCAGGCGTGGCGAAGGGGCAACTTTCCCGCGGGCGCCGGCCAGAACCGGAGATGCTCAGTGGGCGTTGATGTTGTTGGGCACGCCGGGAGGCAGCGGCTCGCTCACGGTGAGGACGATGTTCCCGATCTGCCGGTAGCGAAGGAGATCCGCGCTCGGGGTCTGCACGCCGTACCCAGCGAACGTCAGGCTGAGGTGCGTCGCGTCGATCTGCGTAGCGGTCGGCGCGTAAAGGCGCTCCGCGAACCATGGTTGCGTGGGGAATACTGGCGGGCTGGCGGGGATCGTCACCGTCTTGCCGTCTGCCTGGTTGGTGGTCGTGATGGTGTTGATGGACGCGATGGGGTGATTGACGTCGTTGAAGACGGTCCAGTGAACGCGGTCCGAAGACTCCGCGTAGCCGATGTAATGGAAAGCGTCCGAGTCGCCGTCCAGGCAGTTGCCCCCGGAGAAGTAGAGGCCCCACAGGCTCCCGTCGTTGTGGAGGTCGAGCAGGGTGCCGCGCGGGCTGATCCAGCGCGTGCCGGTGTAGTCGACGGTCGTGGGGTCGTTGAGCCCGCTCACGACGCCGAGGTCGGTGAAGTTGACGCCATCGGTGGTGGCGGCGAGGCGGACGTAGGAGATGTCGTGGTTCGTCTTGCCGCTGAAGGGCGCGGCCGTGCACTGCTCGGCCGACGGCATGGCGGTCGTGCCGGTGTCGTCGCCGTTCAGGATCTTCTGCACGTAGAGCACCGTCACCGGCGATCCGGCCGCCGCACCGGGCGGCGTCGGGAACACGGCCATGATGCCGTCGGGGTTGAGGAGCCCGTCGGTCTGTTTCACGACGACGGGCGTCGCCGAGTCAGGCGTGTTGGTGAGCGCCGTCGCGATCGACTTGATGTCGTTCGCCCCCGCGCCTGTGCTGTTGGTGTTCCAGATGGGGAACTTGTTGCTGGAGGCGACGAGGTTGACGACGTTCAGCGGGGCGACGTCGACGTTGGTCGGGTTCCGGTCGAGGAGGTAGAGAAACTGCCCGGTCTTCGCGTTCCCCGCGCCCGGGAGCTGGACGATGCTCGCGTGTCCCCAGCCGTCGTCGGCGGTCGAGCCCTTGGCCGAGGTGGCGCTGGCATTGGTGTCGGTGACGGCGGCTGGGCAGCCAGTGGCCGTCGCGGTCGCCGAGTAGCCGCCGCTGATGGGGTTGGTCAGGTCGGGGAAGAGCTCTAGCACCGTCTGCATGAAGTACCAGGTGACGCCATCATCGTCGGACTCCGCGACCACCACCGCCTCGTCGATGTCCTTTGGGCGCCAGTCGAAGAGCCCGATGATCGGCGATTTGCCCCCGAACGCGTTGCCGGTGGGGGTGTTCGTGGTCGTGTACACCAGCGGGAAGTAGAAGGGCGCCATCGGTACCATCGGGTCGGTCCCCGGTCCCCCATCGGCTGCCGGCGACTCGAACTTCGAGCCCGTGACGTAGGAGACGCGCTTGGGCGCGCTCCCGGAGTAGTCGCAGAAGCCCGCCGCGGTGTCCGGCACGGTGCCCTTGGCGCTGAAGGGGTCCGTCGCGCTGACGACGGTCTCGGTGTTCTTCGGGTCAGCAGCCACGTTGGCGAGCGTCGAAGGCGTCGCTCCGTTGAGCGCCCCTTCCCCGATCGCAGTGCCCTGGTTGATCGTCACGGCGATGGGCAACACGCCGGGGTCCACGGTCGTCACCAGGAACTGCCCAGCGCCTCCGGCTTCCGCAGGCGCGCCTCCGCTGTCGAGCCAGCCTCCTTCCGAGCCGCTCTCGGGTGCGGCGGCGTCCAGGGACGACGTGCCACCCTCCGGAGAGGAACCGGAATCGACCCTGGGGAGCGAGGCGTCCGGGCCGGCGTCGACCGGCCCACTCGAGCCCGGCGCGCCACCGTTGCCGGAGCTGCACGCGACCGGGCCCTGCGTCACGGCTGCAACAGAGAGAAGAAGAGCAAATCGACGCATGGCACACCTCCGTGGAAAGTGTGGGGGCGTGTAACAACTGGGCGAGCGTCCCCGAGCGACTTCTTCGCAACGGAACGGCGACGTCAGCGTCTGCGGTCAGCGCACGATCGTCCCGCGCACGATCGTGAGCTCCACGGTCTCGCCGGTCTCGGGGCGCTCCGCCGACACCCCCACGCTCGTTCCCGCCTCGCCCCGCAGGCGCTGGAGGACGTCCGCCATGGACATCCCCTGCGTCGACTCCCCGTCGATGCCGAGGATGCGATCCCCCGGGCGCAACCCAGCGCGGCCCGCGGGGTCGGTCGGGAACACCTCCCGTAGAAAGATGCCTTCTGGCCTCTGCTCCAGCGTCGCGCCGACGCCGCCGAGCTCGAGCCCGCCGCCTCCGCCGTCGAGCGCCACCAGGGTGATGTCCTGCCGCAGCGTCGCGCCCGGGTCGACGCGCAGGCCCGAGACGAGCTTCATCCGGTAGCCGTCCTTGTGGACCCGCAGCGTGAGCGGACCGGAGGGGGCGCCCTCCAGGCGGTACTGGCCCCCCTCGTCGGTCAGGGCCTCGGCGCGGCTGTCGATGGCGCTGCTCACGGCGTCGAAGTGCATGTCCACGCCGGCGAGCGGCGTGTGGTGCTCGTCGAAGACGCGGCCGGTCACCGTGCCCCCGCGCGAGAGCACGATGCGAACGCCGCCGCTCACCGCGCCGCCGCGCACGGCGATGGACGTGGAGCGAGCGGGCGGGCGGCCGGGGGCGGAGGCCGTGAGGACGTAGGTGCCCGGCGCGAGGCGCTCCCAGCGAAAGGAGCCGCGCGGATCCTCGAAGCTGCGCGGAGCGACGCGGTCGAAGGGCCGGCCTCGGGTGGGCAGGAAGGACTCGATCCCCACCGTGAACGACGGCAGGCCCGCGCCGCGGTCGTCGACCGCGACGCCTTCGATGGTCCCGCCGGCATGGAGGCGCAGGACCATGCCGCGTCCCTCCACGACCGGCGCGGCGTCGCTGGGGGCGTACTCGGCGTGCTCGGCCACGGCGTCGCATCCGATGGCCGACGGGGGAAGCTGGAACGCGCCGTCCTCGCTGCTCGTCGTGCGGGCCTCGGAGGGCTGGTCCTCGCAGGCGACGACGCGGGCGCGGACGGGCTTGCCGTCGGTGTCGAGCACCTGGCCGTCGACCGGGGGAGCGGCCATGAGCCGCACACGTACGACGACCTCGGTCTGGTCGTCGCGTGGACCGAGGACGGTCCGCGCCGTGCGATACCCGCGTGCCACGGCGACGAGCGCCGTGGCTTCGTGCGGCACCGTGTTCATGCGGAAGGCGCCTCCCTCGTCGCTGGTCGCCGCCGGGACGATCCACGGGACCCCCTCGACCGAGAGCACCACGCCGGGGACCGGGTGGTCCTCGGCGTCGACCACCGTGCCGCGCACCGCACCGGCCGCCGAGAGCACGAGCGTGATCTCCGTCGTCTGGCCCTCGTCCGCGTGGAGCACGGCGCTCGTCACCACGCCGTCGGGGTCGTGGTCGGCAACAACCCGCCCGCGCCAGGGCCCGACGTGCGGGAAGGAGAAGGCGCCCGCCCGGTCGGTCTTCGTGTTGCGGTAGACGGTGTACGGCGGGCTGGTCGACACCAGGCGGACGGTGGCGCCGTCGACCGCGTTCCCGTCGGCGTCCAGGATGTGGCCGCGGATCTCCGGAGTGGGATCCTCGGGCGGTGCGGCCTCGGCGGCAGCGATGGGAGGCGGCTCGGGCACAGGAGGAGGGGGCAGGGGAGCAACCCTCCAGGGGTGGAGCACGACGAGTAGCAACACCGCCGCGAGGGGGACGAGCACCATCGTCACCAGCAGGAGCAGCTGGCTCGTGCGGGAGCGAGGCCGGGCCGTCGCGGGGACGCTCACCTCCGCCGCTTGCCCCTCTGCTCGAGCTCTTCCCCGAGCTTTCGCCAGCTCTCGACCCGCTGCGCGTCGAGGGCTCCGCTCTCCAGACCGGCGCGCACCGCGCACCCCGGCTCGCTCTCGTGCGTGCAGTCGCGGAACCGGCACTGCGCGGCCAGGGCCGAGACGTCGGCGAAGGCCTCGTCGAGCCCCTCCTCGGCGTCGATGAGCCCGAGCTCGCGCATCCCCGGCATGTCGAGCAACATTCCCCCGCCAGGTACCATCACCATCTCTCTACGCGTCGTGGTGTGCCGTCCCTTCCCATCGCCGCGCAGGTCCCCCACCTTCTGACGCGTCTCCCCCAACAGGCAGTTCACCAGCGTGGATTTCCCCACCCCGCTCGACCCCAGCAGCGCCGCCACCCGTCCGGGCGGGATGCGCGCGCGCACCTCGTCCACGCCCTCCCCGGTCTTCGCGCTCACGGCCACGACGTCCACCCCTGGCGCCACGCTGCGTACGCGGGCGCGCTCGACGTCCAGGTCCGCGCACGCGTCTGCCTTGGTCAGCACGACTACAGGCTCCACCCCCCCGTCGTGCACCACCGCGAGGTAGCGCTCGAGGCGCCGCTCGTTCACGTCGTTGTCGGTTGCCATCGCCACGAACGCCACGTCCACGTTCGCCGCGATCACCTGCTCGACGTCGTGTGCCCCGGCCGCCTTCCGCGCCAGCCTCGTGCGCCGCGGCCGGATCGCCACCACGAACCCGTCGGCCGAGACCTCCACCCAGTCGCCGACGACGGGGCGCACCCCGCCGCGCGTTCGCACCTCCCGCAGCATCTTTCCGTCGAGCCGCACCGAGCGTGCCGCGCCACCCCCCTCGACCCACGCGATGTAGGCCACGCCGTCGTCGATGGCGATGCGCGCGACTTCGTTCACGGGTGTGACCTTAGCGCGGTAGAGTGCGTTGGCGATGGCGGAGCACGTCCCCGCGAGTCCGGACACGATCGACCACCCCACACCCGTGCGCCCCGGGCAGGGGTTCGACGCTGCAGCCCTCGCGGCCTGGCTGAGGCAGAGAGTGGAAGGGCTGGAGGGCGATGCGGAGCTGCTGCAGTTCGGGCGCGGGTACTCGAACCTCACGTACCTCGTCCGCTTCGGACCACGGGAGCTCGTGGTGCGACGTTCACCGCCGGGCGTGAACATCAAGAGCGCGCACGACATGGGCCGCGAGTACCGGATCCTCTCGGCGCTGGCGCCGTCGTGGTCCAAGGCCCCGCGACCGCTGGCGCACTGCGACGACCCCTCGGTCATCGGGACGCCGTTCTACGTCATGGAGCGCGTCCGCGGCGTCATCCTGCGGGCGAAGGTGCCGCAAGGGCTCGTGCTCGACGCCCCGACCATGCGCGCGTGCTCCGAGGCGACGTGCGACACGCTCGCCGAGATTCACAACCTCGACTGGAAGGCCATCGGCCTCGGCGAGCTGGGCAGGCCCGAGGGCTACGTGGAGCGCCAGGTGCGCGGCTGGGCCGAGCGCTACCAGCGCGCGCGGACCGACGACGTACCTCAGATCGAGAGGCTGGGCGCCTGGCTGGAGCAGCACCGCCCCCCCGAGAGCGGCGCCACGCTCGTCCACAACGACTTCAAGTACGACAACATCGTGCTCGCCCCCGACCTCGCGCACGTCCTGGCCGTGCTCGACTGGGAGATGGCGACCATAGGCGACCCGCTGATGGATCTGGGCACGGCGCTCGGCTACTGGATCGAGCCCGACGATCCGCCCGTCTTCCAGGTCACCGTCTTCGGCCCCACGAACCGTCCCGGCAACCTCACGCGGGTGCAGTTCGCCGAACGGTGGTCGCGAGCGACGGGCCGCGATGCGTCGGACGTGCTCTTCTACTACGCGTTCGCGTTGTTCAAGCTCGCGGTGGTCGCGCAGCAGCTCTACAAGCGCTGGGTCGACGGCCATACGAAGGAGGACCGGTACGCGATGATGCTCGAGGGCGTCCGCGCGGTCGCGAGCAGCGCGCTGGTCGCCATCGACAAGGGGCGCATCGACCGCCTGGGGCAGTAGCCTCGTCGCACGCGTCAGCGCGCCCGCCGCTGCGCCCAGTGATCGTGCCGCTCGTAGTCGTCCATGCGCGGGCGGCCGATCATGAAGAGGCGGAAGAGCGCCGCGCCCCCCACGAATCCGCCCACGTGCGCCATGAACGCGACGCCGCCTTGCGACGTGCTGCTGGTCAGGGCGCTCCACAGGTTCACGACGAAGAACTCGCCGATGACGAGCCACGCCGGAAACTGGAGGAAGAGCCCCCAGAAGAGCCATAGGATGGGGATGGGGTTGATGACGGTGATGGGCGAGCGCGGGTAGAGAAAGAGGTACGCCGCCAGGACCGCCGAGATGGCCCCCGAGGCCCCGAGCATGGGGACCTGCGTGAGGGGGTCGACCGCGGTCTGCGCCGCGGCCGCGCAGATGCCGCCCACGAGGTAGAAGACGAGGTACTGCAGGTGCCCCATGGCGTCCTCGACGTTGTCGCCGAAGATCCAGAGAAAGAGCATGTTGCCGCCGATGTGGCCCAGGCCGGCGTGCATGAACATGGCCGTGAAGACCGTCTCGATTCCGGTCACGGGATCGCGGAAGAGGCGCGCGGGCACGAACTCGAGCTCGGGGCCCACGGCGCCGGTGAGCTCGCCCAGGAAGACGGCGACGTTGGCCGCGATGAGCAGGTAGTTGATGAACGGTACGGTGCGTGTGGGGAGCTGGTCGCGAAGCGGGAGCACGGTTGATGTCCTCGAGGGCTAGAATGACCACCCGAGCTGCAGGAGGAAGCGAGGGAACACCGCGGCAACTCCCGCCATGTCGACCAGCCCGACGCCGACCCCTGCGCCGATCGTGAAGCCGCCCGGCAGCACGCCCTGCCCGCCGGCGTCGAAGGCAGCGCCCCAGTACCCCTGGGCGTTCGCCGTCGTCCCCACCGAGGCGTTGGTGACGCTCCCGAGGAGCAGCGAGGGACCGAAGAACGGCCCCACCAGCGACCGCCGCCAGCGCCACCAGTAGTGGTACCCGACCTCCCCACCGAAGCTGCCCGAGCGCTGCGTCGCGAACCCGAGACCCTCGCTCTCCAGGCTGTAGCGCCCACCGCGGTCCTCCTGAAAGATGAGCAGGTTCGGCGACAGGACCAGGGAGTGATGGGGCGCGAGCAGGATCTCGACGTTCCCGCTGAGGCGTCCCAGCGCGAGCGCCAGCGGGTTGAAGGTGATCGCGACCGGACGCGACACCGGCTCTTCGTACACGTAGACCACCTCGCGACGTCGCCGCGGGCGCTCGGGCGGAGGAGGAGGGGGTGGTGGGGGGGAGCGCTCGGCGCGGGGCTGGGGCGGAGGGGGGGTGGGCGGTGGCGCCGACCGAGGGGGCGACACTTCCCCCGCGCCTGGCTGGCCGATGGGGGGGGGAGGGGGTGGGGGGAGCTGCGGGAGCTCCTGGGCGTGGGCGGCCGGGCTGGCGAGGGCCATCGTGGTCGCCACGGCGCCGGCGCCCTTCCACCTCCGTATCCGCTTCGGCATGCGCGCTCAGCTTAGCCCAGGGTCGTCCGAGAGCATCCGGGTGACGTCCTGCATCGCCGTCACGCAGGGAGGCCCCGGAGCGAACGCGTAGTGCATGACCCCGTCGCCGCCGATCGCGGCCAGCGTGGCTGACCGCGTGCCGTAGGCCGGGGTGTGCACGCAGATGGCCTGCAGGTGCCGGGCGAGCTCACGGTCCATCCACGCGGGCGGGGTCTCCAGCTCGTCATCGCCGGGCAGGGTGTGGTCCGCGAGGAGGCGGTGCAGCTCGGGGGCGAGCTCGAACCACGGTCGTTCGATGAGCGGCGCGGCGAGCTCCCGCGCCCGCCTGACCTTCCACGACGGCGTCTCCAGCGACGTGCTGTCGACGACGTGGAGCCCCGGGGCCAGCGGCTCGATCTGGATGCGCGGCTCGCCCTCGAGCCCGCGGGCGATGCGCAGCGAGCGCGCGTCGCCGAACACCATGTTGAACGGGTTGTAGGCGCGTGCGTCGATGCCCGCGAGCGACCGCTCGACGCCGCTCACCGACCCCGCGTGGAGCGCGCCCAGAACCAGCTCCCCGCGCGATCGCCTCGTCGCGTCCGGCGGTCCCGGGCTACGGCGGTTGGTCAGGCCAGCGAAGAAGCCGCCCTCCGCCGCACCCATCCACGTCCCGCCTCGTTCGAGATCGCGCCCGCCGAGGATGCGGGGCGAGCTCGACAGGCGCTCCACGGCGGTCGAGCGCCGGGCGTAGAGCTCGTCGCGGTTGGCCGCGACCACCAGCGGGAGCTGCGGGTGAACCTGGAAGAAGAGCAACATGGTGCACATGCTTTCCGCCCCTCTCCCGGCGCGCCCGGCGCGCTACTTCGTCTTCTTGTCCGCCACCTTCACGAACTTGAGCGTCATGCGGTCGCTCTCGCCGATGGCCTGGTACTTGTCCCGGTCCTTGTCGCCGAGCTGCAGCGACGGTGGCAGGGTCCACACGCCCTCCGCGTAGTCCTTCGTGTCCTTCGGGTTGGCGTTGATCTCGGACTTGCCGACCAGCTTGAAGCCGGCGGCCTCGACGTGGTCGATGACCCACTTCTCGGGCACGTAGCCCTTCTTCGCGCTGGCGACGGGGTCGGCGTCGGCCGGGGCGCGGTGCTGCTCGATGCCGAGCACGCCGCCGGTCTTCAGCGCCTTGCGGATCTCGCCCAGCCACGCGTCGAGCGTCCCGCCGTTGATCATGCCGTGCACCTCGCGCATCAGGAGCACGGCGTCCACGTTGCCTGCGAGGTCGAGCTTCGGCGCCTTGCCGTCGACGATGACCGTCTGCACCTTGCCGAAGACCTCGGGCGCCTTGTCGAGGAACGCCTTGAAGCGCTGCCCCGAGAATGCGCTGCGCGAGTCGTCGGGTCCGACGGGGTCGCTGCTGGTGTCGATGAGCTTGCCGCGCGCCGCGAGCGTGGGGGCGAGCAGCTCCGTGTACCAGCCCTCCCCGGGGCCCACCTCCAGCACCGTCATCGTCGGACGGATGCCGAAGAACTCGAGCGTCTCCCGCGGGTGCCGCTGCGTATCGCGTGCGGCGCTGGTGGGCTTGCGCTGCGGACCGGCGAGGGCGGCGGTGAGGGCCGCGCGCAGGCTGGGGTAGCTCTTGCTGGCGAGGGCCTTGGCGGCCGCGTGCATCTCCGGGGTCCAGCGGGCCAGCTCCGCCTTGTTCTCCTCCTGCCACTTCGCCCGGTCCTCCTGGAGCTTCTTCAGCTCCTCGGCCTTCTTCTTCTCCTCGGGCGTGGGCTCGGGCGGCGGCGGCGTCGTGGACGCGGGCGGCGGCGCCACGACCGCGACGGGCGGGGGAACGGGCGGCGGGGGAGGAGCGGGCGGCGGGGTCTCGTCGGCGGCGCAGGCCAGCAGGAAGAGGGAAGAGGAGAGCAGGAGAGGGAAGAGGTGACGGCGCATGGGCACGGTGCTTATCCCCTCGCGCGTCCTTGAGCAACCGGGGTCAGCCTACTGCTGGATGCCCCGCATCCATCGCGTCACCTGCGAATCGAGCCCCGGCTGTTCGTCCGGCTCGTCGAACCTCCAGCTCTCGGTCAGGCGCTGCTCCTTCCGGCTCCCGGTCGTGCCACAGGCGAGGGGCCATGCTCGCGGCGTGTAGGTGTAGGGCGTGTAGTCCGGCGTCGACGTGAACAGATCGAACGGCACCGCCGCGCTGGCGATGAGGGCGTTGTGGTACGGCTTGCCGAAGAGGTGCGCGAAGAGCTTGTGGAGCGACGCGACGTCGATGTGCGTGTGTGACACGTACGCGCGCTTCACCCACGGCGAAATGAGGACGATGGGCGCACGGTGGCTGTCGACGTGCTCGCCCCCCTGGGACGGATCGTCCTCCGTGATGACGACCAGCGTCGAGGCCCACAGCGGGGAGTGAGTGATCGCGTCCACCATCATCCCCGTCGCCTCGTCGTTGACGGCGCAGAACGTCTCCGGCGTCGGGTTGGTCGACGAGACGCCGAAGGTGTGATCGTTGGGCAACGTCATGTACGTGAAGCTGCCGAGATCGCAGAGCACGCGCTCGCGGCCGGCCGTGTAGCAGGCCTTGTCGAGGTCGTTGTACCCGATGTTCTGGATGGGCCCGCCCGGGTACTTGCCGTCCACGGCGGGGGGGACCTGTGTGTCGGTCTCCGGGCTGCCGACGATCTCGCCGAGCAGGTTGTAGGGGATCTGGTTGGCGATGAGCCAGTCGAAGAGCGAGCCCTCCTCCGGCTTGCCCACGGTGATGACGCCACCACCCGGAATGAGCCGCGCGTTGCGACCGCTGCCGCTGACGGCCCACGTGCGCTCGTTGAAGTCGTTGGTGCGGCCGTAGGTCGCCCACACGTGGCCCTGCGTCGAGTAGATCGCGTCAGTGTAGTAGTTGTCGCTGATGGAGAAGGTGCGCGCCAGCGACCGCATGTTGTGCCAGATGTTGTCCATGTCGGACGTGCTGGTCTTGAGCAGGTAGCTCGGGTCGCCGTTGACGCCGGGCAGGTCGGCGAAGAGGGCGTCGAAGCCCTTGTTCTCGCGGACGATGAAGAACACGTGCTGGATGAGCGTGGACGCGCCCGCGGTGTTGGTGGACGGTACGGGGAAGTCGTTGGCCCCGGCAGGGCACGACACCGTGGGCTCCCCCGCGAAGGCGGCGGGCAGGTTGGCGGCCGCCACCACCTGGGCGCCGGCAGCCAGGTCGCTCGTGCTCGGCGCCGGCACGCGCTGGATGCCCCCGCGCATCCGGTGGTCGATGTCGCTGTTGCCGATGGCGAAGTAGAGCGGCCGCGGTCCGGTGCCGTGGCCGCGCATCTCGCTCACCACCAGCGAGCCGTCGCTCTCGACCAGGACACCCGAGGGCCACCAGCCGGTGGGCACCATCCCCGCCGGCGTCACCGTGGGCGGCGCCTGGGTCAGGTCCACGTCGTAGGCGGCGACCGCGTTGCGACCGCTCCAGGTCGCGTAGAGATGCTTGCTCGCAGGATCGTAGGCCAGGGTCGAGGGCTCGGTGCCGTGCAGCGGCTGGGTCGCGTCGATGGGGATGGAGGTCACCGTCCCCGCCGTGCGGTCCACCATCGACAGCGTGTCGCCGAGATCGCTGGCCACCACCATCCAACGCGCGTCGAGGAATGCCAACCCCTCGGGGTCCGCGTCGGTCGCGTAGGTGTGAGCGACCGTCGGCGCGCTGGGCGTGCTGACGTCGACGGCCAGGACCTTCTGGTTTTCCCACATCGAGACGTAGGCGTACTGCCCTGTCGGATCGTTGGGATCGAAGGACACCTGGAACGTCTCGCTGTCGCCGAGGCTCGTCTGGCCGAGGAGCTGGCGGAACGTCGGCGAGGTGGGGCTCACGTCGTAGACCAGCAGCGTCTTGTCGAAGACGCTGGTGACGACCAGCCGGGTCCCGTCGGGCGACGCCGCGAGCCCCGCGACGTACCAGCTGGCGGCGTTGCCCGACTCGTCCACCCCCGCGGGCAGGGTGATGGACTGCGCGTCCACGCGGGTGAGGGCGCCGCTGGTCGTGTCGACCGTCAGCGCCTGGATGACGCCGTCGTCGGTGGCGACGTAGAGCGTGCCGGGCGGGACGAACGCGGCCGCGGAGTTCAGCGTCTCGGGGTTGCGGAACGGTACATACCCGGTGACCGGCGTGCTGCCCGAGCCGATCTGGGTGGCATCGATGACGCGGACAGCGTGATCGACCGGCCCGTCGTCGACCGTGACGACCAGCTTCCCCGCGACGGCGCCGAGGTAGGTCGTCACCCCGCCCTCGAGGTCGTCCTCGTCGAAGACCCAGTCGCTGCCCGCGGGGGCCATGTGGCGCCCGTCGGGCAGGATGATGGTGCCCGCGTCGTCCGGCTCGATGCTGGCGTACCTCACGGCCTCGCCGCCCGGGGTGGTGGCCGTGCACTGCCCCTGCACGGGCGCGGGGTAGCCGCCATCCCAGGCTGCGCACGTGGCCGCGTGCGGGATGCTCTGCCAGTCGCCCGTGTTCTGGCAGGCGTAGGGGGTGGTGGTCTCGGAGCAGGCCGAGAGCGTCGCGCAGTTGTAGGCGCACGAGGAGGTGATGGTGGCGAAGTCCTGCGGGTCGACGTCCTCGCCGGCGTCGACCGGCGGGGACGTTCCCTCGCCGCCCTTGGAGCCGCAGGCGAGGGTCGAGGTCGCGAGGAGCACCGCCAGGACGCCGAGACGAAGGGAGACCATCGCGAGGCAGTGTACAGTCGGCCTCGTGCGTTCGTGTCTCGGGTGCGTCCTGTTCGCGGCGGTCACGTGGGCCTGTAACAAGGGCGACTCGACCTCGACCCCGACCCCGACCTCGACCCCGACCTCGACCCCGACCCCGCCTCCCCCCGACACCTGCCCCCCCCTCCACTTCGACCTCCCCGCCAGCGTCACCATCGACGGCCTCGATCCCCCGCGCGTCGACGTGGACGATGCGCACGGCTCGCTCGAGCGGTTCTTCGAGCGGACCGCGCTCCTGCTGCGCGCTCGCGCGAAGGACCCGGTCCGCATCGGCGTCTATGCCGACTCCAACGGGACCATGGACTTCATGACCGGCGAGATGCGCCGGGAGCTTCAGGTCGCGCACGGCGACTCGGGGCACGGCTTCGTCGCCCTCGCCCGCCCGTGGAACTGGTACCGCCACCAGTACGTCGTCACCGACTACGACGACAAGGCGTGGGACGCGTTCACCGTGACCACGCACCCCACGCCCGCCATGGACCCCTGGTACGGGCAGGGGCTCATCGTCGCGCAGAGCAAGCAGACCGGCGCGCGGACCTGGGTGCAGACGGCCGCGGCGGGCTCGCCCATCGGCGCCACGGCGAGCCGATTCGAGGTCTGGTACCTGGCCTGGCCGCCCGGGGGCTCGTTCGAGGTGAGGGTGGACGGCGAGGTGAAGGGGAGCGCGGACACGCACGCCGACGGCCAGCCGCACTTCGGCTTCGTGCGCGTGGACGTCCCCGACGGCCCGCACAAGATGGTCGCCGTCACCACCAGCCCTCGCCCCGTGCGGCTGCTCGGCGCCGTCGTCGAGCGTGACACGCCGGGCTTCCAGGTCGACGGGCTGGGCGTCGGCTCGCTCAACTGCCTGTGCGTGCTGCGCGAGAGCGAGGCGCTCGACCGCGCCATCTTCGAGCATCGCCCGTACGACCTCGTGGTCTTCCACATCGGCTCCAACACCTGGAACCCCGCCGTGATGGACCCCGTGGACTGCATGAAGGAGAGCATCGCGCGCCTGCGCCGCGCCGTCCCCGACGTGAGCGTCATGATCATGACCCCGCCCGACTGGGGCGAGCATGGCGCGAAGGTCACTCCGGGGTGGCTGAAGAAGGTGGAGCGCCAGCTGCGCCAGGCGGCGGACGAGGCGCCGGCGGCGTTCTACGACTTCCGCGCCGCGATGGGCGGGGAGGGTTCGATGGCGAAGTTCCTCGGGATGAACCTCACCCAGGGCGATGGCGTGCACTTCAACGGCAAGGGCGGCGCCTTCGTCGCGGACCGGCTCATGGAGGCGCTGGGGAGGGCGTTCGCGAAGTGGGCGGAGAGCCACCCGCGGGCGGGGTGCGCCGAGTGAGTTATGATGAGGGCCGTGAAGCCTGCGCGTCGCGAGCTCCTCACTGGATCGGCCGCCCTCGCCGCCGCGACGCTGCTCGGGTGCCGGTCTTCCTCCTCACCCACGTCCGCGCCCGCCATCGCCTCCATCACGCAGAGGCGCGTCCAGCAGATGCTCGCCGGGATGGCCACCGTGGACGGGGCGGGGGTCCACCTCACGCGCATCATCGGGCAGCCCGCCCTGCGCAACCTCGACCCCTTCGTGCTCCTCGACCGGATGCACTCGGACGATCCCGATGCCTACGTGCGCGGGTTCCCCGATCACCCGCACCGCGGCTTCGAGACGGTGACCGTCATGCTCGAGGGGCGCATGCGCCACCGCGACAGCCGCGGCAACCACGGGCTCATCACGGGTCGCGGCGCGCAGTGGATGACCGCCGGCCGCGGCATCGTCCACTCGGAGATGCCCGAGCAGGAGCGCGGCATGCTCCACGGCTTCCAGCTCTGGGTGAACCTGCCGGCCCGCGAGAAGATGTGCCCGCAGTACTACCAGGATCTGTCTCCCGCCCAGCTCGCCGAGGCGAGCCTCTCGTCGGCCGGCAGCCGCGTCCGCGTCATCGCCGGGCACGCGAACGGCGTGGCGGGCCCGCTGCGCGACCGACCGACGGAGCCATCGCTGCTGACGCTCGATCTGGTGGACGACGCGCCGTTCGAGCTGGACCTCCCCGCGGATCACACGGCGTTCGCGTACGTCCACGGAGGCCGGGTGGACATCGGCGCGGACGGCGCCGTGACGACGGTGACGGAGGGCTCGCTCGCGGTGCTCGGTGAGGGCAACCGCGTGCGGCTTCGTGCGACGGAGCAGGCGGCGGGTGTGCTGCTCGCGGCGGGCCGGCCCCTGCGCGAGCCCATCGTGCAACGCGGACCCTTCGTGATGAACACCGAGGAGGAAATCCAGCGCGCCTACGCCGACTACCGTGCCGGTGTCCTCGATGGGTGAACCCGCGGTCGCGGGGCCTCGCGAGCCTTCGTGACGCCCTGCGAGGGACACGCGTCCTCCCCGCGAGGTCACCTGCACCTACCCCGAAATCCCCGCGAGAATCCGCGGCCGAACCGTGGCACGATCCAGGCACTGCAGCCGTCGATGTCCCGCGCCTCGCACCTCGCCTCGCTCACCGTGCTGCTCGGCCTCTCGGCCCTCGCGCCGGCATGCGCCACGACCCCTCCGGCGGGACACGACGAGGGCGAGGGCCTCCCCGGCGAGCGCACCGCCACGACCTCGTCGGCCATCACGAGCGACGACGCCCTCTCGCGGGCAGAGCAGTGGGTCACCGCCAAGCTGCTCTACTGCCAGAGCCCCAACGGCCAGCCCGATCCCGACACCTCCTGCCCGGCCACCTGCGAGCGCGAGAGCAACCCGCAGTGGGACCCCTACCGCTCCGACTGCTCTGGCTTCGTCTCCTGGGCGTGGGACCTGCCTGCCCCCGGGCGCGTGACCAGCGAGTTCGCGCCCTTCGAGACCGACATCACGACCGCCATCCAAGCGAGCGATCTGCAACCCGGCGACGCCTGCAACCTCACCGCTGGCGGGCACATCGTGCTCTTCGTGCAGTGGGTGACGCCGGGCAAGACAGCGGTCTTCATGGAGGAACCGGGGTGCGCCGCGACCCCAGACTACGCCCACGAGTTCCAGAGCGACGTCACCATCAACGGCGTCAACATCGACATCGCCTACGAGGGCGAGTCGTTCACGGCCATCCGCTACACGCAGCTCACCCAGTCGCCAGCCGACGCCGGCGCTGCAGCCGACGCGGGGACGGCCGACGCCGGCGGGCCTGGCGAGGGCGCCGGGAGCGACAGCGGGACCGCGAGCCACGACGCGGGGGGAGCTGGCTCTGGCAGCAGCGGCGGCGGCCCGGGTGCTCGCGAAGCCGGCGCCGCCGAGGGCGGAGCCAGCGGACAGGACAGCGGCTCGTGGGATCAGGACAGCCCCGCGACGAAGGACAGCGGCGGGGGGTGCGACCTGGGGGGGCCGTCCGCGCCACCCGGCGGCCGGACCACCGCGCTCATCCTCCTCGGTCTCGCCGCCCTCGCCGCGCGCAAGCGCAGGTGATCAGGTCGCGTCGGGCGGCTTCGGCGCGTCGTCCTTCGCGGGGGCTTCGTCCTTCGACGCGGCGGCGGAGGTCTTGCCCTCGCCGCCCTTCTTGCCGAACACCTCGCGCTCGATGGTCTTGCCCACGTTCTCGATGGCTCGACCCACCTCGCGCGCGCTGGTCACCACCACGTCCTCCAGGTCCTTGGTGGGGAGGCTCTCCACGGTGGTCTTGGCCGCCCGGAACAGCAGTCCCAGGCCTTTTCGGACGTCCTCGAGCGCGTTCGGCTTGTCGTCGGGCATGGCTCTGTCAAGCATGCGCACGGGGAGCCGGTCTGTCGAGTCGTGCTGTAGAGTGGGGGCGTGGAACGCAAGTCGCGCCGCATCACCAACCGGGCCTCGGGCGTGGCCGCCGTCCTCAGCTTTCTCACCCAGCCCATCCCTGGCGCGGACGAGCTGCTGGTGGTCGGCATCCACTACTACCTCGTCGTTCGACTGGCGCGCTCGCGCGGCGCCTCGGTCTTCGCGCTGCCGTGGCGGTCCCTGCAGCGCATCGTCTGGTACGGGGCGGGGGCGCGCCTGGTGGGGAACTTCTCGCTGGGCCTCGTGCCCGTGCTGGGCATGTTCTCCAACGCGGTCACCGCCATCGCGCTGACCGAGTTCCTCGCGCGCTGGCTCGACGAGTACCTCGAGCACCCCGACGCCCCTCCGCCCGACGTGACCATGGACGGGCTGAAGCAGCTCTTCGCGAACGCCCTGAAGAAGAAGTCCGCGAAGCCGGACGCGGGACCGCAGGGGGCGTCGTGACCGCTGCCGCGAGCGTCGAGCCGGCCGCGAGCTCGCCTCCGGCCGAGCAGGGGGCGCGCATCGGGGACTGGTTTCGCAGGCGCGTCGCCGAGCACGTGAAGAAGCACGCCGCGGAGGTGCACGCCGAGCACTGGGATCGCGTCTACCCCGGGCTCGACGTGGAGCAGCGCGCCGACCTGCAGATCAAGCGCGTCGCGCGTCGCGCCCTCGCCGCGGGGCTGGTGGGCTCCACGCTCTCCAGCGCGGGCGAGCTCGCGTCGCTCTTCAGCGAGGGCCTGGCTGCGCCCATCGGCGTCCCGGCCACCCTGCTGGCCATCGTGCTCGAGGGCTCCTACACGTCGCTGCTGCAGATCGATCTGGCCTGCGATCTCGCCTCCATCTACGGCGTGCCCTTCGACCCCGACGACGTGGGCGAGGTGGCGACGCTGTTCGCGGTGGCGCTCGATCTCGAGGTGAAGAAGAAGGCGCACGCCCCCGCCGACGGAGGCGAGGAAGACGGCGCGGAGGCGGGCGCGCCCGGGGGGCTGACCGCGAAGCTGCTGGAGCTCGAGGATGGCGAGGTCGCCCGGCGCATCGGGCGCAAGATGCTGGAGGACGCGGTCATCAAGAACGTGCTCCCGGTCGTCGGCATCGCGGTCAGCGCGCGCTGGAACTACGTCGGGACCCGCAAGCTGGCCGCCGCGGTCCGCAAGTACGTGCGCTACCGGCGCGCGCTGGTGGAGACGCTCTCGCGGCTCGATCTGACGCGCGTCACCGATCCCGGGGTCCTGGTCGAGGGCGCGTGGCTCCTCGCGACGGTCGACGGCGACGCGGCCCACGAGGAGGTGATGGCGGTCGCGCTCATCATGGATCACCTGCCGCCCGGGGCCCGCCGCGCGCTGTCGCTGGACACGACCTTCGGCGAGGACGAGGGAGAGGACGAGGAGGAGTGGTTCCACTCGCTCGCGACCCTCGCCCACGAGATGCACGAGCCCCTGCTCGACGTGCTCTACCTCATCGCGGCCACGGACCGCGTGCTCTGCCCCAGCGAGCGGCGCTTCCTCCGTCGCGTCGCGAAGACGCTGGGTCGACCGGTCGACATGCAGCGGGTGAACCAGATCTGCCGGCACCTCGCCAGCGGGGAGATCGTGTCGAGGTAACCCCCTACCTGCCCCTCTTCCTCAGCAGCGGCGCCAGCGCGTGGCCCGCTGCGGCCAGCGTCGAGCCGTTGTTGGCGACCGCCGCGAGGACCGGGTTGATGAACCCCAGCGCCCCCGCCGCGATGGCCACCACGTTCGGCACCAGCACGATCCCCAGCACCTGCTTCACGCGCGCCATCGCCTGGTCGGCCACCGCGAAGACCACCGGCAGCCGCGCCAGGCCTCCCTCGAGCAGCACCACGTCCGCCGTCTCCAGGGCCACGTCGGTGCCCCCGTGCAGGGAGATGCCCACGTCGGCCTCGGCCAGCGCGGGGGCGTCGTTGATGCCGTCGCCCACCATCGCCACCTTGCGGCCCTCGGCCTTCAGGCGCCGCACCACCTCGGCCTTGTTGACCGGGAGCACCTCGGCCACGGCCTCGTCGATGCCCACGATGCGCGCGATGGCCTGCACCGGCGCGTTCGCGTCGCCCGAGAGCAGCAGGACGCGCCGGCGCCCTCCGTCCTTCAGGCGGCGCACGACCTCGGCGCTCTCGGGGCGCGGCGCGTCGGCGTAGCCGATCACCGCCGCCAGCTGCCCGTCCACCGCGAGCATCACGCTCGACACGCCGTCTCTCGCCAGCTCCTCGCGCGCGCGCAGCCCGGCCCCCGCGTGGACCCCCGCCTCCCGCATCATCCGCGCGTTGCCCACCAGCACGCGCCGCCCGTTCACGCGGGCCTCCAGCCCCAGACCGATGCGGTACGTCTCGCTCCCGTTCTCGGCGTGCGCGACCGGGGCGCCCGCCCGCTCCGCGTACCGCCGGATCGCGTCGGCGATGGGGTGCCGCTGGTTGCCCTCCGCCGCGGCGGCGAGGCTCGCGACGTCCTCCTCCAGCCAGCGGCCGAAGCACACGATGCGCGTCACCTCGGGCAGGCCCAGCGTGAGCGTCCCCGTCTTGTCGAAGACGATGGTGTCGGCCTCCGCCAGGCGCTCGAGGAACGTCGCGCCCTTCACCAGGACGCCCTCGCGGGCGGCCAGGGTCATCGCCGCCAGGGCCGCGGTGGGCACGGCGACGCGCACGCCGGTGCCGAAGTCGGTGATGAGGATGCTGGTGAGCCGGTCGAGCACGCCGCTCAGTGCCCACGCCGCCCCCGCCGCGCCGAACGCAGGCAGGACGAGGCGGTCGGCCACGCGCTCGGCGTTGCGCTGCAGGGTCATCGGCTTGCTGCCCGCGCCCTCGAGGATCTGCACGATGCGCGCGGCCACGGTGTCGCTCCCGGCGCGCTCGACCTCGACCACCGCCTGCCCGTGCACCGCCACGCTGGCGGCCATGACCCTGTCGCCCACCATGCGCTCGCGCGGCACGCTCTCGCCGGTCAGCGCCTTCTCGTCGACCGCCAGGCTCCCCTCGCGCAGGATGCCGTCGGCGGGGACGCGCGCGCCCGGGTACACCACGATGCGCATCCCGGCGGCGAGCTCACGGGGGTGGACGCGGACCGGCGGGGCCTCGGGCGACTCGAGGACGAAGGCCTCGCCGTCGTCGAGCTGCATCAGGCGGGAGATGGCGATGCGCGCGCGCGCGTGCGTGCGGTCGAGCGCGAGGTCGCCCAGCGCGAGCAGCGCCGTGATGATGCTGGCCGTCACGGGCTGGCCGGTCGCGAGGCAGACGGTGATGGCCGTCGCGTCCATCACGTCGACGTTCACGTGGCCCGACGCGAGGCTCCGGATGGCGCGGCGGAAGGGCGGGACGGCCGTGAGCGCCACGGCGCCGAGCATCACCGGGGCCGGGACCACGCCGGTGACGGCGCCGGCGAGGACCAGCGAGCTGAACCCCGTCTTCAGCCACTCGCGCGACGCCGAGGGCGCGGCGGCGGGCGCGGCGGGCCAGGTCGTGGGCGGCGCGTGCTCGATCGACTCGAGGAGCGTCGAGACGCGCGTCGTGGCCGCGTCGAACAGGACCAGGATCGACTCGCTGCCCGGCGACGCCCGCGCCCGCGCGACGCCGTCGAGGCGCTCGATGAAGGCCGCGAGCCGCTCGAGCGCCTCCGGAGGGGCGTCGGTCACGCGCAGGCGCACGCGGCCGAGGAGCTCGTGGGCGATGGAGACCGTGAGGCGCCGGGGCTGCGGCGCCGGGGCGGCCCGGGCGGCGCGCGCGCGATCGAGCAGCGCGCCGCGGAGGAAGCTGCCGGCGGCGCGTCGCTCGTCGTAGCGGACGACCACCGTCCCGCCGGGCGAGTCCATCTCCACCGAGTGGACGCCGTCGTGGCGCCGGATCCACTCGGCGAGCGCGCGCACGTCGGCCCCCGCCTCGCCCACCTGGACCGCGACCTCGGAGACCCGGGACAGATCAGGTCGCGTCTGCGCTGCCATCCGTCGACTCGGGCGCAGGCGTTGGCCGTGGCGGGTTCATGTTGTGGAAGGTCGAGTACGCCCAGAACGTGAGGTCCCACCAGTTGGGCATCAGCGGGGCGCGCCGCAGCAGCGCCATTCCCCCGAGCAGCAGCGCGGCGGGGACGGCCACGCGGCCGTCGATGCGTCCTCCCGTGGCGGCGCGCATCTTCTCGTTGAGGTTCCCGATGGTCCTGCGCGCGCGCTCACCCGGCGGCTCGCGCATCTTCCAGTCCTCCGTGACGTCCACCTCGAGGCCGGCGAGGCGGCCCGTCCGCACGATGAGCTGGACGAGCCTCGGGAGCTGCAGGGCCGTGGGATCGTAGGTGACGAGCAGGCTGCCCGTGAGCCGCGAGGCCTGCACACCGGTGACCGCGGGCTCCTGGCGCAGGCGCGCCACGACCTCGTCGGCCACGTCGGGCATCACGCGGAACATCTCCGCCCGAACGCGAAGCCGGCCGGGGAAGTGCGACACCAGGCGCAGGCGGTCGCGGACCGGCGGGTCGCTCAAGCCGCGCGCTCCCGCTTCTTCATCTCCAGGACCTGCGGCGGGATCTCGTCGTCGATCGGCGCAGGCTGGTTCAGCTGCTCGTAGCGGGCGCGGCCCTCGGCAAGGAGGTCCTCTGCCCACTCGACCTGCTCGGCGACGATGCGGCGCACGCCATCACGGGCCTTGTGGGCGACGACGAGGGCCTGTACGAGCGCCTCCCGTGTCGATCCTGTGACGCTCCGGCCAAGCCACCCCGTCGCAAACCCCGCTGCAAAGGCGGCAATCGTCCCCAGTGCCATCGTTTCTCCTCGAAACCGTCATACTATGTCCACAATCGGGCGTTCGTCGATGCATGGCGTCAAGAAACCTGCAACCCCCCCTCCGGAGGGCCGCCCGGGCCTGCGGGAGCGGGTCGCGCGCCTCGTGGGCTGGCCGGCCGCCCAGGTGCGCTGGGTCGCGGAGCAGGTGAAGAAGCGCCTCGAGGCGTCGAACCAGGTCGCGCGTGCGCGCTACGCCCGCGCGAGGACGCGCAATACGGCCAGGAGCATCGAGGGGGGACCGCCGTCTTCGCGGGGGTAGGTCACGCCTCCGCGGGAGAGGCACGCGAGTCCGACGGATACGGGCGTGCTTCCGGTGGATACGCGCGTGCTTCCAGCGGGTACGCGCGTGCTTCCGGCGGGTACGCGCGTGCTTCCGGCGGGTACGCGCGTGCTTCCGGCGGGTACGCGCGTGCTTCCGCGAGGTACGCCGCCCTCTCCACCTCTCTCTCCCCTCTGCGCTCTCTGTGCCTCTGCGGCTCTCTCCAGTCCGGAGGCGGTTCTCTCCAGTCCGGAGAGTGAGAGCCGCAGAGGCGTGGAGGACGCAGAGGGGAGAGGAGGGGAAGGGAGAGGAGCTACCGCGCTCCCACCGCGAGCTTGCGCGAGACCGGCGGACGCCAGGCCGTGCACCGGTTGCGGCCCGAGCGCTTCGACACGTAGAGTGCCTCGTCGGCGGCCTTGAACAGCGCATCCCACCCGGAGCCGGCCTCGGGGAAGGTGCTCACGCCGACCGAGCACGTCACCGAGATGGCGCCACCGGGGGTGCGGAAGGTGGTCTTCTCCAGCTCCTCCCGGATGCGCTCGGCCAGGAGCATGGCGCCCTTCTCGTCGGTCTGCTCGCACAGCACGATGAACTCCTCGCCGCCGAAGCGCGCCACCACGTCGGTCGTGCGCTTCTGGCGCTTGAGGACCTCGCCCAGGCCCTTGATGACGACGTCGCCCACGTCGTGGCCATGGTTGTCGTTGACTTTCTTGAAGAAGTCGATGTCCACCACCAGCAGCGCCAGCTTGCGGTCGAAGCGCGCCGCCGCGGCGATCTTCTGCCCGGCCGCCTCGAGCATCGCCCGTTTGTTGAAGAGCCCCGTCAAACCGTCGGTCGTGGCCATGGTCTCCAGCTTGTGCACCATGCGCGCGTTCGACAGGCTCACCGCCAGGTGGCTCGCCAGCACCTCCAGCGTCGGGCGGGCGGCATCGGAGAAGGCGTGGCGGCGCTTCGCGCCGAGGATGAGCGTCCCCAGCGCGCGCTCGTGCATCAGCAGCGGCAGCACCAGCAGGCTCGGGTGCGCTGGCCAGGGCAGCCGCTTGGTCAGCACCACCTGGCGCCCGGCCTCGTACTCGCCCCGGTAGGGCAGCGCGCAGCGGTTCTGAACGACCATCGAGACCAGGCCGGCGTTGTGCGAGAAGCGCACGCCGACCAGATCGTCGATGCCGCCGTCGGCGCTCTTGGCGGCCACGACCTCGTGCGTCCTGGTCGCCTCGTCGTAGACCGTCACCGCGGCCAGATCGAAGCTGGCGATCTCGCGCGCGGCCTTCACGCCCGCGTCGACCACGTCCTTCTCGCTCAGCGCGGCGCCCAGCGCCTGCGCCGCGCGATAGAGCTTGCCCTGCTCGACCTTGGCCCGCTCGAGCTGCAGAAAGACGCGCTCGTTCTGGATGGCGCGCAGGCAGAAGCGCGCGGCCTGCGCCGCGATCTCCTCCTCGTGCGGCGAGAACTCCCGGTCCTGCAGGCGATCGACCGCCAGGACGCCGCGCAGCGTCTCGCCCTCGAGCACCGGGATGGCCGCGAGCGCGCGCACCTCGCAGGGGCCCGCGTAGTAGGGGACCTTGTACGACGGCTTCAGGCCGTGCAGCGACACGAGCGTGCGCTGGGCCAGCACCACGCCGAGCACGCCGTCGCCGGCGGGGAAGGGAGCGTCGTGGATGGCGTCGGAGGCGGTCGAGAGCTCACTGATGCGCAGGTGCGTGCCGGCGTCGTTCAGCCAGAGCAGGACCGCGGTGTGCAGATCGAGCGACCGGCGCAGCAGGTCGAGGGCGTAGTGCACCGACTGGTGGATCTCCTCGACGCTGGCGCGCGCGCTGCGGTCGCTGCGCACCTCGTCCTTGTCGGCGTTCTCGCGGGTCTCGCCCGCGCCGAGCAGCCGGTAGCTGCGCGCGTCCTCCTTGATGCGCACCAGCTGGGCCTCCACCCGCGCGCTCGCCGTCGCCCGCACGCGCGCCACCTCGGCGCGGAGCAGCGCCAGGTTGAGCAGCGCGAAGGCGCCCACGAAGCAGGCGTGGGTGGTGAAGCCGCTGGTGTCGAGCTCCTCCAGCGTGAGAAAGCGCAGGGCCGCCTCGAGCCCGAGCAGGAAACCGACGACGAGGATGCCGGCGCCGGGCCGCGCGAAGGCGGCGACGAGGGCGACGAGCACGTAGAGCGCGGGGGAGAAGCGCCCGCTGAGGCCTCCGTCGAAGCGCACCAGCGCGGCCTCGAGGGCCACGGCCAGCAGCACGCCGAGCTCCACGTCGAGCACGGTCGGCGCGTCGCCCGTCACGCGGAACTTGCGGCGCAGGCGCGAGGCGAGCAGCACCGCCCACGCGCCCACCGCCACGACCTGGCCCGGCCCCACCTCGCCCGCCGCCCCGCCGTAGACGACGTAGGCCGCGAGCGCACACGCGATGAGAATGCCGTGCCCTCGTCGAAGCAGCGTGCGCACGACCAGCGACGCACGGACGAGGGGTTCCATCCCACGGTTCTCGTATCGGAGCGCCCACCCCGAGGCCAAGTTTCGGGATTAGCCGCCGGGGGGAGGGTGTCCTACAAAGAACGTCTCCCCTTGAGCCAGGCGCCTCCTCCCCGCGAACCGCTCGTGCCGCGCGGCTGGCTCGACAACGCGCCGGTGACGCGCGCGCTGCTCACCCTCAACTTCGCCATCTTCCTCGTGCAGGCGGTGCTCACCGGCGGGAAATCGCTGCTGCACCTGCCGCAGCGCGAGGCGCTGGCCTTCGGCGCGAGCTACGCGTTCGCGACGGTGGGCGAGGGGCGATGGGAGACGCTGCTCACCGCGTGCTTCCTGCACGACGGCCTGCTCCACGTCGGCTTCAACATGCTCCTGCTCTGGCAGGCCGGGCCCATCGTCGAGAAGAACGTCGGCTCGGCGCGCATGGCGCCGCTCTACCTCGCCGCGGGGGTGCTGGGGAACCTGCTCAGCGTGGGGTGGGCGTGGCGCGGGCACGTCCCCCAGCAGGTGAGCCTCGGGGCGTCGGGCGCGATCACCGGCGTGCTGGCCGCGGCCCTGGTGCTGGGCGTGAGGCTGCAGGGATGGCGAGGGGCGCTGGCGCAGGCGATGCTCCGCTGGCTCGTCTTCGTGCTCGGCTTCGGCATCCTGTCGAGCTTCACGGGTGGCCACATCGACAACGCCGCGCACATCGGCGGAGCGATGGCGGGCGCGCTCATCGCGGCGCTGTGGCGTCGCGGCTACCGCTACTCGGAGCGCACGTCGCGCGTGGTGCTCGGCGTCTGCGCAGGGGTGCTGACCGCGTGCGTGGCGGTCGTCGGCTGGCACGACCAGTACGATCCCTTCGCGCGGATGGATCTCCAGGAGCGCGACGAGTTCACCGAGCGCGCGCTGGCGATGGGCCGCTGCCGCGATGCGCACGAAGGGTTGCAGGCTGTCGAGCGACTGCGAAGCAAGCTCGCACCTGTGCCGCACCTGCGCGAGACGGTGGAGAGCGAGTGCGGTCACGTGGGGCAGCGCGAACGCTGAGCTCCGGAGCGGCTCTGCCGGGACGCTCTGTCCATCCGTCGCAGCTCACGCGGGACACGCAGTCCCGAAGCTGGCCCGCGTCTTGCCATCAGAATGGGTGAGGGCCATGGCGCTGCGAGAACGAGCGCTTAACGTCGTCACTGGAGGTGCTGCCATGAAGACGATGGTCGCGCTGATGAGTGGCTTGTCCTTGATGATCGGAACCGCGGGAACGGCTCTCGCGCAGTCGAACGAATACGCTGCCCCGGGTGGCGGCGCGCCGGTGGAGCAGCAGGCTCCTCCGCCGCAGTACGCCCCTCCGCAGGCGGCCCCTCAGGCCCTGGGCGGCGAGTGGCAGTTCATCGACGGCCAGGGCTGGGTCTGGGTGCCGGCCGGCGCCGCGACGTACGACGTCGCGAGCACGCCGTACGTCTACCTCTACACGCCTGCCTACGGCTGGACCTGGTACGTGTCGCCGTGGGGCTGGGGCCCCTACTACCGGGGCGCCTGGATCCATCACCCGTACTGGGGCGCGGGCGCGTGGGGCCACTACTACGGCGGTCACCCGGTGTTCGGCGGCGGGCACTACGCCGGCCGCGGTGGAGCTCACTATGGCGGCGGGCACGCGCGGTCGGGTGGCGGAGCTCACTTCGGTGGCGGCGGCGGAGGCCACGGCGGCGGCCACGGCGGTCACCGCTGAGGTGCGCCGGGATTACGGCTGGCACGCCGGCATGCCCGCGGACGAGCATGCCGGCAGTGTCCCTCCGTAGAGCTTCGCCTCGCTCCACCCGAGGGCGAAGGCGACGTTGCGAGGCACGACGGTCGTGTGCTCCGCCGGTGGGTCGACGCACACCTGCACGTCGACGCCGGCCGCGGTGAGCTCGCCGATGTTGCACGCCGCCTCCTCGGCGGGCGGCATGATGGAATCGTCGAGGCCCTGCACGTACAGCACGGGGGCCCCCGCGGGATCGGGCGCGACGAGATCGTTCTGCATCCACGTGTAGAACTGCGCCGCGATGCCCGAGCAGGTCGCGTCGCCCCCGTCGGCGTCCGCGGCGGTCGAGTTGCCCGTGCACGCGAGCAGCGACCGGCGGAAGCCGTCGTCCCAGAGGTCCCCCACGTGCAGCGCGGTCCCCTGCAGGTATGCGCCGAAGGGCGCCTGGCACTGGGACATGATCGCGCTCGCCAGGCCCGCCTGCGCGCCCGCCGGGAAGGTCGCCGCCGCGCTCGACGGGCCGAGGACGTTGTAGCCGAAGGCGTAGTCGCGCATGGCGACGACCACGGGCATGCTGATGCCGGTGGAGATGGTGAGCGCGTCGGGCTCGGCGAGCATGGTGGCGTAGTCGAAGGAGTCGTTCCTCGCGTAGTACTCCGCGGCGAAGACCACGGCGGCCACCACGTTTCCCGCGACGCCGTAGCTGCCCGCCAGCCCCTGCGACGCCAGCACCGCGCCGCCGCCCTGGCTGTACCCCACGAGGAGCACACGCTGATCGAGGACGCTGGGATCGAGCAGGGCCCGCAGCGCGCGCACCGAGTCGAGCAGCGAGTGCGCCTGGTCGTGGTTGTCGGTGTAGCCCTGCACGCCGGCGTTGCCGAGGCCCGCGTAGTCGGTCGCGACGACGGCGAAGCCGTGCGCGGCCCAGGGCAGGGCCAGGTCGTCCTGGTCGGTGGGGTCCATCGAGGGGGCGCAGCTCGGCGCCAGGCCCTCGGTGGGGTGGGCGATGGCGACCACGGGCAGCGGCGCGGTGCGGGGAGTGCCCGGGAGGTAGACGCGGGCGGTCGAGACGCCGGGGACGCCGTCGTCGCGGTAGGTGCGGTAGGCGATGCGGTAGGTCGTCGTGCCGCTCGTGGGGACGACGCCGGTGACGTTCTTGGCCGCGAGCTTCGAGGTCACATCGCCGATGCTGAAGGCGGTGTCCAGCGCGCAGCCGACGATGGCGCCGCGCAGGGCCATCGTCATCGGGGGCAGGTCGCCGGGCGTGACGTAGACGTCGCCCACGGCGTCGGGGCAGGGGATGGCGGGGGCCGAGGCGGTGGGCGCGGGCGCTGCGTCGCCGGGCCCCGCGTCACCCGTGTTGCCGTTTCCCTCCGAGCCCTCCTGGGCGGGGGCCGAGCTCGTCCCCGTGCTCGACGCCGGCGGGGCGGACGCCTCGGGGACGCCGGACGACGCGGGCGGCGCCGCCTGTTCCGCCGGGGACCGGGACCCGCTGCACGCCGCGAGCGCGAGCGCCGCGACAGCACAGGAGAGATAGGCCAGGGAGCGGCTCGGCATCGGGCGGAACCTTGACCCAACAATTTGCGACTGTCATGCAAATTCAATCGGGTGAGGCAAACGAGACGCTCCCCGCGCCTGCCTCGGCTTCACTGGACCCGGAGGACCCCGCCGTTGATACGGTTGCACCCGTCGCTGGCCCCGCTCTTCACGCGGAGCCGCTCGGTGCACTTGTCGCCCACCGCGAGCCCGAACCAGAGGGTGTAATTGCCCGCGGAGAAGTTCGGCTCCAGCGTCAGCTCGTGGTCGTCGACGAGCACGTCGCCGGGCTGCCACAAGGCCATCGGGTACTTGCCGTCGAGCGGCTTGTGGTCGCCGTCGTTGTGGCGACGCCCGCTGCCGTCGATGTGGAGGAACGCTTGCCACTCGGTCGGGACGTGCGCGAGCACGCGGTAGTAGGTCAAGAGGTGATACGGGCGGCCCGGGCTCACCGCGTCGACGGCGCGGCCGTGCTCGTCGAGGGTGTCCATGCCCAGAACCTCGAGCTGGTCGTCGAGGTTCACGGCGAGGGGTCGCCCGGGGTGGGGTGTGGTCGAGAGCACCACCCGCTCGAGGGGGTTGTCGTTGCGCTGGCCGGGCTCGAGGGCCGAGGCCGCGAGGAGGATCTGGCTGGAGCGCCCGTCGAGCACCGGCAGGTTGGTCACCGGCAGGCCCTCCTTCGCCGCGCGCTCGCGCCAGAGCGAGTTGAGCTTCGGCAGCTCGTCGGCCTTCATGGCGAGGCAGCGCGGCTCGCTCCTGCCCGTGCCCAGCCAGCGGAGCGCGCTGACGGCGTCGTTCATCCTCCCGGGCTCGCCGCCAGCATAATAGGCGGCCGTGCGCCCGCCGACCCCCAGCAGCCCGAGCTCGCCGTGGGGACACTCGCGCCGGTAGCTCTCGAAGACCTGCTTGGGCGACAGCTGGTTGGCGAGCGCGGGGTAGTAGAAGAAGCAGAGCACGAACCCGACGACGCCCCCGGCGAGGGCGAGCGCCGGCGCCCGGTGGCGCAGGAGATCGCCCACCGGCCCCATCACCAGTAGGACCGGGGTCGCCAGCAGCGTCATGGGCGCGAGGATGACCCACGCGGCCAGGGTCTCGTACGCGTCGCCCGGCGCTCCCTCTGACTGGTTGCCGCCGAGACGGCGCCAGAGCGCGCGGTGAGGCTCGAGCCCGCGCGTCGCCGAGGCGAGCGACGGAGAGTGCGAGCGTTCGAACGTCCACAGCCAGATGTCGCACGCGAAGAGCGTCCCGAAGATCAGCCCGAGCGGCGCGAAGGTCAGCACCCACCACGCGTTGAGCGCCAGGTCGCGCAGGGGCGTCGAGACGGGCGGGAGCCAGCGGGCGTGGGTCTTCATGCCCACCAGGATGAACAGCCCCGCGAGCACGGCGCCGAGCAGCGCAGCGGCGTACACGAGCGCGAGCACGCCGTCGTAGGCCTCGCGCAGGGCACGCAGGAGCCTGCCGTAGGTGGCGGGATCGAAGGGCGCGCGCTTGGGGTCGCGCTCCACCCAGGTGAGGAACGCGCAGACGGCGAAGCCGCCCAGCACCACCCACCACAGCGTCAGCGCGGTCGGCTTGAAGGCCTCGGGGAACGTCGCCCCGGCGCCGGAGACACCGAAGGCGAGGTAGGCCTTCTCGGGCAGCTCGTGGAAGTCGTGGTGCAGGATCGCGGCGAGCAGCAGCGTCCCCAGTCCCACGGCGATGGAGGCGCGCGCGCCGCGCTCGAAGTCGCGGATCGCGACCGCGCAGGCCGCGGCGCAGAGCGCGGGCCCGGTGAAGGCGACGGCCTCCGTGTGCGGGGCGAGGAGCCCGTGGGCGGCGAGCGCCACCGCGGCGCCCACCAGCAGCGCCACGCGGGCCACGCTCTCGCGCTCGCCCGCTGCGCCCGTGCGTCCGGTGGGTACGAGGAGCAGACGGCCGAACGCGAAGGGCAGGAATGCGCTCCAGGGCGCGAGCGCGTGGCCAACCGCTCCGATGTAGGCCTCGTGCGTGGGGTAGTGCGGGGGCGCGTGCAGGGTCGCACCGAGCCAGAGGTCGAGGTCTTTGCTGGCGAGGGGCGCGGTGAGGGCACGGACCGCCATGACGGTCACGCCGGCGCCCGCGAGTAGCGAGAGCACCCCGACGACGTCACCCGTCGTGTCTCGCTGGCGTGCCGGCGCGGCCACGCGCGTCGCCGCCCAGGCGACACCGACGCCCATCAGCGGGACGGCCAGACCGAGCAGCCCGCCGCGGCTCTCGAGCCCGACGAGGAGCCCCAGCGCGCCCAGGGCCAGCCAGGGTGCGCGGCGCGCGAGCGACGTCGGGCCGTCCTCGTCGCGATCGAAGGCGGCCACGGCGAGGCCGCCGAACGCCATCGCCAGCCCCGCCATGGTGCAGACATCACCCAGCATCGTCCGCGCCTGGACGAAGTAGAGGGGCATCGTGGCCAGCGCGACCGCTGCGTACGCGCCCGTCCTCCGGTCGAAGAGCCTCGCGACGAAGGCGTACGTCGCCAGCACCCCCGCGACGCCCCACACCGCGAGCGGGAAGCGTCCAGCCCACTCGTGCAGCCCGAAGAGCCGGAAGCCGAGGGCGATGGACGTGAAGGGGAGCTGCGGGCGTCCCAGATCGTTGAGGTGCGGGAGAGTGTTGTCCGCCCCGGCGAGCGCCAGATCGCCGGCGTGGAGGAGCTGGAGCGCGATGCGCCGCGACAGATCGGCGACGTTGAGCTCGTAGGGATCCCACATGCCGCTCTGCGAGAGTGGGGGCAGCACGAAGAACAGCAACGCCGGAACCGCCGCGGCGAGGGCCAGCGGCGTCCAGCGAGCGAGCCTGGAAGAGGTGTCGGGCACGGGCGCGCTCCTCCAACGGAGGAGGGGCCGCCGACATACCGGAGGCTACTGGCTCGAGGCGACCGCGACCGACTGCATGCCGGTCGCGCCGCCGATGGCCTGTGGTGTTCCCCACGTCCCGCCGCTCGTCGTCACCACCGCCACGCTGCCCCCCGTCTTGACGTAGGCCAGCACGGCGTCCGCGCCGCACACGCCGGGGGCGAGCGCGGGCGGGGCCGCGAGCGTGTCGCTCGACGCGGGGACGGGCGAGGTCCAGCCGCTCCCCGGGGTGTAGGTGGAGACATAGGGGTACGCGGGGCTCGCGCCCTGCCACGCGAGGATGGCCTTTCCACCCGGGAGCGCGGCGAGCGCGGGCGTCGTGCTCGAGTACGCCACGGCGCCGCTCTGGTCGTAGACGTCGGCGGGCGTGGACCAGACGCCGGCCGCACGCGTCGTGTACTGCAGGTAGTAGCTCCCGGCGTCTCCGGCGTGGACGAAGACGACCATCAGCTCCGCGGTCCCGCCGTTCATGGCCGCGATCGTGGGCGACAGGCTGCTGATGACGGAGGAGCCAGCGTGGCCGGTCGCGGCCCCCCAGCTCCCCGCCGACCAGACCTGGTCGTAGAGCACACCATCCTGCCCGGACTGCACCACGACGAGCGTCGTGCCGGTCGCGGCGGCGGCCGGCGCGCTGGGGCCGAAGCTCTGCGCGCTGCCGCTCGCCTCCACCGGATCGTTCGCCGCGTCCCACGCCGAGCCCGAGTAGGTGCCGTGATAGAACTTGCTGTTGCTGCCCCAGTAGACGACGTGCCCTGTCGTCCCCAGGCTCGCCAGCGCCGGCGTCCCCTGGCCGAGGGCGGCGCCGATGGCCGCCGGGGCCGTCCACGAGCCGGTGTAGGCGAGGGACTCGAGCGGCATGTCGTTCGCGGCTCCCGTACCGACGAAGGACGCGAGGTAGCCGGTCCCGAAGGGCACGACGACCGGCGCGGCCGAGGCGCCCGAGCCGACCGTGGTGGCCGAGGACCACTGACCGTGACCGTAGATGGCCTCTGCGAGGGACGTGCTGCTCGCGGCGAGCAGCGCCATGGTCGACGTGCAGGTCGTGCCGGTCTCCGCGGCGTCGGGCTGGCCTGCGTCGCTGGCGGCCTCGACGGGGGCGTCCTCGGCCGCGCCTTCTCCCTGGTCGGGTGCGTCGAGCGCGGTCAGCTCCTCCGCTGCGTCCCCCGCCGCGGTCCCCGAGTCCACGCCCGTCTCCGCTGCGGGGGAGCTCGAGTCCGGTGAGGACTGCGAGCCCTCCGGCATGGTGCTCCCGTCCTGACCCGCATCGCCCGCGTAGACCGGACCATGCTCGTTGTCCGCTCCCGAGGTGGCGCACGCGACGGGCAGCGTCGCCGCGAGGGCCAGGGCGAAACTCAGTCTAGAGTGACGGAACTGCATCGGCGGAGTCTACCTCTCGGCGGCCAGCCGTCGAGGTGCTCCTGGCGGTTCGTGGACCCCCTTCCGCTCACGCGCTGCGTCGTGTGAAGCTCCGTTTCCCAATGTCTCTCGAGCATCGCCTGCACGCGCGGTGCGGCTGCGCCGCGATGGCCTCCGCCGAGCACGGGGCCGCCTCCGCGTCAGGCCGCCCTTTCACCCTCCCCAGCAGTGCCCGGCATTTCGAGCGCGATCGGCCCTTCGCCATTCTCCACCTCGCGCTCGACGTCGCGCTCGACGTCTCTGCCCGCAGCGTGCGCGGTCGGGCGAGCCTCGACGTCGCGCGGGTCGACCCCGTGGCGGACGAGCTTGTCCTCGACGCCGTCGGCTTCACGATCGACGAGGTGCGCCTGGATGGCGAGCCGGCCACCTGGCACTACGACGGGCGCGCCCTTCGCGTGATCGTCGACCCGCGACACCAGAGGGCGCAGGTGCGCGTCACCTACGCCGCGACGCCGCGGCGCGGGCTGTACTTCCTCGAGCCCGACGAGCACTACCCTTCTCGCCCGCGGCAGGTCTGGTCGCAGTGCCAGGAGGAGGACGCACGCCACTGGTTTCCCTGCCACGACAGCCCGCACGTCAAGATGACGACCGAGCTGACGGCTCACGTCCCCCACGGCTGGTACGCCCTGTCCAACGGCGCCCTGCTCTCCAGCCGCAGGCCCGAGGAGGGCGCCTTCACCTACCACTGGAAGATGGCCGAGCCGCACGCAAGCTACCTGGTGACGCTCGTCGCCGGGGAGTTCGCCGAGCTCACCGACCAAGTCAAGGTGGGGACCCACGAGGTGCCGCTCTCGTACCTCGTGCCCAAGGGCCGCGAGGAGGACGGGAAGCGGACCTTCGCGCGCACGCCGGCCATGATCCAGCACTTCAGCGAGGTGACAGGCGTCCCCTATCCCTGGAACAAGTACGCCCAGGTCGTGGTGGCCGACTTCATCTTCGGCGGGATGGAGAACACCACGGCGACGACCATGTACGAGCACATCCTGCTCGACGAGCGGGCGGCCCGCGACGTCTCCTCGGACGATCTCGTGGCGCACGAGCTGGCCCACCAGTGGTTCGGTGACTACGTCACGTGCCGCGCCTGGTACGAGGGCTGGCTGAACGAGGGGTTCGCGACCTTCTTCGAACACGTGTGGCGCGAGAAGTACCTGGGGCGGGACGAGTACGAGTTCGGTCTCAAGGTCGATCTCGAGGCGTACGTGGGCGAGGCGCACGGCCGCTACCGCCGCCCCATCGTCTGTCAGGACTACGACGCGCCGCTCGATCTGTTCGACCGGCACCTCTACGAGAAGGGCGGGCTCGTGCTTCACGCCCTGCGCGCCGAGGTGGGCACCCCGCTCTTCTGGCGCGGCGTGAGCGCGTACCTCACCAGCCACGCGCACGGGGTCGTCGAGACGCGCGACCTGCAGCGGGCGATGGAGGAGGTGAGCGGACGCAGCCTGGGGCGCTCCTTCGAGCAGTGGGTGTTCAAGCCCGGTCACCCGGAGATGGACGTGGAGATCACCTGGGACAAGGGGATGCTCACGGTCGCTACCAAGCAGACGCAGGCCACGACCGACGGCGTACCCGCCTGCTTCGAGCTCCCCCTCGAGCTCGACGTGGGCGACGGTCACGGGGGAGTCGCCCGGCGCACCGTCCGCATCACCGAGAAGCAGCAGTCCTTCTCGCTGCCCACCCCCGCGCGGCCCATGTTCGTGGTGGTCGATCCCGAGATGCGCATCGTGGGCGAGGTGCGCCCGAAGCTCCCGGCGGACATGCTGCGCGAGCAGCTGGCGAAGGCGCCGACGGCCCGGGGGCGATGGCTGGCGGCGCACGGGCTGGCGAGGGTCGATGATCCGCCGAGCATCGCCGCGCTGGCGGAGCGGCTGTCGGACGAGAGCGAGTTCTGGGGCACCCGGGCGGAGTGCGCGCTGGCCCTCGGCAAGATCCGGGCGCGCGAGGGCTTTGAGGCGCTGAAGTCCGCGCGGTCGACGGTGCACCCGAAGGTGCGGCGCGCCGTGATGGACGCGCTGGGCAACTTCCGGAGCAGCGACGCGTGCGAGGCGCTCAAGCCCCACGCCTTGCGCGACGAGAGCTACCTGGTGGAAGGCGAGGCCGCGCGGGCGATGGGGCGTACGCGGCAGGTGGCGGCGTTCGACGTGCTCGTGGACCTGCTCGAGCGGCCGAGCTGGTACGACGTCGTCCGCGCGGGGGCGCTCGACGGGCTGGCGGCGCTGCGCGACGACCGTGCCGTCGCGCACGTCTCGGCGCGCCTCCGCTACGGCTATCCTCAGCGCGCCCGTCGCGCTGCCATCCTCGCGCTCCCCAAGCTGGCCAGCGACCGCAAGACGCGCGAGCTGCTGGAGCAGCTCCTCGACGACGGGGATCCGATGCTGCGCATCGACGCGGTGCGCGCGCTCGGCGAACTGGGTGACGCCAAGGCCCGGGGTGCCCTGCGGGAGCGGCTGGAGACGGATCTCGACGCCCGCGTGCGGCGGCGCATCCGGGAGGTGGTGCGCGACCTGGGGGAGCCGCGGCGCGCCGCGGACACCATGCGCGAGGAGCTGGACAAGCTGCAGGCCGACCACCACGAGCTCAAGGCGCGGCTCGCCCGCCTGGAGGCGAGCCAGGACGGCGTGGGGCCGTCGACAGCGAAGGTCGGTTCCACGGGCAAGGCGAGGAAAGGACCGAAGAGACGATGAGCGACGACTTCCCGGTTCGCGTGGATCAGCGAGGCAGCATCGCGGTCTTCACCATCGACCGTGCCGATCGCGCCAACGCGCTCTCACGTGCCACCCTCTTTGCCCTGGGGAAGCTGGCGCGCGAGGCGGCAGCCAACCCCTCCGTCCGCGCCATCGTGGTCACGGGGGCGGGCGACAAGGCGTTCTGCGCAGGCGCCGATCTGAAGGAGCGCCAGGGGATGACCGAGAACGACGTCCGCGTGCAGGTCGCCCTCTACCGGAGCGAGCTCGGGCCCCTCGACCGCTCACCGAAGCCCGTGGTCGCAGCCATCAACGGGGCGGCGCTCGGGGGGGGGCTGGAGCTCGCGCTCTGCTGCGATCTCCGCGTCGCGGCTGCGCACGCCCAGCTCGGGCTCCCCGAGACGTCGCTCGGGATCATCCCCGGCGCCGGAGGGACGCAGCGATTGCCCCGCGTGGTCGGCGAGGCGCGCGCGAAGGAGATGATTCTCCTCGCGAGGCGGTTGACGGCGGAAGAGGCGCTGGCGTGGGGCCTGGTCAACCGCGTCACCGCCGCGGGGACCAGCGTGGTCGACGACGCCATCGAGTGGATCCGCCCCATCGCCGAGGGGGCGCCCATCGCGCAGGCGGCGGCCCTCGAGGCGATCGACCGCGCCCTCGACAGCACGCTCGAGCTGGGCCTCGAGCTGGAGAAGGTCAGCTACGACAAGACCATCGTGAGCGAAGACCGGCGGGAGGCCCTCTCGGCCTTCGCGGAGAAGAGGAAGCCGCGCTTTCAGGGGAAGTGAGCGCTGTCGCTCGCACTTGCACACGCAAGAGAAGCGAGTATTCGTCGAGTCGGGAGCCATGGGACACGACAGGCACATCCAGGTGGACGCGCAGGTCATGCGCGAAGATTTCAACCGGCGACCGTTCCGGTTTACGCACGACCTCACCGATCATCCCCAGCTCAAACTCGAGGCCCTCTTCGATCTGGCGACCCGGCTCCCCCAGGCCGAGGTGTTGCACTGGAGTGGTGGGATCAAGATAAGCGACAACATCGACACCGCCTCGAAAACCCACGCCACCGGCCGCACGCTACGCCAGACGCTGGACCACATCGAGGACGCAAACTCGTACATCCTCATCCGGAATGCCCAGTTCGATCCTGCCTTCCGGCGCCTCGTCGACGAGATCCTCGATCAGGTGCAGCCCGAGACGGACGCGATCGAGCCCGGTATGTGCCAACGGATTGCCTACATCTTCATCGCATCGCCGCACTCGGTGACCCCGTACCACACGGATCGCGACATCAACTTCCACTTCAACCTCCGGGGCCAGAAGTGGATCTCGATCTGGGACCCCTTCGACCGCGAGGTCTTGCCCGAAGAAGGGCTCGAGACGCTGTTCAGCGACTGGAAGGCTCCCCGGCACCCGTACTCACCCGCCTACGAGCCGAGGGCACGCACGTTCGAGCTGCACGCAGGTCAGGGCGTGCATCACCCGTTCACAGCTCCGCACTCCGTGCGCTACGGAGACCAGGTGTCTGCGTCATTCACCGTGACTTTCAACACGCGGGCGACCAACCGCCGCGCCGGGGTGCACTTCGTCAATCGTGCCATCCGTCGCCTCGGACTCACCCCGACGCCCGTCGGCCGCTCCGAGACCAGGGACGAGCTCAAGTTCGCCGCCTTGAGCCTCTACCGGCGAGCGAAGGCGATGGTCCGGCATCGCCCCGTCGGCTGACCCGCGCGATTTCCAAGTGAGGCGCGAACTCGAAGGATTCATCAAGAGGCTGCCCGGGGTTGGGCGGCTGCGGGCTCGTCGGTACGAATCGCTGTTCCTGTCGCCTGCGGGATACGGGCTGTTTCGCGGCGTGTTCGACACCTTCGACGAGGCTCGTGCATCGCTCGGGCGCCAGCGCCCGATGGGGGCCGACGCACCCGGATACTCCGAGCACCACGTCGACAGGATGCATCGCGTCTTCCTCTACGATTATCCCATCCTATTCTGGCTCCGGGGTGCTCTTCACGATGGGGCGTCGGTGTTCGACCTGGGGGGCAACGTCGGGGTGCACTACTACGCCTACCAGAAGTACCTGAGCTATCCGCCGGGGTTCCAGTGGACGGTGTGCGAGGTGGACTCCCTCATCACGCGCGGAGAGGCGATCGCGCGCGAGCGAGGGGCAACAGGCATCCGCTTCACGAAGGAAGTCCGCGACGCGGAGGGGTGCGACGTGTTCGTGACGTCGGGCGCGCTCCAGTATGTGGAGGCGCCCAGCCTGGCGGTGATGCTGGGGGACCTGCGACGCCGGCCGCAGCACCTCTTCGTGAACAAGATGCCGCTGTCGGAGGGGCGCTCCTTCGTGACGCTACAGAACGGAGGGCCGACGTTCCTGCCCCAGCACGTGCCCAATCGCGCCGAGTTCCTGGGCTCGCTCTCGCGCCTGGGCTATCGGCTGCGCGACGCGTGGGAGACTCCGCACCTGTCCTGCCACGTCCCCTTTCACCCCGACTGCTCGGTCGCCGTCTACTCTGGTCTTTACCTGACCACGGGCTGAGCCGGTCTCGGCGGCGCTATGCTCCGCCTTGTGCACCGGCGGAGGAGGACGCTCTCGAGGGCGGCGGCGCTCGCGTCGGGCTTCGCGGCGCTGGGACTGGTCGCGATAGCCATCCGCAGTGCCCGCGCCGAGCTCTCCACCTTCCGTGCGCAGCGGTGGCTCGTTCGACGTCCCGCAACGGAGGCGTGGCTCGTCACCGCCCGTGATGTGGAGTTGCCCCTGTCGGCGTCCGCGAGCGCCCGGGGCTGGCTCGTCCCGACCCGCAACGGTGCCGCCGTGCTGCTGGTCTCCGGCTCGGAGGCCGATCGCACGCAGCTACTTCCCGAGGCCCGATTGCTCTTCGAGGCTGGCTATGGGGTTCTCCTGTTCGACCTACCCGGTACGGGCGAGAGCGACGGCGAGCGGTGGCAGGGACAGGAGCAGCAGGCCGTGGCTGCCGCGATCGACCTGCTCGCGTTGCAGTCGGGCGCCGAGCCTGCGCGCATGGGAGCGTTCGGGTTCTCGATGGGGGCAGCGCTCGTCGTGGACGCAGCCGCGCGCGATCCCCGGCTGCGTGCGTTGGTGCTCGGCGGATGCTTCTCGACCTGGCAGGAGCTCACGCGCCACGAGTACCGCCGCTACGGTGTCGTCTCGCAGCTGCCCGCGCTTTGGGTCGACTACCGCCACGGGATTGGCCTCACCTCGCTAAATCCCGAGGCACAGATCAGGGCCATCGCCCCGCGCCCCGTATTGCTCATCGCCGGGGAGGCAGACGACGTCGTTCCTCCCGCCGAAGGTCGCCGGGTGTACGCCGCGGCCTCGGACCCCAAGGAGCTCTGGATCGTGCCCGGGGCAGGGCATGGCGGCTTCGCCGCGGCGGCGCCCGAGGAGTACGGCAGGCGGCTCGTGGAATTCTTCGGGAGAGCGCTCGTTGCGCCCCCGAGCCCGTGATCGAGCAGGAGGGGCGTCAGCGGGAGACAGGCGTCTCGCCGAAGCTGCGCGACGCCCATTGCACCACGCGCCTCACGACGCGCTCTCGATCCTCCACACGGAAGAGTGTGTGGTCGGCTTCCGCGTAGAACGCGACGTCCACCACGGCGCGATCGTAGCGGGCGCGGACCATCTCGCGGAACTGCCCGTGGTGGTTGAAGTCGGTGTCCCCACCGAAATAGACGAAGAGCGTCCGCACGCCGCGCGTCACCAGGGCGCGAACGTCGGCCGCGAACTGGGCAGGGCTCGGGTACTTCCGCGCGAAGATAGACCCCATCAGCGCCCGCTCCTCGGCGCGCGGGTCGACGGGCACCCGGCCGGCGCGGACATCCAAGCGAGCGGTCACGTAGCGCCTCCAGCGGTGGCGGTCCAAGAGACGGCCCGGGTAGCGCAGCCAGAAGCCCGGCGTCCGGTATGCGTACCCCTCCAGGAAACAGGCTCCCACGACGCGCGCATCCTGCACCGAGAGCACGTGCGCCGAGTCGACGCTCGAGCAGAACCCTATCGGGACGAACGTGCGAGCGCCCAGGCGTTTCTCGAGCCACGCCATGGCCTCGCGTGCGTCTCCCAATGCGCGCTGCTGGTCGACCTGCGCGTCCTGCCGCACCTCGCTGTCGCCCATGCCGGAAAGATCGAACCGCAGCGACGCGAAGCCACGGCGTGCGAGCTCCCGTGCCAGGTCGACCTGGATGCGGTAGGGGCCGATGCGGTGCTGGATCCCGACGTTCCAGAAGAGGAACACCGGCGTCCCCGGGCGCGCGGGAACTGGCTCCGCCATGATGCCGACCAGACCGCCGTGGCTACCGAAGGCGATCGCGCGCTCGATCACGAAGGCTCCCTCGCGGTCAGCCGGGCGACGATGGCCGCCAGGCTCCGGCTCGCCAACAGCGCGGCCTCGCGCTGGCCTGCGTTCGTAGCCACGGGATCTTCCGGTACGAGGTCATGGCTCACCGTCGCGCCCGCATGGGTCAACGCATCGCGCAGCTCGCGGTGGTCTACGCGATCGTGCCCCGTCACGAGGGCGACGCGCTCGGCGTGTGGGGCCGGCAGCTTGAGGACATCGACGTCCTCCAGGGCACGGCGGAGCGCGGAAGGTACACGGAAGCCCATCAGCTCGTCCCATCGTCGACGCCCGTCGCGCAACAGTCGCAGGTTCGCCGTCACGTCGGACGCCTGGAGCTCGGCCAGGTAGGCGCGGCCCTTCACTACCGGCTCCCAGAGCACGAGCTGGGCCGCCGTCACGTTTCGGGTGCAGGCCAGCTGGGCGAGCGTTGCCCCCAGCCGCATGCCGACGACGGATACGTGCTTCGCTCCCGAGTTGTCCTGCAGCTCCTGCCGGGCCATGGCAACATCCTCCAGCCAGGCGTCGATGGTGCCGTTCTCGACTTGCCCCCACGAGTCGCCTGTCCCGGTCCAGTCGAAGCGCAGCACGTGGAAGCCCTCCCGCGCGAGCATCGCCGAGAGCCGCCGGAAGGCCCAGTGCGCCATGGAGTACTCCTGAACGCCCGGGTAACAGAGCAGGACCGCAGCATCTGGACGGGTGGCGTTCCGGGGAGGATCGTGAATGCCGAAGAGCGGACGTGCAGAGCTGCCGAAGTAGAAGGGACGCACGCCAGTCCGAGGATATCACGCCCTAGTGGCGTGCTAAGTTTGGCGGCACTCTCGGGGGCCTTCATGACGGAACGACTGGCCGATCAGCTTGCATCGCAGGACGAGTTTGACCCCTTTGCGGGTCCCGCGATCCTGGCCACGGCGCCCACCACCGAGCCGCAGCGTGAGGTCTGGATGGCCTCGCAGATGGGGGTAGATGGCTCGCTTGCGTACAACGAGTCCGTCACCGTGTGGATGAAGGGGCCGCTCGACGTGGATGCTCTGCAGGCTTCACTGCGAGACGTCGTGGAGCGGCACGAGGCGCTGCGGTCAACGTTCAGCGCCGACGGTCTGACCCTCGTCGTCTCTGCTGGCGTAGAGCTGCCGGTGTTCACGCACGACGCCGCCCAGCTGGCCCAGGACGAGCGCGAGGCGGCGTGGGAGGCGCTACTCGTGCGCGAGGTCACCGAGCCGTTCAATCTCGTGCGCGGTCCGCTCGCACGCGCGGCCGTCTTCCGGGTGGGGCCTGACGAGCATCGCGTCGTGTTCACGGCCCACCACATCGTCTGCGACGGCTGGTCCACGGCCGTCATTCTGCGCGAGTGGGCGTCGTCCTACTCGGCCCGGGTCGGCAGCGGGGCGCCGGGGCTGCCGCCCGCAGACTCGTTCAGTGCCTATGCGCGCGCCGAGACCACACCGGAGCGTGTCCGGGTCGCTGCCGACAACGAGACGTACTGGGTTGCCCGGTTCGCCGACGCGATCCCCGCCTTCGATCTGCCCGCCGACCGACCGCGTCCGCCACGCAAGACCTACCCTTCGCTACGCGTGGATCACGTGCTCGAGGAAGGGCTCGTGCGCGACCTGCGGAAGCTGGGGAGCGGGGAGCGCGCGAGCCTCTTCGCGACGCTTCTCGCTGGGTTCCAGGCGCTGCTGTCGCGTCTGTCGGGACAGAGCGATCTGGTCATTGGCGTCCCCGCGGCGGGTCAGTCGGTCGGGGGCCACGAAGGGCTCGTGGGCCATTGCGTCAACATCCTGCCCCTCCGTACCCAGGTCGATCCCGGCGCGACCTTCCGTGCGCTGCTCGGGAGCGTGCGCGGCAGTGTGCTCGAGGCCTACGACCACCAAGAGTACACTTTCAGCAGCTTGCTCAAGCGGTTGCCGCTGGCGCGTGATCCCAGCCGCCTTCCGCTCGTGTCGGTGGTCTTCAACGTCGACCGCGGTCTGAAGGACGACGAGCTCCGCTTCGGGACCCTCTCGACACGCGTCACGACGAACCCAAGGCGCTTCGAGAACTTCGACGTGTTCGTCAACGCGGTCGAGCTGCAGGGCCGGGTCACCCTCGAGTGCCAGTACAACACTGACCTCTTCGACAGGGCGACCGTGGAGCGCTGGCTCGCGTCGTACGAACGTCTCCTTCGCGGTGTGGTCGATGACCCGTTATGTGTCGTCGGTCGCCTTCCTGTCGTGACGGACGCGGAGCAGGCGCTCATCGCAAAGTGGAACGCATCGACCGCGCGCGAGGTGGCGAGAGACCTCTGCGCGCACGAGCTCGTGGAGGCGCAGGCCACGCTGACGCCGGATGCGGTCGCAGTGGAGGACGGTGTCGGTAGGCTCACGTACGCGGAGCTCGATGCGATGGCGAACCGGATCGCGCGCAAGCTCCGCGCGATGGGGGTGCGGCGTGGATCGCTGGTCGGGCTTTGCCTGGAGCGGTCGCGCGACATGGTGGTGGCGCTGTTCGGGATTTTGAAGTCGGGGGGCGCGTACGTGCCGGTCGACCCAGGTTTCCCGAAGGAGCGCATCGCGTTCATGCTGGAGGACGCGCAGTGCGGTGTGCTCGTGACGCAGTCGAAGCTGCGCGGGGAGCTGCCAGGTGGAGCAACGCTGCTCGATCTCGACGAGGCGCGGGCGGAGCTCGCGTCCATGAGTGGGGATGCGCTCGAGCGAGTGGCAGGCCCCGACGACCGCGCGTACGTCATCTACACATCGGGTTCGACCGGCAAGCCGAAGGGGGTGGAGCTTCCACATCGCGCGGTCGTCAACTTTCTGTCGTCGATGGCGAAGGAGCCGGGGCTGACGGCGGAAGACGTGCTGGTGGCAGTGACGACGCTGTCGTTCGACATCGCCGTGCTGGAGCTCTACCTCCCGCTGACACTGGGGGCGAAGGTGGTCGTGGCGACGCGCGAGGACGCGTCGGACGGAGCGGCGCTGCAATCCCTCCTTCAGCGAACGAACGCGACGGCCATGCAGGCGACACCGGCGACGTGGCGGCTGCTCCTCGAGGCGGACTGGAAGGCTCCGTCGCGCTTCAAGGCGTTGTGCGGGGGCGAGGCGTTGCCCCTAGAGCTGGCGCGGACCCTGACCGAGCAAGCTTCCGAGGTCTGGAACATGTACGGACCGACGGAGACGTGCGTGTGGTCGACCTGCGAGCGGCTCGTGGCGCCGGTAGACGAAGTGCTCATCGGCAGGCCGATCGCCAACACCACCGTTCACGTGCTCGACGGGGCAATGCAGGCCGTACCCATTGGGGTGCACGGAGAGCTCTACATCGGGGGCCGCGGCGTCGCGCTCGGCTACCTGAAGCGCCCGGAGCTGACCCGGGAGCGATTCATCCAGGGGATGTACCGGACGGGAGATGTGGTGCGCCTACGCGCTGACGGTCGCCTCCAGTACGTGGGGCGCAACGACAATCAGGTGAAGGTGCGAGGCTACCGCATCGAGCTCGGGGAGATCGAGTCACGCCTTGGCGAGCAGGCCGCGGTCCGCGAGGCATGCGTGGTCGTCAAGGAGTTCAGCCATGGCGACGCTCGGCTCGTGGCCTACTTGGCAACCAAGGCGGGCGCGCAGGCGACACAGACAGAGCTCCGTCAGCATCTCCGGGCAACGCTGCCCGAGTACATGGTGCCTCAGCATTTCGTGCTCGTGGATGCCATCCCGCGCCTCCCCAACGGGAAGATCGACCGGAACAGCCTGCCCTCGCCCATGCCGGACGAGGCTCGGGATGGTTTCGTCGAACCCCGCACGTCGACGGAGAAGATGCTCGCCAAGCTTTGGCAGGACGTCCTGGGCGTAGGACGCATCGGGATTCGCGACGACTTCTTCGCCCTGGGGGGTCACTCGCTACTCGCATCGCAGGCGATCGCACGCCTGCGGCGCGACCACGGCGTTGAAGTGAGCTTCCGCAAGATGTTCGAGACGCCGACCATCGAAAAGCTCGCAGCAACCATCGAAGCGACTCCGTCCGGGGCCTCGCTGCGCCCCGCCGAGCTGCCGCCGCGAGGAAGCTCCGGCCCTGCGCCGCTGTCCATCGCGCAGAGTCGCTTGTGGCTGCTGGAGGAGATGGACCCGGCGCAGCGGCTCGTGCACAACCTGTGCGCCAGCTGGCGCCTCACGGGTGCGCTCGATGTCGTCGCGATGCAGCGGACGATCGACGAGATCGTGCGGCGTCACGAGATCCTGCGGACGGGCTTCGAGTCGCGAGGGGGCGAGCCAGTGCAGGTGCCACATGCAGAGCGCGCCATTGGCGTGCGGGTGGTCGACCTCACCTCGTTGGCCGAGCGCGACCGCGCAGCCGCGCTCTCGGCAGGGCGCGACGCCGAGGCTGCCGTGCCGTTCGATCTGGCGCGCGACCCCCTGCTGCGGGTCACGCTCTTTAGGCTCGCTCCGGACTGTCACGTGCTGTCCACCGTCCAGCACAACATCGTCTGGGACGGGTGGTCGTTCGACGTCTTCCTCAACGAGGTGAGCGCGCTGTACCCAGCCTTCGCGCGGGGTGAGCCCTCGCCCCTCCCCGCGCTGCCCCTCACCTACGCCGATTTCGCCTCGTATCAGAAGGGTTGGATAGACGGCCCCGACTTCGAACGGCAGGCCGCCTTCTGGCGCGCACAGCTCGCGGGCGCAGAACGACCTTTGGAGCTGCCCACCGACAGGCCCCGCAAGGGTACCCGGTCACATGAAGGCGGCAGCGACGGTACCCACATCTCAGGCGAGCGCGTGGGCGCCCTGACGGCGCTCGCGCATGCGCGGGGCGCCACGCTCTTCATGCTGGTCTTCGCCGCGTATGGGGTGCTGATGCACCGCTACACGGGGCAGCGCGAGTTCTTGGTGGGTGTGCCGACGCGTGCACGTAGTCGACCGGAGCTCGAACAGCTCATTGGCCCCTTCGTGAACACAGTCCCGGTCCGGATGAGGGTAGATCCGGCGATGACGTTCGCCGAGCTTCTGGACCAGGTCCGCGAGGCCACCCTCGATGCGTTCGAGCATCAGGAGGCACCCATGGACACCCTTGGCGTCCGCGCTCCCATGCTCCGGGCTTTGTTCTCGCTGCAGGACGCACGAGCACGTCCCGTCCGCATCGGCGATCTAGACTTGGCACAGGAACACGCGGTAGCGCCAGTCGCTGCAAGTGAGTTGATGCTCTGGGCGATGGAGAGCCGAGCCGATCTGCTTCTGATGTTCAACTACGCCACTGATCTGTTCGAGGCGCGGACCGTGCGGCGCATGCTCGACGCCATGGACGCAGTGCTCGCGGGTGTCGAAAAAGATCCAACACAGCAGATCCGCACCATGCCCGTCCTCGGTGTGGAGGAGCGTCAGGCGATTACCGGCGCCGCTGGCGCCCTGTCGACCGGGGGACGCCCCGACTTGTTCTCGCTGGTCGCGCGGTGGGCCGAGCGACGCCCGCAGGACATCGCAATCGAGCACGAAGGAGCACGCCTGTCGTACGGCCAGCTCGTTACCCACGTCCGTGGCGTTGCGGAGACGTGGGCCGATCGTATGACGACCGGTACGCACGTTGCCGTGCATGTGAGCCGGGCTGACGACCGGATCGTGGCCATCCTCGCGGTCCTCTCGGCGGGAGCGACGCTCTCGCTGGATGGCGACCAGGCGAGCGTCGTGCTCACCGAACTGCCCGCGTCGGCCGGTGACTGCAAGGCATCGCGGACCTTGGCTGACAGCGCCGTCGCGTACCGGGACCACTGCGCAGAGCCGAGGCAGGGCTCCCTCGCCCTCGTGCTGGAGGACCTGGCAGAGGCGACGGGGTTGCAAGCCCAGGACGTGGTCGCCGTTGGCGTGGACCTCCGCGGCGCAAGCGCGCTATGCGCGCAGCTACTGCCGCTCGTCGCGGGCGCTCGCCTCACGTTTCAGCCCTCCGAGGAAGCTGGTGCCCATACAGCTCCGACGGTGCTCATCGTCCCGGCGGCTGCAAGCCAACCTCGACGAGACCCGGAGGTAGCGAAGACCATCGTGATCGGCGTCACCTCGCCCGGGTTGTGGTCGAGTCTGCGCGATGCGCGGCGGCCTGCCTTCGGCGTGCATATGTCGGTGGAGCTCGGGCAACCCATCAGCGTCTGCGTCGCGGGGGCCGATCCGCGCCCGATGCTGGGGCGACCCCTGCGAGGCGTTCGCTTTCGAGTCGTGGACGGTGAAGGCGAGGACGCTCCGATCGCAGCCGGGGGCGCTCTGCTCGTCGACGTCGGGGACGGGGAGGTGCCGACCGGTCAGCGCGTCCGACTTTCGGCGGACCGGACCTTCGAGCACGTGGGTCGGACGGACGGGAAGGTGCAGCTCGACGACCGCCTGGTGGATCCGGTGGCGATCGCGCGAGCGCTCGAGCAGCACCCGGCTGTCCGGGAGGCGTGGGTCTCGATCCGCGAGGACCGCGCGGGGCAACCACGCCTCGTGGGGTACTGGGCATCCCGGCGTGATGTGACCTACACGGAGACCGAGCTCCGCGACTGCGTGCGGAACACCCTCGGCGGTGGCCTCGTGCCCCGCGTGCTCGTCGAGCTCGACGCACTGCCACGCGACGCGAGCGGTACGGTTGACGAGGAGCGCCTCGCCTCGCCCTACGAAGCAGATGTCACGCAAGAATACGTGGCGCCACGAACGGAGGAGGAGAGGTACGTGGCGTCCGCGTGGCAGCAGGCGCTGGGGGTCGCGCGGATCGGCCTCCACGACAACTTCTTCGACCTCGGCGGGCATTCGCTACTCTGTTTCCGCTTCATCGCACGCGTCGAGAAGGAAACCGGCAAGCGCATCAGTCCGCGCGTGGTCCTCCTGAACACGCTCCAGCAAGTCGCGGCCGAACTCGAGTCTACCCGGACAGACGTGTCTGCAACGACGGCGCCTAGCGCCTCGGAGCAAACCCGGCCCGTGGGTGCTCGGGAACGTGGCATCCGGAGCTGGATCAAGAATCTAGTGAAGCGCTGATCGTCCCAACGTCACGACGGCTGCTCGAGCTTCTGGTACTTCCCCGGCTGGTTCGGGCTTGGCACAAACCAGGCGGGGTTGCCCTCCGAGTCGCGCCCCAGCCGCGCACCAGGCACGGGCGGCCGGCTCGCGTCGAGCTGGGGTGTCGTAGCCTTCGATCTCGGCTCGGGGAGGAAGCCGCTCTCCTGCATCTCCGTCACGGCCGACTTGAACGCCTGGATGATGGTGTCGACGTCCGCATGGGTGTGCGCGGTCGTGAAGAAGCACGGGAACCCGTCCATGATGTGCACGCCCCGATCGCGCAGCATCACGAACAGCAGATCGCCCCACGGATGCTCGTCGGTGTAGAAGGTCTTCCAGAGCGAGCCGAAGTGTCGAATCTCGAGGGGGGCCTCGGCCTGCTTGAAGAACGCATTGAGCTCGCGCGCCAGCTTGTCCGTCTTGGCGTTGGTCTCGCGCTGGAGCGCAGGGCCTTGCTCCTTGAGGTGGAGCAGCACTGCCTTGGTGGCAGCTAGCGCGAGCGGGTGTCGTACGAAGGTGCCGGCGAAGTACGTCACGCCGACGGTCGGGACCGACGCGTCCCCGAACTCCCAATGCCCGCCGTCGAGCGCATCCATGTATGCGCGCTTGCCCGCGATAACACCCACAGGCATTCCGCCGCCGATCACCTTGCCGTATGACGCCAGGTCGGCCCTCACGCCAAAGTGCTCCTGCGCTCCCCCGGGGCAGGTCCGGAAGCCGGTGATGACCTCGTCGAAGATGAGGACGGTCCCCGACGCCTCGGTCAGCGCACGCAGATCGTGGAGGAACTCGCGCGGCTGGAAGTCGGGGCGGCGGCTCTGAACGGGCTCGACGAGCACGGCGGCCAAGGTGTCCGCATGCTCTCGCAGGATGGCGAGAGTCTCCGGCGTTCCGTAGTCGAGGACGAGCACGTTCTCTGCCGTGGAAGCCATGATGCCTGGCGCCGCGGGGATCGATCGCAGCTTCTTGGTGCCACGCACAATGACCTCGTCGAAGATGCCGTGGTAGCTGCCAGTGAAGAGCGCAATCCGGCTGCGCCCCGTTACGGTCCGCGCGATTCGCATCGTACCCATCACGGCCTCGCTGCCCGTGTTGCAGAAGGCAGCTCGATCGAACCCGGTCAGCTCGCAGACGAGGCGCGCGCAGTCCCCCGCGAGCGGGGTCTGCGGGCCGATCTCGTAGCCGGTGTCGAGCTGGGCCTTGACCGCGTGGGTGACGAAGTCGGGCTGCCAGCCGAACAGGTTGCAGCCGAAGCCCATGAGTGTGTCTATGTACTCGTTGCCGTCGAGATCCCAGAGCCGGGCGCCGGCCGAGCGCTGCACGACGATCGGGTAGACGAGCTCCTTGATCGCGGGTCGGAAGCCGGTCGCGACCCGGGGGTCGGCCATGATGCGGCGATTGTCCTGCGTCCAGTGCTTCGACGCCTTGGTGCGCGCCGTGTAGCGCCGGATGAGGGCATCGAGGCGCGCGTGCTGTCGGGGCGTGAGCTCATCGGAGCGCAGGGAGATCCGGGCGATGGCGCCGAACGGCTTCTTCGCCGCGTCGATGTCCTCCACTGTTGGCGTCGGCGCCGGGACGGCCGGCGGTGGGGCGGTAGCACTCGGAAACTCGGGCGGTCTCGCGGCGGGCGCCTCGGGCTGCAGTGCCCCGGCGGCCGGCGAAGAGCCCTGCAGCGCCGCAAGCTGTTTCGCCATGAGCTGAAGCTGCTGTTCAATCACCCACTGCACCGTCCCCTGTGCTGCGCCAGGCGACGTCTGGAGCGCTGGCTGGGAGGATGCGGCCAGCGGAGCCGCCGGCATTGCGGCGGCCGGAGCGACCTGGACCGCGGCGGGTCGCTCGAGCTGGGGTGCGGAGGAGGGCATCTGGCGAGCGATGTGATCGGCCAGCGCCCTGATCGTCGTCATGCTCTCGACCAGCTGGCGGAACGTGACCTTGACCCCGGTCCTCTTCTGGACGGCCAGCGCGACCTGCGTCAGGAAGAGTGAGTCGAGCCCCAGCTCGACGAAGTTCGTGTCGAGGTCGTCTGCTCCGATCTCGATCCCGGAGGCGTCCTCAAAGATCTGGCGAAGGTCCGTCGCAATACGGGCGGCGTGCTGCCCTGAAGGTGACGACACGATGATGCTCTCCTCTCTCGTGGGATAGATGGTGCTGCCGTCGCTCGCGCTGCCGGCCGAGGCCGGGGGGGCGATCCAGTAACTCTGGCGCTCGAACGGATATGTCGGCAGGGCGACCCGCCGGCGTGTCTGTCCGCGCCAGAAAGCGGAGGGGGTGATCTCGATGCCGCAGCACCAGAGCCGGCCCACCGCAGACAGTAGCGCATCCCACTCGGTCTGCTCGGAGTCGCCCAGGGAGGAGATGGCCACCTGCCGTGACTTGTCGGTCACCTGCTGCCGGGCGAGCGTGGCCAGTGTCGCCCGTGGCCCCACCTCGAGGAGCACGGTGCCGGGCTCCCGCCACAGAGTCGCCACCGCCTCGGAGAAGCGCACGGTCTCCCGCAAGTGACGCGCCCAGTAGCCTGGGTCGCGAGCCTGCTCCGACGTGATCCAAGTGCCGGTCAGGGTGGACACGAACGGGATCCGGGGGGCGGAGAGCGAGACGTCAGCCACGAGGCGGGAGAACGGCTCCACCACGGGGTCCATCATCGGAGAGTGGAACGCGTGGGACGTGTGGAGCGGCTTGCACGCCAGCGCCTGCGCCTCGAGGCGTGACCGCAGCCGCGCCACGGCGTCGGGGGGCCCCGCCACGACGCACATCGAGGGGCCGTTGTCTGACGCGATCGCGAGCCCTGGCTCCAGGTGCTGCGCGACCTCCCCCGCAGGCGCGCGCACCGAAAGCATGTCGCCGGGCGGGCAGTCGAACATCAACTTGCCGCGTGCCCCCACTAGTCGCAGCGCGTGCTCGAGTGACATCACCCCCGCGAGCACCGCGCACACGAACTCGCCGATACTGTGGCCGACCATGGCACGCGGCCGGACCCCCCAAGACTCCCAGAGGCGTGCCAGTGCGTAGCCCACGGCGAAGAGCGCGGGCTGCGTGTACCGCGTCTCGCGCAACGATGCCGCCGCCAGCTCCTCGTCGCCTTGGCCTGGAAAGAGAACGTGACGGAGGTCGCGCTCGAGGCTGCCCGAGAACCCCTCGGAGCAACGATCGATGCATTCCCGGAATAGCGCCTCGTCCCGGTAGAGGGATCGCCCCATGCCGACGTACTGCGCGCCCTGTCCCGGGAACATGAAGACGACCGACGCTTCGCGGGCCTCCGAGGGGCGGATGGGTAGTCGCTGGAGGTCACCCGTGAGAGCCTGGGCAGCCTCGAGGGCTACGTTCGCCACCACCGCCCGGCGGTGACGGAATGGTCGACGCCCCGTGTGCAGGGTGAAAGCGACGTCGGAGAGCGGCAAGTCAGGCGTGGCCTGGAGCTTTTCTCCCAGGGTTCGCGTGGCCACATCGAGCGCGGCAGGGGTGCGCGCCGAGATCAGGAGTACCTGCAGCGAACGGCTCGCGCCGGGCGGCTCGGGCGGCGGAGCCTCCTCCAGGACGACGTGCGCATTGGTCCCGCCGACGCCGAACGAGCTCACGCCAGCGCGTCGCGGCTCGCGCCCGCGCGGCCAGGCCGTGGGCTCCTTGTTCACGAAGAACGGCGTCTTGTCGAAAGTGATCTTCGGGTTCGGCGCCCGGAAGTGCACGGTCGGCGGGATGAGCTCACGCTGCAGGGAAAGCGCGGTCTTGATGACCCCGGCGACGCCTGCGGCGATCACAGCGTGGCCGAAGTTGCTCTTGATCGAGCCGAGCGCGCAAAAACCCGTGTCGGACGTGTGTGCGCGGAACGCGCGCGTGAGAGCCTCGACCTCGATCGGGTCTCCGAGCGGCGTCGCCGTTCCATGCGCCTCGAGGTACGAGATCGACCGGGCCCCGACCCCGGCGTCCGCCTGCGCCATCGCGATGACCATGGCCTGACCGTCAACACTCGGCGCGGTGAAGCTGGCCTTGGCAGCCCCGTCGTTGTTCACCGCAACGCCTCGAATGACCGCGTAGACCGTGTCTCCGTCGCGCAGGGCGTCACTCAGCCTGCGCAGTACGACCATTCCGGCACCGTCGCTGAACACGGTGCCCTGCGCGTCCGCGTCGAACGGACGAGTATGCCCGTCGTTCGAGAGCATGCCGCCCTCTTGATAGAGGTAACCACCTCGTACGGGCACCGTGATCGCGACACCGCCAGCGAGGGCGAGATCGCACTCGCCTGCGCGCAGGCTGCGGACTGCCTGGGCGATGGCGACAAGCGACGTCGAGCACGCGGTGTGGATGCTGAGAGCAGGCCCCGTCAGGTCGAGCTTGTGCGCGATGCGTGTCGCAACATAGTCCTTCTCGTTGGCAACCATGGCCTGGAAGGCTCCCACAGCCTCCACGACCTCCGGACGCTTGACGACGTTCTCGCTCCAGTAGGTGTCGTTGTACTTGCCGGCGAAGACGCCGATGCGTCCGTCGAACGAGCCCGGGACATGCCCGGCATGTTCGAGCGACTCCCAGGCGAGCTCCAGGATCACGCGCTGCTGGGGGTCCGTGACCTCCGCCTCGCGCGGCGAGATACCAAAGAACGATGCGTCGAACTGCTCCGCGTCCTCTAAAATACCGCGGGCCTTGACGTACTGTGCGTCTGTGCGGAGCGAGGCCGGGATGCCGGGATCCAGCTGGTCGTCGCTGAAGAAGGAGACGGTCTCGCGGCCGTCGCGGAGCACTTGCCACAGTTCGTCTACCGTGCGTGCGCCCGGGTACCGGGCGGCCATGCCGACGACGGCGACGGCGGCGTGACCGCCGTCGCCAGTGTGAGCGTAGCGCTCGACCCGCTCGGCAAGGGCGCGCACCGGATCGGGTCGGCCCAGCGAATCAGCCAGGTCGCGGATAGTGGGGTGCTCGAAGATCGAGACCGCAGACACGTCGAGGCCCAGTTCGTCGCGGATGCGGGCGGCTGCGCGGACCGCGAGCAACGAGTTCGCGGCGAGGTCGAATACGTTGTCGGTGGCGCCAACCGGCGAGACTCCTAGCATCTCGCTCCATATGTCGCAGAGTGAGCGCTCGAGATCCGACGACGGTGTCACGAAGGGGTTCGCCAGCTCCGGTCGGTCCGACGTGGGCGCCGGCAACGCGCGCGTGTCGAGCTTGCCGTTTGCCGTCAGGGGGAGTGCGTCGAGCCATACGAACGCGGACGGGACCATGAACGCCGGCAGCCGCTCGCCGAGCGCCTGTCTCAGCTCCGACAGCGGCGTCCGCGCCCCGCTTGCGAGGAGGTAGGCCACGAGGCGCTTGTCGCCAGGAGCGTCCTCGCGGGCCACGATCACGGCGCTCCGTACGCCCGCCAAGGAGGCCACCGCCGCCTCGACCTCGCCGAGTTCGATGCGGTAGCCGCGGATCTTCACCTGCGTGTCTGCGCGGCCGACGAACTCGATGGAGCCATCCGCGAGGTACCGGACCAGATCTCCAGTGCGGTACAGTCGGTCTCCCGCTTGGAACGGCGAGGCGATGAATCGCTCGGCGGTGAGCTCTGGCCGGGCCAGGTAGCCACGCGCGACACCATCACCGCCGATGTAGAGCTCGCCGGTCTCGCCGACGGGAACGAGGGCGCGTGCCGCGTTGAGCACGTAGACGCGGGTGTTGCGGATCGGGCGTCCGATCGGGATGGAGCGTATCTGGGCGGGGAGCGGACGCGGGATCGGGTAGCAGCACGCGAAGGTCGTGGTCTCTGTGGGGCCATAGCCGTTGATCAGTTGGGTCCGCGGGAGGTGCTCGAGGGCACGCCGGACGTGCGGGACGCTCAAAGCCTCGCCCCCGACCAGGAGCTGACGCAAGCCCGCGAGAGATCGCGGGTCGAGGTCGACGATGGTGTTGAAGAGCGACGCGGTGAGCCAGGCGGTCGTCACGCCATGTCGCTCGATCGTGTCGCGGAGCCCACGTGCGGTTGGGACGCGCTCAGGGTGCAAGACGACCCGGCCCCCCTGCAGCAGCGCACCCCAGATCTCGAACGTCGACGCGTCGAACGCAAGCGGCGCGGCGTGGAGGAGGGTCTCTTCTGGCCCCAGGCGGACGTAAGCGACGTCGCGGACGAGGCGATCGATCGCGCGATGGAGGACCTCGACGCCCTTGGGGATCCCCGTCGAGCCCGACGTGTACATGACGTACGCGAGGCTGTCGGGGCCAGAGTCGAGACGCAGGGCTCCGTCGGGCTCGGCAGAAGCCTCGCCCCCTTCGCCGTCCACGACGATCACCCGGCCACGGCCCACAAAGCGCTCGCGAAATGAGGGCTGTGTGATGATCAGGGCGGCGGACGAGTCCTGGAGCATGAACAGCGCGCGCTCGGTCGGGTACTGCGGCTCGATCGGGACGTAGGCGCCGCCAGCCTTGAGGATGGCCACCACCGCCACGATGGCGTCCGGACTTCGCTCGAGGCAAACGGCGACCCGGTCCTCCGGGCGGAGGCCGCAGACGCGAAGGTGACGCGCCAGCTGGTTGGCGCGCGCGTCGAGCTCGGCGTAGCGCAACTGTCCCCGCGCGTGCTCGACCGCGATGGCTGTGGGCCGCGCACGCACGACGGCCTCGAAGAGCTCGGGGACGCTCTTGCAGCAGCCGTCGCCTGTCTCCGTCGCGTTCCACTCGACCAGCAGCCGCTGCTGGTCTTCGCTGGAAAGCGAGCTCATGACGGCAACCACACGGTGGTGTGCACGTGTCCGTATGCAAGGGCGTGCCGGCCAGTGAACGTTCGTCCGCGGGGGAACCCGTCCGCCAGGTCCCGGAGCAGGCATAGCTCCAGCGTGCCTTCGCCAGGACGCTCACGAACGATCCGGGTGACCCTGGCGTCTGCGAACTCGAAGAAGACACCGGTGCAGGGGTTGACGCACTTGAAGAGGCTCTCCTTCGCCGAGAAGATGAGCGTCGCATCTTCCGCCTCACACTCTGGACGAAGCCATCGCCGTTCGTCCGCGACAAATACGAGCGGACCTGCCTCACGCAGCGCCGCCTCATCGAAGACGACCTCCGAATCGATCCCGAGGGCGCGCAGCGTCCGGGCTGGCGCTACCATTGCCCACGCGAGGGTGGCTGTGTGTGTGATCGAGCCGACGAAGCCGGAAGGCCAGAGCGGGTTTCGCTGCGGTCCAACTCCAACGTCCACTTCCCGCGCCCCTGCGTCGTAGAGTGCCTGCGCAGCACAGCGCCGGCCAGCGGCAAATTCACGCGCCCGCTTGCCGTTGCGCCTTGGTGAGTCCGGAGCGATCGTCGCGCGTCCGTGCGTCCCTTCGAGCCAGATCGGTGGGGCCGTCCATGGCCCGAGTGGCGAGGGAGCGCACGACGCGGACACGGTCTGGAAGTGTACGTCAGTCAGTCAGGGCATGTCGAACACGGCATGGCACCCCTCCGAGCGGGCGCCCGTGGCATCATGCCGCGGCATGAAGTGGTGCTTGGCTCTTCTGTTCGTGATGGCGTCGTGCGGTTCGTCGGTCCAGCCACCGGCCTCCGTTGCAGCAGCTTCTGCATCGAGCCCGTCCGCGACGACGGCGCCCCCATCTAGCCCAAACCCTTCTTCGTCGGCCGTGCCCATCCTGCCCACCGGCGGCTCCATGCTCATCGGCGAGATCAACGCCCCCAAGGCCTTCAATCCGCGGCCCACGATCGAGGGTCTCAGCTCCCAGCTCGTCGACTGTTACAACAAGGCCCGCGTGGGCAACCCGGACCTCCGTGGCAAGGTCACGCTACAGATCAACGTCAACGAGGCAGGTGCCGTCCTCTCCGTCGACGCGGCACCGGGGGGGCACGCCAGCGATCCGACACTCATCGCCTGCATCGGCGACCTGATGAGGTCAGGCGCACACTTTCCCAAGCCTGGTGGAATGGCGACCGTGAACGCACCGCTCGTCTTCCGTCCGTAGGCTGTTTCGCGCTAAGGCAAGCGTCGCAATGCCCGACCAGAAGCTGAAGGAGACCCTCGCCCGCATCGAGCAGGGGGGGGCGGCCAGGTACCACCAGAAAAACGCCGAGCAGGGCAAGCTGTTCGCACGCGAGCGCATCGCGCGTTTGCTGGACCCCGGGAGCTTCTCCGAGGACGCCGCCCTGGCAAACAACCTCGATCCCGAGCTGGCCGCCGATGGGGTCATCACCGGGACCGGGTGCGTCGCCGGCCGTACCGTCGCCGTCATGGCAAACGACTCGACCATCAAGGCAGGGTCGTGGGGACGGCGCACGGTCGAGAAGATCCTCCGGATCCAGGAGACGGCGCAGCGGCTACACGTACCGATGCTCTACCTGGTCGACAGCGCAGGCGCGCGCATCACGGATCAGATCGAGATGTTCCCCGGTCGCCGTGGAGCGGGCCGCATCTTCTACAACCAGGTGCAGATGAGCGGGCAGGTGCCCCAGGTCTGCCTGCTGTTCGGCCCCAGCGCCGCCGGCGGCGCGTACATCCCCGCCTTCTGTGACGTGGTGGTGATGGTCGAGGGCAACGCCAGCATGTACCTCGGTAGCCCGCGCATGGCCGAGATGGTCATCGGCGAGAAGGTGACCCTCGAGGAGATGGGGGGCGCCAAGATGCACTGCTCGACCAGCGGGTGCGGCGACGTGCTCTGCAAGACGGAGGACGAGGCCATCGCCTTCTGCAAACGGTACCTGGCCCTCATGCCCGAGAGCTTCGAACAGCCGCCCCCGCGCGAGGCCGCTCGAGCGCCGAGGAGCACTGGAAAGCGTATCGAGGACATCGTCCCGGCTGACGAGAACAAGCCCTTCGACATGCTCGCCGTCATCCGCGAGCTCATCGACGAGGACTCGTGGCTGGAGATCAAGGCCCTCTTCGCACGCGAGATCCTCACCGGCTTCGCCCGCATCGAGGGGCGTGCGGTCGGCATCGTGGCCAACCAGCCCAAGTGGCTGGGCGGCATCCTCTTCGTCGACAGCGCCGACAAGGCGGCACGCTTCATCTGGCTGTGTGACGCGTTCAACATCCCGCTCCTGTACCTGGCCGATGTCCCCGGGTTCATGATCGGCACCAAGGTCGAGCGGCAGGGCATCATCCGGGCAGGCGCCAAGATGATCGCAGCGGTGAGCGAGGCCACGGTGCCGAAGCTCAGCGTCATCGTCCGGAAGGCCTACGGCGCTGGTCTGTACGCAATGTGCGGGCCGGCTTTCGAACCGGACGCATGCATCGCGCTCCCCACCGCTTCCATCGCCGTCATGGGCCCGCAGGCGGCGGTGAACGCCGTATTCTACAACAAGATACAGGAAGTCCCGGCTGGCCCTCAGAGGGACGCGTACGTGGCCGAGCTCCGCGAGGAGTACCGCGCCGACATTGACATCCTCAAGCTCGCCAGCGAGATGGTCGTCGACGCCGTGGTCCCCGGCGACCGGCTACGTGCGGAGATCGTGGCGCGCTTGCAGCGGGCAGAGGGGAATAGGGCCGTACCCCGCCCCTTGAAGAAGCACCTCATCTCCCCCGTGTAACCTGCCTCTGGTAGCCTTCCCTCCGTGGAGAAGGCCCTGGAGCAGCGCATTGTCGGCACCTCGGTGGCTGGCAAGTACCGCATCCGGCGCATCATCGGGTCGGGCTCCATGGGCATCGTGTGCGAGGCTGAACACCTCGAGATCGGCAAGCGCCTCGCCATCAAGATCATCGACGCGTCGCTGGCCGGGATGAGCGACATCGCGATGCGTTTTCGACAAGAGGCGCGTGCGGCCAGCCTGGTGGAGAGCCAGCACATCGTGCAGGTGTTCGACGTCGGCGCCGACGAAAAGCTGGGGCTCTACCTGGTGATGGAGTACCTGACGGGCGAGGACCTTTCGGCGCTCATCGCCCGCAAGAAACGCCTGCCCGTCGACACGTCCGTGCGCATCGCGGTGCAGGTAGCGCGCGGCCTCGCGAAGGCCCACGAGGCAGGCGTCGTTCATCGTGACCTCAAGCCCGCCAACATCTTTCTCACCGAGCGCGAGGACGACGAGCCGCTCGTGAAGATCCTCGACTTCGGGATCTCGAAGGTCATCGACGCGTCACGCGCGGAGTCCCACCTCAAGCTGACGCGCGCGGGCACTGTCGTGGGCACCCCGCAATACATGTCACCCGAACAGGCGCAGGGGTACTCCGTCGACGAGCGGACGGACGTGTGGGCGCTCGGCCTCGTGCTCTACGAGATGCTCGCCGGCCGTGCGGCCTACCCTGAGCTGCCCACCTACGAGGCCTTCATCATCCACCTTGTGTCGCACCCGCCGGATCCGCTTCGTCAGGTAGCTCCATGGGTTCCGGGCCTGCTCGCCGACGTCGTGCATCAGGCCATCGAGCACAGCTTGGAGAAGCGCATCCCCAGCTGCATCGAGCTGGTCAGGCGCCTCCTGGATGCTCATCCTCTGCCCGGGTTTCGCAACTCGAACCTCGGGACCCCCGATCTCGCCGACACCTGGGCGGATCCTTCGGGGCGTTCTCCCTACGCCCTGGACCACGACCGTGGGCCTGGCGAGACCATGCACGCAGTGCATGCCGTCGCATCGCACGACACGCCCAACGAGGACACGCTGACCATCGACGTCGACGTGGCAATGGAGCCGACGTTGCCACCCAGGCCGGTGAACCCCGGTCCCCTCGCACGCTCCGGCGTGCGCTCTCCGGCGGACGAGTCGTCGGAGGACGGTGCAGACGACGCGCCGCAGTTCTTCGACCGCAAGACGCTCGAGAAGGCCGCCTCACCCTCATCGGGGCCCCGGAGCGGGGAGGTGACGGTCGACAGCCGCTCCGCCACCACCATGCGCACCGAGAAGAAGGACCTCGCAGCGTACGCTGCCGCACAGCGTATCCCGCTGGGGTGGATGGCGCTCGCCTTCATCGCCCTCGGGCTGGTGGTGGTCGTCGCCCTGGCGCTGCGCTAGATGCCTCGCGCTCGCCTTGGCTTTGCGCTCGGCATGGTCGCGCTGGTCCTCGTGACCACGACGCACGGCGCCCTCGCGGGCCACCCAGACGGAGCGACACTCGTGCGCCTGCTCGGTGCGCGCGCGCAGCAGGCCTTCGCCCCGCGAGGCGCACCCGGCATCGGCGCGCTGGTGACCCTGCCTCCGGGAATGCGCGCCAGCGACGTCAATCTGCTGCAGGCGGCACCTGGCTTCGCACGCCTGTGGGGCGCCCCGTCCACCATCGTCGCGTTTGCGGCTGCCCACCCCGACCTGCACGTCGAGGTCGTGCCGCCGCTGCATCTCCTGCTCGACACGGCGACCGTCTACATCACGTCCGGCCTGGCGAACGAGAGCGGTCTGGATGGAACGGGCGTTCTGGTCGGCGTGGCCGACACGGGCGTAGACGTCACGCACCCCGACTTCCTCGACGCGCAGGGCCACACGCGCATCGCCTGGCTACTCGACCTCTCCTCGCCCCCGCGCGGCGTGTACCCTGACCTGGAGCAACAGTTCGGGTCCACCGACTCGGCTGGGAACCTGGTGGCCGGTGCAGTATGGGCGGCGTCCGACATCGACACCCTCCTTGCCCAGCCTACGCAGCTGTCCCAGCTGCCGCAGGACGAGGTCGGGCACGGTACGCTGGTGACGTCGTGCGCGGCTGGCAACGGATTGCAGGGGCGCTCCATCTATCAGGGCGTTGCGCCGAACGCGACCATCCTCGTCGCACGCGTCACGTCATCGGGCAGCGACTCGATCAGCAACGCCGACCTCCTGCAGGGCACGGCATTCCTCTTCAACCGCGCCGACAGCATGGGAATGCCTGTCGTCGTGAACCTGTCCGTGGGGACCGACTTTGGGTCGCACGACGGCACGATGTCGTGGGAGCAGACGCTCGCGAGCTACGTGGGACCCTCCTTCCCCGGACATGCCCTCGTCGCGGCTGCTGGCAACAGCGGCTCCATTGCCGACTCGCCCGTCCACGAGAACGTGTACGTACAGTCAGGCACCAGGCTCCACGTTCCCCTGCCGATTCCCAACGCCTCGCAGAGCGGCGGCGTGCAGATCTGGGTGTCAATGCACGCGGGAGCGAACGTGAGCGTTGGGCTCGATGGGCCGGATGGAACGTGGATTTCTCCGGTCGGCCCCAACCAGTCAGGGAGCAAGAGCACCAGCGACTACACCGCGGTCGTCGACAACGGCCAGGCCAGTGGCAGTCCCGTGCCAGCCGGTTCGAATGGCGCCGTCGTGATCTGGCAGGGCGCGTGGCCAGCGGGCACCTACTCGGTGACTCTCTCTGGCACGGGAACGGTGGACCTCTACGTCCAGGGGACGGGCGACGAGGCGGGCGTGGGTGCGGTGGGCTGGGCGAACGGGGTGCGCGAAGGGACGATCCAGCTGCCCGCGACCAATCCATCCATCATCGGCGTTGGTTGCACGATCAACAAGACATCGTGGGGCAACCTCCACGGGGCGACGCTCGTCCTTCCGGTTCCTTTGCTCAACCCCGCGGGGACCATGCCCGACCCCGCGAACGACACGCGTGATCCGATCCCGGGCGAGCCCTGCTGGTTCTCCAGCGCCGGGCCCACCCTCACCGGGCTCGAGAAGCCCGAGATCATGGCTCCGGGCGCGGTCATCATCGGCGCTCTCTCGCAACAGGCCGTGCCTCCCTCAACGAACAGCATCTTCACCAACCCGGATTGCCCGAACAAGGAAGGCACGGGCCTCGACCCGGACTGCCAGCAAGTGGACGCGCTGCACGGCGCGTCCTTCGGGACCTCCTTCTCGTCGCCTCTCGCGGCCGGCGCGATAGCCATCCTCTTCCAGCGCGATCCGACGCTCACGCAGAGCGACGTTCTGGCGGCGCTGCAGGGGGGCGCGCACCCGTTGCGTGGTCCGTCGCAGTTCCAAGACCAGGGCGGTGTAGGGGAGGTGGACGTGATGGGAGCCGTCACCGCCGTCGACCGCATGCGTAGTACCCAGCTCGCGCTCCCGGTCGCGACCCAGAGCTGGATGACGTTCGGAGCCGACGTATTTCTCGCCGATGGGTCAACGCCCATGCAGGTGATCCTCGAGCTGCGCGGCGCGAGCACCAGCAAGGGGGCGGCTCCACCGGCGGATGGCTTCTCGGCCGACCGCCTCGTCGCGTACGCCCTGGTCGACGGCCTGCCCTACGCGGGCGCCATCCCGTCTCTGGTCCGTCGAGGGCCTGGTGTGTGGCTGGCCACCGTCCAGCTTCCGGCGGGGCTGGGCGGGAGCAACCTCACCATAGGCGCCACGTTCGACGGGAACGACATCGTCGCACCGAGATCCATCCCCATCGCTACGGACGCGTGGAACGCTGACTATCCACCGAGCGTCGAAGGAGGATGTCTTGTGGCAAAGGGGCAGCGGAACGGATGGGGTCTCGCCGGCGTACTCATCAGCACCCTGCTCCTGGCACGCCGGTACAAACGTCTGCTTCAATCCGCGTCCTGATCCGTCTTACCTAGGAGACCACCAAGGTTGACGGCCCACACAGGCAACGTGCCTGGTGGTACAACGCTTGCCGAGGATCCCATGAACATTCCCAGCGTTCGCGGCGTTGCCCTCGCTGCTCTGTTGGCCGCCCTGATCCCCAGTGCCTCTGGTTGCTATGCGGAGGTCGACGAGCCGCCCGTCTATGCGGAGGGGTACCAACCGCAGTTCTACGACGGGTATGTGGTCTACTACGACGACATCGGTCGCCCCTACTACTACGTGAACGGCGCGGTCGTCTGGGTCCCGCCGACCGCCCCTGTGTACGTAGGGCTGGTCAACCACTGGCGCGTCTACGGACGCGCGTACCACTCGTGGTACGCCACCCATGGGTACCGGTACCGCACGTATCGTGGCTACCGCCGCTAGCTCTCGCGCCTGTGACTCTCGTGTCAGCTTGTCACGACGACCAGCGCGGTACGACCTGACGCTGTCAGCTTGACGGGCAACCCGGATCTCCGGTTCAGCGCAGGAAAAGCAAGGTGGTACGGGCTATGCTCCGTATCTCCTCGATGCCGCGCACGCGACCGGTTTTCTGCGTCCTCCTGCTGTCCGCCATCTTCACGCCCCGCAGCGTCCGAGCGCAGAGCATCTCCTCACCCAGTGTGGAGCCAGACCGCCTCGTGAACGGGCAGGCCGCAACGTTGCGCCCTGCGGGCCTGAACCCGTATGGCATCAGCTACGCGGACTGCATGAACGACATGACCCTGCGATTCACCATCTCCGTGTCGGGATTCACTGCAGGGCAGAGCGTCCAGGTGTGGGGCAGCAAGACATCGGCGACGGGCTGCGTCGACCTGGCGGAGCGGGGAAGCGGCACCAGCCCGGTCTGCTGGACAGTCAGCCCGAGTATCGTCGGTCCAACGACGGCCGGTGTGGTGCAGCTCGAGGTGCGCGTGCAGGATCTGGTGGGCTGGCAAAGTGTTCCTCCCACGACCCAGCAGGAGGCGCTCAATCCCCCGCCGAAGGGTCCAGAGGCGTGCACCGCACAGCCGACCTTCGCAGTGGTGCCGATGACGGTGAACTTCATCGGCGTCGACGGGGACGGGAACCCCGTCGGGACCCCCTACATCTTCAGCATCCAGACCGATCTGGTCGGCCCACCAGCCCCCAGGGGCCTGTGCGAGGCTGCGGGAGAGACTCTACTCAACCTCAGTTGGACCCCCAACTCCGACTCGGACACGATCGGCTACGATTTCTACGTCGCCCCCATCCCTGCCCTCGTGCCTACCGATGCCAACATCGGCGTCGATTCTGGGCCACTGACCGTCTGTCCTGCCACCTCGGGCGACTGGGAAGGCGGCTGCTTCACGGTGCAGTCGGGTTCGACGCTCTCCCCGGAGTCGGGCACGTGCGCCGACAACGCGATCTGCGCAAACAACGTCCTCACCGGCGCCGTCGTGCCCGACGCGGGAACTGGTGCGAGCGACGCAGGCGATGATGGGGGAGGTGTGGAGAGCGACAGCGGCGCCAGCATCGGGGACGACGGCGGCACCGAGGTCGGCAGCGGTGGCATCTCCAGCGTCCCCGCCGAGTATCTCTACCAGGCCACTCCCACCCAGCTCACCATCCTTGGAGGCTCGGTGGCGCAGTACAACATGACCGGGCTGGTCGACTACGTGACCTACAACGTGGCCCTCGCGGCGGTCGATGGGATGGGAAACATCGGCCCGCCGTCCCCGGAAGTGTGCGACTACCCCGAGCCGGTGAACGACTTCTGGCAGACCTACGAGCAGGACGGTGGCGGCAAGAGCGGCTACTGCGCGCTCGAGACCATCGGGGTTGGTGGCTCCTCGCTGGCGGGCATTGCCTGCGCAGCGACCGTCGGCGCACTCGTGCGGCGTCGGCGACGCAAGGTCTACTGACAGGCCGTGTGGGGCGCGAAGCCAATGCGCTTCTGCGCCCGGTCGAAGATGACGATGTTGGAGCGCAGGATCGGGCTGCCGATGATGGCCGCTATCGGCAGCTCGGCTGAGACGCTGGCGTCCGTCACGAGCGAGGAGCACCACGCCTCGCCCTCGTACGGAAAGAGGTAGGATTCGGTCGCCGCTGCCTGTACGGCGACGGAGCCGAAGTTCAGCGTCAGGGCAGGGAGCGTCGCGTCGAGGGACGCCTTGGTCGCGCTCGAGGCCGCGCACGCGACGTTACCCCCCTGGGTATCGAAGAAGGACGAGCCGAAGACCTTCGTGAACGCCGCGTCGGCCTGGATGGCGGCGGTGAGCGCGTTGTACGCCGTCTGCTGCAAGAGAAAGCCCGAGGTGCCCGTGTCGACCACCGAGTCCGCGTACTGGGCGGTCGCGACGGGGATCGTCGTGCCGTTGACGGCCACCGAGGTCAGGCCCACCGAGTAGTATCCCTGCGCAAGAAAGCCTCCCGTCATCGGCACGTACTGGGGGGCCGCGGTCGTCGCCGAGGAATCGTATCCACCGAGCCAGAGGGTGCCGCCGTTGTCGCACAGCTGGGTGGCGAACACGTTGGGGATCTTGGCGGAGGCGACGAGGTCGTCGAAGTAGGCGTTGGTCCCGGGTAGCTCGGAACCTGCGGGTCCGAAGCCGATCACGCCTTCCACCTCGCCGCACTGGAAGAGCTGGAAGAATTGGCTCTGCGAGGTGATGGCGGTGAACTTGACGGTCGTGGCGCCCGTGCCCATCGCCACCGTGTCCTGGTAGATCTCGCCGGACCAGCTGCCAGTACCGAACTGCGAGCTCGCGGTCTGATGCTCATCCACGGCGCTCGAGCCGGGGGTGTACTCGGGTTTCACGCCGCAGTTCGAGCACGAGCTGGAGGCCACGCCCAGTGTCGTGGAGCCTGTGTCGACCAGGCAGGTGAACTTCTGGGAGCCACCCACGGTGACTGGCGCCGTGTAGACGACGGCCGGGCCGCACGCCGCGAGGGGAACGGTGATGAGGTCGGGGTTGGTCGCTTCGCCCCCGTCGCCACCGTCGGACTCCGCCACGGGGGAGTCGCTCGAGGTGCCCGAGTCCGTCGCCGTCCCGCCATTGGCGGTCGTCGATCCGCCGCACGCCGTCACGGATAGCAGCGCGAGACCCTGAAGCAATGACAGCGAGAGAACAGGAAGACGAAGCAGGTTCATGGCTGCGGCGCCAAGCAAACCATATGCCCCTACGCCCGCGGGGAAAATCGCACGGTTGTTCAGGCGCGACGAACGGGTGTCCATCCCGTGTGCGAAGGCTAACGGTTGGTGTCTAACCCTCCCGTTCACGCCTGCGGGAATCGTGCAGTGTCCCTGGCGTCGGTGGTCACCGGAGACACATGGGATCCTTGCTTCCAGGAGGGCAGGTGGCGAACCCGTTGAGGGGGGGTGGCACATTCGGCAGCACGGCTGTGCTGGACCGGGGGGCCACGTGAAGAGGCGAAGACCGTCGCGCCACCTCGAGCTCCGACCGCAGCCGCTCGTTCTCTGCACGAGCCGTGATCGCGTCTTCCTCCAGCACGTGGAGGCGAGCCTCGCTGGTCTGCTCGCGGGCGCGCAGGTCCGCGATCACCACGTCGCGTGACGCCATCGCACCGTCCGCTTCCGTGGCGCGCACTCGTTCGTTCGGCACGACCACACCGTAGTGCAGCGCCACGGCCACCCCTCCTGCGACCACCACCCCGAACACCGCCGACAGCACCACCCCGCGGGTGCGCGCACCGGCTGACGTCGCGTGCGCGCGCTCCAGCTCCAGTTCGTGCCTGCGCTCCAGCTCGCGCGCCTCGGCTCTGGCCTTCGCCTCGGCCTCCGTGCGCGCGGTTTCCACCGTCGCTCTGTGGATCGCCTCGATGCGTGCCGCCTCCTCGCGTGCCCGGCGCTCCACCTCCGCCAGCGCCAGCGCTTCTGCGCGATCCCGTGCCTCTCGCTCGCGCCGCTCTCGCTCTTCGGCTTCGCGTGCCGCGCGTTCTTTCAGGATGCGGTCGCGGTGCGCCGCGTCGGCAGCCGCGCGCACACGCTCCTCCTCCATGCGCGCAAGCTCCTGGAGCGAGAACATGACCGAGCTCGATTGCGTCATGCTCCGTTGGACAACTCGACCCTCAACGGATTTGGTCACTCGACGACGGAGGACTCTGGCAGAGGGGGCGGGGGGATGGACGGGAAGCTCGGCGCGGGGATTCGCGACGTCTCCCCCGAGCGGTCGAGGGCGAGCTTGAAGAGGATGGGACCCACCATTTGGTTGATGGCCACCGTGGCGATGGCGAGGGCTCGTAGTGGGGTGCCCACTCCTGGAAACTCTCGGGCGATGATGACCACCAAGCCCAGCGACAGCCCCGCCTGCGACACGAGCCCCGACCATCCCCAGCGTCTCAGGACGGGCGGATCCTCGGCGAGGCGCCCCGCGATTCGCGCCCCAACATATGTGATGACCGCACGCGATCCGGCGAGGACCAGCGCGACTGGCCAGAGCTCACGCAGCAAGGGAACGTTCAGATCCGCGCCCGCCGTAGCGAAGAAGACCACGTACACCACCGTCCCAGTCCGTTCGATGTAGGACAGCAGTTTGTGCCCCTGCTTGGACAGGTTGCGGACGATGAAGCCGGCCACCATGAAGGTGAGCAGCGAATCGAACTGCAGGTAGTCGAGGATCGTGCTTGCGCCAAAGCCGAGCGCGAGGAGCACGACCAGCATCTGCCGGTTCACCAGGCGCAGGTACGCAGCGATGACGAGCCCGAGCGTCGTGCCGAGCGCGATGCTCCCAAAGAGATCGTGAGCGAGCGTGGCGAAGGAGTCGAGGCCGAAGCTGGCCCCGGAATCTATGAGCGGCCGCACGCAGGCCATGACCGCCGCGAACAGGACCACGACGACCACGTCCGACGTCATCACGAACGCCAGTGTGAAGGAGGCAAGCGGACCGCTGGCGCGCGTCTGAGACAGGATGCCCAGCGTCGCGGAGGGGCTCCGCGTCACTGCCAGGGCGCCCCACAGCAGCGCCACGCCGAGGAACGGTCCGATCGGGAGGTTACGGGCGAAAGGAATGAGAGGGCGTACGGCGAAGAATGCGGCCGTGACCAGCACGAGCACCAGCAGGCATTGCACGAGGGTCGCCCAGGCCAGACTCCGGCTCGCGCGGCGGATCGCGGCCATGTCGAGCTCGGCGCCGCCGGCGAGCGCGATGAGCGATAGCGCCAGCGTGTTCACCGGCGAGAGGTTCTTGACCGTGTGCTCGTCCACGAGCCGGAGCACGTACGGCCCCGATGCGATCCCCGCCAGCAAGTACCCGGTGAGGTGCGGCAGGCCCAGCGGCGCCAGCAGCTCGCTGGTCAGCGTTCCGGCGAGCAACAGGAACCCGATGGCGGCGATGGTCCAGAGGCCGCCGTTCATCTCGGGAACGGCGCGCGTGACGTAGAAGAGGAGCCCGCCGAACCCTCCCAGCAGGATCAGGTGCTTTGCGTGGGCGAAGAGCCCCCTTCGCGCGCTGGCGGGCACGGCGCTCACGCCTCGACCCTCCGCGCCTTCGAGCCGGCCGACGCCGGACCGGCGAGATCGATCTCGCCCGCGCGTTGCAACGCGTTGCGCAGCCGCACGGGACCCACGAACTCGCCGACCGTCGCCGAGAGCGCGGCGACCACCAGGACCGTGTCGCCCACGGTGCCGGGGAAGCGGAGCGCGAAGGCCAGACCGATGCTCATGGCCAGCGCCCCCGACGACGCCAGCGACAGACCCACTAGGCTCCCCGCCTTGCGCGCCGATGGCGAGGTCGCCGCCAGTACCCACCCGAAGACGACCTTCGCAGCGAGGCGCGCGCCGATGGCTGCCGCCGCGATCCACGGGAGGTTGGGCGCGGCGCGAAAGTCGAGGTGGGCCCCCGCGAGCAGCAGCGCGGGCAAGAGGACGGGGCGCTCGGTGGGGGCGACCATCGCCCGCAGCTCCTTGCCGTGCCTCGACAGCAGCGACACCGCGAGTCCGGCGAAGAAGCTGGCCGTCAGCGTCGAGAGACCGAGCCTGGCCGTGGTGCCGATCGCGATGAGCGAGACGCCGAAGAGGACGGCCCATGTCTCCTCGAGCCTGAGCTCGCTGCGCACGAGCATCGCGGCTCCGGCCCCCAGCAGCAGCCCGAGGGCGATGGTGATCGCGGGCCAGTCGATGAGCGGGATCTTCGTCGGCACGTGAGTGTCCGGCACCACGGCGAAGAGCATGGAGACCGCCAGCAGCGGCAGGAGGTCGTCGGCGTGCGCGATCTCGTTGAGCCGCTCGGCCAGCGGGCCGCGCGCGGTGTGGCGCTGGACCACCCAGCGCACGGCATGCCGTGTGGTCTCGGAGCACGCTGCCGCGACGCCGCCGGCGAGCAGGAGCTGCTCGGTCCGGGTGGCGCCGACGTGCAGGGCGCGCACGACGACCCAGGTCACGCCCCCGACGGCCCCGCCGGTGAGCAGGACCCCGAGCGACGCGAGCGCGATGCTCGCGATGCTGGCGCGGCGCTCCCCCGAGTAACCGAAGTCCAGCCCGACCGCGAAGGCGAGCCACCCCAGCGCGACCTGCACCACCGGCTCGAACGACGCCAGCATGTCACCACCCACCAGATCGAGCACCTGGGGGCCCAGCACGAACCCAAGCGCCACGAACTCGACCCCGGACGGCAGGCCCGCGCCGCGCACCGTGCGTCCACCGACGAGGAAGCTGCCGAGGTACGACAGCACCAGCAACCCCATGAGGAGCAAGACCGCGTTCACGGTTTCCCGTCCCGCCTCACGGTCTCGGTCCGCGGCCGTGCTGGCCGCGACCGAGCGCGATCCCCTTGTCTGCGATGGCCTGCGCGACCGCGTCCGCCAGGCTCGCCGCGCCCTTGCCGTGGCGGGGCACGCCGGACACACGCCACCGGGCGCCGTCGGCGTCGAGTGAAACCAGATCCACGCGCGCTCGCTCGCACGTCGCCATCGCGGCGCCCACCAGCGCCTCCTCCACCCTCGCCGGTCGCTCATGGGGGTCCACCGCCACCTCGATCGTGGCCAGCGCGGCGCTCCCGAGGATGCGCGTCGGGTGCCAGAGCCCCAGCAGCTGCGGTATGCGCACCTCGCAGCCCACGGAGTCTTCCAGCACCAGCTCGAGCAGCGTCACGTCGCGCACGACGCCGGCGCGCCCGCCCGCCTCCACGTAGTCGCCCGCCTTGATGCGGCGCAGGAAGACCGCTGGGAGACCCGCCGCGGCGCAGGCGAGCACGGGCGTGCACGCCAGACCGATGGCCACCAGCGCCACGACGCCGGCGCGGGAGAGCGCGCCCGAGTCGTTGCCCGTGATGAGCGGCTCCCCGAGCACGATCGCCGCCAGCACCATCCCGGCGCGGACCAGGACGCTGGTGGGCCCCGCAAGATCGCGCGGGATCCAAGAGATCGTCGTCTCCCCGCGGGCGACGGCGCCGAAGAAGAGCTCGACGAAGCGCACGGCCACGCCCAGCGCCACGGCGGCGAGTGCGGCTACCACCAGCAGCGGGAGGGCGGAGCCCGCACGCCCGATCAGCTGCGAGAGCGGCTTGAGCACGAACCCGGCGAGGCGGTCTGTGTAGTCGTGCGTCGCCTCGAAGCGGGACAGCGCGAAGATGAGCCAGGAGTAGAGGATGGCGAACTGGGCCACGCGGTGCGCGAGGGCCAGCGCGACGGCCACCGCGCCGCGCACGGCGAGGGGGCGCACGACCTCGATGTTGCCGAGCTTGAGGGCAGGGATGCGGTCAGGGTGGTCGCGAACCCAGGCGCGCGCACGTCCGGAGAGATCGCCCACGCGACGGAAGAGCAGGAACGCGAGCAGGCCCGAGAAGACCAGCAGCGACACGGAGAAGACGCTGGTGGCGATGGCGCTGCGCTTGCGCTCCGCGCGTAGCGCGTCGTCGACCTTGGCGGCGATGCTCGCCGCGTAGACGTGCAGCGTGACGTCCCCCCCCGCCGCGACCGCGTCGTCGTCGCCGAGCGTGGTGATCGGCGTCTTGCCCACGAAGAGCACCGCGCTCCCGGGCTCCTCCTCGACCCGCGATAGAGGCTCGTCCGGGTCGTCGAGGACGCTCTCGAGCGCGTGGCTCGCGGCCTTCGCGCGGTCCTGCACGCTCTGCCCCGGGCGGGCGGCGTGCAGGGAGAAGACGGCCTTCTCGTGCAGGCGAACGTCGAAGGATGGTCCGGGTGCAGTCGCAGAAGCGGGCGGGGGCGCCGCGGCGGGCGCAGGCATCGGCGTCGCCGAGGGGGCAGGCGCCGACGCTGGCGCAGAGGTGACCGCCGGGGTCCGCGTCGGGGGCGTGGCCTCCGCACGGGCCACGAGGAAGGTGGCGAAGAGAACGAGCGCGACCGACAGCCATCGCTGCGACCGCAGATCCGCCGTGGGTGCGGAGCGCACGAGGACGAGACTAGTCGACCTTCGAGGGCCTGTGGCGGGTCCTTCGTCCGCGGCTACTCCCCGGCGATGGTCAGCAGCCAGGCGTGCGGCTCCCACCACCCCTGCGAGGGCTGGAACGGGTGCTCCGTGCTCCCCACGTTGACCCCCACCACCAGCACGCGGTCCACACCGTCCAGCAGCTCCACGGTCATCGACGCGCTGGTCCCCAGCGCCAGCGACGTCACCGGGAGGTCCGCGAGCGCATTCCCCTGTGCGTCGAGCTTCACCACGTCCCACCGCATGCGCCCGAAGTCCTCCCACGCCGCCTCGATGCGCAGCTTGGCGCTGGCCGGAGCGCCGGCCATGTCGATGAGGACATAGCTGGCGCCCGTGGGCGCGACCGGCGTGGGGGCGGCGAGGCGCCGTGCCTTCGCCGGGTAGGGGACGTGCCAGCCGACGCGCGCCGGGGGCAGCGCGAGGGCGCGGTGGACCGCGAAGCGCACGAGCACGTCATCGAGCGTCGAGTCGGTGCCGAGCGCGTTCTTCAGAGAGACACGCAGCACGTCGAAGCCAGTGGGGGCGCCCTCCCATCGCCAGGCCGCCGGGGCCGTGTGCGTGGGGGCGAGCGACCAGAGGCCAGCGACGAGCGCGCCGGGGTACGTCGCGAAGTTGGCGTCGAGCCAGTCGAAGAACATGGAGGCGCCGTGCTCGAAGGAGGTCGAGAGCGGGTCGACCACCGCGCGCTCGGGCTCGTCCTGGAACCCCCGCTCGTCATCGTAGCCGCCGGGGCCGACGTAGCAGGGGGCGGCGAGGTGGGCGAGCATCTGCGTCTCGGCGCGCGCGCTTCCCTCGTCGGTCGCAGGCGCCATGCGCCACAGGGAGGCGCGGGCGACGGCACGGGCGAGCGCGAAGTCGAGAGCGCAGCCTGGCGGGATGCTGCGGTCGACGAGGCCGAAGCTCGACGCACGGTCGAAGTGGGCGAGCACGTCGCGATCCGCCAGGAGCGCAGTGGAGCCGCCGTCCACGCCGTCGAGGAGATAGAGGTGCCACGCGCCGTCGAGCTCCGGATCAGGCGGAGCGAGGGCGAGCGCGCCGGTCACCACCTCCCACGCGCGGTCGGCGGCCGTCAGCACGGTCAGGAGGGAGCGTCGCGCGGCGGGGGGGCCGTGAACGCAGAAGGGATGGTGGAGCGAGCAGGCTGCCGGCCAGGTCGAGGCCCCATCAGGTGGGGCTGCGAAATCGATGGCAGGTCCCACGGGCTCGGCGCCCTGGGCGCGCCCGGGCCAGCCTGCGAGCCCGGCGAGCAGGAGAGCGAGGGAGATGGGGTGGGTGTGGTTCAAGGGGGCCGGCGAGGGAGGAGAGAACCAGCCTGCCAAGACGGTGACCGATTTGACACCTTCTTTGTGCGACCCGTATAAGCTGAAAAAGAGCGCAATGGCCGTTCCTTCGTTCGATCCGACGCACGCGGTCCGCTTCGATCTCCCGCACGGCGCCGTTCGGGCGGGGGGCGACGGCGGCGAGCGCGTTCTCCTGGTCCCCACCAGTGCCCTCGACGATCTGGTCCTCTCGGCGTCGCCGGAGGCCGTCGAGGGCCTCGGGCGCGCTCTCGGAAGCGCCATCGGGCGGCGCGCCGCCATGCGCATGGACCCTGCCACGGCGGGCATCGACGCGTTCGTGACGCAGCTGGCCGGAGAAGCCGCGCTGGCGGGTGTCGGCGCACTGAGCATCGAGCGCTGGGGCCACGCACTGGTGGTCGTCGTGGACGATTCACCGCTGAGCGGGGCCCTGCTGGCTCCGCTCATCGCGGCCGCCATCGAGGCCGCGTCCGGTCGGCACGTGGCGTGCGCGCTCCTGTCGCGCGACGAGAAGGCCGCGCGCGTACTCGTCGGCAGCGACGCCGGCATCGTCCGGATCCGCGAGTGGATCGCGGCGGGCATTCCCTGGGGTGAGGCGCTGGTCAAGCTGCACGGAGGCGGAGCGTGAGCAAGGCCGAGACGATCGCGAAGCTCGAGAGCCTCCTGTCGCGTATCCGCTCCCGGGCGGCCGAGCCCCGCCCCGTCCGCACCTCGCCGGCAAACGGCCCCGTGGCGGCTGCTGCGCCGGCGCCGGAGCCCGCCTTCGACGACGTCGAGCTGGAGACGATCCCGCCTCCCGCATCGGTTGCGCCCGTGCTCCCCCCGCCTGCGCCGCCCCCACCCGCGCCTCCTGCACCGCCGCCCGTGCTGGCAGCCGAGGCGGACGCTTCGGTGGAGGTAGAGATGCTGCCCGAGGCCGCCATCGAGACGGTCATCGGCGTCACGACCGAAGAGGTGATGGTCGAGGCGCTCGACAGCCGCGAGCGGCTCGTCGCGGCGGAGCCCATCGTCGGGATTGCCATCGAGCGGGCTGCGCCCGAGCCCAGCGAAGAGTCGCCGCCGGAGATCCTCGCCGCCGTGGAGGAGGTCGAGGAGGCGCCGCTCTCGTCGCGCCGCCCGGTCGCCCCGCAGCCAGAGGAGCGCCTCGCGGAGATGGCGTTCGGCGCGGAGGAGCCCCGACCGCCGCACCACACCCCACCGCCCGAGTCGGGTCGGCTGCCTGCCGTACCCGAGCGCGAGTTCGACCGGGACGTGACCGGCGTCCGAGAGGCCCCGTCGCGGCCCCACGAGCTCGTCGCCGAGGCGACCCACGCCCAGCTCGCGCCGAGCGATGCGGTCGCGGACATCGTGGGCCACGCCCAGCGCTTCGCCCCGCAGACGTTCGTCGCACTGCTCGACGCGAGCCTGGCTCTCTGAGGCCGGCAAGCCAGGGGGGCGGGCAAGGATGAGCGGGCCCGAACAGCTGGAGATCCTCGAGCCCCTCGGGGTCGACCAGGGCACGTTCGTGGCGCGGGACATGTCGACCGGCTCTCCGGAGCTGGTCGTGGTGGAGCGCGTCACCCGGGCCTCCCCGGTGCCTGCAGCGAGGGCCGAGCTCCTGCGTCGCGGGCGGGCGCTCAAGGGGCTGGAGCACCCGAAGGTGGTGCGGGTGCACGACGTCTTCGAGCGGGACGGCGAGGTGCTCGTGGTGTCGGACTACATCGACGGCGAGTGGCTGTCCTCGCTGCTGATGATGGAGCCGCGTCCACCGCTCGGGATCATGCTGCGCATCGTCCTCGACATCCTCGAGGGTCTGGGCGCTCTGCATAGCCTTCGCGACGAGCGCGAGGAACCCATGGGCTTCGTGCACGGGGCGCTGGCCCCGGACACGGTCCTGGTGGCCGCGGACGGCGTGGCGGAGATTGCGCGCGCCTGCAGGCTGCCCCGTCCCGGGCCGAACGAGCGCTACGTAGCTCCCGAGCTGCGGCGCGGGGACGAGCCGCCCGAGGTGCGCTGCGACATCTACGCCGCGGGGGCCATCCTCCGTGACGTGCTGGTCGATGCGCCGCCCGACGTCACGTGGGCCGAGCCCCTCACCGAGATCGCCTGGCGTGCCTGCTCGGTCGATCCGGAGAACCGGTGGCCGTCCGCGCTCGCGATGGCCACGACGGTCAGGCGCATCGCGGGGTCCAGGCTGGCCAGCGCGGCGACCGTGGCGGAGTTCGTGCGTCGGCGCTTCGGCGAGAAGATGCGCGCACGCCGTGCGGCGCTGCAGGCGCTCGGTGCGCACGACGCTGCACCCCCGTCCTCCGAGCCGCTGTCGCTGAACCCCTCGGAGATGGAGCTCCTCGATCCGTCCTCGGCTCCGACGCTGGTGGAGACGCAGCCCTTCCCACCTCCGGTGGAGCCAAAGGCGGCGGCCGTTCCCCTCGCGCGCGTGGCGCTGGTCAAGAGGCCGGCGCTCATCCTCGCGGAGGACGAGCCGGAGCCGTCGCCCCGACCCCAGGCTGTCAGTGCGCCGCCTGCGAGACCGGCACCGACACCACCGCCGCCGGCTCCGGCGCCCGTGCAGCCCTCCCTCCCGCCGCCCACCATCGTGCCCGACGGGCCGCTGCACGAGCGTCCGGCCGAGCAGCCCGCGGTGCTCGAGGCGTATCGCCGGCAGATGCCGACCTTCCCGACCTACGAGCCGGTGGTGTCGCGACGGCGCTCGGCGATCCGCGGGATGATGGTGGCAGCGGCCATCGGGCTCACGTTCGTGCTGGGCTGGTGGCTGGGCCGGAAGTACGCGCCGGGGGCCGAGACTGCCCAGCCGACGCCGGTCGATCTCCGGGGCCACCCGGTGCCGACCGTCACTGTGGCGGCGACCCCCGCACCGTCGATACCGCCGGTGAGCGCGGTGACATCCGCGACCGCGACCGCGACCGCGACCCCAACCGCGACCCCGACCCCGACCCCGACCCCACCCCCGTGGGCCGTCACCCCCCACCCCGCCCCCACTTCCACCGGTCCTGCGGTCGCACCCAAGCCGGCTCCCACCGCAACGCAGACGGCTGCGCCCAAGCCCACGGCGACGCACGGCAACTACAACCCCGAAGAGCTCTGAGCCTCCCCCAGCCAGCGCACGTCGGCGTGGTTCAGCCACGTCCGCTGCCGCCGGGCGAACACCCGGGTCGCACGCACGATGGAGACCTCGAGCTCCTCGCGCGCGAGCTCGCCCCGCAGCATCGCCATCACCTGCGCGTAGCCCACGCTCCCCATCGCCCGCGCCTCACCGTGGCCTGCTGCCACGAGACCCTCGACCTCCTCGATCCATCCCTTGCCGAGCCACTCCCGGACACGCAGGCGGATGCGCTCCGTCAGCGCCGCAGCGTCCCGTCCGATCGCGAGCAAGGTCATGGCGTGACGCTCGTGGGCAAAGGCGTGCTCGCGCTGCCACGCGCTGAGCGGGCGCCCGGTCAGCTCGTGAACCTCGAGCGCACGGCTGATGCGGACCAGGTCGTTGGGGTGAAGTCGCTCCGCGCTCTCCGGGTCGAGCGCACGGAGGCGGGCGTGGAGCGCCGGGCGTCCTTCGGCCTCGGCCATCGCGCGGTGGCGCGCGCGGATCTCGGCGCTGGCGGCGGGGGCCTCGGCCAGGCCGAACTGGAGCGCCTTGACCCAGAGGAACGTCCCCCCGCACACGATGGGAACCCGCCCGCGCATGCGGATGTCCTCGATCGCGCGCGCCGCCCGCTCGGCCCACGAGGCGGCGTCCACGTGCGCCATGGGGTCGAGCGTCGACACGAGGTGGTGCGCGGCCCGGCGCAGCTCGTCGGCCGTGGGCTTGCCCGAGCCGACGTCGAAGCCGCGGTAGATCTGCACGCTGTCCGCGCTCACCACCTCGCCGCCCAGCCGCTCGGCCAGGGCCACGGCCAGCGCGGTCTTCCCGCTGGCGGTCGGCCCGACGACGGCGAGGATGTCGGCCGGGCGTGCTTGCAGGCGCTCGCGCGCGATCGTCAGGCCCTGCTCCACCAGCTCAACGTCCGACACGTCGCTCCAGCTCGTCGTACCCGATGCGCGTCACCACGGGGCGCCCATGCGGGCAATGCCCGCCGAAGTCGATGCCGTCGAGCGCGCGCAGCAGGGCCACCGCCTCCTCGCGCGACAGCGCGTCGCCGGCGCGGATGCTTCCGTGGCAGGCCATGGTGGCGAGGACCAGGTCGGCCGCGTCGCCGAAGGGACGGGTCGCCGTGCGCCCAAGCTCGGCCACCAGATCGCGCACGATTCGCTCCGGGCGGACGCGGGCGAGCAGGGTCGGTACGGCGTGGACCGCCACCGCGCTGGTTCCCACCGGCCGGAGCTCGACGCCCAGCGCTGCCACCTCGTCGGCATGCTCCTCGAGCGTGGCGACCTCGGCGGGCAGGAGCTCCACCACGTCGGCGATGAGCAACCGCTGGGTGGAGATGGTCCGCGATTCGAACGCCCGGCGCAGACGGTCGAAGGTGACGCGCTCGGCCGCCGCGTGCTGGTCGAGGATGTAGAGGCCATCGCTGCCGCTGCAGACGAGGAACGTCCCGCGGACCTGCGCCAGAAAGTCGAGGGAGGCGTAGAAGCCCGCGCCCTCGAACAGGGCCTTGGCCTCGGTTGCGGGCTTGCCCGGAGTGACGTCGGGGACGGAGGTGAGGGTCGTGCGCTCGGCCAGTGACTTCTGCGTCGAGGGGTCCTCGCTGGCGGGCCCCAGGTCCCACGGATCGAGGGGGGGCTCGGGTGCGAACCGCGTGGTGACGGGCTCCTCGCTCGGGGGCGCCGGTCGCTGGTACGCCCAGGGTCGGCCCGTCCCGAGGGCCGGCAGGTTGAAGGCCCGCGCCAGCGCGGCGTGCAGCTCGCGCGTGACCGCGTCGAACAGCGCCCGGCCGTCGGCGAAGCGCACCTCGGCCTTCTGCGGGTGGACGTTGACGTCGACCTGGTCGGGCGGGAGGTCCACGTAGACCACGCCCACCGGATAGCGGCCTGGCTCCAGCACCGAGCCGTACGCCTGCGACACTGCGCGGGCCAGCTGTCGGTCGCGGACGGGCCGGCCGTTGACCAGCAGGTGCAACCCGACCGTGCCGGCGCGCGCGCGCTCCGGCGCCGTGAGGTGCGCCTCGAGCTTCAGGGGGCCTCGCTCGCCGAGGCACGTCTCCAGCCGCTCCCCGTCGATGGCCTGGGCCACCCGCTCTCGTCGAGTCGACACCCGCAGCCACTCGCGCGCCGCGCGCCCGTCGCGCACCAGGAAGAAGGAGACGTCGGGCCGGGCGAGCGCCGCCAGCAGCATCGCCTCGCTCACGTGCGCGGACTCGGTCCCCGTGGACTTGAGGAACTTGCGGCGCGCCGGCACGTTGAAGAAGAGGTCCCGGACCTCGACGCTCGTCCCCTCCGCCGCCCCCGCGGGTCGGATGCGCGCGCCGCCCCCGCCCTCGACGACGACCTCGGTCCCCTCCGGCGTGCCGCGCGCGCGGGTCAGCAGCTTGAGTCGCGCCACCGAGGCGATGCTGGGGAGCGCCTCGCCGCGAAAGCCGAAGGTGTGCAGCGCGAAGAGGTCCTCCTTGCGGTCGATCTTGCTGGTGGCGTGGCGCTCCAGCGCCAGCACCGCGTCGTCCGACGTCATGCCCGCGCCATCGTCGCTGACGCGCACGAGCGCGACCCCACCTTGCTCCAGCTCGACCTTCACCCGCGTCGCGCCCGCGTCGAGCGCGTTCTCCACCAGCTCCTTCACGACGCTGGCTGGCCGCTCCACGACCTCGCCGGCGGCGATCTGGTTCGCGAGGTCGTCCGGTAGGCGGTGAATCCGCCCCATGTGCGGCTAGCGCTCCTCGAGCGCCGTCGACGCGGCGTCGAAGAAGTCGCGCGAGCGCTGTCGCGTCAGCGCCACCACGACGAGGGCGCTCCCCAGGGCGCTCAGCACCAGCCCGACCGGGTTCTTGATGCGCACGATGGCCAGGGTCGCGCGCAGCGCGTCGTCGGCCTCTGCGCGATCGGCGATGCGGTCGTGCGCGTAGGCCACCTGCCGGGCCTCCTGGTAGCGCGTGTCGGCTTCCATCACGTCCCGCAGCACCCAGTAGCTGGCCAGGTTGAGCCCGCCCTGCGCCACCACCAGCTGCACCAGCACGCTGCGAGCGCCCCGGCTCCCGCCCAGGGCGCGCATGGCGAACATGACCATGGCGCCGCCCAGCAGCAGACTGGCGACCGCCATGGGCCAGCCCCGTGACTTGGCCGCGTCCAGGGTGTGTACGAAGGCGTCGACGCGGGCCTCGACCGCAGCGCGGTCTGCGGCGTCGGAGATGCCCTCGCCGTAGAGCGTCAGGTCCACGGGCTCGCGGTAGGCGTTCACGGCAGCCCAGCCGTTGCACGCGCCCGTGCTCCCCAGCGCGAGCGCGCCGAGGAGCGCCAGGACGAGGTACCACGGGCGCTTGCGCTCGGCGGGCATTGCGGCTTGCTGGGGCTTAGCACGCCGGGCGGTCCGGTGGCATCAGTCCCAGGTCCCCGTGTAGTTGCCCGAGCTCGTCCCCGGGCAGTAGCAGTTGCCGTTGTACGTGATGATGAAGTAGCCGGCGCAGGCGCCCGCGTAGCACCACGACGCGCAGGTCACCCCGTTGTAGGACACCTCGACATCCTCGCTGCCGCAGCTCGTGCCGACGATCTCGGCACCGGACAGGCCGTACGCGGTGGCCGCCTCCTGGGCCATGGTCTGCGTGTAGGTCGCCGCGTTGCCGACGGTGCCCAGAGGATTGCAGTCGTTGTAGTTCTGTCCTGCGCCGTTCTTGTGCGGGTCGGCGCATTGCCCCGCGGTGCAGCACGGCGTGCCGTAACACGTCGTCAGATTCGACTCGCAACCGTCGTCCGCTGCGGGCGGGAGGGGCGTCGAGCAGTTGCCCCAGCCGGGCGCGCAGGCGGAGTTGCACTCGCCGCTCGAGCACGAGAGCGTCGTCGTGTGCGTGGTCGAGCACGCACGCCCGCAGGCGCCGCAGTCCGCGGTGTTCGTGTTCGTATTGGTCTCGCACCCGTTCGAAGGATTGGCGGTGCAGTGGGCGAAGCCCGTGTTGCAGTCGAGCGAGCAGTCGTTGTTGCACGTCCCGTTGACGGCGTTGCAGCAGGTCGTGCCGTTGCAGACCACCGATCCTGCGTTGAGCGCGTAACCACACGTGGTCCCGGCGGGCGCACAGGTGCCCTCGGCGGGATAGCAGGCCGCGGGGGCGGGCGGCGTCGTGCAGTCCGCGGCCGTGCAGCACGTCCCGTTCGCCACACAGGCGCCGTCGGCGCACACTTTCTGGTTCGACGTGGTCAGGTTGGTCTCGCAGCCGTCGCTGTCGGGCGCGGTGGAGTTGCAGTCGGCCCAGCCGGCGGCGCACCCCGTGTAAGTGCAGCCCGTGGCGCTGCAGGCCGCGCCCTGGCTGTTGCCCGAGGTCGTGTCGCAGGTCACGCCGCACGCGGTGCAGTTGCTCGTGGTGTTCAGCGGCAGGCAGGTGCCGGAGCAGCATCCACTGCCGGCGGGGCACCCGTGCTGCGGGTCGCACCCCCCGACGCACTGGTTATTGGTGCATGTCTGACCGAGCGAGCAATTGGAATCCGTCAGGCAGCCGACGCACGTGTGATGGGTCGTGTCGCAGACCGTCCCGCCCCCGGTGCCACCATCGGTCGCCGCGTCGCTCCCGGCGTCGGCCACCACCGTGCAGTCCTGGTTGTTGCGACAGCCCGGCGCGCAGCTCGTCCCGGCGCAGTACTGGCCGACGGGGCAGTTGTCGTTGGAGGGCAGGCACGCCACGCAGGTGTTGTTGGTGGTGTCGCACCACGGAGTGGCACCGTGGCACTGCGAGTTGACGAGGCACTGGACGCAGGCGCCCGAGTTGCAGACCTGACCCGTCGGGCAGGGCTGGGTAGAGGTGCAGCCGGCCACGCAGGCGTTGGCGCTGCACACGTTGCCGGCAGGGCAGTCCGTGCTGGTCAGGCACCCGACGCAGGTGTTGCTGGTGGTGTTGCACCTGGGCGTGGGGGCGGCGCAGTCGGTGTCCTGCAGGCAGCCGACGCAGGCGCTGGTCGTGGTGTCGCAGACGGTGCCGGTGGGGCACGTGCTGGTCGGGTCGCAGCCCTGGGCGCAGGCGCCGTTCACACAGCGCTGGCCCGCCGAGCAGTCGGCGGAGGAGAGGCACGCGACACACGAGGTGTGGTTGTCGCACTTCTGGCCGGTGGGGCAGTCCGAGCTCGTCCCGCAGACCTGGCACGTCCCGCTGACGCACACGTGACCCGTCGTGCTCGTCGCGCAATCGCTGTTCGCGCTGCACCCGCCCCCGGCCCCCGTCGAGTCTCCGGCCGCCGCGCCGTCGTGCAGACCCGCTTCGCCGCCCGCTCCCGTCGATGCATCGTCCCCCGTCGCGGTGAAGATGCCCGCCCCCGAGCTCGCGCACCCGGAGGGGAAGAAGACCGTCGTGAGCAGCAGGGACAGGAGCGCCGCCGAAGCGGCGAGACGCAGATCGCACGCCATTGGAACAATTTAGCCTCAGCGCATCCAGCGGGGAGGTTTCTTTGGTCGCGACAGGGAATTGAGACACTCGGTACGTCGAGCAAAGACTGCGGCTCGTCGGAACGAACTGACACGGGGTGCAGGGGGTGGTTATGAGGACGTGCAGGAGGAACCTCCCATGGCCTCGAGCGCCGCTTCCATGAAGCAAGTGACCGGGATTGCTGCGATCGTGCTCCTCGGAGCCGGTGCGGCGCTGGGGTGCGGTGGAGGTGCCGCCAGCAGCCCGCCGCCCCAGACGGCTTCGGGCCCGACCGCCGACGAGCAGGAGGCGACCGAGGGCCTGGTGGAGCACCACCGTCATCACCACCACGGCGGCGTGACGCTCCTCATCGCGATGAGCCTCGACACGCTGGGGGTCTCACCCGAGCAGAAGGCCGCGGTCGAGAAGATCCGCGCCGATCTGCACGCGCGCATGCAGCCCGCGCATGCCGCCGAGCAGAGCCTCGTGAACACCCTGGCCGACGGCGTCGCGCAGGGAACGATCGACCCCGCGAAGGTGGACTCCGCGGTGGCCCAGCTGACGGCGGCGGCGGGCGCGCTCCACGACGCCTCGACCGACGCGCTGAACCAGCTGCACGCCGTGCTCACGCCGCCCCAGCGGGCCGCGCTGGTCGACAAGCTCGAGGCGCACTGGACGGTCTGGCAGAAGGCCAACAGCGAGGAGGAGGACCACGTCGCCCATCTCGCGTCGGAGCTCGGTCTCACCGCCGACCAGGTGCAGACCATCCGGGGCAACCTGGCGGCGAGCGCGAAGGGCCCGCGCCTGGACCCGCAGGAGGTGACTGCGCACATCCAGGCGTTCGGCCAGGCCTTCAGGGCGCCGACGTTCGACGCGAAGACACTGACCACGGGCGGCACGGCGACCGCTCACATGGTCGGCTGGGGAGCGACGCAGATGGCGCGCTTCGTCCAGGCCGTCAGCCCCGTGCTGACACCCGACCAGCGCGCCAGGTTCGCCCAGACGCTACACGAACACGGAAGCCACAACCCGAGCGCGAACGGAGGAGGTTGAGAAGATGAGCCGAGCAGGATTGCTTCGAGCCCTCGCCGGCGTCGCCGCCCTCGGCGCCGTCGCCGTCACCACGCCCGCGTGCGAGGTCGGTGTGGAGGGGGCCGACTACCCCGTGGCCTACGGGGACTACCCGGCGGGGTGCGTCGCCACCACCGATCCCGTCTACTACAACGGCTACCCCAGCTACTGGTGCGGCGGCGTTTGGTACTTCCGTGGGGAGGGGGGACGCTGGGGTCACTACGGCCGCGAGCCGGCAGGGCTCTACCAGCGCCGCGGGCAGGGCGCTCCCGCACGGCGGAACTACGAGCCCCGCGGCGGAGGCGGAGGCGGAAGGGGCGGGGGAGGCGGCCGCCGCTGAAGTACTCTTCTGCGGAATGAAGACGCACACGGTCGAGCGGCTCGAGCTGGGCGATCTGGTGTCGATGGCGCAGTGCATGGCCATCGACGCGGATGCTTTCCCCTACGCGAGCGCCCACTTCGGCCTGAGGGCAGCGAGCGCGCGCGTGTGGATCGCCCGGGAAGAGGGCAGGGTGGTGGGCTTCCTCGCCGGGCGCGTGCGCCGGCGAGCGATGCACGTGGAGGGGCTCGCGGTCGAGCAGAGCGCACGGCGCCGTGGCCTGGGTCGGACGCTGGTGAGAGCCTCGGTCGAGTACGCACGCGGGGCGCGCCTGCGCGCCATCGGGCTCCACGTCTCGGTGAGCAACCACGCCGCGATCGCGCTGTACGAGGCCGAGGGGTTCTCGGTGACCGCGACGCTGCGGGACTTCTATCCGGCCGCGGCGTTCGGCGGCGAAGGGGATGCCCTGGAGATGACGCTGCGGTTCGCAGGCTGAGGTCCGCCCCGCGCTCCCTCGTGGTTCCGGGGTCTTGGGCGCGCCCTCGCCACGTTTACGTATCTTCACTCGCTCCGCCCACCCCCCTTCGCGGTTCGTGCGCATCGATCTACGCGATTGGAGGTCACGTCGATGCTCGGTTTCATTCTAGGTACGGTCTGTCTCATCGGTCTCGTGAAGGTGCTCCGCCGCGGCCACGGCTGGCACGGAGGCTGGGGTCCCGGCTACGGGGCACGCTACGGCCGCAGCGGCGGTCCTCGCCGCTGGCTCATGCGCTCCGTCTTCGAGCGCCTCGACACCACCCCCGGCCAGGAGAAGGCCATCGTGCTCGCCCTCGACGAGCTGCGCGACAACAGGAAGATCGTGCGGGAAGAGGCCGAGCAGACGCGCGCCGACCTGGCGCGGGTCATCGCCTCCGGGCTGGTGGACGACGCCTCGCTCGAGGAGACCTTCGCCCGTCACGACCGCCTGCTCGCCCAGCTCCGCGTCTCGTTCGTCGAGGCGCTGAAGAAGGCGACGGAGGCCCTCGACGACCGCCAGAGGAAGCAGGTCGGCGACCTCCTCGCGCGGAGCGGCCGCTTCGGCGGCGGCCGCATCTGGGTCTGAACGAAGGACTCTCGAAAGGACATCACCATGCGACGCAAGATCACCATCGCCCTGCTCGCGCTGGGCACGTTCATCGGGTACGGGTCGGCCTTCGCACACGCCGTCCACCACCATCACGCCGAGTGCGGGGGGTGGCACACCGACGGGAGGTGACGGGTCCCCGTCAGCGCGGGCGATCGCGCGCCAGCTGGTACACGCCGAAGGCGGCGAGCGCCCCGCCGGCGATCATCAGCCACATCGGGCTTCCCGTCCCGAGAAGCGCGAATCGCCCGCTCGCTCCCGCTGCGACCGCCGCGAGGCCGAAAGCGAGGTTCCAGTAGCCGGCCTTCATGGAGTACAGCCTACACCCCGGGGGCCTCGTGAATCACGAGGTAGCCTCTCGAAGGTCGGCCGGTCATGTCGCGTGTCGTCTTGCTTGTGACCCTGTCCCTCACGTCCACGGCAGCCTGTGCGCCCACCATCCCCGTGGAAGACTGGACGTGCGACTTCGACGCGAGCGAGTCGCGTCCCCTGGCGGACCCCGACGCGGCTGCCGACGAGGCGGGGAACCTGGCGGCCTCCGAGTGCCAGGCGACGTGCGGGCCGCCCGCGAGCTCGTGCACGAGGACCACGCTCGACGGAGGCGAGCCGGGCGCCGTATGCCCCGTCTGCACTTTTTGAGGTCCCGCGTTCGTCTGAAAACTGCGGCGCGATGTTGCGCGGGCACCCGAGCGGTGCTCATCTGTGGCCCGAACATGGCCCCGCGCCTCGCCGTCATCGACCTCGAGCCCAGCTCCGAGGTCCGCGCGATCGACGGGCGCGTGCGTCGCCTGGTGGTGGACACGGGGCTCAGGGCGGCCGCGGCCGAGGCCGCGTGGGTGACCGTGAGCGACGACCAGGGGGTCGTCTACTTCGAAGGGACGCCCAGCGCCGACGGGTGCGTCGACGTGTCGTTCGAGGGAGCGGCGGTCGAGCGGGCGCGGGTGCTGCTGGAGACGGGGACGTCCCATCGCCAGGCGCACGTCACGATCGCCGAGGGGTGGAACTCGCACGCGTTCGCGTAGGCGCCGCGCGCGGGATGTGGGCCCCCGGCGCCTCGTCGTCGAAGAGCATCCGCGGCGGGGCGTGCTCGATGCCCATCTCGCGAACCAACGCCGCCAGGCCGGCCGTCAGGTGTGTCAGCTCACCGGGCGAGAGTCGCGCGAGCGCATCCAGCAGGCGGGCCTGGGTGGGCTCGGGGCAGCGGGAGAGGAGGCGCTTGCCCGCGGAGGTAACGCTCAGCTCCAGGCGCCGGGCGTCGTCCGACGACGGCCTGCGTGCCACCAGCTTGCGGTCGGCCAGGCGCTTGACCACCACCGAGACCGAGCTCTGGTCGGTGAGGGTACGCTCGGCAAGCTCGTTCAGGGAGGAGGCTGGCTCCTGGGACAGCGCCTGGAGCACGAAGAGCTGGGCGCCGCTGATGCCCGCGCTGCGCTCGGCGCCCCTCGCGCTCAGGCGAAGGTCGCGCACCACGCGCCGGAGGCCGTTCATCACGCCGCGGATGCTGTCGGTGCGGCTCGTCGGGGTTCGCGATTTGGCTCGAGGCATGGGAGGACACGCGTAGCCCAGGACGGGCGCCCGCTCCAGATGGTAGGCATCCCCGGCCATGTCCGACATCATCATCCGCCCCGTCGTGGCCGCCGATCTTCCGGCGGTCGCGCGGCTGGCGGGCATGCTGGTCCGCTATCACCACGACCTGGATCCCCGTCGCTACCTCTTCATCGAGCGGGTCGAGGAGGGCTACGCGCGCTTCCTCGGGGGGGAGCTCGCCGATCCCGAGGCGGTGGTGATCTGCGCGACCCGCGGCGCCGAGATCGTGGGATACGCCTATGGTACGCTCGAGGGGCGCGACTGGAACGCGCTGCTGGATCGTCACGGCGCGGTGCACGACGTGCTGGTGGATCCCGAGGCGCGCGGGTCGGGCGTCGGCGAGCGCCTGGTGCTCGAGGCCTGCGCCCGGCTCGAGGCCCTCGGCGCCCCCCGGGTGGTGCTGCACACGGCGGTGCAGAACGCCGCGGCCCAGGCGCTCTTCGCGAAGCTGGGCTTTCGAGCCACCATGATCGAGATGACGCGTGAAGCGGGGGGCGGCGCCCGCTAGGACGTGCAACAATCGCGGTCCGACGGGGAGGACGTGGTGGGACGGCAGATGGACCACAAGCCAGCCGAGCTCGATCACTTCCGGGTGATGCTGCAGGCCTACATGGACAAGAAGGGCCTGCGCTCCACCGACCAGCGCAAGCTCATCGTGGAGACCTTCTTCCACGCCAGCAACCACGTGAGCATCGAGGAGCTCCTGGCGCAGGTGCGCGCCAAGGACCCGCGGGTCGGCTACGCCACGGTGTACCGCACGCTCAAGCTGCTCACCGAGTGCGGCGTCGCCAACGAGCGTCGCTTCGGCGATGGCCTCACGCGCTACGAGCTGGCCGACGACACCAGCCACCACGATCACCTCATCTGCCTCGAGTGCGGCGACATCACCGAGTTCGAGGAGCCGCGCATCGAGGAGCTCCAGGAGAAGATAGCCGCCAAGTACGGCTTCGACCTGCGCTCGCACAAGCACGAGCTCTACGGGCTGTGCGCCAAGTGTCAGGCCCAGCGGCGCAGCGGAAACTAGCGCACCGTCGTCGGCGTGGACGGACGCCTCCGATGCGACACGCGAAAACGTGGAGTCTTCTCTCGTAATCGTCGCTTTTTCGCGGTGAAAAGTGACCTTTTCTCCCGAGAACGCACCTTTTTCAGTCGTCGCCGTCGAGATGATCCCGTTCACAGCGACGATCTCGACCGAGATCGTCGCTTTCACGACTGAGATCGTCGCTTTCACGACTGAGATCGTCGCCTTCACGACTGAGGTCGTCGCTTTTTCGACTGAGATCGTCGCTTTCACGACCGAGATCGTCGCTTTCACGACTGAGATCGTCGCTTTCACGAGCGAGATCGTCGCTTTCACGAGCGAGATCGTCGCTTTCACGACTGAGATCGTCACTTTCACGACCGAGATCGCCGCTCTTTCGACTGAAATCGTCACTTTCACGACAGAGATCGTCACTTTTGCGGCGGAAAACCCCGCTTTTTCCGGCGAGAAAGCAGAGAGCACGACGAACAGAGCAGAAGTGAGAGGTGAGAAACGGGAGAGCCACCGGGAAAGAGCAGAGTTTTCGGTCGAACGAGCAAGAAGTCGCTCGCGAAGAAGCACGTCGAAGCCGCGTTCCCCGATGTCGACCCCCCCTCGTGGCTCGCGAGCTCTAGATCGTCGCCGTCATCGCCCTCGCGTCGGAGACGATCCACCCGACCGCGACGTCACCGTCGGTCACGGGCACCTCGGCCAGGAGCTGGAAGTCGAAGAGTACCACCGCCGTCGTCGCCGGCGGCGCGAAGCGCGGGAGCGTCCGGTCGTAGTAGCCCGCGCCGTACCCGATGCGCTGACCCCGAGGGTCGGCGGCCAGCGCCGGCACGACGATGGCGTCGAGCTCCCCCGGCGCGGCCTCCGGCGCGTCGGCAAAGGGCTCGCGGAAGCCGAACCCCTCTTCCCGCATTGCCCCGGCGTCGGCCACGAAGCGAAAGGTCATCACGCGGGTCTCCGGGTCGATGCCCGGATAGGCGACACGGACGCCGCGCTTGCGCAGGAGCGCGTCGAGCGCCCGCAGGTCCACCTCGTGCCGCTCCTCGATGGGCCAGAAGAGCGCGACCGAGCGCGCGTCGGCGAGCGGTGCGAGCGCGGCGAGGCGTTCGACGATCCGCGCCGAGCGCTCGGCGCAGGCCGACGCCGGCAGGGCCTTGCGGAGCCCTCGCATCCGCTTGCGCAGCTCGGCCTTCACCCGCCGTCGAAGCACGTCCTCGGCGGACGAGGGAACGAAGCTGCGGTCGTCGGAGGGCATGGGCTGGTCCGGAGCGCGTCTTCAGCGCAGCGCGTCCATCTCCGCCTCGAGCTGCTTCAGCTCGTGCGGGTCGAGGTGCTCGACCAGCGCCCCGGCGAGCGCGCGTGGGCGCTCGGCGAAGGCTTCGCGCAGCTCGGCGAGCGCGACCGCGACCGAGCTCGAGTCGGACGGCGAGGTGGCCATCCGGAAGAGCGCCAGGCGCGCCCGACCGTGCGCGTGGTGGTGCGGTCGTGTGTCGACCTGCGGGTAGTCCGCGAGCGCCCGCAGCGCCGCCGCCTCCAGGGCGAGCTGCGCCATGGCCGCGTCGAGCACGGCGATGACACGCTCGTCCTGGCGTGCGAGCTGCGCGGGCTGGAGCAACTGGAGCAAGGTGTTGTGGTGCCGAGAAATGATCTCCACTGCAGCCGTCATGGGGCCCCCCCCTCTCACGCGCGCTATTGTACGGCGGCGCGCACCGGCAGGCGAGACTAGCTCTTGATGAGCTTTTCCAGCTCCTCGAGGCTGGTACGGGCGGCGCGGAGGCGCTCGAAGGCGGTCTGAACGACACCGCTGATGGTGGTCTTCTGGGCGCGCGGGGCGGCGCCCAGGGCCTGCAGCACGGACGACAGGTGACGCTCGGCGTCCTCGATCTCCTGCCGCGACGTGGTGACGTTCTGGAGCAGCAGCTTCTGCTTCTCGTCCATCTTCTTCATGACGCCTCCCCCGAGGCCGGCAGGCGGCGCCGGATCAGCTTCTCGACGTCGCGCAGCAGAGCACGCTCTTCCTGCGCGCAGAAGGAGATGGCCCGTCCCGTCGCGCCCGCGCGCCCCGTCCGGCCGATGCGGTGGACGTAGCTCTCCGCGACGTTGGGCAGGTCGAAGTTGACGACCAGCGAGATGCCGTCGACGTCGATGCCTCGCGCCGCGACGTCGGTGGCGACGAGGACGTCGGTCGTCCCGGCGCGGAAGGACTCCAGCGCGCGCTCGCGGGCGGCCTGCGTCTTGTTTCCGTGAATGGCTGCCGAGCGGAACCCGGCCCGATCGAGCCGTTCCGACAGGCGGTTCGCGCCGTGCTTGGTCCGGGTGAAGACCAGGGTCCGCTCGGTCGTCCCGCTCCGCAGCACGCGCTCGAGCAGGGCCGGCTTGTCGGACCGCTCGACGAAGACCACCGACTGGTCGACCGTCTCGGCCGTGGTCACGGCCGGGGTGATGGCGACGCGGACGGGCTCGTGCAGCATGCGCGCCGCGAGGGCCTCGATGGGCGGCGCCATGGTGGCGGAGAACAGGAGCGTCTGGCGGCGCGCGGGGAGCATGCTGCAGATGCGCCGCACGTCGTGGATGAAGCCCATGTCCAGCATGCGGTCCGCCTCGTCCAGGACGAAGTGCGTCACCGAATCCAGCTCGACGAAGCCCTGCTGGACGAGATCGAGCAGGCGGCCCGGCGTGGCGACGAGGATGTCGGGAGAGGCCCGCAGAGCGACCTCCTGGCCGCGCTGGCCGACGCCGCCGTAGATGACCGCGTGGCGCAGCGAGAGGTACCTGCCGTAGACCGAGACCCGCTCGGCGATCTGCGCAGCCAGCTCGCGCGTGGGGGCGACGATGAGCGCGCGGACGCACCCCGAAGCCGGGCCCGCCGCGTCGAGGCGCTGCAGCATGGGCAGCACGAAGGCTGCCGTCTTGCCGGTACCGGTCTGCGCGCAGGCGAGGACGTCACGCCCTGCGAGCACGTGCTGGATCACCTGGGCCTGGATGGGGGTCGGCTGGTCGTACCCCTCGTCGAGAACGGCGCGCAGCAGCTGCGGCACGAGGTCGAGCGCGGCGAACGGCGAGCCCGAGGTGTCGCCCAGGTCCGTCACACGGACCGGGAGCGCCCGGGCAATCACCTGAGTCTGCTGCTGGGGTGCGGGCGTCTGGGCTCGCGAAGCGGAGAAGTGACGATGGCGCCCGAATCGGCGCTGATTGAGTGAAGACACGGAAATGAATCAGACTCTCTCGCGGCAGCGCCCGGGTTGCGAGCGCCGTTCAGATGTCCCACCTTCGATGCCGCGTGGTCGAATCGGGCGTGACGGGGCGCCTCGGTACGAGGCAGGCCGCGCCATCACGTTCCATCGGCCAGCACCTGCTGGTGTGATTCGTGACGCGGGGTAACTAGCTCGCGCCGCCCTCGTCCGCAAGGTCTCCCGCGTGAGAAAGGCGTGACAGGCGCCGGAGCGCCGGGCGAAAGTGCGCGCCCTCATGACCTCCCTTGCCCTCGGATTCCGGTGTTTCGCCCGTGCATCGCTCCTGCCGGTCCTCATCGCCGGCGCTGCCTGCGGTGGCAGCGCGCCCCCCTCGGTGCCGCCCTCTCTCGTGCTCCCGGTGGCACCGGTGCCGCACGCAGGCGCCACGAAGAGACCCTCCACGGGTCACGCGCCGAACACCTTCGGCGCGGTGCGCGACCGCGTCCTCGACCAGCTGCTGGCAGACGCTCCGCGCGACGCCCGCATGCTCGGGCTCCACGAGTACGACGGCAAGGTCGCGCCCGTGTCGAAGGAGGCCCTCACCGCCCGCGTCGGCCGCCTGGAGGTCGCGCGCGACGAGCTGGCCCGGGTCGACCGGACGGGTCTCACCGACGACGAGGTGCTCGATTTGGGCGAGCTGCAGAGCTGGGTCGCCCAGGATCTCTTCTGGCTGGTCGACATGGACGCTCCGCGCCGGCGCCCGCAGTTCTACGACCCGCTGTTCGACGTCAGCCTCTACCTCGATCGCGAGTACGCACCCGTCGAGGAGCGCGCCCGACACCTGGTCGACCAGGAGGAGGCGGCCCTCGTCCAGGTGGGGCACGTGCGCGAGAACCTCGCGCTGCCCCTGTCGCGTCCGGTGGCCGAGGTCGCGGCGCGCAACCTGGCCGGGTTCGCCACCTACCTCCGCGGCGACGTGGCCCGGTGGATGGCGCAGGTGTCCGACGAGGGGCTCAAGAAGCGCTTCGCGAAGGCCAACGAGGCGCTGGCGCGGACGGCGGGCGAGCTCGGGGCCTGGGTCAAGAAGGAGGCCGCGCGCGGCGACCAGAGCCACGTGCTGGGGCCGGAGCGCTACGCCAAGCTGCTCCGGGTCCAGGAGGGCCTGACCCTCCCGCTGGCCGACTTCGAGCGCATGAACGAGAAGAACCTGGCGGCGAACAAGAAGGCCTACGAGGAGCTCGCGCCGCGCGTGAAGAACGCGTGGGTCAAGGAGCCCGAGCTCTTCTCCACGGCGCGCCACATGATGAAGGACGCCCGCGACTTCGTCGTGTCCCACGGCGTCGTGACGCTGGCCACCGAGGACGACGCGACGGTGCGCGAGACGCCGGTCTACGAGCGCTGGAACTCGGCCTCCATCGAGATGAGCGGCCCCTTCGAGAAGGTGCGCAGCGCCTTCTACCAGCTGACCATCCCCGACAGGGCCTGGGCCGCGAAGGACCGGCAGGCGTACCTCGGCACGCTGGGAACGCTCCTGGGCACGACCATCCACGAGGTGTACCCGGGCCACTTCGTCCAGGGCCGCTGGCAGGAGCGGGCGCCCACCCGCGTGCAGAAGGCGTTCGGGAACTACGCCTTCGTGGAGGGCTGGGCGCACTACACCGAGCAGATGATGATCGACGAGGGCTTCGGCAAGGACGACCCCGCCAACCGGCTGGAGATGCTCCGCGGCGCGCTCCTGCGCAACTGCCGCTTCGCCGCGTCGGTGGGCATCCACACGCACGGCATGACGGTGGAGCAGGCCGAGAAGCGCTTCGTGGAGGACTGCCACCAGAGCCGGCCCGAGGGGCACGAGCAGGCCGTCCGCGGGACGTTCGACCCCGGCTACTTCGCCTACACGCTGGGCAAGCTGCAGATCATGGCGCTGCGCGAGGAGGCCCGGAAGAGCCTGGGGGAGCGCTTCTCGCTGCGGCGCTTCCACGACGCCCTGCTGGCGCACGGTGCCCCGCCGGTCGCGCTGATCCACGACCGCGTGCTGCACGACCTCGCGCAGTGAGGAGACCCGGGAGGAGGCGACCCACTCAAAGAGCGTCGAGGATCGCGGTCACGCGCACCTTCGGCACGGCGAAGGTCGCGTCGACGCCCGAGACCCGCGCGAAGTAGGCGTCGCCCTCGTCGACGCGGGTCTCGGCGCCGACCAGGATGTGCGTCTCGACCGGGGCGCCGGCGTCATTGCGGCCTGCGGCCACCAGCTCCAGGGTGGGGTGGTCGAGCCCTTCGCCGGGGAGGGGAGGGCCGGCGTGAAGAGCGCTCTGGGCGAAGACCCCGGCGACCGCAGCGGCCAGCCTGTCGTCGCTCGCCGCGTCCGGTGAGACGAGGCGGCGGGCGCCGGCGTGAACGACGGTGACGCTCCAGCCAGGGCCGGGCTCGACGTGGAAGCGCGAGCGGTCGATGGCAGGGTGCGCGAGCACCTGGCGCACGCCGGGAGAGGCGACGAACACGGCCCCGTCGTCCTGCGCGCGCGCGTAGACGCCCCCGTCGCCGTTCGCGCCGAGGCGGAGGGTGACCCGGCGCGCGCTCGCGTCGCCAGCCTCGAGGGTCAGCGTCACCGTGCACGCGCCCGGACCTTCGAAGCCGAAGCTCCCGTCGTCCGTCTCGGCGATCCACCCGTCGGACTTGAGCCGTGACAGCGTGCCCACCTGATCCGCCACCGACACCCCGTCTGCCGCGAGGCCGGCCGGACCCCGCAGCGTCCAGGTGCGCTCGTGGAGCTCGAGGCGCTCCGGCGCGGGTGTGCAGGTGTCGTCGATGGCCACCACGGCTCCGGTCTCCAGCGGGGCGGGCCACACCGAGCGCCCGTGAAACGCGACCGGGTGCGGCTCGAAGCGCCGCGCCACCGAGCGCGCGACGCGCAGGGTCGCGCCGTCGTCCACGCGCCGGACCGGCGTGGTCCCGTCGGTGGACGGGGCGCCGACCTCGACGACCTCGTGGCTCTGCCCGCCCGTGCGCACCACCGTCACGCGAGCGCGCACCTGGAAGTGCACGTCGCCGGCGGGGGCGCGGTGCACGTCGGAGCCGCGGGCCTCGGCGAGCGCGAGGGCGAGCAGGTTGGCCGAGTCCGTCTCGTCTGCGGTGAGGTCCCGGTCCTCCGGCGAGCGCTCGCGCCACCCCGTGCCGCGGCGCACGGCCTCCACGCGGAGGGGGCCCTGTCCGGTCTGTCCCCCCTCCACGCGCTCGAGACGAAGCTCCTCCATCTCGTCGGCGTGAGCGAAGAACGGCGACGCGTCGACGAGCGCCGACGCAGGTACCGCCAGCGCGTCCACCAGGCTATGCGCCGTGCAGGCCGACACGCGCGAGGGCGCGGTGCGCACCACCACCACGTCTCCTGGCTGCCCGGGGCACTCCCCCCCCACGCGAAGCTCCACGCCTTCGTGCGCGCCGTCGCGCGGCACCACCCGCACCGTGAAGGCCGGCCTCTCGGTCGCGCGGTCCGCCGTCCCGTCGTCCAGGAAGGTCTCCGCGCGCGCGTCGCCCAGCGCCGTCAGCAGCGCGTCCACCGCCGCGCGCGACGCCCGCACGCCCTCCTCCGGCAGGCGGAACGTCGCACCCGCGCGCTCCAGCGCGAAGGAAGCGCCCGACGCCGCCCGCACCTCGAGCCGCGCGACGCCGCTCGCGCCGTAGGGGACCAGCGCTCGCTCGCGGTAGGCGTCGGCGCCGCGCAGCAGCTGCACCTTCAGCGAGCGCCCGACCACGAAGGTCCCCTCGCCCTCGAGGTGCAGGTACGCCGCCCCCTCGGGCCGCGGGGCGTCGGCCCCGAGGGCAAAGCGATACTCCAGCGCCCCCACCTGCACCTTTCCGCGAGCACGGGGTGCGTCGAGGCCCGCGACGTCGTCCGTCGTCACCTCCCGGAGCCGCGTCGCCAGCTCCAGCTCGCGGAGCAGCATGTCGACCGCGGAGGGGTCGGCCCGCTCGCTGCGCGGCGACTTCATCCTCCAGCCCGCCGCGCCCCCGTCGCCCGCGCCCGCGTCGCGCTCCAGCACCAGCGACTCGTCGCCGTGCGTGATCTCCAGGCGGGACACCTCCTCGACGCGGAAGCTGGGGAACACGTCGGTCCGCCGCGCGGCGCGATCGGCGTCGGACACCTTCTCGCGGTCGACCAGGTAGGCGTATGCCGCCGTCCCCGCCGCGACCAGCACCAGCGCCAGCGGCGTGACCAGGTCCCGTAGCTTCACGTGTCGTCACCCCGGCGCTTCCCAGCGCGCTTCACTTCCGCCTCCTCTTCGCGAGGCAGGTACGGCTTGTTCTCGGATGACCGCCGCCACGCCCACACCGCGGCCCCCAGCAGCATCGCCGCCAGCGGCATGAACAGCAGCACGTAGCGCTGCACCTCGGCGCGCGAGCCCTCCGAGATCCGCATCCCCGCCGACACCTCTGCCCGGTCCGGGATGTCCACCGGCTCGGGTCGCGCGGCCAGCCAGGAGAGGGCGCTGTCGACCAGGAACGCGGCGCCGTGGACGGCGCGAGGCTGGCGCCAGTTGTCCTCGGCGAGGAAGTAGCGGCTTCCGAGGACCACCACGCGCGGCCCGTGCGGCGCCGACGGGCTGACGCGGCCCCGCTCGCTCGCCATCGCGACGGCGAACGGTCCGGCGAGATCGGTCCGGTCGCGCGGCGGTGCGTCGGCGCCCTGCGCCGCGGCCGCCACGTCGCGCTTGGCAAAGGCCGCGTCGCTCGTGAAGAGCAGGTCCGACGCCGATGCGGCGCCGGGGGCCGCCGCGTGCCGCAGCGACCGCGTGTAGAACGCGGCGACGCGAGGTGGGTGGGTCTCGGGCGCGCCCGCCAGGGTGGCGGTCACGGGGTGCGGCCGTGCCTTCACGTAGAACCCCGCGCCGTGCGTCTCGGGGATGGACGCGGCGGGGTCCAGGTCGTGCACCAGGTCGTCGTCCAGCGCGATGCCGAACGGGGCCAGCGCGTCGTCGAGCCCTGCGGCCGGCGTCGTGCCGGCGGGCGTCGGATCGAGCGGGCCGACGGCGGCCAGCAGGCTCCCGCCCTCCATGAGCCACGTGCGCAGGCGGTTGGCCTCCTCCGGGGCGAAGGGCGCGCGCATCCCGGCGATGACCGCGACGGCGCACCCGGCGAAGGGCTCGTGCGCGCCGGGCACGGTGAGGTCGACGGTGGAGAGCTCGTAGTTGTTCTTGTCCAAGAGATCGCGCAGCGCGCCCAGGCCCTCGCGCTCGTCGCGCCCCGGCTCGAGCGCCAGCTCCCCGTGCCCTGCCGTGAAGCACAGCCGCGCCTTCTCCCCGCCCAGCACGCTGCGGATGGCCCGCGTGAGCGCGCGCTCCTCGCGCGGCTTCACGTGCACGTCGTCGGCTTGCTCGAACATGTCCTGCGGGGTGAGAAACCAGTGGTGGTCGCCGCTGACGACGATGACGACGGCGTCCGTCGCCACGCGCCCGTCCTCGGTGCGCCCCGCTTCCAGTCCGAAGCGCGCCTGCAGCGAGACGAGCTGGGCCACGTCACGGTCCGGATCGAGCCAGTGCACGTCGATGCGCGACGAGGCGGCGCGGTAGGAGGCGAGCAGCTCCCGCAGGCTGGCCTCCAGCGGATCGCTCGACCCGGCGATGGCCCACACCTCGACCGGTTGCTCCAGCGTGTGGAGCGTCTCCAGCGTGGCTGGGCTCAGCGACCAGCGGCGGTCAGCCGTCCAGTCCCAGCGGGTGAAGTGGCGGGCCGCGAGCACGTTCACCAGGAACGCGAGGGCCACGGCGGCGACGAGCCCGGCCAGCTGGAGCGCCTGTCCGGCGCGGCTCATCCCCACCTCCAGGCGTCCACCGCGCGCGTGGCCACGAAGAGCGGCAGCACGACCAGCGTCCCGTAGAAAACCAGGCGGCGCGAGTCGACGATGCCGGTGGCGAAGTCGTTCATGTGCGCCCACACCGAGACGTGCTCGCAGACCGCGTGCATGGCGGACCCTTCGCGCGTGACGAACTCGCCGATGCCCAGGATGAAGAAGACCAGCAGCACCAGCGCCGTCCACACCATGGCCAGGAACTGCGACCGCGTGAGCGCGCTGGCGCACAGCCCGAGCGACAGGTACCCGGCCCCGACCAGCAGCACGCCCAGGTAAGCGCTGGCCGCCGCGTGCCAGTCGAGCTCGCCGGTGCGGCCGAGGATGACCAGGTAGAGCGCGGTGGGTAGCCACATCGCGACGTAGGTGGTGAGCACGGCGGCGTACTTGGCGAGCACGACCGCGGTGCTCGACACCGGCGCGGTCATCAGCATCTCGATGGTGCCGCTCCGGCGCTCCTCGGCGAACGAGCGCATGGTCATGGGAGGGACGAGCACGAAGAGAACCAGGTAGAGGAGCACCGTGTTCCCGAAGAAGGCCGAGAGGGGCGTCTCGTCGCCGCCGATGTCCGGCTGGCGCGCGAAGTGGTCGACCAGGAGGAAGAAGTGCATCCCCTGGACGACGAGGAAGACCACGATGAGCACCCACGCCAGGGGCGTCACGAAGAAGGCGAAGAGCTCGCGCTTGTAGATGGGCCAGAAGCTCTTCATGAGTCGTCGACCCGGCGCCCCGCGGCGGGGCTGCCTTCCGGGTCTCCTCCGCCCGTGTCGCGCGTCAGCGATGCGAACACGTCCTCCAGCGACCCACCCGCAGGCCGCACCTCGCGCACCCCGAGCCCTGCGCCGACCACGGCGGCCACGCACCTCTCGGTCGCCTCCGCCCGCCCGGCGTCGCCCAGCTTCTTCGCGAAGGTCACGACCACGCGCGTGACCTCACCGGCGGGTCCCGCCGCGGCTGCCTTCGCCACGCCCGGGACCCCCTGGAGCGCCTTCTCGGCCCCGCCGGCGTCGCCCCGGACGACGAGCTCGACGGCGGTCGCGGCGCGCATGGCACGGATCGTCTCGGTCGGTCCCTCGGCCAGGAGCTTGCCGTGGTGGATGAGCAGCACGCGCGTGGCGCAGGCCTCGACCTCCCCGAGGATGTGGGTGGAGAGCACGACCGTGTGGTCGCGGCCGAGCTCGCGCACGACCGCGCGCGCCTCGCGGATCTGGTTGGGGTCGAGCCCAGCCGTGGGCTCGTCGAGGATGACCAGCGGGGGCCGCGCGACGATGGCGTCGGCGAGCCCCACGCGCTGGCGGTAGCCCTTGGAGAGGTGTGCGATGCGCTTGCTGGCGACATCGAGCACGCCGGCCTTGCCCATCGCCTCGTCGACCCACGAGACCCGGTCACGGCGCGGCACGCGCTTGAGCTCCGCGCGGAAGCGCAGGAACTCCACCACGCGCATCTCGGGGTAGAGGGGCGCCGTCTCCGGCATGTAACCGACGCAGCGCCGCGCCTCGAAGGAGTCCTCCACGACGTCGTGCCCCGCGATCTTCACGCTGCCCGAGGTGGGCCCGAGGAAGCCGGCGAGGATGCGCAGCGTGGTGCTCTTGCCCGCGCCGTTGGGGCCGAGGAAGCCGACCACCTCGCCCTTGCCGACCTCGAAGGAGACGTCGTCGACGGCGACCTGCGCGCCGTAACGCCGGGTGAGGTGGGAGACGGAGATCAAGCGGGAGTCGTTGTAGCGCGGGAGGGGGCACGGGCGCGAGGGGAGGGACCGCCTCGCGTGGCCCCGTGGTACCTTCGTGCCCGTGAAGCTCCCCGACGGCCTTCTGGACCTGCTGCGCAAGCCCAGCCCCTGCTTCATCACGACGCTGATGCCGGACGGCTCACCGCAGACGACCGAGACGTGGGTGGACACCGACGGCGAGCACGTCGTCATCAACACCGTCCAGACCCACCTCAAGGTGAAGAACATCGAGCGCGATCCGCGCGTGTCGGTGGCGGTCTGCGACCCGGCTGACTTCTCGCGCTACTACGCCGTCCGCGGGCGCGTCGTGAAGATGACCACCGAGGGCGGCGCGGAGCACATCGAGACCCTCGCCCGGCGCTACACCGGTCGGCCGTACGCGTGGTACGGCGGGCGCAGCCAGGTCCGCGTGATCCTGACCATCGCGGCCGACAAGGTCCACGGCGTAGGGCGGTGACACGCCGGACGACCCTCCTGGTGGGCCTCGGGTGCCTGCTGCTGGGGTGCAGCGAGGCGGGGACGCTCGTCCCGCAGGAGGCGGGGCCGAGCGACGCCGAGCAGGTGCACGACGTGGTCTTCGTCGACCAGGTCGACAACGACGCCGACGCCGAGGAGCCCGTGGAGGCGGGACCGGAAGGCGACGCGGACGCGGGCACGGCAGGCGAGGAGGCAGGCGAGGCGGACGCGGTGCTGGAGCAAGGCCGGCGCGGCGACGTGCGCCTGCGCGAGCCCCCTCACCCTCACGCCCGCCCAGCCCGCCGCCACGCTCCCCGCGACCGCCGACGCCAACCCGGGTGACACGCTGTCGGTCCTCGCCTGTCAGAGCTCCGCCGGTGAATGTGTCCGAGGTGTTCGCGCCCTCGACCTCGACCGCCGTCAGCTTCTGAATCCGCGGCGACGACGACCGCGGTACAGTCCTCCCCATGCGGATCGCGGTCATCGGTGGCGGCCCTGCCGGCCTCTACTTCGCCACGCTCTGGAAGAAGCGGCACCCGAAGGACGACGTGCGCCTCCACGAGCAGAACCCCGCCGACGCGACCTGGGGCTTCGGCGTGGTGTTCTCCGAGAAGGCCCTCGAGTTCCTGCGCGGCGACGACCCGGACACCTACGACCTCATCACGCCGGCCATGGAGCACTGGCGCAACATCACGCTGGTCCACCGTGGGGAGACCATCCCCATCGACGGCGTCGGCTTCTCCGCCATCGGCCGGCTGGCGCTCCTGCAGCTGCTCCAGGAGCGCGCGCGTCGCGTCGGCGTCGAGCCCGAGTTCGGCCGCGCGGTGCCCTCGCTGGCCGATCTCGGCGACGTCGACCTCATCGTGGGCGCCGACGGCCTCAACTCCCTCGTGCGGACGGGGCACGAGAAGGAGCTGGGCACGACCCTCACCTACCTCCACAACAAGTTCGCCTGGTACGGTACGACCCGGCGCTTCGACTCGCTCACGCTGACCTTCGTGCGCGCGCCCGAGGGGACGTTCACCGCGCACCACTACCGGTACTCGGACACGATGAGCACCTTCATCGTCGAGTGCGACCGGGCCACGTGGGACGCGGCGGGCTTCGCGACCATGTCGCCGGAGGACACCCGCGCGACCTGCGAGCGCGTCTTCCGCGACACCCTCCAGGGGCACCCGCTCGTCTCCAACAACACCTACTGGCGCAACTTCCCCCAGCTCGCGAACGCGCGCTGGTCGCACGGCAACGCCGTGCTGGTCGGCGACGCGCTCCACACCGCGCACTTCTCCATCGGCTCGGGCACCCGCCTGGCGATGGAGGACGTCATCGCGCTGGTGAAGGCTCTCGAGGCCGAGCCCTCGAGTGTGGCGAAGGCGCTCGCGCTCTACGAGGCGACGCGCCGGCCCGTGCTCGAGAAGCTCCTCGCCGCCGCCAGCGCCAGCGCCGACTGGCACGAGCACTTCCGCGAGCACATGGAGCTCTCGCCGCGCGAGTTCGCGATGAGCTACATCACGCGCTCCGGCCGGGTGGATCTCGCCCGCTTGCGAGAGATGTCCCCGCGGTTCATGGCCTGGTACGAGGGCCACCCGTAGACAGGCTCTCCGGCGTCCTCCCACTCACTTGACCGTCCGGGAGGGGCCGCCGATGATTGACCGGCAGCGCAGGCGGGCGGACGGCCGGCGTCGAACAGGAGATTCATGGCGGTCGAGGACCCTCCGACGGCTCCGCGAGCGTGGGTGCCGGGTGTTCCCGAGAGCGACGGCGCGCCCACCAACCGGAAGATGCCCGTCAGCGCCGACGACGACCACGCTCCCACCGACCAGAAGCTACCCGCCGCGCTGGCCGCCGAGGAGCCGCCGCACGACGTCGAGGTCGACGTGGCGCGCACCGTCCCCACCGCCCCCGTCGTGCAGGTCCCGCAGCCGGCGCCGAAGCTGGCCGTGTCCGACGAGTTCGACGAGGCCACGCGGGCGGTGCCGAGGCCCTCGATGCCAGGCACCGACACGACCGACAGCGGCGTCAGGCCCGGGGAGGTGCTGGCGGGCAAGTACCGCGTGCAGCGCGTCCTGGGGGTCGGCGGCATGGGCGTCGTGGTCGCCGCGCGTCACATCCAGCTGGACGAGCAGGTCGCCTTGAAGTTCCTCCTGCCCGAGGCCCTCAAGAACCCCCACGCGGTCGCGCGCTTCCTCCAGGAGGCGCGGGCGGCGGTGAAGATCAAGGGCGAGCACGTCGCCCCTGCGTGTCCGACGTCGGGCAGCTCGAGAACGGGTCTCCGTACATCGTCATGGAGTACCTGGACGGGGTCGACCTCTCGACGTGGCTGAAGCAGCGCGGGCCGCTGCCCATCGAGCTGGCGGTCGACTTCGTGCTCCAGGCCTGCGAGGCGGTCGCGGACGCACACGTGCTCGGCATCGTCCACCGCGACCTCAAGCCAGCCAACCTCTTCTGCGTGCGCCGGTCGGACGGTCAGCTCTCGATCAAGGTGCTCGACTTCGGCATCTCGAAGGTCACGACGCCCGGCGCTCCCGGGCACAACATGACGGGGACCTCTGCGCTCGTCGGCTCTCCTTTCTACATGTCGCCCGAGCAGATGCAGCTCTCCAAGTCCGTCGACGCGCGGACGGACATCTGGGCGCTGGGGATCATCCTCTTCGAGCTCGTGACCGGCCGACCCCCGTTCGAGTCCGAGGCGGTGACGGATCTGGCCATCAAGGTGGCCACCGAGCCGACGCCACCCGCCCGCGCCTTCCGCCCCGAGGTGCCTCCGGGGCTGGAGCAGGTCATCGGCACCTGCCTGGCGAAGGACCGTAACCAGCGGTTCCCCAGCATCAGCGAGCTGGCGATCGCCCTGAAGGACTTCGGCTCGAAGCAGGCGAAGGTGTCCGTCGAGCGGGTGCTCGGCACCCTGCGCCAGGCCGGCATCTCGGGGGCGTCCCTCCCGCGCTCGGGCGAGTTTCCCTCCACCGCGCAGTCCACGCCTGCCCTGCCGCGGGCCGCCGAGACCGGGGCGTCGTGGGGTCAGACGGGAGGAGCCCGGCCGACCTCGGCGGGGAGAGCGGTCCCGTGGATCGCTGCTGCGGTGGTGCTAGGCGTCCTCGTCGTCGCGGGGGTGCTGCTCGTGCGCGGAGGGCCACACCCGACCGCCGCCGGTGCAAGCGTGGTCGCGGCGCCGCCTCCTCCCGTGGCCGCAGCTGCGCCAGCGGTCCTTGCGTCCTCGGCAGCGGCATCCTCCACGGCACCTCCTGGCGGCTCGAGTCCGCCGGTCATCCAGGTGAGCGATCTGCCGACGGCGACCGCGAAGCCGGTCGTTGCGTACACGGGAGCGGCGATGGTCCCTGCCGTGCGGCCGGACGCGAGCACGGTCCCGCCGGTGTCGGCGCCGGCCGCCCCGGCCAGGCCGGTCGACAGGTCGACCGACGGCTTCTGACCGAAGACCGTGCCGGGTCGGGAAGCCGGTCCTTTGGTTCGATCGACGACGGATGCTAGTACCGGGCGTCAGGGATGCGCTCGGCTCTTTTGCTCGTCGTGGCGGTGTCTTGCGCGCGGGGAGAGCCGGCGCCATCGCCTGCCCCCCCGACCGCGACCCCGACCGCGACCCCGACCGCGACCGCGACCGCGACCCCGACCGCGACCGCGACCGCGACCGCGACCGCGACCGCGACCCCGACCGCAACCGCATCCGCGTCCCCGAGCCCTCCCCCCGACATGCTGCTCGTTCCAGGTGGCGCCTTCACCATGGGAGCCAACGAGGGCGGCGAGGAGGACGAGCACCCCGCGCACACCGTCACGCTCGCCCCCTTCTTCCTCGACCGGACCGAGGTCTCCAACGCGCAGTGGGGCGAGTGCGTCGCGGCGAAGGCGTGCCGCGCGAAGAGCGACTCGGTCCGCAGCCAGCACCCCGACTTCGACGGGCCCAGCCAGCCCGTCAGTGGCATCTCCTGGGACGATGCCCGGGGGTACTGCGAGTGGCGTGGAAAACGGCTGCCGCGCGAGGCCGAGTTCGAGAAGGCCGCGCGAGACACGGACGACCGACACTTCGCCTGGGGGAACGAGCCGCCCACGCACGAGCGGACGGTGTTCTCGTCCGCGCGACCGGAGGATGTCGGGACGCACCCCGCCGGGCGCGGCCCGTACGGGCACGACGATCTCGCAGGCAACGTCTGGGAGTGGATGCAGGACGAGTACGATCCCTACGCCTACCGGCGCCCCACGGCGGGCGAGGGGAAACCGGGCTCGTGCGCCGAGATTACAGCGGCGCAGGACGAGCTGCGGCGCAACCACCAGCAGGGGTTCACGGGCACCAACCCCATCCCCGAGGAGTGCGAGCACTCCATCCGCGGCGGTGCTTACAACTACGACGCACACGGACTTCGCGTGACCAACCGTGTGCATCACCCCGGGCGCTACCGCATCCCCATGCTGGGGCTGCGCTGCGCAAAGGACGTTCAGTAGGGGAGGGGAGCTGCTGGCAGTCGGCATCACCTGATGCCCGGAGGCTGGGACCCGAATAAGACCGCTCAAAAAGCGCTCCCCCCGTCGACTGTCGCTCGAATGTTGCCAGCTGAGCGTTGCTCGGGTGGCGTTCGCCCTCCATAATCCCGCGATCTACCCCTCGCGGCTGTCGCGAGAGGTTTGTGGGAGAGAGCTCGATGCTGGTCCGCAACGTAGGCAAGTGGGCGTGCATGCTGGCCGTCGTCTGGGCCGCCACCAATGCTGTCGTGTCCTGCGGCGGCGCAGGCGCAGGGAGCGTCTTCGTCGACGGCGGGGCAGGCGGCAGTGACTCCGCGGTGGGCTCCGGCGACGCCACGGCAAACGGTGACGCCCCCTCGCTCCTCGGGGACGACGGCGGCAACGGGGACGGCGGGTGTGTTCCCAAGACATGCGCCCAGCTCGGGTACAACTGCGGCAAGGCCGTCCAGTGCGGGCAGGTCATCGACTGCACCGGGACGGGGAGCGGGACCGGCGGCTGCACGCCGCCCGAGAGCTGCGGCGGCGGAGGGGTACCCAACCAGTGCGGGGGCGCCTCCGGAGCCGACGGCGGTCCGGTCTCGTGCACGCCGACCACGTGCCAGGCGCTCGGCTACGACTGCGGCTACGCGGGTGACGGCTGCGGCGACGTCCTCAACTGCAACCCGGACGATGCAGCCACGGGGTGCACGCCTCCCCAGTACTGCGGCGGCGGCGGCTTCAACAAGTGCGGCGGCAACAACGGGCTCGGCTCCGACGGCGGTGTCCCCTGCACCCCCACCACGTGTCTCGCGCTGGGCTACGACTGCGGTTACGCCAACGACGGCTGTGGCAACCTGCTCGACTGCAACCCGAACGACGGGTCCACCGGCTGCACGCCCCCCCAGTACTGCGGTGGTGGCGGGTTCAACCAGTGCGGCGGCAACAACGGGCTGGGCGTGGACGGCGCCCCCAACTGCACGCCGACCACGTGCCTGAAGCAGGGCTTCAACTGCGGCCCCGCGGGCGACGGTTGCGGCAACCTCCTCAACTGCGGGTCGTGCTCCGGCACCAACACCTGCGGCGGCGGCGGCAAGCCCGGGGTATGCGGCAACAGCGCCTGCACGAACCTCTGCCTCCAGCAGGCGACCTGCGGCGGTGGCGTCACCACCACCATCACCGGCACGGTAGTCGCGGGGACCCCGGCCCAGTACGGCAGCCCGGACCCGGTGCCGAACGTCGTCGTGTACGTGCCCAACGGGCCCCTGCAGGCCTTCACCCAGGGCGTGACCTGCAGCCAGTGCGGCGCCGAGGTCAGCGGCGATCCGCTGGTCCAGACGACGACCGCCTACAATGGGACCTTCACGCTCCCGAATGTCCCCTCGGGCGCCAACATCCCCGTCGTCATCCAGCTCGGGCGCTGGCGCAGGCTGTTCAGCTTCACCATCCCGTCGTGCGCCACCACCGCCATCGGCAACCTGGTCATGCCGCACAACCAGAGCGAGGGCGACATCCCGCTCACGGCCATCGCCACCGGCAGCGTCGACTCGATCGAGTGCGTGCTCCTGAAGATGGGGGTCGACCAGAGCGAGTTCACCACCTCGACTGGGGGCGGGCGCATCCACCTCTACTCGACGCAGAGCGACTACGTGTGCAGCAACGGCAGCTGCGAAGGCGCGGGCGCGAGCCTGGGCAACGGCACGCCGGGCGAGTCCGCGCTCATGGGCGGCGGCGGCACGTACATGAACTACGACCAGATCCTTTTCCCCTGCTGGGGCGCCCGGTTCACCAAGACGAACGCCGAGCTGCAGAATCTGGTCACCTACGCCAACGGCGGCGGTCACTTCTTCGCGACGCACTTCAGCTACTCGTGGATGTTCCAGAACAACCCGTTCAACACAGTCGTGAACTGGAACGTCGATGCCGACTACGCCAACGGCAACGAGCCTCCGAACTCCACCACGGCCAGCGTGAAGCTGCCGCCGACCAACCCCGAGGGCACCGTCTTCTCGGACTGGCTGCACCTGGTAGGCGCCATGCCCAACCCGCAGAACATCGCGATCACCTACCCGCGCCACGACGTGAACACGGTGGTCGCTCCGTCGGTCGACTGGATCGACGGACACGACTCGGTCACCAACTCGTTCGAGACGCTGCACTTCACCTTCGACACCCCGGTCGGTCAGACCAACCAGTGCGGGCACGTCATCTACAGCGACTTCCACGTGACCAACGCGGCCGACTCGCCGAAGACAGTGTTCCCCGCCGAGTGTGACTCCACCGGGCTGACGGCGCAGGAGAAGGTCCTCGAGTACATGATCTGGGACCTCGCCTCGTGCGTCCCAGGGCCGCCCGCCCCGCCGACCTGCACCCCCATCACCTGCCAGGACCAGAACATCACGTGCGGTCCTGCGGGCGACGGGTGCGGAGGCGAGATCACGTCGTGCGGCACCTGCACGCCTCCCCAGACGTGTGGTGGCGGCGGCGTCCCCGGCCAGTGCGGCGCGCCGGACGGCGGGAGCTGCACCCCGAAGACGTGCCAGCAGCAGAACATCTCCTGCGGCCCGGCGGGCGACGGCTGCGGCAACGAGATCCCCAGCTGCGGCACCTGCACGCCTCCCCAGACGTGCGGCGGCGGCGGCATCCCGGGCCAGTGCGGCTACCCCGAAGGCGGAGCCTGCCAGCCCGAGACCTGCGCGCAGCAGAACATCTTCTGCGGCCCCGCCGGTGATGGCTGCGGCAACGAGATCCCAAGCTGCGGCACCTGCACGCCCCCGCAGACGTGCGGCGGCGGCGGCGTGGGAGGCCAGTGCGGCTCCCTCGACGCGGGCACCTGCACGCCGAAGTCCTGCGCCCAGCAGGGCATCCAGTGCGGCACGGCGAGCGACCAGTGCGGGAACATCCTGCAGTGCCCCGGCTGCCCGACGGGCCAGACCTGCGACACGACCACGGGGCAGTGCCAGCAGACCTCGCAGTGAGTCGAGGGACGAGAGGAGGAGCGCCTTTCGGCTCCTCCTGACGTCTCCTCAGGGCCCCGTCACGACCGGACGCGCCAGTTGCCGACGTAGGTCTTCCCGATGTCATCGCACGTGGGGTCGGTCACGATGATCTCGGGCCGCGAGCCGCGGCACATGACCACTGTGTTCTGCCGGAAGACCCGGCCGAACGCCACGGCCTCGTCGCGGTCCATGCCGTGGACGATCCACGACGGCTCGCGCCACGTCCCCTCGGGATCCTCTTCGTAGCCCACGCAGGCCTCGACGCGGTAGACCCCCAGGATGAGCAGGTCGCGCATGACCTGGTGACGCGCGTCGTTGACCTTCCGCGGCAGGAGCATCGACCGCGGGTTGTAGGCCGTGAGCAGCGCGAACGGTCGCTGGAGCAGCTCGGGGAGCGTCGCCGGGTCGGTCACGATGTCGCCGTCGAGCGAGACCCGGAGCGGGCCGCTCGGGGTGGGGAGCTCGTAGACCGTCGCGAGGTAGCTGCGGAGGAGGTTCTGGTCCATGGGCGAGACCTGCGATACCACGACTTCGGCGCGGCGCGCCGGCTGCACTTGTGGTGGCATGGTCGTGCGGCCACCGTGAGCGAGCGCCTCTTCACCTGCAACCTCTGCGAGGCCCAGTGCGGCCTGCGCGTCGAGGTCGAAGGGTCGCGCGTGATCGGTATTCGTGGGGACCCGGACGACGTGCTCTCCAGGGGTCACGTGTGCCCGAAGGCGCACGCCCTGAAGGAGCTGCTGGACGATCCGGAGCGCCTGCGCGGGCCCGTGCGCCGCACGGTGGCCGGCTGGGAGCGGACGACGTGGGACGAGGCGCTCGGCGACGTGGCCACCCGCCTCCGCAGGCTCCGAGAGCGGCACGGCGCCGACGCGGTGGCGCTCTACGTCGGCAACCCCGTCGCCCACAGCCACCGCGCCGCGCTCGGCTCGCAGCTCCTGACCATGGTGCTGGGCACCAGGAACCGCTTCGACCCAAACTCGCAGGACTCCAACCCGCGCCTGTTCGCCTGCATGCACGTCTACGGCGACGCGCTCTCCATCCCCGTGCCCGACGTCGACCGCACCGACTACCTGCTCGTCCTGGGCGCGAACCCGGCGGCCTCCAACGGGAGCCAGATGGGGCTGGGCGACGTGCGCGCCCGCATCCGCGGCATCCGCGAGCGCGGCGGGCAGGTGGTGCTGATCGACCCGCGTCGCACCGAGAGCCTGGCCTGGGCGACGGGTCACCACTTCATCCGTCCCGGTGGCGACGCGGCGCTGCTGCTGGCGATGCTCCACGTGCTCTTCACGGAGGGCCACGTGGCCGGGGACCTAGAGGCGCGCGCCTCCGGCGTCGGTCAGCTGCGGGCTCTCGCCGCGCGCTTCCCGCCGGCCCGGGTGGCGCCCGCAGTGGGCATCGACATAGAGACCATCCAGGCCCTGGCACGGGACTTCGCGGGGGCGCGGCGCGCATGCGCCTACGCGCGGGTGGGGGTCTGCCAGAGCGCCTTCGGCCCCGTCGCCTCGTGGCTGGTGGAGGCGCTCAACGTCGTGACCGGCAACTTCGATCGCGAGGGAGGCGCGATGTTCCCCACTGCTGCGGCCGACGTCGCGCCGCTGGGGCGCCTGGTGGTGGGCAACCACTGGGGGCGCTGGCGGTCGCGCGTGCGCGCCCTGCCGGAGTTCCTGGGGGCGCTCCCCTCGGCGGTGATGGCCGAGGAGATGCAGACGCCGGGGGAGGGGCAGGTCCGTGCCCTGGTCTGCGTCGCGGGCAACCCCGTGCTCACCACGCCCAACGGCGAGCAGCTGGCGCGTGCGCTGGCCGAGCTCGAGCTGGTTGTCGCGGTCGACTACTACGTCAACGAGACGACCCGCCACGCGCACTACATCCTCCCCCCGCAGCACGTGTTCGAGACGGGGAACTTCGATCTCCTCCTGTCGCGCTTCACCGTGCAGAACGTGGCCAAGTACAGCGCCCCCATCGTGCGGACCGGCGATGACACGCGGGATGACTGGGACATCCTCAGCGATCTGGCGGCGCGGGTCGCGCTCCCGGGCACGCTGCACCGGGCTTGCCACAGGGTGGGGCGCGACGTCCCCGAGCGGGTCATCGACCTCCTGCTGCGCGCCGGGCCTGCCCGCCTCTCGCTGCGGGCCTTGCGAGCCGCGCCCCATGGGATCGATCTGGGGCCGCTGGTCCCGTCCCGCGGGGAACGCGTGCGGACGGCCGACCGTCGCGTACGCCTCGCGCCGCCTGCGCTGGTCGCCGACATACCCCGGCTCGAAGCGTGGGTGGACGAGCTCCGCCGGCCGGGGGCGCTGGTCATGGTGGGGCGGCGTCACCTGCGGACCAACAACTCCTGGATGAATGGCCTGCCTTCGCTCGCCAAGGGGCCCGACCGCAAGCGCCTGCTCGTGCACCCCACCGACGCGGCGCGCCTGGGCATCGCCGATGGCGAGCCCGTGGGCGTCCGGAGCCGCGTGGGGCGCGTGACGGCGGTCGTGCGGCTCACGGATGAGGTCATGCCGGGCGTAGTGTCCCTCCCGCACGGCTTTGCGCAGGTCAGCGCCAACGCGCTCACCGACGATCGACTCGTCGAGCCGGTCGTGGGAACCTCTATCCTGAACGGAGTCCCGGTCACGTTGGAGAGAGGCGATGCGACCTAGCAGATCTCGACTGGCCACGCGGCGTGCAGGCGCTCGCCTCGCCGCGCTCGTCGCCGCGACCACGCTGTGCGCCTCGTGCTCCTCTTCCTCGAGCGCGCCTGCCGCCCACCCGCTCGCGCCGGGAGAGCTCGCGCTGCGCCACGCCCTCGGCGTCCCGGACGACGCGAAGCAGGTCCTCGTCGTCGCCCAGACCTCGCACCTGGACATCGACTGGCAGAAGACCTTCTCCAGCTACTACTCGACCTACGTCGAGGGCGTCTTCCTCCAGGCGCGCCAGCTCCTGGATTCGCAGCCGCGGGCCTTCTACAGCATCGCCGAGATGGCGTACCTGCAGCAGCACCTCGAGGCCCACCCGGAGGAGCTTGCGGCGCTCCAGGCCGACGCACAGCGCGGCGCGCTCCGCATCGTCGGCGGGGGTATGACCAGCCCCGACACCCTGCTGCCCGAGTCCGAGCTGCTCTTCCGCGATCTCCTCTACGGCGTGCGCTTCAGCGAGGACACCTTCGGCGTGTCCCCCACGGCGGCGTGGCTCCCCGACTCCTTCGGACACGCCGGCAGCGTCCCCGACGTGCTCGGCGCGGCCGGCTTCAAGAGCGTCGGCTTCTCGCGCATCGACGGGTCACCGACCATCTTCCAGCAGGTCTTTCACCCGGGCGACCCGCCGCTGCCGGGGTCGACGGCCGCGCTACTCCAGCAGATCGGCAGCGCGGACTTCAACTGGCACGGCGTGGGCGGCGCCACCGTCCTGGCGCACTTCATCGCGGGCGAGGGCCTCTACTGCGAGGGCGAGAACATCGACTACGACGAGCACCTCGAGGTCCCGGGGGGGCACGTCGGCGACTTCAAAGGCGACGACCCGAGCTTTACGGACGCGCGCATCGACGGCTACATCGCGGAGAACACGCCCTACGCGTTGACGCCCTACCTGTTCGTCCCCGTGGGGTGCGACTTCGAGCAGCCGAAGCAGCAGCTCATCGACTACCTCGACGGGTACAACCAGCGGCGGTATCCCGTGACGGGGACCTGGGCGGTCGCCGCGCCGTTCGAGGACTACGCAACGCTGGTCGGCAGCTGGAGCGACGTCTTGCCGCACATCAGCGGCGACCTCGCCCCGGCCTACATGGGCTTCTTCGGCACCCGCCCCGGGCTCAAGCGCGCCATCCGCGACGCGACCGGCCCGTTCTTCGTCGCGGAGACGTTCGCCGCCGCGCTGGGCGACGCCGGGTCCGCGATCACCGCGGGCGCCGTGCCGCAGCTCCAGCTCCTGACGCGCACCGATCACCACGACTTCGTCACCGGGACGTCGGCGGACGACGTGGTCAGCAGCGAGCAGATGCCGCTCCTCGCGGCGGCGCAGAGCGCCGGGCAGTCGGCGACGAGCCAGGTGGCGGCGGCCATGCTGCCCCGGATCCCGGTCACCGCGGGGGCTGTGGCGCGGGTGCTGGCCTTCAACGCCTCGAGCGCCCAGGTGAGCGACGTGGCCGAGGTGCAGGTGCAGCTCGGCGGCACGCTCTCGCTGCCGATACACGCCACGCAGGGAGGACAGCCGGTGCCGCTCGAGCTGGTGGGCAGCCCGGGGACGGACGGCGTCGCCACGCTGAGGCTCGCCCTCTCCGTGCCGCCGTGGTCGTGGACCGCGGTCGACCTGCTACCGGGCGATGCGCCCCCCGCACAGGAGGTCACCCTGGCGCTGCTCGACGCCAGCGGCGCGCCAGCGATCGGGAGCGCGGTCGTGCGCGTGATCCTCTCGAACGCGCACGTCCGCGCCGAGCTCGACGCGACGGGCGGGGGCTTCGCGCTCACCTCCGTCACCATCGACGGCGTCGAGGCCCTCGCCGGGCCCTCGATGACCGCGAACGACTACGCCGACCAGGGCGGTCTGTGGCGCCTGGGCAACGAGATGGGCCCGGACTGTCAGCTGTCTCCCATGACGCAGCCCGCGCCCCCGGCGAGCGTCCAGGTGGTCGAGAGCACGAGCCTGGAGGCGCACGTCGCGTTCGTGGGGGCCTCGTACACGGTGGAGGCATCGCTGGGAGCCGGCGCGACGGGGCTGGACCTGGCGATCACGACGGCGGCCGCCGAGGCCACGACGCGGACGGTGTCGATCGCCCTGGCCACGTCCGCCGGCGCCCCGATGAGCACGTCCTCGCCGGCGGGATGGCAGGAGCACGCGGCGCAGCACGTCTACGATCCGACGTTTTTCCCGGCCGTGGCGTGGGCGCAGGTCGGCGACTGGGCGGTGCTGCTGCGCCAGTCGACAGGCGTGCGTATGAGCAGCCCGGGACAGCTGGAGCTCATGGCGGCGCGCGACGCACGCAACGAGCTCTGCGACGTGATGGGAGGGACGGGGACCGATCCGGACGCACATCGCATCGAGTGGCGCATCGCGCGCGCCTCGAGCGTGGCCGACGCAGAGCGCGCCGCCCAGGCCTTCGACCGCCCGCTCGATCTGGAGCTCGGGCCGCTCGACCAGGCGACTGCGACCGACCTCGCACCCCAGGCCTCGCTCGCCAGCGTCGACGGTGACGCCGTCATCTCGGCCATCAAGCCGGCGGAGCGGGGGAGCGGGATCATCCTGCGCGCGCTGCTCATGCCGGGGCCCGCGCAGGTGCAGCTCGGCTCCGGCCTGGCGGGTCGCCAGGTCAGCGCGGTGGACCTGGCGGAGCGAGACCTGGCAAACGTGGTGCCGCAGGGGAGCCCGCTCGCCATCGACCGCTCCGCCTACGGCGAGATCGCCGGCTTTCGCCTCCGCTGAGAGACCCGTCCGACGTCAGACGTCGATGAGCGCCTCGAGCATGCGCTGGTGCTCCTGCGTCGGCACCGCGAAGCCGTCGGCGTGCATGAGGGCGCATGCGGCGGCGTGCAGGCGCCCGGGCAGCGCGTGAAGCAGCCCGGCCTCCACCGCGGCTTGCACCTGGCTACGGACATCGTGCCGGACGGCGAAGATGTCCGAGGGGATGGGGCCGGCCTCGAACACCACCCGGAGCTCGGCCCCCGAGAGGCCCTCGTCCCCCGGGTAGGGGGTCCGCGCGAAGCGCATGACGCCTTGCTCGGTGTGCGCGCAGGTCGCGCCCACGTCGACCTGGCCGCCGACCACGGCGCGGGCCACCGCGGCGTGGCTCCGCACGAAGAGCTCGTCCGAGAACGCGTCCGTGAGCTTCACGCCCGCGCGCGTCAGCGCGGTTCGCAGCACGACGTACCCGCTCGCGCTCTCGCGATCGACCCAGGCCACGCGCGCGCCGTGGAGATCGGCGGGCGAGTAGATGGCGGACGCGGGTCGGGTCACCAGGACCGTGCTGTAGGCCGTGCCGCCGTAGCGCACCGCCACCGCCACCGGGTCAGCCAGCCGCCGCCTCACCGCGCGTGCGGCGACGAGCGGGGGCAGCCACGCAAAGTCCACCAGCCGCTGCTCCAGCCCCGTCAGCACCACGCGGTAGTCCGCGGCGCGGTGCACGTCGACCTCCGTGCCCAGCGCCTCGGACAGCGCCGCCACGAACTCGCGCTCGCGCTCGTCACGGTCGCCCCCGCGCGGGATGAGACCCAGTCGAAGCGCACCCATCGCAGGAAGATACCCTGGGCGAGGTCAGATCACCCGTCGAAGCGGTAGCCCACGCCGCGGACGGTCACGACGTGGCGCGGGCGCTGGGGGTCCTGCTCGAGCTTGGCGCGCAGCTGCTGGATGAAGTTGTCGATGGTGCGCGGGGTCCCGTGGTGGTTCGGGCCCCAGACGCGGGAGAAGATGGCCTCGCGGCCGAGGGCCACGCCACGGGCCTCGATGAGGCAGAGCAGCAGGTCGAACTCCGTCGCGGTCATCTCCACCGGGGCGCCTCCGCGTGACACCGTCCGCGCCGCCGCGTCCACCCGCACGTCGCCGAACTCGTACAGGGTCTTTGGCGCCTCCACCGCGCGCGGACCCCGGCGGAGCGCCGCGCGCACGCGCGCCAGCAGCTCGGCCAGGCTGAAGGGCTTGGCCACGTAGTCCTCCGCGCCGAGCTCGAGGCCCGTCACCTTGTCCATCTCGCCCGTGCGCGCGCTCACCACGATGATGGGCATGGTCATGCCCTCGCGCCGCAGTGTCTGGAGCACCTGGAAGCCGTTCATCTTGGGGAGCATCACGTCGAGCAGCACGAGGTCGGGCGGATGGCTGCGCGCGAGCTCCAGCCCCTTCTCGCCGTCCTCCGCGGAGACCACGAGGTACCCCTCGGCCTCGAGGTTGATGCGCAGGCCCAGCATGATGCTGGGGTCGTCCTCGACCACCAGCACGGTGCGCCTGGCGACGTCGCCCGTGGCCGTCCTGTCGGCGCTCATGCGCGCTTCGCCTCCGCGGGGGTCGGGGCCTGGGCCACGACCTTGCTCTCGGCCTCGGGCGCGACGGGCAGCAGGATGCGGAACGTCGAGCCCTTCCCCGGCGAGCTCACCACTTGCACGCGACCGCCGTGCGCCCGGACGATGTGCTTCACGATGGCCAGCCCGAGCCCGCTGCCCTCGCGCTCGCGCGAGAGCCGATCGTCGATTCGGTAGAACTTGTCGAAGATGCGGCGGTGCTCCCCGCGCGGGATGCCCTCGCCGTTGTCGCTCACCTCGATGGCGACGCCCGACGAGGTCGCCACGCCGCGCAGGATGACCTCGGGGGGCTCGCCGCCGTACTTCACCGCGTTGCCCAGCAGGTTGCCGATCGCGTCGATCATGGCGGCGCGGTCGACGTGCACCGGGGGGAGCCCGGGGGCGACCTCGGTCGTGAAGACGACCTGCGGATGCTGGACCCGGAGCGGGGCGAACGCCTGAATGGCGTCGTCGATCAGGGCGGCGACCGTCTCGTCGTGCAGCTCGAACTGCTTGCGACCTGCCTCCATTCGCCCCCAGTCGAGCAGGCGCTCGATGCGCCGAGTGAGGCGCTGGGTCTCCAGACCGAGCGCCTCCAGGCAGCGGTCCTGCACCGCCTGGTCGCCGCGGGAGCGCTCCATCGTCTCCACGAAGAGGCGGATGCTGGTCAGCGGGGTGCGGAGCTCGTGGCTGACCTTGGAGACGAAGTCCGCCTGGAGCTCGCTGAGGTTGGCCTCGCGCCGCAGGAACACGAGGACCAGCACGATGCCGGTGACGGCGACGAGCACGAAGCTGACCGTGAGGACGCCGAAGAGGACGTTGAAGACGTTCCCCAAAAACATGAGGACGATGCCCACCAGCAGCAGCAGCACCGTGGGGACGATGACCAGGTACACCAGCAGCGTGACGATGCGCTTGAAGCCGAGGCGCTGGCGTGTCCGGGGCACACGCGAAACATAATCGTTTCAGCGCTCCAGCGCCGCTCGCATCACGTTGAGGGGCGCGGGAATGCCCAGCCACAGCTCGAAGGCGAGGGCCCCCTGGCGGGCCAGCATCCCCAGGCCGTTCGCCGTCCGCAGGCCGCGCGCCCGCGCCGCGGCCAGGAAGGGGGTCTCCGGTGGGGCGTAGATCACGTCGAGCGCGAGCGCGTCACCCGGCAGCGCGTTCCACGCCACCGCGGCCGCCACCGGCTCACCGGCGTCGGCGCCCGTCATCCCGGCGCTCGTCGCCTGGACGACGGCCAGGGTCAGCGCTTCGCTCGCCGCCGAGGGCGCCCACGGCTGCGTCGCCGGCGGTCGCGACCCTCGCGCGCGCAACGCAACGTCGTCGGCGCCGAGCAGGCGCAGCGCCGCGACCGCCGCCAGGGCGGCACCTCCCGAGCCCAGCACCAGCGCGCGCCGGGTCGTCCACGGTGCGGCGGGCCCCCCCAGATCTCGCAGTTCCTCCACCAGCGCGGGGACGTCCGTGTTGTGGGCCACCACACGTCCGTCGGGCGTCCGGACCAGGGTGTTGGCGGCGCGCAGGTCGGCCCCCCGCTCGTCCGCCAGCGCGAGGACGGCCTCCTTGTGCGGCACCGTCACGTTGAGCCCGTCGTAGCGTCCGTCGCGCAGCTCCTGGACGACGCCGGGGAGCTCGGCCGCCGTGACCCGCCGGGCCTCGTAGCGATGGGGCAGCCCGAGCGCCCGGAACGCCGCCAGGTGCATGGCGGGGCTCTTCGAGTGAGCGATGGGATCGCCGATGACGGCGAAGCGCAGGGCCCTCACTTCGCCTCGTCCGGCGGCTCGATGCGGACCACAGTGGCGTCGATGCGGGCGTCGTGCACGCGGACGTGGATCGGGTCGCCGGGGCCGACGTCGGCGGCCGAGCGGACCGCGCGGCCGTCGGCGCGGGTGGCGATGGCGTAGCCGCGGGCCAGCACCTTCAGCGGGCTGAGCGCGTCGAGGCGACCGGTGGCGCGCTGGACGTCGCCGGCCCTTCGCTCGAAGGTCTTGTGCCAGACGTGCCCCAGCCGGGCGGCGAGGCGCGCGACCTCCGCGCGCTCCCGCGTCACGACGGCGCGCGGGTGGAGGTAAGCCAGCCGCCGCTGGGCAGTGGTCAGGGCATCGCGTCTCCTCGCCACTGCGGCGCGTGCCCATTCCGCCAGGCGGGCCTCGCGCTCGTCGAGCGACTGCTGGTGCGCGGCGATGGCCAGCCGCGGGTCGCCGAGCCGCCGGGCAACGTCGGCGTGGGCGACGCGGTCCTCGGCCAGGCGGCCGCGCATGGCCCGGGCGAGGTGCAGCCGCGTGCGCTGGAGGAGCTGGGCCTGCGCCGCGCGGTCGGGCACGATCAGCTCCGCGGCCTGCGACGGGGTCGCCGCGCGGGCGTCCGCCACGAAGTCGACCAGAGTGACGTCCACGTCGTGGCCCACCGCGCTCACCACCGCCACGCGGCACGACGCCACCGCCCGCACGACCGCCTCTTCGTTGAACGCGCCCAGATCGTCCGCCGAGCCGCCGCCGCGCCCCACGACGATGACGTCCACCTCCGCCACCCGCTGGAGCTGCACGAGCGCCCGGCAGATGGACTCCGCCGCGCCCGCCCCCTGGACCTGGGCCGCCGCGAGCAGGATGCGTGCGCCTCCGCGCCGGAAGGCGACGCGGCACACGTCGTGGATGACCGCCCCCGTGGGGCTGGTGACCACCCCTACGACGCGAGGCTCGCGGGGCAGGGGGCGCTTGCGCTCCTGCGCGAACAGGCCCTCCGCGGTGAGCCGCGCCTTGAGCCGCTCGAGGGCCTCGAGCAGCGCGCCTCGCCCTGCGGCCTGCACCCGATCGGCCACGAGCTGCAGCCGCCCTCTCGGCGCCCAGAACGTGGGCTTCCCGCGGAGACGGGCGCGCGAGCCGTCGACGCACAGGGCCCGGGTGCGGGCCGTCGCACTGGAGCGGTAGACCACGACGTCGATCGAGGCGTCCTCCTTCTCGTCCTTCAGGCAGAAGTAGAGGTGCCCGCTCGGCGCGGCGCGTGCGTCAGCCACCTCGCCCTCGACCCACACCGAAGCCGCGAAGGACTCGTCCAGCGACCCCTTGATGGCGCGATCGAGCTCCGCCACCGTGAGCGGGCGTGGCTCTTCGGGTGGCGGTGGGGGTTTGCGCGGGGTGAAGTCGAACGTCAGGTTGGGGGGCTCGGACGGCATCTCAGCTTCTCGCGTGGCTCGGCGACCGGACGCTCCGCCTCCTCCGGCGCAGCGCGAGCCCCAGCAACATACCCGCCGCACCCGCCAGCGCGAGGTCGATGCCGCCGTGCGACGCGAGCGCGCAGCCGCACCCGGCCTTCGCGGCGGTCGGCGAGGGGCCCGAGTTGCCCCCGGTCAGCGCGAGCGTTGCGAGCGCCGGCCCGTTGGGGGTGCCCACGCCCGTCGGCCCATCCCAGCCCGGGCCGGCCTGGCAGAGGACGCTGGTGCACGTCTGCCCCGGATCGTTGTCGCCGGAGGTGATGTCGTTGAACCCGGACGTGTTCTCGTAGACCCAGCCGAGGTTGCCGGAGATGAGCCCCGTGACCCCGAGCCGGGTCAGCAGGCCCGCCATGAGCGGCGACGCGGCGCTCGTCCCTGCCGTCTCGATCCAACCGTCGACCGAATCGTACTCGGCGATGCCTCCCCCGCGCGCGGGCTTGAACTCCGCGATGGCCGCGACGTCGGTCGTCGCGCGCATGGTGCAGCTCCCGAACGCGCCGGGGCTGGTCGAGAGGAACTGGCTCTGGAACGATGGCATCCCCTCCACCGTGCTGCAGCCGCTGCCGCCCGCGCCGCCCAGCACGCCGTCGTTCCAGACGACCTCACCGTACTGCGCCCCGTTCGTGGTCAGGGTCGTGCCACCGACGCTGAGGACGTCGGGCGCTGACGAGGGGTAGGTCGGCGTCAGCGGTTGCCCCGCCTGCTGCTGGAGCTCGTTCAGGTAGCCGGCGTCGCCTGACGCGGCCAGCACGAGGTGACCGGGGGTCGTGTAGTTGTTGCCGGTCGGGACGTCGAGCTCCGCGCCTCCGAAGCTCATGCTGATGGCGTCGGCCCCGAGCCCGATGGCCGACCTGGTGGCCTGGATGAAGTCCGCGACGGTCGGACCGTTGGTCGTCGAGGCTCCCGTCATCTGGACCAGCACTAGGCTGCAGTCGGGGCACCCGGCGCTCACCATCTCCATGTCGAGCCCGGTCTCCGCGTCGTTGGTCGGGCAGTCGCCGGCCGACGACGTCACCGCCCCGTTCTCGTCGACGGCGGCGAAGCACGGCGTCCCGCTGCCCGGGACGGGGAGCCCGTTGCCCGGGCACTGCGGCAGCTCGGGCAGCTGGAAGGCCTTCCGGTACACGTTGACGTCGGCCAGCGCCGTGGCGTCGGGCATATCGATGATGGCGACGATCTTCCCGCCGGCGGACGTGCTCGCCGGGATCTGGTACGCGGCGATGACGTCGCCTGGCGCCATGGCGTCGTTGGAGGGCGAGGAGGCCCCACCGCCGCAGGGGTTGGCGGTGCCGCACGTGCAGTAGTCGGTGCCCCCGCTCCCCCCGCCGCCGGGTCCGAGCGGACGGAAGTCCGCAGGCAGCCGCCGCCTGGCCAGGCAGTGGAAGGGGAAAGCGTGATCGCAGACGTCCCGGTAGCGCCCGCCGCCCTCGCCGGGCGCGGCCTCCGCCGTCGCCGGTGTCGTCGATATCGCGGTGGCGACCCCGATCGCTCCAAGCGCGAGCCACGAGCGACCAGAGGCAGGCACCCTTCTCCCTAACCACCAGTCAGCGCCTCTGGCAAGGCGACCTGCGTCACGCGCGCCCCCCTCTCCACGGTCGCGCTCCCCGGCGCGTCTGTGACATAAAGGGCGCCATGCCGCGCACCTTCCGCAAAGTCCTCGTGGCCAACCGGGGTGAGATCGCCGTCCGTGTGACGCGCACGCTCCGCGAGATGGGCATCGCCGCCGTTGCCGTGTACTCCGACGCCGACCGCGCCTCGCTGCACGTGCGCACCGCCGACGAGGCCTACCCCATCGGCCCCGCGCCGGCGGGCGAGAGCTACCTCCGGGTCGACAAGATCATCGGCGCGGCGAAGAAGGCGGGGTGCGACGCTATCCACCCAGGCTACGGCTTCCTCAGCGAGAACCCCGCGCTGCCCGAGGCGTGCGAGCGCGCCGGGATCGTCTTCATCGGGCCCCCGGCCGCAGCCATGCACGCCATGGGCAGCAAGACCGCGGCCCGCGAGAAGATGTCCGCGGCGGGCGTGCCCATCGTCCCGGGGGCGCGCTGCGAGACCGCGGAGGAGGCGACGGCGGCGGCCGCGAAGATCGGCTTCCCGGTCATGCTCAAGGCCGCGTCGGGCGGCGGAGGCAAGGGCATGCGGCTGGTCTCGAGCGCCGGCGAGATGGCCAGCGCCTGGGAGCGCGCCCGCAGCGAGGCGAAGAAGTTCTTCGGGGACGACACGGTCTACCTGGAGAAGGCCATCGAGCGCCCGAGGCACGTGGAGATCCAGGTCCTCGGGGATCGCGAGGGTAACCTGGTGCACGTGTTCGAGCGCGACTGCTCCATCCAGCGGCGCAACCAGAAGGTGGTCGAGGAGACGCCGAGCCCGGCGGCCTCGCGCGAGCTCGTGGCGCGCATGGGCGCCATCGCCGTGCAGGGGGCGAAGGCGGTCGGGTACTTCAGCGCCGGGACGTTCGAGTTTCTCCTGGCCCAGGACGGGAGCTTCTACTTCCTGGAGATGAACACGCGCCTGCAGGTGGAGCATCCGGTCACCGAGCTGGTGACGGGGCTCGATCTGGTGCGGGAGATGGTGCGTGTCGCGCAGGGCGAGCCGCTGGGCTTCGCCCAGGACGACCTCGCCGCGCGAGGCGCCGCCATCGAGTGCCGCGTCTACGCCGAGGACCCGTCCAACGGGTTCCTGCCTTCACCCGGCGTCATCGAGAGCCTCCACGTGCCCGCCGGTCCCGGTATCCGCGACGACGGCGGGGCCTACGCCGGGTGCACCATCTCGAGCTTCTACGATCCACTCATCTCCAAGCTCAGCGTCTGGGCGCCCACGCGCGACCGCGCCATCGCCCGCATGCGCCGCGCGCTCAGCGAGTACGTCGTGACCGGCATCCGCACCAACCTGGCCTTCCACGACCAGCTCTTCGCGCACCCGGAGTTCGCCGCCGGGCGCTACGACACCGGCTTCATCGAACGCAACAGGGAGCAGCTGCTCGGCTACCCGCTCGTGAAGGAGGGCCAGCGCGACGCCGTAGCGGCGGCCGTGGCCATCGCCGCGGCCCGCATGGAGCGGGCAACCGGCGCGACCCAGGCGAGCCTCGGGGAGGAGCACTCGCGGCTCTCCCCCTGGGTCGCTCACGCCCGCGCCGGGGCTATGCGGCGCTGATCACTGCTCGGCGGCGCCGTCGCCACCGTCGCCGCCGCCACCCTCGCCACCGCCACCCTCGCCACCCTCCTTGCCGCCGCCGTCGCTGGGCAGCGTGAACCCGCACTGCGTGAGGCAACCGGGGCCAGAGCCGCCGAGCAGCGGGCCGGCGATGCACTCGAGCAGGGCGGTCGCCGCGGTGTCGTTGCCGCCGAGGACCCCGGAGCCGCAGGTTACGGCGCTGGCGCCCGAGGCGATGCAGCCGATGAGGGTGGCCACGTCGGTCTTGCAGGTGCAGTCCGCGTTGCAGGCGGCGAGATCGGAGCCGCAGTTGGCCTCGATGCAGGAGAAGCACCCTTCGGTCGTGGCGCCGGCGTCACCGATGGCCGCGTCGGGGATCGAGGTGAGGCTCGCGTCGATGGCGCACGCGTCACTCCCCGTGTCCTGCGGGGGCGACGTGTCGGCCGCGGCCTCGGCGGCGGCCGCCTCGGTGTGGTCGGCGGTCACGTCGCTCGTACCCGAGTCCGTCGGACCCCCGCTGTTGGTGGAGCCGCCGCAGCCAGAAGCCACCGCAGCCACGATTGCCGACGTCGTCGCGAGCCCGAGCAGCCACTGAGAAGCGCGCATGAAAACCTCCTGAAGTCTTGGGGCGCACGTTACGCGGCGACGTGCGCGGGACGCAACCTGCCCGTCACCGTCTGCTAAGGATTCAGCCATGGCTCCCGTGCGTCTTGCTCGAACCTTTGCACCCTCGCTGTGTGTTTCGCTGCTGGTGGGCGTGGCCTGCCACTCCTCGAGCAGCTCCACGCCGTCGACCGCCCCCACGGGCGCCGTGGCGCGCTTCGACCTCACCACCAACCCGGTGCCGAACTTCCTCGACGTCCCGTTCCCCAGCGACGTCTACCTCCAGGGCGGCCAGGTGATGACCATCCCCGGGATGGACGCGCTGGTGAAGCAGAACGCCGACTTCATCACGCACGAGCTGGCGAAGTTCGACGGCTTCTCCCGCACGGCGCTCGCGATGTTCTACGTCGACGACTACTCGGCGCCGCTCGACGACGACGGCAACGTGGGGTTCGCCGTGCTCGACCCCACGACCTTCCCGCTCGACGAGACCTCCTGCGTGGCCGACTCGAGCTCCATGTTCCTGCTCGACCTGGACGCCACCGATCCGACCCAGGCCCGCGTCGCGTGCCGCGCGATGTACCAGGAGGACTACATCAACCCGCAGTCGCGGACGCTGGCCGTGGTGGGCCCGGCGCGCGGCGTCGTGCTCGACGAGGCGCACCACTACGCGGCCGTGATGACCAGCCGCGTGAAGACCTCGGACGGGCGCGCCATCCACCCCAGCGCGGACTTCCTCGCGGTGCAGAGCGGGGCGGCCAGCGCCCCGAGCCTTTACGCCTCGGCGTACCAGACCGTCCTGGCCGACCTCGGCGGTGCGCTCGCCAGCGACGGCTCGCAGGTCGTCGCCCTCGCGCCCTTCACCACCAACGCCATGAGCAAGCAGCTCTACGCCCTGCGCGACACCATCGAGCAGGCGCCGGCGCCCGCGCTCCGGTTCGACGCCGCGTCGATGGCGCCGATGCAGCCGGCCTTCTTCGCGCAGCCGGTGAACGGCCAGCTCCCGGCGGGGTTCACGGCCAGCCTCGACGCCTGGCTGGGCGTGGTCGCCGCCAGCAACAAGCTCCCCGACGGCTCGGACGATCCGGACGCGACGCTGCCCGTGCGCGCCCACGACAAGATCGCCGTCGTGGGCACCGGCGTCTTCACCGCGCCGAACTACCTGCAGCACTACCAGAAGACCACCTACGGCGAGCTCGACGACGCGACCTTCGCCACGGACTCCAGCGGGCACATCGTCCCCGCGGCCGACGCGCCCACCGACTCGATCTGGGTCAGCTTCGCGGTGCCCGCAGCTCCGATGCCGGCGACCGGCTACCCGACAGTCATCTATCAGCACGGCTTGGACGGCTCGCGCGAGGACTTCCTCCAGATCGCCAACACCCTGTGCAAGGCGGGGTGGATGGTGGCGGCCATCGACAGCATCACCTTCGGTGCCCGCGCCCCGGAGCCCAAGTGGTGGGTGGACGCGACCAGCGACTTCTCGGCGGCGCCCCAGGCAACCTACAAAGGCCCCGACGGCTTCGGCGACGCTATCGGCGGGCTGCACAACGGCTCGGACGACCTGTTCGGCAACCTGCTCGACGTCGGCGCGGTGCGCGACCAGTTCCGGCAGGCGGAGCTCGACACGGTGGAGCTGGTGAAGGTGCTGCGATCGAGCCCCGACCTCACGCCGCTCGCGTGGAACGGCACGACGCCGAAGATCGACCCGGGCAACGTCGCCTACCTGGGAATGTCGCTCGGCTCGATCCAGGGCGCGGCGGCCGCGGCGATGGAGCCGGGCGTGAAGAACTGGGTCTTCAACGTGGCGGGGGCAGGTCTGCTGGAGGAGCTCGCGGCGCACGGGCCGGTCATCGGGACCGTCCTCGACGAGGCGGCGGGCTTCAACTTCGGCTTCCTCGAGGCCTCGCTCGACGAGGGCCACCCGCTGGTGAACCTCATCCAGGCGGTGGTCGAGCCCGGCGATCCGCTCTCGCTGGCCGGCAACATCGTGCTCCGCCCGCAGCCGCTCGTGGGGCAGCCGACCCAGCCCCGCAACGTCCTGCAGTTCGAGGTGCTCTTCGACGAGGTGGTGCCGAACGAGGCCAACGAGGCCTTCGCTCGCGCCGGCGGCTGGGGGCTGGCGCAGCCCAACGTGGGCTCCAACTCGGGGATCCTCGACTACAAGAACCTCGCGAACGACCCTGGCCGCCTGCCGCTCCCGAGCGTGCCGCCCCAGAGCGACGGCAGCTTCCACGACACCCCGTCGCCCGGCGTGACGGCCATCGTGGTCCAGGAGGGGCCGGGGACGCACGGCGACAACATGATCTCGTCCACCGGGCAGCGGCAGTTCTGCATCCCGTTCGCCGACTTCCCGACGGGCTCGCCCTTCGACCACCTCGACACCGACCAGTACTTCAGCGTGAAGCAGCCGTACCTGCAGACCCAGCAGACCATCGTGACCTTCTTCGCCGCCGGGTTCGCCGGGAAGGTGCCGGCGGTGGTGCTGGATCCGACGGCGGCGCCCGTGCGGGACCTGGACGGCGACACGTACACCGACGACATCGACGCCGCGCCGTGCAATCCGAACGTGCACTGATGGGCCGCTACTGTGAAATGACAGTCCCGCTACCCGAAATGTAGCCGAGGTAGGTCTCGCGCAGCCGACTGCGTACGCCGCCAAGGCGCGCGCTCGATGCTACTTAAAGTGACCAGCATGCGAGAGCCGCGTGTCCGAGTCGCTGCGCTGAGGCTTCCGCTGGGTCCACGTGTAGCGTCTTCGCTTGCCCGGGCCGCGGTCCCGCTCTCGGCGTTGGTGGTCGGGATGGCCGTGGTCGTCGCGCTCACCCCGTACAGTGAGTGGGCGCGGGCGGTGGCGGCCGTCGGCCTGGTCGCGCTGGCGGGCATACTCCATCACACGCTCGCGCGCCGCCGCCGTCCTCCCCTCGGGTGGCTCATGGTCGACCACCAGGGAGTTCGGCGCGCGGGCGAGCCGCTGCTGGTGCAGTGGGCCGAGCCCTTCGGCGTCACGGTGCTCACCACGGTGGACCGCTCGCGGCTTGCGCTGGCGCTGACGACGGCGCGGGCGACACGGTTCCTCGCCGTGCGGGTGCTCGACGCCGGCGACGCGGCCGAGGCGCCCTCCCTCTTCGCGCGCGCGGTGAGCGCACCCGCCGCCGACCTGCGCGCCGACGAGGACGCCGCGCTCTGCGCAGCCGACGCCGAGAAGCTGCTCTCGGCCCTCGCGCGCCGCTCGCCCGACGCGCTCGACCGCCTGTACCTGCAGGACGCCATGGGCGAGCCCGTCGTGCTCGACCGCGGAGAGCTGCGGGTCGCCGGGCGTCGCATCGATCTGTCGGCGCCGCTCGAGTGGCGCGGCTTCGTCTTCCAGGAGCTCGGCGCGCACGCCGCCTCTTTGTGCCAGGCGACGTGGGTGCGTCAGGGCGAGGGCGAGGTAGTGCTGGTCGCCCCGCTGGGCGAGGACGCCGCCTCGCTGGCCAGCGGGCCGGACGCGCGCCTCGTGAGCGGGGTGAACGGCGAGCCGCCGCCGAGGGAGCTGCGCAGGGCCATCGACCGCCTGTTCATGCTCCCCCTGCGCCGGGCTCTCGACCGCGCGCCGCGCGTCTCCCGGGCCCCGTCCTCGCCGGTGCACATGCCAGAGGGGCGGGCATAGGGGAGCTGGAGGGCCCAGCTCGCTGGGCTGGGGCGTCAGCTCGCCCCGCTGACGCGGTAGCCGGCGTGCTAATCCCTCTCCCTCCGATGGCTCGCTTCTACGTCACCACCCCCATCTACTACGTCAACGACGTGCCCCACCTCGGCACCGCGTACACGACCATCGTCGCCGACGCCCTCCGCCGCTACCACCTGCTGCGCGGCGACGACACGCGGATGCTCACGGGCACCGACGAGCACGGCCTCAAGATCGAGCGCGCGGCCGAGGCACGCGGGTTGACCCCGGCCGCCTTCGTGAAGGAGATGAGCGACCGCTTCGAGGCGGCCTGGCCCCGCCTCGAGGTGCACCCCGACGACTTCCTCCGCACGACGCAGCCGCGCCACGAGAAGCTGGTGCAGGAGCTCTGGCAGGTCATCGAGAAGAAGGGCGACCTCTACCTCGGCGAGTACGAGGGCTGGTACTGTGTGGGGTGCGAGGAGCTCAAGACCGAGAAGGAGCTGCTGCCCAACAACGTCTGCCCTCTGCACCCGACCATGAAGGTGGAGCGCATGAAGGAGGAGACCTACTTCTTCCGCCTGTCGGCCTATGCCGGGCGCCTGCTCGAGCATTACGAGAAGAACCCCGGCTTCATCCAGCCCGAGACGCGGCGCAACGAGGTGCTGAGCTTCGTCCGTGGCGGCCTCAAGGACCTCTCGGTGTCGCGCACGAGCTTCACCTGGGGCATCCCCGTGCCGGGCAACCCGAGGCACGTGATGTACGTGTGGTTCGACGCGCTGACCAACTACTGGAGCGCGGTCCAGGGCAGCGAGGAGCACCGCAAGTACTGGAGCAGCGACAGCGTCCTTCACCTGGTGGGCAAGGACATCCTGCGCTTTCACACCGTCTACTGGCCGGCGTTCCTCCTCAGCGCGGGCTACGCGCTGCCGAAGGCGGTCTACGCCCACGGGTTTCTCACCTTCAACGGCCAGAAGATGAGCAAGACCCTCCGCAACGCCGTCGACCCGCTGGGGATCGCGAAGGCGTTCGGCGGTGTGTGCGGGAGCGAGGACGGCGGCGCGGACGTGCTGCGCTACCAGCTCTTGCGGGCCATCGCCTTCGGGCAGGACGGGGACTTCGACCTCACGGCGATGATCGAGCGCTACAACGCGGATCTCGGCAAGAACCTGGGGAACCTGCTCGCTCGGACGCTCGGGCTGTGCGCGAAGATGACGGGCGGCAAGGTGCCCGGCCGCGGGACGCCGACGCCGCTCGACGAGGAGCTGCTGAACGAGGCGAAGCGGGCGCTGGTCCGTACGCGCGAGGAGTGGGAGGCGCTGGCGCCGCACCGTGCCCTCGAGGCGACGTTGGCGCTGTCGTCTGCGGCGAACACGTACGTCGACCGGGCGGCGCCGTGGGCCGAAGACAAGAAGGGCGACCGCGGGCGGGTCGAGGCCATCCTGGGCTCGCTGCTGGCGGTGCTCGAGGTGCTGAGCCGGCTGATCTGGCCGGTGCTGCCGAAGAAGAGCGACGAGATGCGCGCGCAGCTGGGGCTCAGCCCGGTGGTGCCGCAGGGGCGGGACCTGCTCGTGCCGCACGTGGAGCTGCCCGAGCCGGGCAGGGCGCTGGCGCCGGCGGGCTCGCTGTTCCCGACGGTGGACGAGGCGGGGGCGAAGGCGCTGCTGGAGGCGCTGACGCCAAAGCTCGAGGAGGCCGCCACCCCGACCGCGCCCTCACCCCCGACCGCACCTGCCCCCTCCACCTCGACCTCGACCACGACCTCCATCACCTACGACCAGTTCACCACGGTCGACCTGCGTGTGGGCCTCGTGAAGACCTGCGAGCGGGTGCCCAAGAAGGACAAGCTGCTCCGCCTCACGGTCGACGTGGGCGAGCCCGAGCCGCGGACCATCGTCGCGGGCCTCGCGCTGTCGTTCCAGCCCGAGCAGCTGGTCGGGCGCAAGGTCGTCGTGGTGGCGAACCTCGCGCCCCGCGAGTTTGGCAAGGGCCTCGTGTCCCACGGCATGCTGCTGGCCACCGGTCCCAGCGAGCAGCTCGTGCTCGCGACGGTCGACGGCGACGCGGGGCCCGGGGCGAAGCTGAAATAGATCCTAGAACCAGCCCAGGAGCCCGCCGGTCATTCCCACGTAGAGCAGGGACGAGCCGGCGGAGGCGCTCTGCGAGGTGGTGTTGGTCGACACCTTGGTCGAGTTCCCGCCCGTCAGCGGGATGTCGCCCGTGAGGCCGACGGTGAAGCCGAAGTGCGGGAGCGGGGTGATGACCAGCTGCGGATCGAGGTCGAGCGCGAACTGGTCGACGTTGATGCTGGTGGTGGTGGTCGTGTTGTTGTTGGTCTGCGACTGCTTGAGGGTCGCCGTGTAGTACGAGACGCCGCCGCGCAGCCAGACCGCCAGCAGGTCGTTGACGTGCAGGATGTAGCCGCCGCGCGGGGCGATACCGAAGATGGTGGTCTTGGGCTCGCTGGTCGACGTGGTCTGCGTGCCGCCGCCGTTGTTCGTGGTCTCCGTGCTCTGGCTGCCGCCCAGCGTGAAGAACACGGCGATGTCCCCGCCGATGGTGACGTTCGGGATGATGGTGTAGTCGAACCCGAGCCGAGGGATGGTGAAGACGTTGGGCAGCGTGCCGTTCAGCGTGCCGATCGAGTACCCGGGCGTGCCGCCCCAGAAGAAGCCCAGCCCGCTGGAACTCTCGCTGTTCGTGATCTTGGTCACGCCGGGAGGCAGGCCCGTGGGCTGGTCCTCCGAGAGCTTGCTGTAGCCCAGGACGGGGAGCAGCCGGTCGGCGCTGAAGATGAACTCTCCCTGGTCGCCGAAGTTTCCCTTCGCCTGCGCGTGAGCCAGGGAGCCGACGAGCATCACACCAACGCCTGCAGCGACCGCGGTGAGCCTTCGCACCATGAGGAGACCTCCTGAGGAGCGGGAATCTAGTCGTGGCCCGCGCGCGGGTCGAGCAGGGTTTTCAGGCGCTGGCGATGCGCCCCAGCACCAGAGGCCGCTGAGGCGGCGAGGCCTCACCGAGGACGAAACTACTCGCCACGCGATCTCTCACGGCGGCGGCGTCATCTTTCCTCCTGACGCGCAGGCGCGCGAGGGGCTGTCCGCGGACGACGCGGGCCCCGGGCCGGGCATCGACGTAGATGCCGACGGCGTGGTCGACTGCCTGGTCGGCGCGCGTGCGCCCCGCCCCCATGGCCACGGCGGCCAGCCCGATGCCGAGGGCGTCCACCCGCTCCACGTAGCCGTCGCGCGAGGCCTCGATCACGACCTCCTCGGCGGCCACCTCCAGCCGCGAGCGGTCCCCCACGACGCGCGGGTCCCCGCCCTGCGCGCGGACCATCCGCTCCGCGGTCTGCGCCGCCGCGCCCGTGCCGATGGCGGCCGCAAGCCGGACCCGCGCGTCCTCTGCTCCGCGCGCCACGCCGCCCATCACCAGCATCTCGGCGCCGAGGCGCAGGGTGCACTCGACCAGGTCCGGCGGCCCGCCCCCCGCGAGGACGTCGAAGGCCTCGCGCGTCTCCACGGCGTTGCCCACGGCGACGCCGAGGGGCGCCTCCATGTCCGTGAGCAGCGCGACCACCTTCTTGCCGGCGCGCGTCCCCACCCGCACGAGGGCCTCGGCCAGCGCGCGCGCGTCCTTCTCGGTCTTCATGAAGGCGCCGCGCCCGACCTTCACGTCGAGTACCAGCCCGTCGATGCCCTCGGCCAGCTTCTTGGAGAGAATGGAGGCGACGATGAGGGGGATGCACTCGACAGTCGCGGTGACGTCCCGCAGCGCGTAGATGCGCTTGTCGGCGGGGGCGATCTCGGCCGTCTGCCCGATCATGCAGCAGCCGACCTCGCCCACGATGCGCGCGAAGTCCTCGGCCGCGAGCTCGGTCGAGAACCCGGGGATGGCCTCAAGCTTGTCGAGCGTGCCGCCCGTGTGCCCCAGGCCGCGCCCGCTGACCATGGGCACGGGGACGCCGCAGGCGGCGACCAGCGGGGCGAGCGCGATGGAGACCTTGTCGCCGACGCCGCCGGTGGAGTGCTTGTCGACCTTGAAGCCGGGAACGCGCGACAGGTCGAGGACGCGGCCGCTGTGGAGCATGGCCTCGGTGAGGGCCACGGTCTCGGCGTCGTCGAGGCCGCGGAAGAAGACGGCCATGAGCCACGCGGACATCTGGTAGTCGGCGAGCGCGCCCGAGGAGAGCGAGGCGACGAGGTGGGCGATCTCCGGCGCGGAGAGGGTCTCGCCGTCGCGCTTTGCGGCGATGAGCTCGACGAGGGTGCGCATGCGAGGGAGGGCAGCCATAGCACCGGGGAAGGGGAGGTTGCTATCGTGCGAACGATGACGCGGGTGCTCGCGATGGCGGTGGTGGTAGCGCTGGCGACCGCAGTCGGTTGCTCGAGGGAGGAAGAGGCGACCCCCATCCCGGCGGCCACCGCGACCCCCACCCCCCCACCGCTCCCCCCACCCCCGACCTCGCCCCCGACCTCGCCCCCGACCTCGCCCCCGACCCTCGACGCCGGCAAGAAGGCCCCCGACTCCGGCGCGACCGCCGGTGTGGTCTGCGGCGACAAGCCGCTTCCGCCCTGCCCCCTCTACGCGTGGATGAAGGCCAACACCTCCGCCGCCATGAGCGCGCAGGACCTCGATGCGCTCGCGGACGCGCTCGACAAGGTCGCGGGCTTCGCGCCTCCCGGGTACCCCAACTGGGTCTCCATCTCGAAGGACGGCGCCAGCGCCGCGCGGGGGGGGAGCCTCGACGCCGTCAAGGCGTCGTGCCGCGGCTGCCACAAGCAGTACAAGGACAGGTACAAGAAGGAGCTGCGGGACCGTCCCATCGGGCCCGGGTGAGGTATCGTTGCCTCCGTGGCAACCACCGTGCGCTGGGCCCCCGACGCCGAGCAGCGACTGAGCAAGGTCCCCTTCTTCATCCGGCCCTTCGTGCGTCGTCGCGCCGAGGCCGAGGCGCGGGACCGTGGCCTCGCCGAGGTGACCTCGCGTCTGCTCGACGAGATCAAGGGCCGCGAGCACAACCCGGGCTGAGCGGACGCTCGCACCGCCGATGTCCCTCCGCCCGATACCTCGCCCCAAGGTCGCGCGCGTGGGGCGCCCCACCGGGAAGTTCACCCAGCACAGGCGGCTCGATTTCCTCCGCGAGAAGCTCGAGGCGCACGCCGCCGGGCTGACGCTGGAGGACCTGGCGATGATGCTCCGGGTCACCACGCGCTCGGTGCGCCGCTACCTGCGCGAGCTCTCCCTCATCACCGAGGTCGAGTCGGTCGAGGTCCGGCCCGGCGCGGCGCACGTGTGGCGCATCAAGCCGAGCGAGCGCGGGCGGACCGTGGCCCTGCGCCGCACCCAGGCGTACGCGCTGCTGGCCGCGCGTCGGGTCTTCGAGGTGCTGCGCGGCTCCGCTCTCTTCGACGAGATCGAGCTGGCGCTCCGCGAGGTCGCCCAGGTCGCGCATCGCCCGTCCCCCGCGCGCGTCGCGGGCCGTACCGTGCGGCCCCCAGGGCTCGACGGCGCGGGCGACGGCCACCTCGAGGACCGCTTCGCCTACGTCCCCGCCTTGCCTCAGCTCTACGCCCACCGCAGCGAGGACATCGACGCCGCCTTCCAGGCCATCGCCGAGCTCACCGTCCTTCGCTTCCGCTACCGCGAGGAAGGGACCGAGTCGGGCAAGGGGGCGCGGGTCACCGCGCAACCTTACGCGCTGGTCCTCCACGGAGGGACCATCACCTGCCTGGCGCGCGACGTGGATCGCGCCGGCGTGCGCGCGTTCGTCTTCGATCGCATGAGCGACCTGCAGACCCAGGAGACCGAGCACTTCGAGCTCCCGGCGGACTTCGCCCTGTCCGACTGGCTCCAGGGGGACTTCGGAGTGGCGCGCGCCAGCCGAGCGCTCAAGCTCCTCATCGAGTTCGAGCCCCGCGCCGCGACGGCCATCCGGGCCCGCAAGGTTCACCCGACGCAGAAGATTGCGCTCGCCCCGGACGGCCGCGTCCGCGTCTCGCTCAGCGTCCCCGAGACGCCGGAGATGCTCGCGCGCGTGCGGACCTGGATCCTCGGGTTCGGCTCGGCGGCCCACCTGCTCGAGCCGCGGGAGCTCGCCAGCGAGCTGGCGCTCGAGCTCCAGCGCGCCGCGTCGAGGTACTGAGCCGCCCTGCACGAGGTTGCAAGCCGCGCTACCCCATGGGAGAAGGCCCAGGTTGAACATGACCTCCCAGTCTCTCCCCGTCGTCTCCAGCGTCGCGTCCGTCGACGTTCAGCCCATCGTTGCCAAGAAGCCGCCGGTCGATGCGTCGGCCCTCGGTCACCGCGACCTGCGGCGGGGCCCCTTCTGGCAGAAGATCCCCGCGTACCGCGGCGTCGACGAGGCGACGTTCCTCGACCACGCGTGGCAGGCCAAGAGCTCCATCACCAAGGTCTCCAAGCTGGTCGAGACCATCCAGGAGCTCGTGCCGGCCGGCTTCATCGAGGACCTCGAGGCCGGCATGAAGCGCGCACCGATGAGCGTGCGCGTGAGCCCGTACCTCGTGTCGCTCATCGACTGGGAGCACCCTTACGAGGACCCCGAGCGCATCCAGTTCTTCCCGCTGGCGTCGCGCCTGCTGGCCGACCACCCCAAGCTCGGCCTCGACTCGCTGCACGAGCAGGCGGACGCTCCCGTTCCAGGCCTCACCCACCGCTACAACGACAAGGCGCTCTTCCTGCCGCTCGACACCTGCCCGGTGTACTGCCGCTTCTGCACGCGGTCGTACGCCATCGGCCTGGACACCGACGAGGTGGAGAAGGTGCACCTGCGCCCCAACGACGAGCGCTGGCGGCGGGCCTACCAGTACATCGCGTCGCGGCCCGAGCTGGAGGACATCGTCGTCAGCGGGGGCGACGCGTACCAGCTCCGCGCGCAGCACATCGAGGAGATCGGCGAGGCCATCCTGGCCATCCCCAACGTCCGCCGCATGCGTTTCGCCACCAAGGGGCCGGCGGTCATGCCCATGAAGATCCTGACCGACGACGCCTGGGTCGACGCCCTGACCCGCGTGGTCGAGAAGGGCAGGAAGCTCCACAAGGACGTGGTCCTGCACACGCACTTCAACAGCGCGGGGGAGATCACCGGCATCACCGAGGCCGCCATGGCGCGCCTCTTCGAGCGCGGGATCGTCGTGCGCAACCAGAGCGTGCTCATTCGCGGCGTGAACGACAGCGTGGCGGCGATGACGCTGCTGGTGAAGCGCCTCGGGCACGTCAACGTGCACCCGTACTACGTCTACGTGCACGACATGGTGCAGGGCGTGGAAGACCTGCGGACCAGCGTGGACACGGCAATCTTCATCGAGAAGAACGTGCGCGGCAGCACCGCTGGGTTCAACACGCCCACCTTCGTGGTCGACGCCCCGGGCGGCGGCGGCAAGCGCGACGCGCACTCGTTCGAGTATTACGACCGCGACACCGGGGTCAGCGTCTACTCGGCGCCGAGCGTGAAGCCCGGGCAGCTCTTCACGTACTTCGACCCGCTTCACCAGCTCTCTGCGCACCAGCAGCGCCGCTGGGCCGACCCGGGCGAGCAGCGGGTGATGGTGGAGGACGCGCTGGCCAAGGCGCGGGGGCACGCGCGCTGAAGCCTGGCCCGGTGAGGACCGGCGCCCGGCGGCGGCGATGGCTCGTGCGCCTCCTCGTCCTCGCGCCTGCCGCCGGGGTCCTGGCGCTCGACCTCGCGCTGCGGGGCAGGCTGCTGCGCGACTTCACGCGCGAGGCGGCGGTGGCGTACGCGGCGTGCTTCGCCCCGGCGGCCGTCGCGTGGGGGGCGCTGGTCGTGGCGTCGGCGCGGAGGCGAGGCTGGACGCGCTGGGCTGCGCGCGCGGTGCTGGTCGCGGTCGCGCTCCTCGCGGTGGGCACGCAGGTGCAGACCTGGGCGCGCTACGGCTCGTACCTCAACTGGCGCACCGCGCTGATGGGCAACTCGCTGGCGCCGTTCCTGGGCCACGAGCTGTGGGGCGACCGGCTGCGCGCCCTGGCCCTGCTGCTCGCGCCGGTGGTCTTCGCGCTCGCGCTGGTCGTGGCCGTGCGATGGCTCGCGCCGCCCCGCCGGCGGACGGCGCGCGTGGCGCTGCCGGTCGGCGTCCTGGGCCTCGCCGCCGCCGTGGCGTGGGGGAAGGCCGACGCGGGGTGGGACAGCGGGACCAGTCCCGACGTGCTCTGGCTGGCCGCCGCGGGGGCGCTCGCACGCTCGCACCGCACGCACGAGGACGTGATGGTGGAGCTGAAGTGGCTGCCCGACGCGCGCTCTCCCGAGCCGGTGCCGGCGCTCGCGGCGCGTCCAGCGCGGCCGCGCAGCGTCCTGCTGCTCATCGACGAGTCGGTGCGGGGGCAGGACCTCTGCAGCGTGCCCGTCCCCGACGGCGACGCAGCGTGTCCCAGGAACCCCTTCACCAACGCGCTGCTGCCCGCGCGCCATGGCTTCACGCAGATGCGGGCGCTCGACTCGACCACTGCCCTGTCCATGGCGACGATGCTCAGCGGTCGCCCGCCCGCCTCGTCCCGCGCGTCGCTGCTGTCCGCCCCGCTGCTGCCCGAGCTCGCGTACGCCGCGGGCCTCGACACGGCGTACTGGACCTCGCAGAACCTGCTCTACGCGAACGCGGGTCGCTTCCTCGACGGACTCCCCCTGCGCGACTTCGCCTGCGGCACCCAGCTCGCCCCCTACGCCGACTACCTCGACGGCGCCGACGACGGGCTGCTGCTCGACCGCGTCCTCGCCGGGCTGCCCCGCCTGCGCGAGCCGTACCTCGCCATCGCGCAGCTCGCGAACACCCACTTCCCCTACAAGGTCGACCCGCACGACCTGCCGTTCTCGTCCACCATCGACTGGCGCAGCATGAGCGACTTCGGCCGCGCGCGCATCCGCTACTGGGACGCCCTGCACCGGCAGGACAGGCTGCTCGCGCGCTTCCTCGCCGCCCTGCGCGCGCGCCCCGGGGCCGAGCGCACCGTGGTGGTCTTCGTGTCGGACCACGGAGAGCAGCTCGGCGAGCACGGGCAGCTCGGGCACACGTGGAACCTCTACGACGACGAGATTCGCGTCCCGATGTGGATCGAAGCCCCCGCCGGTACGCTGACGGCGCAGGAGGAGGCGCAGCTCGGCGCCCTCGAGGACGTGCCGCTGACCGAGCTCGACGTGGGGCCGACCGTGCTCGACCTCCTGGGCATCTGGGACGCGCCCGAGCTCGCGTCGCTGCGCGCCTCGATGCCCGGGGTGAGCCTGCTCCGGGGCGCGCCGCCACCGGAGCGGGCGGTGGTCATGACCAACTGCTCGCAGCTCTTCTCCTGCGCGGCGCAGAACTGGGGAGCGCTGCGCGGAAGGCGCAAGCTGGTCGCCGCCGAGTCGGACACGGCGTGGCATTGCTTCGACCTGGCCGCTGATCCCGAGGAGACAAAAGACCTGGGCGCGAAGGCCTGCGAGGACCTTCGCGCCCTGGCGGAGGGAGAAGGGCGCGGGACGCCCTTCCCCTGAGTCTCTACTGTCCGGCGATCCAGATCGGCATGTAGTGCTGGACGCCGCTGAGCGTGGAGGTGATGGTGACGAGCTCCCCCTTGAAGGTGGGGCCGGTGGTGGTGACGTTCACCGTCAGGTAGGCCTTCTCGCCGTTCACGCCCGAAGTCTTGTCGAGCGAGACCGTGATGGCCGACTTGTTGTACTGGTCGATCTCGCTGCCGAGGGGGTTGCCCGCGCTGGCCTTGATGCTCCAGGCGCCGGAGGTCGCGGCGTCGCTGTAGAAGCCGAGGGCGAACTTCCCCGACTGCCCCGCCAGGACCTTGTAGCCCAGCGCGGCCTCGGTGGTGGTGGACGCGGCGCCGGTCAGCTCGGCGGGGAGCGAGACGTTGACGGTCTGCAGGTCGAGCGGCGTGACGTTGAAGTACGGCTGCGCCGGCGCGGGCACGCAGGGATCGTGACCGGCGGGCCCGGCCTTGTTCGACCAGGTGCGCTGGACCCAGTAGTCGAACGGGGCCGGCGCGGTCTCCACCTCCTCGTAGAACGACGCCAGGTAGAGCTCGCAGGCGTCACCCACCTCGTCCTGGAAGCTCTGGAAGTAATCCCAGCCGAAGTGATCGTTGTCGAACCCGATGTAGCCGGGGTTGTTCGACTCGGGCTGGGGGTCGGTCGAGGCCTCGATGATCTCGTGGCTCATCGACATCGTCGTCTGCTGCGCCGCCGTGTTGCCGCCGCCGAAGGTGCAGCTCGGGACGACCGCGTACGACGTCGTGACGGAGCCGACGGCGACCTGGTCGTGGTACCCGCCGACACCCTGGGAGCAGGCGTCGCCACTCCCGCCGCCGGGGCCACCCCCGCCCATGGAGCCCAGGTTCAGGCTCGTGCCGGGCGGGAGGAAGAAGGCGTAGATGGTGTTGGACGTGGGAGCGGGCCAGCCGGCGCCGCCGTCCGCCGTGTTGCCCGCGTTGGCCTGGACCAGCGCCTGGAGGTCGGAGTCCTGCAGCGTCGTCGGCGGGGTGCCGGCGTTGTGGACGTGGTTGACCGTGCCGCTGACGACGGGGCCCACGCCGTACTCGCTGGTCGTCGCGTTCCAGTAGCTGGTCCCGCCGAGGGTGTCGGCGAACGCGTCGAAGTAGGACTGGGAGGGGTCGGCGTCCCAGGTGATCGAGACGATGGTCGGCTTGGCCATCACCAGGCCGCCGTTGTTCTGCACCTGCGGGAAGCTGGGGGTGAACGCGGGGTAGGTCGTGCTGGGGGCGCCGTGGTCGACCGGCGCGGCGGCCTCGGTGGCCGCCTCGGCGACGCCTGCTTCGACGGGCGTCGTCACCACGTTGCCGCCGTCGTCGCCCTCGGCGGCGGGCGGAGAGCCGGACGGCCCCGATCCACCACCGCAGGCGAAGAGCCCACTCGACGCCACCGCTACGATGAAACAGGAAAGATTCGCTCTCATAGGCACGCTCCCAGCTTGGCCAGTTCGGGCCGGGCGCCTACGCAAGGTACAGGCCGCTGATTTTGCGCAGGGGGGGCGGCGTATTGCTGCACGGGCGGATAGATCGTGCGCGAACCGGTCGCACCCGTGCATTTCGTAACTTGCGCCGTGCGTTGTCCGCCGTGAGAGGGGACCCCCGTCCAAACCGTCGTGGTTCCCGGGAGATAGGCCCCTAGTGAGCCAGCGCGGAGTCGGGGAACTGCTTCTTCAGCGTCGAATCGACGTCGTTGGCCTGCCCGTCCCGACCCAGCGCGCGCAGGGCCTGGGCCTCGACCGAAAGCTCTTCGGGGCCGAGAGCATGGGAGGGCAGCGCCTGGGCGGCTCGGACGGCGCGAAGAGCGGTCCGAGGCTCACCATGGACCAGCGCAGCGTGGGCCTGCGCCAGCAACCCAGCCTCGCGGGCCAGGGTGTCGTCGACCGACGGTTGCGGGCGCACGGTCACCGGCATCGGGTTCGACGCCGGACCTGGGGGCAGGACGGCCGTGCCGGCGATGGGGACGAGGGGGCGCGGAGTGGCCGCGACGGCGGTGACGGCAGCCGGCACTGCAGTGGACGGTTCTTCCACGATGGGCGCGATTGGCCTGACTGCCGCGGGCGCGAGGGTCGCCATCGGCGCGGAGGCAGGGGGCTGGCCCTCGTGCACCGGCGTCACCCGCAGGAGCATGGCGGCGAGGCCCACGGTGACCGTGCCCCCGAGGAGCGTGCCGATGACCAGCATCTTCGACGCCGCAGCTGGAGCCACGGACACACTGCCCGTCGCTCCCACGGCTCCTGCTCCGGCCGCGGCCCCACCCGCTGCGCTCGCCACCGAGGACCAGACCTTCGCCCGGGCGGCTGCGCTCGGAGCGTCCGTCTTCGCGGCGCGCAGCAGTGACCGGGTCGCCGGGGAGAGCTGCGGCTCGCTCATCGCTCGCCTCCTTGCGCCGCGAGCGCCGTCTCCAGCTCGGTCCTGGCGACCCGCAGGCGCGAGTAGACCGTATTGAGGGGGATGCCGAGGACCCGGGCGATCTCGGGGGCGGTCATCTCCTCGATCTCGTGGAGGACCAGCACCGCGCGGCGGCCGACCTCGATGGTCTCGAGGGCGGCGTCGAGCCGGTCGAGCGCCTCGCGACGGAGAATGGCGTCCGCCTGGGGAGCCTGGACGGCCGTCCGTCCCAGCGCGTCCCCCCCGTCGGCGTCCTCGGGATGGCGGCGGCGGTGACGCCGCGCATCGCTGGCGACACGGAGGACAATCTGGAAGAGCCACGCACGCGGACCGTGACCGCGGTCCTCGAACTGGTCGAAGCGGCGGTGGGCGACGACGAACACTTCCTGCGTGCGATCCTCCACGTCCGTCTCGTGCACACCCAGGCGACGCAAGTTGCGCCACACGAAGTCCACGTGTGCCTCGTACAGCGCCCGGAAGGTGCGGGTGCGCACATCCGCCACCGCGGGCGGCACAGAGACTGCCATCGGGCGCAGGGACGGACGGGTCGCCGGTGGCGCATGCTGCGCGTGGGGAGGCGGTGCCAGGAGAGCGCCGGGCGAGGTCACGTCGGATGAATGGCCGCGGTTCGCCACGTCCGTCACCGCACATCCCAGGAGAACGCGAGCTCCAGTCGCCCCTCCGCGAGAGGGGGAGTCTCTCTCGCGCCGCTGAGATCCGTGAACGAGTCGCGTAGCAGGTTCACCCCGGCCACGACACGCAGCACGGCGGAGAGACGCCCTCCGAGCTCCCCCCGCAGGTCGATACTGGGGCCGAGGTCCAGGTAGGGCAGTGTGGCGCGCGCGGTGGACTCGATGGTCGTGTAACCGAGGTCCGTTCCGGCGCAGAGGTCGAGCTGCATCCCGTGGTGGCGCGAGTAGAGGCCCGGGACCCGGAGGCAGGTGTCGAAGCGGGCGGCCGCCCATGTCGCGGCCTTGACGTCGGCCGGCGGCAGCGAGGTGAGGGACTCCCCGAACGCCACCGCGGGACGTAGAAACAGCCCGCGTCCGGCCTCGACCACGGCAAACGCGGTCGGACCGGCCAGCGCTCCTCCGCCCGTCCCGGTCATCAGGAACGCACCTGCGCCCAGCTCGAGGGTGCGTCCCTCGTCGTGGTGCAGGTACCAGTCGTGCTCGGGAGAAGGCTTCTCGAGCGACGCCGGGGCGGGCCACATGGTCGTCGGCTCGACCCCGGCCACTGCAGTGATGTTGACCGCACTCGCCACGGCCACCTCGGTCGCTCCCGTGCCTCCTCCACCCTCGCTCCGCTCCTCACCGGCGCTCTCGCTCGTACCGCTCGTGCGGGTGCTGGACGGAGTGCTGCCGGGAGAAGTCGGGGGCATCCCCGCAGTGACCCCAGGCTCGCCGCGCGGCGCCCGGCGGAGCTCCGCGTCGAGCACCAGCGAGGCCCACACCCCCAGCGCACGGGCGAGAGCCCCGCAGTCCGTGGATGCGCCCGAGAGCGTGCGATGCGCAACCGACACCCCGTCCTGATCGGTGATCTCTCCCTCGGCCCGGAGCCCGCTGGAGCCGATGCGATCCACACGCACCGCCACCGCCCAGCCATGGCCGGGCGCCATGGACGGTGAGAGGGCTCGCTTCAGGAGCGCTGCGCCATCGCTCTCGCGACACTGCGCAAGGCTCTCGAAGACGATTCGGGGTGGCTCGGCAGCATCCACGGGTCTTCCCTTCGAGCATGGCCAGGGGCGAAAGGTTCCGTCGCCCGGTTTGCAACCTAGTTGGCGATACGTCCCTACATGGCACCTCGTCGTGTCAGCGGTCGTATCGCAGGGGGATGTCGCGCAGCGTGGTCCTCTGGCACCGCTGGGCGCGGCAGGCGTCGTCCAGCACCTCGAGCGCCTCCTCGAGGCGGCCGGCGTCCACCAACTTCCTCGCGGCAACGTACAGCGTCATGGCGCTGCAGTCCGAGAAGGCAGAGGTCGCCCACTCGAACTCCTCGGCGTCGGGGGAGGGCAGCTCCACGCCGAGGCCCACGGCCGCGTGCTGGAGCAGCCAGCGCTTGCGGTTGTCGTTCCAGCGGACGTTGGTCTCCACGGCGGGCGCCCCACGGACGAGAAGAGGGATCGACCAGTTCATGGCTCGCGCGTTCATGAGGATGCAGTAGCACCCGGCTCGCGCAGCCACCGTCGCTCAAATGAAGACCGGAAAATTCGGGTGACATCGCCCCGCGAAGGTCGGTGGCCGTGGCGATGGACCGCGTGACCGCTGTCGTGACGCTCATGCTCGCCTCTTCTTCGCCTGGAAAATCGTCTTCGTTTCGAGTGCCCCGTGCTTCTTCGCGAGCGACTTCCGCCTCGTTCGTCGTGATCTCTGCTTTCTCGTCGGAAAAAGCGACGATCTCCGTCGTGAACGAGACGATCTCCGTCGTGAAAGCGACGACCTCTGTCGTGAACGAGAAGATCTCCGTCGTGAAAGTGACGATCTCTGTCGTGAACGAGAAGATCTCCGTCGTGAAAGTGACGATCTCTGTCGTGAACGAGAAGATCTCCGCCGTGAAAGTGACGATCTCTGTCGTGAACGAGAAGATCTCCGCCGTGAAAGTGACGATCTCCGTCATGAACGAGAAGATCTCCGTCGTGATCTCGACTGTGAACGGGATCATGTCGAAGGTGACGACTGAAAAAGCACCGTTCTCGGGAGAAAAAGTCGCTTCTCGCCGGGAAAAAGCGAGGTTTACGACAGAAGACTCACCTTTTTCGTGCGCAAGTCACGCCGGCGAAGGGTGAAGCTCAGCTCGACGAGGGGCGGAGCAACTGACAGTTCGTGATCGAAGAGCCCGAACTGTCACTTAGCCCGCGCTTCGGGTGTCCGGCGCGACCGCGAGCCGCTGGGCGATGCCGGCCGACAGGAAGGCCCCGCAGGCGAGCGCGCGCAGCGCCTCGGACAGCACGAGCCAGCGGTGCTCCAGGTGCAAGGCCGACGACGCGTCGTAGGCCAGCCACGCGATGCCGCTCGACGTCAGCAGACCCCACGGCCAGCGGAGCACTCCGCCGCGCATCGCCAGCGCGGTCTGCATGACGGGCGCGATCAGCGCGAGGCAGATGGTGTCGCCAAGGTCCGACGCGATGGAGACGACCGCGCCGAAGTCACCGGCCAGCAGGGTGCGGACGTCGAGCAGCAGCGGCCAGCCCGTGATGGCGAGCGCGAGCAGGATCGCGCCCCCGAAGAGCAGGCGCCCCGCGCCGCGCGATCGGTCGTCCTCCAGCCCCGCCACCGACCAGGCGTGCGCGAGCATCCACGTCCCCGCGACGGACGTCGCGTTGGCCACGACCACGAGCACACCCTGGGTGAGGTCGAGCGCCTGGTCCGAGAGGTGGGACGCGAACGAGGGCATCCCCACCACGTCCGCCGCCAGCAGGAGCAGGTAGCAGAGACCGCTGAAGAACCATGCGCGGCGCAGGTAGTCGCCGCTCTCGAAGGCGAGCGCCGCCGCGAAGCAACCCACCAGCGCGGCGAGCTTCCCGACCTCGTTCTCCGTCACGAGCACCGACCCGAGCGCAGCCTGGCCGGCGAGCGTCGCCACGACGGCAAAGAGCGCGGCGAACGCGAACGGGAAGACGACGAGCAACCGGAACTTCATGCAGCGCCCGCCATCGTTCGCACTCTCGACACTACACGGCTCCGTGGCAAACGCCGAGGCGTCAATGGGACGGGTGGGTGTGGCAGGGGCCGGTTATGAAAGCGGCGCCCCCTGTCGAGGAGACCTGGGTTCATTTTTGCAGGAACGCGGCAAACGGCCATCGTGACTGCTTCTGCCCGGGCCTTCGGTTGCGTTGCGTGAGTGCGGTCGGTTAGATGCGCAATGCAGTGGTGGGTGCGGGCGCCGGTGCAGGTCACGATACTTAGCCAGGAAAGAAAAGGGGCACGTCATGCGGTACACGGGAGCACTCATTGCCATCATTTTTGCGGCCGGCTGCGGCGGTCGTACGGTCCTCGACGACGGCATCGATGAAGTGTCTCCCGATGGCGGAGGCGGCTCCGGAAGCGGCGGCGGCTCGAGCCGCGAGGGCGGCGTGGGCAGCGACGGAGGTGTCACGGGCGACGGCGGGCGCCGCGGCTCGGATGGTGGCACCATCGGCTCGGATGGCGGCGTCGTCATCGGCGAAGACGGCGGCGTGATCACGGAGGACGGCGGCGTGGTCATCGGCGAGGACGGCGGCGTCATCGTCGGACCGGGGTCCCCCATCACCTGCGGCACGACCACGTGCGATCCGAGCAGCCAGGAGTGCTGCGTCGAGATCGGTGGTCTCGGTGGTGGCGGTGGCGGTGGCGCAGGAGCGACGTGCGCTCCCATCGGCCAGTGCCCCGGCGTGTCGCTGACGTGCACCAGCTCGAACAACTGCCCCTCGGGTGATGTGTGCTGCATCAGCCTGGGCGGCATCGGCGGTGGTGGTGGTGGCCTGCCGACCTCCAGCTGCGAGCAGAGCTGTGGCGGGATCGGCGGCGGAGGTGGTGGCGGCGGCGGCGGTGGAGGCGGCGGCGTCGGACTCCAGCTCTGCGGGTCCAGCAACGAATGCCCTCCTGGTGAGACCTGCATCACCACGCCCCTCGGCGTGAGCGTCTGCTTCGGCGGGTTCGGGGGAGGTGGCGGCGGAGGTGGCGGCGGAGGTGGCGGCGGAGGTGGCGGCGGAGGCGGAGGTCACGGCGGAGGGGGTGGCGGAGGGGGCGGCCACGGCGGAGGGGGAGGAGGCGGGGGCGGCGGTCACGGCGGCGGTGGTGGCGGCGGCGGCGGCAACGGAGGCGGCGGCAACGGAGGCGGCGGCAACGGAGGCGGCGGCAACGGTGGCGGCGGCAACGGTGGCGGCGGCAACGGTGGCGGCGGCAACGGTGGCGGCGGCAACGGTGGCGGCGGCAACGGTGGCGGCGGCGGTTTCGGCGGCGGTGGCGCCGGGAGCAGCGGAAGCAGCAGCGGAGGCTGAGTCCGGGTCCCTGCAGGCGAGTTGAGTCGGGAGTCGTGTTCGAAGGAACACGACCCCGATGCGCCAGGGGCGCAGGACTCATTCGGACTTGTGAGCCGTCCCGTCTTGCCGTCTCAGCGGCACGGGGGGGCTACTTGCGCTTGCGGCGGGCCTGCTCTTCCTCGATGTCGCTCTGGACGGCCTTCACCAGCGGATCGGCCTCGGGCGGAGCGCTCGGCGGGATGACGGGCACGAGCGACTGCGTCTCTTCGGGAGGAGCGTCTGCCTGGGTGGCGCTGGCCGCAGCGGGAGCCGAGACCGCCGGCGCAGCAGGAGGCGGGGAGTCCACGGAAGCGACGGGTGCTTTTGCAGCCGGTGCAGGGAGCCCGACCGAGCGGGGACCACTGACCGGTGGGTTCCAGCGAACGGGGGGTGGTGCCACGGGGAGCGCCGTGGCGGCAACGACCGGCAGGGTGTCCACCGTGTGGGCAGGTGCCGCGACCGGTTGGCTCACCGGCGCGACTGCGCCCACCGTGACGGGCTCCAAGGGCGCCGTGACGACCGGGCTCGTGGCAGGCGCGATCTGACCCGCAGCGCTGGACCGGATGGACGACTGCGAGAGCCGTGCACCGATGATGAACGCGCTGACAAGGGCGAGGCCGACAACCGTCCCCCCCACGACCCCCTTCCAGCGGGACGAAGCCGACTCCTCGCCAGGTGCCCCGAGGACGGTCGAGAGCGGCGTGATGACCGTCGCGCTCACCGGTGGGAGAGATCCGTAGGTTGTCTGAGTGGGGCGAGGAGCCGGAAGGGGAGTGACCTCCCTCGCCTCGTGCGCAGATTCACGCCGTGCCAGCACAGGGGCTGGCGCAGCCGTGTTGTTCGGGGACTTCGTCCCTTCGAATTCGACCTCGACCATCCGGGCAACCGGAGCGGGTTCGGGAAGGGGCGCCGGAGGCGGTGTGACGCGAGCCGTCACCCGGGGGGCGGGTAGCGGGGGCGTGTTGGGTGCACCGATCTTGCGGAGCACCAGGCGTCGTCCAGGTCGGCCAGAGTCGCTGTTGGACATGACGTTCCCGTAGAGGTTGGGCGACGCGGGGTAGCACGCGCGCCTGCAGCGGTGTCTTTGTCACACAAATACAGCCGCGCAAGTACCTCAGTGCAGAGTTCCGCCTGTCAATCCAGAAACACCATAGAGCGGCACCCCTGCGACGACACTCGCAGCACCACCCTGGCTTCACCCGCCTTCGCCCGATAACCTCGTGGTCCGAGGATGGATCCGCTCCCTCAGAGTTACGACGCCCTCATCGGGAGGACCATCGGTGGGAAGTTCCGGATCGAGGCGATGGTGGGGCGGGGGTCGATGGGGTGCGTGTACCGCGCGACCCAGCTGAACCTGAAGAAGACCGTCGCCATCAAGGTCCTCAACCCGTCGCGCCCGGCAGACGGCGCCTACGCGTCCCGGTTCAAGCGCGAGGCCAAGGCGGCCTCGCGGATGGACCACCCGAACAGCCTGCGTGTCATCGACTTCGGCGAGGACGAGGGCGGGCTGCTCTATATCGCCATGGAGTTTCTCCAGGGGCGCGACCTCCTGCACGTGCTCCGCGACGAGTACCCCCTGTCCAAGGCGCGGATCGTCAGCATCCTCTCGCAGGTACTGGCCGCGCTCGCCGTCGCGCACGAGATGGGCGTCATCCACCGCGACCTCAAGCCGGAGAACATCATGCTCCTGCCGGCGAAGGACGACGAGGGCAACCCCATCGAGGTCGTGAAGGTCTGCGACTTCGGCATCGCCAAGATCGTCGAACCCGACAACGATCCCACCACCGGCGAGCCGACCAGGACCGCCACCCACACCGGGACGCTGACCGCGCACGGCATGCTCATCGGCACCCCGGAGTACATGTCACCCGAGCAGGCGCGCGGGGAGCCCGCCGACGCTCGCAGCGACATCTACTCGCTGGGGGTCATCCTCTACCAGCTGCTCACGGGACGGCTGCCCTTCATCGCCGCGAGCAAGATCCGCCTGGTCATCAAGCACGTCGAGGAGCTCCCGGTGTCGCCCACCCAGCTCGACTCGAAGATCGACCTCGGCCTCGAGGCGGTCTGCATGAAGACCCTGGAGAAGCGCCCGGAGGATCGCTTCCAGACGGCGCGCGAGATGCGGGCCGCGCTGAAGGCGGCGCTGGAGGGCGACGAGAGCCTGCGGGCGCGGCTCGCTCCCAGCAACCCGCCGCCCGCCCCTTCACCCAGCGTCAAGGCGCAGGCTGCACGCGCCAGCGAACCGCAGCCCGCCCCGATGCCGTCGCCGCCCGTCCCGCCGGTGGCGGCGCCCCCGCCCGTCCGAGAGCCGCCCTCCGCGAAGATACTGCACAGCCCGCTGATGGAGTCGACCGCCAGCACGCTGGACGACCCGGCCGAGTCGGCGGCGGCGGTGCTCGAGGCGCGCAAGCTGCTGAGCGTCCCGCCCCCGAATGCGCGCCCGAGCGATCCGCCGCGCCAGGCCGTGACCTCGCCGCCGGCAGGCGTCACCCCCGCCGCCGCCGCGCGCAGCTCGAGCACGATGCTCTACCTCGCGATCGCCGGGCTGGTGCTCCTCGCCGCCGTGGCGTACTTCGTCTCGCGCTGAGCGACTCCTCCTCGCCTTGGCTCAGTAACCCGCGGTCGCCGCGCCGCACGCGCCGTAGTCCGTGCCTCCGCTCCCCGCGTCGCCGCCTCCCGATTCGAGCCACGAAGTGATGCACTGGTAGGCGTCGTCGCCCTCGACGAAGACCGCGCCTCCCTTGTGCCGCTCGAGCTGCAGGGGCTTGCGCAGCAGGAGCAGCGTCTCGGGAGGGTCGAACCCCTCGTACACGAGCGACATGTAGTCGGGCTGCAGGCCGATGACCGCCTGGTAGTTCGCCTCGTACTCCGTGTCGGTGGTCGGCTCGAGGCCGGGCACGTTGCCCGCGTCGTCCACGAAGCGCAGGCCGAACTGGCCGTAGATGCGCAGGGCCCGGCCGACCTGCCCGTGGCAGTCGAGCGAGCCGCAGCGGAGCTCGAGCAGGTGGCTCACGCCGGCCTGGCCCGCCGTGAGGTTCACGCCCTTGAACTGATCGAAGGGCGGCGCGTCCACCTCGATGACCGCGGTGGGATCCGGCGTGCTGCAGGCCTCGGTGCCCCCCAGCGTGGCGGCGGAGACCACCGCGGCCACCGCGGTGGTGCGCAGGACGACGACGAGCGTGCGGGGGGTCCTCTGGCGCATCGGAGCCTCCTAGAACCCCGGCGGGACAGGGTCGACCGGACAGTTCGGATCGGTACCCTGGAAGTTGGGGTCGTCACTGGTCGAGAGGTGAACGAAGCCGGGCGAGTTGTACGTCGGCGGCGGAGCCTGGTGGCAGTCGCCGCAGGAGCCGTCGCGCCCGATGTGGCTCTGCATGGAGATCTGGAGGTTCGTACCCTCGGGCTGTCCCTGGATGGTCACGAGCATCGGGTACTCGGGGTGGCCGGGCCAGTCTCCCGGCTTGATGTAGAAGTTCCCGACGCAGTTGGTCGTCACCTGGAACTGCGACTGCGAGTCGTCCTCGAGCAGCACGGTCACGTTACCGACGCCGATGGGTGGCTCTGTCTGCGCCGGGCCGAAGAAGACCGTGCCCCCCACCGAGAACTGCGTCTTCGCCGGCCCCTCCGGGCCGTGGCAGAGGACGCACGGCTGGCCGGCGCGGTGGTACTCGCCCTGCGGGATGCCGGCCACCTCGGGGCCGAGCGCGTTGACGGCGTCGGTGTGTACGGGATCGGTGTCGCACGCGGCGACCACCGCGACCAGCGGCAGCAGCACCGAGAGCGGAAGGGAGAGGGAGCGGCGCATCACTCGAACTCCGCGTCGAAGCCGACCGTTCCGTAGACGGCCGTGCGCTGGGTGATGAACAGAGCGTCGAAGTACTTCGTGTACATGACGTCGCCCTGTACCGAGACGCCGAACTGCGTCTTGGACTCCAGGGGGCTGAGCGTCCAGTGCCCGCCGCCGCCGCCGGTGAGCGAGACCAGCGGCGAGAGCTCGCGATCGGTCGTGCGGTAGAGCGGGATGACGAGGTCCCCCGAGACGGGGTCGACCGTCGCCGAGTAGGCGAGCTGGTAGAAATTGGCGCCCGTCTGCGCGTTGAAGCGCAGGTGCGGCCAGAGGTCGAGCTTGCGGCCCAGGTCGAAGACGTAGCGTGCGTCGGTGGTCGTGGCCTTGAGCGCCCACGAGTCGTTGTAGAGGCGCTGCTCGATGCGCAGGGTTGCGCCGCTGAAGCGGTGCGCGAAGCGGGCGCCGATGGCGAAGCGATCGCGCGACGTAGGCAGGTTCTCCACCGGGCGGAATGGCAGGCGCACGCGGTTGACGAGGTCGACGCTGGCGCCGACGGGGATGAAGGGGGCGACGTTGACCGGGTCGAAGAGCGGCACGTAGCGGTAGGGCTTGCTCTCGTCGCCGTGCTCGATCTGGAAGGTCGCGCTGACCAGCAGCAGCGACGTCGGCGAGAGCACGAAGGTGACGCCACCCTCGAGCTCGGTGGTGTCGAGCGTGCCGATGAAGTTGTCGGGGCCCCGGCCCACGCTGTCGTGGTTGAAGTTCCCGGCGACGCGGGGGGTGATGAGCTTGTCGTTCAGGTCCGCCGTGAAGGCGAGGCCGCCGCCGCGCGAGATGTAGTCCGGCTCCTGGCTGTAGTTGACCTGCGCCTGGCCGCCGAAGATGCCGAGCTTGTACCCGCCGTCGAGCCCGCCCGCGTAGCGCTGCTCGTGGTACGGCGGCGACGCCTCGCTGACGATGTCGGGCGACGCGGCCGTGACCACGTCGACCAGGAAGTGCCCGCCCACGTTCCAGCCCTGCGTCGGCGACGAGACGTTGCCGTCGATCTCGGGGCTCCACACCTCCACGTGATTGGTGTCCGAGTACCCGGAGAGCTGGGTACCGACCTTGACCACGAGCGGCTTGGTCTTCTGCGGCAGGCACTTGAGGACGTCCTCCTGTCCCTTCGCCCCCAGCATGCACTTCAGCTGGCCCGGTGTGAGGTACTCGGGCGCCTGGGACTTGAGCACCAGCGAGACCGAGAGCAGCTGCCCCTCGCCCACCTGGTAGGTCCCGTCGAACGAGAGGGGCAGGCCGTTCTGCGTCCCCTCGGCGTGCACCTTGTGGTCGCCGGGATCGATGGAGAAGCGCTTGGTGAGGGCGTTGGCCGGCACGGGCCGGTCGTCGAAGGTGACCTGCAGGTCGTCGATGCCGGGCGCGGGCAAGAAGGTGACGTGCGGGACGCGGCGCAGGAGCTGCTCCACCCGCTCGCGCGCGATCTTCATGACCGCCTGGTCGCGCTTGCGCAGGCCATCCTCGAGCGCCTTCTGCGCGTCGCGCAGGCCGTCGAGCAGGTGGCTCGACCGCGCCTCGCACGACGACAGGTGCAGCCGGGTGCGCGCCTGCTCCTCGAGCTGCAGCGACTTCTGGTCGTGCTCGATGCAGTCCGCCAGCTTGCCCGCCATGTCCGCGGCCAGCCCCGCGCTGGCCTCCTGGAAGGCGTCGACGTTGGTCCACCCCGGGATGTGACCCGGCGCGGTCGGGGCGCCCGGCGTTGGCTCGGCCGGCGTGTCTCCGCCGCCCGTGTCGGAGGGCGTCTGCGCCGAGCCCGCCTGCTTGGCCTCCTCCCACTCGGCCTTGATGTCCGGCGTGGTGCGGGGCGGGAGCTGCGCCGCCGGATCCGCCTGCTGCGCCATCTGGAACTGGGCCTTGGCCTCCGCCTTCTGCCCCGTCTGCGACGCGATCATCCCCAGCAGGATGTGGAGCGGGGCCTGCGCCTGCGAGCTGCAGCGCCCGCAGCGGGCCAGCGCGGCCTCCACCTTGTGCTTGGCTTCCTGGAAGTTGCCGGCCGAGTACTCGCCGTCCAGCACCTCCTGCGCCGTCTTGTAGGCCGCGTCCTCGCCAGCGGCCTGTGCCCGTCGCGGGACGAGCGTCGCCACCACCATCAGAAACAGGCCCAGCACTGCGAACGGGAGCGCGCGCCAGCGGGTCCGCACTTTGACGATGCTATCAGAGCACGAGGGCACGTTCTTCGTCGCCGCGTTCTTCGCCGCTTTCTCCTTGCGCTCGGCCGCCCTTTTCAGTTGCAGCCGCAGCCGCCGCCGCCGCCGCTCAGGCCACCGGTGGCGCCCTCGGAGACGTCCTGGACGTGGTTGGCGAGCGGGGTCGTGTAGGGATCGTCGGCGCTCATCGTCGGATGCGCGAGGGTGCCGCGCTCGTAGGGAGCCACGTGCACGCAACCCCAGGTGGAGGAGAGTGCCACCGCGGCGACGATGCCCAGCACCACCCGAACCATCCCCCCGCCGATGCCCTTGCTGTTCATGGCCGTCCACGACTGCATCGCTCGCGCCAGCCCGGCGTCACGCCGGATCCCGCGGAAATCGAGGGTGCTGCAGGCCGGGGGAGGGGAGGTGCGGTCCGCCGTCTGGATCGCGCGCGATCCGGCCGATGGGGTACGGCAGGCCTCAGCGAGCACGATTTACCCGGCTTCCGCGCGCTTTTCATGGACGCCGGGCCGCGGGCGCGAGTCATGCTTCAGGAAACCAATCATGCGCGCGTACGTCTCGGTGCTGGGTGTGGCGATGATGGGAGGGGCGCTGGCCGCCGCCTGCGGTGGGAACGTGGAGACGACCTTCGGTCCGCCCAACGGGCTGGTGAACGTGACCCCTCCCGAGCCCTCGGGAGGGAGCTCCTCCGGTTCGTCGTCGGGCAGCAGCAGCGGGTCCTCGTCGGGCTCGTCCTCCGGCGGGACTGGCTCGTCCTCCGGCTCGTCGTCGGGAGGGGGCACAGAGGGCGGGGTGACGGCCAACTGCACCGTGAGCTGGAAGACCACCATCTTCCCCGTCTTCGAGAGCACGGGCGCCGCCGCCTGCGGCACGCAGACCTGCCACGGCGGCACCGACTCGCCGACCATCGTCGACGGCGATCCGAACACCACGTTCACCAACCTCACCAAGTATCAGATCAACGGCAAGGCCTACATCGCCACGGGTGACACCAACCCCGCGGACTCCGAGATCGAGTGCAACACGGGCATCACGACGCCTGCCTGCGGCATCGCGCAGATGCCCGAGGCGCCGGGCGTGCTCGACTCGGCCAACCTCACCAACATCAAGACCTGGCTGGCCTGCGGCGCGCCGAACAACTGAGCCGCCGCTGACTCTCGCGCGGGCAGCGGGGCGCCGCCCGTGCTACTCGGCTGCGCCCAGGAATGGATCGCCTCCTCGCGCGCCTCGAGCGGAAGATAGGCCGCTTCGCCATCCCGCACCTGATGATGTTCATCGTCGGGGGGATGGCGCTCTTCTGGGTGCTGTCGCTGACCCGCCCCGAGATCCTCGGGCGCATGGTCCTCGACGTCGACGCGGTCCGGGCCGGCGAGGTCTGGCGCCTGGTCACGTTCCTCTTCATGCCCATCGGCAGCTCGCCCCTCTGGGTGCTGGCCAACCTCTACTTCGCCTGGTGGGTCGGCTCGAGCCTGGAGCAGCACTGGGGCGCCTTCAAGTTCAACGCCTTCTACTTCATGGGGGCGGCAGGGACGATCCTGGCGGCGGTGCTCACCGGGCCGCAGACCAACTTCTACCTCGACGCCTCGCTCATGCTGGCGTTCGCCACAGTGTTCCCCGACGTGCAGATCCTGCTCTTCTTCATCCTGCCCATCCGCGTGAAGTGGCTGGGTATCGTGGCCGGGGTCGGCATCGCCATCGCGCTCGCCATGGGCACCTGGGGGACCCGAGCCGCCATCCTGGCGGCCATGGGCAACTACGTCCTCTTCTTCTCCGGCCACTGGATGGACGTCTGGCGGTCGCGAAACGTGAAGGTCCGCCAGAAGGCGCGCATGGCGCAGTTCGACGCGGGCGTGCCGGTGTTCGGGCAGCGCGTGTGCGCCATCTGCGGGGCGCGCGAGGCGGACGGCGCGGACATCCGCGTGTGCTCCTGCGCCAAGTGCGGCGGCGTGCAGCGCGCGCTGTGCGTCGAGCACGCGCGCAACCACTGACGGCTCACACCTCGAGCACGATCTTCCCGAAGGTCTCGTTGTCCTGCATGGCGCGGTGGGCCTCGGCGGCGCTCGCGAGGGGCAGCACGCGGTCGACCACCGGCTTCAGCGCGCCCGCCTCGAACAGCGGCACCAGGTGCCTCTCGAGCGCGCGCGCGGCCGCGATCTTCTCCTCCAGCGGGCGCGCGCGGAGGACGGTCCCGCGGAGCTCGGCGCGCTTCTGCATGAGCACGGAGAGGTTCAGCTCGGCGGTGGTCCCCGCCATCGTCCCCACCACCACGATGCGCCCGCGCTGCGCCAGGCACGCGAGGTCCTCCGCCACGTAGACCCCTCCCACGAGCTCGAGCACCACGTCGACCCCGCGGCCGCCGGTGTGCAGCAGCACCTCCTTCGCGAAGACGCCCGCCTCGACCACGAGGCCCTCCTTCAGCCCCAGCTCGCGCGCCCGCCCCAGCTTCTCCCCGCTGCGCACGGTGCCGATGGGCCGCGCGCCGATGGCCATGGCGATCTGCCACCCCGCCGTGCCCACGCCGCTGCCTGCCGCGTGCACCAGCACCGTCTCGCCCGACGACAGGCGCGCCTGCGCCACCATAGCGTCCCACGCCGTCAGGAAAGCCTCGGGCACGGCCGCCGCGTCGGCGAACGGCATCCCCTCGGGCATGCGGGCGAGCGCCCGCGCGTGCACGACTACCTGCTCGGCGTACCCGCCGCCGCCCACGATGCCGAACACGCGGTCGCCGCGCGCGAGCTCGGTCACCCCCTCGCCCACGGCGTCGACCTCGCCCGCCAGCTCGAGCCCGGGGATGTCGCGCGGCGACCCGGGCGGCGCCGGGTAACGCCCCATCCGCTGCAGGACGTCGGCGCGGTTCACGGCGGTGGCCCGCACGCGCACGCGCACCTCCCCGCGAGACGGTTCGGGCGACGGCACTTCGCGCAGCTCCAGCACCTCGGGCCCTCCCGGCTCACGGATGACGATGGCACGCATGGGCGGAGAGAGTAGCGCTATAAGCCTCTGCCGCATGCGCGTCGTTCGCCCCGTCGTCCGCAGCTACCGGTGGCCTCACCTGGAAGAGGCGGCCGCGTGGGTGCGGTCGGGCGGTCACGCGGTGGTGTGGATCGCGCCGAACAAGGCGCGGCTGGTCTTCGCGCGCCCCCGCGAGGGCGACGAGAACGATCTCGGCTACTGGTCGGTCCTCGACCTGGGCAAGACCGAGTTCCGCCTCGCCCGGCGCGGCCCCTTCGAGGGCATGGCCTACATCGCAGTGCCGCACGACTGCTACGCCATCGTCCGCTTCCGCGTGGTGCGCGACTCCATCCACCCCGGCCCCACGCGCGCGCTCGACCTCGACTGCCTGGAGTGCGGCGCGTGCTGCCGGGACAACCGCGTCGTCCTCGAGGACGCCGACATCGAGCGCTTCGAGCAGGCGGGTCGCCCCGAGCTCGCCCGCGCGCCTTACGCGAAGCGCGAGGACGGCACAGTGGTGCTGGTCCTCCGCAAGGACAGGGACTGCAAGCACCTCGGGGCCGACAACAAGTGCGGCATCTACGCCATCCGCCCCGACGCGTGCAGCACCTTCCCCGTGGGCAGCGAGTGCTGCCTGTCGTCGCGCGAAGAGGAGATGGACGTGGTCGACGGAGCCAAGAGCTAGAGAGACCCCTGCCGGTCGCGGTACGCCGCGGGGGTCTGCCCGGTCCAGCGGCGGAAGGCGCGGGTGAAGTTGGCCACGTCGGAGTAACCGAGGCGGTCGGCGACGTCGCCGAGGGCCAGGCGCCGGTCGGCCAGCAGGAGCAGCGCGCGCTGCCTGCGCACCTCGTCGAGGACCTCGGAGAAGGACGAGCCGCGGGCCGCCAGCCGGCGCTTCAAGGTGCGGGTGGAGACGTGGAGCCTTCGCGCGACCTCGTCGAGCGAGCGGAAGCCTCCCCCGCCACGCGCGATCGCCGCGCGCACCTTGCCCACGAAGCTCCCTCCCTCGGTTTGCGCCGCCAGCTCGCGCTCGCACTGGGCGCGCGCGAGCTCCATGGCCGCCGGGTCCGCGGCGACCAGCTTCAGGTCGAGGATGGCCGCGTCGAACACCAGGCGGTGCGCCGGCTGCCCGAAGCGCATCATGCCGCGCGCGCTGCCCCCGCGCGAAAACAGCTCCGCCGCGTACGGCGGCTCGGGGAAGGCGCACTCAGCCACCCCCGTGAGCGCCTGCCCGGTCACGTCGCGCGCGATCTGCCCGATGCCCACCAGCAGCATGATGACCGCGAACTCCTGCAGCGGACCGAGCGGCACCCGCTCCTCCAGGACGAGCGACGCCGTCCCGCCCTCCACGTACGTCGACAGCCCGAACGCCGAGGTGCGCGTCAGGCTGAACTGCTCGGCGAGCTCGAGCGCCTCGCGCACCGTGGAAGCTGTCATCGCCGCGAAGCCCAGGAAGCCGTGCCACGACAGCCGCATGTGCAGGCCCATGGCGAAGGCGAGGGCAGGCTCGTGCGTGAGGTGGCGGGCCCGCTCGATGAGCGCCGCGCACGCGGGGAGCGGCAGCCGCGTCCCCGGGGCCTTGAGGGTCTCCAGCGTCAGGCCCGTGCCCTCGAGCAGCGCCTCGGCGCCCACGCCCCAGCGCGAGCACAGGGACACGAGCTCGTACACGTAGGCGCCCGGCAGCGCGGCAGGCGTGGCGTCGTCGAGGTTGGCCCGAAATGACAAGACGTCGGCACAAGCTAACCTGGTCGGACGGAGCTCACCAACCCAGACTGCTCCCATGCAAGAGCCCCGCGAGCACACCCATGGTCACCTGGAACGGCGGCGTGTCGACTTCGACTTCGACCCCGACGTCGTCCCGCGCGACTGGTACCTGGGCGACGCGCACCTGACGACCTTCTGGAACGCGCTCTCGCTGCTCTTCCCCGAGGGCGAGCGCTTCTTCGTCGAATCGGTACGCCGCTTCCGCGACCGCATCGAGGACCCCGCGCTGCGCGCCGACATCGACGGCTTCATCGGCCAGGAGGCCATGCACGGCCGCGCCCACCGCGCCTTCAACGAGATGCTTCGCCAGCGGGACCTCGCCGTCTCGGCCGAGGCCGAGGAGCAGCTGCGGCGCATCCTGAAGAGGGCGCGCCGCAGGCTCCCGCCCAAGGGTCAGCTCGCCGTCACGTGCGCCCTCGAGCACTTCACCGCCATCCTCGCCGAGCAACTCCTGCAGCGCGACGACCACCGTCACGCGGGGCACCCCAGCATCCAGCCGCTCTGGACGTGGCACGCCCTCGAGGAGAGCGAGCACAAGGCGGTCGCTTACGACGTGTACCAGGCGGTCGGGGGGACGTACTCTCTGCGCGTGGCCATCATGCTCGTCACCACCGCGATCTTCTTCGCCGAGGTCGCCAACGTCCACGTGCGCTTCCTCCGCGCCGAGGGGCAGCTCGGCAACCTGCGGGGCTGGCTCGGCTCCATCGGCTACCTCTGGGTGCGTCCGGGCCTGCTGCGCAGGCTGGTCCCCGCCTACTTCGACTACTTCCGCCCCGGCTTCCACCCCGACGACCGCGACACGGCGTCGATGCTGGCAGAGTGGCGCGAGCGGCTCTTCGGCGACGCCGGCGAGCTGCGCGACCGCCTGGTCGAGAGCGCGGCGGCGTGAGCGAGACCCTCGTCCGGGTACAGTTCGACGCCGACGGCAAGCCGCGCGGGGCGGCGGCGGAGGCGCGCATCGAGGCGACCTGCGGTCAGGTCTGGGACGTCGTGGCCGACGTGGGCGGCTACGCCGAGCGCATCCCCATGATCCACCGCGTGCGCGTCGACGTCGACCGCGTGACCGTGGACCTGCGCTTCCGCATCTCGCTCTTCTCCGTGGGCTTCCAGTTCGTCGCCACGTCGACCCGGGAGGACGGCCGCTGGCTCGAGCTGCGCGGCGTCTCGGGCGAGCCGCGCGGGATACGGCTGCGGTTCGACCTGTCGCCGCTCGACGACGGGCGCGCGTGCCTGCTGCGCAGCGAGGGCGAGTTCGACGTGATGTCGCTGGGGTGGCTGACGAAGTACTTCCTGAAGCACCACCCGGAGATCGAGCTGGGCATCTTCCCCGGGGTCGCGCTGGCGCTGGTGGAGTCGATGCGGAAGGCGGCGCAGACCAGGTAGGGCGTCGTCGCGGAGTGAAAGCCCATCACATGTGCAGGCGCCGCACACGCGCCGGCATTCTCGGTGAATGGCTCGACGCGCGGCTCGCGGCGCGTGGCCGCGTGGGCGACGGCGGAACGACGCTTGCACCGGGCCTTGCAACACCCCATGCGTGCCTCCCTCTCGCGCGCGCCGCCGGCGCGTGCAACCTGCACGCGTCTGCTCGTCGTGGTCGCCCTCCTCGTCGCGCTCGTCCAGCTCGGCAGCTTCGTGTGGGCCCTCGTCTGGCGCGCGCGCTTCGCCATGGACCTCGAGTGGCTCGAGGGCGCGCAGCTCTACGAGGCGTATCGCTTCGCGCACGGGCTGCCGGTCTACGGCCCGCCGGCTCAGGGCTTCATGCCGAGCCCGTATCCGCCGCTCTACCCCCTCGTGGTCTCGCTCGTGGGGCGCGCCTTCAGCTTCGACTACTGGAACGGGCGACTGGTGTCGGACCTGTCGATCGCGGCGGCGCTGGCCGTGCAGACCGCGGTGGTCGTGCGCGCGGCGCCCTCACGTGGGCTGGGGTGGCTGCTCGCCATCCTCGGCGCGGCGGGGGTCGCCGCCACGTACCGGCCGCTGCAGGCGTCGATGGACCTGGCGCGGGTCGACATGATGGCCTTCGCGCTCGTCGCCGCCGCCGCGTGGCTGGCGCGGCGCTCGCCGCTCGGGGGAGCGCGGGCCGTCCTCGTGGGCGCCCTGCTGTGCGCCGCCGTGTTCACGAAGCAGACCAACGTCTTCTACGCCGTGTGGCTCGTCGTCCACGCGGCGCGCCGGGACGTGCGGGGGGCGGTGTTCGTCGGCGGCTCATCGCTGGCGCTCTCGGTGGGCGCGCTCGCGCTCCTGCAGAGGAGCACGCACGGATGGTTCTGGACGTGGATGACGATCATGCGACACCACCCGCTCGTCCCGGAGCGGTGCCTGGTCGCCGGCGGCGCGGCCCTCACGGTCGCCGCCCTGGTGGGGCTCTGCATGCGCGCGCTCGCGGCACGCGGGTGGCTCGGCGCGCCGAGCTGGCACTGGTCGGGGCTGCTCGTTGCGTCCGTGCCTGCGGGCGTCGTCCCCCTGCTCACGCCCGGTGGGTGGCTGAACAACCTCATCGGCCCCGCGCTGCTGCTATGGCTCGTGGCGCTGCTGCTGCTCTGCGACGGGCTGCGGGGCGTGCAGCAGGACCCCGCGCTCGCGGGCCGGGCGACGCGGTGGGTGGTGGCGACGTTCACGGCGTTCCTGCTCGGCGCCCTCTACGATCCCAGCGCCAACGTCCCCGACGCCGAGCGCACGCGCGACGTCGCGGCGCTGCACGCGATGGTGCGCGATCTTCCGGACGACGTGCTGGTGCCGATGTACCCGTTCGTCGCCGCGCGCGACGGCAAGGCGACGCCGCAGTTCTCGCTCGTCGCGGACCTCGACTCGATGGGGTCGGGGCGCATGGCGATGGACCTGCCGGAGGCGGTGCGCACGCGCCGCGCGCGCTGGGTCATCCTGTGCGGGCATCCGCAGGAGCACGAGGTGCCGGCGTGGCTCGCTGCAGGTTACGTGGAGCACACGCTCGACCTCAGGGTGCAGGCGCTGCGCGAGGAGACGCGCAGGAGCATGACGCTGTGGGAGAGGGAGGGCGGGTCGTGAGGGACGGCTGTTCACGCCCACGACACGTGCATCACGGTGCTGTTCGGCGTCGACTCGCGGGCGACCACCTGCGCGTACGCCTTCGTGCAGAAGAGCTCCGCGCCCACCTCGAACACCCCGGCCATCGCCTTCACGAAGTACGGGATGTCGTTCAGCCCCAGGCCCACCAGCCGGATGCGCGCGTCCTTCGGGCCCAGCCGCGCCACCGAGGTGCCACCGCCGCCGCGGAGCACGCGCTCGCAGAGGCGCTGGGCGTGCGTCAGCGCAGTCCACGGCGTCGCGCCGACCTGCCCCGCCATGCGCACGAGGGTGGCCACGAACGTCCCCTCGATGCGATCTCCCACCTCGCGCCCGATGGCGTTCACCTCGGCCAGCGAGAGCCCCAGACCCTCGCACGCCAGGTAGTGCGCGCGCCCCAGCGCGATGGGGGCCCATTGACCGGCGATCATCGACAGCACCGTGTCGTGGTGCTCGCGCGGCAGCATGCCGAGGTAGCGCTCCTGGTGCCCGTGCCTGCGGAGCGACTGCAGCGACGACACCAGCAGCGTCGTGCGGATCTCCGTCGCGTGCCCGAGCTTGTGCTCGGGGGCTGGGAAGGGCGCCACGATCTCGGCGGCGGCCATCCGAGCAGTATACCTCGCGGGGGGCGCTCGCGTCAGGCACCCCCCGCGGTTCCCTGCTCTCAGGGGGCGGGCGTCGCGTTACGCTCGCCTCATGATGACCCGCGTCGCAGCAGCCCTCGCCCTCAGCGTCGCCGCCACCGTCGCCGGAGCCTGCAGTAGCACCACGGCCGGCAGCGGGAATGGCCAGTCGGACGGAGGGAGCAGCTCGGGCGCCGGCTCCGGGGGCAGCACCAGCAGCGGGTCGGGTAGCTCCGGCGCCTCGGGTAGCAGCTCGGGATCGGCGTCGAGCTCGGGCGGATCGAGCGGCGGCTCGCTGAGCGGGACGCTGGGCGGACACGCGGCCTTCACCGTGCAGACGGTGATCGGCAACAGCGGTCCGGTCGACGGGGGCGCGGGCTACGAGGCCATCGTCGGGCTCCTCAACCTGGACATCCCGAACGCGTGCGCGGCGGCGCAGACCAGCGAGCAGTTTGCCAACACGCAGGCCGTGCTCCTGGTCGTCGTGGAGACGACGCCCATCGTGGCGGGGCAGGTCTACGCGGTCGTCAACGAGACGGACGGAGGCGTGGGCACCGGGGCCGAGGCGCTGTACAGCGCATCGAACGCGACGTGCCAGAACGTCACCACCGAGGAGGCGACCGGCGGCACGGTAACCTTCACCACGCTGAGCTCGACCACCATGGCCGGCACCTTCACCGTCACCTTCTCGGGCGGTGACAGCGCGAGCGGCTCGTTCGACATTCCCGTGTGCGCCGGGCTCGCGCTGGGCACCGAGAGCGGCGACGGCGGCGAGCCGGCGTGCACGACGCTGTGAAGCGCTGCGCGCGACGTCGACCGGGTTGACGGACGCGCGCCTCGCCGTATCCTCTCATCAGGCGCGCGGGGCGCCCCCGGGTCCGCGGGAAGGGTCGAACCCCCCCTCACTGTCGTCACGCCACTCAACTCTTTGCCGCCCGGTTTTGCGGACCACGGGCAAGAACGCAAGGAGTTGTCATGAAGCACGACGCCCTCTTCCGGCTGCCCCCCCGGGCGAGCCTCGAGCACCTGAAGAAGCAGGCAAAGGACCTGCTCGACGCGCACCGTCGCGCCGATCCCGGGGCCCTCGCGCGCATCCGCGACGCGGCCCCCTCGTTCGCCGGGATGACCGACGCGGCCCTCGCCGCCACCCCCTTCGCGCTGCACGACGCGCAGTCGGCCATCGCGCGCGAGTACGGCGCGAAGAGCTGGAACGAGCTGCGCGACGCGGTCGCGACGCAGGCAGCGCCGGCCGATCCGTCGGACCCGCTGCTGCGCGCGCTGATGCCGCTGCCGTTTCCCGCCGAGGTGGGCGCGGCCATGCGCGAGGCCGGTGGGCGCCGCGCCGAGGTGATCGCCGCCGGCGCCGCACTGCTGCCGGACGCGCTGCCGCTGCTGGCCGTGCGCAACGCGCTCCTGGTCAAGCGCGCCATAGGGCCGTTCCAGGTGGCCCGCGCGTCGTCGCGCGCCGCCGTCGAGGCCGCCCTGGCGCGGACGCCGCCGACGCTCGCGGTCTTGGCCCAGCGGGCGCCCGAGCAGGAGGACGTCGACGCCGCCGGGCTCCACCCCGTGGGCTGCGAGGCGTTCGTGCACGCGCGCATCCCCGATGGCGAGGGGCGGGCGTGGATCGTGCTCGAGGGCCTGCGCTGGGTGGCGCTCACGGCGCTCGACGCGGGTCCCGGTTACCTCGTCGCGCGCGTCGCGCCGGTGCCTCTCGAGACCGGCGACGATCCCGAGGTCACCGCCCTGGCCGAGAAGCTCCGGGGGCAGGCGCGTGACCTCGCGAACGCGTACCCCGATGCGCCACAGCTCCTCGCGCGCATCGACGCCGCGGAGCCGGGAGCGCTCGCGGACCTCATCGTGGGCAATCACCCGGCGCCGGTGGAGGAGAAGGCGAGGTACGCCGCGGAGCCCAAGCTGGCCGAGAGGCTGCGCTTCGCGAGCGCGCTGGCCGCGCGGAGGGTGTGAGAGGGAGAGCTCTTGCTCTTCGAAGAAGGTCCGGGTGCTCGAGTCGCGGCCTGGGACCTCGAGTCGTGTGCATGGATCTCGGTCGTCCTCCTTGGGCGAGCCCTCGGGCGGCGCGCTCTACGGGCTCTTCTCGCAGATCAAGTGACGCGACGAGGAGGACGGGGGAGTGGCCGCGGCCTCACAGCCACCGCCGCTCCCAGCCGTCCCCCTTCCACTGCCGCTTCTCGATCTGCCAGCTGTCCGGGCCGCGGGCCAAGAGGTAGCGGCTCTCGCCGGCCTTGCCCTTCGTGTAGAGCCACAGCTTCGTCTTCGACACGCTCTCGGAGCCCACGACGGTCTCCCCGTCGTGCTCCGGGGGCTCGCCGAAGGGTCGCGACCTGGCGCCCCCCTGCGCGGCCTTCGTGCAGTACCGGGCGAAGATGGCGGCGCACGCGGCCTTGTCACCGGGAGTGAAGATGGGGGCGCCCTTCTTCTGCGCCGCCGTCAGGCTCCGCTCCCAGGCGTCCAGCTCCTCGAAGAACGCGAGCAGCGTCTTCTTCGCGGCAGCCTCGTCCTCCGCCGAGGCCTCGCCCTTGCCGCGCGCCCCCCTCGCGGCGTCGCGCCGGGCGGCCTCGAACCGCGCCATCTCGGCGGCGGTGAACTGGTCGTCGGCGATGACGCGGAGGCGCTCGTTGCCCGCGAGCGACAGGAGCCCCGCGAAGGTCACCCGCGTCTTCGCGATGCGCAGCGTCGAGAGCTTCGGGAGCGCCGCGGCGAGGCCGATGGTCTCGTCGGTGACGTCGGTCGCGTCGAGCCACAGGACCTGGAGCTTCTGGCTCTTCGCCAGGTGGCGCAGCCCCTCTCCCCGGATGCGCGTGCCGGCGAGGAAGAGCAGCTGCAGCTTCGGCAGGCGCGCCAGGTGCTCGAGCGCGGCGTCGGTGAGCTGCGTGCCCGACAGCGACAGGTTGACCAGCCGCGGGAGGCCGCAGATGGCGCGCACGTGCTCGTCGCCGATGGGGCAGCCGTCGAGCTGCAGTCCGACCAGGGTCCGCTGCCGGCCCAGGTACTCCATCTGGTCGAGCGTGAGCGCCTGACCCGAGAGGTCGGCGGTGCGCTGGCGCGGCTCGAGTCCGGGGATCATGTCTCCTCCCACGGTAGCTCCTCCGGGGTCCCGAGGATCTCGAGGTCGTGGAAGCTGGCGTAGTCGATGATCCTCGTCCCGTCCGGCCTGATGTCCAGCACGTCGGCGTAGCGCGCGTTGTAGACGACATCGTCGAGGCTGTAGTTGTGGCGCGCGTGGATCTGCTGGCCGCTCGTCTCGTCGAGCCCGGTGAAGCTGAGGAAGAGCTCGCCCCGCTTCGCCTTCAGCTTCTCCAGCGTCGCGGCGCCGCCCCAGAAGGGGCTCGACCGGTCGATGCGATGCATCGGGATCCATGTGAGCGCGAACATCGCCGTGCGGTCGCGGACCAGCGGCAGGTCCACCGGGATGCGCACCTTCTCCCCCTCGCGCGTCTCGTCGAGCAGGAGCAGCATCGCGCGCAGCTGCCCCTCGACCACCATGTTGCCGCGCCAGTTGGCCAGGCGAAACACGAGGTGCGGAACGCCGTCGCGCAGGTTGACGACCGCGCGGGCGCTGAACAGGACGCGCGCCGTCGGGCGGGCGAACTTGGCGAAGGTGACGCCGGTGACGAGCGCGACGCCGAGTGTGCCCACGAGCGCCTCGACCACGACGATCGCGTGGCCGTACCGCGTGGCCGGGGCCATCGCGCCGTAGCCGATGGTCGCGAAGGTCTGCACGCTGAAGTAGAAGGCGTCCTCGAGGCTGCCGGGCTGCGCGCCGGCGACGCAGCCGGGGACCGCGGCGTAGAGGACCGCGAACACGGCGTTGATGCTCACCCAGCCCCCGGCCACGTAGGCGAAGAACCGCCACCACGGCATGGACAGGATGTTGTGGTAGGCGTCCTCGAAGAAGGACACGTGCTGCCCGCGCGCCTCGACCCGCAGCGCCGCGCGGCTCGGCTGGAAGCGGATCTTCCTCGGCTTGTCGCTCACTTCTTCGCCGGCGGGGGGATGGCCTCGACCAACGCTTCCAGCCGGTCGCGCGCGTAGAGCACCGTGGTCGGGTCCTTGGCCGCCGCCGCCACGACGCCCACGTCCTGGAGCAGGATGAGCGCCTGGCCCACGCTCACCACAGCCATGGCGATGTCGTCGTCGGGCGCGCTGGCGCGGTACATTCCGAAGAACTGCCGCAGCACCGGGAGCTCGGTCGGCGTCGCCACTACCGCCAGCGCCGCGGCCGCCTGCTTCACGTCGTCCTCCGTGTCCGCCGGGTCGAGCAGGTGTGAGGCCAGCAGCGGCGCCGCGCCCTTCTCCTTCATCGCGCCCAGCGCCTCGGCGATGGGGCCCACCGGCGGCGGGCGCAGCACGTCCTTGAGGAAGTCGTAGTGCCGCGCCAGCGCCGCCTCCATGACGCTCGCGCCGGTGCGCCGCTTGGCCAGGGCCTCGCGCGCGTCGTCCAGCAGGTCCGGGCTGGTGCGCGGATCGCTGGCCATGTCGACCAGCGTCTTGGTCGCCAGCTCGTCCTGCCCCGTCGCCAGCTCGCGCAGGAGCAGCTTCTGCGCCGTGACCAGCTCCGGATCGTTGGCCCTCACGGCCTCGGAGAGCTGCGCCGCCAGCGACTTGCCGTCGGTCGCCGTCCCGTTCACCGGCTGCGCGTCGGCGTTCACCACGCAGGCCTTCACCGGCTCGCCCAGGTCCATCTCCCCGACGACGCCGCCGGTCTTCGCGTCCAGCTCGACCACCTTGCCCTGCTCGTCGCACAGCACCACGCCGCCCGCCGCCGCCGCGCCGCCCAGCAGGTCGGCCGGGTGCAGGTGCACCCATGTGAGCTTGCCCCCCTTCTCGTTGGCGAAGCCCATGGCGATGCGGAAGTAGGTCGCGTACCAGCGGCCGTCCTCGAGCGTCGCGCCCTCGTCGGTGCCGCGGGGGCGCGCGTAGATGTGCACCCTGTCGGTGGCGTCGGCCACTGCCGGCAGCGCGTGGTCGCCCGACGGCATCAGCTTGGGGGTGCCGGGGAGCTCGCGCAGCGGGACCATCAGCGTGGTGGCCTTGCCCTTGGACGCGTCCCTGATGTGCTCGTCGAAGCGGATGTACCCGGCCTCGCCGAACCAGAGCGAGCCGCCCTGCGTCCAAGCGTGGCTGGTCTGCGCGCGCAGGGTCACCCGCGCGGCCTCGTCGCCGTTGGCCAGATCGATCACCGACACGTACTGGTCGGCCCAGGGGACGAAGGCCAGGCGCCCCAGCACGGCCGGCGAGCCTAGGGGCTTGTCGGTCTCGATCTGCCGCACCACCTCGCCGTCATGGCTCACGGCCAGCAGCACGTTGCCCACGCCGCCGGCCTTGCGGAAGGTGACGACGGTCACCGTCCCGTCGTCACCAGCGCCCACGAGGGGGATGCCGCCGGTGGGGCGGCGCCACAGGACGGTGCCGGTCTTCGCGTCGAGGGCGAAGGCCTCCCTGCCTCCCGAGCCGACCACGACGCTGCCGGCCACGACCGGGCGGGCGTCGAGCGGGTGGGCGAAGGTCCACTTCGAGCCGCCGCCGATGGGGGCCCCGAGGAGCTTGTCGGCGTTGCCGGCGACGCCCACGACGACGTCCGCGGACGCGGGGATGGGCGTGCTGCCGAGGCGTTGCCAGACGCGCCCGATGGAGACGCCGCCATCGTCCTCCCACGTCGTCGAGAAGAGGCTGGTGCGGGTCTGGCCGCCGCCGCACGCGACGGCGGCAGAGAGCGCCAGCCCGAGGGCGCACGACCGGAGCGCTGCCGGCCGGCTCACTGCGGCTCTCCCGCGCCAGGCGAGGCGGCGGTGGCGAGCACCGCCTGATCGATCGACTGCTTCACGCGCTGCGACCAGGTCTTCGGCCACTTGCCCTGGACCGACCGGAGGAACCGGTTCGCCTCCCCCGTGCCCAGCTCGCGCACCCGCCCCACGATCTTGATCTTGATGTCGTCGCTCACGTCGGCCGCGGGACGGAAGAGCACCTGGTCGAGGCCGCTGGTCACGACGTCGAACGGGACGCTGCCCAGCTTGCTGGCGAGGCGGTCGCACTCGTTGCCGGCGCAAAGCTGGCCGATGGACGCGGCGGCCTCCGCCACCTTGTGGTCGAGCGCCGCGAAGAGATCGCCGACGGCCTCCTTTGCCTTCATGTTCCCCAGCCCGGTCGCGGCCAGGCCACGGACGTTGGCGTCGGGGTCGGAGAGGGCCCCGCGCAGGGCGCGGACGGCGGCGAGGCCGCGGGTGCGGGAGAGGGTCTGGATGGCCGCGCGCCGGAGCTCGACGTTGCGGTGCTGCGCGTACCAGGCGACCGCGGCGCTGCCGGCCTCGCTCTCGGTGTCGCCCACGGTCTCGATCGCCGCCAGGGTGAGCGCGGGGGAGAGGCCGCGCTGCAGCAGCTCGGCGATGACCGGGACCGCGGGGGCGCCGGCGTGTGCCGACATGCGCACGGCGTCGAGCGCACCCTTGACCGCGGCCAGGTCGCCGCTACGGAGACGGGCGAGGGTGTCGGGCGGCAGGGGGATGGCGCGGGGGACATCCGCCGGGACGGGCCTGGCCTGCGCGCACCGCTCGCCCCCGGCGAAGGTCAGGAGGACTGCCACGGAGGCGGCGCAGACCGCCGCGGCCGCACGTGTACCAGCTCGCATCCGGCGGATGATTGTGCCGCCACGCCCCGGATGTCAAAGGACACGGACGCCGCCCGTGCCGTCAGTCGCCGCAGGCGAGGCGGATCTCGAGCGAACGGCCGTCGGCGGTGAGCTCGGCGGTGGGGCCGCCGTCGTACTTGATGTCGAGCGAGTCGCCCTTGGTCAGGTTCTGCACCTGGATCTCGCTGCCCGCTTGCGGGCACGAGTCGGCGCAGCGCTGCCAGCTGACGACGGTGGTCTGCAGCGTGTCGCCGAGGATGTCGCCGGTCGACTGCCCGCTGGCCGCGATGCAGGCGACGCCGACCGTCCAGGTGATGGTCTTCTGGTTGGTGCGGGTGAACTGGCGGCCCTCGCCGGTCGTGCCGCTGAGCTGCGCGTCCCACGTCATGGTGCGCTGGCTGCCGCTGGTGGTGACGACCGCGGTCGCCTCCCAGCTGTCGATCGTGGCGCGGTTGATCTGGAAGTTCTGCGCCGAGAAGTTCACGGTGAGCTGGCCGCCGGCGAGCTGGTAGGCGGCGGTGACGGTCCCCGTCAGCTCCACCAGGCCGAGCGGCCCCGTACACCCGTTGAAGGCGTAGGTCACCCGGGAGCTGGCGGCGTCGTCGCTGACCGTGAGGCAGCCGGTGGGGAGGAACGTGAAGGCCGCGACGGCGGTCGTCCCCGTGCCTTGCACCTGGATGTTGCCGCCCAGCAGCGACTGCGTCGCCAGCGACTGACCGTCGCTGCCGACGAACGAGGCACCGAGCGACTCCACGTCGGACTCGGTGCCGTTGACGTCCTCGGCCCCGCTGGTGTCGCTCGCGAGCTGCGCCTCGTTGCGGGCGGCGCAGGCGCCGGACAGGGCGGCGGTGGTGGAGAGCGCGACGGCGAAGAGGACCTTCCTGGTGGAGAGCATCGGAAACCTCCGGGTGGGGTGTGACGTTCGCCAGGGTCCAGTGCAGTCGTCGTGCCGGGACCCGCGACATTCCAAGTGTCCGGAATCGCGCCTGTTCCCGGGGTCCCAGCACTGGACCCGTCCTGGACCACGCTTGGTACGTGGCGTTCAGCCTCTGGTAGCCTGGCCTCGTGGAGCCGAACGAACGGACGCGCCAGCGCGAGGTTCACTGGGTGGTCCGCGGGGGGACGGTCCGGACGCCCGACGGCAAGAGCCACCCCATCGACGTCGACGCCGTGGTCGTGGGGCGCGAGGCCGGCGCGCAGATCGTCGTCGACGATCCCGAGGTGAGCATGGCCCATTGCGAGCTGCGCGCCGTGGGCGAGGGCATCCTGGTACGCGACCTCGGCAGCACCAACGGGACCTACGTTGGCGCCTTCCGCGTGCGCGAGGGGATCGTGCGCACGCCCACGGTGGTGACCGTGGGCAGCACGTCCCTCCTGGTGGAGCCGAGCGCCGAGCACCGCGTGGACGTGGGCTGGGCGGACGGCTTCGGGCCGCTGGTGGGGCAGAGCCCGCGGATGCGCCGCGTCTTCGGCGTGCTCGAGCGCATCGCGCCGACGCCGCTGTCGGTGCTGCTGCTGGGCGAGACCGGGACCGGCAAGGAGGTCGCGGCCAAGGCCATCCACGAGGCGAGCCCGCGCGCGCGGCAGCCGTTCGTGGTGGTCGACTGCGGTAGTATCCCGCCGACCCTGGCGGAGAGCATCCTGTTCGGCCACGAGAAGGGCGCCTTCACCGGGGCGGACCAGCGACGCAAGGGGGCGCTGGCCGAGGCCGACGGCGGCACGCTCTTCCTCGACGAGCTGGGCGAGCTCCCCGTCGATCTCCAGCCCAAGCTGCTGCGCGCGCTCTCGGAGCGGCAGGTCAAGCGGGTGGGCAGCAGCGCCTTCGAGGCCATCGACGTCCGGGTGCTGGCCGCGACGCGGCGGGACCTCGCCGCGGAGATGAACGCGGGCCGCTTCCGCTCGGACCTCTACTTCCGCATCGCCCAGGTGCGGGTCGAGCTGCCGCCGCTGCGCGAGCGCCCGGGGGACATCCCGCAGCTGGTGGAGAGCGTGTGCAAGCGGGCGGGCAAGGCCGAGCACGCGGCGACCGTGGTGGCGTGGATCCAGCAGAACCTGCCGGCCCACGACTGGCCGGGCAACGTGCGCGAGCTGGTGAACGTGGCCTCGGTGGCGGCGATGCTGGCGGACACGCCGGGCGCCATCGACGACGTGCTGGCCCTGACGCGCGACCCCTCGATCGACGAGGCGCGCGCGCCCATCACCGCGTTCGCCGAGGCCAAGCGGCTCGCGCTCATCGAGTTCGAGCGGACCTACTTCAGCGCGCTCAGCGACGCCGCCGCGGGCAACGTCAGCGAGATGGCGCGCCAGAGCGGCATGGAGCGCCACCACGTGCGGGCGTACCTGCGAAAGCACAAGATCACGCCGAAGTCCTGACCGTCACCCGCAGTGCGCGGTCGCGCCGCCGCTCGCCGCGACGCACTGCAGCCCGATGCTGGCGCAGTCGAACGCGATGGAAGCGCCGCCCACGCAGACGCTGATCTGCGTGCCGCTGCAGAGGTTCTGGCTGGTGTCGAGGGGGTTGCACGTGTCGGCGGCGCCGACGCAGCGCGCGACGGCGGGCGGGTTGGCGGTGCTGCAGGTGCGGCCCACGGCGCTGCAGTCGAACTCGGTCTGCGCCGTGGCCGCCCCCGCGCAGTGGAGCACCGAGGTCCCGTCGCACGCGTCGCGCACCTGGGTGGCGAGGCAGGGCGCGAGGGAGTGGCCGGGGACGACGCAGTCGGCGATGGCCTTTCCCAGCGGCGCGCACTGCCGGCCGCTGAGCGAGCAGTTGTACGAGGTGAAGGTCGCGTCGTCGGGGCGGCACTCGACGAGCGTCGCCGGGTCCGAGCACGACGAGCCGGCGAGGCAGGCGCCAGTGCTGATGCACACCGACACTCCTGCGTCGCCGGTGAAGCAGGCGCCCGACTGGGCCAGGAGCCCCAGGCTCTGGCTGCACGGGATGACGAAGGTGCCGGCCTCGGGCGTGCACGCCGCGACCTCGGTGCTGTCCGCGCAGCTGGTCGCGCTGCAGGTGGAGCTGGTGGCTGCCGGCTGCACGGGGAGCGCGGCGACGGCGGCCGCGCAGGAGCCCGCCTGCGCGACCGCCGCGAGCATGGCGCGCTGCTGGGCGAGGCCGAGGCGCTCGGGATCGACTGGCCCGGCGACCCAGTCCATGCACGAGGAGAAGCCGAGGGGAGAGGCGGGCGTGTCGAGGGGCAGCGCCATGGAGAGCGCGATGGCCTGGGCCAGCCTCGGGCACTGGAAGAGCTGGGCGCAGAGGCGCGCGGCGTCATCGGTGTCGAGGAAACCGACGGGACCGCCGGCGTCGGCGCCGCCGTCTCCCGCGTGGGAGCTCGCGTCCTGCGAGGCCTGCTCGGGGGCAGGGAAGTCGAACGCCGTACACGCCGCGCCCGCCGAGCCGATCACCCCCGCCAGGGCGAGCAGGGTGAAGAGCACGCGACGCATCGGGTGGGAGGTTACTTCACTGCGCGTACGGGTTGCTCTTCAGCTCGCGGGGGGCGGGGGCGGACGGCAGGGGGGCGGCGAAGGCGGGGCGCTGGGTGGGGCGGGGAGCTGCGGAGGGAGGGGGAGGCGCAGCCGCGGCCGACGAGGACGGCGGGGCGGTCGGCGCGGTAGCCGCGGCGGAGACGGCGGACGACGGAGCGCCGGCGGCGACCGGAGCGGAGGTCGGGGTGATGCCAGAGGAGGGAACGGGAGCCTCGCCACGCGTCCGGGATAGCCACGCCGTCGCCACCCCGGCTCCGGCCAGCACCGATACGATCATCACCACGACCAGCGTCGGCGTCAGCGACGTCCGGCCCGGGAGCACCTCTCCGGACTCGGCGGGCGTCTCGGGCACGGGAGGGGTCGACGCCTCCCCTGAACGGAGCGTCGCCGACGGGAGCGCCGCGGGCCTCGGGGACACGGCGGGCGTGAGCTTCCGCGTGGGCTCGCGCAGGGAGACCGCCGGCGCGTCCGTGGCCACGGGCAGGGCGGGCTTGCTGGTGAGGGCGCCTACCGTCGCGCGAGGGCTCAGCTTGTCGAGTTCGTCGCCGAGAATGGCCTGCAGCCGGCCGTGCCTGTACTGCAGCTCGGTGCCGCAGAGCGCCTCCACTTGCTCGGCGACGAGGGCGGGCGACGCCGGCGGGATGGTCTGCTCGAGCGCCCGGGCGAACGCCCGCGCGGTCTGGAAGCGCTCCTCGAGCGGGCGGGCGAGCGCGTGGCTCAGCACCGCGTCGACGTCCGGTCCACACTCGGGGTTCTCGCTGGACGGGGGCGGGATGGGCGCGCGCATCACACGGCGCATCTCGTCGAACTCGTCCTCGCCCCGGAAGAGGCGCTTCCCGGTGAGCGCCTCCCACAGCACGATGCCGGCCGCGAAGACGTCGCACCGCCGGTCGACCGGCTGGCCGTCCACCTGCTCGGGCGCCATGTAGGCGCATTTCCCCTTGATGGTACCGGCGCGCGTGTTGGTGATGCGGCTTCGGGCCTTGGCGATGCCGAAGTCGATGACCCGGCTCACGCCGTCCACGCCCACGACGATGTTCTGGGGGCTGACGTCCCGGTGCACGATGCCGAGGGGCTGGCGGCGGATGTCCACGGCCTCGTGCGCCTCGTGCAGGCCCCAGAGGACGTCACAGAGGATGCGCGAGGTAACGGCGATCGGCAGGCGCGCGCCCGTGCGCGTCAGTTCCTTGCCGAGCTGCGCGAGCGAGACCGATTCCACGTAGTCCATGACGAGGACGACCTCGCCCTCGGAGCGCACGACGTCGATGACCGGCACGACGTTGGGGTGGCGCACGCTGGACGCGAGCCGGGCCTCGTCGAGGAGCATGGCGGTGAAGTCGCCGTCCCTGGTCAGGTGCCGGTGCACGCGCTTGATGACCACCAGGCGCTCGAAGCCTCCGGCGCCGCGGTAGATGGCGATCCCGACGGTGGCGGTTCCCCCGGACGCCAGCTCGAGCAGCATCTCGTAGCTCCCGATGCGCTGGCCGGGAGCGAACGTGACGTTGGGGTTGCTCATCGGAAGGTGCCGGCGAGCTGCAGCGCTCCTGGCCCGACGCCGAGCGCCGCGTGGGTCTCGCGCGAGCCGTGCCAGTCGACCAGCCAGAGCGCGGTCACGCCGGTGAAGGCCGCGCCGGCGATGGCCACGGCGAGGCAGACGTTGGTGCGGTCCATCCGGTCGCGGCCCGCGTTGTAGTTCGCGGTGGTCTGACTCGCGTCGTAGGTGCCGCTGCGAAACGACAGGGTGTCGACCCCGGAGGCGATGGTGGCTGCGGTGGCGAGCGCCGTGAACCCGGCGCCGGCCCAGAAGACCACGGGGGACCAGCCGTGGGACGACGGGGGGGGAGGGGGTGGAGGAGGGGTCGGGTTTGGGTTCGGGTTCGGGGTCGGGTTCGGGTTCGGGTTCGGGTTCGGGTTCGGGTTCGGGTTCGGGTTCGGGTTCGGGTTCGGGTTCGGGGTCGGGGTCGGGGTCGGGGTCGGGGTCGGGGTCGGGGTCGGGGTCGGGGTCGGGGTCGGGGTCGGGGTCGCAGGTGCCGCCAGGGTCACCACGATGAAGCTCCCCGCGTCCCCCCTTGCGCCGGCACGCGCCACCGCCTCCCCCGCGCGTCCCTCCACCGTGTGCTGGCCGGCCTCCACGTAGACGCTGGGGCCTTCGACACGCCGGTCGTCGACCAGCACCACGTCGAAGCCTGGCGCGTTGACGTCGATGCGCAGCAGCTGCCGCGCGAGGTTCTCCAGCTCGTGCGTGGCCTCGGCCCGGTCGCGCGCGTCGGGCGCGGCCTCGCGCAGGAAACTGGCGTAGGCGTTCGCCGCGCGCGCCTTCTCGCCGGCGCGCAGCAGGGCGCGCGCCTCGTTCCACAACGCGTTGGGGTGCGGGGCCAGCCGGTACGCCTCCTCGAACCGGTCCGCGGCCTGCGCGTAGTCCTTCCGCGTGAAGGCCTTCTCCCCGGCCGCGAAGGCCGCGGCGGCCTGCGCGCGCGTCTGGGCCTGCGCGTCGCCCTGTGCGCGAGCCGGCACGCTCAGGGCCAGCGCCGTCGCCAGCCAGGCCGTCGGCAGGAGACGACGCAGGTGAGCCACGAGAGACGATGATAGAGCCAATCGCCCTCTCGCGCGCGATACACGGTCGGGGCCTGGCGGTATCATCCCTGCAAATGTTCGAGTCCGCAGAGCTGGGCCATCGCGTCGAGAAGCGGGACTACGACAGGGCGGTCACCGCGCTCCGCTCGAAGCTGCTCGACGCACAGATGCGCGTGCTCGAGCGCGCCGAGTTTCCCGTCGTCCTGCTGTCGGGCGGGGTCGAGGGCGCCGGCAAGGGCGACGTGGTCAACCTGCTCAACGAGTGGATGGACCCGCGGCACGTCCAGGTCCACGCGATGGGCGAGCCCTCGGACGAGGAGCTGTCCCGCCCGCAGATGTTCCGCTTCTGGCGCAGGCTCCCACCCAAGGGCAAGACGGGGGTCTTCCTCGGGTCGTGGTACACGGCGCCCATCGTCGACCGGGTCTACAACCGGGTGACCAACGCCGAGCTCACGCGGTCGCTCTCCGAGATCGCCCGCTTCGAGCGGATGCTGGTCGACGAGGGGACGCTGGTGGTGAAGCTCTGGCTTCACCTGTCGAAGAAGGCGCAGCGCAAGCGCTTCGAGAAGCTCGAGTCGAGCCGCGCGACGGCGTGGCGGGTCACCGAGCAGGACTGGAAGTTCCACCAGCGCTACGACCGGTTCCGGGAGGTGAGCGAGCGCACCCTCCGCGAGACCAGCACGGCCGAGGCGCCGTGGACGGTGATCGAGGCGACCGACACGCGCTACCGCAACCTCACCGTGGGCCGTACCCTGCTCGATGCCATCGTCAAGCGGCTCGAGCGCGGCCAGCGCTCCGCCGCGGTGCGCGCCGCCCCGCCGCCCGCCCCGCCGGTCGATGCGCGCGACGTCATCGAGGAGCTCGATCTGTCCAAGCGCCTGGCCGAGGCGCAGTACGACAAGAAGCTCCCCCGGCTGCAGGCGCGGCTCAACGCGCTCGCCTACGACCAGCGCTTCCGGGAGGCCGCCTGCGTGGTCGTCTTCGAGGGCAACGACGCCGCGGGCAAGGGAGGCGCCATCCGGCGCGTGACCCGGGCGCTCGACGCGCGGATCTACGACGTCATCCCCACCGCCGCGCCGACCGAGGAGGAGCGCGCGCAGCCGTACCTGTGGCGCTTCTGGCGCCAGGTCCCGCGCAAGGGGCGCTTCACGCTCTACGACCGGAGCTGGTACGGGCGCGTGCTCGTCGAGCGGGTCGAGAGCTTCGCCGCCGAGCCGGACTGGCTGCGCGCCTACCGGGAGATCGTGGACTTCGAGGAGAGCCTGGTCCGCTCCGGGATCGTGGTGGTCAAGCTGTGGCTGGCCATCAGCGCCCAGGAGCAGCTGAAGCGCTTCCGGGAGCGAGAGAAGACCCCCTTCAAACGGTTCAAGATCACCCCCGACGACTGGCGCAACCGGAAGAAGTGGGACGCCTACCAGCGCGCGGTGTGCGACATGGTCGATCGGACGAGCACCGATCTGGCCCCGTGGCACCTCGTCGAGGCCAACGACAAGAGGTGGGCGCGCGTGAAGGTCCTCGAGACGATCTGCGAAGCCATCGAGCAGGCGCTGAAGAGCAGGTAGCTCAGCCCGTCGCGCGCTTGCCCTTCTTGGCGCCCTTGGTCGCGGTGGCGGCGGCCTTCTCGACCTTCTGCTCCTCCACCTCCTCGTCCGAGCGCGCCTTCGCCGGTCCTGGCTTGCCGGCGGCCTTGATGGACCGCGACAGGAGCTCGGCCAGGTCGATGACCTGGGCCCCGGTGGACGCCGCCGCCGCGGGCGCCTCCTCGGCCGACTCGCGCGCGACCTCGCCGGCTTCGATCTTCTGCTCGACTGCCGCCAGCACCGCGTTCCGGTACTCGTCGGGGTGGCGCGCGGGGTCAAACGGGCCGGAGAGCTCCTCGACCAGGTGGAGCGCCAGCTGCTTCTCGCGCTCGCTCGGCTCCTTCTGGTCGGCCGGCACCAGCTCGTCGCCCGCCACGAGCTCCTCGGCGAAGCGCATCATGTCCAGCGAGAACAGCTTGCCGCGCGGCCGCACCAGCGCGAGCCGGGTCCGCGTCCGGAGCTTCACCTTGGACAGGGCCACCTTCTTGGTCTCGGCCATCACCGAGCGGAGCAGGTCGTAGCCGCGCACGTTCTTGCTGCCGGGGCCGACCCAGTAGCTCTTCTCCACGTAGGCCAGGTCGACCTCCAGCGGGTCGACGAACTCGACGATCTCGATGGAGCCGCCGCTCTCGTCGCCTTCGAGCTTGGCCAGCTCCTCCTTGGTGAAGAGGGCGTACTCGTTCTTGGCGACCTCGTAGCCCTTCCCGATGTCGTCCCAGGCCAGGTCCTTGTTGCACTTGGGGCAGCGGCGCACCATCGTGATCCGCGTCCCGCACTCCTTGTGCAGCTGATGAAACTGCGGGGTCAGATCCTTCGTTGCCGTGTAGAGCTTGGCCGGGATCGTCACCAGCCCGAACGCGATCTCACCTGACCAGAAGGCACGCATGGGGTTCTCCGATGGCTAGGACGAAAGGGCGGCCCCCCGTGGAGGACAAGCCTGGACGGCTGTCCACCTACGAGGCGAAGCGACGCTTCGATAGTACGCCCGAGCCGCAGGGATCGTCGCAAGGCGGCTCCCCGACGGAAAAGAAAACGGCGCTCGCCTTCGTCGTCCAGAAGCACGACGCGCGGCGGCTGCACTACGACCTGCGCCTGGAGATCGACGGCGCGATGGCCAGCTGGGCCGTCCCCAAGGGGCCGAGCTACGACCCGTCGGTCAAGCGCCTCGCCGTGCAGGTCGAGGACCATCCCCTCGAGTACAACACCTTCGAGGGGCGCATCCCGGAGGGGCAGTACGGCGCGGGGGACGTGCTGGTCTGGGACAGCGGGACGTACGAGACGGTGCCGCCGGGGCAGGAGCTGGCCATGCTGCGCAAGGGGCACCTGCACGTGCGCCTCGCCGGGCAGAAGCTGGTCGGCGAGTGGCACCTGGTCCTCACCGGCAAGGACCGCGAGGAGCAGAAGGACAAGGGGCCGGCCCAGTGGCTGTTCTTCAAGGCGAAGGACCGCTTCGCGAACGCGGCGTACGACGTGGTCGTCGAGGGGCCCGAGTCCGTGGTCAGCGGTCGCCAGGGGATGCGTGGGCCTCGCCGTGCGGGCGCCTCCGAGCAGGGGACGAGCGCGCGCGCCCTGCACGACCTCGTGGGCGAGCCCATGCTGGCCAACGCGGCGACCTCGCTGGCCGATCCCGCCGCGTGGCTCTTCGAGGTCAAGTACGACGGTTACCGTGTGCTGGCGTGCAAGGCCGGCGACGAGGTGAGGCTCTACACCCGCAAGGGCAACGACTGGACGGACCGGTTCCCGCCCATCGCCGCGGCGGTCGCGCGCCTGCGCGCCCGCGAGTGCATCGTCGACGGCGAGGCCTGCGTGGTCGACGAGGCCGGCACGCCGTCGTTTCACGCGCTGCAGGAGTGGCTCGGCGGCGGGAGCAAGCACGCGCACATCGGCTTCGCGGCGTTCGATCTGCCGTGGCTCGACGGGCGCGACCTGCGCGGCGAGCCGCTCGAGGTGCGGCGCGAGCTGCTCCAGAAGCTGCTGGAGGGGGAGCCGCCGCCGATGTCCTTCTCGCGTGCGGTCGGCGGCGACGTGGTGCAGCTTCTCACCGCGGCAAAGCAGGCGGGCCTCGAGGGGTTGATGGCCAAGCGCAAGGGGTCGACCTACGTGAGCGGGCGCTCACCGAGCTGGCTGAAGCTGCGCTTCGATCGACGGCAGGAGGCCGCCGTCATCGGGTGGACTCCGCTCTCGGGCAACGAGCGCGACATGGGCGCGCTGTGCCTGGGCGTGGTGGAGGACGGCAAGCTCGTCTACGCGGGTCGCGTGGGCACGGGCTTCAGCGACCGTGAGCGCACCGAGTGGGCGCGGCGGCTGGAGGCGAGCCCCCGGGTCAAGGCGCCGGCGGCCGCGCGCGTGCCGAGGATCAAGGATGCCCGCTGGGTCGAGCCGACCTTCGTCGTCGAGTGCGGCTTCCAGGAGTGGACCTCCGACGGCACCATGCGCACGCCGCGGTTCCTGGGCCTGCGAGAGGACAAGGACCCCATGGACTGCCCCAAGGAAGCCGACGCCGCCATCGACCCCGGGGAGCGCGATCCCGACGCCGCGCCCCCGCCGTCCGTCGTACGCCGCGACGGCCCCAGGCTCACCAACCCCGACAAGGTGCTCTTCCCGCGCGACGGCATCACCAAGCGGCAGATCTGGGACTACTACACGGCCATCGCGCCGGTGATGCTCCCCCACCTCGCTGGCCGGCCGCTGACCCTCCAGCGCTACCCCGACGGCATCGACGGGGAGGAGTGGTACCAGCACAACGTGCCCGCGAAGGTCCCGCCCTTCCTGCGCCTGGTCGACGTCGGGCCGCGGCACGACAACAAGAAGCGCATCGTCTGCGACTCGCTCGACACGCTGCAGTGGCTGGCCAACCTCGCGGCCTTGACCCTCCACACCTGGTGCAGCCACGTCCCGCCCCAGGCCACGACGCGCGCCGCCATCGACCACGCCCTCGCGCAGCCGGACTACGTGGTGCTCGATCTCGACCCTGGGGACGGCCCCTGGGCGCACCTGGTCGAGGTGGCCGTCGCCGTGCGCAGGCTCCTCGAGGCGCTGGAGCTCGCGAGCTTCGTGAAGACGAGCGGCAAGCGCGGCGTGCACATCGTCGTACCCGTCGCCGGGGTCACGCACGAGAAGGCGACGGCGTTCGCGGAGTCGGTGGCGCGCGCGGTGGCCAAGGTGCTGCCCGAGGTGGCGACCGTCGAGCGCATGAAGGACAAGCGTGGCGGCAGGCTGTACGTGGACTACGGGCAGAACGGGGAGGGTCGCACCATCGTCGCCCCCTACACCATCCGCGCTCGGGACGGCGCGGTGGTCTCCACGCCCATCCGGTGGGAGGAGCTCACGGAGGACCTCGACCCCGGCCGCTTCACCGTCCGCACCATCCTGGCGCGCGTGGAGAAGTACGGGGACCTCTACGCCGGCTCACTCGGCGGCAAGCAGCGCTTGCCCTAGGATGCTACCCGGCGTCCTTGACCGGTGCGTCCACGACGGGAGCGGTGGTCTCGGGTCCGGACCGGAAGGGGCCCACCTCGGGCATCGGCTGCGGGGGCAAGGGCGGCGGCTTGTAACGGAAGATGGGGATGCGGTTCAGGAACCGGAGCACGCCGTTGTCGTTCATCCACGACCCGTAGGCGACGTAGATGGGGTCGCGGGACAGGTGGCGCTCCTCGGTCTTGGCCCGCATGAAGTACATGAAGTTGATGATGCCCAGCGCGATGCAGCGCTTGAGGGAAGAGAGCGGATTGCCGTCGGTGAGCAGGAACGGCACGCTCACCAGCCACCAGGAGAGGTTCTTCGACACGTAGGCCGGGTGCTTGGTGAAGCGATACGGCCCGTTCGTGAGGATGCCCCGGTGGGTGAGGTTGGAGAAACGCACGCCGAAGGCGATGGTGGCGAGCACGTAGATGGTGATGAGCGCGAGGATCATCCCCGCCCACACCCAGCGCAGCCACAGGTGCGGGGCGAGCCACACCTCGAACGAGGTCGCGTCGTACGGGACGTACTGGCGAGACATCAGGTTGTAGAAGGGCGGGTAGCAGAAGAGGGCCACGGCCCAGCCCAGCATGGTCGGCTCGGCCGTGCGGACGTGGGAGTCGGTGATGCGGAAGGACATCGCGTAGCCGACGGTGCAGAAGAGCAGGTCGATGAAGAAGATGAAGTCGTAGAGGAAGCTGTAGAGGCGAAGGTTGCCGACGGACGCCGCGCTGAGATCGAACGTCACCACGTTGTGCGTGCTGTTGTTCAGCCACACGAACATGATGGGGACGAAGTACGCCTTCACGAGCCACGTCTTGTAGAGGTTGGCGATGTCTGGCTTCTTGGCGTCGCTCCAGCGGCCCAGCGCGACGCGCCCGAGCTGCCAGTAGGCGTCCTGCGGCTGCTTCATCTGGCCGTCGACGATGAAGACGTAGAGCGGCGTCGCCACGGCGAAGGTGAGCGCGAAGCGGCGGAGGAAGCGCCAGAGCGGGTCGTAGAAGTTGCCGTTGTACTCGGGCGTCATCCAGTAGAAGACGGCGAACGGCGCCAGCACGAGCAGCAGGCCGAGGAGCTTGGTCAGCACCCGCCCGATGTCGGGCGCGAAGGTCTGGTCCCAGTCGAGGCCCGTGGACGCGCGGCGGTGAACCTTCAGGAACAGGATGTCCATCAGGATGACGGGGATGGCCACCGCCCCGCACAGCACGAGCACCTCGTCGCCGAACGGCTTCGGGCGGTTGCGCAGGATCCATATCGTCCCCAGGACTACGGCCAGCGCGATCGAGTTCAGCCCGAAGTTCGTGGCCGACGGCGGACAGGACGGCTTCGACTCGGGCGGCGCATCGTTCGACATGGGCGAGCGCAGTGTACACGCGCGGCTGGGGGTTGACCTCCCCGAGGTGTGGCTGGGCTGGGCCTGGTCGGGGGTCAGCGCGCCCGGCCGGCCCTTTTCCCGAAGGCGGCCACGAGCCGCCAGGCCACTGCCGGGGCGTCCCCGTCGTCGTGCTTCACGTAGACGTACGCCTCCTTCCACGGCTGCGCGGCGATCTTCGCCGCCCAGTCGCCGAGCAGGGCGTCCGTGTACTCGTCCTTGCGCAGGCGCACGTAGCCCCAGTCGGCGGTGGCCACGAGCGGCGCGGCGAGCGCCTCCCCCTCCGCGACGCAGAGCGCGACGCCGTGGGCGCGGAGCGTCGTCCACACCTCCTCGTCGAACCAGGAGGCATGCCGGAACTCGAAGGCGACGCGGTGCCCACCCGGTCGGTCTGCGAAGAGGGGGCAGGCGTGCGCGAGGAACGACGACAGGCGGCGGACGTCCTTGCGCAGGAAGGGCGGCAGCTGGAAGAGCACCGGGCCCAGCCGCGGGCCGAGCGCTGCGAGGGTGCTCGCGAACACGCGCGTCGTCTCCTCCGCCTCGAGCAGCTTGGCCATGTGGGTGATGCGCTGCGGCGCCTTCACCGCGAAGGTGAAGGACTCCGGCACCTCGCTCGCCCACCCCGCCACGAGCTTCGCCGTGGGCATGCGGTAGAAGGTGTTGTTGATCTCCACCGTCGCGAGCCGCTCGGCGTAGTACCGGAGGAAGTCCTTGGCCGGGAGCTTCTCGGGGTAAAACGGCCCCTTCCACTCCTTGTAGGAGTACCCGCTCGTTCCGACGAGGACGCGCATGGCGGAGGTCACTGCGTGGGCTGGGGGGGCTGGGGCGGCTGGCTGTCCACCTGGATGCACGCCGACAGGTCGAACAGCATGAACTCGAGCGCGAGCTCCTGCGGCGTGAGGGGCGAGGAGTCGCACTCCATGGGGAACGTGGCCGCGGCGTTCGAGCTCGCCGAAACGTGGAAGTCGCTGAAGAGGACCTTGCCGCACTGGTTGGCCTCGGGGAGACCCACCGGGGTGTTGAAGGTGTAGTGCAGGAGCGCCGGCCCGTCGGTCTCAGTCTCGCCGGTGTTGGGGTTCGAAACCCACTGCGTCGACGGTGGGTTGGCGGACGTCACGTTGTACCGGGCCTGGTCGATGGGAAACTGTCCCTGCGAGGTCGAGCCGCCGACGTCGAACAGCCACTCGGCGAAGGCCTCGCCCTTGGGGAAGGTCGTGTCGATGTAGCCGTCGATGGAGGTCGTGCCGTCCACCTCGGGGATGAAGGTCGCCGTGGTCGCCCACGCGGGGTTGCTCGAGACGACGGGCGCGCTCGTGATCTTGGTCGGGTCGATCCAGTAGTAGTGGTAGTGCGTGTTGAACAGGCGCCCGCCGGCGTTGGCGTAGGCCACGAGGTTGTCGATCGACGTCTGGGGCTTCTCCTGCGGCTGCTCGGCGCACTCGCACGCGTTGATGACGATGTCGTAGCTGGCGAGGGAGGGGCTGGCCCACAGGGCAGTCGCGCTGGTCGTGGTCGACGCCAGCGCCGAGCCGCCGGCGCCCTGGTATACGTGGACCTTGCCGCCGCCGGTCTCGCTGGTGAACTCGGCCGGGGCGATGCCGATCTTCCGGAGCAGGCACTCGAAGGGATCGCAGCCGCCGGTGGCCACGGCGATCTGCGGCATGTCGCCCTCGCTCTGGGTGGCCGGGAGCCGCATCTTGCTGGGGTCCGCCATGGGGTTGTCGGTGCAGGCGGTGACCTGGGGGATGACGAGCTGCTTGCGCCACTTGCCGAGCTGCAGCACCAGTGGGATGTTCTGGCCCACGGGCACGTTCTGCAGCTGGAACCGGCCGTTCGACTGCGTGAGCGCGGTGACGATGGGCGAGCCGCTGGCGAGGACGCCGCACTGGTCGCACACCACACCCGGCTGAAGCGGGGCCACGGTGTCGTTGGGGATGTAGACGATGACGTCGTAGAGGGGGTTCTGGCCGGCCGGGTCGTACACGACGCCGCTCACGGTGGTCGGTGGCAGGCCCTGGCTCGCGCAGTCGACCTCCTGGCACTCGAGCCGCACGCACGGATGCCCGCTCGCGTCGCCGCTGCCGACGAGGTTGCCCGCGTCGTTCTGGCTCACGGCGACGTCCGCGGAGCCCGCCTCGGGTACCGGAGCCAGCGCGCTCCGTGACCGGTCGCCGCACGCGCCGGTCGCCACCAGGGCCAAGAGCGGGCCGAGGCCGACGGCGGCGAAACGTAGTGACGGCGCGCGCATGCGGGCGGGACCTCCTCCCTGGCCGGCGAGGCGGAGCATACTCCGCGGCAGACGCGGCTGCATCCCGCCCCGGACGCGGGTACCCTGCGGCCGTGGACGACACCAAGACGGACCGGCGAGGCGCGCTGAAGACCCTCGCCGTCGTGGGAGGGACGGTGGGGTGTGGCGCGCTGGCCGTGCCCACCGTGCGCTTCGTGACCGCGCCGGCGCATGGCGGCAGCAGCGCAGGGCGGTGGATCAAGACCGTGCGTCTGGAGACGCTGGCCGAGGGCGAGCCCCGGCGCGTCCCGCTGGTCGCCGACCACCGCGACGCGTGGACCATGGAGAAGCAGGTGCAGCTGGGCGCGGCGTGGCTCGTGCGCAAGGGCGACGCCGTGCAGGCCTGGAGCGTCACCTGCCCGCACCTCGGGTGCGCCGTGGACCTGCGCGCCGGCGCTCCCGGCTTCAACTGCCCGTGCCACGACTCCTCGTTCGACACCGAGGGGCGGCGGCTCGACGGTCCCTCGCCGCGGGATCTGGACGCCCTGGGCACCCGGATCGAGGACGGCTTCGTCCTGGTCGATTTCCAGCGGTTCAAGCAGGGCACGCCGGACAAGGCGCCGGTCGGTTGAGGCATGGCAATCTCGAAGCGTCTCGGCGACTGGCTGGAGGAGCGCACGGGCTGGCGCACGGGCGCGCGCGCCTGGCTCGATCGGCCGCTGGTGGGCGGCGCGCCGTGGGCGTCGGCGATGGCGGCGTCGGTGGCCACCTGCTTCGGGGTGCTGGCGCTCAGCGGGGTGACGCTGATGACCGCGTACGGCGCGTCGCCGCAGGCAGCCTGGGCGAGCGTCCACTACGTGCAGTTCGTGCAGGAGCGCGGGTGGGTGGTGCGCGGGCTCCACTACTGGGCGGCGCAGGCGCTCGTCGTCCTGGCGGTCGTGCACGTGGTGCACGGGGCGTTCATCGCGAGCTACCGGCGGCCGCGCGAGGTGGCCTGGTGGCTCACCCTGGGTGTGCTCGGCGTCGCCGTGGCCGAGGGGATCACGGGCGGGCTCCTGCCGTGGGACGAGCGCGGCTGGTGGGCGCGCGTCGTGGAAGGGAACATCATCGGGCTGGCGCCAGGTCTGGGCGGCTGGTTGCAGCAGATGGCGCAGGGGGGGACGGAGCTCGGGGCGCTCGGGCTCTCGCGGTCGTACGCGACACACGTCCTCGTGCTGCCGGCGCTGTTCGTGGCGATGCTGTGGGCCCGGCGTGTGATCGTGCGCCGGCACGGCTGGACCGAGGCAACCGGGGCAGCCTCGCTGTCCAGCGCGACCCAGCTCGTGCGCGACGCGCTCGCGGCGGTCGCGGTCGTCGTGGTCGTGTTCGCCCTGACCGGGGTCGGGCACGGCGCTCCGCTGGAGGCGCCCGCCGATCCCATGGGGGACTACCCCGCGCGACCCGAGTGGTTTCTGATGACGCTGTACGAGCTCCGCAAACTGTTCCACGGCGCGGGCGAGTTCTTCGGCACGACGCTGGCGCCTCTCGTGGCAGGGGTCTACCTCGCGCTGCTGCCCTGGCTCGACCGCCCCGGCCGGGCGCGCGCGCTGGTCCTCGCCCCGGTCGTGCTCATCTTCGCCGGGGCCGTCGTGCTGGGGGAGATGGCGACACGCAAGGACGCGCACGACGAGACCTACGCCAAGCAGAGGGCCAAGGCCGATCTGCGCGCCGCGGCCGCCGTGAAGCTGGCCATGGGGGGCGTTCCGCCCGAGGGCGCGCTGGCGATGGTCCGCGCCGATCCGGAGCTGCGCGGGCGCGACCTCTTCGACCAGCACTGTGCGAGCTGCCACGTCCTCGGAGATCTCGGCGATCCCAAGAAGGCCACGGCGTCGAAGCTCGACGGGTGGGGCACGCCGCAGTGGATCGCGGCCATGATGCACGATCCCGACGCGCCCGAGTTCTTCGGAAAGGGCCCGTTCAAGGGGAACATGCCGAGCGTCGACACACGCCCGAAGGACAAGCCCGCCGACCAGCCGTGGAAGCCGATGCTGCCGACCGAGGCAGAGCGCACCGCCGTGGCGGCGTTCCTGGCCATGCAGGGGGACGAGCCGGGGGATCCTCCACGCGCGCTGGACGACGCGACCCGCGCGCTGGCGGAGAAGATCGTGAGCAACCGCTGCGCGAACTGCCACTTCTACAAGGGCGACGGCGACGTGAACGGCTCCGATGTCGCGCCGGAGCTGCTGCACTACGGCTCCATCGCGTGGACCCGCGCCCAGGTGGCCAACCCTGCGACCGTGGAGACGTACCGCGAGAAGGCCCTCAGCGACGAGCTGAAGAAGCACATGCCGCGGTTCGACAAGGACCTGTCTGCGGCGGACATCGACGTCGTCGCTCGCTGGACCCGTGCGCACGCGCGGGGCTTCTCCCTCTAGCTATGTCGGCGTGGACTCACGACGACGAGCGACATCTTCAGGTCTGCGGTCGACATCGATCGACGACGAAGCGTCATCCGGCGACCAAAGAGAGTCATTCGTCGATGACGATGACACTCCACTCGACGGCAACACAACATCATCGGCTCTTCGTCGACACCGTTAGAACTTGATGCCGTTCTCCGCGCGGTGCTTCCACCAGCGCCAGCCGAGGACGGCCGTCGGCACCGCCGCCACGGCGGCCACGGGCAGGCCGATGGTCGCCCCGAGCGCGACCGTGGCCACCGCGGCGGCCCCCGCCACGAAGCCCTTCCGTCGCGAATCCGACACGACTTCCTGCCGTGACTTGCTCATGCTCACAACGTGCAGCCTGGCAGCGGATTTCGCAACCGCAGCGCGACCGCTCTACTTCGAGACGCCGAGCTCGCCGCCGCAGGGGACATCGATGGAATGCGTGCGACCGCGGCCGACCTTGATCTGATGCGTGCCGCAGCTGACCAGAGCGGAGGAGGCGGAGAGCTTCTTGCCGTCGAGCCAGACGCGGCCGGCCACGGCGGGTCGGTCGAGCCGCACGGTGCCGGTGCTGGAGGTCGTGGTCGTGCTCGTCGTGCCGGCCGTGACGGGAGGTGTCGCGGGATCGGGGGTCGTGGCGGTGGTCGAATCGAGCGACGTCGTCGCTGGCGCAGGGGTCGTGGGGGTGGCCTGCACGGTCGGGGGAGGGCTGCTGGCATGGCCCACGCGCGCGATGCCCGCGGCGAGCAGGATGAGCGCGCAGCCGGCGACGGCCCCGATCACGACACCGCCCAGCCGGCGCCGTCGCGTCGGCAGGCGGACCTCCATGGTCGGGTTGACCTCTTCGTCTGCCACGGCGACGTCCTCGCCCTGCGGGGCGAGATCCAGCCCGACCGGAGCGATGGAAGAGTTGGACGTGATCCTCTTGCGTGGACCGGGACCCGCCGTCTTGGTCTTCAGGGTCTCGACGATCTCGAGGACGTCGAGGGCCTGGAGCTCTTGGGTGGCCTCGGCAGGCGCATTCCCTTTGCGTTTCGGAACGTTCATCGGGGGTGACCCTCCGGACAGGGCTGGATCCATGTTGCGGGACGGGGCTTCCTTGAGCAACTACGCTCGCCGCCCCAAAAGCGTCCCCATCGCCAGCAACGGAAGTTGACGGCGTCATGGACAAATTTGGCGATTGGACTCGCATTCTTCCGTCGCGGGAGGAGGAGACCTGGGGAACCTGGTCGGGTGACGTCGCCGCGAGATGATGGACCGTGACGGAGGCGGCCATGGGACAGCACCGGAGTTGACGAACGATGCTGGTCGCGCTTGCGTTAGCTAGTATGGGCGGGGATTCGCGGATGTCAGACAAGTTGGCAGAGGCCCACCCCATCGGGCCCTGGCAGACTCTCGAGCGGGTAGGGGAGGGTGCCACCTCGGTCGTCTGGCGAGCCAGGCATGCAGAGGGCGGGCAGCTCGTGGCGCTGAAGCTTGCCCGGTCGGATGGGGAGTGTGGTGCCGCGCTCGTCCGCGAAGCCACGCTGCTGGCACGCGTCGGACGGAGGTGGGGGGCAGCGCTCGTCGACGCCGGAGCTGGCTACCTCGCCACGGAGTGGATCGCGGGCTCGCCCATCGATCCCCGGAACATTCCCGCCAGGACCCAGCGCGAGGAGCTCGCCGCCATCGTGGCCCACAGCGTCGCCCGGGCACTGGAGGAGCTCCACGAGGCGGGCATCCGCCACGGCGACGTGAAGCCAGGCAACGTGCTGCGCACGCCCGGCCGGCCCTCGCGCGATCTTGCCACCGACCGTGGCGCGACGCTCATCGACCTCGGCCTCGCCACCGACATCGGCGCCGAGGTCCTCGGCGGTACCCCCCGGTACGCGTCCCCGGAGCTGCGCGCTCGCGGTGAGGCTGGACCGGCGGCCGATCTCTGGGCGCTCGGCATCGTCCTCGGCGAGATCCTCGACCCCCGCGTCGCCGACGCAGCCAGCCCCGCTGCGGTGATCGAGTCCGGAGAGCTCGCGACGGGTGCGCGAGGAGGAGAGCTCGCGCACTGGGTCCGCGCGCTCCTGGCGAACGCACCCGGGGGACGCCCCAGCGCACGGTGGCTCGCGTCCCGGGCCGCACGGTGGCTAGGGCTGCGCCCCGACGAGCGCGAGAGCTCGAGCCGGCGCGTCGACCGCGTGCGCAGGACCTACCTCGCCGCCCACGCGCAGGACATCGGACCCCGCGCGCGCGTCGCCCCCACCATCACCGAGCCCGCCCGCGAGTGGCTCGAGCAGGCGGTCGGCTGGGCACGGAGGCTGGAGGCGGCGGGCCAAGCCGGCGCGACCATCGAGCCGCTCGGCGCCGTTCGACGCGCGCGGTGGCTGGTGACGCTGGTCGGGCCCAGCGCCGCGTCGTGGCCCACGGGCGGCGAGGACCGGGGCGAGGGAGAGCTCGTGGCGCGGGCCGTGGCGCTCGCGCTCGAGCGGGATCCCGCGGGGTGGACGCTCGAGGATCTGTCGGGACGCGGCGGGGGCGCACGACCCGCATGGGACCCGGGCAGCGACGAGGACCGCATCGTCCGCGTCGTGCGCGAGCTGGCCCGTCCTGCGCCGGATCCCGCGGCGCTGGAGCAGGCCGAGAACGAGCTGGCGACGCACGGCGGGCCGGGCGCGCTGGCCCTGGCGCTCGCCTCGGCGCTCACCCGTGGTGGCGAGACCGGTCGTGCGTGGGCCGCCCTGGCCGGGACCGCCGGGCAGGACGCCGACGCGCTGCGCGCCGATCTCGCGAGGCGGCGCGGGCACCTGGAAGAGGCGGACGCGGCGGGGCGCCGGGCGCTCGCCGGGAAGAACCCGGCCACACGGTGGTCGGCGCAGGCCACGCTGGCGCGGCTGGCGTGGGACGGCGATGACCTCGACGAGGCCGACCGCAGGCTGGAGGGCGGGCACGGACCGGCGGTGGCGGAGGTGCGGGCGCTCATCGCCTGGCGCCGTGGCGCATGCGAGTCCGGGCTCGGCGCCATCGACACGGCGCTCGCCGAGCCCCTCGAGGGCGACGTGGTGGCGCGCCTGGAGGCGGCGCGGGGCCTGCTCGAGCTCTCCCGGGGCGCGGCCGTCTCCGCGCAGCGCTCCTTCGGGCGGGCGGTCGAGCTCGCGACGCAGGCGGGTGCGGTGCTGGAGGAGGCGACCTACCTGACCAGCGAGGCCGCGGCGTCGACCGATGCCGGCGATCTCGCGCGTGCGCTGGCCAGCGCGACCCGCGCCGCACTGCTCTGGGAGAGGCTCGGCCGCCCCGACCGGGCAGCGCGCGCGTGGCTCGCCCGGGCCGGCTCCCTGGCCACCATCGGCGTCGCGCACGGGGCGGACGAGGCGGCCGAGGAGGCGCGCACCCGTGCACTCGGCTCGCGCGACGAGCAAGCGGTGGCCTACGCGCGCTGGGCCCAGGTGGAGGTGCGCGCTCCCGGCGACGAGCAGGCGAGGGCGTGGGCCATCGAGGCCGACCGGCGCCTGCAGGATGGCGCGGCGGAGGACCGGGCGCGCTCGGCGGCGCGCCTGCTCGTGTGGGCACCAGGCGTGCTCGACACCGCGCGCATCGCCGCGGTCGACGCGCTCTCGTCCGAGCTCTCCGCCCCTGCTCGCTGGGAGTGGTGGGGCGCCCGCGCGACGGCCATCCTGGCCGGGCGCCGCACCGACGGAGATCACGCGGTGCTCCCCGCGCTCCTCGCGCTGACCGACACGCCGGCGCCCCTCGGCTCGCGCGGCCCGGCCCTCGACGCGGCGGTTCGCCTGGCCACCGAGCACGGTGACGGCGACGCGGCCCGGCGCCTGGAGCTCGCCCGGCAGGCCGTCGCCCGCGCCCTTCGCGATCAGACTCCGCCGGAGCACGCCTCCTCCCTCGCCTCCGTGCCGTGGGCGCGCCTTTCCGCGGTCGACGCCACCGACGTGACCTTCGCGCCCGCCCAGGTGGCCCAGCTGGAGGCCATCGTGCGAGCGCTCTCCTCTCGCGATCGCCTGCGTCCGCTGCTCGAGCAGGTGCTGGATACGATGGTCCTCTGGACGGGCGTCGAGCGCGGCCTGCTGCTCCTGCGGGCCCCGGACGGGCGCCTGGTCCCCCGCGCCGCCCGCAACCTCGCGCGCCGCGATCTGACGGGAGACCAGCTGGCGCTCTCGCAGACCATCGCCCGGCGCGCGATGGACGAGGGGGACGCGGTGGTGGCGACCGACGCGTTCTCCACGCTCGGCGACGTGCACGCCAGCGTGCACGCCCTCAAGCTCCGCAGCGTGCTCGCCGTCCCGCTCGTGGCGCGCGGCGAGGCGCTGGGGGTCGTCTACCTCGACGACCGCGTCCGCAAGGGAGCCTTCGGCCCGCGCGAGCTGGCCTGGGTGCGGGTCGTGGCCTCCCAGGCCGCCATGGCCATCGCCGACGCGCGGGACGCCGTGCTGCTGCGGCGCGCCGCCCGCCGCGCCGAGCGTGCCCGGGCCCGCCTCGAGGTCGCGCTGAGCGAGCGCGACGCCCAGCTCGACGTGACGCGGGCGCAGCTGGAGATGGCCCGGGACGGCCGGGAGATGCGCTATCGCTACGACGAGATCGCCGGTCGCAGCGAGCCGATGCGCGAGCTGCTCCACGTCGTGGACAGGGTGACGCCGAGCGACGTGCCGGTGCTCATCGTCGGCGAGAGCGGCACCGGCAAGGAGCTCATCGCCCGCGCGATGCACGCCAACGGGCCGCGCGGAAGGCGGGTCTTCGTCAGCGAGAACTGCGCGAGCGTCCCGGAGAGCCTGCTCGAGTCGACGCTCTTCGGGCACGTCAAGGGCGCCTTCACCGGGGCCTCGTCGACCCGCGCGGGCCTCTTCGACGTGGCCGACGGCGGCACGCTCTTCCTCGACGAGATCGGCGAAATGTCGCTGGGGATGCAGGCCAAGCTGCTGCGCGTGCTGCAGGACGGCGAGGTGCGGGCGGTCGGCGGAGAGCGCTCGCGGAAGGTCGACGTGCGGGTGATCGGGGCGACGCACCGCGACCTCGAGGCCATGGTGGCGGCGGGGACCTTCCGCGAGGACCTCTTCTATCGTCTGAACGTCATCACCCTGCACGTACCTCCCCTGCGCGACCGCCCGGAGGACATCCCGCTGCTCGTGGAGCATTTCGTGAAGAAGCACGGCGGGGACCGCGACGTGAAGGTGACGCGCGCGGCCATGGCCAGGCTCACCACCTTCCCCTGGCCCGGCAACGTGCGGCAGCTAGAGAACGAGCTGCGCCGCGCGCTGGTCCTCACCGACGGGGCCATCGACGTCGCCGAGCTGTCGCCCGACGTCGCGCGCGGCGGCCCCAGCGCGGCTCGCGGGGCGGGTCTGGACATGAGGACGCGCGTCGACGCCCTCGAGACGGACCTCGTCAACGAGGCGCTGCAGAAGACGCGCGGCAACCAGACGCGCGCGGCGCAGCTCCTCGGCCTCTCGCGCTTCGGGCTGCAGAAGATGATGAAGCGGCTCAAGATCAGGTCACCGCAGTAAGTGTTAGGGTGGGACGCGATGCTCCCGAACAAGCTCAGCGGTCAGGCGCTGCGCCACCTGCGCGCGCTCGGCCACGACCTCGATCCGGTCATCGCCGTCGGCAAGAACGGCGTGACCGACGTCCTGGCGAAAGAGGCCGGGCACGCCCTCGACCGACACGAGCTCATCAAGGTGCGGGTGATGCAGGAGGCGCCCGTCGACCGCCACCAGGCCGCCGCGGAGCTGGCGGAGAAGACCGGGGCGGTCCTGGCCCAGGTGCTCGGTCGCACATTCCTGCTCTACCGACGCAGCGCGAAGAAGCCGAAGATCGTACTGCCCAAGAGCAAGCCCGCCCCGTCCGGTCCCTCTCAGTAGGCGTGCACCAGCGGCTGGACCTGGGAGCACGGTCGGCAGATGGCGTTGGGGATGCCCGAGTTGCGACGCGTCCGTCCTGCCACCGCCTTGAACACCGGGCCGCTCTCGTCCTCGTCGCACTCGATGCACGGGTTGAGCGCGCCGTCGGGCTCGTTGTAGGGCGCCGTGAGGTTGGCCAGGCACGGCGCGAGGCACACGCTGCGGGTGTTCGCGGTGTCGTAGGCCCAGGCCTGCGCGCAGGGCAGGTCGAACCCGAGCTGCATGAGGCAGCTCACGTCCGCGTCGCCGCCGTCGGCGCTGCTCTCCAGGCCGCACTGCCGGACGGGCGCGGTGAGGTCGTCGTTTCGCATGTAGACGGCGAGGTTGGCCAGCGACGAGCACACGCCGCAGTGCCCGAAGTGGGTCACCTTCGCGCCCGCCGCCGTGGCCGCCTGGCCGGAGGAGTAGGTCACCAGCGTGTATGGCGTCGGCTGCGTCCCCGCGTCGAGCTGCGGCAGCACGGCGCAGACGGTCGCCGGCGGATCGTCGGGCGGAGGTGGGCCCCCGTCGTAGGGGCTGGCGGTGAGGGGAGGGTAGGGGGTCGCGAGCTGCCAGTCGTCGATGAGCGACTGGATGAACGTCGCGTCGTACGTGGGGGGCACGAAGGCGTCGGCGCCGCACAGGCATTCGGGGCGGCACTGGTCGGGCCCGAGGCCGGTCTGCGCGCTGGGGCTGCCGAAGAGCAGAGCGCACGAGTCGGGGGCCTCTGCGTCCCCGGCCTCGGCTGCCTCCGCGTCGGCGCCTGGCGCGACCGTGGCGTGCGTGGCGCTCTTGCACCAGACGCCGAGAGCGGCGGCGCCCGCACCGAGGAGCACGAGGGAGGCGGCAGGGCGGAGACGGGCGAGGCGCATGGGACGTCCCAGCGTACCGGGAGCGGGGGTTTTCGCGGGAGATCCACGTCCGAGGTTGCGGGAGGGCCCGTCTTTCGGTAGAGACGTGCGCTCACTTCGTTTCGTTTCGTTCCCAGCGCTTGTGTCGGGGCTGTAGCTCAGTTGGGAGAGCGCTTGCATGGCATGCAAGAGGTCACGAGTTCGATTCTCGTCAGCTCCACCGGTAACGTCTCGCGGGTCCAGGAACGCACGGCGTTCCTGACCGCGTAAAGCCTGCATGTGACGGTCTCCCCGATCGTCCCGGAAGGTCCCGCCGTCTCGCGCGGTCCGGCCCTTGCTGGGATCGGTCCGACGCAGGAGGACGACCCCACATGCCACGGTTGCCGGTACGGGCGCTTGGCCTCGCGCTGCTGGTGCTCAGCGCGTGCTCGACGCGAGGATGCAGCACGAAGGGCTCGCGAGCCGCCGACACGAGCGTCACCGTCGGCTCCCTGCCACCGGAGCCGGTGGGCGCGGCCCAGAGCTTCGGCCGCGCCATCGCCACCGAGAAGAGCGGCGCGAAGCTGGCCGGCTTGACCGCCGCGTTCCTCGATCGCCTCCACGTGGCGGTGGTCGATACGGCGGGGACCCGGCTGCTGGTCAAGGGCCCCATCTCGAACCCCCTCAAGGAGGTCTACCTCTGGGAGCCATCGCTGCGTGGCCTGGCGGAGGCCACCGTCAAGGGCGACCAGCGCAGGATGACCGAGGTCCTGCACGCCTACTCACCCGAAGGGGACCTGAAGACGCTGGCGGACGTCGACCTCGGCGACATGCTCCTTCGCATGGGCAAGGACTTCGCGTCGGAGCCGCCCACTCCCGACAGGCTCGTGGTCATCGCGCTCGCCGCGGATCTCGAGGCGCGCAAGGAGCAGCGGCCCGATCCCCGGCTCGACCCGCTCGCGAGCATGCTGCTGGGGCTGTGGCTCTCCGTGCTCCCCCCCGTCGCCGCTCCCGTCCCCACACCCGTCCCGACGGGACCTCCGCCCAAGCTGCCATTTCGCATTCCTCCGCTCAAGAAACACGCGGCCATGGACCTGAGCGCCGTGGGGACGTGCACCTTCATGAAGTACGCCGGGGCGATCCAGGGCGGGCTGTTCGGCCTCGGCTCGCTCGCCGGCACCGTGGCGGGCTGGGCCGGCAAGTACCCGGGGTTCTCCGGCGTCATGGGTCTGCTCAGCGACGTGGCCAAGATCCCGAAGACCGCCACCGAGGGAATCGCGGGCATGGGCATCGCCGCCTTCGTCGACGTCGACGGCGACGTGAAGCCGGCGAGGGTCCGGTACGGCGACGGTCCGGCCGTCTACACGGTGCACGTGCAGAGCAAGAACCCCTTCACCCAGGACCAGATGAACCAGTTCATCGACTGCCTGGAGGCCGTCGCCGGCGTCGGAGCCTTCGTGCTGCAGCCGCTGCGGGACATCCCGCCCCCCGGGCCCATCGCCAACATCCCGGTCCTGTGGCTGGGCACCTCTGCCTACGATCCGAAGCACGGTACGTTCACGCCCGATGCGGCGGCGCCGAGCGGGATCATCTCGGGGCTGATCGCGCAGGGCGTCGGCGTCGTGGGCGGCAGCATGACGGACTCCTCGGGCACGGCGACCGCCAGGTTCCAGGTCAAGCCGGCGAAGAGCAAGAAGTCCAGCTTCACCAAGGTCGAGAGCTACATCATCACCGCCGAGGTCTTCCCGTTCCCCCTCGGCAAGAGCGTCGTGTACGGCGCCTCGAACCTCATCAGCAACCGAGAGGTGCCGCTCCGACTCGAGATCGTGGTCCCGCTGCCGATGGACTGGACGCTGACCCTCGAGGACCGCGAGCTCGCGACCGGGTCGAACGTGCAGGGGGGATGGTCCGTGAAGGTCGACGCGAGCGCTCCCTTCACGATCGGGCCGGACATGAGCTTCCAGGGCAGCGGACCGGGGACCTGGACGTTCGGGTTCGCGGGCGGCCTCGGCGGAGTGCTTCACTGCGCGGCGCCGACCACCGGCAGCAACGTGGAGCTCGACACGTCCGGGAAGGTGCTCGACACCGACACGCTGGACACGCACTTCACGCTCGGTCTCGCCGCGAAGGGCAACATCTCCAGCGGCCTCACGTGCTCCGGTCCGGGAGGGCTGAGCGTCACGGCCCCGCTCAAGGGGCCGGCCTCGGGCCAGAACGCGCTGGCCGGAACGGGCGCAGGCGACTTCCACATGGAGCTCGGCGACGGACAGACGAAGACCTTCCCGGTGAACCGCTCGGGCGGCGCGGCGACGGTGACCGGCACGGTCCGCGTCACGCTCACGGCACGGGACGCGGACTGAGCGATCGGAGGACATGCCTGCGCGGGAGCGAACGGAATGCGCCATGTGCGCACCCCCCACGGGCACCCGGGCGCTGGTTCGTCCTTTGCTTCGCTGGAGCCCATGCTGCCGAAGCCGCATCACCCGACCCGGTCCCCGGTCTCGTCGTCGCCGATCGCGCTGCCCAGGCCGAAGCTCGGCGCCGGGAAGTCGCTCCCCGAGGCGCTGCGCCTGCGCAGGACCACGCGCGAGATCAGCGCCCGCAAGCTGCCGTTGCAGGTGCTCTCCAACCTGCTCTGGGCGGCGTGCGGGGTGAACCGGTCCAACGGCCCGTTCGACGGACCGGGGATCACGGCGGCGTCGGCGAGCAACTCGCAGGAGGTCCAGCTCTACGTCCTGACGAAGGACGGGGCCTACCTCTTCGACGCGGTCGGCCACCGCCTGCTGCCGGTGGTCGCGAGCGACCTCCGCGCGCTGGCCATCAGCTGGGGTCAGCGGGAGATGGTGACGGCGGCCCCCGTCCAGCTCGTCTACGTCGCCGACATCCAGCGGCTCGTGAACACGACGGGCTTCCAGGAACCGGGGCTGCACGATCCCGAGGTCCAGAAGTCGTACTACTACGTCGCGACGGGGCTCATCGCCGGCAACATCTACCTGTTCGCCGCCGCCCAGGGGCTCGCGGCCTGGTTCCACAACTGCGACCGCGCCGGCCTCGCGAAGAAGCTGAAGCTGCGCCCCGAGCAGCGGGTGCTCTTCGGGCAGACCGTGGGGTACCCGGGGCGGGCATTCACGGGGGCGCCGCCTCCCTCCCGCCCGGTCCCCCGAGCCTCACCTTCAGCGTGAGGAACACGCTCGCGGGCGGCGCGACGAGGACGTGGGCCGTCGGTGGAGGCAGGGTCGCGCTCTTCTGGAAGTTCGACGAGTACACGTACTCGGCGTCGTAGTAGCGCCGGTCGAGCAGGTTCATTCCGTTGAGCGACAGCTCGAAGGCGCGCCACGAGGCCGCGGCCAGGCCGTCGACGTAGAGGGCCGGGATCTCCTCCCCGCCCCCCGGCAGGGCCATGCCGAACGCCCCCTGCAGCCCGACCCCGAAGCGGCCCACCACGGAGCTGCCGTCGACGCGGCCGAGGGGCGTGACGACGAAGGTGTCGTCGCGGACGACGAAGGACGGCGCGTACGGCACCGGGTCGCCCGGACCGAACGTGGCGTCGCTCCCCGTGAACGTGGCGCGCGCGTAGGTCGCGCTGACGCTCGCCCCGAAGGCACCCAGGCGCACGGTCCCGGCCGCGGCGCCGCCCACGCGCCGCGACGACGGCGCGGGCACGCTGGTCCGCGTCAGCGCGTCGAAGACGAGGTCCTGGCTGAGCCACGACGCGAACCCCACCAGCGACGCCTGCCACGCGCGACCCCGCGTGCCGTGCTTGGTCCGGGCCCCCGCCTCGAAGCTCTGGATGGTCGCGAAGGGGATGTGCTCCCCCTCGGTGACCGTCAGCGCCCCGGGCGAGCGGAACCCCTCGCCGTAGCTCGCCAGCAGGTGCACGCCTCCGCCGGCGGCGTAGTCGACGGTGGCCTTGTTGCCGACGTGCAGCCCCTGCGACGTCTGCTCGATGCCCTCGTTGCCGAGGTGGTTGGTCACCGCGTAGGAGAGCGAGTCGAGCCGGGTCCCGCCGCGGATGACCACGCGAGGAATGGGGTAGAGCGCCGCGTCGACGTACCCGGCGATGCCGGTGGCGTTGATCGAGGCGTCGACGTTGCGGGTGTCGATGGTGCCGTCCGGGAAGAGGCGAGTGTCGGACTGCTGGATGGAGTCGACGCGCGTCGTCGCGCCGACCTCGATGACGTCACGCTCGGTGAGCAGCTTGACCCGGTGGCGGTAGGCGACGTTCAGGCCGTACGTGGTGGCCTGGTTGACCTGCTCGGCGTCGTCGCTGTTCGTGGGCGGCAGGCCCGCCTGCACGTCGAGCACGTAGCCGGTGAGGTCCTCGTGCAGCTGCATCGTCGTGAGCGAGGCGTAGAGGACCAGGGTCAACGTTCCGCCCCCCATCTCCCAGACGAGCTCGTTGCCGAGGTGTGCCTGCGTGGTGAGGTCCCGCCCGAGCGGCGAGATCGACGAGTACGGGTAGGCGCCGTGGTCGACGTCGGCGAGCGAGAGCATCCCGGGGAAGTCGAAGCGCGCCGTGCCGACCGCGATCATCCCGCGCCACTCGAACCCACGGTTCGCGAAGCCGATCTGACCGACGAACGAGGCCCGGTCCCCGGCGCGCCCGCTGCCGGGGCCGTCGGTGGAATAGGCCTCCACGGCGGCGAACGAGTCGCGCCACTGCTCGTCGTCCGGAGCGAAGGCCAGGACGACGCGCCGGGTGTTGAAGGAGCCGAGCGTCCCCTCGGCGAGGAAGCCCGGCTCGTCGAGCCCGAGGTCCAGGTGCGCCGAGCCCGCGACGGCGAAGTCCCCCTGCCGCGGGTCGTACGGGCCGTGGCTGACACGGACGTCGCGGATCACCTCGGGGATGACGAGGCGCAGGTCGGCGTAGCCGGGCGCGCGGAGGTTCGAGACCTGGTTCATCGGCACGCTGCCGACGAAGAGCTCCACGTCCTGGCCGCTCGTCCCCTCGAAGCCGCGCAGCGAGAGGTGCGGGGCCTGCCCGAGCAGCCCGCGGTTGCTCACGTAGACGCCCGGCAGCGCGCCGAGGACGTCGGCGCCCGTCTCGTGGGGCACGGACGCGATGGTGTCGGGGTCGACCTGCCAGTCCGAGGCGCTGCGCGGCGGGGACGGGGACCGGACCGTCACCTCCTCCGGCTTGTCGTCGGGGTCCGGCTTCCCCGGGGCGGGTGCGGCACGCACCGTCCGCTGGCACTGCGGCGCGTCGGGGGCGACCTGACAGACGTCTGCGATCTGCGCGAGCGCGAGCGGCAGCATCGCGATTGGACGGAGTAAGACGTCGTTTTATTGGGCGGTACACCCGGCCGGGACGAGAAAAAGACCCGGCCGGCGTCGCTCGCGAACGACCCCTCCGTACGCGCTCGGCGTCATCGCCGCCGCCTGCCGCCGGCCGCCGACGAAGGCTGGCCAGCGTGGCTGCAGGCAGCGGCGGAGAATCGCGACTCAGGCCACCGCGTCCTTGATGGCCTTGACCGGGCGAGCGCGCACGGCCTTGCTGGCCGGCTTGGCGGCGAACATCTGCTTCTCCTTCGTGAAGGGGTTGATCCCCTCGCGCGCCGGACGGGCGGGCTTCTTCACGACGACGAACTTGGCGAAGCCGTGGAGCACGAAGATGCCGTTCTTCTTCAGCTCCTTGTGGCCGATGTTCACCAGCGTCTCGACGATCTCCTTCACGTGCTTGCGCGAGACCTCCTCGCCCACTTCCTCGGCGACTGCCTGGAGGATTGCGCTCTTCGACAGCGGCTTGGTCTTCTTCGCGTTCGTCGTCTTGGCCATGATGATGAGCTCCTCTCGTAACCCTGCCCGACACAGTCGGAGGCTTCGGGCTCGTCTTCCCGCGAACCCAAGTGAGATTGCTACGGCCGTCGGAGGCATCGTGGCAATCGAAAAGCGCGCGCCATCCGCGGCAAATCCCGCTGGCGCTAGCCTCCTCCACGCGCCTCGTGCTTCCCTCTCTCCCCTCATGCGCTCGCCGTACTCGCTCGCCGTCATCCTCGCCCTCGCTGCCGCAGCTGCTGCCTCGACCCCGCTCGGCTGCAGTAGCTCGAGCGCCTCGCCGGGTGGCGCCGCGCCTGGACCGGACGCCGGCAACACCGGCGGGGACGCCGGGCCCGAGTCCGGCGTCGCCCCGGCGGACGCCTCGGAGGCCTCGCTGGATGCGCCCCCCGACGTCGACAACGGCGCACCGTCCACCACCTACCCCGCGCCTCACCCCGCCCTCCCGCAGCTGGTCAACACCGCGGGTGGCCCCGTGCTCGCCACGCCCAGGGTCTACCTGGTCTTCTATCCCGGCTACCCGTACGTCGCGCAGCTCCAGGACTTCGCGCAGAAGATGGCCGCGTCCTCGTTCTGGTCGACCACGACGCAGGAGTACGGGGTCGGCGCGCTCACCTACGCCGGCACCATCACGCTGACCGGGCAGACGCCGCCGACCAGCATCGCCAGCACCGACATCCAGACCTGGGTGGCGCAGCAGATCCAGCAGGGCACCTTCGGGACGGCCGATCCCGAGGCCATCTACACGGTGTTCTATCCGCAGGGCACGGTCATCACGCAGCCCAACCCGGTCAGCACGCTGCTGGCCCCCTCGCAGAGCTGCGTCACCTTCGGCGGGTACCACGACAACACGACGGCCACGGCGGCCGACGGCGGGACGGGGAAGAGCTACGCCTACGCCGTCATTCCCACCTGCTCCACCTCGGTGGACGATCTCACCGCCGTCGTCAGCCACGAGTGGGTGGAGGCCTCGACCGATCCGTTCCTCACGTCGAGCGGCGTCTTCACCCTCAGCGGCGGGCCGAACGCGGCCTTCTACTCCGCCGATCCGAGCCACGTCGTCTGGGATCTGCTCGGCGGCGGGGAGGCGGGCGACCTGTGCGAGCCCGAGGCACCCGCGGTCTACGTCACCCCGGCCGACATCGGCTACCAGGTCCAGCGCACCTGGTCGAACCTGCAGGCGCAGGGGAGCCACGATCCGTGCGCCCCGGACATCACCGGGGCCTTCTTCGACGCGGCGCCGGTCATGCCCGAGACGGTGACCCTCTCGTCCGGCATCACCGGAACGGTCACCACGCAGGGCATCACCATCCCCGTCGGACAGAGCAAGACCCTCGAGGTCGACCTCTTCAGCGACGGCGACACGGGGGGGCCGTGGACGGTCCAGGCCGACGACGTGCTCTACAAGTACTACGGCAGCTACGGCCTCCCGCAGACCCTCAGCTTCGCCTGGGACCGGACCCAGGGGCAGAACGGGGAGAAGCTGCACCTGACCGTGAAGGTGACGGCCGCCTCCATCATCGGCGGCGGCCACGCCTTCATGATCACCTCGACCAACGGCAGCCGGACGGCCGTCTGGCCGGGGCTGGTCGTCGAGCAGTGACGCTCGTCACTGCGCGACGGGCGGGACGACGACGGTGTTGATGGGCTGCACGCTCGCCCCCGCCGGATAGGCGTAGCTGACGTACTCCGAGTAGAGGGCGCCGGTCGCGGCCGAGCCCCAGCCCCACACGGTCAGGCCGAAGGGCGTCGAGCTCTTGATCTCGTGGCGTCCGTTGTTGCACCCGTTGACGCCCTGGAAGTTGCCGGTGGAGAGATCGAAGAGCGCGTACTGGTAGGTCCCGCTGCTGCCGACGTCGAGCCAGCCCGAGACCACCCCGTTGTTCGAGCCGCAGTCCATGGTCACGTCGGCGAAGCCGGTCGGCCCCTTGACGCGTGTGATGACGAGGTTGGTCTCGGGGTACGTCGGATCGGTGAAGAAGACGTACGAGGAGAGGTACTCGGCGGGAGGGATCACGTTGACGAACTCGGGATCGCCCCGGCCGTCGCTCTCGTCCGGGTTGACGGTGTCCGCCCCGGTCATGTGCGCCGAGATGTAGAAGGGGTGGGCGGCGTCCTGGCTGCGGACCACGAAGGGGGCGATGGTCGAGAACTCGACGAGCTGCCCGACGCCCAGGGTGGTCGGGGCGCCGTTGGGGGTCGTGGGCTCGTAGGTGAGCGTGGTCCCCGCGACCGCGCCGACGAAGCGCCAGGGGGTGCTCTCGGCGATGCTGGGGAAGCGGTTGCGGTAGCGCGCGAGCACGTACTCGTGGCCCAGCGTCTGCACCGGGAAGAGCTCCTGGTGGGCGGAGTCGCAGCAGCACGTGTTCACGTCGATGTTGAGGCACGAGGCGCCGCCCCACACGCCGACGGGCTTGTCGGCGAGGATGGGGGTGCCCGTCAGCTCGGCGGGCTGCGTGAACTGCACGTAGTCCCCGGGGTTGGTCAGCACGTACTTCGTGGGCTGTCCCTGGGCGGCGGCGGCGACCCCGTTGCCTCCCGTGATGGCGGCCACCGGGCTGATGGTCACGGTCGTGTTGGCCTGCGACGCCACGATGTCGAGCGACGGCGCGGCGCCGTCCGCGGCGGCGAGCTGGCTCTGGGGGTAGGCGTTGACGGCGATGTAGTTCACGTCCCAAGCGCTGGTCGGGATGAGGAGCGTCCCGCTCGTCGCGGCGCTCTGGCCGCCGCCGAACGGGAAGATGTCGTAGGCCACGACGGGCCGGTCGGTGGTGAGGTGGAAGGCCTTGCCCACCGCGGTCCCGTGCACGGCGCCGTCGGACGAGGTGAAGGCGGGGTTCACGCCGGTGGGGCACGCGAAGTTGAGCGGGGGGTCGGCGGGCTGCCCGTTGTTCCAGTTGTTGAGGAAGAGGATGGCGACCTGCCCGGGCTGCAGGGCGGTGCCTCCGAGGGCCTGGTACGTGAGCGAGGTGCCGGTCCCGTTGGGGATCACCGCGGCCGTGGAGACGTCGATCGCCTGTCCGCCCCAGTCGGCGGTCAGGTTCACCGGGGACGTCCAGGTGTTCGCGATGAACATCGCGAAGCAGGCGCCCTGCGCCACGCTGATGACGTCGGGGTCGACCGCGTAGAACTCGCACCCGAAGGTGCTCTTGTTGTTGTCCGCGCTGGTGCACGCCGGGACGCACGACGTCCCCGAGCAGCCCTGATCCGAGGGGCAGGCCGTGACCACGTTGCCGTTGCAGTCGACGACGTTGTGGAGGTCGGCCGAGCACTTGAGGTCGCAGGTGGAGTTGCCCGTGTCGCCGCCGAACGTGGCGACCTCGTCGCCGCCCCCGCCGCTGCTGCTCGCCCCGCCCCCTTCACCGTAGATGGTGCTGCCGTCGGGCGAGCCGAACGATGCGCCCCTGTTCGACCCGCCGCAGCTCGGCGCGAAGGCCAGCGCCGCGATCGCGAGAACTCCGCCGCCCGTCATCCAAGATAGCCACTGCATGGTTCACCCCGTCCGGCTGCAAGTTTGCAAGATTGCTGCCCTCTGCGTCACCATGGATCGCCGAAAAGTGCAACGGAGACGGACTTGGGGCACGGTCTCCAGGGCGTCTTTCGGCAGGGTCTAGCTTTCGCCGATCCGGATGCGGGCGAGCGCGCGGGGATCGAGCGGCCCCTCGACCAGATGCAGGGCCAGCCCCGCGTCGGCCAGCGCCACCTGGTCCCGGGGGTCGGCCGGGAGGCTCGCGACCAGGACCGGCAGGGCACACGCCGTCATCGGCCCCCGGCCGAGGACGCGCCCCTCGTAGAGCGCGTGACCGAAGACGACCTCCACCTCGGCCCGGCCGTCGCGGAGGATCACCACGCCCCCCTCGTCGATGAGCGCCAGCGCGTCGTGCTCGCGCGAGCGGGTCGGCGGGAGGGTCCGGGCGCCGGGGGGGAGGCGCGCGACCAGCGCGCGCAGCTGGCGCTCGTGCAGCGCGAGCTTGGACCTCGGGAACGACGCCCACACGAGGGCGTTCAAATAGTCGTGCCACGACCGGGCGCGCGTCGGCACGCACCGCTCGTGGGTGATGCGGGCATCGTAGAGCCCTCGCACGTCGACCGGCGCGGCCCGCCTGCGACCCCCGCGCGGAGGCGGCGCGGGCTCGAAGCGCACCGGGGCTCCCGTGCCGGTCAGGGCGCGCGCGTAGGTCTCGACCGGGGGCCAGTCGGGGTCGTCGGCGAACACGCGGGCGGCGGGGACGAGCGGCCAGAAGAGGGCATCGCCCTCGAAGAAGCGCCCGTCGAAGGGGCGGTCGACGTGTCCGTCTGCGGTCAATTCGGTCGAAACTTAGTCTAGTCTCTCCCTTCTCGCCCCGGCAGAGCATGCCCGCTTCCGTCCTCTTCGTCGCCTCCGAGTGTGCTCATTTCGTCAAGGCGGGGGGCCTCGGGGACGTCGTCGGCGCCCTCCCCGCCGCGCTGCGGGCGCTGGGGCACGACGCGCGCATCGTCATTCCCCGCTACGACGTCATCCCGGCGGAGGGGCTTACGCGCCACCTCGCCCCCCTCGGCGTCCCCCTCGGCGCAGAGTCTGCCTGGTGCTCGGTGCTGGAGACGCGCCTCCCCGGCACCGACGTGCCGGTGTACCTCCTCGACCACCAGCAGCTCTTCGGGCGGGGCTACCTCTACGATCCGCCGGGCTCGTACGCGCCCGACAACCTCGTGCGCTTCGCCTTCCTGTCGCGCGGAGCCCTGCAGCTCTGCAAGTACCTCGGGTGGACGCCGGACGTGTTTCACGTGCACGACTGGCCCAGCGCGCTGGTGCCGGTCTACCTCAACACGGTCGAGGCCAGCGGTCCGCTCGGCCGCTCCGCCAGCGTGCTGACCATCCACAACCTCGCGCACCAGGCGAAGTTCCCGGCCAGCGATCTGCCCGCGACGCACATCCCGTGGAGCGAGTTCCGTCCGGACGGGCTCGAGGACTACGGCGGGGTCAACCCGCTGAAGGGCGGCCTCTATCACGCGACCAAGCTCACGGCCGTGTCGCCCCGCTACGCCGAGGAGATCAAGACCCCCGCGGGAGGCGCCGGGCTCGACGGCATCCTCCGGCTGCGCGCGGCCGACCTGGTGGGCATCCTCAACGGCATCGACGAGGGGCTGTGGAACCCGCGCACCGACCCGGCGCTGGCGGCGCCGTTCGACGCGGCGGACCTCTCCGGCAAGGCCGAGTGCAAGCGCGCCCTGCAGCGGGAGATGGGCCTCGCCGAGCGCCCGGACGTGCCCCTGCTCGGCATCGTGTCGCGCCTGAGCGAGCAGAAGGGGACCGACGTGGTCCTCGCCGCCCTCACGCGCATCCTCGAGCTCGACGTGCAGCTCGTCATCGTGGGCTCGGGCGACCTCGCCGCGCAGGGCTACCTCCTGTGGCGCTCGCACCACGGGGGGGATCGCTTCCGCGCGTGGATCGGCTTCAGCGAGGCGCTCGCTCACCGCGTGGAGGCCGGCGCGGACATGTTCCTCATGCCGTCGCGCTTCGAGCCCTGCGGGCTGAACCAGATGTACAGCCAGCGCTACGGCACGCTCCCCATCGTGCGGGCAACCGGCGGGCTCGACGACACCGTGCAGGCCTACGATCCGGCGACCGGCGAGGGCACGGGCTTCAAGCTGTGGGATCTGTCGGTCGACTCGCTCGTCGCCACGGTCGCCTGGGCCGTCGAGACCTACCGCACCCGCCCGGCGCACTTCAGCGCCATGCAGCAGCGGGCGATGAGGGTGCACTTCGGTTGGGACGTGGCGGCGAAGAAGTACTCGGAGGTGTACGGGTACGCGCTCGCGGCGCGGCGGGGCTGAGAACGCCGCCGGCGATCTTCGTCGGAACGTCCAGCGAGCGGCCGACGATTTCCTCTTTCGCTCTCCCCTCTGCGTGCTCTGCGGCTCTCGCTCTCCAGATTGGAGAGAACCGCAGCGGCGCGCAGAGCGCGCAGAGCGCGCAGAGGGGGAGGAGGGGCAGGAAACCCGGGACCCTACGGCGGGCTTCGCGTGCCTGAGGTAGGAAGGGCGTCATGTTCCTCCTGGTCCTCCTGCTCCTCCATCTCTTCGGCCTCGCCGCCTACCTGGGGGGTGGCGCCGCGCAGCAGCTGTTCATGCGGATGTCGGGGAGGGCCGGCCTGTCGCCGGTCCTGCGCGACGAGTACGAGCGGCTCTCCGCGTCCCTCGTCACCCGGGTCGAGCTGCCCGCGCTGTTCGCGCAGGTGGTCACGGGCGTCGCCTTCATCGTCGCGGAGCCTGCGCTCCTGCAGCAGCACTGGCTGCACGGGAAGCTGACCGCGGTGCTCGTCCTGCTCGTGCTGGCCCACCTGGAGATGTTCAACGCTCGCAAGCTGGTGAAAGCCCGCGCCGCCCGCGGGGACGCGGCGGCCGACGAGATCGCCGCGCGCAAGTCGCGCCACGCGCTCCTCGGCGGGGCCGGCGCGGTGCTGGTGCTGGCGGTGATGCTGCTGGCGACGGTCCTGCGCGGGACGATGTAGCCGCGGTCGTGCGGGGTGCCTGGCGCACCCCCTCGTCGCTGCCGCTTCGCTACGCGCCCATCCACGCCTGCGCGAGCCCGCGGCGCGCGTCGATGCGCCAGCGCGGCTCGGCCGCGTCGAGCCGTCCGGCGACGCCGGCCGGTAGGCCCACCACCGAGTCGCTCTTCATCGTGCGCAGGCAGAGCAGCGGCGCGGGCGCGTAGGAGGCGGCTGCGGCGAACGGCGCGTCGGGCGGCCACACGGCGTCGCCCACCACGCGGCGGTAGTTGGCGTCTCCCTTCACGACGACCAGGCTCGCCGACGCGAGCGTCCTCACCAGGTGCGCCGGCGCCTCCCACAGGAAGCGGGGACCGGACCAGAAGAAATCGGGCGCGAGGACCAGCCTCCCGGCGTCGAAGGCCCGCTGCAGCCTCGCCGCCGCCGCGCCCACCGCCCCGCCGCGCGCGTGCATGCGCTCCACCGTGCTCCAGACGTCGCGGGGCAGGGCATCGCTGACGAACACCGGCTGCATCTTCAGGTGGACCGTCACGCGGGTCGCGGCGTCCTCGAGCAGCGCGTCCACCAGGCCCATGTCCAGTGCCAGCTCGGTGCCCGCGTTGTCCGCCACGAGGTGCACGTGCGCGCCGGGCCGTACGAGCAAGGGAACGGCCAGGGGCCGGTCGTCGACCAGCAGGTCGTCGTCGTGCCGGAGGTCGCGGGCCGCGCCCACGGTGTAGCTCAGGTCGACGCGGTTGCCCCAGAGGCACGCGTCGAGCAGCTCCGCGACGCGTCCGGCGCGCTCCCCGCCTCCCGCCAGCGCCCTCTCCAGCCGCTCCCACGGTCGCTCTCCTGCCAGCTCCTCCTCCTTGGCCGGCGCGAACGGGTCGCGATCGGTCTCCCAGAAGCGGACGGCGTGCGCGAGCTCCCGGTAGAAGGCGAGCTCGGCGTGGAACCACTCCGCGTCGAGCCACCGTTCGCCGGCGTGCTCGGCGTGCGCTGCGCTCCACGCCTCGACGTCGGGTGCCGGGAGGCGCGGGGCGGGCAGGGGCGCGTTCTCCTCGATGCTGCGCGCCAGGCGCTCCACGGCGTCGCGAGAGGCCGGGGGCAGGGCGGGGTTCCTGTCGAGCACGTCGCGCGCGATGCGCGGGACGCGGGTCTGCATGCTGAAGCGCGCGAACGCGTTGGAGCCGTCCGTGCGGAGGGGGGGCGGTCGAGCCAAGGGGGGCCGCGGAGCTTAGCCGCCCGCGCACGGGTCGTCGCCATCGGGGCGCGGCTCGTTCACGAAAAACGCCAGCTGGTCGTCGCGCGAAGAGCCCGGACGAAGTCCTCCACCCAGGCTCTGCCGCACCCGGGTATCCTCGCCAGGTTCATGACTGGTCGCACGACACGCATCGTCGTGGTGGGGGTGTGCGCTCTGCTCTGGTCGCGCCCGTCCTTCGCCGCCGATCCCCCTCCCGCGCCGCCGCCGGCTGCTGCGCCCGCCACGCTCGCCGGGCCCGCCACCATCATCCCTGCCGCCCCGCCGATGACCCTTCAGGACGCGGTGCAGCTCACCCTCACGCGCAACGAGCGCGCGAAAATCTCCGACCTCAACGTGGTCGTGGCGGACGCCGCCGTGGAGAAGGCCTTCGCGGGGTTCATGCCCCTGGTCACGATGGGCGGCACCGACACGCAGCACGCCTACACCAACACGCCGAACAACGTCGGCACGGCGAACCTCACGGTGAGCCAGCCCCTGCTCAACGCGTCGCTCTTCCCGCTCTACGGGCAGGCCAAGCAGCTCGCCAACGCCCAGCGCTCCCAGAACGTCGACGACAAGCGGCTGCTGGCCTTCGCCGCCGCGACCGCCTTCTTCACCGTGCTCAACGCCCAGGAGGTGGTGCAGGCCGCCCAGCGCGCGCTCGACAACTCCAGGGCCAACCTGGCCGACACCCAGGCCCGCGCCGACGCCGGCCTCACCAGCAGCAACGACGTGACGCGGGCCCAGGTCGACATGACCGGCGCGCAGCGCGAGGTCGAGGCCGACAAGGGGACGCTCGACAACGCCTACGTGCAGCTCGCCTTCACGGTGAACGCGCCGGTCCCGGCCAGCGTCGTCCCGCCCTCGGCGACGCTGGCCGCCGCGCAGCAGGCGGCCGGTGGGCCCGACCCGCTCGTGCGGTTCGCGATGGATCACCGGCCCGACGTGCAGGTGTCGAAGTACCAGGCGGTGGCGGCCCACGACTTCGCCGACGAGCCGATGCTGCGCCTCGTCCCGACGCTCGGCCTCCAGGCGCAGGCGGTCACCGGCAACGCGCTCCCGCTCAACCACACCACGGACGAGACCCTCCAGGGCACGCTGACCTGGACCGTGTTCGACCAGGGCGTGCGCTACGCGGACAAGCACTCGCGCGACGCGCTGGCCGACATCGCCGAGCTGAACCTGAAGCAGCTCGAGCGAAACGTCGACGCGCAGGTGCGGAGCGCGGTGGCCCTCCTCGTCTCGGCGCAGCTGGCCTTCCGCGCCTCGGGGGAGTCGGCGAAGTTCGCGCGCCAGAACGTGGACGAGACGGCCATCCTCTACCGGCAGGGCCTGGCCAAGGCCATCGAGCTGGTCGACGCCAACGACTCGAGGTTCACGGCCGAGGTCGCCCTGTCGAGCGCGGAGTTCACCATGGCCCAGGCCTACCTCGGCCTGCGGCAGGCCCTCGGGCTCGAGCCGCTGGGGACGGAGCTGAAATGAAGCGAGTCATCCTCGTCGTCGTCCTCGCCCTGCTCGGAGCGGGGGGCTGCACCAAGGCCGAGTCCGACTCCGGGCTGAAGAAGGGCAAGGGCATCAACAAGCTCGAGTACCCGGTGACCGTCGCGCCCCTCGAGCTCCGCCAGGTGAACTACACGGTGATGGCGCCCGGGAGCATGGAGGCCTTCCAGCAGGTGCAGATCACCGCGCGCGTCGCCGGCGCGGTCGACAAGGTGAACTTCGTCGAGGGCGCCTCGGTCAAGCAGGGCGACCTGCTGGTGGCCATCGAGCCGGACCGGTTCCAGGTGGCCGTCGACCAGGCCAAGGCCGCGCTCGACCGCGCGGTGGCGACCGAGAAGGCGGCCGAGGCGGAGCTCGCGCGAAGGCAGCAGGCGGTGGCGCAGCACCCGGGGCTGGTGGCCGGGGAAGAGGTCGAGACCTACGCGACCAACGTCGCCACCGGGAAGGCCGACGTGGCCTCGGCGCAGCAGGCGCTGCGGGTCGCGCAGCTCAACCTCCGCGACTCCTACGTGCGCGCGCCCTTCGCGGGGGTCATCCAGTCGCGCACGGTCGTGGGGGGGCAGTACCTGCAGCCAGGCGCGATCCTCGCGACCCTGCTCCAGCGCGAGCCGCTCATCCTCCGCTTCGGGGTGAGCGAGCAGGACGCGCCCCGGCTGTCCAAGGGGATGACCGCGAACATGAAGCTCCGGGAGAGCCCCCGGCAGTACACCGCGAAGATCATGCTCGTGGCCGACGCGGCCGACCCCACGACACGCCTGGTGCCGGTGACCGCCCAGGTGGACGACACCGAGCACAAGTACTGGCTGCGCCCCGGCGCGTTCTGCGAGGTCAGCATCCCCATCGGCGACGCCAGGCAGGCCATCGTCATCCCGTCGCTCGCCGTGCAGCCGACGTCCAACGGGAACATCGTCTTCACGGTCGACGACAAGAACGTGGCCCACCTCAAGCAGGTCCAGCTGGGCATGTACACGCCCGACGGCGGCGTGGAGATCACCCAGGGGCTGACCGCGGGCGATCTGCTCGTCGTGCAGGGCTTCGAGGCCCTGACCGAGGGGGCTCCCGTGAAGATCAGCACGCGCACCACGCTGCAGGCGGCGACCGCCGCGACGCAGCCGGACGCCGGGGCGCCCGCCGCGTCGGCCTCCGCGCCGCCGGCCAGCTCCGCGCGGGCGTCGACGTCCGCTGCCCCACCGGGAGGCAAGCCGAAGTGAACATCACCGAGGTCTGCCTCCGGAAGCCCGTCCTCGCCTGGATGATGATGTTCGGGACGATCCTCTTCGGGATCATCGCCGTCAGCCGCATCGGCATCAGCCAGTTCCCCGACGTCGACAACCCCACCATCTCCGTGAGCGTGGCCTGGCCCGGCGGCTCACCCGAGGACGTCGAGACCGGCATCATCAACCCCATCGAGGACGCCATGTCGCAGGTGACGGGCGTCATCACCATGACCTCGTCGGCCAAGGTGGGCTCGGCGCGCGTCACGGCGACGTTCGACCTCTCGCGCGACATCGACCTCGCCCTGCAGGACACGCAGGCCAAGATCGCCCAGACCACGCGCAACCTCCCCACCAGCGCGCAGGTCCCGGTCGTCTCCAAGAGCAACCCCGACGACCAGCCCATCCTCACCATCGGCGTCTCGGGGCCGTTCTCGCGGCAGCTCCTGGCCGACGTCGCCCGCTACCAGGTCGAGGACATGCTCGAGACCGTGCCCGGCGTCGGGCAGGTCCAGATGATGGGGTACCTGGACCGCAACATCCGCATCTGGGTCGACGCCGAGAAGCTGGTGGCGACCGGCACCACCGTCACCGACGTCATCTCCGCCATCGGCAAGCAGCACATCTCCATGCCGGGCGGCGAGCTCGACAACGGGGGGCTGGCCTTCGACGTGCGCGTCGTCGGCGAGGCGGTGGACCTGGCGACGATGCGCAACCTGCTCATCCGCAGCAACGGCATCAGCCAGATTCACCTCTCGGACGTGGCCCTGGTCGAGGACGGCTTCCAGGACGTCACCACCCTGGCCCGCAACAACGGCGCCACCGTCCAGGCCATGGGCATCCTCAAGCAGCCCGGCTCGAACGCGGTCGGCGTCGCCAAGGCCGTGCGCCAGGCCCTCGACAAGCTGCAGAAGACGCTGCCGCCGGGGATGAAGATCGACGTCATCTTCGACACGACCGTCTTCATCAACGAGTCGGTGGACGAGATCGGGATCGAGCTCGGCCTGGCCGTCATCCTCACCGGCCTGGTCTGCTGGGTCTTCCTCGGGTCGCTGTCGTCGACGCTCAACGTGCTCTTCGCCATCCCCATGTCGCTGCTGGGGACCATCGCCATCCTCTACTTCTGCGGCTTCACGCTGAACACGTTCACCCTGCTGGGGCTGTCGCTGGCGGTGGGGCTGGTGGTCGACGACGCGGTCATGGTCATGGAGAACATCTTCCGGCACGCGGAGATGGGCAAGGACCGGGTCACCGCCGCCGGGGAGGGGACCAAGGAGATCACCTTCGCCGCCCTCGCGGCCACCATCGCCGTCATCGCCATCTTCATGCCCGTCGCCTTCATGAGCGGCGTGGTCGGCAAGTTCTTCCTCCAGTTCGGCGTGACGCTGTCGGTGGCCGTCGCGCTCTCCTACATCGAGGCCATCTCGCTCGCCCCGGCGCGCTGCGCGCAGATGCTCACCACCACGTCGCACGAGAACCGCGGCTTCGTGGGGCGCCTGGCCGATCGCGGGTTCGAGGCCCTCTCGCGCGGGTACGCCCGCGCCCTCGGCGCGTCCCTGCGGTACCCGTGGATCGTGCTGGCCCTCGCGGTGGGGGTGCTGGGGGCCGCCGGCGTGGTCGCCACGCGCATCCCGCAGGAGTTCGTCCCCTCGCAGGACCAGAGCCGGCTCAGCGTGAAGCTCACCACCTCGGTGGGCTCGAACCTGATGGCCACCGACCTGCTGGTGCGGCGCGCCGAGCAGTTTCTCATCAACCGGCCCGAGGTGGTCGACGTCATGTCGACCACCGGCAGCGGCGGCAACAACGGGGCGCAGCTCTACGTCACGCTGGTGGACCCCAAGGAGCGCAAGCTCACGCAGTCGCAGTTCTCGGCGCTCATGCGCAACGAGTTCAACTCGTACCCCGGCCTGCGCGCGGCCGTGCAGGATCTGTCGCAGCAGGGCTTCGGCGGCTCCAAGGGCTACCCCATCGAGTTCTCGGTGCGCGGCAGCGACTGGAACACGCTGGTCAGCGAGGCCATGAAGCTCAAGGCGCAGCTCGCGGCGTCGGGCCTCGCGACCGACGTCGACAGCGACTACCAGCTGGGCTCCCCCGAGCTCGTGGTGACGCCCGACCGCGACCGCGCCAACGACGTGGGCGTGCCGGTGTCGGACATCGCGACGACGGTGAGCGCGCTGGTCGGCGGCGTCGTCGTCGGCCAGTACTCCAACGCGGGCCGCCGCATGGACGTGAACCTGCGCCTCACGGCGGTGCAGCGCACGCGGCCCGAGGACCTCAGCATGCTCCGCGTGCGCGCGGCCAACGGGACGCTCATCCCGCTGTCGTCGGTCGTCACGACCCAGCAGGTGGCCGAGCTCCAGGCCATCAACCACGCCGATCGCGAGCGCGCCATCACCATCACCGGCAACGTCGCCGCCGGGCACGCCCAGGGCGAGGCCGTGGCCTACGCGCAGTCGCTGTCGTCGCAGCTGCCCGCGGGCTACCGCGTGGTCACCAGCGGCGCGAGCTCGCAGTTCAGCGACGCCATGAGCAGCCTCATCTTCGCGCTCATCGTCGGCATCCTCGTCGCGTACATGGTGCTCGCGTCGCAGTTCAACTCGTTCCTGCACCCGGTCACGGTGCTCACCATCCTGCCGCTCTCGGTGGCCGGCGCCATGTTCGCGCTCGCCATCGCCGGCAAGACCCTCAACGTCTTCAGCATGATCGGCCTGCTGCTGCTCATGGGCATCGTGAAGAAGAACTCCATCATCCTCGTCGACTACGCCGCGGAGGTCCGCGTGCACGAGGGCCTCGACGCGAAGTCGGCCATGCTCAAGGCCGGCCCGGTCCGCCTGCGCCCCATCCTGATGACGGCGGTGGCGACGATGATGGCCGCGGTGCCGTCGGCCATGGGCCTGGGCCCCGGGTCCGAGACGCGCGGTCCGATGGCGGACGCGGTGATCGGTGGCCTCATCCTGTCGACGGCGCTCAGCCTGCTGGTCGTGCCGGCGTTCTACGTCGTGGCCGACGGCTTCAAGCGCAAGAAGAAGGTGGACATCACCCAGGCGCCCGCGCCGGCGCACGAGCACGCGGAGTAGCGCGCCGGCTACTTCCCGGTCGCGACGGACTTCTTGATGAGGTCCATCAGCGAGTCGCTGCCGCCCGCCGGCTTCGACGGGGGGATGACGACGGGCTTCGCGGCGGCCACGTGGGTCTGCGCGGGCGTCGGCGCCGCGGCAGGCGCGGCCGCGACCGCGTGCACTGCGGGAGCGGTGCGGCGTGTCGCACGGGCGGGGGTGAGGGTGACCGGCGCAGCCACCGGGGTGGCGGCGACCGTCGTCGTGGCGGCAGCGACGGGAGGAGCCGCCGCGGCCGCCGTGACCGGGGGCTGGACCGCCGGATCCGGCGTCACGGGCGGCGCGACCGGTGCCGCGGCGGCCGCGACCGGTGCATTGCCGGCGGGAGGGGGATGCTTCGCCATCGCCACCGCGAGGAACGCCACGACGACCACGCTCGCGAGGCCGGACATCCCGTAGAAGGCCTTTCGCGCCGGCGAGGTGCGCACGCTGGCCGTCTTCTCGGGGTCCTTCATCGCCTCGAGGGCGACCGGGATCATGCTCTCGGGCTGCAGCGCGTCGATGGCCCGGGCGCGCGACGACGGCGGGGGCGGGGGAGCGCCGTTCCTGGCGCGGGCGAGCTCGCGGTCGACCCAGCCGGCGTCCTGCGCGGAGAACGCCGAGAGGTCGACGTATCCCGAGCTGTCGGCCGTGTCGAAACCAGGCCCCGGGCCTCCGGCCACGGGCTTGGCGAGCTTCGCGAGCTCCTGGAGATCGCTCCTCGTACGCAGTCGATCGCTGGTCTGGCTGGCCATGACGACGGTTCTCCCTGCGACTTTCGCAGGCATTTCTTAGCGCTCCGGCGCGTAACACGGCACCACGAACGAGCCGGAGACGCTGTTTTCAGGCCCTCCGTCGAAGTTTTGCGGCCGGGGGCGAATCGGCTCGCACATCCACCGCGGAAGAACACAGCCGGATGAAAAAAAAGCCCCCGCACCGAGGGGACGGTGCGAGGGCGGGGGGGGCGACGAAGCCGGGCTGCCCGAGGAGCGAAGGAAGAGGTGGGCGAGGTGGAGGATCTCCGGGGGCAGTCCGTCTCGACGAGGGGAACATGGTCCCTCGGAAGCACCGCGTCAAACAAAAACTGCGCAGCGCGTCATCGAGGAAAAGACTCCACGAGACTGTAGGCTTGCCGGGTGGACGAGAAGTCCGTCGCCTTCGCCATCCCCCTGTTCTTCCTGCTCATCGGGGTCGAGAAGCTCGTCCTCGTGCTGCAGCGGAGGAGCGGCTACTACCGCTTCGCCGACTCCATCACGAACCTCTCGTGCGGCGTGGGGCAGCAGGTGCTCGAGCCGTTCCTCAAGAGCATCGCGCTCGTACCCTACGTGTGGCTCTTCGAGCACGCGCGCATCCACGAGATGTCGTCCGCGTCGCCCCTCTCCTGGGTGCTCCTCATCCTCGGGGTCGATCTCGGCTACTACGCCTTCCACCGGGCCAGCCACCGCGTCGGCTTCCTCTGGGCGGTGCACTCGGTCCACCACCAGAGCGAGGAGTACAACCTCTCGGTCGCCCTCCGTCAGCCCTGGCTCGAGTCCATCATCTCGCCCTTCTTCTACCTGCCGCTGGCGGTGCTCGGCTTCCCGCCCATCATGTACCTCGCGGGCGTCACCATCGACACGCTCTACCAGTTCTGGATCCACACGCGCGTCGTGGGGCGCCTGGGGCCGCTCGAGTGGGTCATGAACACGCCCAGCCACCACCGCGTGCACCACGGGATCGACCCGGAGTACGTCGACCGGAACTACGCGGGCATCTTCATCGTCTGGGACCGCCTCTTCGGCACCTACACGCCGGAGGGGCGCGAGCCCGTGTACGGCACCGTGAAGGAGGTGCCGACGTGGAACCCGCTGCGCGCGAACCTGACGCACTGGGCGGAGCTCGCGCGCATGTCGGCGAGGACGCGCTCGCTCGCGGACAAGGTGAAGGTGTGGCTCGCGCCGCCCGAGTGGCGCCCCGCGGACCTCGGCGGGCCGGTCATCGTGCCCCCGGCGGACCCGGCCGCGCACCCGCGCTACGACGCGAAGGCCCCGCGCGCCATCCGCGTGTACGTCGCCGCGCAGTTCGCGATCGCCGGGGCCGCGGTCATGGGCTACCTGTGGATCGAGGAGACCGCGCCGCGGGTCTTCCTCGTCGCCGCCGCGGTGGTGTTCCTCGCCAGCGTGGTCGCGTGGGGGGCGCTGCTCGAGCGCAGGCGCTGGGCGTGGCCGCTGGAGGTCGCGAGGCTGGTCGCGGGGGCCGCGCTGGTGGCCTCGCGTTTCTGAGTCGACCGCCGCCCACGGGCGCCGTGACGCTACGGGATGCGAACCTGAACCTGCCTCACGTTCTCGACACGCTCGAGGACCGCGATCAGCTCGCCCAGCTCGAGGGAATCCGGAAAGAGGAGGTCGAACGACACCGTGGTCTGCTTTTGAGCGGCATCGAGGTGGTAGTCGAGGTCGAGGGCCTTCGCGTGCAGGCGCTCGACCTCGGACGCGATGGCCGCAAGAAGGGTCGAAGACGTACCCGCCGGGCTATCGAAGAGGAGCACAATCCTGCGCCGAACGACCTTCTTGTCCTCGAAGACTCTCAGGACGGTGAGCGCGATCAGTCCGAGCACCGTGACGGCTACGCTCTCCGGATACATTCCGGAGCCCGCGCAGAGACCGATGGCAGCGACGAGCCACAGCCCTGCCGCGGTCGTCAATCCCTGGACGGTTGCGCCCGTGCGCAGGATGGACCCGCCACCGAGGAATCCGACGCCGGCGACGACCGAGGCAGCGATGCGCGAGCTGTCCACCGACACCAGGTTCCCGGGCACGTAGCGCTGGAAGTACATGAAGTGCGCGGACACGATCATGAAGGTGCCCGACGCCATCGCCACGATGAGGTGTGTGCGGAGCCCGGCCTGCCTCCGGTGGATGTCGCGCTCGAAGCCGATGACCCCACCCAGGAAGGCAGCGAGCGTGATGCGCAGGATCATCTCCCAGTGGGTCAGCATCGTCCCGTCCTAGCAACGCCGCGCGCGCTCGGCGAGGAGAAGGACCAAGGCCCTCACCCGCGACGGTCGGCGCCTGACACGCCACCCCGCGGGCGATGCGGAGCACGTTCCAGGACCTCGAGGAGCTCGCCTCGGTGACATTCCCCTCCGCCCGCCGCAGAAAATGAGCCGGCGGACACGGTTCTCTCCTACATCCATCGAACATCTGGCTTTCGCTGCGAGTTCCAGCGACGGCCGACGTCCTGCCGACGCCATTTCGACCGGCGGGAAAGAGGACAAGAAGGACATGTCACCATAGAGGGGTGAGAGCAGACGACGAGGGGTCGCGGGCCGTCTGCTGCGGAGCCTGCGCCGCCCGTCGTGACTCCTTCCCTGCTTGCGAGGCTCCGCTGGCCGCCGTCGCTGGAGGGTCGGGTGGACGCGAAGGATCGGTCGCTGCTCGCGAAGAATGGAAAAAGAACAGCTTCGAATCGCCAGCCGCTCGCGGACGATTCATCGCGAACGAATCTGGATCCAGAAAGTGACTTCTCGAAGTCCTGGCTGCGCTCCTCGAATCGTCCGTCGCTCTTCTTGAATTCATCGCCGCTCGTGATGGATGGAAAACGTGCAGCCGAGAATCGAGAATCGCTCGCGATGAAGTCGTGGTCGCTCTTTTTCGATCGAAGCCGAGCGAGCCTGAAGACTTCGCGAGCGGCCGACGATTGAGAATGTCTCGCCTGCGATTCTTCGCGAGCGGCCATCGATTCATCGCTGCTCTTTCTCCACACATCGATCGCGACTGACGATTCGGAATCGCTCGCTACCCATCCAGAATCTCGCGCTACCGATTCAAAATCGACGGCCAGCGATTCGCAGCTGCTCTTTCACGACTTCGAGAGAGCGGCGCAGCTTCCTTCGCCCCGGATTCGCCCGTGGCTCTCGAACGCAACGCATCGATCACGAACCGGGAGGACATCATCTCGGGTGCCACCCATCAATCAATGCCTCGCTCGACCGTCGCGCTGGACGTTCCGAGGAAGATCGCGGACGTCGTCCTCCTCGCGAACGAACCGCGACCACTCCTACTGCCCCACGTACCCCAGCCAGTAGTTCGTCTCCCCGTCGAGCGTGGACTCGATGAGGAACGCGTCGCCGCCCAGCGTCGGGTCGAAGGAGTTCACGCTGATGGTGAGGTGCAGCGTGTCGCCGTTGTTGCCCGAGGTCCTGTCCCACGAGAAGGACAGGTTGTCGGCGTAGACCGGCGCGTTGAGCGCCTGCACCGTCCACGGCCCCACGTCGGCCTCGCTGTAGAGCTGCACGTCGATGGTGCGGCTCGCGCCGGAGGCGATGATCACGCCCTGGGTGGTCACGCTCTGCGTCCCCTGGTTGATCGGCACGGTGTCGGTCAGGACCGGCACCGCGTTGAAGAAGGTCTCCCCGTCCAGCTCGGGCTGACAGGGGTCCCGCCCGGCGACGGCGGCGCGGTTCGACCAGGTGCGCTGCACGACGTGGTGCAGGTCGTCGGGGGTGAAGAAGGACGACGGCCACTGCGCGCAGAGGTCGGCCAGCTCGCCGCCGCCGAGCACCAGCTGGAAGTAGAGGTGGGCCGGATCGACGCCCGAGTAGCCGAGCGGCGTGCCGAGGGGCGAGGGATCGGTCACGGACTCGATCATCTCGTGGCTCGCCGCGGAGGTCGTGCTGTCGAGCCCCCCCCGCTGGTCGGACGCGCACTCGGGCACGACCGCGTAGGGCACGCTGACGCCGCCGATGACGACGCTGTTGTGGTACGCGCCCATCGTGAAGCAGCTCTGCTCGCCCTCGAAGGTGATGTTCGTGGTCGACGGGAAGAAGAGCACGTACACCGTGCCGGACCCGGGGGCGGCGAACGCGCTGTTCGAGCCGAGCTCGGAGGCCAGCCACTGCTGGATCTGGCCGTCGCTGGTGTTGGTCGGGGCGGTCTCGGTGAGGTGAGCAGGGGGCGCGGCGGCGGCAGGGCCGATGCCGTACTCGAAGGTGGCCTGCCTCCAGTACGAGGTCGCGCCGATCTTCGCGACCAGATCGTCGACGTCCGCCGTGAGGTCGTAGCCGGGGAAGGTGACCGACTGGAACCGGGGCGAGGTGACGAGGGGGCCGCCTCCGTTGGTGACCTGCGGCATCCCGGAGGGGACCGCGACCGTCCACGGGCCGCCGTCGTCGACGCGCGGGGGCAAGCTGGCCTCCACGCCGGCATCGGCCTCGTCGCTGCCGTCGATGTCGATGCCTCCGAGGACGCCGGGGCCGAGGTTCTTGCCCGGGACGACCTGCCCGCCGTTGCCCGCCGCGCCGGTGCCCGCGTCGGCGCCGGTCCCGCCGCCCGCGTCTCGTGCCGCCCCTCGGTCCCCTGGCGTCGCGGGCATGGAGCAGGCTGCGACGCACGCGAGGGCGCCGACGAGCGACCAGCCTTGCCCGCCCATGACATCATGGGACGTCTCGGCGCCCCACCCGTCAAGCAACCCGACCCGATTTGTCGCACACCCGATGTAAGTCGCGCGGCGCTCGCGTAGGCCTGCGTGCTCCGCCGCCGAGCTCTAGCGCTTGCCGCTGATGGCCTCGACCAGCGCGCGGTCGCCCTGCAGGGCGATGCGCTGCATGTAGAGGGCGAGGCCGCGGCGACCGCCGAGCTCCTCGCCGCCGCCCGCGCGACCGGGGCCGCCGTGCAGGAGCTGCGGCAGGACGGTGCCGGGCGGGATGGCCTGGGACGCGGTCTTGGACGTTCCCAGCGTGACGCGTCCGTGGAAGGGCGCGATGCCGAGGACGAGGTCGCGCGCGAAGTCCTTGTCGTCGGTGTAGATGCTGGCGACGAGCCCGCCGCCGCCCCAGGCGACGAGCGTCGCGGCCGCCCTCGCCGTGCCGTCGTACGGCATCACCGTGGCGACGGGGCCGAAGACCTCGTGCGCGTGCGCCGCGTCGTCGTGGCGAGGCTCGGACGCGTGAAGGAGGGTGGGCGCGACGAAGAAGCCCTTGCCGTGCTCCACGCCCAGCGCCTGCACCGGACCCGCGCCGCCGCACACCGTCCGCGCGCCGGCCGCGAGCCGCGCGATGCCCTCGCGCACGTCGCGCAGCTGCTGCGCCGTCGCCACCGGGCCCATGCCCACGTCCTCGCGCGAGGGCTCCCCCACCTTCACCGCCAGCAGGCGCTCGCGAAGGCGCTCCAGCACGGCGTCCATCGACCCTGCCGGCACGTACACGCGGCGGATGGCCGTGCACTTCTGCCCGGTCTTCTGCGTCATGTCGCGCACCACGTCGCCCACGAACAGGTTCACGAGCTCCGACCCGTCGGTCGCGTCCGGGCCGAGCACGGCGGCGTTGAGGCTGTCGGCCTCGACGTTGGCGTGGGCCGACGCGTGGGTGAAGGCCTTGCCGGCGCGCAGCATCGCGGCGGTCACGCTCGAGCCGGTGAAGGCGAGCACGTCCTGGCCGCCCAGCCGGTCGAGCAGATCGCCCGACGAGCCGCACACGAAGGAGAGCACGCCCTCGGGCAGGACCTTCTCGTCGACCAGGATCTCCACCATGCGGTGCGCGAGCAGCGCCGTGCTGGTCGCCGGCTTGGCGATGACCGGCATCCCGGCGAGCAGCGCGCACGCGGCCTTCTCGCCCAGCCCCCACGCGGGGAAATTGAAGGCGTTGACGTGGACCGCCACGCCCTCGCGCGGCACGTAGACGTGCTGGCCGAAGAGGCGCGCGCTGCGCCCGAGCTGCGCGCCGTCGCCGTCGACGAGCACGCGCGCGTCGCCGAGCTCCGGGGCGAGGTCGGCGTACGCCGCGAGCGTGCCGATGGCGCCGTCGACGTCGAACTTGGCGTCGGAGCGGGTGTTGCCGCCGTTGGCGATGCCCAGCGCCAGCAGCTCGTCGCGCCGGGCGTGGATGGCCTTGCTCATGGCGCGCAGGAGCTCGCCGCGCTGGCGGAACGTCATCGCGCGCAGGGCAGGGCCGCCGCGCGAGCGGGCGAACTCCAGGGCGGCGCCGAAGTCGACGCCCTCGGTGGACGCCGTGGCGAGCGGCTCCTCGGTCGCGGGGTTGACCAGCGTCGTCGCGCGTCCCTTGCCGGCGATCCAGCCTCCGCACACGTAGCTCGCGAGCTCCTTCATCATCGTCCCCGGCTCCTCTTGGTCGGACTCGTCTTGATGGGCATCTTCTGCACCGCCGTCGCGATGCGGGCGGCGGTCTCCTCGTAGGACTCGCTCGAGGTGTCGACCACGTGGTCGGCGAGCGCGTAGAGCGGCCGGCGGGTGCGCAGCAGCACCTTCAGCTCCGCCATCGCGTTGGCGCGGTTGCGCATGGGGCGCGCGTCGCCCTGCCTCAGCACGCGGTTCCAGTGGTCCTCGGGCCTGGCGCGGAGCCACACGGTGATCGTGCGCTTGCGCAGCAGCGCGTAGGTCTCCGGCGCGGTGACCAGGGAGCCGCCCGTGGCCAGCACGGCGGCCGGGTGCTCGTCGAGGAACGCGCGGAGCACCTCGTTCTCGAGCTTCCGGAACCACGCCTCGCCGTGCATCTCGAAGATGGTCGACAGCGGCATGCCCGCCTCGCGCGCCACCAGGGCGTCGAGCTCGACGAAGGGCAGGTCGAGCCGCCGCGCGACCTCGGGACCGACCGTGCTCTTGCCCGCGCCGCGCAGCCCGAGCAGGGCGATGACCCTGCCGGGGGCCGGGGTGCTCGCGGGGCGGCTCGAGAGCAGCTCGGCGGCGCTGGTCCCGAGCGCCACGGCCACGTCTTCCAGCCGGGCGACCGAGATGTTGCCCGACCCCGCCTCCAGCTGCGCCAGGAAGCGCTCGCTCACGTCGGCGCGGCTCGCCAGCGTCCGCAGCGTCAGTCCCAGGTGGTTCCTCCGTGTGCGCACGGTGGCGCCCAGCGCGCGGAGGAGCTGCGCGCGCTTGGTCGAACGGTCGTCGCCCGATGCAGTATAGTTCATGGTCTCGAGAGGGCCGGCACTATACTACTTGCGGGTGCGGGCGTCTCGCTCTAACGTTCGCGGGGCATGGGCGCACACGTCGACGACTCGGCTCTCCCCCCCGTACGCTTCGAGACGCACCCCGATCGCTACCGGCACTGGCGCCTCGAGCTGCCCGCCGAGCACGGGGGGACCGTCGCGCGCCTGGTGCTCGACGTGCGCGAGGGCGAGGGGCTGCGCCCCGGCTATCCGCTCAAGCTCAACTCCTACGATCTCGGCGTGGACATCGAGCTGGCCGACGCGCTGATGCGCATCCGCTTCGAGCACCCCGGGGTGCGCGCGCTGGTCTTCGCCAGCGGCAAGGACCGCATCTTCTGCTCGGGCGCCAACATCTACATGCTGGGCAGCAGCACCCACGCCTTCAAGGTCAACTTCTGCAAGTTCACCAACGAGACGCGCCTCTACCTCGAGGAGATGAGCGCCGACACGGGCGTCTCCAGCCTGGCCGCCCTCGCCGGGACCGCGTCGGGCGGAGGGTACGAGCTGGCCATCGCCTGCGACGAGATCGCCCTGGTCGACGACGGCTCCAGCGCGGTCAGCCTGCCCGAGGCCCCCCTGCTGGGCGTCCTCCCGGGGACGGGCGGGCTCACGCGCCTGGTGGACAAGCGCAAGGTGCGGCGCGATCTGGCCGACGCGTTCTCCACCGTGGCCGAGGGCGTGCGCGGAAAGCGCGCCGTCGAGTGGGGACTGGTCGACGAGGCGCCCGGCAAGAAGGAGTTCGACGCCACGGTCAAGCGCAGGCTCGAGGCCATGGTCGCCAGGAGCAAGCGCCGCCCGGCGACGCCGATCAAGCTCGAGCCCCTGGGGGCCGAGCGCCGCTACGTGACGATGGCGGTGGACGACCGGGCGCGGACCGCGACGCTCACGGTGCGTGCCCCCGACGGCGCCGAGCCGCGGACGCCGGAGGAGCTGGCGAAGGCGGGCTCCGGCGCGTGGGCCATCCGGATGTGGCGCGAGCTCGACGACGCCCTGCTCGACCTGCGCTTCAACCGCCCGGGCGTGGGGGTGGTGGCGCTGAAGACGGCGGGCGACGCCGCGGCCGTGCTCGCGGTGGACGCGATGCTGGCGAAGCACCAGGGCGACGGCCTGGTGCGCGAGGTCACGCTGCTCGCCAAGCGCGTGCTCAAGCGCCTCGACATGACGGCGAAGAGCCTGTTCGCGCTCGTCGAGCCGGGGAGCTGCTTCGCCGGCTCGCTGATGGAGCTCGCCCTGGCGGCCGACCGCGTCTTCATGCTCGACCACCCCGACGAGAAGGTGCAGGTCGCGCTCTCCCCCATGAACGCCGGCCCCCTGCCCATGGGCAACGGCCTCACGCGCCTGCAGAGCCGCTTCCTGCGCGAGCCGGAGAGGGTCGCGCGCGTCCTGGAGCACGGCAAGCCCTTCGACACCAGGGCGGCCGTGGAGGCGGGCTTCGTCACCTTCGCGCCCGACGACATCGACTGGGAGGACGAGATCCGCATCGCGTTCGAGGAGCGCTCCAGCATGTCGCCCGACGCCATGACCGGGATGGAGCAGAGCCTGCGCTTCGGCGGTCCGGAGACGATGGAGACGAAGATCTTCGGCCGCCTCACCGCCTGGCAGAACTGGATCTTCCAGCGCCCCAACGCCGTGGGACCCCGCGGCGCCCTCACCCTCTACGGCAAGCCCGAGCGACCCGAGTTCGATTTCAACAGAACCTGAGAGCAGGACTCCCCCATGTCCGACGTCGTCAACAGCGAGCGCATCCCCAACAACGTTCACCTCTCGGACGACAAGCGCCTGCAGCGCGCGCTCGAGGCGTGGCAGCCCAACTACCTCCAGTGGTGGCGGGAGATGGGGCCGAGCGGCTTCCAGGAGGACCAGGTCTTCCTGCGGACGGCCATCAGCGTCGACACCGACGGCTGGGCGAACTTCGACTACGTGAAGATGCCCGACTACCGGTGGGGCATCTTCCTCGCCGACCAGGTGCCCGACCGCACCATCGGCTTCGGCGACGACTTCGGCAAGCCGGTGTGGCAGCAGGTGCCCGGCGAGCACCGGAACACGCTGCGACGCCTCATCGTCACGCAGGGAGACACCGAGCCGGCCAGCGTCGAGCAGCAGCGCATGCTCGGGCACTCGTGCCCCTCGGTGTACGACCTCCGGAACCTCTTCCAGGTCAACGTCGAGGAGGGCCGGCACCTCTGGGCCATGGTCTACCTGCTCCAGTCGTACTTCGGCCGCGACGGGCGCGAGGAGGCGGAGGCCCTGCTCCAGCGCCGGAGCGGCGACCCGGACAAGCCGCGCATGCTGGGCGCCTTCAACGAGCCCTGCACCGACTGGCTGTCCTTCTTCTTCTTCACGTACTTCACCGACCGCGACGGGAAGTTCCAGCTCCTGGCCCTGGCCGAGAGCGGCTTCGACCCGCTGGCCCGCACGACGCGCTTCATGCTGACCGAGGAGGCGCACCACATGTTCGTGGGCGAGACCGGCATCCTCCGCGTGGTCGAGCGCACGGCGGGCGAGATGGCGGCGAAGAAGCTCGAGCACCCCGAGGACGTGCGCAGGCTCGGCCTCATCGATCTCCCCACGATGCAGAAGTACCTGAACCTCTGGTACTCGCTCTCGCTCGACCTCTTCGGCGGCGAGATCAGCTCGAACGCGGCCAGCTTCTTCGCCTCGGGCCTCAAGGGCCGCGCGAAGGAGGAGCAGTTCGAGGACCACCGCGCGCTCACCGGCACCTACGCCATGGATGTGCCGAAGGACGGCGCCCTGGAGAGGCAGGACGTCCCGCTCCGCAACGCCATGAACGAGGTGCTGCGCGACGCCTACGTGGAGGACTGCCAGCGCGGCGTCGACAAGTGGAACCGCGCCATCGCCGCCCACGGCATTCCCTTCGAGCTGACGCTCCCGAGCCGCCGCTTCCACCGCCACATCGGCATCTACGCGGGCGTGCGCGCGGATCCGAAGGGCGAGCTGCTCACCGCGGCGGAGTGGGAGGCGAAGAAGGCCCAGTGGCTGCCGAGCGACGCGGACAGGGCCTACGTGCGGAGCCTGATGACGAAGCCCATCTTCGATCCGAAGCACATGGCCAACTGGATCAGCGCACCCAAGCAGGGCATCAAGGGCCGCCCCGTCGACTTCGAGTACGTGCGCCACTCGGAAGCCTGAGACCCGTCCTCGTGGGCCGTGTCCTCCTGGTCGACGACGACGCGTCCCTGCTGGACGTGCTCGCGCTCGCCTTCGAGGAGGCCGGCCACGAGGTGACGCGGGCCAGGGACGGGCGCGAGGCCCTCGACAGTCTACGCGCGCGGCGGCCGGAGATCGTGGTGAGCGACGTGAACATGCCGCACGTGGACGGCTTCGCCCTGTGCCGCAAGCTCCGCCAGCAGGGCGACCAGGTGCCGCTGGTCCTCCTGACGTCGCGCGACTCGGAGATCGACGAGGCGCTGGGCCTGGAGCTCGGTGCCGACGACTACGTGACCAAGCCCTTCAGCACACGGGTCCTGCTGGCGCGCGTGGCCGCGCTGCTGCGGCGCGAGGAGCTGCGGGGCGGCGGTGTGGCGCGCCAGCCGGTGGTCCGTCGCGGGGAGCTGGAGCTCGACGCCGAGCGGCTGGCCTGCACCTACCGCGGCGAGGCGGTCTCGCTGACCGTGACCGAGTTCCACTTGCTCGAGGCCCTCGCGCGCCGGCCCGGCGTGGTGCTGTCGCGCGCGCAGCTGCTCGCCGTCGCGCGCGACGACGGTTCGGTGGTGGTCGAGCGCATCGTCGACACCTACGTGAACCGCCTGCGGCGCAAGCTCGAGGCCATCGAGCCCGCGTTCGCCTCCATCGAGACCGTCGTGGGCGCCGGCTACCGCTGGCGGTAGCTCTCGCCGGCAGACCATCGGACGCCCACGACCGTGGAGCGGCCGGTGAGTCTCTGCGCATCGGCTCGGTGCGTCATTCAGCACGGTCGCCCGGCGTCGCCGCGAAGGGTATCGTGCCGCGCATGAAGGCCTCCACCGCGGTCGTGGCTCTCGGATCGACGCTGGCTCTCGTGTGGGGCTGCAGCAGCAGCACCATCAACACAGGAGGGACCGGCGACGCAGGGGAGGGGCACGACGGCGCGGCCTCCTCGTCCAGCGGAGCAAGCAGCGGGGGGAGCGGGAGCGGTGGGAGTAGCGGTGGCGGGAGCAGCAGTGGCAGTGGGAGTGGGAGCAGCAGCGGAAGCGGCAGCGGCAGCGGGAGCAGCAGCGGGAGCGGCAGCGGGAGCAGCAGCGGGAGCAGCAGCGGCGGCGGAAGCGACGCGGGAGCCTACGTGTGCGACTCGCCGGCGCAGTGCACCAGCGCGAGCACCCCGGTCTGCTGCGCGAACATTCCCATCACCGGCGGCACCATCCCCAACTGCACGACGGGTCCGCTCACCGTGGCCTGCAAGGCCGCGGCGGACTGCGCGACCTCGCTCGGGACGAGCTGCACCGGCAGCCAGACGGTGCGCCTCTGCGCCCAGCCGGCCGACTGCACCGAGACGGGCGCCAACAAGTGCTGCACCTTCTCCGAGAACGGCGGGTCGCTGAGCTTCTGCGCCAACGCGATCGTCGCGGGGCTCGGCGGCGGCACCTGCATGTGAGCCGGATCGCTCGCGGCTACCGGGGACGTGGCGGGGCGGGGCGACAGGACAGGCGCTTGTCCGCGGCGTCGGCGCCGCACACGCCCTTGAGCTGGCGGTTGCCGACCTGCGCGGCGCACGCCTCACCCTCGCCCTTCGACTGGCAGGCGGCATAGAGCTGGGGTGGACGGGGCCGGGTCTCCTCCTCGGCGGAGGCGGACCGGGGCGCGGCCACGAGGCCGGCCGTGGCGGCGCCTCCGAGAAAGAGGAACAGCGCGGCCTTGCGGGTGAGCTGTGCTTTCATCTCCCGGTCAGCAGCGCGGGAGGGCGTCCTATTCCGGGCGGCGGTCAGTCCCGGTAGCCCGTGCCGGCGCGGTCGAGCCTCCGCAGCAGCGCGGGCCAGGCGACGGCGCTTCCCAGACCCCGGGTGACCGCGGCCACGTTGGCCTTCACGCCGCCCAGGATCCGCGGGTCCACCTGCACGAGCGCCGCACCGCCGGCCTGCGCCATGATCTGCGCCTCGCAGGCGCGCTGCAGCGCGTACATGGCCGTGAACGCCTCGCCCACCGTCGCCCCCACGGTCAGCAGGCCGTGGTTGCGGAGGATGAGCGCCGACGACTGGCCGAGGTCGCGCACGAGGCGCGGCTTCTCGTCGTCGCGCAGCGCGATCCCCTCGTAGTCGTGGTACCCGAGCGACGCGAGGACGATGGTCGCGTACTGGGAGATGGGGAGCAGCCCGTCCTTCTGGCAGGACACCGCCACGCCGGCGTTGGTGTGCAGGTGCAGGACGCAGCCAACGTCGTGGCGCGCGGCGTGGACGGCGCTGTGGATGACGAACCCCGCCGGGTTCACGGGCCAGTCGCTGGGCTCGAGCTTCTCGCCCTGGGCGTCGACCTTCACCAGGCTGCTCGCGGTGATCTCCTCGAACAGCATCCCGTACGGGTTGATGAGGAAGGCGTCCCCGCCCGGCAGACGGGCCGAGATGTGGGTGAAGATCAGGTCGTCCCACCCGAAGAGCGCCACGAGGCGGTAGCAGGCGGCCAGCTCGACGCGGAGAGCCCGTTCATCCATGCCTCCAGGATACCCGGTCCCAGCGGCAGAGCTGGCGGAGATGCCTTGGCAAGGCGCTGACCGGGTGCTCTAGGATGGCGTTCCCCATGCCCTCCTTCGAGCAAGAAGTCGCCGACCTGCGTCGCTGGTTCGAGAGCCCGCGGTTCGCTGGCATCAAACGCCTCCACTCCGCGCGCGAGGTCATCGAGCAGCGCGGGAGCATCCGCAGCGAGTACGTCGTGGCGCGCGACGCGGCGGAGGCGTTCCACGCCCGCCTGCGCCAGCTCTTCGCAGAGAAGAAGTGCATCACGACCTTCGGGCCGTACTCGCCCGGGCAGGCCGTGGCCATGCGCCGCGCCGGCATCGAGGGCATCTACGTCGGCGGGTGGGCGACGAGCGCGAAGGGCAGCGCCAGCGAGGATCCGGGGCCGGATCTGGCCAGCTACCCCCTCTCGCGCGTCCCCGACGAGGCGGCGCCCATCGTGCGCGCGCTCCTCACGGCCGACAGGAACCAGTTCCAGGCGCGGGCGCGGATGACCGAGGCGCAGAGGAGGGCCTCCGCCGTGGTCGACTTCCGGCCCTTCATCATCGCCGACGCCGACACCGGCCACGGCGGGGACGCCCACGTGCGGAACCTCATCCGGCGCTTCGTCGAGGCCGGCGTCCCCGGCTACCACATCGAGGACCAGAAGCCGGGCGCGAAGAAGTGCGGCCACCAGGGCGGCAAGGTGCTCGTCTCCGAGGAGGAGCAGATCAAGCGCCTCAGCGCCGCCCGCTTCCAGCTGGACATCATGGGCGTACCCGGGATCATCGTGGCCCGCACCGACGCCGAGTCGGCCACCCTGCTCGACGGCCGCAGCGACGAGCGCGACCAGCCCTTCATCCTCGGCGCGACCAACGTCGAGCTCCCGAGCTTCAAGGCGACCTTCCTGGCCATCCTGCGGCGCTTCCGGCGGCTGGGCATCGAGGAGATGAGCGGCTACCAGCTCTACGCCACGAGCGAGCGTGAGTACGCCGACGCCGAGGCGTGGCTCGACCGCGTCGGCCTGGGCGCGCGCATCGAGCAGGCCTACGCCGAGTACCAGCGCGGCGGCGCGATCGCCGTCGACTCCACCCTCGACCAGGTGTTCGACCCGTTCGTCGACACGTGGAGCGCCGAGGCCAACGTGAAGACCTACGGCGAGGCCGTGGCCGACGTCATGCGCTTCCTGGCGAGCGAGGGCGTCCAGTTCTCCATGACCGAGGACGAGTGGCGCGCCTTCTCGCGCCGCGCTTCGTTCTACGAGATCAAGGAGAAGGCCCGGGCGATGGGCGTGCACGACGAGTGGAACTGCGAGCACGCCAAGACGCCGGACGGCTACTACCAGGTGCGCGGCGGCATCGAGTACGCCATCGCCAAGTCGCTCGCCGTCGCGCCCTACGCGGACATCCTGTGGATGGAGACGAAGACCGCGGATCTCCACGACGCGAAGATCTTCGCCGACGCCATTCACGCCGAGTTCCCCGAGCGCATGCTGGCCTACAACCTGTCGCCCTCGTTCAACTGGGACACGACGGGGATGAACGACGAGCAGATGCGCCGCTTCCCCGAGGAGCTGGGGAAGATGGGATACGTGTTCAACTTCATCACCTACGGCGGCCACCAGATCGACGGCCTCGCGGGCGAGGAGTTCAGCGCCGCCCTGCGCGAGGACGGGATGCTGGCGCTGGCGCGACTCCAGCGGAAGTTCCGGTTGCTCGAGTCTCCCTATCGCACTCCGCAGACGCTGGTCGGCGGTCCGCGGGCCGACGCGGCGCTCATGGCGCTGTCCGGCCGGACGGCGACGACCAAGGCGATGGGCAAGGGCTCCACCCAGTTCCAGCACACCGTGCAGACCGAGGTCCCGCCCAAGCTGCTGGAAGACTGGCTCGCCATGTGGTCCAAGGCGCACGGGCTCGCCGGGCACCTCCGGGTCTCGCTCCGGCCGCACAGCGCGGGCTCGCAGCTGCTCGAGCTCGCCGTCCTGACGGACGACGGGAAGAAGGCGGCGAACGTCGTGTTCGACCGGATCGAGGACCGGCGGGGGCGCAGCATCCTGTCGGTGCGTGACCAGAACACCATGGACGCGGGTCTGCGGCGCAAGCGACTGATGACGCTGCTGCAGGTGTTCCTGATCCATCGCTACCGCGTGGAGTCGGTGCACTACCTGACGCCGACCGAGGACAATCACCGGCAGACCGAGGGCATGAAGAAGCGCGGCATCTTCAGCGCGGTGAACGACGAGGTGGGCGAGATCATCGTCGCCGACGTGAACAAGGAGCGCGTGGCCGCCCTGCTCGAACCGGACCGTGTCGCGCTGAACGCGCTCATCTCGGAGGGGTGAAACCCGGAGGCTCGGCACGATGGCAGGGCGCCTGCCCCGATGGTGGTATCCTCTCCTATCGTGGGGATCGCTGCTCGCAGCTCGATGCTCGAAGGGGTGCGCCTCGGCGCATACCAGCTGATCAAGCTCGTGGGGCAGGGCGCGACGGCCAGCGTGTTCGAGGGGCAGCACGTCGCCCTGGGCAAGCGGGTGGCCGTGAAGGTGCTGCACGAGCACCTCCTCAAGGACGACCAGATCGCCGCGCGCTTCCTGCGCGAGGGCCGCGTCGCTGCACAGCTGCACCACGACCACGTGCTGGAGGTGCTCGATCTGGGTCAGGACGGGGACCTGGTCTGGCTCGTGATGGAGCTCCTCGAGGGGCACGATCTGCGTACGGAGCTGGAGCGGACCGGACCTCTCTCGCTCGAGGACGCGGTCGCCCACCTGCTGCCCATCGCCTCGGCGCTCGCGTATGCCCATCGCCAGGGCGCGGTTCACCGGGACATCAAGCCGGCCAACGTGTTCCTCGGTCACGACGAGCGCGGTCGGATCGTGCCCAAGGTGGTGGACTTCGGACTGTCGAAGCTCATGGGTCTCGACGACGAGCGCCCGCTGACGGAGAGCGAGATCGTGGCCGGTTCAGTGGCCTACATGGCGCCGGAGCAGACGTACGGCATCGCACGTGCGGGACCCGCCGCCGACCAGTTCTCTTTCGCCGCCGTGCTCTACGAGTGCGTGACGGGGCACGCCCCCTTCCGCGCGCGTACGTTCTACGAGCTCATCGAGCGAATCCGCGCGAGCCACGCCAGCCCACCCAGCGTCGAGCGCCCCGGGCTGCCTCCCGCGTTCGACGCGGTGGTGCTGCGCGCGCTCGCGGCGGAACCGGGGGAACGCTGGCCGAGCATGCGCGCGCTGGGCGTGGAGCTGCTCGCGTTCGCGGACGCGTCCACCGCGGAGGCGTGGAGCGCCGACTTCGTCGAGCAGCCTGCGCGCGCCGGCAAGCTCGTGGCCTCTCCGCGTCGCCTCCGCGCCGCGCCGGTCGCGCGCCGGGTCGAGGGTGGCGGCTCGGAGCCCGGCTGTCCGCCGCTCCCACGGCCCGCCGGGACGAGCCCGTTCCAGATCAAGGGGCTGCCCTACCGCGGCCTCTCCCGCTTCATCGGCCGCGTGCTGCCCGGCGGCCTCGATGAGCTCGTGGACGCGCTCGAGGAGCCGTCGCTCCGCACGTTCGTCCGTCAGCCCTTCCTCGCGTCGAGCCGCTACGACGTCCTGCCCATCCGCCCGCTGCTGGCGGTGCTCGCACGGCTGCTCGGACGCCCCTTCATCGAGCTCACCCGCGAGACGGCCGCAGCGCAGGCGCGGTACGACGCGCGCACCGTCTTCCGTCAGATGTTCGGCGGCGCGACGCTCGACGACTGGCACGAACGCGCGACGCGCTTCGGTGCGCAGTACTACACGTTCGGCCGCTTCGAGGGGAAGCGCGAGGGGCCAGGGGTGGCGCTCACCATCCACGAGGGGGTGCCGGAGTACCTCGCGCCCTGGTACGGGCCGATGCAGGCCGCGTACGCGGAGGAGACGATCCGCGTTCTGGGCGGGAAGAACGTCAAGGGCGAGGCCCTCCCCTGGCACCGCTCTGGCGAGCTCGACGGGCTCGTCCTGGTGACCACCTGCACGCGGACGCGCTGGGACGCGCCCGGGCATTGACTCTGCGCAGCGCGCGCGCTTCTCCTGGCGCATGGCCAAGAGCATCCACGACTTTTCGGTGAAGACCATCGACGGCAGGGACAAGAGCCTCGCCGACTACAAGGGGCGCGTCGTGCTCGTCGTCAACGTCGCTTCGGAGTGCGGGCTGACGCCTCAGTACCGCGGCCTGGAGGAGCTGCACGAGACCTACGGGGCGAAGGGTCTGTCGGTGCTCGGGTTCCCGGCCAACGAGTTCGGCGCGCAGGAGCCCGGGACGGACGGGCAGATCCAGGCGTTCTGCAGCACCCGCTACGGCGTCAAGTTCGACATGTTCTCCAAGGTGAAGGTCAAGGGCCCGGGCATCGCCCCCCTCTTCGCCTTCCTCACCGGGGTCGACACGAACCCCGCGTTCGCCGGCGACATCAAGTGGAACTTCAACAAGTTCCTCGTGGGCAAGAACGGCGAGGTCCTCGCACGCTTCGAGCCGCAGGTCGAGCCGACGAGCCCGGAGGTCAAGCAGGCCATCGAGAAGGCGTTGGCGTGAGCGGACGCCTGGAAGGCGCCCGCGCCCCGCGTTAGCCTGCCCGCATGCGCGTCTTCACCGCCTTCGTCGGTCTCGTCGGCTCCGGCGCGCTCGGCCTCGGCTGCGCCGCATCCCCTGCGAGCGCCGTCCGGACGGCTCCCCATCCCATCCTCGCGGAGGCCACACCCGCCCCGGCAGACAGCGCCGCCCCGGCGGCCAACAAGGAGCAGCCCGACGGCTCTCGCGTCGACCGCCAGATCAACCGTGCGTGGGGCTGGGTGGCGGTGTCGGTCGGCGCAGAGGCCGGCGTGGTCGCCGTCATCACCTCCTTCATGATGCTGCACGAGAACAGCATCCGCAGCGCCGACTGCACCGACAAGGTCTGCTCGGCCGACGGACTCTCCGCCAACGCCACCATGCGCAACCTCGAGTGGTGGAACGCCGGGGCGTGGGCGATCGCCGTGGGCGGCGCCGGCGTCGGCACCTTCCTGCTCCTCAGCAACCCGTCGGACAAGGCGGCCCACACCGAGGTGGGCATCGCGCCGACCGGGTCGGGCTCCGGGTTGCTCCTGAAGGGGTCGTTCTGATGGTCACGTCGCCCCGCCCGCTTCTGGCCTCACTCGTCCTCGCGGTCGCGGGGCTGAGCGTCAGCTGCATCCTCTTCACCGGCGGCTCGAACGGATACTCCGCGGCGGAGGGAGGGGCGCCGAGCCAGAGCTGCTCGTCGTCGTCGGACTGCGCCGGGCTGGTGTGCTGTTACGAGGTCGACGGCGGCGCGCTCCAGGCCGTCTGCGCGGCGAGCTGTCCCGCGAGCTACGAGTCGTGCACGCAGGCCGCCGACTGCGGGGACGGGGGGTCGTGTCTCGCGCAGTCCTGCAGCGCCACGGTGGATGGGTTCAAGGTCAGCTTCTCGGTCACGACCTGCGGCGTCGTGCCCATCTGCGTGCAGTAGTCCTGCCCGCCCGCCGTGAGCCCTCGCCAGCGTGTCCGCGTCCGCTCGATGCGGACGAGCGCGCTGCTGGTGGTGCTGGCAGTCGTGGCCTCGCCGCTGCTGCTCCTCTTCGCGACCAACGCGGTGGAGTCGCTGTTCGTCGGGCGGACCCGCGCCAGCGCGATGGTTGGTCGGGAGGAGGTGGTGCGGCTCCTGCGCGAGTCCCCGGGCGACGTCGCGGCGCTGTCCGACCGCATCGATGCCGTCGCCCGCGCGCGCGACCAGCGCATCCGGGTCCTCTTGCCCGACGGCTCGGTACCGGTCGACAGCAATCACCTGGTCGGCCGTGGCCTCCTCTTCGAGCTCGGGGACTTCATCTACGGTCCCGACCGCGTCGCGGTGCTCAGCCACTTCGACGACATGCGCGAACCTTTGCCCATGCGCGCCGAGGTCCGGGCTGCCCGCGCCGATGAGCACGCCGAGCGCTGCGAGCACTCGACGCTGGGCAACGTGGAGATCTGCGACGCAGCCGCCTCGGTCTCCCTCCCCACGGCCGGCCTGGCCGTGGTGCATGCTCAGGGAAGCTCGCGCCGCGCGCTGGACACCCTGTATGCGTCGCGGCGGCAGCTCCTCAAGCTCACAGGATTCGTGCTGGCGCTGGCCATCGTCCTGTGGACGTGGATGGGGCGGCAGATGGTGCGCCCGGTCGAGGCGCTGCGCGACGAGCTGCTGGCACGCGCGCGAGCGGCGGCGCCCAGGGCCGACCTGGAGGTCGCGCGCAACGACGAGATCGGGGACGTCGCTGCGGCCTTCAACGTACTGATGGCGGCGCTCGCCGAGCGAGGGAGGGCCAACGAGGCGTTCGTGGCGGACCTCGCGCACGAGCTGAAGAACCCCGTGGCGAGCGCGCGCGCGTGCGCCGAGCGTCTCGCCTCCGACGTGCCGCTCGACGACGAGCGCCGCCGCCGGCTGGCCGAGGCGCTGGGCGCGAGCGCCTCGCGGCTCGACGCGCTGGTCACGCAGTTCCTCGAGCTGGCGCGGGCCGAGGGGGGGATGCCGGACGAGCCTCGCGAGGACGTGGACCTGGCCGCGCTGGCTCGAGGTCTCGCGCGCACGATGGGTGAGGGGACCGACAGGAGAGAGGTGACGGTGGAGGCGCTGCTCGAGGGCGAGCCGCTGCGCGTGCGAGGTGTAGCGTCACGCCTCGAGTCGGTGCTGCGCAACCTGCTCGACAACGCCCTCTCCTTCGCGCGCCATCGCGTGTGCATCGAGGTGCGACGAGACGGAGGCGAGGTCGTCGTCGCCGTTTCCGACGACGGCCCGGGCATCCCCGCCAAGGACGTGCCTCGTGTCTTCGACCGCTTCTTCACGACGCGCGGCGACCGGCAGGGGACCGGGCTGGGGCTCGCTCTGGCACGCGCCGTCGTGGAGGCGCACGGCGGGACCATCGTCGTGAAGCCCTCGCCCGAAGGGGGGGCCTGCTTCGTCGTGCGGCTGCCATTCACCCCGCATTGACACGCATTCCATCGAGCTTTCACCGCCGGTCGGCACGACGTGCAACGGTGGGGTCCACCGTGCAGGCATGGACATCGCCATCGCACTCGCCCTCCGCGTCATGACCCTCAACTGCGCGCACGGCGCGCGCGCCCCGGTGCCGGCGGCGCTCGTCGGGCGCGCCGCACTGGTCCGCAACCTGGACGCCATCGGCTCGGCCATCGAGAAGGTCCAGCCCGACGTCGTGGCCCTGCAGGAGATCGACCGGGGCGCCTTCTGGAGCGACCGGCTCGACGAGGTGGCCATCGTCGCTGCCGGCGCCCGCATGCCGCACTACGTCTTCGGCGTGCACAGAGACCTGCCGCGCCTCGGGCTGCGCCAGGGGACGGCCGTCCTCTCTCGCCCCGTGCCCACCGCCCCGCAGGCGACCGCGTTCAACACCACCTTCTACGACGACAAGGGGTGGGTTCGCGTCACCGTCTCGCCCGAGGGCCTCGGTGGCCGGCCCGTCGACATCGTGTCGGTCCACCTCGACCCTTTCACGCCGTGGGCGCGGCGCCGACAGATCACGACCATGGCGCGGGAACTCGCGCGTCGCGAGCGCCCGCTCGTCGTCATGGGGGACATGAACGCAGCGTGGGGCAAGAGAGGGCAGGGCGACGTGGCCATCCTCGCCCGTGTGCTCGGCCTTCATGCCTTTCACCCGCACGAGAGCCTCGACACCTACCCGTCCGGGCGCCCCTGGCGCCGCATCGACTGGATCCTGCTCTCCCCCGAGCTGGACTTCGCCTCGTACGCCGTCGTCCCGACGCGGGTCTCCGACCACCGTGGGGTCGTGGCCGACATCGTCCTGCGGGCAGGGGCGACGTCGATGTAGGCGCGATGCTCCCTTGCCGCACGTCACCCCTGCGGGTGACACTTGCACGGCTGGCTCAGGGCGTTAGCGGCCGCTAGGCCAAGGGGAACCATGCCCTCTCGATCGGCGAACTGGCTGGCCGTCGTGGCAGGCCTCGTGATGACCGAGGCCTGCACCACGGCTGTCCACGATTCGTCCGCGGCCTCGTCACCGGGGGATGACGCTGGTGCGCCCGACGACGACGGGGCTGCGAGCTCGGGGCCCGACGTCACGGACCAGTATCCTGCGTTCTCTCCCGCGGCACCGCAGGTCGTGAGCGCGGGAGGCAGCGTCCTGTCGGCGCCGCGCATCGTGCCCGTGTTCTTCCCCGGCGAGACGCAGGCGTCGACGTTCACCGACGCCATCACCAAGTACCTCGCGTCGGAGGAGTGGCGCGCGTCGACGGTCGAGTACGGCGTCGGCGCCGCCACAGCGGCAGCGCCCGTGCAGTCGGCAGACCCCTTCCCGGCAGGCCTCGCCACATCGGACTTCGCCCTGTGGCTCGCCTCGCACCTCGACGGCACCCACCCCGAATGGGGCCCCACCGACGACGCCACGCTCGCCTCCTCCATCTTCGTGCTCTACCCGCCCGCCGGCTCGAGCCTCTATGCCCCACCCAACCTCAGCACCCCGCTGACCCCCGCGCTCTGCGGGCCTCACCCCTGGGATCTGGAGGGCTGGCACTGGCAGACCACGCCGGCGCCGGGGCCTGCGCCGGCCATCGTCTTCGCCATCGTCGGCGCGTGTACCTCCGGCGGGCTGGCGCTCACCGATCGCATGACGGCCACCACCACGCACGAGATCGTCGAGGCCGCGACCGACCCGCACTTCGTCACCGCACCTGCCTTCAACGGGGTCGACGACGCGCACGCCTTCTGGATGGAGCTGACGGGCGCGGGTGAAGTGGGCGATCTGTGTGGTCAGGAGCTGACGACACCCCCCGACGTCGGGTACCTGGTGCAGCGGACCTGGTCCAACGTGGCGGCGCGCGCGGGCCACGACCCCTGCGTGCCCGCCGTCGCTCCGGCTTACTTCAACGTCACTGTCGACGCGCCCGACGGCTTCTACGATCCGTACGCCGGCGTCACCGTGCAGGGGCTCATCATCCCGGGCGGCCAGTCGAGGACGGTGGACGTACACCTCTTCAGCGACGGCCCGACCGATGCCTGGAAGATCACCGCCATCGACCCCAACGCGGCTGCGGGCGGAGCCGCGCTGCTGAAGCTCACGCTGGACCGCGACACCGGCGCGAACGGCGACGTCCTCCACCTCACCATCGCCCCGCTCTCCGACGCCGACGCGCAGACGGCGCTCTACCAGATCGACTCCACGCTGCACGGCGTGACCCAGCACTGGTACGGCGAGATCGCGGTGCAGTGATCTGGTAGCGTCTGCGGCGTGCCGCACGCGCACCACTTCCTGGCGCGTCTCGACCGCGTGACCCGCGCCCAGACCGAGTTCGCGCTGGAGCTCTATCGCGATCACGAGGCCGTCGCATATGTCCTCGACCGGGTGAACCTGCCGCCCGACGCGACGCGCGTGGCGCTCGCCATCGGCGACCCGGACGAGGGGCCGTTCGTCATCGTGACCCGCGAAGGGCGCTTCGTCACCTGCCTGGGCGCGGGGATGCACCACGACCTGCCGGTCGTCCCCCGCGGACAGATCGACGCCTTGCTGGCCAAGGTGGTCGAGAAGCGCGCCCGCAAGGAGCTCGCCCAGCGGGAGCTCAGGCCGGACGAGGAGGAGGGTGACCTCTTCCAGCGCATCATCTCGCGTGGGAGCCGCTTCGCGCGCGAGGACTTCCTCGCGCTCTCGGCCTTCGAGCCCATGCTCGGGCTGGCGCCCTACATGGTCATGCTCGACATGGCCCTGGAGTGCGCGAAGTTGCGGCCGGCCATGGCGCACGGCGCGCACAAGGTCGTCATCAAGGGGTCCACCCGGAAGACCTTCGAGAAGCTCGACCGCCTGGAGTGGTCCGTGGCGCACCTCATGGTGCTGTCGGGGGCGGGCGAGCGGCGCAACCTCAACGACCTGCTGGCGGTGACGAACAACCCCGCGCGTCCGGTCACGTCGCCCACCTTCCCCTGCTCGGCGCAGGCCGGTTCCACGTTCTTTCTCCGCAGCGCCTGGGTGGCGGCGCGCCTCGGCAAGGGGGCGATCCCGGTCTACAAGCGCGCGCTGGCGGAGAGCGACGACTGGATGGCGATCCTGGACGCGGGCCTCGGGCTCGGGGCCATCGCGCTGCGTCACTCGGGCTCGCTCGCCGAGGTGAAGCGGATCCTCGAGTCCTACGGCTCCGCACCCCCGGCGCCCGAGACGGGCGTCCACCAGAACCTGGAGGCCGTCCGCAGCTCGGTCGCGGCCGGCGTGCTGCAGACGCTGGAGGCCGCGGACGAACGGTTCGAGACTTCGCTGAAGATCGGGCGCGATTTCTGCGTCGTCCCGGGCAAGGAGCTCCCCGAAGGGCACCCGCTGCGCTTCGACACACCGGAGCAGGTGTCCGACGACCTCGCCCGCACCGCGGTGCTCTCCATCGACGCGGACGTGCACGACGTCCGCGTGCAGAACCTCATCCTCGTCGTCCTCCCGGTGGCGGCGCGGGCGTCGGCCGAGGATTTCTACCATCCGCGCGAGGTCGTCCGCGCTTGGTTCGGCCAGTGGACTCCGGAGGAGTCGCTCGACCGGCTGAAGCGCTTCGCCCAGGGGCCCAAGCCCGAGGCCGCGCGTGCTGCGCCCAAACCCGGAAGGAACGACCCTTGCCCCTGCGGGAGCGGCAAGAAGTGGAAGAAGTGTCACGGCGGCCCCGGACAACCCGCCGCTTCCTAGTTGGGGTAAAGAGGGGGCACCATGCTGCCTCGTCTCCACATCGTCGCTGCTTGCCTCTTCGCGACTGCCTGCGGCTCGGGACCCACGACCCCCGTCGCCTCGGCGCAGGCCACGCCGTCGGCTTCTCCCCCGCCCAGCGCCAGCATCACGCAGGCGCTGCCCGCGCTGCCGCCGGCCCGGCATCACGCGCCGGCGGAGCTCGAGCCGTCGCTGGCGACCGCCCGAGCGCCCGAGGTGTTCTCCGCGAGCTTCACCACCACGCGCGGCGACTTCGTCATCGAGGTGCACCGCAGCTGGGCGCCCGTGGGCGCCGACCGTTTCTACAACCTCGTGCGCATGGGCTTCTTCGACGACATGCGCTTCTTCCGCGTGATCGAGGGCTTCATGGTGCAGTTCGGCATCCCGGGCGATCCCGTGGTCGCCGCGAAGTGGCGCGACGCGAACATCAAGGACGACCCCGTCACCCAGTCGAACCTGCGCGGCTTCGTGACCTTCGCGCAGACCGGCGCGCCCAACACCCGCTCCACGCAGATCTTCATCGACTTCAACAACCATCCCCGCCTCGACCAGGGCGGCTTCGCGCCCTTCGGAAAGGTCGTGAAGGGCATGGACGTGGTCGACGCGCTCTACAACGGGTATGGCGAGGGCGCGCCGGAGGGCCACGGGCCGAGCCAGGAGCGCATCCAGAACGAGGGCAACGCGTACCTCGACAAGGAGTTCCCCAAGCTCGACCACATCCTCTTCGCCCAGGTCCTCCCGCAGTAGCGCGCCCGTGCCGGGTCGTGGGGCCCCGCTCTTGGTCGAACGGGTGATTCAGGGCACGAGCAGCACCTTGCCCACGGCCTTGCGGTCGTGGATGAAGTGGTGCGCCGCCGGCGCCTCGTCGAAGCGAAACGTACGGTCGACGTGGGGGTGAATCTTCCCGGCGTCGTACATCTCGAGAAGGGCCTCGAACTGCGGGCGCAGGAGGTCGACGCGGCTGAAGAGGTGGCCCATGTTGGTGCCGGCGACCGTCTTGTTGTCATCCATCAGCTTCATCGGGCTGATCTTCTTGACCTGCATCACCTGGCCCAAGGCGTGTAGCAGGCTCCTCTTCTTGCCCGAGTTGGCTGCCGAGAGGCCGAAGGCGACCAGCCGGCCGCACGGGCCCAGCAGGTCGTAGCCCGTCGTCCACGACTTGCCGCCCACGGGATCGAGGATGAGATCGACCCCCCGGTCGCCCACGATCTGCCGCACCGCCGGGCCGTAGTCTCCGCTGGAGTCGATGGGGTGCGCGACGCCCTGCTTGCGCAGAAAGTCGTGCTTGCCAGGCGATGCCGTCCCGAGGATGGTGCACCCCCGCGTCTTTGCGATCTCGATGGCCGCGAGCCCCACTCCGCCTGCCGCGGAGTGGATCAGCACGGTCGACCCGGGCCGCACCGTGCCCGTGAAGAGCATCATGTTGTAGGCGGTCAGGTACACGACCGGCAGGGCGGCAGCCTCCTCGAACGTCATCGCCTCCGGCATCTGGAAGACCTGCGCAGCGGGCACGACCAGGCAGTCGGTGTACCCGCCGAAGCGGGGCATCCCGAACACACGGTCGCCCTCCTTCAGCCCGGTCACGCCGGCTCCCACGCGGTCGACGACCCCCGACACCTCGTAGCCGACGACGCACGGGATCTTGGGGGCATCGGGGTAGAGTCCGACGCGGGCCATGAGATCGGCGAAGTTGATACCGGCGGCCTTCACCCGGATACGGACCTGCCCGTCCGCGGGCTCGGGATCGGGGGCCTCGCGCACCTGGAGAACCTCGGGTGGACCTGCTCGCGTGATCCAGACCTGTCGCATGGGGTGTTGGATGCCAGCCTACGCCGCGGCGTGTCGAAGCGTGCGTCTTCGTCAGAGGTCGATCTGCATCCCCACTTCGACCACCTGGTCGGGAGGGATGGAGAACCAGCTGGTCGCGCTCCTCGCGTTCCTCGACAGGAAAGCGAAGAGCCCCTCGGAGAACACACCCATCTTGCCCCCCTTGCCGACGACGAACGTCTCCCGCCCCAGGAAGTACGTCACGTCGGTCAGATCGACCGGGAGCCCGGCGCGGCCGAGGGCCTTCGGGACGTCGGGCTTCTCCATGAAGCCGCTGCGGATGAGGACGCGGTAGACGCCCTTGCCCAGGCTCTCCATCGAGACGCGGTCCTTCACGTGCACGTACGGTGTGTGGGTCGTCGTCACCGTGAGCAGCACCATGTTCTCGCGCAGCGCGCGCACGCGGCGCGCCTGGGTGGAGAGAACGGGGGGGGTCGCGTCGGCGTTCGAGGAGAGGAAGATGGCCACCCCCGGGATGCGCACGATGTCCTTCGAGTCGAGCATCGCGAGGAACTCCGAGATGGGCGGTGCAGACTGGGCGATGCGCTCTCCCAGCACGTTTCTTCCCATGCGCCAGTCGACCATGACCACGAACATCGCCGCGCCCACCACGATGGGGATCCACCCGCCGTCGAGAAACTTGAGCAGGTTGGCCGCGAAGAACGGTAGGTCGAACGACGCGAAGAGCAGGACGGGCGGCAGCGCCTTCCACAGCGGCCAGCCCCAGGTCCGGCGGGTGACCACGAAGTAGACGAAGCTGGTGATCCCCATCGTCCCGCTGACGGCGATGCCGTAGGCCGATGCCAGCCGCGCCGACTCGCGGAAGTTGAGCACCAGCGCGATGCACGCGATGCAGAGCGCCCAGTTCATCTCGGGGACGTAGATCTGGCCCTCCGTGTGGCGCGACGTGTGGGTCACCGTCACGCGCGGGAAGTAGCCGAGCTGGACGGCCTGGTTGGTCAGCGAGAAGACCCCCGTGATGAGCGACTGCGAGGCGATGATGGTGGCCGCGGTGGAGAGCGCGACCAGCGCGTAGGTCGCCCCGCCGTTGGGGACCATCGCGAAGAACGGGTTGGCGACGGCGCTGGCGTCGCGCAGCACCAGCGCGCCCTGCCCGAGGTAGCAGAGGACCAGCGACGGGAAGACCAGCGTGAGCCACGCCAGGCGGATGGGGCGCGAGCCGAAGTGACCCATGTCGGCGTAGAGCGCCTCGCCGCCGGTGACCGCGAGGACGACGATGCCGAGGATGGGGAGCCCGTGCAGCCCGTGGCGCGCGAAGTACAGCGCGCCCCACTGCGGCGAGAGCGCGGCGAGCACGCCGGGGTTCCTGGCGATGTGCCAGGCGCCCAGCGCCGCGATGCAGAGGAACCAGGCCGTCATCACCGGCCCGAACACCTTGCCGAGGCCGCCGGTCCCGCGTCGCTGGATGGCGAAGAGACCGAGCAGGACGAAGCAGGTGATGGGCACGACCGCGCTCTTGAAGCCAGGGGCGGCGAGCTCCACTCCCTCCAGCGCGCTGAGCACGCTGATGGCCGGCGTGATGATGCCGTCGCCGTAGAGCAGGGCGGCCCCGGCGATGACCAGCATGGCCACGAAGCCGACGCGGAGGCTCTTGCGCTCGCCCTTGGGCACGATCTTCTCGGGGACCAGCGCCAGGAGCGCCAGGATCCCGCCTTCCCCGTGATTGTCCGCGCGCATGACGAAGGCCAGGTACTTCACCGTCACGACCAGGGTCAGCGCCCACACGATGAGCGAGCACACTCCGAGCACGTCTCTGGTGTCGGGTTGCATCCCCGGCTCGGGGGCGATGCCGACCTGCAGCGTGTAGAGCGGGCTGGTACCGATGTCGCCGAAGACGACCCCGAGGGCGCCGAAGGCCAGGGCCAGCAGCCCTCCCGTCGGAGCGTGGGACCGGGTGTCGACCGCCGAGGATCCGGGAGCGGGACTCGCCATGGCCGAGGAGTATCATGCCGCATGCGCTTCGAGCTGTCGGCGGACTCCTGCGTGTTCGTGGACCTGCGTGCAACGGGGCTGCTCAAGGCCGTCGGGCACGATCCCACGCTCTCGGTCCACCCCCAGGCGACCTCCGTCGAGGTGGGCGATGACGGGGACGGGAAGGTGAACCTCGTGTTCCGGATCAGCGACATCGAGGTCCCGCCCGATCTGTCGGAGTCGGATCGCCAGAAGATGCTGGACAACATGCGGGGCGCCGAGGTGCTGGACGCGGGCCGCTTCCCGACCATCGAGTTTCGTGGGCGCTACGAGGGCACCGTGGAAGGCGGCGAGCTGCGCGGGGACCTCGTGGTGCGCGGGCAGCCTCGTCCGTTGTCCGCGAGCGTCAAGGCGACACGCCAGTGGGACGTCCTCGTCGCCGCCGGCAGCTGGGAGGGCACCCTGACCGACCTCGGCATCAAGCCGTTCAAGGCCCTCCTCGGTGCCCTCAAGCTGAAAGACTGGGTACGTCTGCGCTTCGAGGGCCGGCTCAAAACGTCTTCGACGCCGTAGCCAGGAAGGTCCGTCCGTCCTGCGGCATGGTGGTCTGGAGAAACTCGGGGCTCACCGGTACGCTCCAGCGCCAGTCGAAGGCGTTGTACACGCCGAACGCGTAGGACAGCCCCCAGCGCTGCTCCGTCCCCGACAGGACGATGTCCCAAAGGACCACCGGGTCGGTGTGCCCCTGCGGGGGCGTCGGGGCCCCCGTGACCGGATCGACCGGCTGGTCATAACGGTCCCACCGGGAGCTGTTGAACGACAGACGCGTCGATGCCACCAGCGCCCGCGAGAGGATGGGCACCGCGCCCATCGCCGACGCGACGTGCGCCGGCGCATTGGGCACCTCGCGATAGCCAGCGTTCTGCCTCTGTGAGAGGAGGTCGCTCGTGCTGGTGGAGGCCACGTACTTCGAGCGGTTGTAGGCGTACGACGCGGCCACCATCCACCCGTCCTTCCATTCACGGCGCACCTCGGCCTCGGCGCCGAGCGTCTCCACGGGGGCGCTGGTGTTCTGGTACTGAAAGTCGTTGGGCGCCCCGTTCTGCGGGTCGGCGCGCTGGGCGATGAGGTCGGTGATCACGTTGTCGTAGACGCTGAGCAGCCCGGAGATGGTCTGCGTGAAGCGGTGGCTGTACTCCACCTCCGCCGAGACCATGTGCTCCGGCCGCAGCCCGGGGTTCACCACCTGGCCGCCGCCTGCGTAGTAGAGCTCGTAGATGCTCGGCGTGCGGAAGGCCTGTCCGCCCAGGACCTTCACCTCGTCGTCCCTGCCCGGCTTGAGGAGCACCGCCAGGCGCGGAGACGCGGCGCCCACGCCGAAGCCCGCGATCCGGCTACCGCCCGCCGGCGTGAAGGCCTCGTACTGGTACTGATCGTAGCGAGCGCCGAGCTCGACCTTCAGCCAGCGCGCGGGCACCAGGTCCCCCACCAGGTAGCCGGCGAAGAGCGAGAAACTGTGGGTGTCGTCATCGTAGACGCCCTGGGTGTCGCTCACGTCGTAGGTGTGCACGTTGAAGTGGCGCTGCACCTCGCCCCCCACGGTCAGGCGGAGCACGTCCAGCGGCTTGTAGACGATGCGCTGTTCCCCGCCGATCCACTGGCCGTCGTAGGTGAGGTACTCCAGGCCGCCCTGCGTGGGATCGTGGGCGAAGTGCCCGCGGTAGCCGTAGTAGTTCAAGGTCGCGCGCGTGGTCGACTCCACGTGGTCCCCGAGCTTCGGCTCCGCCTTGGCCTCGAACATCCCGCGCGTGTCGGTCTGCCGCGTGTCGCCGTCGCCGAGCAGCGTGTCGAACTGACCGGTGGGCAGCGTCTTGCGGTGCGAGTTCAGCGACCACTGCACCTGGATGAAGTCCCAGCGCGACTGCCCGGCCCAGGTCACCACGTCGAACCCGTCCACCCCGCGGGCGTTGCCCGCCACCTGTGGCGGCCCCTGGTTCACGTACTCCGGGAAGAAGTAGTCGTTGCCGGCGCCGTGACCGACGCCGAGGCTCGTCCACACCCCGCCGTGGTCGCCTCCGAACCGTTCCTGCACCCGTGCGTGCGCCCGGGCTACCCCGTCGCCTCCCGCGCTCAGTCCGACCTCGGCGCCGGTCGGCTCGTCCGGCCCGCGCGTGACGACGTTCACCACCCCGCTGAACGCGCCCGTCCCGTAGAGGACCGACCCGGGGCCCCGCACCACCTCGATGCGCTCCACATCCTCGAGGTCGGTGCGAAAATCGTAGCCGACGTACGAGGACCAGAGCCAGTCGTCGTTCATCGGCTGCCCGTTGAGCAGGACCAGGGTGCGGTTCCCGTAGTCCCCTGGCCGGCTGAAGCCACGGAAGCCGAGGGTGACGTACCCGCGGTCGTCCGAGACGTAGATGCCGCGTACTCCCCGCACCGCCTCGGCCACGGTCGGATAGCGCATGGCGCGAAGCTCCTGGTAGGGCACCACACTGACCGACCCCGGCGCGTCCGCCACTTCTTCTATCCGGCGGGAGGCGGCCTCGACCTGCGTGACGCTGGTGAGCTCCACCCGCAGGCGCGACGAGTCATTGGGCGCGATGGTGACGTCCTGCTCGACGGTGCGGAAGCCCTTGAGCGACACGCGAACGCGGTGCGGCCCCACCGGCACGGTGAGCACGGCGGGTGAGAACCCCGCGGCCTTCTCGTCCACCTCGATCACGGCATCGCGCTCGTCGGCGTCGATCACCAGGGTGCCCGTCAGGGGAATGATCTGCGGTCGGACTGTCACCACGGCCCGCGGCGACACGTCGATGAGCACCGTCGCCGTCTGTACGCCGGGGCGCCCCGCGAAGAGCGTATGCCTGCCCGGCGGCACGGCCACGTCGCATGGCGCGACACACGACACCGGGGCGTCCTCGCTGTCCAGCCGCACCTGCGAACCCTCGGCGCCTTCGACCCGCACCGTCCCGAGGATGCGCGCGAGGCGGAGCGCCAGGTGGGTCTCCTCGCCGAGCCGCACGTCCACCGGTGGGCTCTCGGCATCCTCGTAGCCGGCGAGCTCGGCGATGACACGGTGCCGGCCGGCGCCCAGGCCCAGGCGCTGCGGGCTGCTCCCGCGCTCGCCGAGATCCTTGCGATCGAGGAAGATCCGCGCGCCGGGTGGATCGGTCTCCACCTTCAGCACGGCGACGTTGCCCGCCATGCCGCGCAGCGCCGCCTCGATGCGCTCGCGAGTCGCCGGGTCGTTCTCTCCCGCCAGCGCCCGCACGTACCAGCGGAACGCATCAGGGTACTTCTGCAGGCGCTCGTAGGTGCGGGCGATGTTGAACTCGACGTTGCGGTTGGCCACGAGGCGGTTGGACGCGAGGAAGTGCTCGAGCGCGCCCAGGTAGTCCGCTTTCTGGTAGGCCTGCGCACCCAGGTTGAACTGCAGGTCGGCCTCGTCCGCCACGTCGTCGGCGTGCGCGGCGCCCGCGGCGAGCGCCAGCGCGAGTGCGACCGGAACAGCGGTCCTTGCGAGGCGGGTCCTCATCGCTGGAGCTTGATGTCCGAGTCCTGAGGCGGCTTCGTCTGCAGCGGAGCGACCGGGTTGCGCGGGGGTGTCCACCGAGGGACGCGTGTCTGGGCGGCCGGCGTCGAGGCGCTGGCGCTCGCCAGGGGAGTCGCGGGAGGCGGCGGCGCGACGCTCGCGCTGGCGGCCGGTTCTTCCGCGGCCATGCGTGGAGGCTCGCTGGCCAACGACGTGGCGGGCGGCGCGACCGAGGCCGGGATTGGGAGCGTCGCTGACAGTGGCGGTGCGGCGCCGGAGACCCGGGTCTTCATGCGGGCGGCCGCGAACACTGCGATGGCCAGCGCGAGCATCGCCATGGCCACGATGGCGGGGAGCCGCGATGGAGGCGGGGCGGGCAAGCTGTCCGAGCGCGTCAGCGGCGACGCCGTTCCCCCTGGCGGGCGCACGTTCGGACCGAGGCGAACCGTGCCCGAGTCTCCCAGCTTGCGCATGATGGGCGTTCGCTGGGAGGGGCTCGGGTCGGTCTGCATCGCTCCCAGGCTGGTCACGCCGAACAGCTTCTGCTCGCACTCGGTGATGTGGCGCAGCACCTCCTCCATGCTCTGGGGGCGGCGCGCGGGCTCCTTCTCAAGGCAGCGGCGGACGAACCTCTCCACGATCTCGGGGACCTGGGAACCAGGGACCCGCTCCGACATGAGCGGGACGGGTTTGTTGGTGTGAGCGAGGATGGTCTCCAGGTTCGTCTGCCCCTCGAAGGGCACCAGCCCGCAGAGGCACTCGTAGGCGATGACACCCAGCGCGTAGACGTCGGTCCGGCCGTCGACGTGCCGCTCGTTGACCTGCTCGGGCGCGATATACTTCGGCGAGCCCAGGAAGGCGCCCTCCTGGGTCAGCTCCTGGTCGTCCTCGTCGCCGAGGACCTTGCCGATGCCGAAGTCGAGGATCTTCACCATCTCCGCGCCGTCGTCCTCGGGGACGAGCATGACGTTCGACGGCTTCAGGTCCCGGTGCACCACCCCCACGCGGTGCGCCTCGCGCAGCCCGCGCGCGATCTGACGGAGGATGCGGAGCGAGTCCTGCACGGCCAGGGACCGCGCGCGCCGCAGCCGCAGCGCAAGCGTGTCCCCCTGCAGGTACTCCATGGCCATGAAGTAGTGCTCGTCCCTCAGTCCCTCGATCCGCCCGTAGTCGAACAGCGTCACCACGTTGGCGTGCTGCAGCTTGGCCAGGATGCTCGCCTCCCGGAAGAAGCGTCTGCGAAACTCCGTGCCGACGGTGTCCGATGCGATGGTCGGCGTGCGCAGGACCTTCACGACAACCAGCCTGCCGAGCGGTGCCTGCTCCGCGAGGTAGATGCGGCCCATGCCCCCCGTGGCGAGCAGCGAGGTCACCCGGAACTTGCCGTTGATGACCGTGCCCTCCAGCACGTCCATCACATCGGGCCGCTCGGACGGGTGAGACGACATGGACCTACCCGCCTGATGGTACGCCTGGCTTCACACGGAGCGAAGGGTCGCGAGTGCGTCCGTCAGCTCGAGACGAAGGAGGGGCGGCAAGCGCCCGGGGGGGAGGGCCTCGACTGCCCGGGCGAACGCCTCGAAGCGCTGCATTTGCGCGTCCTTGCCGCGCTTGAGCATGCTCCATGGATCGCCGTGGTGCGCCGCGCAGACGACGATGGACACGAAGTTGTCGATCTTGTCGGCCACGGCGATGGCCTGCGCGTCGGGCGGCGATCCAGCGAAGCGGGCGAGGTAGAGTGTCTTGCGCTCCTCCCACGGGAGGGACTTGTCCTGCTCGCTGACGGCGTCGACCAGCGTGGCCACGCGCTCTCCGAAGACGCGGGTCAGCTCCTCGTAGGTCACGCCGCAGTCCTCCACCACGTCGTGCAGCGCCCCCGCTGCGAGCACCTCGTCGTCGAAGCCGTGGCGGGCAAGGACGGCGACCACACCAGCGATGTGGCTGATGTACGGCACGTCGCTCGCGGGATACTTGCGCTTCTGTGCGCGGTGCCAGACGGCAGCTTGATCCAGGGCGTGCTTGAGGAGGGGTGTCATGGCTGGAACGTGCGGGGTCCGTCGTCATCGAGCGAAGTCTCGATGCGGATCGTCCCCGTGAGCGTCCTGTGCACCGGGCACTTGTTGGCGATATCGATGAGGCGCGCGCGCTGCTCGTCGGTCAGCCCCTCGCCGACCAGCGTCACCTGGCGGCGCATCAGGAACTCCCCGTCTTTCTGCTCGCCCTGCACGGTGACCTCCACTGCCGTCAGCGGCCAGCCCTTGCGGTCGGCGTAGAGCTTCAGTGTCATCGAGGTGCACGCCCCGAGACCGGCGAGGAGCCACTCGTGAGGCTCGGGACCGGCGTCCGTTCCTCCGTCGGCAGCAGGCGCGTCGGCCGCGAGGACGTGCGGACCGACGCGCACACTCTGGCGAAATTTACCGGTATCCGTGGTGACGAAGGCGGGTCGCATGGGGGACGTGTCTCCTAGGCTACCATCGCCCGCCATGGCCTTTCCCACTCGCATCTCCGGGCGTGCGCTGGCCGCGATCGTCAAGCTCTCGCGGACGCGTGCCGGGGCGCGCCTGCTCTACCAGGTGTTCCGGAGCGACCTGCGCATCGCCCTGCTGGAGGGGCTGCCCGACAGGCTCCTCGGGGACATGCCGGTGGACAACCGTCCCGTCGCCGGGCGCCCCCCGCGGACGGGTCAGCACGCCGGGCTCCCGCTCCCTGCGCCGCCGTGGAGCCCGACGTCCGAGACGCTGGCGCAGGCCTACCGCGGGGGGAGGACCACGCCGCGCGAGGTCGTGGACGAAGCGCTGGCGGCGGCGCGCAGGCTGGCCGCGCTCAGGCCCGGCGTGGGTCCGCTGATGGAGTCGATCGACGGGGAAGCGCGCCGGGAGGCCGACGACTCGACCGAGCGCTGGAAGCGCCGCGCTCCCTTGGGACCGCTCGACGGCGTGCCGGTGGCCATCAAGGAAGAGATGGCCATCCGAGGCTTGCCGACGCAGGGAGGAACGGACCTGATGGACGCGACGCCCGCGACGCAGGACGCGGCGTGCGTGGCGCGGCTCCGGGCCGCGGGCGCCATCATCCTCGGCCAGACGCCGATGACCGAGTACGGCATGAGCCCGCTGGGCTTCAACCCCAAGCGCACGATGCCGCGCAACCCGCACGCCACCGACCACGTCGCGGGGGGCTCGTCCACCGGTTCTGCGGTCGCCGTGGCGACCGGCCTGGTACCCCTTGCCATGGGCGGTGATGGCGGCGGCTCCATCCGCACCCCGGCGGCGCTCTGCGGGGTCTTCGGCATCAAGGCGACGTGGGGGCGCATCAGCAAGCGCGGCGACGTCTTCGGAGGCACGGTGGCTCACGTCGGCCCGCTGGCCTCGTCGACGCTCGATCTGGCACGCTGCCTGGAGGTGACCGGAGGGTACGATCTGGGCGACCGCCAGACCGAGCTCGCGCCGCCCACCGAGCCGGGAGCCTTTGCGAGCGCGCTGGGGCGCGGAGTGCGTGGAATGCGCATCGGCGTCGTCGAGACGGAGTGGGCCGACGCGGTGCCCGCGCTGTCGCAGGCTGGCCACGACGCGCTGCGGGCGCTGGAGAAGGAGGGCGCGACGCTGGTGGACGTGCACCTGGAGCTGGCGCGTTGGGCGGCGCCGGCGGGTTACCTGGCCATCGGCATGGAGTCGTTCGCGCCGCACCGCGAGCTGTGGGCGGAGGAGGCGCCCTTCAACGGGGATCTCGCCATCTCGTACGCGACGCTGGGGGAGATGAGCGCCACGGAGTACGCACACTCGCAGCGCGTGCGCTCGGGTCTGCGTGCCGAGGTCGCGCGGGCCTTCCTGGACGTGGATCTCCTCGCGCTGCCGACGACGGCGAGCCCGGCCGCGCGCGTGACCGACGCCGAGTTCGAGGGGGGTTTCCTCGACGCCCGCGCGCTCGACTCGTGCTGCCGCTTCGCCTTCCTCGCCAACCTGACCGGCCTCCCGGCCCTCAGCGCTCCCGTAGGCCTCTCGGAGGAGCGGCTGCCGCTGGGGCTACAGCTCGTCGGTGACGCCTGGGACGAGGCGACGGTGCTCGCGGCGGCGGCGCACCTGGAGCGTATCGGAGCGGCGCGGGTGGAGAGGCCGCGCGTGACCGTGTAGGCCTCCGCCTACCCCACGGTCTTCTCCCGCAGCTCGAGCAGCTGAGGGTGTGGTGAGAACCCCTGCGGCAGCGCCGCGATCGCGGCGTCTGCGTCGGCGACCCTCCCCTCGAGCAGGAAGCCGAACGCCACCAGCTGGAGAGCCTCGGCGCGCACGGGGGCGGTCTGCGACGACAGGGCCACGGGGCGGGCCAGGGCCAGGACGCGCCCGGCGTCCTTCGCGTTGAGCGCGGCGTAGGCCTGGTCGAGCGCAGCCTTCATCGGCGCGTCGTGCTCGCGCGCCTTCACGTCGCGCAGCCCGCGCACGTTGGTGGCGATGAACGACGCAGCCAGCAGCCCTGCCCACCAGTTCTGGAAGAGGAGCGCCACCGGGATGGCGAGGGATGCCACCACGATGGAGACGATGCGCGCGGGGCGCTCGCCGTGGCCGCCAGTCAGCGCGTTCAGCGCCTGCGACATCACGTTGCCGCCGTCGAGGGGCAGCATGGGCAGGAGGTTGAGCACCCCCCAGTAGAAGTTCACGAAGAGCAGGTTGGCGTAGACGAAGTGCCCCACCGGTGTCGGCGGGAACACGCCCGGCCCGAGCGCGTAGCGAACCACGGCGGCCACGACGAAGCCCGCGCCCGGTCCCGCTACGCTGATGGCGATGCGCTTCGCCGTGGACAGTGGGACGGCGCTCGACCACGACGTGGTCCCTCCCATCGCGTGCAGATCGATGCGGGGCGACAGGCCGAAAGCCAGCCCCGTCGTCGCGTGCCCGAGCTCGTGGAGCAGGACCGACACGAACACGATGGCGACCCATGCCAGACCGGTGTCGAGCTCCCCCCCGCTGAGGCCGAACAGCACGGCGACGACCAGGAACGAGGGCTGGATGTGGACGGGGATCTTCCCCAGTCGAAAAGAGAGGTTCAATCCGAGGACAAGATGTCACGCCCGCGCGGCGCGCGCGAGCACGGCCCCCAGGCCCAGGCCCAGCGCGGCCGAGGCGCCGAACCACCATGGGTCGCTCCAGATGACCAGCTTGCACCAGCCGACGACGAGCAGGGCGGGGATGACCAGCGCGAGTGATAGCGGCGCATCGCGGTCGGTGGGGGGCGCGAGTTCGTAGCCCAGCACGGCGAAGAGGAAGAGTGCGTGTCCGCTGAGCGGGATCACGCCCGCGAGGCGGACCACCGCGAGGGTCGAGGTGAGGCCGCCGAGGACCATGCGGGGAAGCCACGTGCGGCGGTCCTCGCCGAGGTTTACGTCGAGCGCGAGCGCTCCGAGGAACGCACCGAACGCCGGGAAGACCGACAGCTGGTAGCCCAGCGGGACCGCGGCCTCGGTGAGCGCACGACCGATGCGCACGGCCATGGGAGGCATGCGCGAGAACAGCGCCCACGCCAGCAGCGTGACGCATGCCGCGGACAGCATGACCCAGACCGAGCGAGGGACGCCACGGTAGGAGGGGGTTGCTTGTGGCATCTCGGTAACGCGGGTCGACACGGCTTCCTCACCCGAGAACGCGCCGGCCCACCGCCGAGCTTCCCGGGGTATGCTCCCGCCCCATGATCGGCGCGGAAGAGCTGCGTCACCTCATCAGCGTCTGCGACCCGAACCGCCCGCTCCTCGCGGGGGATCCGCTGTACGTCCCGTTCGACGAGGGGACGCCGGTGCGCGGGACTGCGGGGCGGTCGTGCATCGACGTGCTCCAGCGCCTCATCCTGCTGCAGGACGAGACCTGCCAGCTCTTCACGGGCTTCCCGGGGACGGGGAAGACCACCGAGCTGGGCCGGCTGCGGCAGCGCCTCGAGGCAGCGCGGGACCTACCCACGTGCTGCATCTACATCGACTTCGAGCAGTGGCTCGACCCGTACACGCCTGTCTCCATCACCGACGTGCTCCGGGTCATCGCGCACGTGCTCGACCGGGAAGCCACCACCGCGGAGGGTAAGGACCCGGACCAGGAGTCGGGCTACGTGCGCCGGCTCTGGGATCTCATCGCCCACACCGACGTCGAGCTGCAGAAGATCGGCTTCAACGCGTACGGCGCCAGCCTGATGCTGGAGCTGAAGAACAACCCGAGCTTCCGCGAACGGGCCGAGGCCGCCCTGCGCGTGCGCTTCCAGCAGTTCGCCAGCGAGGCGCACACGGCGATGCAGCAGGCCATCCTGCGGCTGCGGCAGGCGCCGGCCACCCAGGCGCAGCGCATCGTGGTGCTGGCCGATGGCCTGGAGAAGTTCACGCCCATCCGCGAGGAGGACCGGGGCGTCATGGAGGCCAGCGTGGAGGGGGTGTTCGTGCAGCACTCGCGCTGGTTGCACCTGCCCTGCCACGCCGTCTACACGTTCCCGCTCTGGCTGCGGTTCCGCGTCGCCGAGCTGGGGGCGCTGTACGACGGGACTCCTGCCGTCCTGCCCATGGTGAAGATCGCCGACCAGGACGGGACACCATACCCGGTGGGTGTGGACAAGCTGGTCGACCTGGTGCACCGCCGGGTGCGGGACCTGCCGCGCTTCTTCGGCGACGACCTCGACCTCACCCTGCTGCCCATCCTCCAGGCCTCGGGCGGCTACCCGCGCGATCTCCTGCGCATGGTGCGGCAGCTACTCCTCGATGCGCGCAGCTTCCCGGTGCAGCTGGCGGACGCACAGCGCGTCATCGACGAGCTGTTGCAGCAGTACGCCTTCGTCGTACGGGGCACGAACCTGCCCCTGCTCAAGCAGATCGCTACCTCCCACACGCTCCCGCAGGACGACGCAGAGCAGGTCGCAGCGTTCGGGCGGCTGCTCGAGCGCTGGCTTGTCCTCGCTTACCGCAACGGGCACGAGTGGTACGACCTGCATCCGCTCGTCCGGCGCGCACCCATCGTGCGCGCGTACCTCGATGAGTAGCGAGCCGTGAGCTCCGACGTCCAGGAGCTCCGGCGCATACTGGCGCTGACGGGCGGCTTCATCCTGCTCCCGCTCGAGGTCGAGGGCCCGGATGCGGCGCGCGCGCTGGCCGGCGCCATCGAGGGCGCCGTGGCCATCGAGCCCGTGGACGACGAAGCGTGGGGGCAGCTCGTTGCGAGCATCCTGGACGCCGCTGCTTCGGGCGCCAGCACCGTCATGGTCATCGGCCCTGCGCGGGGCAGCGCGGCGCTCAACGCAGCTCTGCGTCTGGTGAACATGAGGCGCGACACCATCGTCGAGGCGCTCCGCAGGCCGCTCCTGTGGTGCGGGCCGGCGGAGTTCCTCAAGCGCACCTGGGAGCGCGCCCCCGACTTCTGGTCCATCCGGGCCATGACCCTGCGCTTCGCGAAGTGGACCCACCCCGTGCGAGAGCCCCCGCTGTGGCCCGGGGCGTGGGTGGCGGATCCTCCCGAGCGGCTGCGGGAGATGCTGGCGATGGCGCGGCAGCAGGGCGACGAGCGCCAGGTCGTGCGGGCCGCAGCGACGCTCGCGGAGGCGCTGGTGGCGCGGGGCGAGCTGGAAGAGGCGGCGGAGGTGCTGGCCGAGGCGAGCGGAGCGCCGTCGCTGCGGATGATCGAGGCCGTGGTGTCGGCGATGCGCGGCGCGCCGGACCGGGCGGCCGCCATCCTGGCGGACACCCAGTGGGCGGCGGGGGAGCTCGAGATCGAGGGCCGTCGGCTGGTGGCGCAGGGCAACCTCGCGCTGCGTGACCAGCACGACGTGGCGGTCCGCTACTACGAGCAGGCAAGGGCGCTGCTACACCAGGCTGGAGACGGCGCCAACGAGGCGGTCGCCGTGGCAAACCTCGGGGTCGCGTCGATGGCCGAAGGCGCGCTGGACGCGGCAGCTTCACTGCTGGAAGAGGCGCTGTCGCTCGCGAGGAGCGCCGGCGACGTGCGCACCGAGGCGCGCATTCTCTCCAAGCTGGGGCGCGTGCAACTGTTGCAGCGCGACTCACGGCGCGCGTGCGCCACCCTGGAAGAGGCGCTGGAGCGCGTCACTGGGGTGGGCGATCCACGCGTCGAGGGGGAGGTGCTCCGGCGCCTGGCGCGCGCCTACCTCGAGCTCGGCGATCCCGAGAAGGCCGAGGGCGACGCCCGTCGCGCTCTGGAGATGGCGCGCTCCACCGGCGACGAGGCTGGCGCCAGCGAGGCCGAGGACATCGCACGAGAGGCGCGCGAGGCGATGGGAGCAGAGTAGGCCTGGAAGTTGTGGTAGGTACAGAGGCTGTTCGTGCAGGCCGATCTGGACCGTTTCCTGGCCCTCGTGCGCCGCGAGCTCGGCGCCGAGGATGCGCACGTGCTCGAGGGCGAGGACGAGGTGACGGAAGATCCGCGCACGCTCAGCTGCCGCATGGCGGACGGTCGGGGAGTCGTCGTGGCCTTCACCCAGCCGCCGGTGGACCGCGAGGCAAAGCAGCGGCGCCTGGAGATGCTGACCAGTACGTTCGACAGCGTGGTGGAGGAGCACGCGCAGGGGCGCCGGTCGCGTCCTCCGGTCCCGAGCTCGTTGCACGACGAGCTCTCCGCGCTGTGCGCGCGCGCGGCGGCGCTCAACGTGATCGTGATCGACGCCAACTCGCCGGTGGTGTGGGGCGCAGCCCACCCGGAGGGTGTGGTCGCGCAGCCGCCGCTGGCGTCCAGCCCGCGGATGGCAGAGACGCCGGCCAACGACGAGGGCGAGCGCGGGGGAGGGATGGCGGTCGCGTCCCGGCGGGCCGTGCTCGCGGCGCGCGCGCTTCCGGACATCGCGGCGCTGCGCAAGGGCAAGCACGTGCGAAGCGTGGCTCGAGACGCGGAGGTCCCCTTCGTGGCGCACTCCTTCGCGAGCATCTACCTGCTGGTCGTGGTCTACGATCAACCTTTCGACGAGCTGCGCGCCGAGCGTGCGATCGTCGACTCCCTGCCGCGAATCGAGCGCCTGGTGCTCGCGCTGCCCCCGCTCGACCCGCCGCCCCCCTTCGACAGCGCCGGCGCCGTCGCCCTCAGGCGGCCGCGACGCCGGTAGATGGCTACTCTGCGGCCTGGTCGATGAACGCGCCCTCGACCGCCGCGTAGTCGACCTCGACGTCGAGCCGCGCCAGCACGGAATAGAATCCGAACTGGAGCCGGTTCACGAAGAGCATCTCGGCGGGCATCGTGAAGAACTGTTCTTCCGGCAGCTTGCGCGCGAGCACGGCCATCTCCCGCATCCCGTCGACCAGGTCGGCCGCGAAGGGCTTGGTCATGTGGAACGGGGACTCGAAGAGCGCAGAGAAGCACTTCCGCGTGTAGCTCACGGCGAGATCGCTCAGGGGTCCCGGCTTGGCCCCCACCATGACCTCTACCGAGCGCGCGAATTCGTGCTCGTCGCGCGCCAGGGCAGCTCGGTGCGTGCGCAGCGCGTGAGGTCGTCGTGCGGTGATGGGCTGGATGCACCCGTAGTCGAGGAAGGTGACCCGCCCGCCGTCGTGGAAGACATAGTTGCCCGGGTGGGGGTCGGCGTTGAGTAGACCCCCGACCAGCGTTCCCTTGAAGACGAAGCGCCACATCGACTCCGCCCAGGCCACCCGTTCGCGCTCCGGCGCCGCGCACGCCTCCTCGAACGTCGCGCCGCGGACCAGCTCGGTGGAGAGCACGCGACCGCTGCAGCGCGCGTCGACCAGGGCGGGAACGAGCACCGTGGGGTCCCCCACGTGCAGCGCGCTGAAGACGCGGACGCTCTCGGCCTCGCGGCCGTAGTCGAGCTCCTCCCGGAAGCGAGCGCGTATGACCTCGAGCATGGTCTTGGAGTCGAAGCGCCGTCCGCCCAGGACTCCGACGAACGACTCGAGGAGCGAGGCGTTCGCCAGGTCGCTTTCCACGGCGCGCGCGATCCCAGGGTGCTGCACCTTCACGGCGAGCTCACGCCCGTCCTCCATCCTGGCCCGGTGTACCTGCCCGATGGAGGCGCTGGCCAGCGGCGCGTCGTCCCACTCGACGAACAGGCGGTCGATCGGGGCGCGCAGCTCCTCCTCGACCAGCGTGCGGATGGCCCCGGCCGAGGAGCGGGGAGCCTGCGCGCGGAGGGCCTTGAGTGAGGCCTCGAACGCCGGCGCGTGCTGCTCGGGGACCAGCCCATCGACGTAGCTCGCCATCTGCCCGACCTTGGCGGCCAGCCCGCGCAAGTTCCCGAGGACGTCCGCGGCGTGCTCCGCGGCGGAGCCGCCGCCGCGGTCCATGAGCATGCTCGCGCCGGAGCGCATCCCCATGGCGGCGAGACGCGCGAGACGCCCCAGCCGGGACTCGGGAATGCGACGCTCTTCGGCCATCGTCCGTGGCGTCCTGTGTAGGGCTGAATCCGTGAGCCGGCAAGCCGACCTGGCGCTAACCTCCCGGGCCATGAAGTCCGTCGTGCTCCTCGGGGCTCTGCTCGCGGCGGCGGCGTGTTCCGCGAGCTCTGCACCTCCGGCGCAGGGCCCGGGAACCGACGCCTCGGATGTCGGCGACGGGGGGCCCGACCTCGACACGTGGGCCAACTGGGCGCAGGGCTTCTTCACCCGGTACTGCGTCGAGTGCCACGGCGCCACCAACCCCGACGGCCTCGACTTCGGCGTTCAGGCCACGGTGATCGCTAACAAGAGCACCATCCGCTGCGGCGTCTGCGTCCAGCAGGACCCCGCCTGGGGCTGCCCGGCGAGTCCCCCCGCCGAGCAGTTCCCCATCAGCGACTCCACCGGGACGAACCCCAAGCCGAGCGACGCGGAGCGCGACCGCGTGGTCGCGTGGATCGACGCGGGCTGCCCGTAGGGCGCTTCACCTCTCACAGCCCGTCGGCCAGGAATCGCTTCAGGTAGCCGTGGGGGCCAGCGTAGCCGCTGCCCATCGAGTTGCAGGTCGCCGACGCCGATCCCGTGGCGCAGTCGACGTCCCGGTCGTACGACCAGTAGTGCACGCCGGCGAGGCCCTGGGCGATGGCGAAGTGCGCCACCGTGTCCGCGTCGTCGAGGGTGAACTGCTCGCTGCTCGCGTCGTTCTGCCCGAGCATCGGCGTGAGCTCGATGTTCGTGTACGGCACCCCCCAGTGGTCGTGCAGGTTGTACGCGGCCTGGATGGCCGACTGGCCCATCTGGCAGGAGCCGCCGCTGACGACACAGACGCCGTCGCTGGCCGAGCCGTAGTCCATCGTCATCAGGTCGACGGTCACGAAGTCGGGCCAGGTCGAGCCGAACGTAGCCTGTACGGCCGCCAGCACCTCGTCACCGTACGCGTTGAGGCTGTCCTGGACCCCGGAGCCGAGGGACTGCGCCGTGCTCGCGCCGTCGTTGTTGGCCAGGGTGGCGACGGTGAGGCTGAAGCGCAGGCCCGGGTAGCTGCCGTGTGCGCTCTGGATCCGCGAGACGAGTGCCTGGATGACGGCTGGCGACTGCCCGGCCTCGATGTCGAAGTCGACGCCGATGAGGCCCGGCGAGGCCCATCGGTCGACAAACGTCGACATGCCGGAGTCCGAGCCGCAGGTGAAGGAGCCCGCGGCGCCGCCGGTCGAGATGATGTACTTCACGCCCGCCTGCGAGAGCAGCGAGACGTTGGCGGATGCCATGGCCGCGCCCTGCACGCCAGCCCAGTTCTCGCTGCCGCACTCGCCCGTCGCGAACGCCAGGGTGACGGCCTTGCCGCCGCTGGCGACGAGATCGCTGGCGAGCGTCGTCGGCGCTCCAGGCACCTCCGTGTTGATGACGTTCGTGTTCCAGTTCATGTTGATGCTGGTGTCCTTGTAGGGGCTGAACACCAGCCCCGCCGGCGCGCTCCCGGTGCCGCCGCCGCTGCTGGATCCACCGCCGCCGGAGCTGCTCGAAGTCGAGCCGCCACCACTGCTGCTGCCGCTACTGCTGCTGCTGCCGCTGCTGCCGGGGCAAGTCGTGCCCCCAGGCTCGCAGCCGGTGCCCCAGCTCACGGTCTGGCAGTGGTAGCCCTGGCCTTCGTTGTCCGACGTCCACCCGCACGCCTCGCCGAGGTGCCCGTCGCACGCGCTGGCGTCGCTTCCCATGTAGACCCACGCGGTAGGGTCGCAGGAGGAGCTCTCACCGCCACCACCACCGCTGCCGCCGCTGCTGCCTCCGCCCCCTCCGGTCGCGCACTGCACCTGTTGCCAGAGCGCGGCCACGACGTCTGGCGTCCAGCCGGGCTCGCTGGTGTGGGCCTGGATGCACTCGTACGTCGTTCCCGAGTAGGTCACGATCTGCCCGACCGAGTAGGCCGTCCAGGTGGCCCACGGAGTCGCGCTCGCGCACTGCGCCGCGCTGAGCGCCTGTCCGCTCGACGATGCGTCGTCGGCGTGGTTCGAGGCACAGCCGATGACCGCGACCGGCGAGAGGGCTGCGGCGACCAGGAGAGGGAGCGTGGTGTGCTTGGGGTTCATGCTCCCGTAGTCGTCCACCCGCGCGACCACGGCTCACAGCAGATCGAACAAAATGCATGGATCACCATGGATCCAAGGAGCGACCAGCGTGAGCGTGTCGGGTCAACCGACGATCGCACGCCCGATGACCACGCGCTGGATCTCGCTCGTCCCCTCGTAGATCATCGTCACACGCGCGTCCCGCAGGTGACGCTCGGCGGCGAACTCGCGCACGTAGCCGTAGCCACCGTGGATCTGTACCGCCTCGTTGCACACGCGGACCGCGGCCTCGCTCGCGAAGGCCTTCGCCATCGCCGCCTCCTGGGAGAAGGGGTGCCCGTGCTCCTTCAGCCACGCCGCCCGCATCGACAGGAGGTGGGCGGCGTCGATCGCCGTCCGCATGTCGGCGAGCTTCCACTGGATGGCCTGGTGCTCACCGATGGGCACGCCGAAGGCCCTGCGCTCGCGGGCATAGGTCACGCTCTCCTCCAGCGCGGCGCGTGCGATGCCGATGGCCTGCGAGCTGATGCCGATGCGCCCGCCGTCGAGCGCCATCATCGCGATCTTGAAGCCGCCGTGCTCCTGGCCGAGCAGCGCGTCTGCCGGCACGCGGAGACCATCGAACTCGAGGGACACCGTGTTCGAACCGCGGATCCCCATCTTGTCCTCGCGGCGCCCGACCTTGAGACCGCGTGCACCTCCCTCGACCAGGAAGCACGAGATGCTCTTCGCGCCGGCGGTGCCGTGCGGCGCCGTCCGTGCCCAGACGATGAAGACGCCGGCGTGACTGCCGCTCGTGATCCACTGCTTGGCCCCGTCGATGACCCACTCCCTTCCGTCTCGCCTCGCCGTCGTGCGCATTCCCCCGGGATCACTGCCGGTGTCTGGTTCGCTCAGAGCAAAGCTCCCTGCCACGTACTCGCCACTCGCGAGCCGCGGGCAGTGGTGCTGCCTCTGCGCGTCGGTGCCGAAGCGAGCGATGGCCTCGCCCACCATGTTGGTGACGCTCATGGTCACGGCCGTGGACGCACAGGCGCGCGCGATCTCCTGCATGGCCAGGGCACCGGCGACGACGCCGGCACCCGAGCCTCCGAGCTCGGGGGGGACGTTGATGGCCATGAGCCCGAGGTCGGCGAGCGCCTTCAGGACGTCGCGCGGAAACCGTTCGGCGGCGTCGATGTCCGCGGCCTGAGGGGCGATGACGCGTGTGGCAAAATCACGCGCCGTCTTCTGTACGAGGAGCTGGGTGTCGTTGAGATCAAGATCCACGTGTGTGAACAACGCATAACCCGAGTCGTGCGGGGTGCGAAACAGCGCTGAAACACGAGGAAATTCAGAAGCACCCGCCTTGACGCGTCGCGCTAGCCTTCCTACGGTATCTGCTGTTCGGGCGAGCGACCGAGCGACCGAGCGACACGACGTAAGCGACCGAGCGACACGACGTAAGCGACCAAGCGACCAAGCGACGTCGCGACGGAGGACTGGCTCATGGACATCGGCATCATCGGGTGCCTCGGAGCTTCCGAGGCGGCCTTCCGCGATCTTGCATTTGCCGTCGGCCACGACGTCTTGTTTCACGACCGCGTCGTCGGCGGCCATCGCCCGGAGGTCCTCGCTCGCTTCATCGATGGTTGTGCGCTGGTCGTCATCATCGTCGACGCGGCGCCGGTTTCGCTCGTGCGACTGGCCAGCGAGCACCTGACGCGCCGCCTGCGCACGCCCCTGCTGCTCCACCGGCGCGACCTTGGGCGGTTCGTGGGTATCGTGGCGGCACTGGCGGCCCATGACGTACACGAGCTCGACGATCTGGAGAGCCAGCCGCAGCTGCGGACCGGGACGGGCATTCGGTAGGGCGACGTCGGTAGACGGTGCTTCCTGACAGGGGCTCGCCCCAACTCGCTTGCATCTTCCCGTACCGAGCGGGTGTCATGGGGGAACAGTCCCATGGTCTCGGCTTCCTCGCCCGACCTCGCGCCCGACGCGATCCCACGCCGGTTGACGCGCGACGTCCGCCTGCGACCCCTGGGTCTCGGCTTCGTCGACCCCGCCCTCGAGGCGGCGTGGTGGGCGCGGTACGCACGGGAGCGCGCCCGCGTCGTACAGGGCAACATCGCCATCCTCTACGTCATCTCCGGCTCGTTCGGGCTGGTCGACAGGCTCCTCTTCCCGGCCCAGGCGCGCACGCTGCTGGCGCTCCGGGCCGCGATGGTCGCCATCATGCTCCTGCCCGCGCCCTGGATCTTCGGCCGCCGGTCGCTGCGCTTCCTCGAGCGGCACGCGCAGCACGCGCTGCTCTACCTCACCGTCGTGGCGCTCGTGTCCTTCTTCGCGATGGGATGGGTGGTCCTCCGGGAGGTCGACGAGCTGCTCCTGCTGGTGACACTCCTGTGCGCGCTCTTCCTCCAGGTTTGCATCTACTGCACGTCGGGGCTGCGCTTCGCGTACGCGGCACCCGTCGGCGGAGTGGCGACCGGAGCCTTCTTCGCCATGGTCGCCGCCCGGGCGGCAGTGTCTCGGGAGGATCTGCTCACCGTCGCCGCGTTCCTGGCCGGCGAGCTGCTCATCGGCCTCGCCGTGTGCTTCACGCTCGAGGCCATGGCGCGGCGCGACTTTCTCCGCGGCTTGTCCCTGGAGGATGCCAGCCGGCGCACCGAGGCGCTGCTGCTCAATCTCATCCCCGCTTCCTTCGCGGCGCGCCTCAAGGAGGGGCAGACGGTGCTGGAGCGCCTGCCGCGGGCCACCATCGTGTTTGCCACGCTGATCGGCTTCGACGAAGCCACCCGCGATCTCTCGCCCGTCGCCGCAGTGCGACTGCTCGATCGCCTCGTCGCGCAGTTCGATCGCATCGCGCGCGCCCACGGCATCGAGCGCATCAAGACGGTGGGGGCCACCTACATGGCGGCCGCAGGGGTGCCGTCCGGACGAGACGACGACGGCCCCGCCGCGGCGCGCGCCGTCCTGGAGATGCGCGAAACCGTGCGCGACATGGCCAGGCGCGCCTCACTCCCGCTCCGCCTGCGGGCGGGGATCGCGTCGGGCCCGGTGGTCGCAGGGGTCATCGGGCGCACGCGCATGGCCTTCGACTGCTGGGGTGACACCGCCAACCTCGCATCGCGGCTGGACTCCCACGGCGAGCCCGATCGCATCCAGCTCGCTCCCTCTACCGCACACCTCCTGAGCGGCGCCTTCGCCGTGACGCCGCGGGGGCGCGTCGCCATCAAGGGCAAGGGTGAGATGCAGACGGCGTGGCTCGAGGGCGAGCGTTGACGCCGGTCGGCTCGACCGTGCGGAGCGGGCCTGGGCGTCCGCATCCGATCACCCTCTCTTTCGCCGACCCCGCGCTGGAGTCCGAGTTCTGGACGGCCTTCGCGCGGGCACGGCGTGCCTACCTCCAGGTGGGCGTAGTGCTCCTCGGTGTCCTTTACGCTGCGTTTGGCCTCGTCGACCTCAACGTCTACGGCGACCAGGTTCGCACGCTCTTCATCGTCCGCTACGGCGTCGCGATCCCCCTCATGCTTCTGGTCTGGCCGCTCGTGCTCCTCGAGCAGTACCGGGAGATCTCGGCGCGTCGCGTGCAGGAGATCCTGCTCTGGCTGGGCGTGGTCGCCACAGGCGGCATCCTGACCATGGCGGCCCTGACGACTCCCCACGCCACGCCAAAGCAGCTCACGGTCGGGACACTTGGCTTCCTGGTGACGCTCACGTTTCTCTACGGCTTCACCCAGATGCGCTTCACCTACTCGGCGGCGCTGGGGACCATCACCACTGCGACGGGCCTCGGCTACCTGGTCGCGTTCCTGTCCGCGCCCCTGTTCGTGTGGGTCGCGGTCATCACCTTCGGGGTGCTGGTCAACGCGGCAGGCTTCTGGGTGGGCCGGACGATGGAGGTCCTCGTGCGCCGGGACTTCCTGCGCAAGCGCGCCATCGAGGCCGAGCAGGCAAGGTCCGAGCGTCTGCTGGCCAACGCGCTCCCCGTCGAGATCGCGCGGCGCCTGCTGGAGGACGACGCCGACCTCGGCGCCGAGCGTGCAGCGCTCGCCGAGCGACACGACGCCGTCACGGTGCTCGTGGCCGACATCGCGGGCTTCACCCCGCTGGCGGAGCGCCTCCCGGAGGGCGAGCTAGCGCAGCTGCTCGATGTTCTGTTCTCCGAGTTCGACGCGCTGGCGTCGGAGTGCGGTGTCGAGAAGGTCAAGACGCTGGGGGACGCGTGGGTCGGGGCGGCCGGGGTGCCGAGCGCCCGTGTCGACCACGCCGACGCCACCGCGCGCCTGGCCCTTGCGATGATCCGTCGAGTGGACGCGCTGCGCCCCAGCCTCCCGCTGCCGGTCGCGATACGCATCGGCCTCCACAGTGGCGGAGCCGTCGCCGGGGTCATAGGGCGCACACGCTTCGCGTACGATCTCTGGGGGGATGCCGTGGACGGCGCCAAGGCCATGGAGCAGGCAGGGGCACCGGGGCGCATCCGGATCAGCGCGCAGACGCTGGCCCTGCTCACGCCAGGTCTAGCGGACGTCACGCGGGAGGGAGACACGATCTGGCTCGTCGAGCGCACGCCATCGCCGTGACGTCACGTGTGGCCACCCACGACCCGCATACCGTCCTGCGCCAGGGCGTTCTGCGGGGCGATGGCCAGCACCGCCGCGAACTCGCGAGCCGCATCGCTCGCCCGCCCGAGCTTGAGCAGCGACCACCCCAGACCGTCGCGGACGTCCACGTCGCTGGGGTAGAGGCGGGACAGGCGGCGGTACGCGACCTCGGCGTCGGCGAAGCGTGCCTGGCTGTAGAGCGCAAAGGCCAGGCGCAAGGAGGCCGAGTAGTTCGCAGGATCTTTGCCCAGAACGTCCCGCGCCGCGACCTCGACGTCGTTCCAGCGACGGAGCGCCGCAAGCGGCGCGAGCGAGCCGAGGCGCGTCTCGACGGCATCCGGCGCGAGGGTCGCGGCCTTGCCGTAGGCGACCACGGAGTCCTCGTTCTTGCCGAGGCGGTAGAGGAGCCAGCCCCGCCGCAGGGTCGCCACGTACTCGGAGGAGCCAGCCGCATGGAGGTGATCGAGGGCGCCGAGAGCGGTCTCGAGGCGTCCGGCGGCCTCTTCGTCGTACGACTGCTGGAAGAGCGCCGGGTCCGGCAGCTCGGAAGGGCTGGCTCCCACCAGCGGCGGCATCCTCGCGCTCGTGACGGTGGCAACCGGGTCGGCGGAGTCTGCCGGCTCCGGTCCGATGGGGAGCCTGGTACAGCCCGAGATCAAGAGCACGAGGATGTAGGCCGGGGTCGATCGGATCATGATGAGGGGTCTCCTGCGCGCGGCGATCGAGGCGCCGCGCCCGAATGCAAACGCGAGCTCTTCCGGAGCCATGCGGTGAAGCCCGCGGCAAGGTGCGACCGTCGGGTCTGCGCCTCGTCCTGCGGGGACCGGGCGAGGCGGGGGTCCGCATCGGGGACCAACCTCTCGGCGACGAGCTTCCGACCGAAGGCGTTCACCTCCAGCCGCGCGATCCCGACGCCACGACGGAGCTCCGCCAGGGTACGCACGACCGGCTGTCCCCGCACCGCCCTCGCGGACGCGCCGACCACGTCGACCCCGTCGGGTCGTGGCCGGAAGCCGTAGCGCATCTCGAGACCCGAGACGGGGAGGAACGGCGCGAGGACGTCCCACGCCGCCCGCAGCCCTGGGGAGCGTGACCAGCGCGGCGGGAGGTAGTCGCTCCACGCGAGCGTCGGAGCGGCGTCGAACGGGACACGCGCCAGCGCCGCGCGCAGGAGGTGTATGACGGAGCCGGGGGCGCCCAGCGGGTCGAACGCCGTGAAGGCATCCTCTGTCCGCGCGAAGCAGAGCGTGGCGCCTCGCTCGCGCGACCGCAGCACGAGGTTTCCGAGCAGGTCGACCTCGTGCTCGATCTGCTCCACTCCGCCGCTGTTGGAGCGGAAGGCGAGCGTCGAGCCCGGATCCATCGCGAGCAGCGCTAACAGGCCGCCGTCCGGCTCTAGGTTGCGCACGGTTGCGCGCTCCGGAGGGGCAGAGGTGAGCGAGACGCACTCCTCCGCGCCCCGCACGACCACATCACTGAAGCGGCACGGTAGCGTGGCGGCGGAGAGCGCCGGCCCCGACTGGAGCTGGAAGTGGAGGTGCGGCCGCGGTGAGCGCCCGGAGTTGCCGCAGGCGCCCAGGACATCACCACGCCGCACGGTCTGGCCCTCGCTGACGCGGACGCTGCCCCGGGCGAGGTGCGCGACCTGGGAGTACAGGCCAACCCCGTGCCGCAGGATCACGCAGTTGCCCCAGTTACGTTCGAGGTTGAGCTGCCCGATCGCGTTGTCGGGCACGTCGTTCTGCACCTTCACGACGACGCCATCCGCCGTGGCCAGCACCGGAAGCCGGTGGCAGAGGTGGTCGTCGACCGACGCGCCTTCCCCGCGGAAGAGCCGTCCCTCGGCGTCGGCGACCTCGAAGTCGAACGCGTGTCGCCAGGGCCCGCGGTGCGTGAGCGCGCCGTCCACACCCTGCGTGCAGACCCAGGCGCCACGGAAGGGCAACCGGAAGCCGATGGGGTATGGCGCCTGGAACCGCGCGAGCCGCGTCCGGTAGTAGGCGAGGTTCTCCTCCGGCGAGCCAGGGACGAAGTCGACCGACTTGGGGTGCGCGTCGAAGACCCGCCGCCGAGCGGTGTGCAGCACGAGGAACACCGCGACGTTGAACGGCAGGATGAGCGCTGGCAGGCCCAGGCGCTCCAGCGGTCCCGTGAGGCCCAGGACCAAAGCGGATGAGGCCAGCGCTCCCGCAAGTCCGAGCGCGAGAGACGACGGCGAGGGGACGAACCACACGCCGCCGATGGCGATGGTGGTCAGCATCCCGTTCAGCAAGACGGGTGCCGCCAGCAGAGGCTGGCCCAGCGGGGGACAAATGACGGTCGCTCCCGCGAGCGCCGTACATGCGGCGAGCGCGAAGACCAGCGCGATGCGGCTGTGCCAGAGCAGCGCGCCCAGCACCAGCGCCCCGGCCGAGGCGCGCGGCAGGAAGAAGAGCGCGCCCAGCGTCTCGAGCAGCCCCGACGGAGGCGCGGTCAACGCCGGGAGGGAGTGCAGCCCCAGTGCGGGCGCGACGCCGAGCACCATCCAGCACACGAGCACGAACGGGAGCGACAGCACGGGAGTCCCGCCGGCGCGCTCACCGGCAGCGAGGAGGGCAGCGGTGACCAGCACGGTCACCACGGAGACGGCCACGACGAGGACGAGCGCCGCCTCGCTCGCGCCGAAGTAGTGAGCGACCGCCAGACCGACGAGGAGGGCGTTGGTCGTGTACGGGCCGATCGCGGCGCTTGGCGTGCCGAGGCCTAGCGAAGAGACGGTGCCGGCTGCGACCGCGATGGCAAGGAGGCCCGAGACCAGAGACCCGGGGTCGAGCGCCGTCGCTGCGAGCAGCAGCGCCCCCGTGACGCGTGAGCGCGCGAAGAGCACCTGAGCGTAGACCCCGAGAAGCGCGTCGATCGCCGCGACGACGCGCGGGCGCCACTTCAACGCAGCCACTCGGGCACCCCCTCCACGCCGGCCAGATCCTCCACCTGCTCGGCGCGACGGATCAGCGCGACGCGCCCCTCGCCGCCCACCAGGACGACGGCGGGACGCATGGTGATGAACTGCATCCACTGCGTGACGTTGTAGGCGCCCACGTTCCGGAACACGACGCGGTCGCCCATCGCCAGAGGCGGCAGCTGCACCTGGTCGCGCAGCACGTCGATGTTCATGCACAGCGGCCCGTAGAGCACGGTGGCCTCGGGCATCCCGCGCGACTCCTGGGCTGGCGCGACGTCGTGCTTGTACCAGAACGACGTGAAGAGCAGGTTGACGCCCGCGTCGAGCACGAGCGCACGCTCGCCGCCCGGCTGGCGCTTGGTCGCCTGCACGGAGCTCACCAGGGTGCCGGCCTCGTCGACCAGCGCCCGGCCTGTCTCGAGCACCAGCGTGGGCAGCTCTTTCGGCGGGAGCTCGAGCTCGGAGAGCCCCTCGGCGATCGCGTCCGCGTACCGCGTGAACGCCGGGCAGGCCTGGTCGCCGGCCAGGTACTGCCCCTTCAGGGCGTTGGGTGAGGCGAACCCTCCTCCGAGATCGAGGAACGACACGCGGAGTCCGTGCTCTGCGCGGATCGTGTTGGCGAGGCGCGCGAGCTTTCGCGCCGCCATGCCGTAGGCGTTCGAGTCCTGGATGAAGGTGCCGATGTGCGTGTGCAGCCCGAGCAGCTCGAGGTGGTCGCTGGCGACGACGCGCGCGATGGCCTCGCTGGCCTGTCCGCTCTCCAGGTTCAGGCCGAAGCGGCTCCACGCCTGCAGGCCGTCGATGGCCATGTTCACGCGGACCGCCACCCGCGCCTTCCCTCCGCCCTGTGCGGCGATGCGCTCGATCCGGGCGATCTCGTCGAAGTTGTCGATGTGCAGGATGCTCCCGCCGGCGACTGCCTGCGCGATCGCGGCGTCGGGCTTGTAGGGGCCGTTGAAGTGGATGCGGTCGGGGGTGACGCCTGCGCGCAGGGCCTTGGCATACTCGAAGGGAGAGACCACCTCGGCCCACGCCCCCTCGCGGTGGAAGGTGCGGCAGATCGCCTCGAGGTAGTTCGTCTTGTAGGACCACGCGATCCGTACGCGGGGATAGTGCCGCGCGAAGGCGTCTCGCAGCTCCCGGTAACGCTGGACGAGGGTGCGCTGCGAGAACACGAAGAGGGGCGAGCCGTGCTCGGCGACCAGGTCCGCGATGGCCACGCCATCGACGTGGGTGATCGGTCGGACGCCGTCCTGGCGCCCGAACTTGTTCATGAGCCCCATCTGGTGTCGGACGATCGAAGGACGCTCGTAGAGGGAGAGCTTCATGTGCATCGTCTCCTCACGCCGCTCCCACCAGCGGTCGCGTCGGCCGCTCGTGCTCGCGCCGGCAGATCTCGCCCGCGGTCAGCACCCGCTCCAGGTCCTCGAGCCGGGCGACCTGGTCGAGCGAGATGCGCACGAACATGACCCCGACCTCGTAGTCAGGCTGCGGGGCCGGGCGCTCGCCGGCTGCCAGGCGCGCCACGGCCCGCGGCATGTTGACTCCGGCCGACGTGGCGAGGTGAACCCAAGCCGGGAAACGGGGGTTGATCTCGATGAGCCAGTACCGCCCGCTGCGATCCCGGATGACCTCGACCTCGAACGGGCCGCGCCAGTGGGTCTCCCGGACGAAGCGCTCGGCGGTGGCGACCAGCTCGGGATCGCGGATGGTGATCCCCGCCCAGCCCTTGCCCTTGTCGGTCAGCATCAGCTTCTTCATGGGGACGGCGCTCCACAGGCCTCCCTCGCCGTCACCCACCCCCATGACGTTCAGCTCTTCTCCCTGGACGCACTCCTGGACGATCACGGGTAGGCCCCACTGCGCGGCTGCCTTGTGGAACGCGGCGACGGCCTCCTCGTGGGTGTGTGCCAGCGTGGCGCCGTAGAAGAGGCCCTTGACCAGCAGCGGGTAGGGCACGCGCTCGTGGACGTGCGCCAGCTCCTGCGCGCTGGTCAGGACGGCCGTCCGGGGGACGTCGATGTCTGCGCGCGCGCCCAGCCTGGGCAAGGTGGCCTTGGAGCGCAGGTCGAGCTGTTCCCGCGTAGGCAGCAGCATGGCGATGCCCATGGCGCGCAGCCGTGGCTGGAGCGCGATGAACGCCGGCATCTCGGCGTCGAGCGTGGGGATGATCACGTCCAGGCCCGCGCGTTCGTGGACGTACTCGAGCCGGGACAGGTAGGCGTCACCGCTGGAGGAGGGGTATGGCAGGACGAAGACGTCCTCCACCAGGTCCTCGGCGTAGATGCCCGGATCGAGGGCGTCGTAGGCGAGGCCCACGAGGCGGTCTCCCGGGCGCGCGTCGGCGCGGAGAGAGCGAAGGACGCCGACCCCCGGCGCGGGGTTGTCGGTGGCGTTGAGGCCGGTGACTGCGATGACGTGGGGCTGGAGCATGAGGGCACCTCGCGACGGTTGCGGGTATTCAGACGGTGAAGCTGGCAGGCACGAGGCCGTGCTGCCGGAGCAGCTGGACGAACTCGACGACGTCCTGACGCGCGGACCCCGCGGGGACGGCCTCGAAGCGCTCGTGGACGCGAGCGACGATGCCGTCGAGCGCGAGGCCGTCGCGCAGCGCCACCAGCACCGTCAGTCCGGCGGGGTTGAGAGTGAAGGTGGCGCCCGTGCGGGGATCGAAGACGAAGCCGGTCTCGCTGATGGCGAGGTTCTGGAGCTGTGCGTGGGTCATCGGGTCTCCTCAGAAGTCGAGCCCGGCGCCGGCGGTCGCCATGTGGGCGTCGCTGGTCGCGGGCTGGAGCGGGGGCGTGCCGTGGAGGCGGTCGAACGAGTAGGTCGCGAACATCGAGAGCGGGCCGGCGACGTGGAGCCGGGTGCCCGCCCAGGCGCCCCACGCCACCCGCTCGGGGAGGTCGTAGACGACCTGCGCCAGGAGGTAGGCCGGGCGCTCTTCCGGGCCCCACTTCACGCCCACCCAGGTCGACGCTCCCGAGATGCTCAGGAGAGCAGCGAGCGAGGCGTTGCCCAGCCACTGTCCAGCCACGTCCTGCGCCGCGAAGCCGGGGGCGAGCCGCAGCGGGCCCGCCACGGGCAGGCTCCACGTGAGCGCCGCGCGCGGGACCGTCTCGTCGCGGTACAGGCTGAGCGAGACGTCCAGCAGCAGGTCCCCGAACGGGCTCCAGCGCCCCGAGGCGCCCACGTGCTCCGAGAGCCCGAGCAGCGCGCTGCCGTCGTCGACGACCGCGCCCTCGAGCAACAGTCCGAGCCGGCGGCCCTCGTAGCCCGCGTGTGCATAGCCCTCGACCTGCGAGAACCCGCTCGCCGCGCTGCCCGACGCCGGCGCGAATGCGGTATCGCGGAAGGCGCCCCCGAACGTCCACCCCGACGCGGACGTTCCGGTGAGCCCGGCGAGGGCGCCGAGCCCGGTCGACTTCGAGGCAATGCCGGGGAAGGCATAGGCGTCGAACGCGGCGTACACCGCCACCCCGGAGCGTTTGCTCGCCTGGCAGTGCCGGTTCATCGCGCTGGCCGCGTCCCCGTCTCTAAGAGGCGCTGCCATGTCGCGGGCATCGCCGCAGCGCCCCTCCCTCGCCAGCGTCCAGGCCAGCCCGAGCCGCGCGTCCCTCGACGCCGGTGCCCGCGCCAGCGCGACGCGGTACGCCCGCTCCGCCGTCGCGTCGTTGCCAGCCCCCGCCAGCGCCCACGCCAGCTCCAGCGCGATGGCGTAGTCCTGCTTGTAGTCGTCGACCACGGCGGTGAGCGTCCTCGCCGCCCCCGCGTAGTCTCCTCTCGCCTCTTCGTCGTGCGCCTTCTCCATCGCGCCGTCGTAGGCGTCGACGGTTGCAGAGGCGTCGCGTGGGCCTCCGTAGGCCGGCCTGGCGAAGGACATGATCGAGGTGAAGAGCATCAGGGTCGAGGGGAGGGCGCGGGGCATGGCTCTGGCGAGGGTCCGGACTACCCGCTGGCCATGTCGACCCGCGGAGACATCCGTCCCGGCACATCGAGAGCGCCCGACCCGCTGCGCGTGGCTTGTGGCGAGAACTGCGCTGCTCTTGCCAACTAGGTGGCGTGCCAGCGCAGGAACGATCACCGCGGCGCGAAGAAATCCTCATCGAAGAAACGGGGAAAGAAAGCCCTCCGCCCGCGTGTTGCGACTCGTATTCTTCACGAGCGACTTCTGCTGGTTCGAGAGAAGACCCCACCTTGTCGCGTGTCGCGTCGGAGGCGTCCGTCTACGGCGTCCCTCTCACACCGGGGAATGACGAAGCGCACCTCGACGACGGTGCACTAGCCGCCGTCGCGTCCGGCCTTCGAGGCGCGCGCCTCCACGGCCGCCAGCCACGCTGCGATCGGCACGAAGCAGGCGAGCAGCGCTGCCGTCCCCAGGTACGGCACGGCGGTGTTGCCCGCGAAGAGCGCCGTGCCCACCAGCGGTCCCATCATCCCGCCCACGTCGGCGCAGAGCTGCAGTAGGCCTGCTCCCGTCCCTCTTCGCTCGGGGGGCACGAGCTCGCCCATGACGACGAGGAGCGACGGCCCGAGGCCCGCTGCGCCGAGGCCGAGCAGCGCCACCCCCGCCGCGATGCCCGGCGCGCCGGGCGAGAGACCCACCAGCAGCAGGCCGGGCACGAGGAGCGCTACGCCGCCCGTCGCCACCCTCGCGTGCGCGTGCCAGCGGTCGCCGAGGCGGCCCGCCAGCGGCGTCGCGGCGGCGTCGACGATCGTCATCAGCCCCATCAGCAGCCCCGCCGTGCCCTGCTCGTTGCGCCCGAACATCGACACGTGGCGATCGTGGATGAGGAGCGCCATCGTGGTCAGCACCATCCCGCCCACCGCGAAGCTGAGCCCGAGGTTGAGCGCGCCCACCGCCAGCAGGCGCGTGTCGCCCATCGCCGCCAGTGTTTCGCGGAGCGGGGGGCGTCGCGCCACCGGGGCGCGCAGATCGGGAACCCGGACCCACGCCGCGCCAAGGGCTGCGACGACCGCGCCACCGGCGATGAGGAACGTCGCCGCGTCGCCCACCGCGTCCGAGAGCAAGCCTCCCACCATCAGACCCAGCGGGATCCCGAGCACGATCGCCGCGCGCACCGTCCCCGCCGCCCGTCCGCCGTGTCGTGGTCCCCCGGCGTGCAGCGCGAGCGCCTGCGCGGACACGAACACGCACGCCGACGCGGGGCCGTGCAGCAGCCGCCCCGCGAGGAAGAAGGGCCCGGCGTGGTGCGTGACGATGCCCAGCGCGTAGAGGCCCATCACGACGATCTGGAGCGCGAGCCCCACGAGCAGCGTCCGCCGTCCGCCGAAGCGGTCTGCCACCAGGCCGACCAGCGGGCTCGCGATGACGCGCATCGCACGGTTCGCGGCCAGGATGACGCCGATGAACCAGAGCGACAGGCCGAGGCGTATCCCGACGATGGGCAGGATGGGGAAGGCGATCCCGCCCGCCACGCCCGCCAGCAGCGTTCCCGGGACCAGCGCCACCGCCAGGGAGCGTGCCGCGTGCCTGTCTTCCGGTTGCGTCGCCGGGGCCACGTGCGTCTTGCGTCTCTACTCGCCGTCCCAGTAGTCGAGGGCAGGTCCCAGGCGGCCCCGGTGGCTGAAGGTCCGCATGGCGGGGTCCCCGCCCGGCGCGCTCCCCACGTACACCGCGACCTTGGACGAGTCCGGGTACTCGACGACGTCGGCGGGCAGCATGGTGCTCACCATCAGGTACCGCAGCTCGACGTCCGAGGTGTTCACGATCTGGTGAGCCGTCTCGCGCCCGCCAGCGGGCGTGGCGATCACGTCCCCCTGGCGGATGGGGTACTCGCGCTCGCCGATGCGCAGCAGGCCGCTCCCCGCGAGGACCAGGAACATCTCCTCGTTCACGTGGTGGCAGTGCAGCGGGTAGGCGCGCTTGCCCGGAGGGACGACCGCGAGCGAGTAGCCGAGCTGCTTCGCACCGACCATCGCCCCGATGGGGCCATCGAGCACTTCGAACCTGTCGCCGTGCGAGGAGCGCTCGAGCACGACCTCGTCGAGGTTGATGATTGGTTTCATGCGCCGGAGTCTAGCCCCGGCGCGTCACTTCGCAGGATGCACCGGCCGCTCGGGTTTCAACCCGCGCTGCTCGAGGAGGGGCTCGACGCTGGGATCGCGGCCGCGGAACGCGCGGTAGAGCGAGCCCAGCTCCTGCGTGTAGCCGCGCGACAGGATCATGTCCCGGAAGCGCTGCCCGTTCTGGCGCGTCAGCCCTCCGTGCTCGCGGAACCACTCGTAGGCGTCGTCGTCCAGCACCTCGCTCCACAGGTAGGCGTAGTAGCCCGCGGCGTAGCCGCCGCCCCAGACGTGCGCGAAGTAGCTGGTCCGGTAGCGGGGTGGCACCAGCGGGAAGTCCACCTTGAAGCGCTTCAGCGCCTCGGCCTCGAAGGCGTCGACGTCCTGCTTGGGCGCGCCCTCAGGCAGCGTGTGCCAGGCCATGTCGAGCAGGGCTGCGGCCAGATACTCGGTCGTCGCGTAGCCCTGGTTGAACTTGCTCGACTTGCGGATCTTGGCGACGAGCTCCGCCGGCATCGCCTCGCCGGTCTGGTAGTGCCTGGCGTAGCTGGCGAAGACCGTGGGATCGGAAGCCCAGTGCTCGTTGAACTGCGAGGGGAACTCGACGAAGTCCCTGGGCACGTTGGTGCCGGCGAGGGTGGGGTACTTCACGTTGGACGACAGACCGTGCAGGGCGTGGCCGAACTCGTGGAACATCGTCCGCACGTCGTCGAAGCTGAGGAGCGCGGGCTGACCGGGCGCGGGCTTGGTGAAGTTGCAGACGTTGAACACCACCGGCTGCGTTCCCAGGAGCGTGTTCTGGTCGACGAGGCTGTCCATCCACGCCCCGCCCGACTTGTTGTCGCGCTTGAAGTAGTCGGCATAGAAGAGCGCGAACGACTTCCCGTCGGCGTCGAACACCTCGAAGACGCGCACGTCCGGCTGGTACACCGGGAGATCGTGCCGCTCCTTGAACGTCAGTCCGTAGAGCTTGTTGGCGGCGAAGAACACCCCGTCGGTCAGCACGCGGTTGAGCTCGAGGTACGGCTTCACCTGCTCGTCGTCCAGGGCGTACTCCGCCCGGCGGACCTGCTCGGCGTAAAACTGCCAGTCCCAGGGGGCGAGGGTGAAATGCTCGCTGTGGTGCTCGCGGCTCTGCCGGTCGACGAGGGCCTGCATCTTGGCGGCCTCGCCGCGCGCCTTGGCGACGGCGGCCGGGGCCATGTCGTCGAGCAGCTTGATGGCCTTCTCGGGCGTCTCCGCCATCTGGTCTTCCAGCGAGTAGGCGGCGTACGACGGGAAGCCGAGGAGCCTGGCCTTGTGCGCGCGCAGCTCGGCGAGCCGCTGCACGATGGCGCGCGTGTCGTTGCCGTCCCCGTGCTCGGCGCGCTCGGCGGAGGCCTTGAAGAGGCGCTCCCGGGTCGCGCGGTTGGTCAGCCTGACCTGGGCCGGCTGCTGCGTCGTGTTCTGCAGCGGGATGACCCACTTGCCCTCGAGCTTCCGGTCCTTCGCCGCCTCCGCCGCCGACCCGATCTCGCGGTCGCTGAGCCCCGCCAGCTCCGACGGATCACTCGCCACGAGGGCCCCGGCCTTGGTGGCTGCGAGGAGCTTCTTGTCGAACTCGGTGCTGAGCGACGACTCCTCCTTGTTCAGCGCCCGCAGCGCGGTCTGGTCGGCCTCGGAGAGCCTCGCGCCGGCGTGGACGAACATGCGATGGTAGCGCTCGGCGAGGAACTTCGCCTCTCCGTCCAGCGCGTCGCGGTGCCCGTAGACCGCCTCCACGCGGGCGAAGAGCCGCGCGTTCAGGAAGATGGCGTCCTGGTGCGCCGCCAGCTTCGGCGCCACCGTCTCCTCCACCTTCTGCAGCGTCTCGTTGGTGTTGGCCTTGGCCATGGCGAAGAACACCTTGGTCGCGCGCGTCAGCTCCTGACCGCTCCGCTCGAGCGCCACCAGGGTGTTCTCGAACGTCGGCGCGTCGGGCTGGCTGGCGATGGCCTCCACCTCGACGAGCTGCGCCTTCATCCCCTCCTCGATGGCGGGCTCGAAGTCGGTGTCCTTGAAGCGATCGAAGGCGGGGGCCTGGTAGATGAGGGGGCTCGGCTGCGAGAACGGGTTCATGGCGACCGGGGGCGGGGGAGGGGTGGGCGCCGCCGACGCCGCGGGCGGCGGAGGGGGCGGTGGAACGACGGGCGGAGGAGCGGACTCCGCGCAGGCCCCGAGCAGGGCCGTGGCCAGGATGAGGAAGCAGCAAGACGTCGGGCGCATGGGGCGGGTCCTCGCCAGCGAGCCTATACCGCAGCTCCGACCGGACTACAGCTCGAAGCTGACCTTGGCCGGCCAGCTGCCCGGGCTGGGAAGCCCCTTGAGCCCCTCCAGCACCTTGACCAGGCACGCCGCCTTGTCGTCGCCGTCCTTCGTCGCGGTGACCACGCCCGCCGACAGCACGTGCCCGCCGGGGCCCACGTACATGGTCGCGTGGAACGTCCCGCTCGCGCCGCCCTTGCACCGGTCGATGGCGCCGCCCTGCTTGCCGAGCGCGGCCGCCACCTTGTCCGGACTCCAGTCCGTCGCCGCGCGACCCGTCGCCGGCAGCTCGATGGAATAGCGGGCCTCGGCGTCGCCGCCGTCGGGCCTCGGCCAGTGCGCCCCCATCACCGCGCCGAGGAGGCACTTCTCGGTCTCGCTGTCGCCGACGTCGCTCCCGCCCTCCAGGTACGACCACTTCGCGCTGCCGTCCTCCCCGATGCGGAGGAAGAACTTCACGTCCCCGGCCAGCACCTCGACCCGGTCGAGGCCGCGCTTCTGGCAGTCGGCGAACCTGTCGGCCAGCTTGTGGAAGACAGCCTGAACGGCGTCGGGGTCCACCGTCCCGAGCTCGCTCTTGGTCTTCAGCTGCAGCTTCGCCTCGTGGCTCTCGTGCTCCTTCGGCGCCTCGGCCTCGGGGGGCGGCGAGCCGCCGCAGGCGCAGGCCGAGGCCAGCGCGGCGAGCATCATCACGCGCCTCATTTGAGCAGGTTCGCCGCGATGACGATGCGCTGGATCTCGCTCGTCCCCTCGTAGATCTCGGTGATGCGCGCGTCGCGGTAGTGGCGCTCGACGGGGAACTCGGTGGAGTAGCCGTAGCCGCCGTGGACCTGGATGGCCTTGTGCGTCACCCGGGTCGCCATCTCGCTCGCGTAGAGCTTGGCGATGGCGCTCTCCATGGTGTGGCGCACGCCCTGGTCCTTCATCTTCGCGGCGCGCCAGGTGAGCAGACGGGCGGCGTCGATCTGCGTCGCCATGTCGGCCAGCATGAACTGGATGGCCTGGTGCTGGGCGATGGGGACGCCGAAGCTCTTGCGCTCCCTGGCGTAGGCCACGCTCCGCTCGAAGGCCGCGCGGGCGATGCCGATGGCCTGACAGGCGATGCCGATGCGGCCCCCGTCGAGCGTCGCCATCGCGACCTTGAAGCCGTCGCCCACGTTGCCGATCACGTTCGCGTCGGGCACCTTGCAGCCCTCGAAGAACACGGTGCAGGAGTGCGCGGCGTGGATGCCGAGCTTGTGGTCGGGCGCGTTCTGCGTGTAGCCCGGCGTGCCGCGCTCGACGAGGAAGGCGGTGTGCTTGACCTTGGGGCCGCTGCGGTCGGTGACGGCGAAGACCAGGATCCAGTCCGCGTGGGGGCCGTTGGTGATCCAGTTCTTGGCCCCGTTGAGGATCCAGCCGCCGCCGGTCTTCTCGGCGCCGGTCACCATGGTCTGCGCGTCGGAGCCGCTCATCGGCTCGGTGAGGCCGAAGCAGCCCAGCTTCTCGCCGCGCGCCACCGGCGTCAGCACGCGCTTCTTCTGGTCGTCCGTCCCGAACTTGTAGACGGGGTCGCAGAAGAGCGAGTTGTTGACGCTCATGATGACGCCGGAGCTCGCGCAGGCGGCGCTCACTTCCTCCATGGCCAGCGCGTAGGACAGGGTGTCCATGCCCGCGCCCCCGTACTCCTCGGGGATGGCCACCCCGAGCAGCCCGAGCTCCGCCATCTTGGCGACGATCTCGCCGGGCCAGCGGCCGGTCTTGTCGAGCTCCGCCGCCTTGGGGGCGACCTCGCGCGCGGCGAAGTCCCGCGCGGTGTCGCGGATCATCCTCTGCTCTTCGGTCAGCTCGAAGTCCATTGCGGGGCGCAATCTAGCAGCGGTCCGGCCCCCTCTGCCAGGAGGGTTCGCCTACCCGAGCGGCTCCAGCTCCACCAGCCCGGCGACCTCGTGCGCCCGCTCGCGCAGGCGGGGCTTGGGACGGACGGCGACCCCAATCCGCGCCCCCGCGAGCAGGGGCACGTCGAACGCGTTGTCGCCGAAGGCGGCGTAGAGGGCGACGTCCGGGCCGATGCGTTCGAGCAGGCGCGACACCTTGCCTGGCCCGTAGGGGATGGGGCGCTCCACGTCGGCGAGCATCACCTCGCCGTCGAAGCGGGGGTGGGCGGCGACGATCTGGTCGACCGTGAACCCGGCGTGGGCACCGGCCGCGGTGACGATGGCGACGGGCGACGCGCTGACGAGGAGGGTCGGGATGCCCGCGGCGCGGGCCCGCGCGAGCACCTCGAGCACCTCGCGGTGCAGCCGGGACTTCACCCCGCAGCGGTCCACCACCTCGCGGGCGAACGCGGCGACGCGGTCCCGCGTCCAGCCGGCGAAGCACCAGGTCATCAGCTCGTAGACGGGCTCCTCGGGGAAGCCACCGGCGAGGTAGGCGGCGTAGATGCGGCGCGCGACGTCGGGGCCGCTTCCGGCATCAGACAGCCCGTGCTCCCGCGCCTCCCGCCGCATGGCCTCCAGCGCCGGGTCGGCGACCTCGCCGTGCCCGACGAACGCATGAAAGAGATCCTCCCCCACGTCGCCGCCCCACAGCGTGCCATCGCCGTCGGTCGCGATGACGCCGCGGCCAGCGCGGGCGACAGCCTCGATGCGCTTCCAGACCTGGTCGGCGCTCTGCAGCTGCACGGGCCGAGCATAGCTGGTTGCGTCCGGCGACCGCGACTCCTAGAGAGCGGTTGGAAAGGGACGAAAACGATGTCGAGACTGTCTTCCTGGGGCTCGCCGCGAGGCGTGGCCGCTGTCCTCGGTTTCGCGGTCTCCCTCGCGGTCACGGCGGCCAGCGCGCAGGAGCCCGGCAAACCGCAGGGAAACGCCCCTGCAGGAGCGGACGACACGACGCCGCTGCCGGTCCCGCTGGACCTCATTCGCGCGCAGCCCGGGGGCGTGACCGCCGACCAGGCCGGCGCGCGCGCTGCCCAGACCAGCTGGAGCGCCAGGGCGTCGATGGAGAACCTCCGCGGGGCCGCCGCGCGCGTCGACGAGGCGTGGGCCGGCTTTCTGCCCAGGCTCTCCGCGGTCGGCAAGTACACGCGCCTCAGCAACTTCACTCCGCCGAACGTCTTCAACATCCCAGGTAACCTGGTCATCGCCCCCTCGGGTCCGGCCGGTCTGGTCGCCGAGGGCGCTCCCCTCGTGTCGGCCCCCGCAGCGTTCAGCTTCCCGTTCTTCGTGCTCGACAACTGGCTGCTCCAGGCCACGCTCAGCATCCCCATCAGCGACTACTTCCTGCGCGTCGACCAGAACTACACCGCGGCGACGAACTCGCAGGACGCGGCGCGATGGGACGTGGTGACGGCGCGCGCCGGGTCCGAGGCCAACGGGCGGATCGCGTACTACACGTGGCTCAACGCGCGGGGAGCGGTGATCGTCGCCGTCCAGGCGCTGAACGATCAGAAGACGCACCTGAAGGACGCGCGCAACCAGTTCGCCGTCGGCAACGCGTCGAAGGCCGACGTGCTCCGCGCCGAGACCGCCATGGCGTCCGCCGAGCTGACGCTGGAGCGCGCGAAGAACCTGGCCGACCTCTCGGAGAAGCAGCTTAGGGTGGCCATGCACGCGGCCGACACGGAGGCGATGGTGCCGGGGGAGAACCTGGACTCGCCCGTCCCATCGGTGCAGGGCAACCTGAAGCAGATGACGCTGGAGGCGCTCTCCTCCCGGCCGGAGGTGCGCAGCGCCGACGCGAACGCGGCGGCGGCGGAGGAGCAGGCGAAGGCGGCGAGGGCCGCGCGGTACCCGACCCTCAGCGCCTTCGGGGACGGCATCCTCGGCAACCCGAACCCCCGCTACATCCCGCCCTCCAACGTCTTCAACACGACGTGGGACGTGGGGGCGCAGATCACCTGGTCGCCCAACGACTACGTGGTCGCGGGCGGCAACATGCGCGATCTCGATTCCCGCGTGGCGGCCATCGTGGCCAACAAGAACATCACGCGGGACAACATCGAGGTCGAGGTCACTCAGATGCTCCAGGCGGTGCACGAGGCCGACTTTTCCATCGAGTCCAGCACACGCGAGCTGGCCAGCGCCGAGGAGGCGTACCGCGTCCAGCGCGAGCTGTTCAACAACGGCCGGGGTACGTCGACCACGCTGGCCGACGCGGAGTCCGACCTCACGCGCGCGCGCCTCGATCTCCTCAACTCGAGGGTGGCTGCACGCACTGCGCGCATCCGTCTGGAGCACGCGCTCGGCAGAGACGCTCACCCGGTCCAGTGAGGGGCGGGGCGGGGGCGGCTGACCGAGGGGCGCCCCATTGTCGCGGGGGCGCGAGCGGCGGGGCTAGTTCCCGTCGCCCACCACGTAGATCGTGTTGGTCCCCGACATCCCGTACACGTGCGTGAAGCTGACGCCGTCGCCGCTGATGTTCGCGTCGGCCTCGATGAAGTACCAGGGAGCCCCGTTGCTCATCGCCGTCAGGTTGAGCGGGCCGTTACTCACCGTCACCGACACCCCGCGGGCGCTGGGAGGGTTCGCCGCGTCGGCGATGACCGAGTAGCCGAAGATGACCGGCGCGGAGGGCGCCACCGCGAGCCCGTTCCAGCCCGAGCCGTTGCACCAGCCACAAGGGCCGCCCCACGCCGTCTTCTGGTTGGTCGGGTGCTGCAGCGGATAAGTGCACCCGGCCCCGATGCACCCGGTGACGTCGAGGTAGCTACCGCCGTTCTCGGAGGCGAACGCCTCCTCGGCGGTCCGGATGTTCGAGACCATGTCCTGCGCCTCGGCCACGTACGACGTGCGCACCCAGCGCCGGTAGCCGACCACCGCCAGCACCGCGAGCACGCCGATGATGACGACCACGATCATCACCTCGATGAGCGTCACTCCACGGGAACGGCGAGAGCGCATCACCGCACAGAGTAGCGCGGTCCGGCCACCCGCACTAGCGTGCGACGAGGGCGCGCGCCCATTTACGTCATGCACGTCTCTCACGCTTCGCCCTGCATGCTCGCGGTCCTCGCACTCGCGGCCGCTCTCGGGCCCGGGTGTACGTGCAGCGGGGGAAAGGGGCTTCCTGCAGAGGCGCGGAGCGACTTCGGCGACACGAGCGTTGCGGCCCCGGGCGCCGCGCAGGTCGGTCCCTACCTGGCCATGGCCCGCGCCATCCTCGAGCACAAGGGCCGCGCGGCCGTGCCTGCCCCTCCGGCCGAGCCCGGCCGGCGCGTCATGCTCGCTTACTACCCCGTGGGAGCGGAGCCGCTGGTGGCGACATCCACCGGCAGCACCCTGGCCGACGCGGTCGCCATGGCCGCCGATGCCCTCGCCGCGAAGCTCGGCGATGCAGGCGACGTGGGCGCCGGGCGCCTCGAGCTCGACGTTCCCACCTCGCTGACGGTGGCAGACGTCACCCAGGACGAGCCGCTGCCGCTCGCCTCGATCGGGCTCGAGGGCGTGCTGGTGACCGGTGACGGCAAGACCGGCGTCGTGCTGCCGGCCGAGATCGCCGAGCGCCGGCTCGGGCTACAGGGCAACACGTCGGGGCTGTCGCACGCGAAGCTCGCGCCGCTGCTGGCCGCCCGCGCGGGCCTGCCGGAGACGAGCCTCGCCTCGATGCGCGCCTACCGGTTCGGCGCCTCCGTCCATGTGGAGTCCTCCTCGCACTCCGCCGCCCTCCCGGTCACGCGCGGCATGGTCGACCGCCCCGCCGACGTGACCCCGGAGCGGCTGCTCGCGGCAGTGCGCAGCGGAGCGGACTACCTCCTTCGTGTCCTCGGCCCCGACGGACGGTACGTGTACCTCTACCACCCGCTCGAGGACCGCGACGACCGGTCCTATGGTCTGCTCCGGCACGCCGGCACGACGTACGCCCTGTTCGAGGCCTACGAGGAGCTGGGGACGCCCGCCTACCTCGAGAAGGGCGAGCTCGCGCTGCGTTTCCTCAAGTCACGCCTGCGGGACGACCCCGCCAGCCAGGGCAAGTACCTGCTCGACGGCGGCGACGAGGAGCAGCAGAAGGTGGGCGGCGCAGGGCTCTCGCTGCTCGCGTTCGCGAAGGACGCGGCGGTGACGGGCTCGCGGTCGGAGCTGGAGACGATGCACGCGCTGGCGCGTCTCATCCTGAAGCAGCAGTACGCGGACGGGCACTTCCGCTCGAACGCCGACGTCGAGCACGAGACGGGGAAGAAGCTCAAGCGCGAGGTGATCTACTACCCGGGCGAGGCGGTCCTCGGGCTCATGCGCCTCTACGCCATCGACCCCCAGGAGGCCTACCTCGATGCCGCGCGGCGCGGGGCGGACTGGGTGGTGCACGTCCGCGACGCGTACGTCTCGGAGGACAACCAGGAGCACGACGCGTGGATGTCGTACGCGATGAACGAGCTCTACCGGGTGACCCGCGACCACACCTACGTGGAGTTCGCCTACAAGATCGCCCGCGCCATCCAGAAGAAGCAGCGGCCCGCGGCGGACGCGCCGGCGCCGGACCTCGTGGGGACGTTCTACCAGGGGGAGACGACGCCGGCGTCGACCCGCCTCGAGGCCTACGACGCGGACATCACCCTCTCGCGCTTCGCCGGCGAGGGCGAGGACTGGTTGCTCGGCAGCGCTCGCGAGGTCGCCCTGTCCACGCTCGGGCAGCAGTTCGACGCGGACAACGACTACTGGCTGAAGAACCCCGCCCGCGCCCAGGGTGGAGTCCGGGAGAGCCTGTTCGTCCACGATGTGCGCATCGACTACGTCCAGCATGCCATGAGCGCCTGGCTCCACCTGGCGCGGATCCTGCGCGACCCGACCTACGGCAAGACCGGAATCCCGTCGCAGGATCTTCCCAGGGCAGCGCTCACACCCTAGGGCCAGGGGGTCCGTCGATTTCGACGGGAACCGCCGCAATGTTTTCGGTGCCCTGCGCGTTGGGCTCAGGACGGAGGAGACCATGACCGCCTGCGCATACCGGAGCCTCGAGCCGGTCCTCCAGCAGCGCATCGCCGAGCTGCGGGAACGGCGAGAGCGCGACGCCCTCTTCGTCGACGTCGCGCGCGGCGTTGCGGCGCGCCGGATCGGCAGGGCGCTCGGGAGTGGCGCGGCCGTGGTCCTCGGCGCCGGAGCGCTCCTGCTGGGGCTGATGGGGCTGGCCTGTGACAGCTCGCTCCAGCGGTGGATGTGCGGGCTCGCGACCGCCTTGTTGCTCGGAGCCTGGCCCGCCGCGTTTCTCGTGCGGACCCTGGGCCGCGCCCTGCTGCGCCCTGTCCTCCTGCGCGACGCTCACCTGTCCCTGTCGGGCGATCCCGGCGCGGATCTCGCGCACCTCGAGGCCACCGATCCCCTCCGCAGCGCGTGCGACGTGGCCATGCGGTGGGAGCGGGCCAGCACCGCGCTGCCCCTCGCCGCGATGTCGCTGCTGGCGCCGCTCACGCTCCACGCCATCGTCTGGCTGGTGCTCGCGCACCCGTCGCCGGACGACATCCCGCGCAGCTTCCAGGACTTCGGCGTCTGGATCGGGCTCAGCGCGCTCATCGTCGGGCACTCGCACCTCGCGGTCCTCGTGTGCTCGGTGCGCTGGGGGCGCAGGCTGCGCTCGGTGCCCACCGCGGACCTGCTGCTGGGCAGCAACCGTCGCTGGGGAGTCCCTCTCCTCTGGGCGGCCGGGCTCGCGTGCTTGCCGGGTCTGCTGCTCGTCGCCGTGCCCCCCGTCCTGACGCTCGTGACGGGGATGCTCTTCATCCCGCTGATGTACTGGTGGACGGTCCACACGGTGCAGCGTGAGCGCGTCGCGCTGGATCACGGGTAGGCCGTGGTAGGCTCGCCCCATGCCCCGTCCGGGCGTGGCGGTTATCGGAGGAGGAACCTGGGGCCTGGCGCTGGCCTGCGCGGCCGCGCGTACGGGAGGGACCACCTTGCTCCTGTCGCGCCGCGCGCACGACGGCGCCCTGCCCGAAGGGGTGACGCTCGCCCGCGACGAGAAGGACGTGGCAGAGCGCGCGGGGCTCATCCTCCTGGCGGTGCCCTCCGGCGTGGCGCGCGAGGTCGCGGCCTCGCTCGGCCAGTACGTGGACGGCCATCACTTCGTGGTGCACGGGGTGCGCGGGCTCGTGGGCGAGGCGATGGAGGGCGTCTCCCAGGTGGTGCGCGACGAGACGCCCGTACGGCGGGTGGGGGCCCTGGGGGGACCGGCGCTGGCTTCCGATCTGCTGGCCGGACGCCCCAGCGTCATGGTGTGCGGCTCGCAGTACCCCGAGGTGAACCGCGCCCTGCAGCAGTCCCTGGGCTCGCCGACGCTCCGGCTGTACGCGACCGACGACATCCGCGGGGTGGAGTGGGCCAGCGCGCTGGTCGGGTGCCTGGCCATCGGCATCGGCTACGCGCGCAGCGTGGGGCTCGGCCCCGGGCTCATCGCGGCAGTGATCACGCGGGCGGTGGGGGAGGGGGCGCGGCTGGCCGCGGCGGCGGGCGGACACGAGCGCACGCTGCTCGGGCTGGCGGGCTTCGGTGATCTGCTGGCGTCCATCGCGCAGAACGAGCGGCCCGAGGTCCTGGTGGGCGAGGCGCTGGCGGCCGGCAAGTCGCTGGAGGAGGCGCTTTCGCAGGTGGGCCAGCGGGTCGAGGCGGTCGAGCTCACCCACCGCGTCGTCACGTGGGCCGAGGCGAGCGGCCTCCGCGCGCCCGTCTTCGGGGCCCTCGCCCGCGGCATCCTCCGCGGAAAGGCGACCGACGCGCTGGTCCACGAGCTGATGACGGGGCCGATGGGGGAGTAAGCCCTATCCCACCTGGCGCTGGCTCGCCGGTGGGGGGCGGATGCTCGAGTGGGCGTCGACCTGCAGCATGGCTCGCGCGCGCGCCAGCCTGTCCGACGCGCAGTACGCCAGCAGGTCCCCGCGCTTCTGCTCCAGCGTGAGCTCGCCGATGTTCCTCGTCTCCGCGCGCAGCCGCGCCATCGCGACCCGCAGATCCCCGCACAGCAGGAGCCCGGCCCGCTGCGCCGTCAGCTCGACGCTCCGGATCCAGGCCGCGAAGTCCACGCGGCCGTCGCGCGCGTCGAGGCGCTTCACTGCCGCGTCGAGCGCCTTCCTCGCCTCGGGCGCGAGGTGTCGCGACAGGAGCTTGCGCCGCCGCGCGGCGGCCTCGGCGAGGTGCTGGGGAACGGGCAGATCGGGCAGGACGAGCTTCACGGCGCCGAGGAAGAGCGACGACAGCTCCGCGAGCGTTGGATAGTGCACCAGCGCGTAGTGTTCGCGCCGGTAGTACGTGAGGTGGCGGGCGGCCAGGAAGGCCAGGTCCTTCGCGGTGAGCCCGCGCACGACGTCCGGGCCGAGCGCCGTGGCGGGGGGGGTCACCTGGGCCGCGCCGATGCCGCCCGGCACGCTGTCGAGGACGTAGAGCTCCGGCACCTCCACGGCGAGCACCTGGGCGGCCCACTGGAACGAGCGCACCGCCGACACGGTGCTGGTCGCGCTCTGGCGTCGCGACGCGTCGAGCACCACCAGCTTCCTCGCGTCGCGCAGCTCGTCGACGCGGGTCGCGGCCGCGGCGTCCACGATGGCCCTCAGCACGTCGGCGATGACGTCGTCCGCCCCGGGCGCGCGCAGCAGCTCGTCCCACGCCGCATCGTCCAGCGACCGCGACGGCCGGATGGGGCCGTCGATGCGGTACTGGTCGACCACCAGCTGCGGGTCGATGTCCCCCGAGCCCAGCTCCTCGAGCGCCAGGCCGGCCAGCCACGCCCGGTCCACCCGCCCCGCGCGCTGGTGCAGCGCGAAGAGCCTCGCGTAGGTGCTGGTTCGCGTGGGCGCGTCCTGCGCGATGCGCTCGAACTCGACGACGGCCTGCGCCTCGTCGCCGCGCGCGAGGTGCATGTCGGCCAGCATGGCGCGCGAGTCCACGTCCCCCGGCTTGCAGCTCACAGCTCCCGTGTAGGCCTCGATGGCGCCGGCGACGTCGCGGGTCTTGTCCCTGCGCAGGGCCCCGAGCTTCCGGCACGTGTCCCAGGCGCGCTCCACGTCGCCGAGCTTCGCGAACCGATCCACCAGCCGCGTGAAGACCGCGTCGAGCGCCGTCCACTCGCCGCGCGCCGCCCGTACCGCGACCAGCGCGTTCAGCGTGCGCTCGTTGGTGGGGGCGTCGTCGAGCGCCCGCTCCAGCAGCCCCAGTCCGCGATCCTCGTCGCGCAGCCTCCCCAGCGCCACGTCGGCCGCGGCGAAGCGCAGCGCTCCGCGCTCGGCGGGGTCCTCGGTGATGTCCGCCAGCTCGGCCAGCACCTCCACGACGCGCGGCCAGCGAAGCAGCTTCTCGTAGGCAGCGCGCAGGGCCTCGACCACGTTCCGGTCGCGCGGGGCGATGGTGTGCGCCTGCTCCAGCGTCTCCGCCGCCGCGCGCGCGTCGCCCCCTTCCCCGGACTGGATCGCCGCGATCGCCAGCAGCTCGGCGACCCGCTCGTCGTCCTGCTCGAGCGCCGCGAGGCGCTTGCGCCGCCAGTCGATGGCGCGGCGCGTCTCCTTCGCCTCCGTCGCCAGCTCGACCAGCGCGTCGAGCGCCACGCGGTGCTTCGCGTGCGCGGCCAGGGCCTTCTCGAAGTTGAGCTCGGCCTCGCGTGGCTTGCCCTGCGCCCGCTTCACCTCGCCGATGCGGACGTAGATCGCGGCGCGCACCTCGGAGTCCCCCTGAGGGGCCACCATGAGCGCGGCCTTGTAGCCGGCCAGGGCCTCCTCCCACGCGCCCCGCGCGCGCGCCCCCTCGGCCAGATCGAGCAGGGGCTCGAAGGGCGGCAGCGACGGCTCGACCGCGCGCGCCGACGGCGGAGCGTGGGAGATGGCGGATCTGGCGGTGGCCGGCGCGGGCCGCGACGGCGGGCTGCTGCGCAGCGCCGCGGCGACCTGCACCACGTCGGGGGGCTCGACCAGCAGGACCTCCGCGCGCCCGCGCAGGAAGGTGAAGCTCTGGACCCGGGAGTCGTCGGCCTGCGCGGCGCGCAGTCGCTCGTAGACCAGCGACGCGGGGGCCGCGCCGCGATCGTCGCGCGCCTCGGGATCGCCCATGGCGGCGAGGACGCGGCGCGTGAAGGGCCACGGGTCGGGGACCTCGGTCGACCGGGGACGCACGCCCACCAGCACGCCGTAGCCGCGCGCACGGGCGTCGAGCGCGCGGAGGATGCCGTCGATGTGGTCCGCGGCGAGCAGCGGGTCGTCGGGGTCGCCGTCGTGGCGGGCCTCGATGAGGAAGAGAACGGAGGAGGGCTCGCGGACGTGGACGATGTCGCTCAGCACGCGCAACGGCAGGGTCGAGCCTGCCTCGTCCCCGAGCCGCAGCCCGATGGGGGCCCCGCCGGTCGTGGTCGTGCCCGCGACGTACACCAGCAGCTCGTCGGCCGGGTGCACTCCGCCGAGCGCGCGCTCGAAGTCCGCCTCCAGCTCTGCCGTCGTCGTCACGAGGCTGACGCGATGTCCTCCCCGGGTCAGGGCTGCGCAGGTGGGACCGACGGGCTCCGGCGCCGCAAAGACGCTCTCTTGCGCCGGCACGACGAAGTGCGGCGGCGCTACGACGACAGCGTGGCGCATCGGAGCGGCAGCTTACCCGAAGCGGGTCACCAGCGGAGCGTGATCCGAGTCGACTGTAGGTGCCACGGATTCGTCACCGGCCTGCGTGGCTCCGTGCACGGGCGCGTGCTCGCGGAGCTCGGCGTTGAGGAAGCGAGCGTCCTGCAGGCGGGCGCGCATGGCCCCGGTGCAGAGGACGTGGTCGATCTGGCTGCGGCGGCTCTCGTGGAGGGTGCTGAACCTCGCCGCCGGGTCCACCACGTCGGCGCAGTCGAGCAGCTCCCCCGCTCCGTCGCCGCGCACGACCCGCAGGACCGGCGAGTCGGGGACGTCGTTGAGGTCGCCCACCACGGCGACGTGCGCGCTCGCGTCGCGAGCCAGCACCTCGTCCACTCGCTCGCGGACGAACAGGGCCTCGGCGGCGCGCCACACCTGGCTCCGCACCGCGCCCTCGGCCCGCGCGTGCGCGCTGTTCGAGGGCAGCTCGCCCCCGGCCGCGTCCCGTGCCGGGACCGGGCGCGACGACTTGAAGTGCGCCACCAGGACGTCGACGGGACCGAGCCCCGGCGCCTCGACCCACGCGTGCACCACGCCGCGCCGCAGAGGAATCCGCGTCCCGAACGGCGGCGGATCCCCCTCGCGGAAGACCGGGAAGGCGAGCGCCGCCGCCGTGTGCACGCGCGCTGCCAGCACGGGGACGCGCGACAAGAGCGCGCAGCGGATGCCGCGCGCGTCGGCCGTGCCCAGCACGGGCGGTCCGTACCCGGCGCCGTCGAGCCGCGCGAGCACCTCCTGCAGCAGCTCGGGTGGCCCCACCTCCTGGAGCCCCACCACGTCTCCGTCGCACGCCTTCAGCATCCGCGCGAGCCACGCGAGCTTCGGACCCAGCACCTCGCGCTCCACCTGGGTGGTCGGCGCGAGCAGATCCTTCACGTTGAACGTGGCGAGCGTGAAGGTCATGTCAGGAGGGGTGCAGCACCGTGGGGACGCGCTCGAGGTGCCCCTCGGTCCACAGCGCGTGTGCCAGCGCTGGGCCGAGGACCTCGGGCGGGACGCTGTCGTCGATGGAGAGCACCCCCGTCTTGCCGCTGACCACGACGCTGTCGGCGTCCGACCAGTGCCGGGGGTCGGTCTTCTTGCTGTTCGCCTCGGGGAGGGGGGTCGCGATGGCGCCCGACCGCCCCTCGGTCCGCCGGGCCCGCACGTCGACGACGTCCGTCAGGCGGAGCCAGCGCGGCCCCCTGGTGCCGCGCTGGACGACCACGCGCCGGTTGGTGATGGCGACGAAGCGCAGGTGCCAACGGGCGTACATGAGGCCGTAGGCGATGAAGGCGAACCCCACGACCAGCGGCGCGAGCAGGACGCCGAGCACCACGTAGAGCACCTTCTGGCGTGCGTGGCGGGGGCGGGCGAAGAAGATGACGCGCTCGCCCGCCTCGAGCGGCGTGCCGCAGACGGTCACCAGCGGCTCGCCCGGGACGATTGGCGAGGGCTGGGGCGAGGGCTCCGGCGCCAGCTCCGGCTCCGACGCGAGCATCGCGCGCTGCTCCAGCATCGTCCCCACCCGTCCAGGCTATCGACCTTCGGCGGGCGGATCGAGACCCAGAGCCGGTGCTAGGATGTACGAGGGATGGACCTACCCTCTGACGACTCCCTCCGCTGGCTCGTGTCCACCTACGCACGCCTCCGTGCGCGCTACGGCGAGGCCATCGGCGCGCCGGTGGCGGTGCAGCCCACCGGCGAGTTCTTCCCCGACGAGTTCAAGCTCGACGCGCCCAGCATCGAGCGCCTGCTCCGGCGGATGATCCGCTACTCGCCGGTGGCCGACGATCTCGGGCTCGAGCTCGTCTTCGTGGCGCCCGAGGAGGGGGGCGCGGGGGGCGGCTGCGGGTCTTCTGCCTGCGGTGCGGGGGGCGGGAGGAGCGTGCTTCGCTCGGTGCAGGAGCTCGACGACGGCTACCGCGTGCTGGTGCCCGCCGCCGACGTGCGCAACCCGGAGCTCCTGACGACGTCGCTGGCGAGGGCGGTGGGCGCGCTGGTGCTGGCCGAGGCAGGGGAAGAGGTCGACGCGGGCGAGGACGAGCTCGCCGCCGTGGCCTGCGGCTTCGGCGTGCTGCTCGCGAACGGCGCCGCGGTGTGGGCCAAGTCGTGCGGCGGTCTGCGCATGGCGCAGGCGACGAGCCTCTCGGTGGAGGAGCTCACGGTCGCGCTCGCGCTCTTCCTCGCCGTGCACGGGCAGCGCATGCCGCGCGCGCACCTGGGTGCGACCCAGCGCGAGGCGCTCGATCTTGCCACCGCGTGGGTCGAGTCGAACCCGCTGCTGGTCGAGACCCTGCGCGACCGGCCGGCGGCGCTCGAGAAGGGCCTCTTCGACCTCGAGCCGGTGCGCGGCCTCCTGGGTCGCTGGATGCACCGGCGAAAGCTCGAGAAGGAGCTGTCGGCGCCGGCCGCGCCTGCCCCCGCGCCCCTCTCCGACGACAAGCGCCGCCGCCTGGCGGAGGCGCGGGCGCTGGTCGACGAGGTGCTCGGCACCGAGTGACGGATGGAACGGCAGCCTCCCACGCTCCCCGCGGACGAGATCGACCTCTACATCCGCACCTACACCTCCCTCCTGCGCTCCACAGGTGACGTGGACGTGCGGGCGTTCGAGGAGGCGCATGCCTTCAGCGCCTCGTCGCTGCACGAAGGGGCCCTCTCGACGGAGCCTGACATCAGCGCCTTCGCCTACGCCGCCGGGCGCCTGCCCCTGGAGATGCCGGACACGCGCCGCATCGTCCTCGGCCAGTCGCACGAGCTCTTCGAGGCGGCGGGCTTCGACGTGCGGAGCTGGCAGATCGTCAAGACGCGCGGTCGCCGGCGGCCGCTGCGCTGGGACGGCGCGGGCACGCTCGCCGTGTTCATCGCCAGCGCGAGCGACATCGACGACCTCGTGCCGATGCTCACGGCCTACCAGATCGAGTGGAACAAGATGCACCCGCGCCTGCGCGTGCTCGAGGGCGAGACGACGCGCGCGGACATCGCGACCGCGCTGGGCCTGGACGACGCGAGGCTGGGCAAGCTGGTCGAGGCCTTCGGCGGCGAGCGCTTCGAGCACGCCATCCGCGCCGTCTCCGCGGCGCCGCTCGACCTGAAGCTCCGCATGCTCGCCGCTTCGCACTCGCAGTACCAGCGCGCCGCGCAGCGCTGGTGGAGCGGCGTCGAGCCCGCGATGATGCGCCAGCCACCCCACCGGCGTCCGCCGGTGTACTTCGTGTCCTCCAACACGCACGCCATCGCCAACCTGGTGGGGGGCTACGCGCGCTCCAACGTCGACGCCATCGCCTCCTGGGCGCGCACGGACAACCCGGAGAACCTCGCGGGCGACGTCGAGCGGGCGCTCGCCACGGGCGACGACGCGCACACCGCCTCCATCCTCTACTACCTGCTCCGCGGCTGGATCCACGCCGACGAGAGCGGGGGCAGGATGGACCGGGTGCGCTCGTTCGAGGAGCGCGCCGGGCTCGCGCACCTGTCGACGCCCGGGCACGTCGACGTGGACGCCCAGGTCATCACCCTGTCGCGGCTCGACGCGAAGTGCCTCGACCCACGGCTGCACGTGGAGGGGCTCGAGGCGCTGCGCGGGAGCGAGGCCATCATCCTCAACATCGACTACCCGCTGGGGATGGCGGCCTACTACCTCCTGTCGCGTCTGGGCCAGGGCGTGGGCGAGCTGCGCGGCGTCTACGTGATGGGCAAGGCGGCCACCCTCAACGGGCGGGTGGGGGACGTGTCGCTCTCGGGCGTCTGCTACGACGAGCACTCGCGCAACACGTTCCTCTTCCGCAACGCGTTCGGCGCGCGCGACGTGGCTCCGTACCTGCAGCGCGGCAGCGTGTTCGACAACCAGGCGGCGCTCACCGTGCGCAGCGCCTTCCTGCAGAACCGGCGCTACATGACGGCCTTCTACCGCGACGGGTACACCGTGCTGGAGATGGAGGCCGGCCCCTTCCTGGGGGCCATCTACGAGCTCATCTACCCCCACGCCCTGCCCCGCGACGAGATCGTGCACCTCAGCGACAAGACCCCCTTCGACGTCGGCTTCCTCCACTACGCGTCGGACACGCCCTACTCGCGGCGTCAGTCGCTCCTGTCGAAGAGCCTCAGCTACTTCGGCGTCGACAGCACCTACGCCTGCGCCATCGCCATCGTGCGCCGCATCCTTCAGCAGGAGGTCGCCCGGGTGAGAGCCTCGGGAGCGGCGTAACACCGACGTTGCTGTGTTCGCGCCCATGCGTCCGCCTGCTTCCCGCGTCCTCGCCGGCCTCACCCTCGCGCTCTGTGCCGCCTGCAGCTACGTCCGGGGCATGCCCATCGGACAGCCGATGCCACCTCCGACTGCACGCTGGCCTACGAGCGCCTGGCGCCGGCCGACGTGCAGGCCAGCTGGCGCCGGGTGGGGGACGTGTGCGTGAACCCGGGCGCGGACGCCCGGGCGACGGTCGAGGATGCGTACGCGCCTGGCGCGATGCGCTACGCCCTCACCGAGCGGGCCTGCTCGCTGGGCGGGGAGGTGGTCACGCCGACGGGGCTCTGCTCCAACGGAAAGAACAGCGCCGTCGAGTTCGGCGTGTTCGTGCCGCGGTGAGCCGAGGGTGACCGGGTCCTATTCGCGCGTGGGCTTGCCCAGCAGGGTCGCCCGCGTCACGGCCCCCTCGTCGCCGTAGCGGTCGGCGATGCGCGCCGCGACCTCCTCCACACGGCGCCGCTTCTCCGCGCGCTCGTCGCGGAAGAGCGTCGGCGCGGGCGCCCCCTCGGCGATGCCGCTCACGCTCACCCCCGTCAGGCGCACGCGCCGCCCCTCCAGAGGGACGCGCGCCAAAAGCTCGACCGCGGCGCGGTGGATGGCGTCGGTGTCCTGCACGGGCTCCGGGAGCGTCGCGCGGCGCGTGCGCAGCGTGAAGTCCGCGCACTTGATCTTCACCGTCACCGTGTGCGCCGACAGCCGGGCGCGCACGAGCCGGCGCGCCACGCGCCCGGCGTGCTCCAGCAGCGTCGCCGCGATGGCGTCCGCGCCGACGAGGTCCTCCTCGTACGTCTCCTCTGCCCCGATGGACTTGGCCAGGGCGTCGGGGATGACGTCGCGCGCGTCCTCGCCCCTGGCCAGGCGCCCGACCTCGGGCCCCCAGCTGCCCAGCAGGCGCTCGAGCGCCGCGTCGTCGGCGCGCGCCAGATCGCCGAGGGTCTGGTAGCCAAGCGCCCGCATCCTGGGCGCGGTCTTCGGTCCGACTCCCCACATGCGCTCGATGGGCAGCGGGGCCAGGAACTCCGCCACCTCGCCCGGCGCCACCACCACGAGCGCGTCCGGCTTGCGCAGATCGCTGGCCACCTTCGCCACGAACTTGCACGGCGCCACGCCGGCCGAGGCCGTCAGGCGCAGGCCCTCGCGGATGTCGCGCTTGATGGCGGCGGCGATGGTCGCGCCGTCGCCGAAGAGCGCCGCGCTCCCCGTCACGTCGAGGAAGGCCTCGTCGAGCGAGAGGGGCTCCACCAGCGGCGTGTACCGGCGGAAGACCTCGAACACCTCCTCGCTGGCCGACGCATAGCGGTCGCGGTGCGGGGGTACGACGATGGCCTGCGGCGCGCGCCTCAGGGCCTCGGCCATGGGCATCGCCGAGCGCACGCCGAAGGGACGCACCTCGTACGAGGCCGCGAGCACGACGCCGCGACGCGAGCGGCCCCCCACGATGACCGGCTTGCCGCGCAGGGAAGGATCGTCGCGCTGCTCCACCGACGCGTAGAAGGCGTCCATGTCGACGTGGAGGATGGTCTTGCTCAGAACGCGGCAAGTATGCGCCGGCCGCGGCTCCGGGTCACCCGGCTCGCTCGCACGCCGCGCGCGTCACCTCGTGGCGGAAGGCGAAGAGCTTCTCCAGCTCGCGTCGCGCGAACGGTGCGCCGAAGACGCGCCCCAGCACGCCGAGCGGCAGCTCGTACTCGATGTCGTCGGTCAGGCGGCAGCGGTCCTCGCCCACCGGCGTCACCTCGTGCCTGTGCAGCCACTTCGCGAACGGCCCGCGCACCATGCGGTCCGCGAACATCCGCCCTGGCTCGTAGGCGACGTGCTCGGCCTCGATGGTCTGCCAGAGAGGCCCCAGCTTGACGCGAAGGACGACGCGCGTCCCCACGCGCAGGGACGCCGGCGGGGTCACGATCTCGGTGGTCTGCCACGGCGGCTGGAGTCGCTCGAACGCGTCCGGTCGCTCGTGGAACGCGAAGACGGTGGCGGCGCTGGCGGCGAAGACGCTCTCCTTGAGGAATCGCACGGAGCGGGGGTTAGGGCCGCGCCGCCCTCGCGGGAAGTGCCCCCGTCACTGCGCCCCCAGACACGCGCAGAACTGGTTGATGCACTGGGTCTGCGCTCCACCCGCGCAGGTGCAGCAGTCCGAGCTCTGGGCGCACTTCTCGTACTCCTGCGCGCAGCCCGTGGGCGGGACGACGCACTCGAAGACGTCCCCGCCGTCCGGGCCGTTCGCCTGCCGGCAGTAGCCGCTGCAGCACTGGTCGCCGGTGAGACAGTCGGTGCCGTTCTGCTGGCACGGGTCGAGCGCCCAGAAGCCGCGGCTGTTGCCCGCGGGCTCCTCCTGGCCGGGGAGATAGAAGGGCGGGTGGCTGATGTCGTGCGCCGACGTGCTGGGGTGCTCCGGATCGTCGATGTCGATGGCTGCCACCCAGAGCTTCTTGCGCGGCTGGTCCTCCTGGTCGCTGGTCACGATGGTGTTGCCGTACTCGCGGCGGCTCGTGAAGACGACCCAGTAGTAGCCGCCCACCGCGACGGGCAGGACCGTGGGCTCGAAGTTGAGCGTCGCCTCCTCGGCCCCGTAGGGGAGGTAGAGCTGCCCGTTGACGTAGCCGTCGAGCGTGTCGAGGCGGGCCGTGGTGTTCGACGGGAGGTGCGACACGTAGAGATCGCCCTTGGCATCGAACGTCCCGGGCGGGTTGTTGGCGCTGTTCCAGGTGCCGTAGTCCGCGCGGTTGTCGGTCTGGTAGATGACCCACTCGGTGTCGGGCGTGAACGCCGGCCAGCAGAGGAAGTTGTTGGGGTCGGTGGCGACGTCCGCCAGGCCCGAGAACGTGTGCGTCCCGAGCGCGAAGTCCATCACCGCCAGCGAGTGGCCCTGGTCCTTGTCGTAGTGCGTGAACGCGATCTTCTTGCCGTCGGGCGAGAAGGCCGGCGTGACCGAGTTGGAGACGACGCCGTCCCAGCCGGGCGCGGCGATGACGGCCCCGGTCGAGGTCTGGATGAGCTGCGCCGGGTGCGCGCCCACGCCCTGCGTCCCGGGGACGTTCGGGGCCTGCGGGTAGTCGGCGTCGTTCGACGAGGCGAATGTGGCGAGCGACATGAAGATGCTGCCGTCGGGGTAGAGGCCGCCGAAGGCGTAGTCGGCGCTCGTGTCCTGCGAGTAGATCTGCGCCGCGCTGTTCTTCAGATCGTAGGCGGAGCTGCTCTGGTAGTTGTCGTTGGCGCTGGGGGTGGGGTGCGCGGCGATGAGCGTCGAGCCGTCGGCGCTGACCGCGTGGCACACGGTGCACTGGCCCTCGGCCGGGCCGCCGATGAGCAGCTGCGCGTTGCCGCCGGGCTTGATGCTGAGCACCGCGCCGTTCTGCGCGCCGCCGCCGACGAGCGCCGAGGAGTAGCTGTTGTAGTAGACGGTGCCCTTGAGGCTGCCCTGCGCGATGGTCCACGTCTCGGCGATGGGGCCCGTGACCTGCCCGCCCGAGATCTTCGTGAGCTGCACCTTCACGGCGTCGGTCCCCGTGGCGCTCTCGGTGATGGTCTGCCAGAGCTGCGGCGAGAGCGTCACGGCGCCCGGGCTGCTGGGGCCGTAGAAGCCCTGGTAGGTCACCGTGCTGAAGGACACCTGCACCAGCGTCGCGTCGGGCGCGGTGCCGGCGAACTGCAGGACGGGCGGGGCGAGGCCGCGCGGGAAGACGGTGCCGTTGTACGGGTAGAGCCAGGCGAAGGCGGTGTCCGCCGTGCCGCCCGCCGACAGCTGCCCCTGGACGCCCGCGCTGACGTTGCCCGGGTTGTCGCTGATGTGGAGGCTGACGGTGAGGCTGGTGGAGCCGGTGGAGCTCCCCACCTGGGCGCTGACCGTGGTCACGCCGCCGAGCAAACCCGAGGCCGTGAAGAGGCCGGTGCCGTCGATGGTGCCGAGCCCGGCGACGTCGACCGTCCAGGTGGCGGTGAGGGGCGTGGCGTCGCCCGCGTAGTGCGCGGTGAACTGGAGCGTCGAGCCGGGGCCGGTGACGTTCAGCGTGGAGCTCGCGGGCGTCACGACCAGCTGCTGCGCGGCGTCGCCGCCGAAGAGGGTGGAGTCGCCGCCCTTCGCGTCGCCGATCGCGCCCCCGTCACCCGTGCCGGAGTCCGCCCCGGCGCCGAGCTGCGAGCCGGAGCCGCTGCCGCACCCTCCGGCGACCGCCAGGACCACGAGCGCGACGAAGGGGAGCCAGAGGAGAGAGCGGATCATCGAAGAAGAGGGTGACGGGGTGGGCCCTCGCGCGGCACGTCTCGATGCCGCCTCTCCGGGGGTATCCTCCCTTCCATGAGCTTTCATCCCGCCAGGCACCTCCCCGCGTGGCGGAGGCTCGCCCTCGAGACCTGGGACATGCCGTCGAGCCCGGCCGCCTACGGCGTGCTCGACCTGGAGTGCGAGGCGGCGCTCGCGTGGTGCAAGCGCGCCAGCGAGGCCAGCGGCGAGAAGGTCACGCTCACGCACCTCGTGGGCAAGGCGGCGGCGGTCGCCATCGCCTCGGCGCCCGAGACCAACGGGTTCCCGTCGATGGGGCGGCTCATGCTGCGGGAGACGGTCGACGTCTTCTTCCAGGTCGCCTTCTTCGACCGGGACGAGGCCGCCGGCGAGGCCGGCGAGAAGAAAGCGACGCGCAAGGACGCCAACCTCGCGGGCGCCAAGGTCGCGCGGGCCGACGAGAAGAGCGTGGTGGAGGTGGCGCGCGAGCTGCGCGAGCGGGCGCAGGCCATCCGCGTGCGGGAGGTGGACGCGACGGTGAGCGCCACGAAGCGGCTGGCGGCGCTGCCCGGGCCCCTGCGCGCGGCGGCGGCGCGCGCCGGCGCGTTCCTCTCGTTCGACCTGGGGTGGAACCTCAAGCGCGTGGGCATCCCGTACGATCCGTTCGGCTCGTGCATGGTCACCAACGTGGGCGTCTTCGGCATCGAGATGGCGTGGGCGCCGCTCATCCCGTACGCGCGCACGCCGGTCTGCATCACCCTCGGCGCCATTCGCACGGCGCCGAGCGTGGTGGACGGCGTGATCGCCGCGCGCAAGCGCGTGTCGCTCGGCGTCGTGTTCGACCACCGCGTGATGGACGGCTACCACGCCGGCGTGATGGCCCGGCAGTTCCAGGACATCTTCGGCGACCCGGACCGGGTGCTGGGCGCGCCCGCATAGGACCGTACCGCCGGGCCGGGCGACTGCTACGCTTGAGGTCCTCGGAGGCCCCCGATGAGAGCTCTTACCCAGATAGCAATCCTTGGAATCGGCTCGCTCGCGATGATCGCGGCCGCCTGCAGCAGCAGCAGCAGCGGCGGCGAGACCACCGGCGACGCCGGCAAGTCGGAGACAGGGAGCAGCAGCAGCGGCAGCAGCAGCGGGAGCAGCAGCGGCGGCGACGCCAGCGAGGGGTTGCCCACCATCGCCATCACCTCGCCGACCGCGGGGAGCACCGCCCAGGTCGTCAAGCAGAGCGGCTCCGGTGAGGTCGACGTCCCCATCAGCTTCACGACCACGAACTTCACGCTCATGGCCCCCGGCGGCTGCGGTTCGATCACGCCCAACTGCGGCCACGTGCACCTCTTCGTCGATCCCTCCACCGACGGCGGCACCTCCCCGTGCACGCCCGCGAACTCCCCCTACAACAACGCGAGCCCGCTCACCGCCGGCCAGCCGGGCAGCCCCGTCAACGCCATCATGAGCGAGTGCGCCAACACCGATCCCATCAACGGCCCCCACACGGTGCGCCTCGAGCTGCACAGCGACCAGCACGCCCCCATCGTCGGGGCCGACGGGCAGACCATCGCGGCCACCGTCTCGTTCACCGTCGCCGGCGACTGATGCGGGGGACGACGAACGCGCTCGCCCTCGTCCCGGTGCTCGCCTGGCTCGTGGCGGGCTGCAGCAGCGGGTCCATCGCGAGCCCCACCTTCGAGCCCTCCACCGGCGTGGCCGACACCGGAGCCCCGTCGGACGCCGGCGCGGAGGCGGGGTTCGCGGTGTGTCCGGCGGGCATGGACGCGAGCTTCGGGAGCATCTACGGGCAGATGCTCTCGACGGCGAGCTGCGGCGTGGGCAGCAACGCCTGCCACTCGACCGTCGCGGCGTCGGGCAGCGGCGTCGGCAACCTCATGGACTTCTCGCTCGAGGCGGGCGCCGTCTACGCCGAGCTGCTGGGACCCGACGGGGGAGGGCAGCTCGCGACCAACCTCGATCACCCCGGCGTGCACGTGCTGCGGGTGGCCCCCGGCGACGCCGGCGCGAGCATGCTCTACCTCAAGCTCACCATCACCTCCGAGAACGATCCGAGCTACGGCTCGGGGATGCCGCTCACGGCCCCCGGCTCGGTGTGCCCCGCCGCGATCGACGCGGTGCAGACGTGGATCAACAACGGGGCGTCGCCGAACTGAGGAGCGTCGGCCCGCGTCCGCGACCGTCGACGGCCTCGGCGTCTGCATCGGAGGGCGAGCGCCAAGACATACTGCCGGTACGTCAACCCCCGCCAGACTCGGCGTCCCGGTCGCTCACCGGGGTGAGGGTGCTCTGACAGGTGATCGCGGCGGTGCTGGCATCGGAGCAGGTGAACGTCAGCGCTCCCTGGGCGGTCGCCTCGGCGGTGCACGTCCAGGAGGCTCCGCCGTCCTCGCCGCCCGTCGCGGTGATGGTCCACCCGCCGAGGCCGGGGGTGCTCGAGATCTGGCGGGTCTCGACGCTCGACAGCCCCAGCGCCGACCAGCTGCCGGACATCTCGCAGCCGTCGACGCCGAGCGTGAACGGCCCCCCTGCGCCGCAGGTCCCCGAAGCCACGTAGTCGATGGGAGTGGAGGCATCGAGCGGGGTTCCGCCCTCGGGGCAGACCCAGCCCCAGTACTGACCCGGATCGGGAGTGCCCGTGCCGTCGTCGAGGGTGCAGCCGGCCCAGCCGACCAGCATGGACGACCCGAGACCCAGGGCAGGAGCGAGACGGTGAAGCTTCATGGGCTCATCCGCCGAACGGGACGATGAGCCGGAGGTTGACCCGGCGCGGTGGTCCGTAGGAGCTACCGAAGTAGCCATCGGCAATGCGGAGGAAGTACGCCTCGTTCAGGGCGTTGAGGACGTCGATGGCCACCTCGGGGTGCAGCGGCACGCCGTCGAACTTGTGCCTCAACATCACGTTCAGCGTGCAGTGAGGTGGGAGGTTCTCGTTGAAGTCCGGGCCGGTGCGCAGGCCGCTGCCATATTGCGCCAGCACGGACAGGTGAGACCGGGGTGCCTCGCTCGGGTCGTGGAGATCGGCTCCGAAGTTCATGGTCAAGAACTGGGTGTGATCGAGCTGCGACCAGCCGATGTAGTTCACGGCCGAGGGGGTGAACAGGTACTGGGCCGAGTCGACGCCCTCGGTCTGGGCGCTCTGCGGGCTCACGTTGCCGAAGGCCGTCAGGTACCTGGTGACGGCGGCATCGGCCGACACGTCCAGGCCGAACGCCCGACCTCGTGACCAGTTGTAGTTCACCAGCACCGCGGACGTACCGACGGGATTCCAGTCGAGCGTGTCCTGCGAGGTCCGGCCCCACGCCGTCAGGTTGACCTTGAGCCGCCCGGGGATGCGGTACGCGAGGCCCAGGTCGGCTTGCTCGTCCTTCTCCGCCTTCAGCTCGTCGGCGGCCGGAATCGACTTCGTGAGACCGAACGCCTGGGCGACCACCGGCACGTCCAGAGCCTGGGGATTCGACCAGACGTAGCCGACGGAGGAGTGGAACAGGACCCTGTCGGTGACGGGGTACGCGAAGCCCAGCCTCGCGCTCGGTCCCGCCAGCAGCAGGTCGGGCGGCGCACCGGAGGAGCCGCCGTATCCGGCGTTCTCGAGGTCGAAGCGCGCGCCGGGAAAGAAGGTGCCCTTTCCGAACGCGATCTCGTCCTGAACGAACGCGGCGCCCTGGAACACGTTGATGCTGTCCGCGCCCGTCTGGGTCATGCTCGGATTCGGCCCCCCCTTCGGCGAGCCCTGGTTCGTGAACAGGGAGAAGTCGAGCGTCTCCTGCGCGTCATCGGCGAGGAGGCCGGCCTTCCAGCGCTGGCTCGTGCCGACCTGCCAGGCGTAGGTCACATGGAATCCCTCGTGGAGCACCCGCCGGTCGAGGTTCGTGCAGGTCGTGTCCGGATCGGCCGTCGGGCCGAGCGAGCCGGCGGGATCGCAGCTCAGGTCGATCGTCGAGTAGCGGAAGTAGGGCGAGGCCTGGAGCTTCTCTCCGCCGGCGGTGTGCAGGTAGCTGACGGCGGCGAGGAGGTCCTGCTCCTGCTCGGTCGGGTTGGCGGTGTAGGGCACGAACACCGGCGGCGCGTTCCCGTAGACGTCGGTTCCGCGGACCGCTCCCGGTGGTGCGTCCGAGAGCGGCTCGATCGTCGTGTCGATCGGGATCTGGTAGCTGTGCGCCTGCCACTCGGTGAGAAGCTCGAAGCGATCGTGGGCCGAGGCGTGGAAGTCCACCTTGCCGAAGGCGGCGCCGGCGGTCTCGGCGTCGTGGACGATGGGAGTGGCCTGGGGCGCGTTCAGCCCGTAGTCCGTGGTGAGGTAGTGGCCGCCCACCAGGACGTCCCACTTGCCGAACGACTGGGAGTAGTTCGCCGACGGCTGAAGCGTGTCGTAGGTGCCATAGAGGATCTGGACGTCGCCTGCTGGCCTGTCGCTCGGACGCCGGGTCGTGAGCTCGACGACCCCCCCGCTGGCGCCGTACTCCACGGGCATGCCGCTGGTGATCAGGTTGATCTTCTCGACCAGGCGCGTCGGAACGACGTCGGCGAACGACTCCGCCGCGCCGTACATGACCGGAATGCCATCGACGTAATAGGAGATGCCGTACTCCAGACCGTGGATGTGAAATAGCTCGAGCCCGAACACGTCCCGCACGACGCCGGCCTGCGTGGCGATGACGTCGCTCAGGACCTGCGAATCACCCGCCGGCAGAGCCTCGATGTTCGCGCGGGTGACGACGGCCATGGTGGCCCCGGGCGCCGGGTCGCGCGTTCCATAGACCTGGACCTCCTCGACCTCTGCTCGGGCGTCCGGCGCCCCCGCGTCGGGCACCGGATCTGCACGCGCCTCCCGGGCGACCGCGGCCGTCGCGGTGCAGAGGGCGAGGACGAGCCATTGCTTCATGGCGCGCAGCCGACCGGGTTGCCCGTTTCGCGACGCGAGCGAACGCGCGTGGGCATGACGAGAGCACGTTACGAAGGGGGCAGATCGTTGTCCACGGGACTCGGTATCCCCAGCCACGCGGCGTGCAGCGCCGTGCCGGCAGGAGTAGCCTCCGCTCGTGGCCAAGCCTCCTTCGCACTTCGATGTCGTCGTCGTTGGCTCGGGATTCGGCGGGAGCGTCTCGGCCCTCCGGCTCTGCGAGAAGGGGTACCGCGTGCTCCTCGTCGAGAAGGGGCGCCGCTTCGCGCAGAACGACTTCGCGAAGACCAACTGGGATCTGCGCCGGTGGCTCTGGATGCCGCAGCTCGGGCTGCGCGGCATCTTCAAGATGACCTTCCTCGAGCACGTCACCATCTTCTCGGGGGTCGGCGTCGGCGGCGGCTCCCTCGTCTACGCCAACACGCTGCCGGTGCCCAAGGCGGCGTTCTTCACGAGCGGCTCCTGGGCCACCCTGCGCGACTGGCAGCGCGAGCTCGCGCCGCACTACACGACCGCCAAGCGCATGCTCGGCGCCACGCCGAACCCGCGGTTGATGCCGGGCGATGACGTGCTGCGCGACATCGCGAAGGAGATGGGGCGCGCCGATCACTTCGGGCCGACCGACGTGGCCGTCTTCTTCGGCGAGCCGGGCAAGGTCGTGAAGGATCCGTTCTTCGGCGGCAAGGGCCCCGATCGCGCGGGCTGCACCTTCTGCGGCGCGTGCATGACCGGTTGCCGGCACGGCGCGAAGAACACGCTCGACAGGAACTACCTCTACCTCGCCGAGCGGCTGGGGCTCGAGCTGCTGGCCGAGACCGAGGTGACCGCGGTCCGCGCGCGCGACGGCGGCGGCTACCTCGTCGAGGCCCGCGAGGGGCTCGGCCCGCGCAAGGAGGCGCGCCGCTTCACCGCCGATCGCGTGGTGCTCGCCGGCGGCGTGCTCGGCACCGTCGACCTGCTGCTGAAGATGAAGGCCGATCCGAAGGGGCTCCCGCGCCTGTCGCCCCGCACCGGGGAGCTGGTGCGCACCAACAGCGAGAGCCTCATCGCCGTCATCACCGAGCGCGGCGATCTCGATCTCAGCCAGGGCGTCGCGATCGGATCGATCCTCCACACGGACGAGCACTCGCACGTCGAGCCCGTGCGCTACGGCGCCGGCTCGGGCTTCTTCCGGCTCTTGATCGCCCCGCACGCGCCCGGCGTCACGATCGCCGAGCGCGTCGGCCGCGCGATCTCGACGTTCCTCGGCGACCCGCTCCGCATGCTCAAGGCGGCGCTCGTCGACGACCTGGCCAAACGCAGCCAGATCCTCCTCTACATGCGGTCGCTCGAGGGGACGCTGACGCTCAGGCGTGGCCGCGGCGTGCGCACCGGCCTGGCCGAGGGGCTCGCCTCCGAGCTCGCGCCCGGCGCGACGGCCCCGGCGGCGTTCATCCCCGAGGCGACGGAGATCGCCGAGCGCTTCGCGAAGAAGGTGCAGGGCGTCGCCTGGAACATGGCCACCGAGACGCTCCTCGGCATTCCTTCGACGGCGCACATCCTGGGCGGCGCGTGCATCGGCGCCGACGCCCATCACGGCGTGATCGACGACCGGCACGAGGTGTACGGCTACCCGGGCCTGTTCGTCGTCGACGGCTCCGCGGTCTCCGCCAACCCCGGGGTCAACCCTTCGCTCACCATCACGGCCATGGCCGAGCGCGCCATGAGCCTCATGCCCGCCAAGTCCGCCTGAGGACTCCGTGCGTCGACCCGACGAGGTGATGCCGGCAGCGGGAAGCGCGCGACGGTGAAGCCCGGTCTGCGCGCCGTCTTCCGCCCGCCGCTCTTCGCGTGGACAGCGCCGTCGGCGATCTTCGCCGGGCCGTCCGGCCAGAAGGCCGCGCGATGCATCGACGTGTCGGTCGCGTCCACGACGATGGCCGCGTCGTTCTTCGTCGATGCGGCTCGTTCCAGAAACCTCAGTGAATCCGCAGCGAAGGAAGGTTCGCGGCTCTCCGGAAGTCGTGAAAAGACAGCTGGGAATCCTGAGCGAACAATTCTCAATCGTCAGCCAGCAATTCTCGAGGCTGGGCGAGACATTTCGAACCGTGAGCCGCTCTTTTTGAATCGTGAAAGAGCCGCGAGGCATCGCTCGCTGCTCGCGAAGGATCGTCCGCGAGACATTCTCTTTCGTCAGCGGCTCGCGAAGGACTGCTGGTCTTTCTTTCTGGATGCAGAAAGAGCGGCCAGGAATTCCTCGCGAGCGGCTGCGGAGCGTGCGCCGTACTTTTTCGAGACATCGCGAGCGGCGATCCATCGACGGAGTGCCGGGAACGATCCAGAAAGAGCAGCGAGGACTCCTCGAAGTCACTTCGCGGAGTCCGATTCGCTCGCGAAGGAACGTCAGCGAGCGGCTGACGGTTCACAGCTGTCTTTCCTCGATTCTGCGCGAGCAGCTCACGTTCCAGCGCCGACGGCCGGCGAAGGCTCGCAGGCAGAGCAGGAGTCCACGCCCGCGACGGAGGATTCGTCGCGCCCCGAACAGCTCTGGCTCACCGCCACCGAAACAGCCTCAGAGCTCCCGCGAACGATACCACGCCGCACACCGACAGCGCCAGCAGCTGGGGCGCGATGGCCCGCACGCCCGCGCCCTCGTTGACCACCGCCCGCAGCGCGTCGTTCAGCGCCGTGAGCGGCAGCACGCGCAGCACGGGCTGCACCGACTCGGGGAAGTTCCCCGACGAGAAGAACACGCCCGACCCGACGAACATCGGCATCATCACCAGGTTCATCAGCCCGCCCACGGTCTGGGTGTTCTCCGCCCGGCAGGACACCAGCAGGCCGAGCCCCGCGAAGGCCAGCGCCCCGAGCATGGAGATGCCGAGCAGGAGCGGGGTCGAGCCCGTGACGCGGACGCCGAAGGCCAGCCACCCGAAGCCCACGATGACGGGCGCCTCGAGCAGCACGAACAGCGCGCGCATGACGACGAAGGAGAAGAGGAAGTCCCCCCTTCGCATCGGGGTCGCCAGCATGCGCTTGATGAGCTTCTTGGTCCGCATCTCGACGATGACGTAGCCGATGCCCCACATGCTGCTCGACATGAGCGTCATTCCCAGCAGCCCGGGGACGAGGAAGTCGATGTAGCGCGCGCCCGGCTCGGTCACGTGCTCGTCGGTCACGGGGGTGACGTCGCGCCGGCCCTCCGCGCGCTGCAGCTGGTCGTCGACCAGCAGGCGAGTCAGGCGGGCCTGGGGCCGCGTCTCGTCGTAGCGGTAGCTGCGCGGCTCGCCCGGGACGACCACCAGCGTCACCTTGCCCACCCGCAGGTCTGCCCGCGCCGAGGCCGAGTCCTCGATCGTGGCCTTCACCTGGTCGGACGTCAGCGCCGCGACGGTCTGCGCCGCTCCCGGGCCGTCCTCCACGGCGACGCGCACCGGCTCGGGCGGACGGTTGCGGAAGGCGACCCCCAGCGCGACGGCCAGCACCACCGGGAAGCCGAAGGTCCAGAACATGGCGCTGGGCTCCCGGACGAACAGCCGGAAGCGCGCGAGGATCAGCTCGACCAGCGCGGAGCGAGGGGCGCGGTGCGGGGCGGCCTCGGTCACGTCAGTCACGCAGGTGCCTCCCGGTGAGCGCGACGAACACGTCCTCCAGCGTCGCGTGGCGCGTCGACAGGCGCTCCAGCGTCTGGCCCGCCGCGCGCAGGTGGTCGACCAGGGCCGGCAGCGCCACGTGCAGCGGGTCGGCGGCGAGCGCGAAGCCCGAGGCGACGCGCCGGACCCCGTGGACGCCGGGGAGGTGGGCCACCGCCTCCTCGTCGAGCGTCCCCGCGGCGAGCGTCACCTCGATGACCTCCTGCCCGCCCAGCGAGGCGATGAGGTCCCGCGGCGTGCCGAGGGCGATGAGCTTGCCGTGATCCACCACGCCCACCCGGTCGCACAGCCGCTCGGCCTCGTCCATGTAGTGCGTGGTCAGCACCACGGTCCGCCCGCCCTTCTTGAAGCTCTCGATCACCCCCCAGAGCTGCAGGCGCGACTGGGGATCGAGGCCGGTCGTCGGCTCGTCGAGGAAGACCAGGTCCGGATCGCCCACGAGGGCGCACGCCACGGCGAGGCGCTGCCGCTGTCCACCCGAGAGCTTGGAGGTCCAGGCGGACTTCTTCTCCTCGAGCGACACGGCGCGCAGCACGTCGTCCGGATCGCGCCCCCGCGCGAAGAACGAGCGAAAGAGCGTGAGCGTCTCGCCCACCGACAGCCGCTCGGGCAGGTGCGTCTCCTGCAGCGACACGCCCAGGCGCTCGCGCAGGGCCCGCTCGTCGGACGCCCAGCGCATCCCCAGAACCTCGACCTCGCCCGCCGTGGGATCGAGCAGGCCCTCCAGGATCTCCACCGTGGTCGTCTTGCCGGCGCCGTTGGGGCCCAGCAGACCGAAGCACTCGCCCACGCGGACCTCGAGATCGAGCCCGTCCACGGCCACGACGCCGCCGTCGTACCGCTTCACCAGCGCCTTGCAGCGGAGCGCCGCTCTCGCGTCGCTCACGCGCCCTCGCGCGTCATGGACGGAGCCTGCACTTCTGGTTCAGGCAGAGGTCCATGCCCTGCGAGGGGTAGTAGTAGCCGCCCACGAAGCACATCTCGTCCAGCGCCGACTCGCCGAACGAGACGGCCACGTCCGTCGTGTTGGTCCAGGAGCACTGGTAGGTCAGGCCGTTGGCGCCGTCGAAGTCGAACTGCGGGTCGAGCAGGGTCCACGAGGGCGTCGACCAGTCCATGTCGTTGGCGATCTGCGTGCCCTGGTCGCCCGGCTGCGAGCTCTCCCAGACCTGGATCCCGGTGCCGAGGCGGTGCTGGTGGGTGGTGATGGAGATGAGGTGCGTGCCGGCGATGCCCGCCTGGTAGAGCGGGCCGGTGGAGACGGACGCGTTGGGCGGGATGTTGATGTTCGTCGTGCCGTAGAAGTCGAAGCCCGCGGGCTGGAAGGGCGGCGCCGAGGAGGCCGGGGTGTAGTCGAAGGTCACCGTCCCCTGGCCCTGCAGATCGCTGGCCGTCGAGTTGATGTAGTGGCCCTCGACCTTGACCATCTGGTTGGCCGGGATGGTGATCCCGACGCCGGACGGGAACGCCCAGGTCTCGGTCTTCTCGTTGACGAAGACGATGGGCATGTCGGTCCCCGCGACGAGCCCGGTGAAGGGGGAGCAGTTGACGGGATCGTCCTGCTCGGCGGCGGTGGTCAGGTAGACGATGAGGTGGTGCGAGCCCTCGGAAAGGCTGGCGGAGTAGCCGTTCATGACCACGTCCTCGGTGTTGCCGAGGGGGACCACGATGCACTGCGTGGTCTCGACGCCCGCGGGCACGTCGATGGGACCGATGCTGGCCTGCAGCCCGGTGCCCCCGTCTCCGGCGTCGCCTGCCGCCGCCGAGGGCGCGTCGTGACCGCCGCAGGCGCCGAGCGCGGCCGCCACCACGAAGAAGCCCGGGACCCAGGGCAGCGACCTCATCGTGGAATACGGACGCATGCTCTGGGGCTACCACCGGTGGCGCATCCTCGCAAACGTGCTCTCATTGCCGCGCTCACACCGGAGATCGATCGCATCCATGAACGCTCATCGTGCCGCCTGGGCCCTCCTTCCTCTCGCGCTGACTGCCGTCGCCTGCGACAACTCCAGCGGGGGCGCCACCACCGCTGCCCCGAGCGCGACGAGCAGCGCTCCCGAGGCCTCCTCCTCGGCGCCCGCCGCCAGCGTCTCGCCCTCCGCCGCCGCCTCGGCTGCGGCCAGCGCGTCGGCCGCCGCCTTCATGGCCAAGGGCATGGGCCGCCGTCACGTGGGGCTGGCCGGCGTCCTGCTCCGCGGCGCCTACGAGTTCAGCCTGACCGACGATCAGAAGGCGACGCTCGACAAGGCGGAGGACGGGCTCTACGCGGACGCGGCGGCGACGCCATGGGCGGCCATCAAGGCCTTCCACACGGACCTCGTGGCGGGCATCCGCGCGTCGAAGCTCGACGGCGCCAAGCTCCAGGCCGACTACGCGGCGCTCGACAAGGCGGTGCAGGCGGGGCAGGGCCGCGAGGCGGACGCGCTCAACGCCGTGCACGCGGCGCTCGACGCGACGCAGCGGCAGGCGCTGGTGGACCAGATCAAGGCCAAGCGCGCGGCGCGCGAGAGCCGCGAGCACCCCTTCGTGGGACCGGACGGGGGCGCCTTCGACCCGAGCAAGCGACGCCTCGAGCGGCTGACCACGGAGCTGACCCTCGACGACGCGCAGCAGAAGGCGGTGGGCGCCCTGCTCGCCAGGGACCCGACCATGACCCTGGCCGCCATCACGGCCCGGCGCGACGCCTCCAAGAAGCGCGTCGAGGCGCTGCTCACCGAGTTCGCGAAGGACGTCTTCGACGCCAGGAAGCTCGACCTCACCGCCGGCAACGGCAAGACACCGCACGAAATGCTGGAGCACCAGGCCGCCTTCACGGGCGCGCTGCTCAACATCCTCCACCCCGACCAGCGCGAGAAGCTCGCGGTCCGCACCGAGCGGATGAGCAACCGGCCTGGCCGCAGCTTCGACGACTCGGAGAGCGGCATCGGCGTCGACGAGGAGCCGACGGGCCCTCGCTTCCGGTGACCCGGTAGCAACCGGTCGGCGCCTCCGGCCATCGGATAGGCCAGAGAACATGCAAGGAAAGACTGTCCTCGTCACGGGCGCCAACCAGGGCATCGGCAAGGCGACCGCCATCGCGCTCGCCGCGAAGGGGGCGCACGTGGTCATCGTCGCGCGCAACGCCGGCAAGGGCCGGGCCGCCCTGGCGGAGGTCGAGGCCGCGGGCCGCGGGGGGGCCGAGCTCATCGTCGCGGACCTGTCGTCGCAGGAGCAGGTGCGGCGGGCGGCGGCCGAGTTCAAGTCGCGCCACGACCGCCTCCACGTGCTGGTCAACAACGCCGGCGTGCTGGTCCCGGAGCGGCACACGACGGTCGACGGGCTGGAGGAGACGTTCGCGCTGAACCACCTCGGCTACTTCCTGCTGACCCGCGAGCTGCTCGACGTCCTGCAGGCGACCGAGCGGGCGCGCATCGTCAACGTGAGCTCCGAGGCGCATCGCCGCGCGACGATGCAGTGGGACGATCTCCAGTTCGAGCGGACGCGGTACCGCAGCTTCCAGGTCTACGGGCAGTCCAAGCTGGCCAACATCCTCTTCACGTACGAGCTGGCGCGTCGCCTGGAGGGGACGGGGGTGACGGCCAACTGCCTGCACCCGGGGGTCATCGCGTCGGGGTTCGGACAGACCTACGGCGGCGCCATCTCGGTGCTGGTCAAGATGGCGCGCCCCTTCCTGCTGACCGCCGAGGAGGGCGCGCGCACGAGCGTGTACCTGGCGTCGTCCCGCGAGGTCGAGGGGGTGACGGGCAAGTACTTCTCGAAGTGCAAGGCCGTCCACTCCAGCAAGCTCTCGTACGACGTGCAGTCGCAGCAGAAGCTGTGGTCGCTGAGCGAGCAGCTGGTGAAGGTGAACGCCCAGGCCGCGGCGTAGGCCTTCCGCGGCTCACTTCCCCAGCTTCTTCTTCATCGCCGCCAGCTCGGCCTCGACCTCGGCGTCGAGCTTCTTCTGCTCGCGGGCCGCGCGCTTCGCCTCGCGCTCCCGCTCCTTCTTCTCGGCCTCGGCGGCCTTGAGCTTGGCGAAGGGGTCGGGTGGGGGCGGCGGCTTCTCGGCTTCGGCCGCCTTCTCCTCGTCGCCGAAGAGGGCCCGCTCGAGCGCCTTGCCCGCCGAGCCGACGGCCTTCCCCGCGGAGTCGAGCGCCGTCTGCGCGGCCTTCTTCGCCGCCTTGCGCGCGAGATCGTCCCGCGTGTCCTTCATCCGGTCGACGAGCGACTTCCACACGCCCATGGTCTTGCTCCGAGCGTATCGCTAGGACGAGGCGTCCGCTCGCCACTTGAGGGCGTTCTCGAGGATCCTCTGGATGAGCGCCTCGTAGCCGATGCCGACCTGCAAGGCGGACTGGGCGAAGTCGTCCTCCTTGGCGAGCGAGGGGTTGGGGTTGGCCTCGATGACCACCACCTCGCCCGCCGACGTCAGCCGCGCGTCGATGCGCCCGAGGCCGCGGATGTGGAGGATGCGGTAGACCTTGCGCGCGAGATCGGCCAGCCGCCGCTCCATCCCGGGCGGGAGCGGTCCGGCGGGGCCGTTGCGGATCTTCCACTTCTTCCGGTAGGCCTCGTCCCACTTGGCCTTGGCCGTGGCGAAGCGCGGGGAGTCCTCCTGCGGGGGCTCGCCGAAGAAGATCTCGCGCGGCGGGAAGACCGTCAGCCGCTTGTTGCCGAGCACGCCCAGGTAGAGCTCGCGCCCCTCGATGTACTCCTCGATCATCGCGTCGCTCTCGAAGCGCTCGTGGAGGAAGCGCGCGCGCTCGAGCGCCTCTTGCTCGGTGCGGGCCAGGGAGGCGAGCGCGATGCCGTCGCTCGACTCCTCGCCCAGCGGCTTCACGAACGCCGGGTAGGCGAACTTGCCGAGCCTGCGCAGCGGTCGGTCGCGCGACGAGACGACGAAGCGCGCCACGCGGATGCGGTGGTACGCGAGGAGCTTCTTGGCCAGCGCCTTGTCCTTGCACAGCATGAGCGCGTCGGGCCCGGCGCCCGTGTAGGGGACCTTCATCAGCTCGAGCAGGGCAGGGATGTTCGGCTCGTGCGCGCGGTCGGAGAAGAAGGTCTCGCACAGGTTGAAGACGACGTCGGGCCTGAAGGAGTCCTTCTTCTCGAGCACCACCCGGATCTCGTCGTACACCGCGAGCGTCTCCACCTCGTGCCCGAGCTTGCGCAGGCACGCGAGCACGTCGGCCTCGGTCGGCTTCTCCTCCTCGGTGCGCAGCGAATGGACGCTGAAGGTCTCGTCCGGCTCGATGTGCCGGTGCACGTCGAAGAGCACGAGGATGCGCATCAGACCGACCTCTTGAAGCGGCCCGTGTAGAGGTGGTGCGTCACGAGCGAGGCCAGGTAGGCCCCCACGTCGAGCCCCAGCGCCGCGTCGTCGCCCGGCGCGTACAGGCCCAGCTCGCTGCAGCGCTGCACCAGCTTGCGCGCGAGATCGTCCACCACGTACTTCCGCTGCCCCGTCCAGCGCACGACGCGCGCGACCATGGCCTGGCGGCGCCGGCGCATGAAGCTCGCGGCGGTGCCGTGCCCTGCGGGTGTCTCGGCGAAGATGCGGCGCAGGTCGCGGTCGTAGAAGTCCGGCTGGTCCTCCGCCCAGAGCTTGCGGCGCGCGGCGTAGTAGTGCGCCAGGGTCGAGCGCATCTTCGAGGCCTCGGCGCGGCGCCGGCCGCCCGTCACGCGCGGAGGCTTGCGCGCAGCCTCCCGCATCAGCTGGTCCACGTACTCCAGCTTCTCCAGCGCCTTCCATCCCGTGTAGCGGGCGCGCCACTGATCGGGCGGATCGGTCAGCCACACCGCGAAGGTCTCGGCGAAGTCCTCGTCGGGATGCGCCTGCGCATACCAGTTGGGCAGGTGCCGCACGAAGCTGCGGCTGTAGGGCCGCGGGCGATAGGTCTCGGGCTCGTAGTCGACGTCGGGGCTGCCGAAGATGGCGCGCCACCTGGGGCGACCGGAGAAGCGGTACGCGTGGTCGAAGGCGTGGCCACACTCGTGGCGCAGCAGCTGCGCGCACCACTCCGGTGTCCCTCCCTCCACCTCCATCATCTGGTGCAGCTCGAGCGTCTTCAGACGCGGGTGGGCCAGGTAGAAGGGGATGGCGATGGCGGGCACCCCCTCCGGCGAGAACCACTCGTCGCCGAGGTAGCAGGGGGGGCGCAGGCTCAACCCCCGTGCCTCGAGCTCGGCGTAGAGCTTCGTGACGCGAGGCTCCAGCTCGCTGCCCTGGATGCGCACACCGAGGTCGCGGATCCGCATGGCCAGGAGCTCGTCGTCTCGCAGCGAAGCCCAGGCGGACGGGTCCACCACCCGATGGTATCGAACCATCTCGCTTCCCGGACGCTCTCGCACTAGAAAGCGCGCATGCGAGCCATCCTCCCTGTCACGCTGGCCTTGACGTTCGCGGCTCTTTCGACGCTCACCCTGGCCTGCGACCAGGACTACGCGGCCAGCACCAGCGGCCGCGAGTCCTTCATGGGGGATGCTCACGCGGCGCCGCCGCCGAGCGGGACCACGGTGATGGCAGCAGCTCCTCCGCCGGAAGCCCCTCCGCCGGCCGCCGCAGCACCCACGGCTGCCCCCAGCGCGTCGGCTTCTGTCGCACCGCGCGCGTCCGCCGTCCCTGCCCCCTCGGGATCGGCCGGCCACTGACAAAAAAAAGCGGGCGCACCGACGTCACCGCAACGTCGGTCGCCCGCTCCCCCCGCGCCCCCCGTCCCCCGCTCCCCCGGCTAGTGAGTGGCCGCCACGATCTCGTCATAGGAGAGAAACCTCGGCCGGTTTCCGCAGAACCGTGCCAGCACGGCACGGTCGCTCTCCGCGACCTCGGCGAGCTGGATGCCCAGACCTGCCAGCCGTCCGGGACGGCCTTCCCGGACCCAGCGCACCGTACCCGTGCCCACCACCAGCCCGGTGGGAAGGCGGAAACGGACCGATAGCCTCGTGCCGACGGGTACGGGGGAGTAGGTCGCGACGAAGAACCCCCCCAGCGACACGTCGCTCATCACCCCCGTGAGCACCCTGCCGTGTCCCCCCATGGTGACGTCCGTCTCGATCCGGATACGGGGATCGCTCCGTCGTTCGGTGGGGTCGACGGCATCGGGGAGAAGCTCGGTGAAGCTGCGGTCGATCAGCATCGCCTCGCTCCCGATGCAAGAAGCGGGCAGGGGCCAGGGCAGCGAAGACGCCCTCTCGACGTAGCGAAATCCCCGAGATCTCGACCTGGACAGGCGGTCGTCCGGGCGACCAGCCCCCGGCCATTAGGGTGACCACCCCCAGACCCAACAGAAGGTCCTCCAGCCGGGTCGGAGAGACATGGGCGGAATCTCGATGTCGGGTGGGGGAGGACGTGGGCGCAAGACCGTCGACTCGGAGATCAACATGGTCCCGATGATCGACCTGATGATGGTGACCATCGCGTTCCTGCTCATCACGGCGGTGTGGTCGCACATGTCGCGGATCGACGGCACGGCCAGCGTGCCAGGACCCGATGGCACCCAGCCCCCGCTCCACACCCGCTCCCTCCACGTCGACATGAGGGCGGCCGACCACTTCGTGCTGTCCTGGCGCGAGGGCCGGATGGTGGCGCGGTCGGTGGATGTACCCCGGAGCTACCCGGCCCTGGCCACCGCCATCGCCGCCGAGTGGCGCACCAACGGCGTTCACACCTCGCCGACCGATCCTCAGCGAGACGAAGCGGTGCTGCACACGGCGGACGACACGCCGTTCAAGGACATGGTCGCGGTGATGGACGCCATCGACGCCGTCAAGCGCCCGCAGCTGCGCGGGGAGTCGCCGGCCTTCGCGCTGACGCTGGCCACGCAGTGATCACCAGTCGATGATCGCCGAACCCCAGGTGAAGCCGGAGCCGAAGGCCACCAGGGCGATGCGCATCCCTCGCTTCAGCCGCCCCTCGCGCTCGGCCTCTGCCAGCAGGATGGGCAGGGTGGCGGCGGTGGTGTTTCCGTAGCGCTGGATGTTGTGGACGACCTTCTCGTCGGGGAGCGAGAGCTGCTTCGCGACGTACTGGTTGATGCGCATGTTGGCCTGGTGAAAGAAGAAGAGGTCGATCGCCTTGGGATCCGTGTGGGTGGCCCAGCAGGCCTCCATCACCGCGAGGCACATCTTCTCCACGGCGTGCTTGAACACAGTGCGACCGTCCATCTGCGCGTACATGAACTCGGGCGCGACCTGACCCACGCCGCTGGCGTCGACCGGGATGAAGGGCCGCTTGCGGATGTCCCACACCTTCTGGCACAGCATCTCCGCGTAGCGGCCGTCGGCGCCGAGCCAGGTCCCCCGCACGCCGCGGTTCTCCTCCGTCGCGCTGAGCACGACGGCGCCGCCTCCGTCGCCGAACAGGGAGCTCACCGTGCGCCCGCGGGTCGAGATGTCGATGGCCGCCGAGTGGGTCTCGGCCCCGACCACCAGCACGTGGCGCGCGCCGCCCGATTTGACCAGGCCGTTGGCGACGTGCAGGCCGTAGAGGAAGCCCGAGCACTGGTTTCGCACGTCGAGCGCGCCGACGAACTTGGGCTCGGGCCCGTCGCACAGCCCGAGCTTCTGCTGCAGGAGCACGCCCGAGCCGGGGAACGCCATCTCCGGTGAGAGCGTGGCGAAGACGATGAGGTCGAGATCGCGCGCCTTCAGCCCGGCGCGCTCGAGCGCGTCGCGCGCCGCGGGGAGGGCGAGGTCGCTGGAGCCGACCCCCTCCTGCGCGTAGCGGCGCGCCTCGATGCCGGTGCGCTGGACGATCCAGTCGTTGGTCGTGTCGACGCCGAGGGCGATGAGGTCGTCGTTGGTGACGACGCGCGGGGGGACGTAGAAGCCGGTTCCGGAGATGAACGCGTTGGGCACGGGAACGCCAGCGTACCACCGCCCTCGTGTCCCCCTGCCAGGCAGCGAAGCTCAGGCGGTCACTGACAGGTCACGGAGCCCTCGGGCGTGCACGTCCCCGCCGTACCGCCGTCCTCCGTCACGACGCACACGGACAGCGACAGGCACGCGGGTCCGTTGGCCGTGTCGCAGGCCTGGCCGTCCGCCGCCGAGGCGGTGCACGTCCCGGCCGCGGTGGAGGTCGCGCCCGTGCAGGTGCCTTCGGCCGCACAGATGGCGGTCTGATCGTCGACGACGTTGGTGCCGCAAGGCTGGCCGCCCGCCGCCATGGTCAGGGCGGCACACGTCTTCGACTGGGTGTTGCACGTCAGCAGCTGGGCGTGGTCGCAGCCGGGCCCGGTCTTGTTCTCCGGATCGCACGCGGCGCCGGCGGTGGCGACCGCGGGCTGGCAGGTGCCGGTCACGCCGGTCGTCGTGTTGGCGCCCACGCAGACGAAGTCGTCGCCGCACAGATAGCCCTTGCCGCAGGTCGCGCCGGTCGTGCCGAGGACCACGCACGTCTGCGTGTCGCTCGTGCAGGAAAGGCCCTGCCCGCAGCCCTGCGTCGCGCAGGAGTCGCCGGCCGCGGGCACGGTCGCGCACACGCCGCACAGGGTGTGCGGGGCGATGGCGCAGAACCCCGTCTGGCACTGGCCGGAGAAGGCGCAGGCGCTCCCCGTCGCGATGCCGCCGGTCTTCTGGACGCAGGCGGCGGGGATGTTCTGCGCGTCGAGGAAGTCCGTGCAGGCCCAGCCCGCGTAGGCCGCCGTGCAGGCCTCCGAGGTCTCGGGCGTGTTGCCGGTGGAAGGAGCGTTGAGGGCCGACAGCTCGTACGCCGTGTAGCGCGTCACGCAGGTGGCCTGGCTCCCGTAGTCCCGCTGGATGGCCTCCGGCGCGCAGGTGGAGAGCTTCGCGCAGTAGGCGTTGGCCCGGTCCGCGGCGGCCTGGGCGACCGTCGTCCCGCCTCCTCCGCTCCCGCTGCCACCCCCGCTGCTGCCCGTTCCGCCCCCATCGGGTGAACCGCTGCTGGTGCTCCCGCTGCACGCCGCGACCAGACACAATCCCACGCCGACCGCCGCGATTCTCTTGAACATCGCTCTCCTCGTCATCGCAAAGCTCCGCGCCGTCTGCGCGAAGAAAACCCCTACGATGCAAGGAGAACACCAAGGTTCGACCTGCGCACGAAAAAGCGGAGTTTCGTGCGAGCTCCTCCCGTGCGCAGGGAACCTCTGGACGTCCAGGGCGACGTCGACCGGTCCAGGTCAGCCCGTCACTTGTTCGGCTGCGGGGTCGTCCTCAGGTACGGGCGAACGACGGTGTAACCCTTCGGGAACTTCGCCTTGAGGACCTCGGGGTCCTGCAGGGACGGGAGGATGATGACGTCCTGCCCGTCCTTCCAGTTGGCGGGGGTCGCCACCGAGTGCGAGTCGGCCAGCTGGAGCGAGTCGACCACGCGGAGGATCTCGTCGAAGTTCCGGCCGGTGCTCGCCGGGTAGGTGATGAGGAGCCGCACCTTCTTGTTGGGGTCGATGATGAAGACGGAGCGGACGGTGAGGGTGTCGTTCGCGTTGGGGTGAATCATCCCGTAGAGGTTCGAGACCTTGCGGTCCTGGTCACCGAGGATGGGGTAGTTCAGCTTCGTCTTCTGCGTGTCCTCGATGTCGGCCGTCCACCGCTTGTGGGAGTCGACGTCGTCGACGCTCACGGCCACGACCTTGACGTGGCGACGGTCGAACTCGGGCTTGAGCTTGGCCACGGTGCCCAGCTCCGTCGTGCAGACCGGCGTGAAGTCCTTGGGGTGCGAGAAGAGGATGCCCCAGGACTTGCCCAGCCACTCGTGGAAGTGGATGGGGCCCTCGGTGGAGTCCTGCGTGAAATCGGGCGCGATGTCGCCGAGCTGGATGGCCATGCCGTCGTCTCCTTGTGAATTTCGGTTTGCGGGATGTTATGTCCGCTGCACCGAACGTCAAGGGAGAGGGACGCTCACTGCGCGGCGGGTGTGGCGCAGTACCCGGCGATGCACTGTGTCCCGCTCTGCGCCCCGCAGCAGTCGGCGGCGGTCGTGCATTTCTCGCCCTCGTTCGCGCACCCCGAGGGCGGGACGCACGAGAAGACGGTCCCTCCGTCGGGCTCCGTGGACTGCCGGCAGAACCCGCTGCAGCACTCATCCCCCGTGAGGCAGCTCTGGCCGTTGGCCTCGCACGGATCCAGGGCCCAGAAGCCGCGCATGTTGCCCGAGGCGAGCTCCTGCCCCTGAAGGTAGAAGGCGGGGTGGGTGAGGTCGACGGCCTGCGTGTACGGATGCTCGGGGTTCTGGATGTCGATGGCGGCGACCCAGAGCTTCTTGCGCGGGCTGGGGGCGCCGGCGGTGCCGATGTACGGGTCCCCGTTGACCAGGTTTCCGTAGTTCCGGCGCGAGGTGAAGACCACCCAGAAGTAGCCGCCCACGGCCTCGGGCAGGATGGTGGGCTCGAAGTTGAGATCGACGTCGTCGGCGAAGGGGAGGTACGCCGTGCCGGCCGCCGTCAGGCCGTTGAGCTGGTTGGCTGCGATCTGCGTCAGCGACGGGATGTGCGCGATGTACAGATTGCTGGTCGGGTCCACGACATTCGCGGCGAGCCCCGTCGTCCCTGGCTCGTCCGAGATGGTGCTGTACTCGATGTGCGTCCCGCCCGCGAAGAACACGAACTGGTCGTCCGGCGTGATCGCCGCCCACCCGACGTAGGTGGTCGCCGGGAGCGTCGCCACGTCGCGCAGGTTCGAGAAGGTGTTGGTCGCGTTGTCGAAGTCCATGACCGCGATGGTGTGCCCCTGGTCCTTGTCGTAGTGGGTGAAGGCGATCATCTTCCCGTCGGCCGAGAAGGTCGGCATCATCATGTACGGGGCCGTGCTCAGCCCGGTCGACGGGATCACCGCGCCGGTCTTGGTGTCGTAGAGGGTCGCCGGCAGGTTGCCGTGCTGCCCCACTCCGCGCACGTCCGGAGCCCACGGCGCGTCGGCGTTCCCCGCATTGGCAACGGCGCCGTAGTTCATGAACTTCGAGCCGTCGGGGTACAGCGCGCCGAACACCCAGGTGCGATTGGGCGCCTGGTAGCCGGGCGCGGCATTGTTCTTCAGGTCCCACACGCTGTCGGTGGCCGTGCCCCCGGTCGGCTCGTTGGCCGACACCATCGTCGAGCCGTCGGCGCTGACGGCGTGGCACACGCGACAGCCCGCCACGACCACGGTGGGCGTCGCCTGGCCGGGGCGCAGGCTCATGATGGCGCCGGTGTTGCCGGCGATCTGCGAGTTGTACGAGTTGTAGTAGATGGTCCCGCGCAGGTTGCCCTGTGCAATGGTCCACGACTCGGTGATGGGCCCGGTGACCTTGCCGCCGCTGATCTCGGTGAGCTCCACCTTCACGGTGTCGGTGCTCTGCGCCGTGAGCGTGATGGTCTGCCACAGCTGCGGCGTGAGCGTGATGCGCCCGGGGTTGCTGGCGCCGTAGAACCCCTGGTAGTCGAGGCCCGAGAAGCTGATGTGGAGGTAGGCCGCGTCGAACGAGCCCGCGGTCTGGAGCACGGGAGCGCCGATGCCGCGCGCGAACACGGTGCCGTCGTAGGGGTACAGCCACTTGAACGAGGGGTCCGCCGTTCCTCCGGCCTGGAGCTGCGACTGCGTGCTCGCCGGCACGTTGCCCTGATTGTCGCTCAGGGTGAGGTGGACCGTCAGCAGGGTCTGCGCCTTCTGTGTGCCGTTGGTGGCCGTCACCGTGGTCGGACCGCCGAGCAGACCCGACGCGGTGAAGAGGCCGGTGCCGTCGATGGTCCCGATGTCGGGTACGTCGATGGTCCACTGCGGCGTCACGGGCGCGCCGTTCTCCTGCGCCTGGAACTGCAGCGTGACGCCGGGTGCCGAGACTGGGAGGGTGGGGCTTTGCGGCGTGACGGTCAGGCCAGTGAGCGAGCTGTCGCCGAACTGGTGGATCCCACCGCTGTCGACCGTTGCTCCCGTGTCGCCAGCGCCCGCGTCGCCGGTCGGAGAGCCGGGGTTGCTCTTGCTGCTGCCGCATCCTCCGCCGAGGACGGCGGTGCTCAGGGCCGAGACCAGGAACGCGGACCAGGACCATCGACGAAGCATCGTGACCTCACCCATGACGGAATTTTACGAGCAACCTGCGTGCCTGCAGTGGAGAACCCATCCCGCAGCGCGATCCAGGCTGCAAATCGATCAGCCGACATCAGAATAGCTCACTCCGGGCGGATCACGGGGATCCAGCTCCCAGCCGGGGACGCAGATGCGACAGGCTACCGCGAGCCGTCGTGGACGAAGGGCAGGGTGCGGTAGCGCTGGAGCAGCAGGGTCTGTCGTGTCTCGAGCGACTCCTCCCGGCCGCGGATGAAGACGTGCTCCACGTGCGTGCTCGCCTCCAGAGGATCTCCGCTCCAGACGACGACGTTGCCGACAGCCCCTCGCTCCAGCCGTCCGTACCCCTTGAGGCCGAAGGCATCGGCGGGCGCCTCGGTCACGGCGCGGATCGCCTCGTCGTGATCCATCCCCAGGCGCACGGCGTTGCCCGCGCGCTGCCAGAGCAGGCGAGCCTGCTGACCGGCGAACGTGCTGAGCACCACGTGCACGCCCGCGCGCGAGAGCAGGGCGGCGTTGTCCGAGCGCGCGTGAAGCCGGTCGAAGCGCGACGGCAGGTCCTCCAGCGGGTCGATGATCACCGGCACCTTGTGGCGTGCGATCTCGTCGGCCACCATCCACGCCTCGCCGGCCCCCGCGAGCACGAGCTTCAGCTTCAGCTCGTCGGCAAGGCGCAAGGCGGTCTCTATGTCGCTCGCCCGCTCGGCCCACACGACCAGCGGCTGCTCGCCGCGCACCACCGGCACGAGCGCCTCCAGATCCTCGCGGTGCAGGCTGAGCTGCCTGACGCCGTTCGCGTCGTAGGCCGCCCTGTGCGCCGCGTAAAAGCGGGCGTCCTGCAGCGCTTCGCGCAGCTCGAACCAAAGGCCGCCGCGCGTGCCCGTCGTGCTCTCCACCGTCCGGTCGTCGACGTGGGCGTGCTGGGCCAGCGAGCTCTTGACCACGGCTTCGGCCACGCTGTCCCCGGCCAGATCGACGAACGTGCTCTGTCCGCCCAGCATGCCCTGGCTGGGCGCGACCACGACCGACGTGACCCCGCCTGCGCGGGTGATGGGCACCACCACCGAGCGCGGGTTGTACGCGTCCATCATTCTTAGGCCGGGGGTGATGGGTGTGTGGGCATGCGTGTCGTCGGACGCGCGCTCGCCGTCGATCTCGACGACCCCCACCTGGGTCCCGGCGTCGATGAACCCCGCCGTCACCACCTTGCCGCGCGCATCGATGGTGCGCGCATTGGCCGGGATGGCGAGCCCTGTCCCCACCGCCAGCACCTTGCCGCCTGCCAGCAGGACGGTACCGTCCTCCAGCGGCGGGTGATCGCCCGGCACGTAGACACGGGCGTGCACGATGGCCACGGCCGGCGGCTCCTCCGCGCGGCCGGCGGGCGCAGCGAGGAGCGCAGCGAGCAGCGTCCCCAGCCCCGGTAGCCTGAAGGCGCGCCTCACTTGGTCTCCTGCCTGGACGGCATCGCCCGCACCCCGAGCTCGAAGTCGCTCCAGGGCGCGCCCACGTGCGCCCGATCGAACACCTTCTGCCCGTCGATGTAGACGAGCTCGGCCCGCGCATACGTGCTGAACGGGCTCTCGCTCCACACCACCACGTCGGCGCGCTTGCCCGCCTCGAGCGTCCCGACCTGGTCGTCGATGCCCAGGACCCACGCCGGGTTCGCGGTGAGCCAGCGGAGCGCGTCGTCGTCGTCCAGCTTCACACCCGCGATCCGGCCGGCCGCCAGCGCCTTGGCCGCCGCCTGATTCAGGATCTGCACCGCCAGCTCCGAGTCCGAGTGGACGACCGCCCGTCCGCCCGCCTCCGTCACCAGCGCGAGGTTCTCGGGGATGCCGTCGTAGGCCTCCATCTTGAAGCCCCACCAGTCGTCCCAGGTCGCGACCGCCACGCCCTTGTGCGCCAGCACGTCGCGGATCTTGTAGGCCTCGAGCGCGTGGTGGAACGCCCGCACCTTGAAGCCGAACTCGTCGGCGATCTCGAGCGCCGTGAGCATGTCGTCGGCCTGGTAGCAGTGCCACTCGACCAGGATGTCGCCGCGCAGGACCAGCGCGAGCGTCTCGAGCGCGAGATCGCGGTCGGGCGGCTTGTCTTCCCCCTTCTTCTTGCCATCGGCTTCGGGGGGCTGCCGCTGCTTCCTGGTCCAGTCGTCCCAGTCACGCGCGTACTTCTGGGCACGCAGGAAGGCCTCGCGCACGGCCCGGAGGTTTCCCATCCGCGTGGTGGGCGCGCGCTTGAGCTCGCGGTAGACCCGCTTCGGGTTCTCCCCGCAGGCCATCTTCAAGATCTCCGGGGCGCCCGGGAAACGCATGGCGCGGGCGCCCAGGTGGGGCGCGAGGTGCATCACGACGCCTCGCCCGCCGATGAGGTTCCCGCTGCCGGGCAGCACCCCGAGGGTCGTCACGCCTCCCGCCACGGCGCGCTCGAGCGACGGGTCCTGTGGCCAGAACGAGTGCTCCGCGCGCAGCCCGGCCGTCACCGGATCGGTCAGCTCGTTCCCGTCGTTGTGGCCGTCGGTGTTGGGTACCGGATAGACCCCCATGTGCGAGTGCGGGTCGATGAGGCCCGGGGTGACGAACCGCCCGTGCGCATCCACGACGACGGTGCCTTCCTTGACCGCCGGTCCATCGCCTTCGCCGACCGCCGCGATGCGCTCGTTCTCCATGAGCACGAAGCCGGGCGAGTATCTCTTGCCGGTCGCCGTCATCACGGTCGCGTGCTGTACGAGCACCGCAGGACCATGAACCGAAGGCGGCGCCTCGATCGGGGTCCGCGCCCGCGCCTCGCCGGAGGCGAAGGGGTCGGCAGGCACCGAGGAAGCGGGGACGTCCGTGTGAGTCGGGGGCGGCGCGGTCACCGGCCGCACGCAGGCCACCGAGCCCACCGACGTCCACGTGCCAGCCAGCAAGAACAGGGAGAACCAGCGCATCGGGACGCGCATCGTACGCGCCCCCAACTGACCCTCCGTCAGCTTTGTGCAGCCGATCAGTTCTTGGGACGAGCCGACTGATCCGGGTGGAGCTGGATGGGCGGAGCGTCGCCCTGGACCTGCGGGTCCTTGTGCTCCTGCTCGACGAACTGGACGCCGTCGTCGGGGTTGCCCTGCGGCGCGGTCACGCCGCCTGCAGCCTGCTGGAACGCCTGCGACGGCGGTGCGGCGGCGACGGGCGGGGGAGTGGGCTGGGCAGCGCAACCTGCGACGCTGAACGCCAGTGCGGCACCGGATGCAAGGACGAGTCGGAGAAGCGAAGCCTGGTGCGAAGAGTGGGACATGTTCATACCCTCGTGGTACGGCGAATTACGATTTTTCTTCCCTTGGCGCAAGCGACCTCGTGAAAAAAACCGCTGTGCATGGACTTCGTTGCCTCGACCGCAACGGGGGTTCGAAGCGACCAAGCCTCTGGAACCACGGAGGAAGCAGCCGGCATCCCGACTGGGCGCCGGGCGACCGGGGCCCCATACGATTTCAGGGTATGTTCCTCCCGCCGCCGTGACGGTGCCCATCCGGATCCTCAGCTACAACGTCCGCTACTTCGGGCATGCGACCCGTGGTCTGGCCAGTACCCGGAAGGCCATGCGCCGCATCGCGGACGCCATCGCGACCCTCGACCCGTTACCGACCATCGTCTGCCTGCAGGAGGTGGAGACCCGGTCCCTGCGGTCGACGGTCGCACACCCGACCGCGCCCGAGCAGACGCAGCTCGAGCAGTTCATGCAGATGCTCTCGGTCGCGCTGACCGAGGCCCGGAAGTCCGATGCCTTCGAGGCCTACTACTTCCCGGCGCACGCGTACCGGCTCTCGGCCCGGACGCAGGTCTACACGACGGGCCTCGCCATCCTGGCGCACCGCGATTTCCTGGTCGACCACCACAACGCCGACACGCCACACGACATCACCCACCGGCGACTGCACGCCGTCCGGCGCATCAAGCAGACCCGCATCTGCGCGCACATACGCTTTCGCCACCGGACGCAGCGCACCTTCGGGCCCATCGACGTCTTCAACACGCACCTCAGCCTCCCGAGCACCCTGTCCCGGGCCTTCTGGACGCAGCCCCGGCGCATGGGCTGGGGCCCCAACCAGCTCGAGGAGGCGAAGAACCTGGCGAAGTTCGTCGAGCGGGAGCGGGCCAGCGATCGCTTCGTCGTGGTCGGCGACTTCAACGCGCTGCCCGGCTCGCCGGTCTACCAGCACCTCGTCGGCGGCCCCGGGTGGGTCGACGCCTTCGCGCACCGCTACCGGCTGAGCGTGGAGGAGCTGGTGAGCTGGCCCACCGCAGGCTTCATGCAGATGCGCATGCACCTCGACCACGTGTTCACGGGGCGGGGCATCCGCTGGCTCGACTTCGACGACACCCATCCCTTCGGGGACCGGACGGCACCGTTCCACGGGCTGTCGGACCACATGCCGATGGTCGCCCGCTGCAGGGTCGCCCGGGGCGACAGCCTCCCACCCTGACGTTTCGCAATTTCACGCTTATCTTCCGGTCATGGCAATCCCGCTGCGCGAGCGGCTCGAGGACGCGCCCACGCGCCTCTACGTCGTCATCATGAACCGGGCGCTGCACGCCTTCGCCCGCGTCCGCTATGCCTTGCCCGACGCGCAGCCCTCGCGCTTCCAGCTGCGCCTCGAGCGCGACGTGGTCTACGGGTCTCCCGGTGTCGCCGAGCACAGGCTCGACGCGTACGTCCCCACCCACGCGCGGCGGCCCGTCCCCGTCGTCATGTACGTGCACGGCGGCGGCTTCCGCATGCTCTCGAAGGACACGCACCGCGTGATGGCGCTGGCCATCGCCCGCCGGGGCTACCTGCTCTTCAACATCAACTACCGCCAGGGCGCCAGGCACCCCTACCCGGCGCCGCTCGAAGACGCCTGTCGCGCGCTGCTCTGGGTGCAGGCCAACTGCGCGCGCTACGGCGGCGACCCGGGGCGCATCGCGCTCGCCGGCGAGAGCGCTGGCGGCAACCTGGTCACGGCGCTCGCCGTCGCGTCGTCGTGGCGGAGGCCGGAGTTGTTCGCGCGCGAGGTCTTCGACGCGAACCCGGCGCTGCGAGCGGTCGTGGCGACCTACGGGTTCCTCGATCTGGGACACACCGACGAGTACCTGAAGCACCCGCGCATGGCCCGCTGGACCAAGGCGCTCCTGCGCGATGCCGCGCGCTCGTACCTGGGCCGCGACGTCCGGGGCGCTGCCGAGGCCTACCCGCTCACCAGCCCGCTTCGCATCATCGAGGCGGGCGCCCCCGACCGCCCGCTGCCGCCGTTCTTCGCGTCGGTGGGGACGCGCGATCCGCTGCTCCGGTGCTCGAAGCGACTGAAGACGGCGCTCGACGCGCTGGGCACGGAGTGCGTGCTCCACGTGTCGCCGGGCGAGATCCACGGCTACGACGCGCTGGTGTGGCGCCCCGAGGCCCGCGCCAAGTGGCGCGCGGCGCACTACTTCCTCGATCGCAAGCTGGCCGCGCTGCCCGACGTGGACGCACGGGACGTCCGCGCTGCCGTGTAGTAAGCACGGCCAGCGAGACCGATCATGACGGAGCGAGCCGCCGAGAACTCCAGCGCCGTGACCGAGGGCATCCGGGTGAGTGTCCGCAGCCAGTACGTGGCCGACCAGTCGGTCCCGCTCGGGCAGCGCTACGTCTTCGCGTACACGGTGCGCATCGCCAACGAGGGGCTCGAGCCGGCCCAGCTGCGCACGCGGCACTGGATCATCACCGACGGCGCCGGCAAGGTCGAGGAGGTGCGCGGCCCGGGTGTCGTGGGCCAGACCCCGTATCTGCGGCCCGGCGAGCACTTCGAGTACACGAGCGGCTGCGTGCTGCAGACCCCGCGCGGCCAGATGCACGGCACCTACCAGATGTACCGTCCCGACGGGCGCATGTTCGACGCGGTGATCGCGCCCTTCCTGCTGGCGCTTCCGCACTCGCTCAACTGAGCTCCCCCCGCTATTGCTCTCTCCCATGGACGAGCCCAGGTACCAGCAGCTGGCCGACGCCGCCTTCCGGGTCATCGGCGACGCGTTCGCGGACGTGGACACCGAGCTCGTCGACTGCGAGCAGGCCGGCGACGTCGTCACCCTGACCTTGCGGGGCGGCAAGAGGTGCATCGTCAACACCCAGCGACCCACGCGTCAGATCTGGCTCGCCGCCAACGCGCAGGCCTGGCACTTCTCGTGGGACGAGGGGACCGGGCGCTGGCTCGACGACAAGGGGCGAGGGGAGGACCTCTTCGCGACGCTCGCCCGCATCGTCAGGGAGGCGACCGGGGTGGAAGCGCGCTTCGCGTGACCACGCCGTACGAGGTCCTCGGCGAGGAGCGCATCCGCGCGGTGCTCCGCGCGCTCTACGACCGGCTGTTCGTCGATCCCATGGTGGGCTTTCTCTTCGAGGGGAAGGACAGGGACCGCATCGTCGAGCAGCAGCTGGCCTTCACCTGCCGGTTCCTCGGCGGGCCGCAGCGCTACGCGGGCAAGCCGCTGCCGGAGGCGCACGCGTCCTTGCCGCTGCTGCCGGGGCACTTCGACCGTCGCCACCACCTGCTGGCCCAGGTGCTCGACCAGCAGGAGGTGCCGGGGGAGATCAGGGATGCGTGGCTGCACATCGACGAGACCCTGCGGCCGAGCGTGCTCGCCGCCGGAGAGGAAGCCCGCGACAGGACGCGCGGTCAGGGGAGCTGAGGCCGCGGCCCCTCAGGGCCAGGCTGCAATCTTTCCATGGCAGCGAACTTTCTGGCGTTCGGCCCGGGCGGGTGTCAATTCGGTCTTCCATGAGCGAGGCCCAGGCTGATTTTCTCGATTCGGAGCTCCTGCGCGACGCGGACGCCACCAACCAGCGCGCCGTGGTGTCGCCCCCACCCGACGAGCTGAAGACGACGCGGCTGCCGTCGATCACGCCGCCGCCGCTGCCGGTCGGCCACCCGACGACGCAGCCCATGCTCGTCCCCACCCCCGCGCTCGCCCCCTTCACCTCCGCCATGGGGCCGCGCAGCGAGCCCCCGAGGCCCGCGCGGCCTTCCTGGCTCCAGGCTCTGCTCCAGTCGACGTTCCCTCCGGCGGAGGAGGAGCGTCGACACCGCGCCGCCCGGGCGCCGGTCAGCGCGCAGGCAGCAGGGACGGCCTTCGCCGTGATGGGGCTGGTCTTCTCCCTGGTGGCGCTGGTGACCGGGCTGCGTGGCGTGCCCGACGAGACGACCGCGGCGCCCCTGGTCACCGCCGCCGTGGTCATCGCCCGGGCGCTGGTGGCACTCGGCGCCGGTGCCCTCAGCTTCGCGATGTTCCGCGAGGCAGAGCGCCTGCTCGTCGCCCGGGAGCCGCACCAGAACTAGCTGCGGTCCTCGACGTTCACGCCGATCGCCTCGCGCAGCTCTGCGTACTCGTCGCTCACGGCGAAGCGCAGCATCTCCGCGCGCCACTCGCCGGGCGCCAGATCGCTCGGTGAGCGCGGCTCGCACTGGATGCCGCGCCACGCGACGTCGAGGTCACCCGCCAGCAGCAGACCCGCGCGCGCGATGCTCAGGTCGGCCTGCTGGTGCCACCGGCGGATGTCGGCGCGCGACTCGGTTCCCACGATGGCCGAGACGGCCTCGCGCAGGCCCTCGACCTCGTGAGGCTCGAGCGCGCTGGCGATGGCAGCCTCGTCGGGATTGTCGGGGGGAGCCCGGCGCGTGGCCACGGCGACGCGCAGCGCGGCCTTGAGCAGGGCCTTCAGCTCGGCCAGCGTCGGGAAGAGCGCGTGCGCGACGAGCTCTGGCCGCAGCTCGGCCAGCCGGCGCCCCAGCAGGAAGACGAGCAGCTCCTGCGACACCGCCCCGGCGGCCGGGAGCGACACGAACAGCGCCGGGGTCGGCGTCGGCGCGACGGCGAACGGGACCGCGAGCGCAGGACGGGCGAGCAGCAAGGGTGGCGGCACTCCGAGGATCTCCGCCCCGTCGCGCACCAGCTGGATGAGGTGCGCGGCCAGGGGCGAGTCGGTCTCGCGCAGCTGCGCCCCCAGCCACTTCATGCGACTCTTCTCCGGCACCCGCGCGGTGCGCGCGCGGATCACGGCGGGGACGAAGTGGCAGAAGACCGCCGCGAGGCGCTCGTCGACGCCGGGCGCCATGACGTGCGAGGGCCAGGCGCAGGCCGCCAGCGTGCCTGGCACCTGCGACGGCTCCACCGGCGGGAAGTCGTCCGCGAACTTGCGCTGCGCCTCGTCCGCCTCTCCCAGGTGGACCAGCACGTTGGCCACGGACCACGCCTGGTCGTGACGACCCTGGCGCAGGAACAGCTCGTAGAGATCGCGGTACGCCGAGGGGCGGGTGGGGTCTGCCCTCAGCGCCCGGTGCACGTCCGTGATGGCGAGCTCGGGCTGGCCCGTGAGGACGAGCAGCTCCACGACGATGCGCCGGTCCTCGTCCTCCTCGGGCGCGAGGCGTGACGCGCGCCTGAAGGAGTCCAGCGCTCGCGGCAGATCGCCGAGGCGGTCCCGGTAGAGCAGCCCGAGCTGATGGTGCAGGGCGTGCTGCAGCTTCCTGTCGTCTCCCTCGCGAGGGTCCGTCAGGCGTCCCAGCATGCGCCGGTAGGAGACCTCGAGCTCCTGCCAGTCACGCAGATCCGTCCAGATCCGCACCAGCCGCTCGAAGCTGTCGAGGCGCGACGCGTCGAGGTCGAGGACGTCCTCGTAGATCCGCGCGGCGCGCCGGGTGTCGCCGATCTTCTCGCGCATCCCTGCGAGCGCGTAGAGATGTCTCGCCTGGCGCGCGGGGTCCGACTCGAGGCTGCCGAGGACTCGCAGTGCTTCCACCAGCTTCTCCCATTCGCCGGCGCTGCCGTAGAGGGCCACCAGGCGGTGAAGGACCGGGCCGTCCGCCGTCGTGCACGCGTTCCGGTCGAGCGCCTCCTCGAGGACGGCGGCAGCGCGGATCGGGAGGTGTGCGCGCTTCTCCCAGAGCTCGGCGGTCTCCAGGAAGGCCGCCTGACGCTCGGCCGGTTCTTCCGTCAGCCGTGCCAGGCGGTGCTTGCAGTTCGCGGCCCGCGCCCAGTCGCGTCGCTCGAGGAACACCCGGGCCAGCGCGGCCAGCGCGTCGCGGTTGTCGCCCTGGTGAGCCAGCGCCAGGCAGAGCATCTCGATCCCGCCTTGCAAGTCGCCGGTGACGAGCCGCACCTCGCCCAGCTTCACCAAACACTCGGGCGAGAGGTCCATGGCGTCCCTGGCGACCTGCTCGGCGATGGCGGCCACGTGCTCGCGCAGGGGCGCCTGGTCGCGCAGCTCGTGGCAGACACGGAGCGCGTCCGTGCGCGTCGCTGCGTCGGTGGGGGCGAGGTCTCGTGCCGCCCCCGCGGCCAGGAGCGCGCGCTCTCCGTTGCCCAGGGCGAGGGCGATGCGCGTGGACAGCCGCAGGAGCTTGAGCAGCATCTTCGAGTCGCCGTCGCGCGTCGCGGCCGCGACGAGCACGTCGCACGCGGGCTGGGCCTCGCTCCACTTCTCGCGGCGCGCCCAGTCCTCGAGCACCGCGCGCGCGGCGATCTCGTTGGTGGGCTCGGTCTCGAAGGCGTACTCGAAGGTCGCCAGCGCTCCGCGCGTGTCGCCCAGCGCCACCCGCATCCGCGCCAGCTCCACGAGGAGCTGCGCCTTCAGCCGGGTCGAGTCCGTGTGCTCGGCGCGCCGCTCGAGGCAGAAGGTCGCGTACATCGTGTCGCGCTCGCGCACGGCGAGCTTCTGCAGCGCCTCCCACGCCACCGGGTTGCGCGGGTCCATCTCCACCGCGCGCTCGAAGTGGATGCGCGCGCAGCCCGGGTCCCGCCCCTCGGGCGCCAGCATCTCGCCCACCGCGAGGTGGATGCGCGCCTTCTCCTTCGGGTCATCCGTGAGGTCTGCCAGCCGGGCGCGGTAGGCAGCGGCCGCCGTGACGTCCCCTTGCTTCTCGCTCAGGCGCGCCAGCTGCTGGATGGCCGGCACGTGGGAGGTGTCGAGCTCGTACAGCCGTCGCCAGGCTGCCAGCGCGAGCTCGAGGTTCTCCTGCTTGGACTCGCGCACCTCGGCCAGGCGCATCAGCGAGGCGATGGCGTCCGCCGGCTCGGTCGCCGAGGCGGCGTGGCGCTCGAGGACCGCCGCCAGCCTGTCCCAGTCGCGCGTGGCCTGCCAGCACCGCTCCAGGCCGCCGAGCGCCCTGGCGTTGTCTGCGTCGAGCTCCAGGGCGAGCTCGTACTTGGGGATCGCGTCGCGGGCCCTGACGAAGCGGTGCTCGAGCAGCTCCCCCAGGCGCAGCAGCGCGCCGACGCGCTCCTCGTGGGTCGTGGCCGCGTCGACCTGCCTGTCGAGGACCGCTGCGAGGCGCACGTACTGCTCGGTGGTGCGGCAGATGCGCTCCAGCCCCGTGAGCGCTGCGATGGCGCGCGGATCCAGTGCGAGCGCCTTCTCGTAGCTCTCGGCCGCGAGCCTGGGGTTGGGCAGGTGCTCCTCGTGGAGCTCGCCGAGCGCGATGTAGATGGCGCGACGGTCCTCGTCCCGGGTCGCTCGCGCCAGGGCCCGCTCCAGCGACTCGCGCTGCGCGTCCCAGGCCCCGACGCCCGCATACTCGCTGGCCCGGCGCTGGTGGACCATCGGATGCGCCGGGTCGTACTCGCGCATGCCTTCGAGGATCCGGTCCGCGGTGGCCACGTCGTTCATGTCGCCGCGCGCCCAGCGGACGACGCGCTCGGCCAGCTTCGACTTCTTCGCGTTATCCGAGGCCGCCTCGATCTTCTGCGACACCGCCTCCACCAGCGCGTGCCACCCGCCGTCACGCGAGGCGGCGATGTCCTCCAGGTGCGCCGCCGCTTCGTCGTCGCCGGGCTCGAGCGAGAGGGCCTCCACCAGCGCGTCACGCGCTGCGGTCGCGTCCCCGAGCTCCTGCCACAGCACGTCCCCCAGGCGCTTGAAGAGCTCCACTTTCTCCGGACGGTCCACAGCCTCGATGCGACCGAGGTAGAGGTCCACGAGCTCGTCCCACTGTCCTTCTGCCCGGTAGCGCTGCTCGAGGGCGTCGCGGACCGAGTCCGCCCGCAGGGTGACGCGCTTGCGGGGGCCCGTGCTCCGGCGCACGTGCCGCGGAGCTTCGTGCTGCTCGACCGTGTCGTCCGGGCTTGGCTGCACACCGGAGGACAGCGAGCTTGAATCATTCTGCTCTCCGCGTGGACTATCACCGCCCCAGGAGGGGATCGCGCTTCCCTCGCTCCGGGTGACGTCGTCGTTGCGAAGTGCGCGCAATGTCATCGAGCCTTCCCCCGAGCGGTGGTTTCATCCACCCGGAGTGCGAGGCTCGTGCCCGGCTGATCACCGGTGATCGTAAGTCGATGTCATGCGCGTGAGTACGTGGTGTTCCTCTTCTCTCCATGCTTGCGGATCTTCCCCGCGGCGCGGAGCTCGCGGAGCGGCACTGCGAGGACCAGAGGCTCGACGCCCAGCTCGTTCGAGAGAGCGCGGACGCCGAGTGGCTGGGCTGCATCGTGCAGGGTCGCGAGGATGCGCTCGCCCAGCTCGGCGCGGGCGCCGGCGTTCTGACGTTTGCGGCCGGGCCCCGCTGCTCGCGGCTCCGCTTGGCTCGCGGCGGGACGACGGGAAGCGCGCGGAGCAGGCGGCGAGCTTCCGAGCCGTGCCGGCGACAGGGACGCGACCTCGGCAAACGAAGCATTCCGGAGCGCGTCCACCAGCTTGGCGACGAATTCCTGGGTGAGTGCGGTCAGCTGCGCCTCGAGCGTGGGCATGGCCCTGCATACACGTCCTCGCGCTTGACGGGAAAGGGGGGTGAGCCTAGAAGCCAGGTTGACAACTCTCACCCGCACGTAAGACTTGAGAGTAAGAGTTCATGCTCCGCCTCCCCCTCCACCGACCCACCGAAGACCTCATGCAGATCGGGGACTTGGCCCGCGAGACGGGCAAGACCGTCCGGGCCATCCATCTGTACGAGGAGCTGGGGCTGCTGACGCCTGCGGCCCGGTCGAAGGGACGCTTTCGCCTCTACGGAGCCGAGTCACTCACCCGCATCCGGTGGATCGCCAAGCTCCAGGAGATGGGGTTCAGCCTCGGCGACATCCAGACCATCGTGCGCGAAGGCGCCGATGCGCACGGCGCGCCCGGGGCGATGAAGAGGATGCGCGAGGTCTACACGCGCCAGCTCGAGCGCACGCGCGAGCAGCGCCGCCGGCTCGAGGCGCTGGAGCACGAGCTCGCCGCCAGCCTCGACTACCTCGACACGTGCGACGTCTGCGATCCGCAGCGGCTGCTGTCCGCCTGCCAGCGCTGCGATCTGCACGACAAGGAAACCAACGTGCCCGAGCTCGTGCTCGGGTTCCGGGCGCACTGAGCCCACCTCATCCAGCATCGGACGGACCATGGCCCTCAAGCTCCCCATCTTCATGGACAACCACTCGACGACGCCGGTCGACCCGCGCGTCGTCGAGGAGATGCTCCCCTATTTCACGACCAAGTTCGGCAACGCCGCGAGCCGCAACCACCAGTTCGGCTGGGAGGCCGAGGAGGCGGTGGAGCACGCGCGCGAGCGGGTGGCGAGCGTGATCGGCGCGAAGGACAGCAAGGAGATCGTCTTCACCAGCGGCGCCACCGAGAGCGACAACCTGGCCCTCAAGGGCGTGGCCGAGTTCTACAAGGACAAGGGCAATCACATCATCACCACGGTGACCGAGCACAAGGCCGTGCTCGACACCTGCAAGCGCCTGGAGAAGCAGGGCTTCGAGGTCACCTACCTGGCCGTGGACAAGGTCGGCCTGGTCGATCCCGACGACGTGAAGAAGGCCATCACCGACAAGACCATCCTGGTCAGCGTCATGCTGGCCAACAACGAGATCGGCACGGTCCAGCCGCTCGAGGCCATCGGGCGCATCACCCGCGAGCGCGGCGTCCTCCTGCACTCGGACGCGGTGCAGGGCATCGGCAAGGTGGACTTCGACGTGCAGAAGATGAACGTCGACCTGGCCTCGCTCACCGCCCACAAGATCTACGGCCCCAAGGGCGTCGGCGCGCTGTACGTCCGCCGCAACAAGCCGCGCGTGCGGCTCGTGGCGCAGATGGATGGCGGCGGGCACGAGCGGGGGATGCGCTCGGGCACGCTGGCGGTCCCGCTCATCGTGGCCTTCGGCAAGGCGTGCGAGATCATGGCGCAGGAGGGCAAGCAGGAGACCGCGCGCCTCATCGCCATGCGCGAGCGGCTCCGGACGCGCATCTTCAGCCAGCTCGACGAGGTGTACGTCAACGGGTCGATGGAGCACCGGCTGCCGGGCAACCTGAACATCAGCTTCAACTTCGTGGAGGGCGAGGGGCTGATGATGGCCATCAAGGACGTCGCGGTGAGCTCGGGCTCGGCCTGCACGTCGTCCAGCCTGGAGCCGAGCTACGTGCTGCGCGCGCTGGGCGTGGGCGACGAGCTGGCGCACTCGAGCATCCGCTTCGGCCTGGGGCGATTCAACACGGACGAGGAGGTCGACTACGTGGCCGACCTCGTGGTGGCCAAGGTCAAGCGGCTGCGCGAGCTGTCGCCCCTCTGGGAAATGCACAACGAAGGCATCGATCTGAAGAGCGTCGCCTGGGTCGCTCACTGAACGGACGACGGAGACCACGAACATGGCCTACAGCACCAAAGTCATCGAGCACTACGAGAACCCCAAGAACGTCGGCACGCTCGACAAGGCCGACCCGAACGTCGGGACCGGGCTGGTCGGCGCCCCGGCCTGCGGCGACGTGATGCGCCTGCAGATCAAGGTCAACGACCAGGGCGTCATCGAGGACGCCAAGTTCAAGACCTTCGGCTGCGGCTCGGCCATCGCCAGCTCGTCGCTGGCCACCGAGTGGATCAAGGGCAAGACGGTGGACGAGGCCGAGGCCATCAAGAACTCGCAGATCGTGGAGGAGCTCAACCTCCCGCCCGTGAAGATCCACTGCTCCGTCCTGGCGGAGGACGCCATCAAGAGCGCCATCGCCGACTACCGCAAGAAGCAGTCGGAGCGCCGCTCCGGCTGAGACCTCGAGATACCCATGGAAGCCAGCATCACCGTGTCACCCAAGGCCGTGGAGGCCATCGCCCGCCAGATGAAGAAGCGCGGGACGATGGACGCGGCCCTGCGCCTCGGCATCCGCGGGGGCGGCTGCTCGGGGTTCTCCTACGTCATCGAGTTCCACGACGGCAGCCCGCACGCGCGCGACCGCGTGTTCGAGTACGTCGCCAGCGACGGCACCCCGGTGCGCGTGGTGGTGGACCCCAAGAGCCTGCTCTACCTCGCCGGCACCGAGCTGGAGTGGGAGCAGACGCTGATGCAGCAGGGGTTCAAGTTCAGGAACCCGAACGAGAAGACCGGCTGCGGCTGCGGTCACTCGTTCTCGGTGTAGCCGTGGACCCGTTCGCGACCCTCGGGCTCCCCCGGAGCTACGACGTGGATCTCGCCGCCGTCGAGAAGACGCACCGCGAGCTCTCGCGCGCGCTGCACCCCGACAGGTTCGTCGGCACCGGCGCCAGCGAGCGCCGGGCCGCCCTGGCCAGGGCGGTGGAGGTGAACGAGGCCTGGCGCGTGGTGCGCGATCCCATCCGCCGGGCCGAGGCGCTGCTCGCGCTGGCCGGTGCGCCGGTCAGCGAGGAGAAGGAGCCGCAGGCCGACCCGGAGTTCCTGATGGAGATGCTCGAGCAGCGCGAGGCCCTGGCCGAGGCCCGTCAGGCGCGGGATCTGCCCCGGGTGCACTCCATGGCGCAGGCCATCGAGGCGCGCGCGCGGCGGGTCGAGCGCGAGCTGGGGGAGGGCTTCGCCCGCGGCGAGGCGGCGTCCCTCGCCGGCAAGCTGGGCGAGCTGCGGTTCTACCGGCGCTTCCTCGAAGAGGTGAGCGCCATCGAAGACGAGCTGGCGGCATAACATGGCCCTCTTCGAGATCTTCGACCCCAAGGCGCCGGCGCGGCCGATCGGCATCGACCTCGGCACCACCAACTCGCTCGTGGCCTACGTGAGCAACGAGCGGCCCGTGGTCATCGCCGACTGCGATCTGCAGACGCTCGTGCCGAGCGTCGTCAGCTACCTGCCCGCCGGCGAGGTCGTCGTGGGGCGACGCGCCCAGGGGCTGGCAGGCGAGTACCCGCGGGACACCATCGTGAGCGTGAAGCGCTTCATGGGGCGCGGCGCCAACGACCCGGAGACGCGCAGGCTGGGCCCCTACGAGTTCGTGGACGCGGCCGAGGGCGAGAGCAACACCGTGCGCTTCCGGGTCGACGGCGGGCGGGTCGTGACGCCGGTGGAGGTCAGCGCCGAGATCCTGCGGACCCTCAAGCAGCAGGCGGAGGACGAGCTCCGGCACGTGGGCGGCGCCGTCATCACCGTGCCGGCCTACTTCGACGACGCCCAGCGCCAGGCCACCAAGGACGCGGCGCGCCTCGCCGGGCTCGAGGTGCTGCGGCTGGTGAACGAGCCGACCGCCGCCGCGCTGGCCTACGGTCTGGAGAAGAAGCAGAACGGCACCTTCGCCGTCTACGACCTCGGCGGGGGGACGTTCGACGTCACCGTGCTGGTGCTGGACGACGGCGTCTTCCAGGTCCGCTCCACGGGCGGCGACAGCGCCCTCGGCGGCGACGACATGGACCGCGCCATCGCGCACGAGCTGCTCGCCGACCTCGGGTTCGACGAGAAGCGCCAGACCCCCCAGCTGGTGCGCCTGGTGCTCGACGAGGCGCGCAAGGCCAAGCACGCCCTCACCACGGAGGAGTCGGTCGAGGCCGAGGTCCCCGGTCAGCGCCGCGTCGTGCTCACCCGGGCGCGCTTCGAGGAGCTGATCCGCCCGCTCCTCGAGCGGACGGGGGTCGCCTGCCGGCGCGCGCTGAAGGACGCCGGCCTGCGCCCGGAGGCCATCGACGGCGTCATCCTCGTGGGCGGCGCCACGCGCGTCCCGGCCGTGCGCCGCTACGTGGCGGGGCTCTTCGAGAAGGAGCCGCTGGCCGACATCGATCCGGACCAGGTGGTGGCCCTCGGCGCCGCCGTCCAGGCCGATCTGCTGGCGGGGGAGGGCAGGAGCGAGGACGTGCTGCTGCTCGACGTGATCCCGCTCTCGCTCGGCATCGAGGTCGGCGGAGGCGTGGTCGACAAGGTGCTGCCGCGCAACTCGACCATCCCCTGCTCGGCCAAGGCCACCTACACCACGCAGGAGGACCGGCAGACCGGCTTCGAGATCCACGTCGTGCAGGGCGAGCGGGAGATGGTGGCCGACAATCGCAGCCTCGCGCGCTTCACCCTCAAGGGCATCCCGCCGATGCCCGCGGGCATGGCGCGGCTGGAGATCACCTTCCACGTCGACGCCGACGGCCTGCTCGGCGTCCACGCGAAGGAGCTGACCACCGGGGTCGAGCAGACGGTGACCGTGAAGCCGAGCTACGGCCTCGACGACGCCGCCGTGGAGCAGATGCTCCTCGACGCCCTCGATCACGGCGAGGAGGACCTCGGGCGCCGCCGTCTGGCGGAGAACCGCGTGGAGGCCAGGCGCATCCTGACGGCGACGCGCAAGGCGCTCGAGGTGGACGCCGACCTGCTGCAGCCCGGCGAGCGAGAGCGCATCGTGCAGGCGTGCGAGGCGCTGGAGGCCGCCGCAGGCGGCGCGGACCCCTCGAAGGTGCAGGCGCGGATCCAGGCGCTCGACGACGTCACCAAGGCCTTCGCGGGGGTGCGCATGAACCGCGCGATCGCGCGGGCCATCGAGGGCCGCCGGGTCGACACGGTCGAGAAGAGCGTCGAGCACGCCAAGGGCATCGAGGCCGCGCACGCGCCCCGGGAGGCCGCCGTCGGATGACCCTGGTGCGCTTCAAGGGGTACGGCGAGATCGAGGTCCCCACCGGGACGTCGCTGCTGCAGGCCGCGACCCAGGCGCATTTCCCCGAGGGGAGCGCCTGCGGGGGCGTCTGCGCCTGCTCGACCTGCCACGTGTACGTGACGCGGGGCGCCGAGCTGCTCAGCGAGCAGGAGGACGAGGAGGCCGACATCCTCGACAAGGCGTTCGACGTCCGGCACGGCTCGCGCCTCGGCTGCCAGTCGAAGATCGAGCGCGAGGGGGTGATCGAGGTGGAGATCACGCGCGAGAGCGTGGAGGCCTACGAGAACGAACACCCCGCCGAGCGCGGCAAGTACACGAAGCGCGCGACGGGGACGTGATCTGGCACGGGTCTCGCGGCCTGCACAAGGTTGCGAACTGAACGACACTGAAAGGCCCGCGGCTTTTTCGTTGCATCGAAAGGCGGTTGACGCGAGCATCCGCGCCACATGCGCCGAGCCCCGATTCTTCTCGCCTCACTGCTGGTGTCGTCCGTGGCCGTCCGCGCGAGCGCGCAGACCGCGCTGCCCCCGCCCCCGCCCTCGAGCGGCTTCCTCGTCGACCGATTCAACCCGTCCGAGCGAGGCAGCGAGTGGTTCGCGCTCGACACGCTGGACATGCGCGGCGAGCTGCGCCCGGCGGTCGGCATCGTGGGCGAGTACGCCAACAACCCCTTCGTGCTCAAGAACGCCGACGGCTCGAACGGCACCGCCGTGGTCGCGCAGCAGCTCTACCTGCACGCCGGCGCCTCGCTCGTGCTGCTCGACCGCTTCCGCGTCGGCATCGACGTCCCCTTCGCCGTGGTCAACAGCGGGACGACGGGCACCAGCGGCAAGGGCAACACCTTCATCGCTCCCCAGGACGCGGCCATCGGCGACGTCCGCCTCGGCGCCGATCTGCGGCTCGTCGGCACCTACGGGTCGCCCTTCACGCTGGCCATCGGGGGCCAGTTCTTCACGCCCTCGGGCACGGCCAACCAGTACACGAGCGACAACCTCTCGCACGGCATCGTCCGCCTGGCAGCCGCCGGCGAGGCGGGGTTCTTCGTGTGGGCGCTCAACGTCGGCTACCACGTGCGCGCCCAGCAGACGACCGTCGACGGGAACCCGTACGGTACCTCGCTCGTCTACGGCGCCGCGCTCGGCATCCGGGCCGTCGATCGCCACCTCCTCATCGGCCCCGAGATCTACGGCGAGGCCAACACCGTCGCCTCCGGCGCCTTCTTCGCCAAGGGCTCCACCCCGGTCGAGGCCATCCTCGGGGCGCACTACACCATCGGCGACGACTGGCGCGTGGGCGTGGGCGGCGGCCCGGGCATCACGCACGACCTCGGCTCGCCCGACTTCCGTCTCATGGGCTCCGTCGAGTGGGTGCCGGGCTATCACCCCAAGGCCGAACCGCCTCCCCCGGCGCCGGCGCCGCCGCCTCCCCCGCCCAAGGTCGAGCCCCCGCCGCCGCCTCCGCCGCCTCCTCCTCCCCCGCCTCCGCCGCCGCCTCCTCCTCCGGTCGCCGATCGCGACGGGGACGGCATCCCCGACACCGAGGACGCCTGCCCCGACGCGCCGGGCCCCCGCACCGACAACCCCAAGACCAACGGCTGCCCGAAGGCCGCGGTGGTCAACGGTCAGATCAAGATCAGCGAGCAGGTGAAGTTCGCCACCGGCAGCGCGCGGATCCTCGCCGACAGCAACGATCTGCTCTCCGAGGTGGCCAAGGTCATCCTCGGCCACCCCGAGATCAAGCACGTGCGCATCGAGGGGCACACCGACAACGTCGGCAAGCCGGCGATGAACAAGAAGCTGAGCCAGGAGCGCGCCGAGGCGGTGCTCAACTGGCTGGTCATCCACAAGATCCCCAAGGCCCAGCTCTCCGCGGTGGGCTTCGGCATGGCCAAGCCCATCGACGACAACGCGACCGAGGCCGGTCGCCAGAACAACCGCCGCGTCGAGTTCCACATCGAGTAGCTCAGGGCGGCGTGTAGAACGCCACGACCTTCGCGGGGCCACGCCCGGTCACGTCGAAGCCGCCGGCCAGGGTCTTGGCCAGCCGCTCGTCGAGGATCTTCCCCGCGAAGGGCATGTCCGTCGTCAGGTTCCCGAAGACCGGGCACTCGACGTCGGCCCCGCGCGCGAAGATGGACACGCGGCCGCCCCGCTTCAGCTCGGAGGCGAAGGCGATGCGTGCGACCTCTCCCTTGCGCAGGCCGACCGGGCCGGCCATCTCGGTGGTCAGCTCGTCGCGCACCACGTAGTAGGCGCGGGTCTTGGCGTTGATCATCGAGCCGATGAGGCCCACGTTGAAGCGGGCGTTCTCGCCGCGCCGGATGGTGATGTCCTCGTCGATGAGGATGTCGTCGTCCTCGGCCTTGAGCGACTTGTAGATGGCCTCCCGCACCGGAAGGATGACCTGCCCCGCGCCGGGCAGCCCCTCGCGCATGCAGTTGCCGAGCGCCTCGTACCCCTCGGAGAGCGCCATCGCCACGTCCGCCGGCTTCCCGTCGTCGTCGTAGATGGCCAGGCGCACGACGCACGCCGCCACCTCCGGATCCTCCGGGATGACCGCGAGCAGCGGCGGATCGTTCAGGGGCAGGTTGGTCATCCACTCCTGCGAGCCGCACTTGTGCGGGGCCGCGCCGCCCGGCAGACCCGACACGGGGCTCCAGCTGGCCTTGCCCTTGGCGTCGACCAGGACGGGGATCGACCACCAGTAGATCTCGCCGTCGTCGAAGAGGTCCGTGTCGTCGACCACGTAGACCGCCAGCAGGTAGACGCCGAGCGGTCCGCGGTCGCCGTCGGCCATGGCCATGACCTGGCCGCGGACGACGTCCTCGGACTTGAGCTTCAGCTTCTCGGCCAGCACGGCGGTCATGCCGGGTCGATCGGGGTTCGCCAGTCGCTTCGCGAGCTCTTCCAGTCCCATGGAGAGAGGATGGTACACCGGTTATCGCACCGGCTATCGGGTAGGTCGGAGTAGGTGTCGCGCACGTTGTGGAACGGAGTCGCCGTTGTGACGTGCAGCCCGGAACGTCCCCCCTACACTCGGCGGATGCGACTTCCCTGGCTCTCTCCGGTGGGCGCGCTCGTGTGCGCCGCCATCTTCGCCGCATGCAGCTCCGGCTCCTCGTCCACCAACGACAACGGCGGCGGCAGCAGCAGTAGTGGTGGAGGCAGCAGCGGAGGCAGCTCCGGCGGCAGCTCGGGCGGGAGCTCCAGCGGAAGCGCCAGCAGCAGCGGCGGCCCGAACGCCGACGCCGGCCCGGTCGACGGCGACGTCACGCAGGGCGGCGAGGCCGGAGCCGGCGGCGAGACCTTCACGGTGCAGTTCGGCCCCATCACCGTGCCGCCGCAGACGGAGAACACGCAGTGCATCGTGGTACCGCTGGGCAACACCCAGTCGATCCACGTCGGGCAGATCCACGACCTGCTCGGCAACGCATCGCACCACATGATCCTCTACAAGGTGGCGCCGCAGGCGACGCAGGCGACGCCGTTCAACTGCCAGCCGTTCCAGGACACCCTGAACCCGGCCGACGGCAACCCGCTCATCATCTCGCAGAAGAAGGACGACACCCTCACCCTGCCCCAGGGCGTCGCCTTCACCCTCGACGCCAACCAGATGGTGCGGCTCGAGATGCACTACATCAACGCCAGCCCCAGCGAGGCCGTCACGCTGGTCACGACGTCGACCCTGACCACGATGGACCCGGCGCAGTACCAGTACGACGCGTCGTTCCTCTTCATCGGCGATCCCGACATCAAGATCCCCGCCCAGTCGAACTTCACGCTGGGCCCCGTCTATTTCCAGGTCCCGGCGGAGTACGCGCAGTCGAACTTCTTCGCCATGACCGGCCACGAGCACCAGTGGGGCACCGAGGTGCAGATCTGGTCGGCCACGGCCTCGTCGCCCCCAGGCACGCTCATCTACACGAACACGAGCTGGAGCGATCCGGTCACCACGTCGTTCGATCCGCCGTTCCACGTCCAGCCCAACGGCGGCTTCCAGTTCCAGTGCGACTGGTACAACGCCTCCACAAGCCCCGTGAGCTTCGGCGAGAGCGCGAACGACGAGATGTGCTTCTTCTGGGCCTACTACTACCCGGCCAACCCCTCGGGCGCGCAGGTCTGCTTCCACACCGACCAGGTCCCGGGAGGCCTCGACGCGTGCTGCCCCGGCAGCGCGCTGTGCAGCCAGCTGGGCAACTAGCGGCGGCTCTTCCCCTCTCTCCGCTACCGCCGGACGCGAACCCAGGTGCCCGGGCCCATCGCGCGGCCCGACTTCACGGCGTGCCACCCTTCGGGGAGCGGCGGGTCGGTCCAGAAGAACAGGCGTCGCGCGTCCACCGGCGAGAGGTTGACGCACCCGTGGCTGCGCGCGCGGCCGAAGTCGTCGTGCCAGTACGCGGCGTGCAGGGCGTAGCCGCCCTCGAAGTACTGGACCCAGGGGACGTCGCGGAGCTCGAAGTGGCTCTCCGGATCGTCGGCGTCCATGGTGGTCGTGACGTGCTTGTAGTCGATGCGGAACTCGCCCTGCACGGTGGAGCGCGTGGTCTTGGGATCGCCCCAGCCGTCGACGCCGGTGGAGACCAGGGTCGCGTAGACGGGACGCTCGCCCTCGTAGAGCACGAGCGACTGGTACTGGATGGACACGTCGACCCACTTGGTCTTCTTCCAGTCGAAGCTCGTGGGGGGCGGCGGCGTGTCGAACACCGCGACCTGGTCCTCGCGCAGCCACCTGCGGTCCTCGGTCTCGAAGTAGAAGCGCTGGTCCCTGGGCAGGAGCTTGCCGTTGAGGCGGACGATGTCGCCGTAGGCCAGGTGCCCGGTGGTGTTGCCGCTGCGGTCGAAGGTCTCGGCGTCACGCCGGCGGACCATGGCGAAGGGGAAGGGCAGCGAGCCGTCGAGGGCGATGCCGTGGAAGGGCGAGGCGAGGTGCGGCTTGATCTTGTCCTCGCCGATGAGCCGGCCGTCGAGCAGGACGGCGAACTTGCGGTGGTCGCTCTCCTTGCCCGCGCGGAAGCTCCCGAGGATCGCGAGCCCGGCGTGGCGCGACACCTTGCCGCGAGGCACCGCGCCGTCCGGCGCCACGAAGGAGGAGAGGTTGGGGATCTTGCGGGTGCCGCCCTGGAGCCACCAGGGGATCTGCCCGTCGCCGAGGTCGGGGAAGAAGTGCTCCTCGTCGAGCGGCGGCGGGAGGGGAGGCAGCTCGCCCGGGAGGGTCTTGGCGTTGCCGTACTCGTCGAGCGGGACCTGGTTGGCGCCGGCCGACTTGATGCGGTTCCACTCGGCGTGGTGCTTCCGGTAGTCCTTGAGGTGGTTCTGGAAGCCGTACTCCCACCGGTCCATCAGCTTGTGGTCGGGGACCATGTGCCAGAGCGTCGCGTCGCGGCGGGCGAAGCCGTAGAGGTACGGCATCGGCTTCGAGAGATCGGGCCGGGTCCCGAGGGCGCGCACGACCGGATCCGCGGGGTCGAGCGTGGCGCCCGCGTCGAGGCACACGTAGCCGCGCGGGAGCACCTCGTACCACCCGGCGTCGCAGCGGACGCCCGGCACGGGGGAAGAGGAGCGGGGGACGCTCTGGCCGAGCCGCAGGTAGCCGAGGACCCGCGAGCGCGGATCCGGCCGCTCGAGCACGCGGGTCTCGAGGGCGCGCGCGTAGAGGCGGGGGCCGTCGGCGGAGACGTGCGTCGTCGGCGGCGCGGGCGCGAGGTCCGCGGGCTCCTCCTCGGCGGCAGGGGAGGTCGGGGCGGCGAGGGTGGCGGACGGTAGATCGCCGCCGCCGCGGCAGGCCAGGGGGAGGAGGGCGAGGGCGAGCGCGGACGCCGAGATCAGGGTGCGGGGACCGCGCGAGGGCATCCGAGGCCGAGATACGCAGAGGCCGGTGAAGTGGGCCAGTTTTCGGCGGAAGAGGTCGGGGTCGGGGTCGGGGTCGGGGTCGGGGTCGGGGTCGGGGTCGGGGTCGGGGTCGGGGTCGAGGTCGGGGTCGGGGTCGAGGTCGAGGTCGAGGTCGAGGTCGAGGTCGAGGTCGAGGTCGAGGTCGGGGCACCGCGGTCACGCCTCGACTGGACGCGGTCAAGCGAGCTGTGGACCCGTCCAGGCGAGGAGGAACCGCGGTCACACCTCGACTGGACGCGGTCAGGCGAGCTGTGGACGCGTCCAGGCGACGCGGAACCGCGGTCACGCCTCGACTGGACGTGGTCAGGCAAGCACTGGACGCGCCCAGGCGAGGTCTGGACGCGTCCAGGCGAGGTCTGGACCCGTCCAGGCGAGGAGGAACCGCGGTCACGCCTCGACTGGACGCGGTCAGGCGAGCTGTGGACGCGTCCAGGCGACGCGGAACCGCGGTCACGCCTCGACTGGACGCGGTCAGGCAAGCTGTGGACGCGTCCAGGCGACGCGGAACCGCGGTCACGCCTCGACTGGATGCGGTCAGGCGAGCCATGGACGCGCCCAGGCGACGAGGAACCGCGGTTCCTCGACCTCGACCCCGACCTCGACCTCGACCCCGACCTCGACCCCTGCCTACACCCGTATCCCCGGCGCCGGGTACCTCGCGCACACCTCCCTCACCTCGCCCGCGATCTTCGCGAGGCTCGCCTCGTCGGCCGTGGCCTGCGTCACGCGGTCGATCCACTCGGCGATGCGCAGCATGACGTCCTGTCCCATCCCGCGGGTCGTGACCGACGGCGTCCCGATGCGCACGCCCGACGGGTCGAACGGCTTGCGCGGGTCGAAGGGCACGCTGTTGTAGTTGAGCACGATGCCGGCGCGGTCCAGCGCCTGCGCCAGCTGCTTGCCCGTCACGCCCTTGCTCGTCACGTCCACCAGCAGCAGGTGGTTGTCCGTCCCTCCCGTCACCACGCCGAAGCCCTTCTGCGCGAGCGCGCTCGCCAGCGCCTGGGCGTTGTCCACGACGCTGCGCGCGTACGCCCTGAACTCCGGCCGCGAGGCCTCGTTCGCGGCGACGGCGATGCCCGCCGTCACCTGGTTGTGCGGCCCCCCCTGCAGCCCCGGGAACACGGCGCGGTCGATGGCGGTCGCGTGCTGCTGCTTGCAGAAGATCATCCCCCCGCGCGGGCCGCGGAAGGTCTTGTGCGTCGTGGAGGTCACCACGTCGGCCACACCAAGAGGCGAGGGGTGCGCCCCGCCGCAGACCAGGCCCGAGATGTGCGCGATGTCCGCCACCAGGATGGCCCCGACCTCGTCGGCGATGCTCCGGAACGCGGGGAAGTCGATGACGCGCGGGTAGGCCGTGGTGCCGCACCAGAGCAGCTTGGGCCTGTGCTCGCGCGCCAGGTCCCGCACCTGGTCGAGGTCGATGCGGTGGTCGTCCTTGCGCACGCCGTACTGCACGGCCTTGAAGTACTTGCCCGTGATGGAGACGCTGTGGCCGTGCGTCAGGTGACCGCCCGCCGGCAGGGCGAGGCCCATGATGGTGTCGCCCGGCTGGCAGAAGGCGAAGTAGACGGCCAGGTTCGCGGGGCTGCCGGAGTAGGGCTGGACGTTGACGTGCTCCGCGCCGAAGAGCTGCTTCAGCCGCGAGACGGCCAGCTCCTCCACCTGGTCGACCACCTGCTGGCCCTCGTAGTACCGCTTGTGCGCGTACCCCTCGGAGTACTTGTTGGTCAGCACCGAGCCGGTGGCCTCCATCACCGCGCGCGAGGTGTAGTTCTCGCTGGCGATGAGGCGGATCTTCTCGTGCTCGCGGCGGTTCTCCTGGGCGATGAGCTGGGCGATGGCGGGATCGGACTCGGCGAGGGCGGGGTCGAAGGGGAGCGGCATGGTGGGCAGGCAGGTTCTTACCATGCACGACCAGGCCCGTGAACGCGCCGCCCGCGCGTGGTATCACCTCGCCCCGTGCTGCTTCCCACCATCGTCGTCTACGCCGCCGTCTCGCAGGGAGCGGCCGCCGCGGTGCCCACCGGCGACGGCGGCGTCACGCCCGTGACGCAGCTGCCGGTCTCGCACCTCTATCGCGGCGGGCTGGTGGTGGGGCTGGAGCTGGGCGGCGGCATCGGCGGGGCCAGCGGCTACCCCAACAACTCGAGCGACATCGGCAACCCGGCCGACTACTCGGCCAGCGGCTTCATGTTCGGCACCTACGAGTCCATCTTCGTGATGGGCGCGTTCAGCGACTACGTGAGCTTCGGCTTCCAGTTCGGCCACAACCTGTTCCGCAACCCGGACTTCTACTCCAACGGCGACGGCGTCGGGTTCCGCCTGGAGGGCTTCCCGCTGGTGGGCCTCTTCCCCCGGCTCCAGGGGCTGGGCGTGCTGGCGCAGTTCGGCCTCGGCACCGGCGACCTCGTGTCGAGGCCGCCCAACCTGCCCGAGGCAGAGGGCACGCAGTCCTACGTGGGCGCGGGCGTCTTCCACGAGTGGACGGTGAACCTCACGCACTCCGGCGGCGCGCACCTGGGCATCGGTCCGAGCCTCCAGTACGACGCCATCTTCTCGAGGCCGTTCGAGAGCCACGGCCTGCTGGCGAGCCTGCGGCTCGTCCTCTACACGGCGCGCTGAGCGTATCCTGCGAGACATGCTGCGACGGCGCGCCCTGGTCCTGACCCTCTCCGCGACGCTGCTGGGCGGAGCCCTGCCCTCCGCCGCCCGCGCGCAGCCGGCGACCACCGAGGCCGCTCGCCAGGAGGCGCGCGACCGCTTCGACCGGGGCCTCAAGCTGTTCAACGAGGGGGACAACGCCGGGGCGCTGGCCGAGTTCAAGCGCGCGTTCGAGCTCATCCCCAACCCGCTCGTGCTCTACAACATCGGCCTGGTCTACGCGGCGATGGGGCGGCCGGTGGAGGCCGTCGACGCGCTGGACCGGGTCCTCGCGAGCCCCGGCGCGCTGGCCGCGGACCGCCTGGCCCGCGCCCGGCAGGCGCGCGACGAGCAGGCGCAGCGCATCGCCCGGCTCATGGTGGTGACCAACGTGCCGGCGGCCATCGAGGTCGACAACGTGGAGGTCGCCCGGACGCCCCTCGCCGCTCCGCTGCCGGTCTCGGGCGGCGTGCACGTGGTGGGCGCCGTCGCCAGCGGGTACGTGCCCGTCCGCAAGGAGGTCACGGTGGCCGGCGGGGCCACGGCGGAGCTCAGGCTCGACCTCGTGGAGATGCAGGGCCACGTGGCGCACGTGACGGTCAGGACGCACCTGCCGGGCGCGGACGTCGTGGTGGACGACCAGATCGTGGGCCGGACCCCGCTGCCCGGGTCGCTCACGGTCGCGCCGGGCTCGCACCGGGTCGAGCTGCGGCGCGCCGGCTACGACTCCGCCAGCCGCGAGCTGGTGCTGGGCGACGGCGCCTCGGGCGAGGTGACGCTCGAGCCCGAGGTGGACCGCGCGGCGCTGGGGACGTCGGGGGCGACGCTGGTGCTCACGGCGAGCGAGCCGGAGCCCGTGGTGACCGTCGACGGCAAATCGCAGGGCGTGGCCCCGGCGGGCGGGCTGCGGCTGGCGGCGGGACCGCACCACCTCTTCATCGAGCGCGGCGGCTTCCTCCCGGTGGAGCGCGACGTCACCCTCGACGCGGGCCGCACGACGACCCTCACGGTGGTGCTCGATCCGACGCCCGAGACGCGGGCGGCCTACGACGGCAAGATCGCGTCGCAGCGCACGTGGGGCATCGTCTCCGGCGTCGCCGGGCTGGCGCTGGTCGGCGGCGCGGTGGGGTTCCTGGTCTGGAACGGGGCGCAGCGCACGACGGACGACGGCAACCTCGCCACCGCGAACTACAACATCCTCAACCACACGCCCCCCAAGAGCGTCTGCGACACGAAGAGCCAGCCCGGCAACCCCGCGGCCTGCCAGCAGATCGCGAACGACGCGGCGGCCAGCATCAACGACGCCAACACGCGCGACTACTTCGGGTGGATCGGCTTCGGCGTGGGCGCCGCCGCCACCGTCCTCGGCGCCGTGCTGCTCGTGACCAACGGGAGCTCCCACCGCTTCGACCGCGCCCCGGCGACCTCGAAGGTCTTCGTCCTCCCCACCGGCTGGAGCGATGGCCGGGGGGGCGGCGGCCTGGGGCTGATGGGCGCGTTCTGACGGGGCTGCTGGGCGTCTGGTATCGTCTCGGACGTGGCTCCCAACGACCCCATCGGTCTGGTCGGCCAGGTGCTGGACGGGCAGTTCCACGTCGACAGCTACGTGGGGGAGGGCGGCTTCAGCAGCGTCTACAAGGGCACCAGCGTGGGGCTGAACGAGCCCATCGCCGTCAAGTGCCTCAAGCTCCCGCCGGCGCTGGGCTCGGCCCTGGTCGAGTCGTTCGTGAAGCGCTTCCGCGACGAGAGCCGCATCCACTACAAGCTCTCGCAGGGCAACCTGCACATCGTGCGCAGCATCGCCAGCGGCACCACCATCGCTCCGGCGACCAGCGCCCTGGTCCCCTACACGGTGCTCGAGTGGCTCGACGGGCGCTCGCTGGCCGAGGAGCTGGCCGAGCGCCGCGAGAAGCACATGACCGGCCGCTCCCTGCCGGAGGCGGTGAAGCTGCTCGACTCGGCGATCGACGCGCTGGCCTACGCGCACTCCCAGGGGGTCGTGCACCGCGACCTCAACCCCGGCAACCTCTTTCTCGCCCGCACGCCGGCCGGCATCAAGCTCAAGGTGCTCGACTTCGGCGTGGCGAAGATCCTGGCCGACTCGGCGCTGGCCATGAGCTCGACGGCGCGCACGGTCGGCAACGTGCGCATGTTCGCGCCCGCCTACGGCGCCCCCGAGCAGTTCGACGAGAGCGTCGGGGCCATCGGGCCGTGGACCGACGTGTACTCGGTGGCGCTGGTGACGCTCGAGGTCCTGCGCGACCGGACGGTGATGGAGGGCGAGCACATCGGGGAGTTCGCCATGAAGGCGCTCGACGCCACGAACCGGCCGACGCCGCGCGCCCTCGGCGTCTCGGTGGGCGACGAGGTCGAGGCGGTGCTGGCGCGGGCGCTGGCGCTCGACCCCAGGGAGCGCCCGCGCGACGCGGGCGAGCTGTGGGGGATGCTCAAGCACGCGCTCGGCGTCGACGGGCAGTCGGGTCGCAAGGCGCACGCGGTCCGCCCGGCGAGCATGCCGCCGCCGCCCCCTCCCGATACGCAGCGCATGCACGAGCGGGTGCCGGAGGGAGCGGCCTCGCCCGTCATCGAGGTCTCGCGCACGCCGTCCAAGGCGCCCGCGCGCGCGCACGGCACCACTCTTCGCATGCCCGGGGCGCCCCACAGCGGCACCCACGCCCTCGCCGGCACGCCGGCGGCGAGGGGCACGCCCGCCCCGGCGAATCCCCTGCGCACGACGCAGCCCATGCGGTCGTCCTCTCCGTCGGTCCCCCAGCGGCCCTCCTCGAGCAGCGTCTCCACCTCCGTGGCCGTCGTCTCGCCGGCGCCGGGGCGCCGCGCGGGCAAGCCGGTCGCGCTGCTGGTGGTCCTGACCCTGCTCGTGCTGGGCGCCCTCGCGGGCGGAGCGTGGCTGCTCGCGGCGCGTGCTCACCATGCGGCGCTCGCGGCCGCGTCCTCCCCCTGGTGCTGACGTGGCGCGCGAACCCTTCGGCCTGACCGGACAGACCATCGACGGGCAGTTCCGCGTTGAGCGCGCCATCGGCGAGGGCGGCTTCAGCGTGGTCTACCGCGGGATGCACCTGGGGCTCGGCGAGCCCATCGCCGTCAAGTGCCTCAAGCTCACCACGACCCTCGACGGCGAGTCGATCGAGAGCTTCACGCGGCGCTTCCGGGACGAGGGGCGGCTGCTCTACCGCCTCGGCCAGGGCAACCTCGACATCGTGCGCTGCATCATCAGCGGGACGACGGTGGCGCCGGCCAGCGGCGCGCTGGTGCCGTACATGGTGCTGGAGTGGCTCGACGGGCGCTCGCTCGCCCTCGACCTGAAGATGCGGCGCGACCAGCAGCTCCGCGGGCGCTCGCTGGAGGAGATGGTGGCGCTCTTCGACCCGGGCGCGATGGCGCTCGACTACGCGCACCAGCAGAGCGTCGTCCACCGCGACGTGAAGCCCGGCAACCTCTTCCTGGTCGACCCCAAGGCGACCGGTCGCCCGCGGATGAAGGTGCTCGACTTCGGGCTGGCGAAGATCCTCGACGAGACCATCGGCATCACCATGGCGGCCACGATCGGCGCCTTCATGATGTGCTCGCCGCGCTACGCCGCGCCCGAGCAGTTCGACCCCAGGATCGGGACCATCGGCACGTGGACCGACGTCTACTCGCTGGCGCTGGTCCTGCTGGAGGTGCTGCGCGACCAGAAGGTGCGCAAGGCCGAGGGGTTCGCGGCGTCGCTGATCGAGGCCGTCGACCCCAAGGTCGATCTGTCCGCCAGGGGGCTCGGGTTGCTGCTGCCTCCGCGCATCGAGGCGGCGCTGGCGCGGGCCGTCTCCATCGACACCACGCTGAGACAGAAGACGGCGGGGGAGCTTTGGGACGAGATCAAGACCGCGATGCGCGCGCAGGTCAGCGTGCCGGCGAGCGCGCCCGCGGAGCAGCCGGACGACTACGCGCGGTCGCCCGAGTCCATGGCCTCGCGCACGCTGCGGGATCCCGTCTACAGCGTCCCGGTGCCGAGCGAGGGCGGGGGGACGCTGGTGATGAGCGGCGCTCCCCGCCGCCCCGACAGCCGTCCGGAGAGCTTCGAGGGAGGCGGGACGCAGGTGATCGCCCGGGTGCGACCCCTGCCGCCCTCCGCGCCGGTCGCCGCGCCCGCGCCGTTCGTCGTGTCGGGGTTCGGGCCGACGTCCCGGTCGTCGACCCCGCACCGCTCCTCCCGCGCGCCCATCGTGTTCCTGGTGCTGTTCGTGCTGGCCGCCCTCGGCGTGGGCAGCTTCTTCGCGTGGCGGGCTTGGAAAGCGAAGCACGCCGCCGCTATGGTGCTCCCCCCACCATGAGCGATCCCATCTCTCGTTCCCTGTTCGAGCGCGCGTCGCACGTCATCCCGGGCGGCGTGAACAGCCCGGTGCGCGCCTTCCGCGCCGTCGGCGGCTCCCCCGTCTTCGTGTCGCGGGCCCAGGGCGCCTACCTCTACGGCGCCGACGGGCGCCGCTACGTGGACTACGTGGGCTCGTGGGGGCCGATGATCCTGGGCCACGCGCACCCCGCGGTGGTGGAGGCCGTGCGCGACGCGGCCACGCGCGGCACGAGCTACGGCGCGCCCACCGAGCTCGAGGTGCGCTACGCCGAGAAGATCTGCGCGCTCTACCCGTCCATCGAGATGGTCCGCGCCGTCTCGAGCGGGACCGAGGCGACGATGAGCGCCCTGCGCGCGGCGCGCGGCTTCACGGGGCGCGACGTCATCGTGAAGTTCGAGGGGTGCTACCACGGCCACGCCGACTTCCTGCTGGTGAAGGCCGGCAGCGGCGCGGCGACCTTCGGCGTGCCGGACTCCGCGGGCGTCCCGGTCGCGACGGTGGCCAACACGGCGACCTTGCCCTTCAACGACGTGGCCGCGATGAAGGCCCTCTTCGCCTCGCGCGGCAAGGACATCGCCGCCGTCATCGTCGAGCCGGTGGTGGGGAACATGGGCGTCGTGCCGCCGGAGCCTGGCTTCCTGGAGGAGCTCCTGCACCAGTGCGCCGAGCACGGCGCGGTGTCCATCTTCGACGAGGTGATGACCGGGTGCCGGGTCGCGCGCGGCGGGATGCAGGAGCGCACGCGGCTCCATCCCGACATGACCTGCCTGGGCAAGATCGTGGGCGGCGGTCTTCCGCTGGCCGCCTACGGAGGCAAGCGGGCCATCATGGAGAAGATCGCTCCCCTGGGGCCGGTCTACCAGGCCGGGACGCTGAGCGGGAACCCGGTCGCGGTGAGCGCGGCGCTGGCCATGCTCGAGCTCCTCGACTACGGCCTCTACCAGCGGCTCGAGGCCCTCTCGGCCCGGCTCGAAGCGGGGCTCGTGGCGGCCATCGCGCGCCGCTCGGTGACCGCCTGCGTCCAGCGCGTGGGGTCGATGCTCACCCTGTTCTTCGCGCGAGGCCCCGTGCGCTCGTGGCAGGACGCCAAGCAGAGCGACACGCAGGCCTTCGCGCGCTGGCACCGGGGCATGCTGGAGCGCGGGTTCTACTGGCCTCCGGCGCAGTTCGAGGCGGCGTTCGTCAGCGGCGCCCACTCGGAGGCCGACATCGACGCGACCATCGAGGCCGCCGACGCCGCCCTCGGGTGAGAGGCTACCTCCCCAGGAGCTTCTTGGCGGCCTGGCGCACCGCGCCCGGGTAGGCCGTCTGCTGGGGTACGAGCTGGAGGTCGCTGCGGGACATGCGGCCGAGCACGCGGTCCACCACGGCGGACGAGGAGCGGGGGTTCGAGAGCAGCGCGCGCTGCACCTCGCCGGCGGCGAGCCAGGACGTGTTGGCGGCGATGGCCTCCACCAGGGGGCGAGGGAGTGAGCCCTTGCGCCCGATGCGCGCGACCTCGGGGATGGTGAGGCGCGGGTTCTGCAGCAGCGTCTCCCACACGCTGGGGCCGTACATCCGCTCGAGCGCCACCCTCTCGGAGAGCGTCCCGCCCGCGGCCATCCGCTGCTGCTCGACCAGGGTGAGCACCCGGATCCGCTCCTGGAGGTTGCGCGCCAGGCCCTGGGCGCTCGGCGACAGGTCCTCGAACTCGACGAAGGCCCGCAGCGCCTCGCGCGCGGCCTCCTCCATGGGCGCGAGCTGCAGGCCCGCGCCGCACCCGGGCTCCTCCGCCTTCACGAACACCACCTCGGCGTCGAGCCGGTGGGTGCGGTCCCCGACCTGGAGGACCAGCTCGCACGGCGTCAGGACAGGGACGTCGCCCGCGTCGGGCACGAAGGCACGTCCGTGGGCGAGCTGCCCGTCGAAGAGCTCGCGGAGCGCCGTCACGTCGGTCAGGGACAGGGTGAGAACCAGCACCTACCCCAGATCGAATACCAAAACCTCGCTGTCCTTGCCGTCTTCCTGACCGGTGAGCACCACCCGCGTCTCCTGCTCGACCGCGGCGCCGTCGCCCTCGCCGAGGCGCGTGCCGTTTAGCGTCACCGCGCCGCGCGCCACCTGCACCCAGGCGCGCCTCCCCGCCGCCAGCGCCAGCTCGGCGGTCTCCCCGGCGCCCAGCAGGGTGGAGTAGAGGCTCACGTCCTGGTGTACCGTCACCGAGCCGTCGCGCCCGTCGCGGCTCGCCACCAGACGCAGCACCCCGCGCCGCGCGGCGGTCTCGAACGTCTTCTGCTCGTAGCTCGGCGCCAGGCCCCGGCGCTCGGGCTCGATCCAGATCTGGAGGAAGCGCACGGGCTCCGCCGGCGAGGGGTTCACCTCGCTGTGCAGGACACCCGTCCCGGCGCTCATGCGCTGCACGTCGCCGGGGCGGATGACCGTGCCGTTTCCCATGCTGTCCTTGTGCTCGAGGGCTCCGCCGAGCACGTAGGAGACGATCTCCATGTCGCGGTGCGGGTGGCGCCCGAACCCGTGGGCCGGCGCCACCACGTCGTCGTTGATGACGCGCAGCTTGCCGAACCCCATGTGCGCCGGGTCGAGGTAGTCGGCGAACGAGAAGCTGTGCTTGCTGTCCAGCCAGTCGGTCCTGCTGCTTCCCCGGTCGTTCGCCTTCCGCACCGTGATCATGGCGACCTCCTGCTCTCCTCGTGCCCGCGCTACTTGCCCGCGACGACCTGGACCTCGACCTCGATGTCGACCTTGTCGCTCACCAGCACACCGCCCGCCTCGAGGGCCTGGTTCCACTTGAGGCCGAACTCGCTGCGGGTGAGGTGCCCCTTGGCGGTGAAGCCCATGCGCTCGTTGCCCCAGGGGTCCTTGCCGCGGCCCGTCTCCTCCACCGCCAGGGTGACGGGGCGGGTCTGGTCGCGGATGGTCAGGTCGCCGGTGAGCTTGTAGTGGCCCTTGCCGGTCGACTCGATCTGCTTCGCCTGGAACGTCATCTTGGGGAACTTGTCCGACTCGAAGAAGTCGGCCGAGCGCAGGTGCCCGTCGCGCTTCTCCTCGCGTGTGTCGACGCTGGCGGTGGCGATCTCGGCCTTGAGCGTGGACTTGGTGGGGTCCGCTGCGTCGTAGCCGAGGGTGACGTCCCAGTCCTTGAACTGCCCGTGCACCTTGGCGAACATCATGTGCCGCACGCTGAAGCCCACTTCGCTGTGTGACTTGTCGACGCTGTAGGTGGTCATGTCTTCTTCTCTCCGCCGGTCAACGTAGGTCCTCGAACGCATCTCCGGAACGGATGAAATGTCGATGTGTATCATCTAGAGAGCCGATGACTGACGCGCCCGCTTCCGACGCCCTGACCCTCGACCAGCTCCGCCTCTTCGTGGCCGTGGTCGACTCCGGCAGCTTCTCGGCGGCTGCGCGCGAGCTGCACCGCGCGCAGTCCGCCGTGAGCTACGGGATCGCGAACCTGGAGCGCCAGCTGGGGCTCTCGCTGTTCGATCGCGTGTCCCGCACGCCGAAGCTGACGCGAGCGGGGGAAGAGCTGGCCAGCGAGGCGCGCGCCGTGTGCGCGCAGGTGGACCGCCTGAAGGCCCGCGCCCGCGGCGTGACGCAGGGGATCGAGCCGAGGCTGGCTGTGGCCGTCGACCACCTTTTCCCGCTGCCGGCGCTGGTGGCGGCGCTGCGGGCGTTCCGCGACGAGTTCCCGACGGTGTCGCTCACCCTGCACACGGAGGCCCTCGGCGCCGTCGCCGAGCTCGTGCTCCGCGGCACCTGCTCCATCGGCATCGGCCCGCACGTGCCTCACCTGCCCGAGGCCATCGAGCGGCGCCCGCTGGCGCAGGTGACGATGGTGCACGTGGCCGCCCCGGAGCACCCCCTGGCGCGCCGGCGCGGCGTGCTGCCGACGAGCCTGGTCAGGGAGCAGGTGCAGATCGTCCTCGCCGATCGCAGCCAGCTCACCGAGAACTACGACGTCGGCGTCTTCAGCGGGCGGACGTGGCGCGTGCTCGACCTCTCGGCGAAGCACGCGCTGCTGCTCGCGGGGCTCGGCTGGGGCGGCATGCCGCTGCACGTCGTCGCCGCCGATCTCGCCAGAAAGAAGCTCGTGCGCCTGCACCTGGAGGAGGCCGGCGCCATCCTCTTCGAGGTGCCGCTCTTCAGCATGCACCGCATCGCGGAGCCGCCGGGCCCCGCGGCGCAGTGGTTGCTCGCGAGGCTGGGGACCGCGTGCGAGGGGAAGAAGAAGGCCTCGTGATCGGCGAAGGCGGAGCCCTCAGAAACTCCTCAGCCGCGCGCGGATGCGCTCCGCCACGGCGCGCGAGCACGGGAACGGCTTGCCCTCTGCCAGGCGGGCGACGAAGGGCACGGGCACGTCCGTCATCGCTGCGACGTCCGTCGCCTTGCGCCCGGTCGTTGCCAGCCACCACTTGACCTCGACCGCGAGCGCGTCGAAGTCGGGGTCGAGGATCGACTCGGCCGTGGCCAGGACGTCCTCCGGAGAGTGAGCCTCCGGCTCCTCCCCGTCATCGCCGTCATCGTCGTCCTCCGCCCCCGCATCGCCCAGCAGCGCGCGGACATCCTCCTCGGTCAGGCCCTCCAGCGCCCGAGCGTCGTCGCCGATGACCGCGCGGGCGATCTCGCGCTTCCGGGCCTTGAGCGAGAGGATCTTCTCCTCGATGGTGCCGCGCGCGACGAGCCGCACGACCGTCACCGGCTTGTCCTGCCCGATGCGGTACGCGCGATCGGTGGCCTGGTCCTCCACCGCCGGGTTCCACCACGGATCGCAGTGGATGACGGTGTCCGCGGCCGTGAGGTTCAGCCCCGCGCCGCCGGCCTTCAGCGAGATGAGGAAGAGCGGCGCCGAGCCCTCCTGGAAGCGCGCCACTGCCTCGTCACGCTTCACGGTGCTCCCGTCCAGGTACTCGTAGGCGATCTGCTCGCGGTCGAGATCGCGCCGCCACAGGGTGAGCAGCTGCACGAACTGGGAGAACACCAGCGCCCGGCGACCCTCGGCGCACAGCTCGCGGACCAGCTCGAGGAACGCCGCCCGCTTCGCGCTCCCGGCATCGCTCTCGAGCCGCGGATCGACCAGCCGCGGATCGCAGGCCATCTGCCGCAGCCGGGTCAGGGCCGTGAACACGCTGAGCGAGGCGAGGCCGCCGCGCCTCTCGACGTCCCTGGCCAGGCTGGCGCGGAGCGAGTGCGCCAGCGCGTCGTACATGCGCTTGTCGGCGCGGGCGAGGGTGACCACCCGGTCGATCTCGGTCTTGGGTGGAAGCTCGCGCAGGACGTCGTCCTTGGTCCGGCGCAGCAGGAAGGGGCGCACGATGGCGCGCAGCTCGCCGGCCAGCGGGCTGCGGGGATCGGTCGCGACGGGCCGCTCGAAGCGCGTCTCGAACGCCCGCGACGTGCCGAGGATGCCCGGGTTGGCGAAGGAGGCGAGCGACCACAGCTCGCCCAGCCGGTTCTCGATGGGGGTGCCGGAGAGGGCGAGGCGCATGGACCCGTCGAGCTGGCACGCCGCGTGATAGGTGGCGCTGTCGGCGTTCTTGATGTTCTGCGCCTCGTCGAGCACGACGCACCGGAAGCGCACGCGGGCGAGGGCGTCGAGGTCGCGGCGCAGCAGGGCATAGGTGGTGACGACCAGGTCGGTGTCGGCGATGGGGGGGGCATCGCGCTCGCGCGAGGGGCCGTGGTGCAGCGTGACGCGCAGGCCGGGGGTGAAGCGCGCCGCCTCGCGCACCCAGTTGGTCGCGACCGAGGTCGGGCACACCACGAGAGACACCCCGGGTCCCTCCTTCTCGCGCCGGCCGAGCAGGAACGCCAGGGTAGTGATGGTCTTGCCCAGGCCCATGTCGTCGGCCAGGATCCCGCCCGCCCCGAGCGCTTGCAGAAACTGGAGCCATGCCAGCCCGAGCCGCTGGTAGGGCCGCAGGGTCCCGTGGAGCCCCTCCGGCATGTCGGGCTCGGCGGCGACGGCCAGGGCGCGAAGCCGGCCTCGAAGCGCCTCCACCGCGGCGTCCACGTGACCGTCGTTCTCCTCGATCCAGCGGTCCAGGCGTCCTAGCTGGTGCGCAGGCAGCTGCGCCTCGGAGCCGTTCATGACCGCGGCGGCCTCGTCGGTCAGCGCCTCGATGGAGGACGCGATGCGCGCGAGCGTGCCGTCGCCGAGCGTGACCCAGCGCTTCTTCCGCGAGAGGGCGAGGCGCACGGCGTCGAGCTCGACGGGGAGCTCGCCCGAGGCAAACTCCAGGCGTGTCGCGAGCCAGTTGCCCTCGAGCGTCACGTGAACCCGGCCGGAGACCGGCGCGCCGACGCGTACGCGAGCCAGACGGTCGGTCAGCTCGATGGTGACGGCCGGATCCGCCGCGGCGCGGAGCGCAGCGAGGCCCTCGCGCCAGAACGTGATCGCGTCGTCGTCCGTCACGGCGAGCGCCGCGCCTTCGCCCCCGCGCCGGACGAGCCCCGCCCTCTCCACGTGCTCCCGGGCACGGCCCTCGTACTCGAGATCCCGCCCGTCCTCGGAGCCCACGCCGTCGTCCGGGTAGAGGGCGACCTCGCGTTCGCGGTACGCCGCCACGAGCTCGCCCACCACGTCCAGCGGCTCGCCGGAGAGGCGCAGGACGATGCGGGGGGTCTCGGTGGGTGGCAGGCCGAACGTCTCGTGCCGTGGCAGCGCGATCCCGCGGCCGCGCGCCGCTCGCAGCAGGCGCGCGCCCGCCTCGCGCAGCTTGCCTCGGGGAACGAGGAGCACCGAGGCGCGCGCGAGCTGGCCGGCGAGATCCAGGTCGACGTCGGGAGCGACGCGATAGATCGAGCCGGCGCGCGTCCACACGAAGGGGAAGGGACCCGGGAAGAAGGCCGAGTCGGCGAACTGGATGGGCGCCGGGTCGTCCTCGACGGTCCAGTGGGCGGCGAGCGCGTCCAGCGCGGCAATGGGGCCATCTCCGCCGGCGGGGGTGAAGACGATGGTCGGTCGCGCGGCCGCGGCGCGAAAGTCGAGCAGGCCCTTGAACCCCTCGGCGAACACGCCGCCGTGCTGGCGCATCGCCTCGACGGTGAGGGAGGCGTCGACCCCGAGCGCGTAGACGGCCTTCTTTCCCGAGCCCCGGTCGCGGGTGTGCTGCAGGACGTGGCGGTCCCGCGCGCCGAGCTGGACGCGCTCGGTGGAGTGCGGGCCGATCTCCCGGGCCGACAGGAGCTTGCGCTCGCCCGCGCGCCGCACGACCACCGTGAGCAGGCGCGCGGGGGACTCGTCGCGCCGGTCGCCGTAGGCGCGCCCGATGTAGGGGTCCGCGTCGGCGAACGGGCTGGCGGAGATCTCCACGCGCACGCCTTCGGCGGCCGGAGCGAGCCACGCGGCGAGGGCGCTGTCGAAGCGCACCTCGGCCTCGACCAGCACGCGCAGCGCGGGCGCGCGCCCTGCGGCCTCGGAGGTGGCGCCGCCCTCGAGCAGCCCTTCACGCAGCGCAGGGCTGACGGCCAGGTCGACGGCGAGCACGGTGACGTGCACGCAGGGGCCGAACGTCTGGGTGCAGCGCGAGCAGTCACCCGAAAGGGTCGTCCCCCCGTCCCCGATGCGGAGATCGACCTGAAAGGCGCCGCTGGAGTCCTCGTCGCCCAGCACGGCCCTGACTGTGCCCGCGGGGATTCCCACGAGCACGGGTGGACGGACATAGCGGAGCCTGCTGGCGAGCGCCGAGTCGAGCGTCCGCCGGCTCACCAGCCGGCGCAGCAGCACCCGGTCGAGCAACGCGAGCCAGTGACCCTCCCGGGGCGGGTCCGGCGAGCTAATCGTGTCCGGCCTCGCCAGGACCGGCTTCGACAGGTCCAGCCTCTATCGGGCCGGCCTCGACCGGTCCAGCCTCGACCGGGCCGGCCTCGACGGGCGCCGGGCTGTCCTCGCTGGCGTCGTCGCCGCCACCCGTGTCGAACACGACCGTGGCGTCACCCGGGCCTCCGGAGTCGGGCGGCGCGCAGTGCCACTTGGAGTCGTCCCAGCAGTACCAGTCGCCGTTGCAGTTCAGGTCGGGCGCAGGCTGGTAGCACAGGGCCCCCGGCGTACAGGGGCTGGGGCAAGACGAGGGCTGCGTCGGGCTGTTGCCCGAGCCGCCGTTGCTGGTGTCGTCGCCGCACGCCAGCGCGACGACGGCGATGAAGAGCGCGAGGGGAACCGCCGCGATGGCACGCACGCCCTCATGATACCTCGTTTCACGCCGTGCCGTGTCCACCCTTGCGCCCGAGGGCGCGAAGCGCGGCCTGCGCCGCCGCGAGCCGTGCGATGGGCACGCGGAACGGACTGCAGCTCACGTAGGCGAGGCCGACCTTCTGGAAGAAGCCGATGCTCGCTGGATCGCCACCGTGCTCGCCGCACACACCCAGCTTGAGGTGCGGGCGGGCCTTGCGGCCACGCTCCGCTGCCATCTCCACGAGCGCGCCTACCCCCTCCTGATCGATGGACACGAAGGGATCCTTCGGCAGGATGCCCGCCTCCAGGTACGCAGGCAGGAACTTCCCTGCGTCGTCGCGCGACAGACCCATCGTCGCCTGGGTGAGGTCGTTGGTGCCGAACGAGAAGAACTCCGCGGCCTGCGCGAGATCGCCTGCGAGGACGGCGGCGCGCGGCAGCTCGATCATCGTTCCGAAGGAGAAGGTCACCGGCTTGCCCGACCGGTCGAGCACCTCCTTCGCCACCTCGTCCACGATGGCGCGCGTCCGGTCGAGCTCGGCGCGCGTGATGGCCAGCGGGATCATGATCTCCGGGTGCACGTCGATGCCCTCGCCGCCGAGCTGCACCGCGGCCTCGAGGATCGCGCGCACCTGCATGGCGTAGATCTCGGGGTAGGTGATGGCGAGCCGGCACCCGCGGTGGCCGAGCATCGGGTTGAACTCGTGCAGATCCTTGGTCCGCTGGGCCAGCTTCTGCACCGGGACGCCCAGGGACTTGGACAGCGCCTCGAGCTGCTTGGGCTCGGTGGGCAGGAACTCGTGCAGCGGCGGGTCGAGCAGGCGGATGGTCACCGGCAGCCCGCGCATCTCCCGGAAGATGCCCACGAAGTCCTCGCGCTGGAACGGCAGCAGCTTGGCCAGCGCCGCGGCCCTGCCGCGGGCATCGTCGGCGAGGATCATCTCGCGCATGGCCTGGATGCGCTCCTCGTCGAAGAACATGTGCTCCGTGCGGCACAGGCCGATGCCCTCGGCGCCGAACGCCCTCGCGGTGCGCGCGTCGAGCGGCGTGTCGGCGTTGGCGCGGACGCGCATGGTCCGGTCCACGTCGGCCCACGCCATCAGCTCGCCGAACTCCCCCGAGAGCGCGGCGCTGACGGTGGGGACGGCGCCCTCGTAGACGTGCCCGCTGCCTCCGTCGATGGTGATGACATCGCCCTTGCGCAGGGTCACGTTCTCGGTCGGGTGCCCGGCGTCGTCGTAGACCGTGATGGTCATGGTCTGCGTCTCGTAGTTCACCGCCACGGCGCTGACGCCGGCGACGCACGGCTTGCCCATGCCGCGCGCGACCACCGCCGCGTGGCTGGTCATGCCGCCGCGGGCCGTCAGCACGCCGCGCGCCGCCTTCATCCCGTGGATGTCCTCGGGCGACGTCTCCACCCGTACGAGGATGACGGGGGTGCCCTGACCGGCGCGTCGCTCCGCCTCGTCCGCCGTGAAGACCACGTAGCCGCTGGCCGCCCCCGGGCTCGCCGAGAGGCCGCGCGCCAGCACCTTCTTCGGCGCGTGTGGGTCGAGCGTGGGGTGCAGCAGCTGGTCGATCCCGCCGGGGTCGACGCGCAGCACCGCCTCGTCCTTGGAGATGAGCCCCTCCTTGGCCATCTCCACGGCCACGCGCACGGCGGCGCGGGCGGCGCGCTTCGCGGCGCGGCACTGCAGCATGTAGAGCTTGCCGCTCTGGATGGTGAACTCGAGATCCTGCATGTCGCGGAAGTGCCGCTCCAGCGTGGACGCGATGCGGTCGAGCTCGCGGTACGCCTCGGGCATCTTGTTCTCGAGCGAGTCGTCCGCCCGCCCGGCGCCCCGTGCCGTCGAGCGGATGGGGTGCGGGGTGCGGATGCCGGCCACCACGTCCTCTCCCTGCGCGTTGGGAAGCCACTCGCCGTAGAGCTTCTTCTCGCCCGTGGAGGGATCGCGCGTGAACGCCACGCCGGTGGCGCTGGTCTCGCCCAGGTTGCCGAAGACCATCGCCTGGATGTTGCACGCGGTGCCCCAGTCGTCGGGCAGATCGTTCATGCGCCGGTAGACGATGGCGCGATGGTTGTTCCACGACCGGAAGACCGCCTCGATGGCCTGCCAGAGCTGCGTCTGGGGGTCGTCGGGGAAGTCCTTCCCCGTCTCCTTCCTGACGATGGCCTTGAAAGTCTTGACCAGCGCCCGCAGCTCGTCCGCCGGGAGCTCGGAGTCGGGCACCTTTCGCTTGAGCTCCTCGGCGTTGAGGCGCGTGCGGTCCACGCCCAGGGAGGCGGCGATGCCGGCGCGCGTCTCGTCGAGGGCGCGGTCGAAGGGCTCCTTCGAGACGCCCAGCGCGATGCTCGCGTGCATGGCGATGAAGCGGCGGTAGGCGTCGAAGGCGAAGCGCGGCGTGGTCTTGACGGCGAGCCCCTCGGCCACGGCGTCGTTGAGGCCCAGGTTGAGGATGGTGTCCATCATCCCGGGCATCGAAGCGCGGCTGCCCGAGCGCACGCTGACCAGCAGGGGCGCCGAGGCGTCGCCCAGGCGCGCCCCCATGGCCTTCTCCAGGCGCGTCAGAGCAGCGGCGACCTCGGCGCGCACCTCCTGCGGGACGCTCTCCGCCCGCGAGTAGGCGTTGCAGACCTCGGTCGTGATGGTGAAACCCGGAGGCACGGGCAGGCCCAGCGCCGTCATCTCGGCGAGGCCAGCCCCCTTGCCGCCCAGGAGGTCCCGCCGTGTCGGGTCGCCCTCTGCCTTGCCATCGCCGAAGAAGAACACGCTCTTGGAGGACAGCGTCGCCATGGCCACCCGTGTATCGGTGGGCGGGCCGAGGCGCAAGGGTCGCCGCAGGGCCTCAGGAACGCGGGGGGGTCCGCTCCTCGTGTGTCAGCTGGACGACACGGTTCTGCTGGTCGACGTGGACCACGCGGGGACGGTGCGCGGCGGCCTCCTCGGGCGTCAGCCAGCCATAGCTCGCGAGGATCACCAGGTCCCCTGGCTTGACGAGGTGGGCTGCGGCGCCGTTGATGCCGATCTCGCCCGACCCCCGGACGCCCGGGATCACGTAGGTGGCGAGCCGGGCGCCGTTGGTGACGTCGTAGATGTCGATCTTCTCGTTCTCGAGGAAGCCCGCCGACTCGGCGAGGTCGAGGTCGATCGTGATGGAGCCGACGTAGTCGAGGTCGGCGCGGGTGACGGTGGCTCGGTGGATCTTGCCCAGCAGGAAGTGGCGCAGCATCGGTCCCTCCGGTCCGGGCCACGAAGGGCGGTCCCGGCCGGCGGGGAGGATGAAGCGGGAGAGAGAACGGGTCAACCCGGGGTCTAGGCAGCGTACGGCCCGCCGGTGATAATGAGATGACGATGCAGGTTCTGTGTCCGCGCTGCGGCCAGCCGATCCCCGGAGTCGACATCGATCTGACGACCCAGTCCGCCGTGTGCCGCCCATGCGGCGAGATAACCTCCCTGGCCACGCTGGGGACGAAGGCGACCGTCGCGTTGCCCACCTTCGGCCCTCCTCAGGCAGGGCCGGCGCCTCCAGCCTTCGGGGTCGAGGCCTTCGGGGCGGCTCCGGCGGGGCTCTACCGGCCGGCGGACCTGAGCTGGGCCGAGGTTAACGATTCACCGGGGACGTGGAGCGTGACCATCACGCCCCCGCGCGCCGCCGCGTTTGGTCTGCTTTTCTTCGCGGTCTTCTGGGACGGGTTCCTGGTGTTCTGGTACGGAGCGGCGGCCTCGGCCAAGCACGCGCCCCTCGTCATGTTCCTCTTCCCGCTGCTGCACGTCGGCGCTGGGGTGCTCATCACCCATTCGGCGCTCTGCGGGCTGCTAAACCGGATGATGGTCCGGCTCTCGGGAGACGTGTTCGAGTTCCGTCGCGGGCCCATCCCGCAGGGCGGCGCCGTCCGCGAGCCCGCGATGAACATCGCGGGGTTCGAGGCGACCCAGACGCGCGGAGCAGGCGTGAGGTCGAGGGGCAGGCAGAGTCAGCCCACGTGGGGCGTGCACCTGCTCACGCGGGACAGGCGGTCGATCCCGGTCAAGTTCGGCTTCCTCGATCCGGCGCATGCCGACTACGCAGCCGGGAGGCTCTCCCAGATGCTGGAGGAGGCACGGCAGGGGGTGACCTACCGGGGCTAGGACGGGCTAGGCGGCTAGGCCGCCCGGTGCTCCCGGTACATCCGCAGCGCGAACCGGGCAGCGGGCGTCTCGCGCACCACGCGCGCCTCCTCCGCGAGGCCCGGGGGTACGTCGTCGCCCAGCGCCGGTCGCAGCGGGTGCTCCTCCGGCCGCAGCAGGGGCGAGGACAGCGCCGCGAAGGTGAGGTCGGCCACGCCGAAGCGATCGCCCATGAGGTACGGCCGACCGTCGGCGAGCCGCTGGGTCGTCTCCTCGAAGACGGCGCGCACCTTCTCGCGCGAGCGCGCAGCCCCCTCGGCGTCGATGCGCATCCGGCTGCGCATCAGCCGCCGGAGCAGAGGGAAGCCCAGTCGCACCAGGGTGTTCTCGAGCGGCGGGGTGGCGACCCGCATGAGCGCGAGCGCCCGCTGCCGGTCGGCGAGCAGGTGGAAGTACGCCAGCCGGCGGACGTGGGGGGCGAAGTCCACGTCGAAGTGCCGCTCGAGCGCCAGGGCGTCATCGAGCTCGCCGCCGCCCGAGGGCAGCAGCTTGCGGTCGCTGGTGGCGCGCGCGTCGGCCCACCGGACGATGAGCGGCGAGTCGTCGAGCGCTCCGTCGCCGTCGAGGAGCAGTACCGGCACCGAGCTCGCCTTGCCCGAGGCAAGCTTGACGGCCCGCCGGTGCAGCCCGGGCACGTGTCCCTCCTCGCGGTAGATGACCCTCGCGTGATCGAGCGCCCAGCGCGCCTTTTCGCAGAAGTGGCTGAACGGGATGGTGAGAAGGGTGGGCACGCCATGCGCCCCATAGGGCGGCGGGAGGCAGCCGTCCAGTGACACGCCGCCCCTCCTCGGGCAGATCGTGGGGTATCACCCCAGCTTCGAGAAGTCGGCGATGCGCAGCATCGACTGCGCGCCGTGCGCCAGCGTCTCCAGGCGAATCCGCGTCAGCGGGTCGTTCGGATCGTTGACCAGCGTCTCGACGAAGATGCGGTCGAGCTCCGTCGCGACCTGGCTCATCGCCATCAGCGCCGAGCGCATGGCCTGCTCGCTGGTCAGCCCCACAGCGGTCTCGTTGAGGTCGTGGACCAGCTTCTGGATGACCGCGTCGTCCTTCTTGGCGCTGGCCCGGAACTCCGCCGCCGTGTGCAGCGAGGGCTGCGCCTCCCGGCTGATGCCCGACAGGCGCTTGGCCACGATCCGCGCCTTGTCGAGCCACGGCTCCTTCGCGTCCACCACGGCCTGCAGCGCCCGGGCGCGCGCCAGGATGGCCACCACGTTCTTCAGCGCGGCCTCGGCGGTACCCTCCAGGACGGCGTCGGCCACCTGGTTGCTCGTCGCGCTGGCGACCAGGCCGCGCAGGCGCTCGGTCGCGAACTCCTCGATCTTGGTCACCGTCTCGATGCGCGAGAGGTCGAGCTTCTTGCCCTCGAAGCCGTCGTAGGCCAGCCCCACCAGGTCCGAGAACGCCAGGGAGTAGCCGCGGTCGAGCAGGGTTCGCAGCGCGCCGATGCACGCGCGCCGCAGCGCGAAGGGATCGGCCGCGCCCGTCGGGGCCAGGCCCACGGCGAAGCAGCCGGCCAGAGTGTCGAGGCGGTCGGCGAGCGCGACGGCCGCCGACACGTCCCCCGGGGCCACGTCGTCCTGCGCGCCGACCGGCTTGTAGTGATCGCGGATGGCGTCGGCCACCTCCCGCGCCTCGTTCTGCGCCACGGCGTAGGCGCGGCCCATGTGGCCCTGGAGCTCGGGGAACTCGCCCACCATGAGCGTCACCAGGTCGCACTTGCACAGGCGCGCGGCCCGTGAAACCTCCGCCTTTCGCACGCCGTCCAGTCCGAGGCGCTCGGCGATGCGGCCCGCCAGCTGCTCGATGCGCGAGGCCTTCTCCTTCACCGTTCCCAGGCGGTTGTGGAAGACGATGCCCCCCAGCCTGTCGTACCGCGCGTCGAGCGGGGACTTCTGGTCCTCCTCCCAGAAGAAGCGCGCGTCGGACAGGCGCGCGCGCATCACGCGGTCGGTCCCCTTGGAGATCACGTCGGGGCGGTTCGCGGTGTTGACGACCGCCAGGTAGCTCGAGAGGAGCTCGTCCTCCGCCTTCTGGACGCAGAAGTAGCGCTGGTGCCCGCGCGCGACGGCGCGGATCACCGAGGCCGGGAGCGCGAGGAACGCGCGGTCGAACGAGCCGGTCACCACGTGAGGCTCCTCGACCAGCGAGGCGTTCTCGTCGACCAGCATCGGCTCCGGGTCGTAGGCACCCCCCGCCGCGCGGGCGGCGGCGTCCACGCGCTCCATCATCACCCGGACGCGCTCGTCGCGATCCACGAGCACGTGCCGCTCCCTCAGTTGCTCCACGTACGAGGCGGGGCTCTTCACCTCGAACGTCGCCGGCGAAAGGAACCGGTGACCGCGCGAGGTGCGCGTGGCCTTCGCCCCGGCGAACGACACCGGGATCACCTCTTCGCCGAGCAGCGCGACCAGCCACTGCACCGGACGCCCGAACGCCACGTCGAGGTCGGCCCAGCGCATCGACTTGCGAAAGGGGATGGCCGCGCACACCTGCTGCAGCACGCCGGGCAGCAGCTCCGTCGCCGGCCGCCCCTTCTCCACGCGCCGGCCCACCACGTACCGCCCCGCCTTCTGCTTCGGGCCCGCCTGCTTCTCGACGACGACCAGTGACTCGACGCCGGCGCCGAGCTTGGCGGCGAACGCCTCACCCGCCTTGGTGGGCTTGCCGTCCTTGAAGGCGACGGTCTCCGGCGGGCCGATCACCTCCTCGTCGAGATCGAGCTGCTGGGCGATGACGTCGTGCACCAGGACCGACAGTCGCCGGGGCGTGCCGAGGGCGCGCACCTCGCCGTGCGAGAGGCGGATCTTCGCCAGCTCGTCGGCCACGATGCGGGGGAGCGCGGCGAGTGCGCCGTCGACGAAGGACGAGGGCAGCTCCTCGGCGCCGATCTCGAGCAGGAGGGGGAGGGAAGCAGGCATCGGGAGGAGAGAGGATCTAGCCTAAGCTGGAGGGGCTGTGCAGGTTCTCTTCGAGCCCATCGGCGTCGTTCACTCCCCGTTCACCGAGCGCGTGGAGGCTCCGCGGCAGGCCACGGCCGCGCGCGAGGTCGTCGGGAGCATCGAGCTCTTTGCCGGGCGGGGCTTCGAGGACGCGCTCGAGGGCCTCGACGCCTGGGAGTATGCCTGGGTGCTCTTCGTGTTCCACCGCAACGTCGAGCAGGCAAGGGGCTGGAAGCCGAAGGTGCTGCCACCGCGCGCCGAGGCCAAGGTCGGCGTCTTCGCCACGCGCTCGCCGCACCGGCCCAACCCCATCGGGATGAGCGCCGTGCGGATCGAGCGCGTGGAGGGGCTCCACGTGCACGTGAAGGAGCTCGATCTCCTCGACGGTACGCCCGTCCTCGACATCAAGCCGTACGTCCCCTACGCCGACGCCCACCCCGACGCCCGGAGCGGGTGGCTCGAGGTGCAGGACCCCCGGCCTCGCTGGAGCGTGACGTTCTCGCCCGGAGCAGAGGAGCAGCTCGCGTGGCTGCAGGGGTACGGCGTCGACCTTCGCGCCGGCATCGAGTCCGTCCTCGCGCTCGGGCCTCAGCCGCACGCCTACCGCCGCATCCGCAGGCACGGCGACGGGATGCGCCTGGCCATGAAGGAGTGGCGCGTGGACTTCGTCGTGAGCGAACGTCGCATCCTGGTGCGCGGGGTGCGCAGCGGATACCGCCCGAGCCAGCTCGCGACCGAGCCCGCCCTTGAGCTCCACCGAAGCTACGAGGGGAGGTTCGGCGTGACGGCCACCTGAGCTTCCCGTCAGTCGGCGAACAGGTCCAGCGTCCGGCGGTCCGCCGAGGCGCGCCTCGCGCGGGCCTGACCCCACTGGCGCAGGGCCTGGATCTTCTCCTCGTAGAGCGTGGCCAGCGGCACGAGCTCCCGCGCGGCCGCCCTCAGGTGGTCGTCGGTCAGCTCGCTCTTCTCGGCATAGGCGCGGAAGAGCGCGCTGGAGACCATCTGCTCGATCTCCGCGCCCGACCAGTGCTCGAGGTCCCGGGTCAGCTCTTCCACCGCGTAGATGCTCGCGTCGCGGCCGCGGCGCTTGAGGTGCACGCCGAGGATCTGCATGCGCTCCTTGGTGGAGGGAAGATCCACGAAGAACACCTCGTCGAAGCGGCCGCGCCGGGCGAGCTCGGGGGGCAGGCGTTCGACGTCGTTGGCGGTGGCGGACACGAAGACCGGCGCGCGCCGCTCCTGCAGCCACGTGAGGAAGGCCCCGAAGACGCGGGCGTGGCGCGCGTCGGCGCCCTCGGCGCCCAGGCCCTTCTCGATCTCGTCGACCCAGAGCACCACCGGAGCCACGGCCTCGACTGCGCGGGTCGCCTCGTGGATGGCGTGCTCGGGGGAAGGCGCGGCGAAGAGCTCGGCGAAGTCGAGCCGCACGAGCGGCAGGCCCAGCACGCGCGCCGTGGCCTTGCTGACCAGCGACTTGCCGCAACCCTGCACGCCGCACACCAGCATCCCGCGCGGCTCGGAGAGGCCGAAGTCGTGGGCGCCCACGTCGAAGGCCAGCACCCGGGCGCGCACCCAGGTCTTGATCACCTCGAGGCCGCCCACGTCGTCGAGCGACACGTCGGAGTCGACCAGCTCGAGGGACGCGCTCCGCCTCAGCGCGCCGCGCTTCTCCGCGATGACACGCTGGAGGGCCTCGGCGGGATCGCTCACGCTGCGCGCCAGACGGAAGGCCCGCGTCGCCTCGTCCAGCGTCAAGCCGAGGGCGGCGCGCACGAAGGACTCCTTCGGCCAGCGTGCGTCGAGCTTCTCCGCGTCCAGCACGGCAGCGATGGCCCGGGCGTCGGGCAGGGGCAGCGTCAACACGCGCGCGTCGCGGTCGAGCTCGGGCGGCAGCGTGGCCGCCGGCATGACCAGCACCAGCGGCAGGTCGCGCTTGATCGCGGCCAGATCGCGCAGCGCGCGTACGACCCGCGGGTCCGCCATCCACGGATGCATGTCGAGCATCACCCGGGCCACGCCGGTCTCGCCGCCGCGGCTGGCGCGCTCGATGGCGGCCAGCGCGCTGGGTACGGTCGCGTCGTCGCTCCATCCACGGGTGGCCGTCCACTCCATCAGCCGCGCTCCCCGCAGCGCCTGACCCACCAGCGCGAGCGCCCGGCGCTCCTCGTGCGTGACGACGCACACGATGGGGACGCCCGCCTGCGCGGCGGCGCGAAGGTCGCGCACGAAGGTGTCGCTCATCCGCTTCTCTCAGGTCTCCGTGGTCACGCGCAGGACTTCCTCGAAGCTGGTCAGGCCGCGCGCGAGCTTCTTGATGGCCGCCTCGCGCAGCGTCAAGAGCCCGTCGTGGCGCGCCTGCTTGGTGATGTCCTTGGCGCTCGACTTGGCGATGATGAGCTTGCGGATCTTGTCGTCGATCTCCAGCACCTCGAAGACCCCCGTGCGCCCGAGCAGCCCGGTCGAGCGGCACTTCACGCAGCCCTCGCCGAAGGCGACCATCAGCTCCGGGTCCTGACCCTGCGCGCGCAGCTCGTGCACGTCGAGGCCGAGGAGCGTCATCTGGTCCTGTGTGAGGAACGTCTCCACGCGGCACTGCGAGCAGACCGTGCGCACGAGCCGCTGGGCGAAGACGCCCACCAGCGTCGACGAGAGCACGAACGGATCGACCCCCAGCTCGAGCAGGCGGGTGATGGCAGTGGCCGAGTCGTTGGTGTGCAGCGTGGCGAGCACCATGTGCCCGGTGAGCGCAGCCTGCAGCGCGATCTCCGCGGTCTCCGGGTCGCGCACCTCGCCCACCATGATGACGTCCGGGTCCTGGCGGAGGACGTGACGCAGTCCTTCTGCGAACCCCATCCCGATCTTGCTCTGCACGGCGACCTGGTTGAAGGCGTCGACCACGATCTCGATCGGGTCCTCGATGGTGACGACGTTGACCTCGGGCGTCGCGACGACGCGCAGCGCGCTGTAGAGGGTGGTCGTCTTTCCGCTGCCCGTGGGGCCGGTCACCAGGATGAGGCCGTGCGGGCGGGCCAGGAATTTCTCCGCCAGGGCGAGCTGCTGCTCGAACATCCCGAGCTCGGTCAGATCCTGCAGCAGCGCGCCGGGGTCGAAGATGCGGATGACGAGCTTCTCGCCGAAGGCCACCGCGATCGTGGAGACACGCATCTCCACCTCCCGGTCCCCGCGCGCGGTCTTGATGCGCCCGTCCTGCGGCCGGCGTTTCTCGGCGATGTCGAGGCGGGCGAGGGTCTTGATGCGCGACACGATGGCCGGGTGCACGACCTTGGGGAGCTGGTGCACGTTGTGGAGCACGCCGTCGATGCGCATGCGCACGACCGAGGCCTCCCGTCGCGGCTCGATGTGCACGTCGCTGGCGCGCTGGTCGAGCGCGTAGTGAAAGATGTACTCGACGGCGGAGACGACGTGGCTGTCGCTGGCCTCGATCTCCTCGACGCGGTTGAGCTTCACGAACCGCTCGAGGTTGCCGATGTCGACGCCCGTCGTGGCCTGCTGCTCCGCCGCGTCGACCGCCCCACGGAAGCCGTAGAAGTCGGTGATGAGCCGCTGGATGTCGGTCGGGGTGGAGACGACCAGGCGCGGTTCGCGGCGCACGTGGGTCTGCAGCGCCTCGACCAGCGTGAGGTCGAGCGGATCGGCGACGGCGACGGTGACCGTCCGATCGTCGGCGGCGATGATGAGCGCCCCATGCCGCCGCGCGAACGGGCGCGAGAGGAGCTTGGGCGCCAGCTTGGCGTCGATCTTCAGCGGATCGAGGTCCACGTAGGGCAGGCCCACGTGCGTCGCGAGCGCCTGCATGATGACCCGCTCGGTGAGCGGGAAGCGCACGTCACCGCCCTGGCCCAGACCGAGCGAGACCAGCGTCTCGGCAGGGTGTACGCCATCAGAGCCGCTGGGCGCCCTCTTGCGGGGCCCGGTCGTCCGCTGGCGGAGCAGGCGGGCGTGCGCCACGTCCCCGCGAGCCACGGCGTCGCGCCGCTGCTCGTCGGTCAGCAGCCCCCCTTTCTGGAGCACCCCGCACAAGAACTCGAAAGTCAGCGTGGCGCGCGGACTTACGCCTGCTCGGGCGGCAGGGTGGGACGAAGCTCGAGCCATGGGAGGAATCGATCCAATCGTAACACCCCCGGCCAAGGTCACACTCTTTGTGCGTCGCGCGATGTCAGCGACAGAGGGATACTGGCCATGAACTCGAGTCCCGTGAGCTCCGATCGCCTGGTCCACAAGCTCTCCGACCCGGCGCTCACGGCGTCATTGTCGCACTTCGTGCGCGCGCGGGTCCCCGAGGCCGCGGTCGAGGACATCGTCCAGTCGACCCTCACCGAGGCCCTCGACGCCGAGCAGCACCCCGAGGAGGACGAGGACATCGTCCGCTGGGTGCACGGCATCTGCCGGCACAAGGTGGTGGACTGGTTCCGCCGTGCGCGCCGCGAGGTGCCTCGCGATCTCGAGTCGCCCGAGGACGGCCCGGTTGCCGCTGCCGAGAGCGCGCCGCAGAGCGCGCTGGATCTCCTTCGCTGGGCACAGAAGGAGCTGCCCGCCGGGGAGGAGAACCAGAGGACCCTCGAGTGGATGCTCCGGGAAGGTGCGGGGGAGAAGCTCGAGACCATCGCGGCCGAGGCCAACGTCCCGGCGCCGCGCGTGCGCCAGCGCGTGTCGCGCCTGCGGCGCTACTACAAGGCCCGCTGGGCGGCGCAGGCCGCAGCGTTCGCCGCGCTGCTGCTGGTCGCCATCGCCATCGCCCTCGCGCTCCGCCACAAAGAGGAGGTGGTCGCGCCCGCGCCCGGGCCGTCGCTCTCCCCGTCTTCGCTGGTGCCCCCGCCGCTCCCCACGGCCCCCGAGTCGCTGCCGCCCGAGAGCCCGGCTCTCAGCGCGCCGCCGCCGGAGCCGTCACCGCTCGACACGTCCAAGGTGGACAGCCAGCTCAAATACCCCGCGAAGCCGCAGTCCACGAACCCGAGCTTCCCGGCGCCGGTGCCCACCACCAGCGCGATGCCGGCGCCCATCAAGCCGTCCAAGAAGCCGCCCGGGAAGGCGAGCCCGCCCTCGAGTGATTCCTGGCCTGCGTCGAACGACACGAAATAGCCCGTCACGTTCTGCCCTCCCCGGGCGATGAAGAGTCAGCAAGCCGCGAGCAGGTCGCCGCGGCCGGAGGAGGAGGGAACGATGTTCCGCCCGGAAGACGGCGCGCGAAGAGCGCGCGCGATGGCAACGATGTGCACGGCGCTGGGGATCGCGGCGATGATCGTCGCGCCCCTGGCGCGGACCGCGATGGCGACGGGGCCCGTGGCGCCGACGCCTGCTGCGCCCGCCAGCGTCCCCGCGATGTCCGCGGCCGTCGCCTCCGCCGGCGAACAACCGGCCGCGCGTGCACGCGTGCCCGAGGCACCCGCCTGGGTGGAGGCCGAGGCGCTGGCTGGCAAGGCGTTCGTGTACCCCCCCAAGGCCGAGACCGCCGCGCCCCGCCCCGTGACCGTGATGTTGCACGGAATGTGCGGTCACCCCCAGAGCGCGTGCGCTCCCTTCGTCGACGTCTCCACGTCGCGCGGCTGGCTGGTCTGCCCGAAGGCGGAGGACGCCTGCGGCGGAGGCACGCGCTGGAGGCTTCATGGTCCGGACGACGGACAGCTCGTAGAGGCGAGCGTGCGTGCCGTGGTGCGCGGTCACGAGGGTGAGGTCGACGCGAGCGCTCCGCGCGTCATCGTCGGCTTCTCGCTGGGGGGCATCGCGGCGGTTCAGATCGTCGAGGGCTCGAGCAACCGGTACGCGGGGCTGGTGGTCGTGGCCTCGCAGGTACACCCCGACCCCGCAGCGCTGAAGAAGGCGGGCGTGAAGCGCGTCGTGCTGGCCGCGGGCGACCTCGACATGACCAGCGCGCCCCTGCAGCAGGACGCCCGGCTGCTGGACGCCCAGGGTGTGTCCACGCGCTTCGTGAGCCTGGGCAAGTACGGGCACGGCTACCCGCCGGACATGGAAGAGAAGATGCGCGAACCGATGAGGTGGGTTGCCGGCGGGGGGTAGCAAACCGAGGTGCCCCCTCGTAGGATGCGCGGCATCGAGGGAGCATGAGACGTCGCCCGTGGCCCGCCCTGGTTCTCGCCGTCGCCGCTGCGTCGATCGCCATACTCATCGCATGCTCGCAGCCCTCCAAGGGCGCGCTGATCCTCGCGATCAGCACCGACATGCAGACCCCGAAGGACATCCAGCTCATCTCGGTCTACGTGGCGACCGACTCGGTGCCGAAGTTCGACTACGTGGGGCGCGTGGCTCCCGACGGCACGGTGAGCCTGCCGTCGACTCTCGCCATCGTGGAGCCCGACAAGCTGGGAGCGCAGGTCCGTATCCGGGTGATCGCGTTCCAGAACGACAAGGCGATGATCCTGCGGGACGTCCTCACCACCGTCCCCCACCAGCGCACGGCGCTGCTGCGCCTCCCGCTGAACTTCCTCGACTACGGGACGGCCACCGGGTCCATCCCGACTCAGTACGTGCCCGACGGCGTCAACGTCCCGGACGGCGACACGACGTGGGATCCGACGAACGATCCCACCAACCCCGATCCGGTCACCTCGCCGTGCGACTTCACCCAGAACCAGACCATGTTCGACGGGGTCTGCGCGTCGGCCCTGGTCGATTCGGGCCTGCTCCCTGACTACAAGGACTCCGACGTCTTCGGCGATGGCGGCGCGGCCGGGAGCTGCTTCGACGTGGGGCAGTGCTTCGCGAGCTCCATCCCAGTGACCAACCTGGACACCGGTGGCTGCACCTTCCCGCTGCCGGCGGGGGCGGCGGCCGGCACCTTCAACGTGGCGCTCGTCACCGAGAGCGGGGCGGGCCTCTGCCTGGACGGCGTCCACTGCTACATCCCGCTCGAGAACGATCCGGACGGCTGCGGCACCAGCACGTCGCTGCCCTGCGAGGGCTGGGCCCTCGGGCAGGGCGGCGGCGGCGAGGCAGGACAGACCGTGCAGCTGGTGCCGGGCGTGTGCGCCAAGGTGAAGTCGGGCGCGCAGCTCTCGGTCTCGACGGGGGCCTGCGCGCCCAAGGTCGAGTCGGACCCGGTGTGCGAGCCGGGCACCGCCGACGCCGGTGCCGTGGACGCCAGCGCCGAGGTCGCGACCGACGGCGGCCTGCCGCAGACCTGCGCCGCGGCCGCCGCGGCCAGCTGGTACGTGGGGTGCGACTTCTGGCCGACGGTCACGGAGAACATCGTCCAGTCGGTCTTCGACTACGCGGTCGTCGTCGCCAACGTCACGGGCGCGCAAACAGCCAACGTGACAGTCACCGGTCCGGGCGGAGTCAACCAGTCGCTCTCGGTCGCGCCCGGGCAGCTGGCGAAGATCTACCTGCCGTGGGTGCCGGCGCTCAAGGGGCCAGACTCGACCTGCGGCGCCTCGTCGGCCCTGACCTCGAGCGTCCTCGCCACGGGGTCCGCCTACCACCTCGTCTCGAACGTCCCGGTGGCGGTCTACCAGTTCAACGCCCTCGAGTACGCCGGCGTCGGCGGCCCTGCGGGCAAGGACTGGAGCTCGTGCACCGACAACGACGCGGGCTGCGACCCGGACGGCTGCTTCTCGTTCACGAACGACGCCTCGCTGCTCTTGCCGACGGCGGCGATGACGGGCAACTACCGCGTGACGGGTCACGAGGGCTGGGGCACGGGCACCATGGGCGCCTTCGTGGCCATCACCGCCACGGCCGACGGCACCACCGTGAACCTCAAGGTCTCGTCCACCGGGCAGGTGCTGGCGGGCACGGGCATCGCGGCGACAGCCGCGGGGGGAACGCTGACGCTCACGATGAACGCGGGCGACGTGGCGGAGCTCGTGGGGCAGGCGACGGTAGGCTCGGACCTGAGCGGCTCGCTCATCCAGGCCTCGAAGCCGGTGCAGGTCATCACCGGGCTTCCCTGCACCGACGTGCCCGACAACGCCCAGGCCTGCGACCACATCGAGGAGTCGAACTTCCCCGCCGAGACCCTGGGCAAGGACTACATCGTCACCCAGCCCACGGCGCCCCTCGGCGGTGCGGTCGGACAGGTCATCCGCATTTACGGGAACTTCGACGGCACGACGCTGACCTACGAGCCGAGCACGCCGCCGGGCTGCCCCGCGACCATCAACGCCGGGGACGTCGTCGAGTGCGGGGTCGTCTCGGAGGACTTCGAGGTCAAGGGTAGCCAGTCCTTTGCCGTGAGCCTGTTCACGCAGGGAGGCTCCATCGTCGATCCGAGCGACGGGGCCGCATCGCAGGGCGATCCCGACCAGAGCATGGTGCCCGCCGTCGTCCAGTACCGGAACGCCTACGTGTTCCTCGCGCCGCAGGACTACGAGGAGAACTACATGGTCGTCACGGCGCCCACGGGGGCGACCATCACGCTCGACGGCGCGCCGCTCAACGTGACGGGGACGCCCATCGGTTCGAGCGGCTACGACGTGCTGCGCGTCCAGCTGCAGGCGGGGCAGGGGGGAGCGCACGTGCTCACGGCCTCGGCCCCCGTGGGCGTCCAGGTGATGGGGTACGGGGAGTACACGAGCTACCAGTATCCCGCGGGGCTGGGGCTCGCGCAGATCTCGCCGCCGCCCGCGCCGTGAGCGTCGATTGCAGAGAAGCTCAAACTGCGGTCCACTTGGATGGGGTCTGTCCAGAAGAGGCGGCGCAGCATGGCAGGTGGCCAAGTGGACTGGCGAGTGCGAGGCCCGCTGGGCGAGGTCGAGATCGAGCTGCATCCTTCCTCGGTCGAGGGCGAGGCGCGCGAAGCCTCGCTGCGCGAGATGGCTCAGCTGGTCTACGACTTCAAGGCGCGCAAGCCGGAGGCCCGGCGCGTGCTGCTCGAGCTGTACGCCCGCCTGCAGGGGCAGGGACCCGCCAGCGTGAGCGGGCCGACGTACGAGCTCGACGCGTGGTCGACGCGCGCGGAGGCCATCGGCGCCGACCTGCTGCGCCAGGCGCGGGCCGGGAACATCGTCGTCCGGCGGAAGTTCGTGAAGCCCGTCGTCGTGACGCTCGGCGGGGAGTTCCTCGAAGAGGCGCTGGGACCGGAGGCCGAGCCCACCGCCTGGATCGCGATCGAGCTGGTGGACGACGAGGGGAACCCGGTTCCCAGCGTGGACTACCGGATCGAGTGCGACGACGGCCGCGTGCGCACGGGGACGACGAACTGGGACGGCAAGGCGCGGGAAGAAGGGCTGCACGACGGGAACTGCAAGGTGAGCTTCCCGGGGCTCAACGCGCCGGACTGGAAGAAGGTGGGCTGAAGCCGAGGGCGAACGGCACCGGCGCCGTGGTTCGTCCCTGCGCTATGGTTCGCCCCATGCCCTCCCCCCTCGACCGCGAGCTCTCGGACCTCCTCGATCTCGGCGACCGCATCCTCCGCATGGCGCGGGATCGCGGCGGCCCCGGCCTCATCGCCGAGTGCGTTCTGCGGTCCGGCGCCGAGCTCTCCGCCAAGGTCCGCAGGGGCGAGCCGGAGCTCGTCGAGGAGGCCGGCACGCGCTCCGCCGGGCTCCGCGTCATCAAGGACCATCGGGTCGCCAGCACCTCCACCAGCGATCTGACCGACGCCGGCCTCGACCGCTTCGTGTCCGACGCCATCGAGCTGGTGGGGCTCTCCCAGGAGGACCCCTTCTCGGGCCCAGCAGATCCGAAGCTGCTCTGCGATCCCGCCGGGCAGCCCGACCTCGACCTCTACGATCCCGCGGGCGGCGCCGTCGACGCGGCCCAGGCGATCGCGATGGCGAAGGAGGGAGAGGCCGCGGCCTTCGCGTTCGACCCGCGCATCACCAACAGCGAAGGCGCGACCTTCGGTCGCACGGCGGGCGGTGCGGCGGTCGTGCTCTCCAGCGGCTTCCGCGCCAGCTACAAGGGCTCGTACGCGTCGCTCAACGTGGTGCCCGTCGCCGCCGACGAGGGCGGCAAGAACCGCCGTGGCTACCACTGGACGGCCCGCCGGCACCTGGCCGAGCTGGACGCCCCGGCCGAGGTCGGGCGCGAGGCCGCGCGTCGCACCCTGCGCAAGCTCGGCGCGCGCACGGTGCCCACGTGTGAGGTCCCCGTGGTGTTCGACCCCGACGCGGCCCGCTCCATCCTGGGGATGCTCGCCGGCTGCGTCATGGGGAGCTCCATCTGGCGCAAGTCGAGCTACCTCGTGGGGCGGGAGGGAACCCGCGTCGCGAGCGATCTCGTCACGGTCATCGACGACCCGCTCATCCCGCGCGCCCCTGGCTCGCGCCCCTTCGACGGCGAGGGGCTCGCCAGCCGCAGGAACCTCGTGGTCGAGAAGGGAATGCTGCGCACCTACCTCTGCGACAGCTATTCGGCCCGCAAGCTCGGGCGCGAGAGCACGGCCAGCGCCGCGCGCGGCGGCGGCGCGGGCGTCGGGCCCTCCACGTCCAACTTCGTGCTCCAGCCAGGCACCGACTCGAACGAGGCCATCGTGAAGGGCACGGCGCGCGGCCTCTACGTCATCGAGATGATGGGCTTCGGCTTCAACGCCGTGACGGGGGACTTCTCGCGCGGTGCCGCCGGCTTCTGGATCGAGAACGGCCAGCTCGCGTACCCGGTCAGCGAGGTCACCATCTCGCTAAACGTCGACGAGCTCTGGCAGCGCATCGACGCCATCGGCAACGATCTCGACCTTCGCACCGCGACGGCGTCGCCCACGCTCCGCGTGGCCAGGATGACGGTGGCGGGCGGTGCCGCCGAGTGACGCTCACTGGCCATCGTTGAGGGCCGGCAGCAGGACGCAGGTCGCCGCGCCCCCTGCCGTACTCGAGTCGCCGCACCAGGCGATCCCGAGGGCGGCCTGGCCGAGGCTCAGCACGATGCCCGTGTGAGACGTCGCCACCTCGATCCCCAGATCGGTGGGCGCCGTGCTCCAGTGCGCCGCTGCGGCGTCGCCAATCGTGGCGAGCTGCAGCGTCGTGGGCGGCAGGAGCGGCGGCAGCGTCGTGTACCCGAGGCTGTCGACGGCAGGCGAGGTGGAGGCCGTGCTGGCGTGCTGGGGGTCGACCTCGCTGGCGAGCACGGCGCTGTCGGCGCGCACCGAGAGGGCCGGGGTCGCCGGCTGGCTGGCGGAGCCGAGGGCCGCGTGGATGATGCGGACACGCGCGTTCTGCGGGTCGACGGGGGCGTCGGTGAAGCCGATCACGGCCAGGGCATCGGACCCCGAGTCCAGCGCGGCCTGGCCCATGAGCACCACCGTCGCGCGCTTGCCCGCGTCGAGGGTGACGGTCCCCGCGATGCGTGGCGAGGCGCAGGACGTCTGTCCCGCCGCGACGATGGCGATGTCGAACGTCCCTCCGGCGGGCAGGGTCACGACCGGCGTCATGGTCCCGAAGAGGAGAGCGTGGGGAGGACCGGCCTCCGGCAGCGTGGCCTCCTCCGGCTCTGCCTCCGGCTCCGCGTCTCCCGGGCCGGCGTCATCGCTCCCGCCCTCCGACAGGGTGGCGTCGTGCGTGCCCGCATCGATGGGGGCCGTCTCGCCGGCGTCCTGGCCCCCGTCTTCCACGTGGCCCCCCTCCTCCTCGTGCCCGGAGTCCTTCGGCGAGGCGTCCCCCGCGTCGGCCGCTGCCTGGCCATCGCCTCCCTCGCCGCCATCCGCGGCGTCCCCCGCGCCTCCTGCGTCCCCCGCATCCCCGCCCGCGTCGCTCGACGGCGGACCTGCCTCCGGCAAGGTGCCGCCACCGAGCACCGGCCCGGTGAAGCTCGCCGCGCCCGCCGGGCGCCAGCAGAAGTCGATGGGCCCCAGATCCGGCGAGGCGTGCGCCAGCCGCATCGTCGTCTCGTCCTCGGGCGCCGCGTCCGCGTCCCCCCCTTCGTCGCTCGCGCCTCCGTCGCCGCCCGGAACGATCACCCCGTACGAGTCCACCGACGCGTCGCTGGCGCTGTTTCCGTTTCCAGAGCAGGCGGCGACGCCCGCGGTCAGAGAAAGAACCGAGGGGCAGAGCACCCAGACGAAGTTGCGACGCATGGCAAAGACCGCGCGGGGGGCGCGCGGGGGTGCTTCGAGCTTACGCCGCAGGCCGCCACGGTGCTATCGAATGGCATCGTGACGCCCGAAGAGATCAAGGCTCTGCGCAAGGAGCTCGCGTGCACCGCCAAGGAGCTCGCCGGGGCGCTCGGCGTGGAGCAGGCGACGGTGATGGCGTGGGAGAAGGCGGAGCTCTTCCCCACGAAGACCTACGTCGACGGGATGAACGCCCTCCGCGCGAAGGGGCCCAGCGCCATCCCCAGGAAGTCCAAGGGGACCGATCCTGTGAAGTCCTTGGCGGATCCGCTGGTCTGGGAGCTCGTGCGCAAGATCGCGGCGCACAAGAAGCTCCGCGACGAGGTCGCGAGGCTCGCCGCGCAGTACTCGGATCCTGCCAGCGAGTGACGGAGCTACGGGCTCTCGGGGGCGTCGCTCGTCGCCTCTTCCAGGGGCAGTTCGTCCTGCGTGGGCGGCTCGGGCGGCGCGATCGTGTCGTGCTCGGAGGGAGGCGGCGTCAGCGTGTCGCTCGGCGTCGCGCTCTCCTCGACGTGGGCGGGGGTGGCGGTGTGGGCCTCGGGCAGCACGTCTCCCAGCTCGGCCTCGGCGGCGCGGCGCGACTCGTCCGACAGCTCGGTGAACTCCTTCAGCGTCGGCAGGTCCTTCAGCGACTTGAGCCCGAAGAACTCCAGGAACTGGGTGGTCGTCCCGTAGAGGAGCGGACGACCCGGCTCGTCCTTCTTGCCCAGGATGCGCACGAGATCGCGCTCCAGCAGGAGCTTCAGCGTCGCGCCGCTGTCGACGCCGCGGATGTCGTCGATCTCCGGGCGGGTGATGGGCTGCCGGTAGGCGGCGATGGCCAGCGTCTCGACCTGCGCGCGGGAGAGGCGCACGGGCTTCTCGCTCGCCATCTCCCGGACGAACGGGGCGTACTGCACGCTCGTGCGGAAGAGCCAGCCTCCCGCGACCTCGTCGAGCACGACGCCGCGGTCCGCGTAGACGGCCTTCAGCTCGGCCAGCAGCTGGCGGACCTGCTTCACCGGAGCCGACGCGAGCCGCGCGAGCTCACCGGACTTCACGGGCTTGTCGCTCGCGAACACCAGCGCCTCGAGCAGGCCCCGGAGGTGGGTGCGTGTCAGCTCGCGCGCCTCCTCGACGCCCGCGGCCACGTCCTCGGCTGCCTGGGCGGTCTCTGCGTCTCCCGTCGTCGGGTCGGGCGGGACGTCCTCCGGCGGAGCAGCCGCGTCGTCGCGCGCCGGCAACGGAGACAGGTCCTCGCCCGTGAGGTTCACGGTGGGCTGATCGTCCCACGCCGGGGTCTCCGCGGACTGCACGTCCCCGTCCACACCCGGGCTGGAGGACTTGTTCTTCTTTCGCGTCACGGACGTCGTTCCTCCTCGCCTTCACCCTCGACCTGCCCCTCGCCTTCCCCCTCGCGCGCGGCAGCGAGCTCTACGTACAGCGGTCCCAGCGGCTCTGCTTGCAGCAGGCGCGTCATGCGCAGCTTGGTCATCTCCAGCAGCGCGAGGAACGTGATGACCAGGTCGAACCTGGACCCGAGCCCCTGGAACAGCTCCTCGAAGACCAGGCGCTTGCGCGCGGCGAGCAGATCGCTCAGCTCGCTGATGCGATCGGAGAGGCTGATGCGATCCGCCACGATGTCGTGCGAGAGCTTGACCTTGCTGCGGTCGAGCACGCGCTGGAAGGCGTCGACCAGCGCGAAGATGGGGATCTCGGCCAGCGGCGGGAGGCCCTGGCTCACGGCCTCTTCCACGGGCGCGCCGCGCAGGAACACGTCCCGCCCCGCCACGCCACGCGCCGCCAGCTGCTCGCCGGCGTGCTTGTACTTCTGGTACTCGAGCAGCCTGCGGATGAGAGCCTCGCGGGGGTCCCCCTCCTCCTCCGAGCCTTCCTCGTCCTCCTGCCCGGGTGGAGGGGCGGGGAGCAGCATCTTGCTCTTGATGTGCGCCAGGGTGGCCGCCATGACCAGGTACTCGGCCGCCACGTCGAGGTGCATGAGCTGCATGACCGACAGGTACTCGAGGTACTTCTCGGTCACGAACGAGATGGGGATGTCGAGGATGTTCAGCTCGTGCTTCTGGCAAAGATGCAGGAGCAGGTCGAGCGGCCCCTCGAAGTGAGGGAGGTTCAGCGACCAGGCCGCTGCCCCTGGGTCGAATGTCTCGCCGTCGGCGCTCATGAGCAGATGGACCCCGCACCTTAGGCAAACGGGACCCCCGTGCAAAGTGGCACCGCCTGCACCGGGGTGGGAAGTGGAGCTCTTCCTTGTCACCCGGCCGGGATCTGCCTGTCATGGTGGGTTTGCCACAGTCGTCCAGTCCGGCCCTGGCAGGCGGCGGCTCGGAGGTTGCTACGCCGGCAGGGCGAGGCATCGACCATGGGCAGAACGACTGTCGGAGGGGCGTGGAGTCGCGCCGGGGCCGGCGAGGCGGGGCCTGGTGGTCGGTCGCGACCTTGCCGCCAGCCGCGGCGTGCGCGATCTGGCCCCCAGGGGGTAGCATGATCGCCGTGACCCAGGCCGCGGAGGCTGCGACGCCCAAGTCTTGCCCCTCGTGCGGCGCGCGCTATCCCGCCGATGCGCTCTTCTGCTCGCTCGACGGCGCACCCCTGACGACCTCCCCTGGGGCGATCGCGGCGGCGGCCGCCACCGATCCCTACGTCGGCCGGGAGATCCTCGGTCACATCGAGATCCGCCAGCTCGTGGGCATCGGCGCGATGGGGCGGGTGTACCGCGCCTTCCAGAAGGGCATCGATCGCGACGTGGCGGTGAAGATCCTGCACCGCGAGCTCTCGGCCAACCACATGCTGGTCGCCCGGTTCCACCGCGAGGCGAAGGTCGCCTCCCGCCTGGCCCACCCCAACGTCGTGCACGTGCTGCTCACCGGTCAGCTGCCGGACGGGGCGCTCTACATCGTCATGGAGTACCTGGACGGGCTGTCGCTGCAGAGCGCGCTGGGCGCGGCCGGCGGCGCCATGCCGCTGGGGCGCGCGCTGCACATCGCGCTGCAGCTGTGCGACGCTGCGGGGGAGGCTCACGCGCAGGGCGTGGTCCACCGGGACCTCAAGCCCGAGAACGTCATGCTCGTGAAGCGAGCGGACGATCCCGACTACGTGAAGGTGCTCGACTTCGGCATCGCCCGTCTGAACTGGGGCGAGCAGTCGATGGCGACGGCCGCGGGCCTCATCTTCGGCACGGCGAGGTACATCTCGCCCGAGGGGGCGATGGGGGAGAAGGTCTCGCCCCAGGGAGACGTCTACTCCATCGCGACCATGGTGTTCCAGATGCTGTCGGGGCGAACGCCCTTCGACGGCGACCAGGCCGTGGCGCTGCTGGTGCACCAGATCCACGACCCGCCGCCCCTGCTGAAGAGCATCCCGCGCGCGGCGTACGTCCCGGAGCCGATCGCCGCCATCGTCATGCAGAACCTCGCGAAGAAGGCCGAGGAGCGCGCGGAGAACGCGCGGACGTTCGGTCGCGCCCTGCTGGAGGCCGCGGTCGAGAGCGGGCTGTCGGCGCAGGACCTGCTCACGCGCCCGGCCATGCTCGGTCCGGGACGTGGCCCCCATACCAGCGTCGTGCAGATGCCATCCATCCAGCGGACGAGCAAGCTCCAGCTCGAGCCCGACGTGGCGGCGCGCATCGGGGCGGCCCGGACGTCGTACGAGACGCCCGGCGACGTGGCGGTGGAGTCCCGCTCCGTGCAGAAGACCGAGGTCCCCGAGCCGCCCATGGTCACCCAGGGCAGCGCGACGACCAAGTGGCTCCCCCCGTCGGACTTCGGAGCCCGCCTCGTCCCGACGCCTCCCTCGTCCGGTACGAGCGTCGACTCGACGATGGACGACCAGCAGCTGCCCATCTCGGCGCGGCACGTCCCCACGCCTCCTCCCGCTCCCGTGTCCACGCCGCTGCCGGTCCACAGCGCGCCCGCGGCGCCCGCCGAGCCGCAGCCCCCCTCGGCGCGGGCGCCGACGAGCTCGAAGCCGCCGTCGTCGGTCGACAGCACCATGGCGGGGGACGAGGCGCCGTTCCGCCTCCCGCGGACGGGCCGCACGCTCGCCGTCGTCGTCGTGTGCTTCCTCATCGGCGTGCTCGGGATGGGCGGGCTGGCCTACCGGGCGGGCCTCATCGGCGGGCACGCAGGCGATGCGGCCGACTACGCGGCGCAGGCGGGAGACGCCCTGGCCCACCAGCAGTGGGAGAGCGTGCGCGATCTGACCGACAGGGGCCTGGCGCGCTCCCCTCACGATGCCCAGCTGCTCGGCATCCGGACCCGAGCGGCCGCGGACGCGCTCACCTCGGCGAAGGCGAAGGCGGCCGCGGGCGACACCGCCGGAGCCCTGCGCGTCGCCCGGCTCGCCGCCCAGCTCGATCCGGACAACACCGAGGCCGGCGTGCTGGTCACCACGCTGGAGGCGCCCGTATCGCCGGTCGCCGTGGCGGAGCCGGGTATTCCTGCGCTGGCGAGCGGGCACCCCGCGGGTGGCACGGCGGGCGTGCGGGCCATCGTCGAGGTCTCGAGCGCGAAGCCCGGCATCGGGCAGCCGGTCGATCTGGCGGGTCGCATCCAGGGCAGTCCCAGGGCGAAGATCGAGGGGGCGTCGTTCCACATCGCGGGCCCCGGCATCCCCGCCGGGACGCACCTCGACGGGACGGACGATGGGTCGGGCGTCCTCCGCGCGACGTTCACCTTCCTGCAGAGCGGCCGGTTCGAGGTGTCCTTCACTGCCCGCGCCGACGGAGTCCCCGTCCGGGGCGCGCACGTCGTCATTGTGGGCGACGTGAAGCCGCTGCCCGCCGCGGGCGCCGCCAGCTCGGTCGCGCCGCTTCCGGCCCCAAGCCCCGCTCCCAGCGACAGCACGAAGTGGTTGTAGGACGGTGCGGTGGTAGGCTCGTGCGCACGATGCGCCTGCCGCCGCTCCTGCTCGTAGCGGCATCCGTCCTGGCGGCGCACGTCGTCGCGGCCCAGGAGGTCACACCGGCCCCTCCGCCTGCGCCGACCGCAGCGCTCACACCTGTGCCCCCCGCTCCACCACCAGCGCCCGAGGGAAAGCACGAGCACCCCTCGCTGCTCGACCGGCCGCAGACCGTCGCCGAGGCCGAGGTCGGCATCCTCGCCCTCCCGACCGCCCCCATCTCCCCCTCCAATCGCGGCGGATCGACGCCGCTCGGCGCGGTGGGCAACGGCGACGCGACGGTGCAGACCGGGGTGCACCTGGTCTATCGCGCCTCGCGCGAGTGGGCCTTCGGCGCCGGCGCGCTCTTCGCGCCGCGCCCCACCAGCGATCCGAACGCGGGCGGCGCGAGCGGTCTGTCGCGCACCCACTCGCGCAGCTACCTGTTCCTCGGCGGAGAGGTCCGCTACTTCGCCCTGCGCTCCCGCTGGTTCGAGGGGTGGTTCGGGCTCACTTCCGGCGCGCTCATCGTCGCGGACCGGTTCTCGACGGACAACATCCCCGCCGTGCCATCGATCCTCGGGACCAACACCGTCACCGTGAGCACCGAGGGGTTCGCGATCGGCGCCCAGGTCGGCGCGGACTACCTGGTGAACGACAACTTCGTCATCGGCCTGGCGCTGCGGGCCGACCGCTGGCTGCTGCCGAGTGAGAAGCCGTTCTCGCAGCAGACCTCCTGCGATCCCATCGGCGACTGCCCCACGCTGACCGGCAACATCGCCGAGTTCGAGATGGGGCTGACGTTCGGCTACCGGATCGCGCTCTAGCCCGGACCCACCCGGCTCACTCGTTCGTGCGGGTCGGGCTCGCCGCGTGAAGCGAGTTCACGAGCTCGGCGTCCCTGGTGAAGCGCCGCGGGCTGGAGCTCTCGGTGTGGTTGAACTCGAACTCGAAGTCTGTTGGCGGCTGGGCGGCCACCTGCGCGGCGGGGACCTGCGCCGCCAGCGAGTGGGAGATTGCCTGCTGGGAGCTTCCAGCGCAGCCACAGACAGCGGAGAGGGCGAGGCCGGCGAGGATGGGGAGGACGGAACGAGACATCGGGGTGGAGTCCTTTCGGTGACACGGCACCTTTGCACTATCGATGCCGCCGAACGAGAGGTCCTAACTGCTCGATTCTCCGTCGCAAGTCCCCCATTTCGGGGCGTCCCAGGCGGATCCCTGATTGTCCACCATGGGCAAATATTTACCGTGCTTGTGTTCTCGTGAAGGACGGCACGCATTAAGTGAATCGGCATGGCGTCGAAAATAGTGAGCCCCCGAAATCGGGACTTCGTCGTCCTACCCCCTGAGAGGCGCGAGGGAAGCCGCGCCGCGCGCCGCGGGCAGAAGCGGTCCGTGCGCACGAGCGCTCGAGCATGCTGACGTCGCCCGGAAATTCACCCACCCGGCGGTCTGATTCCTACGCCTTGCGGCTGCCCTTGGGCAAGGTGCCCAGGGCGTTGTCGTTGTCGTCGGCCTTGTCCTCGATGAGTCAGTCCCTTCTTTCGCATCCAGAAGCTCTTGCCCCGGGTCGTGATGACGGTGGCGTGGTGCGCGAGCCGGTCGAGTAGGGCGGTGGTGAGCTTCTCGTCACCGCCGAAGACCTTCACCCTGGAGTTGCCCCGATTTCCCGGACGCCGAACGGAGCACGTATGCTCCTGGAGTCTGGACCATGGGCAAGCCGAGAAGGAAGTACACCGAGGAGTTCAAG